>Ga0316202_10000014_pt1 | contig 462468 bp, 419 predicted proteins | sample 3monrhotite_MG_FD_204934 | JGI IMG/M metagenome (GOLD analysis project Ga0316202, IMG submission 204934) | Microbial mat bacterial communities from mineral coupon in-situ incubated in ocean water Damariscotta River, Maine, United States -... | ecosystem: Environmental > Aquatic > Marine >...
CGTCATCAGCGTTTACTGATTCCATGGTTTGTACTCCAAACAGGTTTAATACGGGTGAGTCTTCTTACACAGACTCTTTCGTTCTAACCTCAATTAGACCATCAGGCGCAAAACCGCAAGATTTTTTGTTAAAAAAGGGAAGCTGTGTTTTTACTCTATCCTTATTATATTATATACTATTTAAACTCATTAAAACGCTGATCGGTTGCAGTTCGGTGAAATTATATCTATTGTTTAGCTTCTTCTCAGATTAATCCTTTTTTAAGACTCTAGATGAATCAACATAACCCTATTGCAGTGATTGGTGCGGGCATTTCCGGATCAGAGGCCGCTTGGCAACTCGCTGAAGCCGGATTTCCGGTCCATTTGTATGAAATGCGGCCAGAAACCCAGACAGAAGCGCACCAAAGCGGTTACGCCGCAGAATTGGTCTGTAGCAACAGCTTTAAAGGGATGGACTTAGGCAATGCACATGGCGCTTTAAAGGCTGAGTTGTTAGAGGCCGGTTCCTTGGTGCTGAGCCAAGCGAAAGAACACCGAGTTCCTGCTGGGTCGGCGCTGGCCGTTGATAAAGTGGCTTATTCAAAAGGAGTCCATCAAAAGCTTTCGGAGCACCCCAATATTACCTGGTTTTTGGGGCAGGTGACCGAACTATCCAAATTGCAGGCCGAATACCGATCGATCATTGTCGCTTCGGGCCCATTGACTTCAGCGGGGCTCTCTGCGGGGTTGTTAGAGTTGCTAGGGGATCAGGGGCTTTATTTTTACGATGCGATCGCTCCGGTGGTCTTTGCAGAGTCGATTGATTTTGAGGTCGCCTTTCGAGGCTCTCGGTACGGGAAGTCCGGGGATGATTACATTAACTGTCCGATGGATCAAACACAATATGATCGGTTTTTTGAGGCCATTCTCCAATCAGAGAAAGTCCCCTTTAAGAACTTTGAAAAGGCGAAACATTTTGAGGGCTGTTTACCGATCGAGGTGATGGCTGAGCGGGGCCCTCAGACCTTAACCTTTGGACCCTTCAAACCGGTGGGTTTGAATCACCCGGTCACCGACCGGCGGTTTTACGCTGTCGCCCAACTTCGGCAAGAAAACGAGTCGGCTACCTTATATAACCTGGTTGGTTGTCAAACTCGAATGACCTACCCTGAGCAACAAAAAGCCTTCCGGCTGATCCCAGGGTTGGAAAATGCGGAATTTGCCCGGTTAGGCAGTATGCATCGGAATAGTTTTATCAATGCGCCGGTCCATCTGGACGGCCAGTTGCGACTTAAAAAACACCCTGGGATCCAAATTGCAGGGCAATTGACGGGAGCTGAAGGGTATACTGAGGCGGTGGCGACAGGCTTTTGGGCTGCCTTTTGTTTGATCCGTGAGCTCAGGGGGCAACCAGCGCTTTTCCCAGGATCAAAAACCATTTTAGGCGGTTTGCTGGGATATTTAAACCAAGCCTCACCGGAAAACTTTCAACCGATGAATGCAAACTGGGGTTTGGTGGACACCCCAAGGCGACCGAAAAAGGTCAGCAAACAAGAGTTTCGTAGCGAACTGGCAGAAATTGGCTTGGAGGAGTTTCGAGGGATGCTTCGAGAGGATGGCCGGTGATCTGGCCGTTTTCTGTTGGGGCTGCTGTCTAAAGGAGGCTGTTGGCCAAGGGCCGGTTTTGTTCGACGAGCTTTATATATAGCCGGGTCTCTCGAGGGAGTTTCTTCAGGTTCCCCGCGAAGGTCTTCCAGGTGATATCGTTTGTCTGCAACCCAACACATGCCAGTCGTGCGCAACCAAAGGCGTGTTTGACCCGCTTGAACCCTGCATTGTACGAGGCCAGGATCAAAGCTTGGCGCTTTTTGGTGTTTTTTACACGACGGAACGCATGTTCTAGCGTTGAGAGGTGTCGGACGGCCAACAGGATGTTGAGGTCCGGTTGGTCTAATAATTGGCGTTTGAAGAATTCGGGGTCTAGGGAAGTGTTTGTCGCTTGCTCGTATTCTCCTTGTGCCGTCTTCGGCATCAACTGCATCAAACCTAAAGCACCGGCGCCGCTAACCGCTTTTGGATCGAAGGCCGACTCGGTTTTCATGATCGCAAAAATCAGATCAGGCTCTACCTTGTATACAGGGGCCAAATGTTTGATGAAGGGAGCGTATTGACTCGCTTTGATGATCTGGTCTTCCTGGGCCAAGCTGCCATAAACCGTCTGTCGGTTGGTGGCGTTGTCGACCAAAATGAGCATCAACGCAGCAAAAAATAGAGATGGTTTTCTGAGTTTTTTGTTAATCGTCATGTGCCCCCTAAGAACAGTAACTTACGTTTATCTCGTCAGAATACATAAAAAACCAAAAAAATGCTAGCCTTTTTCTTTGAACTCAGGCTATTTTGAATCCAAATGCCTATAGGTTCAACCTTATCCAGAAATCCTCAGAGAAGTGAATTTTTTTTCTTCCCCCTTGATCGCAACCAGTGCTTGCCTGGGTCAGCGGATTTGCCGGTATAACCAGGAAGAACTGGACTCTCCGCTCCCTGAAACGGTGCTCCCCTACATACAATTACGAAGCTTTTGCCCCGAAGAACAGGCAGGTCTCGGCACTCCAAGAAAGCCGCTCCAAACCCGATGGGACGGGGAGTTGAGTATCACTCAGCCTCCTTCTCACAAAAACCTACTGCCGATCCTTGAACAAGGGGCCAACGAAATTTTGGAGACCTTGGGCCCTGTGGACGGGGTGATTCTAAAGTCCAAATCACCTTCTTGTGGCCTAGGAGACCACCGGGTGGCCTCTTCCGAGGGCCTGGGACAAACTCTGTTCCGCTCTGGGGTGTTTGCAGAGCTGTTGTGTCGCTCTTCGAAGGTGATGATCCCGGTTACTGAAAAACGATTGCAAACCAAATGGGGTCTACAATTATGGCTCGCGGGGGTGTTTCAGCTGGCTCAACTCAAGGGCTTGGCTCAAGGCCTACAAACTTTCGAGCGGTTTCATCAACAGCAGACTCGCTTGCTTCAAGGGATGGGGAAGTTAGAGGTCTTGAGTGACTTGCTTGGGGATTTTGAGGAATACCGAAATCAGTTCGCCCGTGCTTTTTGGGATGATGTCGAATCGTCCACTTTTTTGAAGAACCTAAAATCACAAAAGACTTGTGTATCTCCCGAAACCCAAAGGTCTGGCGACTTGCGGCAGATCCTTTGGTCCCCAGAACAACCGGGAGCAAACTATCCCTATCCTCTGGGGATTTTTGAAACAACCTCAGCCAACTCAAACTCATGATCGAAGAAGCCAAAGCATTACTTAATTCTCAAGAACAGGGTGTCCTCTCGACCTTCTCCCAGGAAAAAGAAGGATTTCCTTTTGGCTCGGTGATCCCTTATATACTCGATAACCAAGGTCGTTTGTGTTGCTGGATCAGCGATCTGGCCCAGCACACTAAAAACCTCAGCCAAAACCCTAAGGCAAGTTTAACCATCACTCCCCCAAACCTCGCCCGAGATAAAGCTCGTTTGTGCCTCTTAGTTGAGGCTCGGGAAATCAACGAAGACATTGAAAACCTCAAAGCCGTTTATATCGAGCGATTTCCGCTGGCGAAACAATACCTGGGGTTTCATGACTTCAAACCGGTACAGTTGATCGTCCAGTCTGCTTATTATATCGGTGGCTTTGGGCGAGCAGCCTGGCTGGAATGGGAGTGAATCCTCCGTTGATTTTCGACTTTACCTCCGATTTTTTGCAGGGTAAGGTAAGGCCATCTTACATTAATTTTACATTTATTTGGGTTTTGTCCGCGCTTGGAGGCTTAAAAATAGCCAGACCAAAGGTTTTTTAACCAACTTTTCAGGACCGGGCATGAATCATATTTTAGTCATTGAAGACCAAGACGACGTGCGTGAGCTTGTCGCCTATAATCTTCGCAAACAAAATTACGAAGTCATCGAGGCGGACAACGCAAACGATGCATTTATTTTGTTAGAAGACATTAACTTGGACATGATTATTCTGGATTTGATGCTTCCCGGTTTAGGGGGCTTGGATTTTTTAAAGATTTTAAAATCTAAGGAACTCTACCAGAGTATCTCGGTGATTATTTTATCGGCGAAAAGTGAAGAGCATGAAGTGGTGACCGGGTTAAAGCTTGGGGCAGACGATTATATCACCAAGCCTTTCTCGATTAAGGTGTTGCTTGCTAAGGTTGAATCGGTCATGCGGCGGGTCAACGCTCAAGAACAAAACCTACTCCGTTACCAGTCCATCCAAATCAACCAGGATGAACATAAGGTGTATGCTGAGGAGCGGGAAGTGACTTTGACCAATAAAGAGTTTGAACTGCTCTTGCTCTTCTTAAAAAAACCCAAAAAAGTATTTCATCGGAACCAACTGCTCAATTCGATTTGGGGCTATGATTCGGAAACCTATACCCGGACCGTTGACGCCCATGTGTCGAGTTTGCGCAAAAAATTGGGGGCTCCGGGCAAGTTGATTCGGTCGATACCTAAGGTTGGTTACGGGTTGGATATATAAGGCTCTTGTTGTAAAACAAGAAAAACAGGAACCATTGCTTAATTTACAATTATTTTACACTCTTTTATCCCACAAAGACTTTCCGAGCATTAGCTTGGGGTTTATAGCGGGCCAACTGGCCCTTTAGACCGGGCCTTAGCCCGAAGGTCTTTTTTACACGGCGCGTGCGCCTGAAACGTCAATTAAACATTGCAGGAATACTATGTCTCACGAGATCTTCAAAAAGCTGGCCTTGGTCAGTCTGTCTGGCCTAATGGTTACTACTGCCGCTTATGCTGGCGATGATACCTCTGTTAAAATCGGTGGTAAACTTCGCGCTTATGTTGGTCAGTACACCAGTGGTGTTAAAAACGAAAACGCCCACTTGGTTGAATTTGGTGAAGCGAACTTAGGCACCAAAATTAAAAAAGGCAATTTGTCTGCTTATTTCGAACTAGAGTCTCGTAACCAAGGAACAATGTCTGCAATTCAACGACGTGCAGACGCGAAGTTTGGTGACTTTAAAGTCTCTTTCGGTACCATTAAGCCCAAAGAATCTTACGCTTTAGCTGACGATTCAAACACAGGGACCATGACCAGTGACAGCCACGGTGTTGGTTTCTACAAAGGTGAGTTGATCAAAACTGAAGCCCAGGGTGTTCGGTTTGAGTACAAAATCAACAAAATCAAGGCTGGCGTCAGCTTGTATGTTGTTGATCCAATGAACTCTCACAAATACAAGTTCACTGATGGCAAAGTTTCAACCACGACCGAAACGACCATCTCTGGCACGACCGCTACCAGCACCAGCACCAGCAAAATTGGCAAGAGCCACACGACTGGGATCAAAGAGTACAAAGCTGGTTCCGGTACACAGGTTGGTGCTCACGGTTATGTTGGACCGATTGAGTTCAGCCTTTCTTCTTTGAGTTCAAAAACTGATGATCACACTTCAACTGCAACGGTCTTGAGCCATTCTGGTACTCAGGTTGGTGTTCGCTATAAGGTCATGGACAGCTTGAAAGTTTCTGTTGATTCTGGCGCAAAAACCATCGCTAAGGACAAGGTCGAAACTAAAAAGACCTCTGATACTGCGGTACAAGTACAATACAAGTTTGGGGACGACAGCGTTGTCGCCACCGTTGCTAATGTTGACTACAAAGAAAGCGACAAGACTGCTTCGGACTACACAGAAGCGGTCACCAGCGCAATCTACAACATGAACTTGGCTAAACATACTGACTTCAAGTTCTTGTACGCAACCACAGCTCACACTCCTAAGACCGGTGATGTGATCACTAAGTCTTATGTTGGTGCTGGCTTGTTCGTGAAGTTCTAATCAGTCACTTTCGATACCTCTAGAAGACGGCCTACTGCACGGGCCGTCTTTTACCCCCCTCTTTTCGGTTGGTGTACCCATGTCTTCTGCTGCTTTGGCATTAAACGTCACTAATCAACTCAATGATCACGCCTTTGAAGATAACCCACTGTGGTCTCTTTGGAAGGAACGTCTTGATCATCTAGACTTTGCGTTACAACCGATCGTACACATCCACTCCGGAGAGATTTTCGCCGTGGAAGCGTTGCTACGAAAAACGGACCAGTTAGGGTTCGGCGGTCCTTCGTCCTTGTTCGATTCGTTGTCAAAGGAACAATTGCTGTTTCGAGGTGACTTGATGCTTCGGGAAAAGGCAATTCAAAAATTTGTGTCCTTGCCAAATCATCAGGGTTTACGGTTGTTTTACAACCTGGATAAACGGATGATCGACTCTCCAGGGCACAGGAGCGGAGCCACGGATTCGCTTTTAAGCCAATATCACCTCGCACACCATAATGTTTGTTTTGAAATTTCCGAGCGTCAGGAGTTGTCGAGCAGCCAACAAGCAAGTCGTGTCCTAAATCATTATAAAAAACAGGGCTACTCGATTGCCTTAGATGACTTTGGTTCAGGCTCTGCCGGGCTACAATTGCTGTTTGTTTCCCGGCCCTCTTTTTTGAAGATTGATCGGTTTTTTATGGCCCAGATTTGCCAAAACCCGAAGAAAAAACTGTTTGTCGCCAAAATGGTTAACCTTGCCCATTTGATGGGGATTAAGGTGATTGCCGAAGGAGTGGAAACCGAGGCGGAATATTTTGTTTGCCGAGAAGTAGGCTGTGATTTTGCTCAAGGGTTTTTAGTGGGTCCACCGTCCTTAGACACAAAACAAATTGGTCAAACAAGCTCCTTGGTCTCATTGTTAGTTCAACAAGACCGACGTCGGGCCAAAGGTTCTTGGCTGTTAGAACAATTAGATCCCTTGCCGGTGGTTTCGATTCACTCAAGCATGCTCCAGGTCTTAGACTTGTTCCGAAAACACAAGTCCTTGAGCTTTTTCCCGGTCATTGATGAACAAGAACATCCAGTAGGCCTGTTGTGTGAAGAAGACTTGAAAAGCTATGTTTACAGCCCCTTTGGCCGGGAATTGATGCAGAATAAGTCAGCTGGAATCACGGTCTCAAACTTCATTAACAACTGCCCTCAGGCGGCGGATAACGCGCCGATTGATGAACTTCTAGAAATTTACTCTCTCAGTGAAGGGGCCAAGGGGCTCTTGATCACTAGTGAGGGGAAGTATATTGGGTTTCTGAGTTCGAACCGGCTGCTCAAATTGCTGAGTGAGCGTAGCATTGCGCTGGCACGGGACCAAAACCCTTTGACTGGCTTGCCCGGGAATCACCGGATTGGTCGGTATTTACAAGACACCTGTTTGGCGAACTGTCCTGATTTGATGTTGGTCTATTTTGATTTTGATCACTTCAAACCGTTCAACGACAAACAAGGGTTTCGAGCTGGGGATCGGGCGATACTGCTTTTTGCAGAATTGCTTTCAAAGCATCTCAGCGAGTCGGCTAGTTTGATCGGACACATCGGAGGAGACGACTTTTTTGCGGCCTTCAAATCTTCAGATTATCAGAAAATCTACCAGTTGATTGGGGTGGTATGTCAAACCTTTGCCAACGACGTGGAAAGCTTTTACGACCCAGAAGACCGGGAAAATGGCTACATTGAAGCCAAGGACCGAGACGGAAACCGAGGGAAATTTAAGTTGTTGCGGGTGAGTGCGGCGATTTTGGAGGTCAAAGGCGGGAGCTCCGGTGTGACTTTAGAGAGAATCTCCGCTGCGACAGCGATTCTAAAGAAGGGAGCGAAAGGCGCAGAAACTGGCTTGATTGGAGCCAGTTTGTTGCCTTAAATGCTAATTACTGTGGGGGCGGAGTTGGCGGTACACACTGCCCTACAGATCCAACTTGGCAGACGGTTCCATCGGTCCAAACCGCGCCGACTAGATCGGCCCTGGAATAGTCCATCCCGGTCAAGTCAATGTTTTTAAAATTGGCTCGTCTCAGATAACATCCCCTACACTCTCCCGTGCGCAGCAGTCGGTCTCGGTTGGCTTTGACGTCCATCTGCTCTAACGGTTTTAAACGAGATTCCCAGGTCGAAGCGTGGGCGTTTAGGATGAGGTAGAGGCCCATGACCAAGGCCATGAATAGACCACGTAAGAGGGTATTATTTTGGATCATCGCTTTATTCTGGTGACAACATTAACAGAGTTCGTTTCTTAACGAGTCTATCAAAGCAAATTGCAGGCCACCAAAATAAGGAACTATAAAAAGCTGACCTGAATTAACTCAGGTTCGGTCGCAGTAAGCTCGGAGGGCTCACTGTCGGAAATTAACGTATCGTCCGGCTCTGGATGGGCCAGAATTTTCTTTCGTTCTACTTTGTTTTTAGGGCGTAGAATGAGCTGGGGAACCCATTCCTTAGACACCTGATACACCGTCTCCATGCCTTCTAGGAGCTCAAGGTCCGGCTGCATCGGGTTGAGATCCTCGACCTCTTTGAAGCTGCCGTCTTTGTACTTGATCACAAACATTTTGATTCTCCTTGGTTGCAAACCTGCAACGGCTAATTCTAATAAGGGGGATTCTTGAAGTTGCTGTTGCTGCTCTTCGCTGAGCACGTCGCAGGGGAAGTGGGAGCACGCCGGACAGGCCAAGGGTTGGACTTGAATCCCTCGTTGGTCACAGAAAAAATTCAATGATTTGCTCAAAATAGCCTCACGCTCAATTGATACCACTGCTTTTGGCCTATCAAGTTGTACCCAGTAGAGCAAGAATTTCCTTTAAACTGTCATTTTGAGACGCCGTATTAAACAGCTCTGAAAGCCGAGAACCGATGATCTCTAAAACCTCTGGTTCTAGTTTGACTTCTAACTGGGCTTTCTGGGCGATCACCAGCCCTTCGGTTTCTTGTTGGAGTTCCCAACCCTTGGCCTGGAGCGAGGGGATCATCGCTTTGGGCTCGATCGGGTGACTGAGCAAAAAGATCAAGGCGTCCCACTGGTGGGGCAAGGCTTCCATCACCAGGTTGATTTGATCTGGACGAGAGAACCAGAAGGGATCAAACCAAAGCAGGGTGATCAATTGACCGGCTTTTTTGTGGGTGATCTCAAATTGATAGGTGATCCGGCCTGAGCCAAAATTGATTTCTAGCTCGTCGGCGTCGATTTCTTGAGGCTGCAGTCCGAGGGTCTGCCGCAAGGTGACCGCCGTTTCGCCCAACTCGCTCACCAGGTAAGGGGCAAGGTTATGGTTCACAGAGTACTCAAGTTGGCTTTCGGAGTACCGAGACCAGTGTTTGATTTCGCTGAGTACCTCTTTCACTCCACAAATCCTCTGCGCCCTGATCCCTAAAGACTGGACTGGGAATTGGGAAAACCCCAAGCTGTGAAACATTCCTGGTGTGAAGTCTGCTAAGACCTCTTCTCCTTGAGAGAAGATGGGCAGCCCCGAGGTTTTTAGGTACGAAGCTAACGAAGACAGGGTCAGGTGTTGACCGTCGAGGGCCTCTGGCTCCCCGGAATAGGCAAGGCCCCAGAGCTGGGTGAAAAGGTTTTTTCCAGGGACCGAAGACTTGAGGTATTCCTCTGGGGAGCCATGTAAGCAGGCGATGACTTTCGAGGGCCCTTTGGCTTGAAGCCATTGGGTGAATCCTTCAAGGTCCCCTTCGACCCAGAGGTCTAAGGCTAAGACCCCAGGCCAGTCCTCTAATGAAACCAACTGTGTGGGGTCATTGAGGTCAAAAGCATCATCGGGGACCAAAAAGCCTTGGTCATGGGACCACTGGGCGAGCCCGCTGACTAAGGTCAGCTGAGCGGTCCGTTTTTCCTTGAGGATTCGACCTCGGGTTGACGACGGCCCGGTCAAGATCTTTTGGATGGTGTCTTTGAACTGGCTTCCTGATTCGCTCCCGGTCGAACTGACTAGGGATTGAATGTATCCCTGGGCGAGAGGTAACTCAGTGGTTTCGGGACTGCCCGATAGGGCGATGCCTAGAAGGGTCGGTGAGCTTTTTATTTGTTGAGGAACCAATTGTGTCATAACTTTTTTTACCGAGTCTGCTGGTTGTTGGCAAGTGAGTTGACCCCTAGGGGGAGGGCTGACTACAATAGCGGGAACATTTACTGAGGAGAATCTGTGGATCAGGCAAAAAAGAAGGTTCTGGTGGTTGGCACCGGAGGTATTGGTGGGTTTTTTGGGGCCAAATTGGCTAAGGCGGGCCATGAGGTGAGTTTTGTTTGCCGCTCCGATGTGGAAGTGGTGAAAGCTCAGGGTCTACAAATTCGAAGTTACCAAGGTGATTTTCATGTCACCCCGGCGCAAGTCGTTTCTAAGGCTGCCGACTATGTGGGGCAGCCGGACTTGATTTTAGTGGCCACCAAGGTGTTGCCTGAAGTGAATGTTCCTGACTTGATCCGCGCGGTTGTTTTCCCTCAAACTTCGATTTTATTGATTCAAAATGGCATTGAAATCGAGGACCCTATTGCTCAAGCGTTCCCTGAGACGCCCTTGTTCTCAGCGATCGCCTTTATCGGGGTGAGTAAAATAGCCCCTGGGGTGGTGCATCATCAATTGCGAGGAAATTTAGAAATCGGGAGTTACCCGGCTGACGCAGCGGTTGGCCCCAGCGAGTGGGTTGATTTATTTGTCCAGGCAGACGTCCAAGCGAAGGCCTCAAAGAATATCGAGCGGTCTCGGTGGAAAAAGCTGATCTGGAATCTCCCGTTTAATCCGATTTCCGTCCTCACCCAGGCCAACACCGCTCAAATGTTGGACAACCCTAACATCCGTAAACTAGTGATCGGTGTGATGGGGGAGGTGTTGTGTTTAGCCAGGGCCAGAGGGCACCATTTAGAGGACCGGTTGATCGCCCAAAATATCGAGGCGACAGAAAAAATGCCCCCCTACCAGACCAGCATGTTGCTAGATTATTTACAAAAAAGACCGATGGAGTACCGTGCTATTTTAGACACCCCGGTGAACATTGGAATCGAATTAGGGGTCAAAACACCCTACATCCTTGCTTTAGCGGGTTTGACAGAACTTTTATCTTTAGAAAAATCACTTGATGACACACCCTGAAGTTTGTAGGTTAGGAACAGATTGTGAGGAGAAACAATGAAAATACTGATTGCTGACGATACAATATTGGCCCGGCAGCTGCTACAGCATGCGTTAAAGCCCTATGGGGCACAGGAAATAGCCACCAATGGCGAAGAAGCCCTGGATGCCTTTAAAAAAGCACATGACCAAGGAAATCCCTTTGATGTCTTGTTTTTAGACATCATGATGCCTGAGATGGACGGCCGAGAGGCGTTGCGAAAAATTCGGGAATGGGAAAAACAAAACAAGGTCGCTCAGGAGGTGAATATTGTGATGTCCACCGCCTTAGGAGACAGCGGAAATGTACTGTCCTCTTTTAAAGAAGGAGCTGAATATTATCTTGTGAAGCCCATTGAGCTCAACCGGCTCTACGGGATCATGGCCGATATGGGCTATTCGAAGCCTTAAACGAAGACTTTCATTGAATCTTTTTTGCTTAGAGATGGTGGTTAACGAACCACGATTTCTAAGGGTTTGACTGGAGTCGAGACAAACTCCACTTCAAACTCAAAGACCCCAAGCAATCGGCTTTCCTTGTCTTGAAGCCGGACCCTCCACTGGCCTTCGACCATTTTTTTCTTGATAAAATAGCTGCGCCACCCCTCTTCACGGCCGCCTTCGATTGTAAATTGGTGTGCGTCTCGTTGTTGCCAGGTTTGTGTTGCCGGGTTTTTCCACATCCACAGCTCGTCAATATTCATTTTGATGCCCGGAGGCGCAAAGATAGAAAAGAAGCCCACCACTTGATCCTTACCTGGCTGGAAGTGGAATATTGGGTCGCTGGTCCTCCAAAATTGGTGCCATTTTGCGGGCTCATAGCCCAACTGATAACGAGCGCCCTGTTTGTTGACCGTGTGGTACACCCCAGCGTTTTTTAGCGAAAGGGGGACCGGAGGGATCAGGTTGCTTTGGTAGGCGGTCTCGATCACCCCAAAGCAGCACACCCCAATCCCAAAGAGTTTGAGTAAGTCTCTGTCTTTTGTAATGACCTGGGAACGATATAACACCGCTAGAATCACCACCAAGGCAACAAAGCTAAACACCCCTGCGACGACAAACACGGGATGGCTGATGGTCCGTGAAATGATCGGGAAAAAAAAGGCAGCAAAACTTTGGGTGAGTAGAAAGTAGAGCGCCAGTTGAAGCCCAAGAGCTTCGAGCCGGGTTTTTAAAAACTCATTTGCGACCAGTAACAGTGCAAGTAAAACGACGAAGAGGAAGTTTTTTGATAGGCTGGCACTTTGGAAATAGTAAACGACGTAAGCCGAAAAGAGCCCTCCTTGAAAAAAGTTCATCAACCAAGGGTAATACCGTTGGTATTCGATGAGCTTTGGATGCTTGAGTGCCTGGGCTCGCGCGAGTTGGGATAAAACTAAGGTCAGGCTAAGCCCCAGCCAGTAGGCTAAGAGCAGGAGGTTGTCTTTGAGTCGGTCGATTCGAGTGAGCGTTGCGCTATCCCACAGGAACCCTGCGATGAAAGACAATAAGGGGATGAATCGTTCAAATCTTTGGGTTCGGGTCCGAAATTTCTGAGATAAAAGGACTTGTATCTCTCGGACTTTTTGTGTGTTCATCACGACCCTTAGGGTTTCGGAGGTTTTATAACTCAGTTGATCAGGCCCTCTGTGAGTGAAAAGGTAACAGGGTCGAGGGGGATATTAAACTGGGGTTTTTTCGGTATTGTTCTGCTTAATTTTTATTTATGCCCGTTTAGTATGGGGTCGCCGAATTATGGTTTCTCGGTTTTGGTGTTATAAATGCATCTTTTTTTCTGGAGACGTAGATTTGGAAAATGAACTTTTAGTTGAAAAAATTCTCTTAATGGGCAACACTTGTCCCACTGACTTTGAGCGTCCCTTAGAGTCAACTAAGGAGGTAGACCATGCATTACGAAGACTTAATTACCGATGTCCCTGGAGCGAAACGAGAACTAATCGTTTTTGTTTTGATTGTCAGCGCATTAACCATGTTAAATGTTGTCTTTTTATTTTACCGGCAACAGCCAGTCATTGCCCACCGACTGTATGACTACCGGTCTCCGTTTACCTTTCAAAATATTCTGCATGACGGCGACACTCGATTTAAAGCCTGTTTTCATAAAAATATTCAAGGTGGATTTTATTTGTGCTTTTTATTCCCTCCCCCGAAGGGAAACCACTTGAGAGAGGGTTTCATGAGCGCAAGGTCCTTTGAATCGACCTTCGTTGACGCCGAATATATGCACAAATATGTCGAGAAATTTAAAGACCAAAAGTGGAAGCAAGGCCGTGACCTGAGAGGTTTTCAGGTGAAACGTATTCGAGGCATGTTCCAGGTCACCCCAGTTTTCTAGCAAAGGAGCGGCAGGAACCTGCCGTTTCACCCCACCGTCAACTTGATCCAAATTTTGAGTCCCTTGACCAGCCCGATGGGTCAAGGTACCCTAAAAAAAGACTTCTAACTCCAGCCCCCCTAAGATGAATGAGCGCACGACCTCGAATTCTAATTGCAGACGACTTACCGGTAAACCGCACCCTGCTGGAACATTTTGTGAAAAAATATGGGGATTGTCAGTTTGCCACCACAGGTCTGGAGGTCTTAAGCGCCTTTGAAGAGGCACACAAGGCTGGGGCACCGATTGATTTGATCATGCTAGACATCATGATGCCCGAGATGGATGGTCAAGAGGCGCTTAAATTGCTTCGCTCGAAAGAGCAGGCCATGGGTTTGAGGCAGGCTCAGGAAGTGAAAGTGATTATGGTGACCAGCCTTGGGGATTGGGATAATGCCTTGGCAGGCTTCAAGAGCGGCGTTGTTGAATACGTTGTGAAGCCGATCAAAGAGTCAAAGTTGAAAAAAGCCCTCAATGAAATGGGCTTTTTCGTTCTTGAGGAATGAACAGCCCTGTTGGTGGGTAGAGGGGCTTCAAAGAGTCTGTTTGAATTCCTAACACCCCAGGCTCGCGGTGTTCGCTAAGCTGTGTTGGCCGATCTAAGGGGCCGCTTGTAGCAACAGCTTGATTTTTGTCCCCGAGGGTTCTTCTTGTTGGGATTGTATTTCAATTTTTCCGCCGTACCTTGAAACAAACTTTTTCACCAAGGGCAGCCCGAAGCCCGTTCCGGTCTCCCCCGAAGTGCCTGGTTTACTGGTCGATTTTGTGAGGTCGAAGATCTGCCCGAGGAATCTCTCTGACATACCCACCCCTTGATCGGCGATGCTAAGTTGGATTCTCCCCTCTCTTTTGGTCCCTTTGATTTTTATGACAGAATCAGGGTGGGAAAACTTAACCGCATTGGTGATGAGGTTGTTGACGACGGTGTTCACAAAACTAACTTCCTCAACCATCACGCTCATGGCCCCGTCGATTTGAGTTTCAACTTGGATTCCTTTTGCTTTGAGCTTGTGCTGAAGTAAACTCAGGCTTTTGTCGATCAACTGTGCCAGGTTTTTGGGCTCGGTTTGAACCGTGAGCTTTCCCTCGTCAAGGGCCCTCATTTGGCGGATCAGTTCGATGAGCCCAGAAGCGTTTTCTGCTGAAGAGATCATCAGTGGTTTGAAGGTGCTCCAGTTCTCCATCAAGTCTTGGTCTTCCACACTCAGAAAACTTAAGATTGAACCAAAACTATTGGCGAGGTCGTGACAAAGAATATGGAGCAGTTCTAACCGTTCTTCGTTTTGTTCGGCTAGTTTTTTTTTCGCTAAGGCGAGGGCCAGGTGATTGCGGACCCGGACCAGCAACTCAGTTGAGTTGAAGGGCTTTAAAATATAGTCCACCGCCCCGAGGTTGAGCCCGTTGACGATGTCATCAGACTCGACTTTAGCGGTGAGGAAAATGATGGGGATTTCCGCCGTTTCGGGGTTGGCTTTGAGCCGTTTGCAGACCTCAAACCCGTCCATCCCCGGCATCATGACATCCAAAAGGATTAAGTCTGGCAGCAGTTTTTCTGCTAGCCCCAAAGCTTGGGGCCCGTCCTGAGCGACACTCACTTGCAAGCCTTCAGCCCGAAGCAACGCGCCGAGAACTTGGATGTTCTTTAAGGTGTCATCAACCACTAAAACAGTGGCTTCCTTGTGACTCCCCCGAGCCATCAGGCGTTTTCTTTATATAAAATGATCTTGTTTCTCCCGGCTCTTTTGGCAAGGTAGAGCGCTTGGTCAGCCATCGTGATCAGCTGGTCGAGGTTTTCCCTCGTCCCATCGGGGCAGATGGAAGCGACACCGATCGATAAGGTGACGTGGGGGTTGACTTCACTGTCATTATGCTCCAACTCCAAAGACGCCACTTCCTGCCGCAGTTCCTTGGCGACTCGCTCCGCTTCCTTGACCGAGGCGTGAGGTAAAATCACTAAAAATTCTTCACCCCCATATCGAGTCACTAAGTCAATCGGCCGCTTTTTTGCGTGGGAAATTGCCTGGGCGACTTGTTGCAAGCAGGTGTCACCTTGGGGGTGACCGTAGCTGTCGTTGTAGTTTTTGAAAAAGTCGATGTCGCACATGATCACCGCAATTTCGCTACTCCCTTGGGGCAAAAGCTGGGCAATTTCTTCTAAATATTGGTTCATTCCCCGGCGGTTGGCCACTTGGGTGAGCTCATCGATATTGATCTTTTGCTCAAGTTCTTTTTCATAGGCGAGTAATTCATCTTCAAACTGACGTCGCTCGGCTAGTTCCTGAGTGAGATTCTGATTGTGGGCCGCAAGCTCAAGCTTCGCAACCCGCAGTTCTAAGTGGGTGCGAACCCGAACGATCAACTCCAGTTCCTGGAAAGGCTTGGTGACGTAGTCGACACCGCCAGCTTCGAACCCAGCGACCATGCTGCTGGTGTCGGTCAGGGCGGTCAGGAAGATTACCGGGACATCTTGCCCGAAGTCAGTCTCTTTGAATTGCCGACAGGCTTCGATCCCGTTGAGCCGGGGCATCATGATGTCCATCAAAACCAAGTCTGGTTTTTCGGTGGCCGCTTTTTCTAGGGCCTCAACACCATCGCAGGCGCAAATGCTTTTGTATCCATTTTTGCTCAACAGCCGTTCTAGTACCTGGAGGTTGATGGGGACATCATCGACCAGAAGAATCAGCGAGTCTGTTTTGACACTGCCTAACATTATAGCTCCGCCTTGAGTTCAATCAATTCCATTAATATATTAAACTGAGATATTATCAAAGGAATTTCCTCTAAATTAAATAGGTTCGCCGCTGTGCGAAGGGAGCTGGCCCACTCGCAAAGAGGCGGGCAGTTCGCTGAATCTCCCAAAGTATATAGGTCTATGGCAAAATCTTCAACCTGGTTTATCACTGTATACTCTTGAACCTGCTTCCATCGACTGGAATAGTCTTCCTTCAAGTCGGTGTATAGGGCCCTCCATTCGGCAGGAACAAGGCCACAGTTGTCGAGCTGGCGGCCCAAGGACTGTTTGAAATCTATTGACTCAGTTTGCAAGGGAAGAAACTCAGCCAGTTGGCTTAAAATATTGGCTTGGCTAAACGGTTTGGTCAGCCAAGCTGATATCTCAATCGTTCCGGCGGAGACCTCAGCAGGTAAGCTTTGGGTGGTCATCCCGATGACTGGAGCAGTGATTTTATGCTTTTTGAACCCTTGGGCCAGCATGGAATCCTCAAGTTTTAGGTCTGCAAAGTCAATCAAAATCAGATCAATGTCCTGGTTCTTGGAACGTTCAAAGACTGAGTGTGAGTCCGCTTCAATGACAGTGAAAGGCTGATCTTCTAAATAGTTGCGTATTAACGTCCGTTCGACTTCTTGGTTGCTGATTGTCAAAATTGTGGCTTGCTGGAACTTATTGATTTCAGTGCCTTGCTCTGCCTGTGGTTCGGGGGCTTCGTCTTGTTGGGCGTAGGGGGTTTTAGGTAGATGAATCGAAAAACAGGCGCCGTTGCGTTTTTCGCTGTCAACCCAAATGGTGCCGCCCATCATTTCGATGAGCCGCTTACTGATTGCTAGTCCAAGCCCCGTGCCTCCATACTTTGCGTGGGATTGGCCTGGGCGTTGCTCAAAGGCGCCAAAAATCTGGCTGGCGTCTTCGGGGGGCAGACCGATGCCGGTGTCTTCAACATGGATCGTCAAGTCGGCAAAGTGAGGGTCAATGTTAAGGGCTTCCATGCGGATGGAGATGCTCCCTACCTCAGTAAACTTGATGCTGTTACTGACCAAGTTGATCAAGACCTGCCGCAACCGGACTTCGTCTAGTGTTAAAATCGGCGGCACCTGAGGTCCGAAAGACCACGTAAACTCCAGACCTTTTGATTCAATTTTATGAATAAAAATCTGTTCTAGTTCGTAAAGAAACTTCTTGAGCTCAAAAGGGGCCGGGCTTAAGTGCATTTTTCCGGCTTCAACTTTCGAAAGGTCTAAAATATCGTTGATCAACGACAAGAGAGTCTTCCCGCTGGTGGCGATGCTGGCGATATAGGACTCAGTTTTTGGGTCTTTGGTTTGGGTTCGTAGTAACTCACTAAACCCCATGATCGCGTTCATTGGGGTGCGGATCTCGTGGCTCATATTGGCGAGGAACTCCGATTTTGCCCGGGTCGCCGCTTCGGCTTTTTTGGTGGAGTCGACCAGTTCTAATTCATGGGATTCTTTTTCTACCCAGGCGTTCACCGCCGTGAATATCAACAAGCTGAGAACCAAAATTGAAACCACAAAGACAATGGTGATTTTTCTTCTCAGTTGGTCGATGATCAATTGGATGTTTTTCTGCGGGATATGGCTGGCAATGATGAGGCCCGGCCGGGTGTGGGCCTCTTTTAGGCTCCCTGGCGACTGGGTGTGCTGAAGCTTTGAGATCTCGCTCAAGGAAATGGCATGAAAGTAAAATCGACCCTCGGCTGTTTGGACTTGGAGTTGTTTGTGCTGCTGGAATTGTTTTAACGGCTTTTCCAAGATAAGCCGCCGATAGTTTTGCTCTGTCCGTGGGTAGTTGTGAGAAAGAGGGAAAACTTGGACTGAGGAGGGTGATTCAATCGGTCCTCTATACAGTGCGACAGCAACATCTCCGCCACTCTGTTCATGCCGGCCCAGGACCGGTTTCATGAGGTTTTGTAACGAAAACCGCAGGGACAGGACCCCATATCCTGTTTGGTCGCTAACGACAGAAGAAAATTCGACGATTTCTTCTTTGAGTAAACTTTCTCTGTTTGCTTTGATGTTGAAATCAAACCCTGCGTCTCGGAGTTCGGGAGAGGCTCGGAAAAAGTCATATGTTTGCCCCGAGGGGTTGGCTTTGTACTGGCTTGACCCCTGATCGTACCTAAAGGATAGCGGGTGGTTACGGTAGGGGGACCAGAAACCCAAGGCAGAGTATGAGGTTCGGTAGCTGAGAAACTCAATCAACGGGGTGGCAGAAAAAACGACCGGTTCTTGAGGACTCAGGCCAAAGGATTCAGCATGTTCTGTGAGGTAGGCGATATCCGCATAGGCCATCCATAACTGATGGGTGAGGTTGTGTGAATCACTTTGCAGGAGTTGTTCTTGGGTTTGATCCAGCTTAGCAAAGAGCTCAGTTTTCTCAGTTTGGTAATAGACCAGTGCAATGAGGACACCGACCAGGAAAATCAAAGAAAAGGGAGGTAGAAAGAAGGAGAAAACTTTCGAAAAATAGGACTGAATCACCCGAACGGTGTCGTCTTCGGTCTCAATCAGGTTTTTCTTTCGTTCCCTTCGGATCAGGAAAAAGGCGGTCGGCGTCACCGTGAGGGCCAAAACCCCGGCGTCGATTAAGGAGACCACCAAGGGGTTGGTAAACTGAGCCAATTTAGGGAGGAACAACATGATCCCTAATTCAATGGCAAAAACCACAAACCCGATTTTCACCATCAGCGGTAGCAGCTGTTTGGCTAAGTTTTGGACCTTTAACTCTAAAGACATAAACGAGCTGCCTGAAAGTAGCCAGGGGAGTCACCCCCTATACAAAGGTTTCAGCAATCAAGGGGTTGAGCGGAGCTTGGGGCTCAGTAGCCGATGAGCTTGGTGACTGCTGAAGCGATGGTCGAAATATTGAGTTTTTCGGTATTAAAAATACCGTGGTAGTGGGTGTGTTCTGAGAGGTCTGCTGCCAGAAAATCCTGGTAAAACACAGTACTACTTTCTTGTTTTTCCACGACCGCCTGCCGGGCCTCTTCAGTGGTGCACCCTGTTCGTCGCTCAAAGGAACGGATCCGGTGCTCCAAAGAAGCGACTAAACGAATATTATAGCAGTTGGGCAGGTCTTGTGCGATGACCCCAGAACCTCGGCCCACAATGATGGCGTGCCCTGCGCTGGCGATGGAAAAAATAGTGTCGGCAATCGCCTGGTACTGTTGCTCGTTTTCCCCTGCCCAGTTTCTAGATAACATGGATTTTAGGCGGTCCACGGTGGTTTCTTTACCTCCAAGCCCGTCAATGAACTCTTTGCTTAAATCGTATTCGTTTTCAAGCCGTTCGATCAACGCCCTGTCGAATATAGTCCATTTGTCGCCCGAAGCGTCTTCAAGCAAGGTCTTCAATGCGACAGCTAGCGGGTAGCCTTCACACCCGAATTCTCGGGAGATGGTCACAGAGCGAGAACTCATGATCCGGTTATCAGTTTCCGCTTCTTTGAGTGCCTTTCGTCGTTGCTGTTCTAACCATGCAGAGATTTTTAGATCAAGTTCGGTGTCTCTGGTGCTCATTATCCCTCATACAGCATGTTTGTTGCCTTAACTGGCCGTTTTAAAAATATTAATTCACAGCTTTATGTGGAGAGGCTACCATAGTACTAGCTCTTCGACTAGCAATTGATTTTCCCTTTTTTGATCGATATGGAACCAGAAAAAGTACGCTCAACCAACTTAGAAAACCTGCTGGAATTGATCCATTCGGAAGGGGTGTTAAAAACCCAGGCCGAAACGGAGAAACTCCTGGACCTTGCGAAAACAGAGGCCGCAGGGCTGGTGAAAGACGCGCAAGAAAAGGCACGGTTGATCGAAGTTGAAAGCGAAAAAAAGGCTCAACAGCGAGAAGTAGCCTTGCTCGCTGGACTAAAATTGGCCGCTCGGGACTTGGAGTTAGAAGTACTGGAACGGTTGCAAGGCCGTTTCTTGAGGTTCACCCAGGCCCAAGTCGAACAGGCATTGACTCCAGAGTTGATGGCCACTTTGATTCAATCGGTGGTGTCCGGGGCCGATGGGCCGCTGAGTGTTGAGTTTGGGGGCCTTGGCTTGTCGGAGGCGGAAGAGGCGTTGATCCAAGGGTTTGCGAAGCAGTTGGGCCAAGAGGTTCGCCTGACAAATAACCCAGAGGGCCAACCAGGATTTTGGGTTCGTGAAGAAGGAAAAGAACGGTTTTTTGAGTTTTCTGCGGAGCAAATCGCCCAAGGGATTGAATCTTATTTAAGCCCAAAGCTGAAAGAACTTTGGAAGACTGAATTGAAACCGAGGGGGGACCGATGAGTTACCCTTACCTGATGGCTACCTTGCCCCCGTTAAACTTTTCTGAGCCTGCCCCGTTGAACCTTGAGGAGTTACTTGAGCTTGCGAGCCCGGTTTTGAATGAAACCGACAGGGATTCGCTTCACCGGTTGCTCGGCGGGGAGGATGTCCCTGTCAGGGTGGTGACCCAGTACCGGGATTTTCAGCGAAGCTTGGATCATGAATTGGTGCTGCAACGGTCAATCTTGTTGGGGCAGGTCGTGAACCGGGATGTCCGGTTGTTTGAAGACGCACCGGTAGCTCTGGCCCATGAAATCATGCAGGCCCACAACCCGAGGGAGGCGCAACAAGTTCGGTGGTACGGGCTTTGGTCAAAGCTGAAACAACTCAACTTGGGGCAATTGATGAACCAAGCGGATTTTTTTGTGTACCTGCTTGAGTGGCAGTTGCTCCTAGAAAAACAGGTATTTAAGGTTCAAGAAGGCCGGCAGAAATTGTTCGGGCTGGTGAGCCATATGTTGGAAACCTCCTGTGAAGAGGTCGTGCCTTGAAACAAACCACCGGAACCGTCACCGGAGTGAATGGGAACTTGGTGAAGGTACAGTTTGAGGGATCACTCAAACAAAATGAAATCGGGCTCTTGAGCCTTGGGGAAGTCCAACTCAAAGGTGAAGTGATCCGCATCAAGGGAAACTCTGCGGAGTTGCAGGTTTTCGAAGACACCCAAGGGGTTGGTTGTGGGGATTTGGTGGAGTTCTCTGGTCAGATGCTCAGTGCCCAGCTCGGCCCTGGCCTGCTCGGCACTTTGTTTGATGGCCTGCAAAACCCGTTGCACAGCTTGGCGAAGGAAACCGGCTCCTTCACTCCCCGAGGCTTTCACCTCAGCTCGCTGGACCCTCAAAAACTCTGGCCCTTCATCCCGAGCGTAAAGGTCGGTGATTTGGTCCGGGCAGGGGACGTTCTGGGGACCGTCCCCGAAGGTTGGCTGACCCATAAAGTGATGGTCCCCTTTGGGCTGCAAGGCCCCTATCCTGTCAAAGAGTTGGGCGCCGGTTCCTTTTGCGTTTCTGAGCCCTTGGGGCTCCTGAGTGGCCCGAGCGGTGAGGACATCCCGATTCATTTGTCTTTTGATTGGCCGGTGAAAAAACCGGTGAATTGTTATAAGGAGCGAATCCGGCCGAGCGACCCCTTAATCACTCAAATTCGGATCATCGACAGCCTGTTCCCTGTCGCCAAAGGAGGGACCTACTGTATCCCAGGCCCATTTGGTGCCGGGAAGACTGTGTTGCAGCAAATCACCAGTCGGTACGCTGAAGTGGATGTGGTGATCATAGCCGCTTGTGGGGAACGGGCCAACGAAGTGGTGGAAACGATTCAGGAATTTCCTCAGTTGATCGACCCCAAGACCGGGCGGAGCCTGATGGAACGAACGGTGATCATTTGTAACACTTCCAGTATGCCGGTCGCCGCCCGGGAATCGTCGGTGTATACGGCGGTAACCATTGGGGAATACTACCGTCAGATGGGCCTGGATGTATTGTTGCTCGCTGATTCGACCAGTCGGTGGGCTCAGGCATTGAGAGAGCGGTCGGGCCGGCTGGAAGAAATCCCCGGCGAAGAAGCGTTCCCTGCATACCTGGAATCCACCATTGCCGGGTTTTATGAACGGGCTGGGTTGGTCAAGCTCTCAGGAGGGGGCACCGGGAGCCTCACCATCGGGGGCACGGTCAGCCCTGCAGGGGGGAATTTCGAAGAACCGGTCACCAAGGCAACCTTGAAAGTTGTCGGTGCCTTCCATGGCCTTTCAAGAGAACGGTCAGACGCCCGGCGGTTTCCGGCGATTGATCCGCTCGAATCTTGGAGCAAGTATCAAGGGCTTATTTCCCTTCAGCAGCAAGCTCAAGTGTTCGACCTGCTACGACAAAGTCATGAAATCGAGGAGATGATGAAGGTCTTAGGGGAAGAGGGGACCACAATTTCCGACTTTGTTTTGGTTCTCAAAGGCCAACTGTTTGACCGGGTGTTTTTGCAGCAAAATGCCTTTGATCCGGTGGATGTTGCCTCGGCGGTTGAGCGGCAAATTGAAGGATTTGGGTTGGTGGAAACCATGATCAGCAGCCCTTTGTCTTTTGAGGACAAATCAACGGCTCGGGAATTTTTTCATCAACTCACCCAGGACTGTATTGATTGGAACAACACGGCGGTAACAGACCCCCGGTACCAGGACCTAAAAAAGGTTATTCTAGAACACTTGAGCAACGGAGGAGCTGATGAGACCGGTTTATAATCACATCCTCCAGATCACTGGGAATGTGATCATGGTCGAGGCTGAGGGGCCGAAGTTTGGGGAATTAGCGGAGGTAGAGGCCCAAGGGTTCACCAGTTTGGCTGAGGTGATTCGCTTGGATGGAAAACAGGTGTTTTTGCAGGTTTTTTCGGGCACCGCTGGGGTGTCGACCTCTGACAAGGTTCGGTTTTTAGGTCACTCCTTGCAAGTCACCGGAAGCCCGGACTTAATAGGACGTGTCTTTGATGGAAAAGGGGAACCTCGTGACCTCGGACCGAGGCTCACGGAGTCGTTGATTCCCACCGGCGGCCCTTGTGTGAACCCGGCGACCCGAGTGCTCCCTCACCGGATGATTCGAACCGGCATCCCGATGATTGACCTGTTTAACTCTTTGGTCGAGGCGCAAAAAAATTCAATTTTTTCCAGTGCTGGGGAGCCACACAACCAACTGCTGGCGAAGATTGCTCTCCAAGCGGATGCGGATTTGATCGTTTTTGGCTGCATGGGAGTGCTCTACGATGACTTCTTGTATTTTAAGGACCAACTAGAATCTGCGGACCGGATGCACCAGTCGATCATCTTCGCCCATACAGCCGCTGATCCAGTCGTTGAGGCGCTGAAAGTCCCCGATATGGCCTTGGCTGTGGCCGAAAATTTTGCAAAGGAAGGCAAACAGGTTCTGGTGCTCCTCACCGACATGACCAACTTTGCAGATGGGCTCAAAGAAATTGCGATTTTGATGGAGCAGGTGCCTTCAAATCGGGGCTATCCCGGGGATTTATATACTCAGCTGGCCAGTCGTTATGAAAAAGCCACGGCCTTTGAAAACGGTGGTTCCTTGACGTTGCTGTCGGTGACCACCATGCCGGGCTCGGATGTGACTCACCCGGTCCCCGATAACACCGGCTACATCACCGAAGGCCAGTACTACTTGCACCGAGGCCGGATTGAACCCTTCGGGTCCTTGAGCCGGCTCAAACAGCTGGTGAATGGGAAAACAAGGGAGGACCACCGGGGGATTATGGATGGGGTGATCCGGATCTACGCCGACTATCAAGAAACCTTGGAAAAAAAGGCGATGGGGTTTAAAATGACCTCATGGGATGAAAAACTTTTGGGGTTTGGTGAAGGCTTTGAGTCCCAACTGATGGACCTCAACCGGCAGGTCAGCCTCGAAGAGGCGTTGGATGTATGTTGGTTGTTGTTAAGCCAACACTTCGAACCCCAAGAAACGCAGTTACCCTCGACATTGATTCAAACCTACTGGCCCCAGAGGTCCTGATGGGGAAAATCAAACTGACTCAGACCGAACTGAAGCATCAAAAGGATAGCCTGAAAACTTTCCGCCGGTATTTGCCGACCTTGAAAGTCAAGCAGCAGCTACTCCAAAAAGAATGGCTGAGAGCAAAGCAACAGATTGATCAGTGCCAGCAGGAAATCCAGACCTTTTGGAACGCAACGGAACCTTGGGTTGGTTGCTTTGCGGAGTCTTTCGATTTTGAACCCTGGGTGCAGGTCAAAAAGATTCAAAAACGGGCGGAAACCATCGCGGGGGTGGAGATTTTTCAATTGGTGAAGATCGAGGTTGTGCTGAAACCCTATGATCTCTACACCACCCCCTTGTGGGTGGATCAAGGGTGTGTGTCGGTGGTTGAACTGATCAATTTGCAAGTGAGACTGTCCCTCGCCCGAGACGGGGAAACCAAAATTGGCCAAGAGCTGCTTCGGACTTCCCAGCGGATTAATTTGTTTGAAAAGGTCAAAATTCCTCAAGCCCAAGAGCAAATCAAACAAATTTCGGTTTACTTAGATGATCAAGCCGCTGCCGCTGTGGGATGGGCCCGGGGGGCGAAAAAGAAACGGTTTGCCCTCCCTTTGAGTGAGGTGTCCTGATGATTGAACCGATGACGAAGGTCCACTTTCTTTTTTTGCCGACCCACCAGCAAGCCTGTTTGTCTGATATTGGGCGAAATAAACTGGTGCACCTTGACTCGGGTCCGGCGCAATTGTGGCAACCGATTCTAGAGGCCGAAGGGTTGGTGAAAGACCATGGAATCTTCACCGAAGGGTTAGAATCCAGTTACCGGCTCGAAGATGCCCACCGGGGTGAGGTGTTGTTTGGCCAGTTGAAGGTCCGGTTGCAACAGGTGGAAACTTTAGAACTACGAATCAAACGGTTAGAATCTGAATTGACAAAAAACGAGCCTTTTGAACGTTTTGATCCCCACAAATTTGAAACCTTGGCTCGCTCAGGATGGTATTCGACTTTTTATAAGGTTCGGGACAAAGACCTTGAGTTGTTTGGGGCAGAAGTTCATTGGTTCCCCTTGGTTCGGCAGAATCATCAATGGGTGGTCTGGGTGTTATCTGGCACCGAAAACCCCTTCAAACAACTGGTCCGACTGCGGCTCCCTAGAAATAACACCAAAGAGTTGAGCCAGATGATCCGCGAGTGTGAAGCCCAGATCAGGGGCTTACAGGCTGAAATTTCAGAAATAGAGCAGCAAGCCGGGTTCTTATTTGCCTATGTAGCCTCGTTGAAAAGTAACCTTCAATTTGAACAGGCCACCGATTTAGTTGATAACCCAGAGCTTGGGTTGTGCAGTTTAAGTGGATTCGCCCCGAGCCGGTTTGTGGACCGCCTGAGGGCTCAGGCCCGTGCCTCGGGGTTCGTGATGCTCGAAGAACCGGCCGACCCTGCACAAGCCCCCACTCTACTGCGGCAAAACCGGTTCACTAGGTTGTTTAACCCGGTGATGCGGTTCATTGGGGTGACCCCGGGGGTTCAGGAAGTGGACGCCAGTGGCTTGTTTTTGGTGTTTTTCAGCCTGTTTTTTGCGATGTTGGTTGGCGACGCAGGGTATGGTTTGATGATGATCCTGGCAACCTTAGGCTACCGATTGACTTCCAAAAAAGCGGCCAAACAGCCTTGGGGCCTATATCTCTTGTTGGGATTCTCGACCCTGGTGTGGGGATCAGTGACCGGGGTTTGGTTTGGAATCCACAGCGCCGGTGAAAATCGGTTTTTTGGGGCCCTGGTTGTCCCGGCATTAGACAGCTGGTCAGACCAGTCGGCCAGCACTGTGATCAAGCTCACCTTTGTTTTAGGTTGGCTACAATTGAGTTTGGCCCATCTCTGGCGGATGCTTCGGGGCCCCTGTTGGTCGAGCCGAGGCGCTGAGTTGGGTTGGCTGTTGTTTCTTGCCGGTTTGTTTGGTCTTGCATCGTTTTTTGTTTTGCAAGAGCCCATGGCCACGGCAACCTTGCCGCTGATCGCAGGAGGCTTGCTTTGTGTGGTGGTCTTTGGCGAACAAACGCCACAAGTTTCACCGGTCAAAGGGGTGATCCGAGGGTTGGCAAATTTGCCCCTGAATCTACTCGACGGAATTGGCCAGTTTTCTGACTTGGTCTCTTACATCCGGTTGTTTGCGGTGGGCTTGGCGACCAAAGAAATGGCGGTTACCTTCAACCAGCTGGCTATGGATTTTGGGTTTCATACCTTTCTTCATGGAGTGGCGGCAGTGTTGATCTTGTTGGTGGGCCACTGGATAAACCTCGCTTTGGCGGGCATTGCCGTGATGGTTCATGCCGTGCGGCTCAACTTTTTAGAATGCGCAAAACACCTAGGATTGCAGTGGACGGGCCGAGAGTACCGGCCCTTTGAATACAACCAGATCCCTTAAGAGAGCGATGGATACGATCACAAGTTTCTCCCAAGGCGCCTATGTTTTAGCGCTGAGTTTGGCGGCCACTGGCTCGGCCTTTGGTACCGGGGTTACCGGCATGGCGGCCATTGGGGCTTGGCGCAAAGCTTTTTTGCGGAGCAAATCGGCGCCGTTTATTTTGGTGGCCTTTGCTTCGGCCCCTTTGTCTCAGACCATTTATGGAATGATTTTGATGAACGCCATGTTGCATGCGCCCAGTTCTGTGGCCCCTGCGGCACTTTTGTTTACCGGGTTTTTTGGTGGTTTGGCGATGGGGGCTAGCGCCTGGTTTCAAGGGAAAGCGGGGGCGATGGCCTGCGAAGCTTTGGTGGATACGGAGAAGGGTATAGGTAATTATATCATGATATTGGGCGTTATCGAGACGGTCGCTTTGTTTGTGATGGTCTTTTTGATGACCAACTTAAAGTAGGTCGGCTGGGAGGGTGAAAGTCAGTCTTGTCGAACAAAGAACCCGAAAAATAGGTCTATAGGCCCGGATGACAATAATCTAGCTGTCCAAAGTAAGGATATTGTAGTAGGTAGGTGTACGGAGTTTTTTTAACGGTATTGTTGTCGTTTTTCTGTTTGTCTATGCGTTGGATTGGGCGTTTTTCTTTTTTGATAGTCTTTGCTGTGTTGCTGTGTTCTTTGCCTCCTAACGTGCAGGCGGCGGGCACAGCGAAGGTTGATCTGCAATTGCTCCATTACACTCCCTCGAGCGGTGCAACGTCGTTGCTCTTTGATATCCATAACCCAAGTCAACAGCCCAAAAGTTTTTACGGCTACCTTGAACTCACCAGTAATCATTCTCGCCAGTTATTGCGCTTTGATGCGAACCTGAGGTTTGGCCAAGGCACTCGAAGTTTCGAACTCAAAGGCCCTCGGTTACTCTTATCGGCGCAAGATCAATTGTTGGTTGGAGTTCGTCTTTATGACCAGGAAACCGGAGAATTAGCGTATACCTCCCCGAAATACAACACTCAGATTCCCCAGCTTGACCGGAGCATGCATCAAATCACTTTGTTGCTCCAAGCGGAACAACAACAGATGCTCCACCTGTTAGATCGGAAATCCAAACGACTGGACCCGGTGCTCCAGCGGCTCAGTAAACGAAAAAGCCGGTTTGTCTGGTTGCTTGATGGCCAATCAAAAACCTGGGGAAACCCGCTGATTCGCGCCTTGAACCTCAAACCCGGCTCCATTGCCCCTTTAAAGGCTCCCTTAGAGCTTGCCACGAAGAGCGCCCTAGACCCAAGGAGCCTTGCAGGTCGGGTGTTCTTGAAAGAGCGGGGAACCGGGCGGTTTTTAAAGGTGCAAACCGAAGTGAAACCAGGGCGGCTCATCATCAAGCCAGCTGCACCTTTTCCGCCGGAACAAGACTTTCAACTGGTCTTAGGGCGAGGGATTCGCTCCCGTTCGGGAACAACCTTGGAGCATGCGTTCTATTGGTCGTTTCGCTCCGACCAAGCCGAGTTACTGCCCTTTGAATTGGCCGAGAGTTCACCGCTACACGAGGCAAACAGCGTCCCTGTGTCTGGAGGAATTCGGCTGTTGTTCACCAACTCACCGGACCCCAAAAGTTTTGAAACCAACAGCGTCCAACTCTTCAAAGGAGAGGACGAACAGGTTTTCGGGCGGTTGCGGCTCAAAGGAAATCAGCTGAAGTTTACTCCCAAAAAACCGCTACAACACAACCAGACTTACCGGATGGTCATTTCAGGGTTGCAAGACAAGGCGGGGCAGTCTTTAGTGTCTGCCTACCAAATTGTCTTCACCACCGAAGCGGCAAAAGCTCAGGCTCAAGTACTGGCGATCAAGTCAATGTACCCGCCCCCGAAAACCAAAGGGGTCAATGTCGATGAGAAAATCTGGATTGAGTTTAAAGACAAACTCGATCCTTTAAGCGTCGAAACGGGTGTGCAGTTGGTTGTTGGTGACGCCGTCGTTGCGGGCCGTTGGGCTCTTGACGGGGCTCGGGTTGAGTTTACCCCGGACAAGCCTCTGGGCTATGGGCAAATCTATCAAGTGAAGTTACTTGAGTCTCTCAACGGGGCTAAAGGCCAACATCTACGAAAGCCACTGTCCTGGCCCTTTAAAACCCGAAAGGATATGGGTTACCCGAAAGAGCAGGACCCGAACGTCCTGGTCTTTAGCCCTAGCCACGAAGAAATCAGTTATGTCCAGGTGAAGACCGGGGTGCTCAAAGTTGAAGTGACTGCCTTTGACCCGATCCTTCAAGTCGATGTGAATGGCAAGCGGTTTGAAGTGAAGAAAGACACCAAGGCGACGATTGAACTCCCCTACACTTTAAAGGCACGAACCACAAAGTTCCAAGTCTCGGTGGTGACAGAAAAAGGATTAGGCCAAAAAACCTTTGTCGTTAATTATGGAAACAAAGGGGATGGGCCGTCGTTTATGTTGATCACCATCTTATCGAGGCAGAGTCTCGACAATATTGACAAGGTGGCGGCGACAGGGACCAAGAAAAAAGCGACCAAATCGACGGTCATTATGGTGCCCCAGTTCACTTACCGGCTGTCTCCCAAACATGCGTTGGGGATCAAAGGTTTAGTGTTGCGAGAAAAATACGCTGATAAAGTCTATCTTTCTAGGGAAGCAGCCTTCAATCAGCTGGCTTTTGATTGGACCTGGAAAGGCTCTTTTGTGGGGAAATTGGTGACTAAAGTGGGATGGAACGATATTCGCACTGATAACAGTAAGCTCAGTAATGGCAAGGTCAGGTTGCTGAGCGAAACGTTCTTTGGGATCAGTGCCCAGCAAAAGTGGGGTAAGAAAACCAGTCTAACTACAGCTTTGGAAGGGAAAAATAGCAACGCCATCGCGAAAGCCGCCAGCATCGACAATGAAACAGATGCCGTGGTCTCCACGTTGGACATCAAAGCCAAAACCGATTTCTTTGGGGTGTCAACCCAGCTGGTGCTCCAGGGAATCTCGACTCAAGCGGTGGGGAAATACAAAGACACCTCGGCGAGCAAGGGCGGATTGAAGTTCTCAGGCAAACTTTGGGGGACCTCACCGAGTCTGTATGTTTTCCAGAAGACCACTGAATACAAAATTTATAACCCCACGGTTTCAGCAAAACAAAAGAACGTGGACCAACAAGGGGAGCTGAAACTGAGCTATCCTCTGGTCAAGGGGCTGAATTTAGGGGTAGAATATAAGCATAAAACTAGCACCAGCAATGTGGGGGTTGCCAAGTACACCTTGGGGACTGCTGGAATCAATTTGACTCATATTTGGTAAGTAGATGAAACGGTCGTTATGGATTTTTTGGCTTTTGTTGTTGCTGGTCAGCCCAAGCTTTGCGCTGGCTGCTACGGCGATTGGACAGCTGACTTTAGAAGAGGGCAGCGTGAAGCTACGGCGGGCCGGCCAAGACCAAATCATCCGGACTCTAGGTCAAAAAGTTGAGATTTTTAATGGTGATGAATTGCAGACCGGCGCAAAAAGTCGGGCGAAGTTACTGCTGTTGATCAAAAAGGACGTGGTTGATTTGTATTCCAACAGTTTTTTGAATATCGATAAAATCGCCGGGGACACCCGGAGCATTCGTTTACCGATCGGTAAGGCAAAGTTCAAAGTGATCCCCCTACGTAAAGCCCGAAAAGTGGGGCAACGGCGACCTTTTCAAGTGCGGACTGTCAACGCTCTTATCGGTGTGAAAGGGACCGAATTTGTGCTTTCGACCGGTGCCGAACAAACCAATTTATTGACCTTAGACGGCGCGGTGAGCATGGCCAACGTGGCGACGCCCGAAGTGGAAGTGGAGGTCGGACAAAACCAAGCGAGTCAGATCACCAAAACAGCGGCTCCGACGCAACCGGTGCAAGTTTCCCCTCAGGCTGTCCAGTCGATTTTGACCTCAGAAAGTCCCCAGGCATGGTCTGCTGTGAAGTTCGGGACCCCAGTGGTTGATCAACCGACCAAAAAGAAGTCTGAAAAACCAACCGAAAAGAAAGGGACCGGGAAAAAACTAGAAGAAAAAAAGGAGCCTGCTAAGGAATCAGGCAAAGGGCCTGCGAAAGGCGTGGGGCCTGTTAAAAAAGGTGCCCCTGGCCTTGCGCCTGATGGGGACCCCGAAAAAGGAGGCCCTGAAGGCCCGGCCTCTGGTGGTGAAGAAGAGCCGGAAGCCAAACCAGCAGGAGAAGAGAACCTGCTCGGTGAGCCTGAAGGTGGAGAAGGGAACTTATTGTCCGTCGACACTGAAGACTCAGGGGCGGACGCCGAATTTAGTGCGGTCGGCGGCTTTGCCGAGATAGAAGAACCGGGTTTTGAAGATATTGTGGTAGATGACATTTTGGCCGATGTGCCGATTGATGACATTGTGGAACAGATTGGGGCCGTGGAAGAGATCATCACTGAACAAGTCGACACTCCAAGCCAGACACCGATTCGAATCCAAGTGAACCACTGAGGTAAGCCATGAATGCAAAGAGAACCACAGTTTGGATTGCCCTGGTTGGGTTGATGCTCTTGAGCGTTGCTGGGTGTAATAAACCGGAGAAACGAAGCTCCTATAACCAAGGGCCAAACTACGCCAAGGTGTCTGTGGCGGTGCCCAGTCCTCAACTGCGTTCTTATCTAGCCCCAGGTGTCCAAGCGGCAATTTCTACGTTACCGCTGGATACTCAAGGGTCGATGATTGTCGCCGTTCCTGCGAGTGAACCCTTTAATGGCGACTATGCGGCCCTTTCGAGTACTTATGATGCGAATCTGCTCGACCTTACGACCGGAGAGGTGAGCCTGTTGCTGCCCTTAGAAACCCCGATGCATTTGTTTGAGTACACCTTTGCGAAACCGGTGGCCTTTGTAGACGAAATTTTCGCCGGTCACCCCAGCGCTGTGGCGGGGGCCGATTTGGGGTTGGTGACTCTGACGGCGGGGACCACTTTGGTGCAACTAACGTCTAGGTTAACCCCAATCACCCGGCCAGCCAGTGTGGCGATCACCTCGGTGGCTCTCTCGATCAACACCCCGGTCCAATTGAGCGCCGTGGCGACCTACGCCGACGGCTCTTCACAGGACCTGACCAATTTGGCCACATGGACCCTGGCCGACCCGAGTTTGGGCAGTATCACCGATGGGGGGCCCTCAAAAGGCCAGGTCACCGGTGTGGTTCCTGGGAAACTGGTGGTGAACGCCAATGTGTTGGGGGTGATCGGAACGGTGACCCTGACGGTTTCGGGGAGTGCAACCAATGACGGGTTTGCCCAATTGATTTCCCAAGGAAGTTATACCTTTGAATCCAACGAAGACCTAGGGGTGGTGGATTACTACCAGAGAAAAACATTGTGGGGCGGGAACGTCGGGGAGACCTTTGACCTGATCGACCCGGTCAGTCAGTCCCTGATTCCTTCGGTGAGCCCAAACCAGAGGTACCTGCTAGAAAATGGTGTTTGGGTGCCCGATGTTATGGCGCTTACGATCACCAACGTTGACTATGCCGCTAACACAATTGACTTCGTGAATCCAGTTGGTCGGCTGACTTTGGACTCGACAACCTCTTTAGGAAATACCAATGAAGGGGTGGATACTTGGAGCCAAAACCTTCTGAACGTGGCGATGGTTGACTCGAACTCTTTGGCCTATAATATGAGCTTCCAAATAGATTTTGGGGCGGAGCGGTATTTTATTGAGCGGCTGGTCATCACCTATGACGGCACTAACCAAACCTTTACTGATTTTCCGACGTTTTTGAGCTATTTTTCAGACCCCTACAATAATTTTGAACAGCGGGATAACACCCACGGCCTCTACTTTGACTACACCCCCGGCCAACTCAGTGGAACGGTCTCGGAGGCGGTTTATGACAATACCTACACCCTCCTTTCGACCTCAGTTGCGGGGACCTGGAGCCTGACGACCATTCAGGGACAATCCATGCTGATCGCTAATATCACGGCCACGGGATACCAAAAAGGCGGGACCCCTGGTGCGACAATTTGGGCTGCTGGACCGACCGGGGAACTATATCAGGGACAAACCGAACCAGCGGTTCAGTCCGGTCAATTTAAGGAGTATAATCAAGCAGCAGCAGCAGAAGTTGTCGCCACGATTTTAGGCAGCCCAAGCTCTTTGTTTATTTCATCAAATTACAACCCTGGGGTCAGCGTTGGAACTGTGCCTGGGACAGGAACTGTGGGCGGGCCGCCTCCAGTTCCCCAAGCCTTGAATTTTGATGGGGCTACAAAAGTGCTTCAAAATTCGGTTCCCTCGACGATGACGGTAGCCAACCTGTTTACCGTGGGCGCTTGGTTTAGTGTGAACGATAACCTTACCAAACAGCCTATTTTACAGATCACTGAAGGCACTGGAAACAACGAGATCGAAATCTACCTTGAAGCCTCTACAGGCGTTTTGGGCGTAATTCTCACCGATTCGGTCACTGGGGCCTCGATACAAACCCATGTCACAAGCACCAACCCAGTGAGTTTAGGGCAACGGCATTTGGTGTTGGCAGGCTTTGACGGAACGACCTTGACTGTACAAATCGATGGGATCGGCATCACCCCGATTGTGGTGCTCAACAACGGTCCCGCCTTGAGCGACACGTCCCGAACGATAAAAATCGGCGCCGGATCAGGGCCGAGTCAATTGTCTGGGCAGGTACACTCGGTGATGATTTGGAACGTGCTTCTGCCCGCAGGAGCGGTGTCTGAATTATACAGTCAGTCGGTCTTTTGGGACATGGCTGTAGATGTGGGGCAGTATACCCAGTCCCTCAATTTGGTCCACTGGTGGAAGTTTGATCGGACCCCAAACGTTATTTCAACAGATTACGGCTACGCGACAGCTTTGATTCCCTTGGATGGAGGGACTTCGACCTCGGCGGACTTTAGTAATTTTTACTGGATGGAACCGGCCAAAATGTCACCGAATGGGGTGACGTCTCCAGCCGGTGGGGAGCTGCTGAACTCCGGTATTCAAGAGGTGGTCGCCTGGAACCCTGCTTCGTTTGCGGGAACCTTGATTGATGTGTATGTCCTTGGCGACCCAACCTCAGGGTATCTGTTGTCTCCCTCTGCGACGAACTTGCCGGAATTAGTGGCCAGTTTGCCTTGGCAGCAACTATCTGGCGGTTTGTCGAACCTTGGATCAACCACCATCAACCTCCCAACCTATTTAAATGGTTCAGGATTTCGGTTTTTGTTGGTTGATGATTTGGGGAATTGGGACCTCACTGATGGAGAGTTCTCGATCAATCAAGGGTTTGGGTACTTTACCCCAAGGGCCTTGGACCTGAGTGGGACCGCAGGCTTGGGCAGTGTGACCCCCGTAACTTTAGGGGTCGCAAATACCTTCACCGCAGGGGTTTGGTACACCAACCATTTGAATACCGGAAAACAGACTTTGTTGGCCGCCCACGATGGGACGACAAATAATTCGATCGAGTTGTTTTTGGATGCCACCGGGATCCCGAGCATCCTGCTCCAAGCGGGAGCAACGATCACCCACTACACGGCCCCTGCGGCGTTACCGACCTATCAGGGCCATTTCTTGGCGGCCACTTACGATGGTGCGGCAATGAGTCTGTATGTCGATGGCTCACCGGTCACCCTGACGGCAGGGGCGAGTCATACAGGTTTGGCCGCTCTGACCGACACCGCTCGAGTGGTTGAGGTCGGTTACAGTCAAAATGCAAGCTTCTTCTCTGGGAACATCGTGTCAACGGCGCTTTGGAGTACTGTCTTGACAGCTGCGGAAATTGCAGATCTGCACCGACACAACCAAGGTTGGGGGAATCGCTTAGATACGCTGACTTGGCCTGTTTACGTCTCTTATACGTCGCTGCAACATTGGTGGCAATTTGATCAAGGGGCTGCGGGTCTGGTGGGTCCTTATACCGCCGACATGGGTTTCTCCGCCAATCCGATTGATATTGGTTCCGGTGGGGTGAATAACTTTAACCTACAGATGTTGTCCTACTCGCCTTACAGTTCTGCGCAGTTTGTAAACCCTGGCTTGAGCTATCCAGTCGGTGGTGAAACCATCACCGGCGGTGTGGGGGCGAATATTACCTGGGGGCCTTCTTCGTTCATCAGCTCAACCAATGTGGATGTGTACTTGATTGATGACTTGAATAAACCCCCCATGGGGATCACAGACCCAGACCTGTTCATGCAAATCGTAGGGGTACAGAAAAAATATATAGGGACCGCCGTGGGAACATCGGGGACCCTGGCTTTCGACCCCGCAGTCTACGGTGTCGGCGCCGGTTCTCACTACCGGATTTTAGCGGTCGGGGATGCCGGGGAATGGGACCTAAGCGCTACAGATTTCTTTATTAATTAAGCTCACTGGGGCCAGGCAACATGGCTCTAGGGGGAAACGTCCAGATGGAGGGGATCGTGGACACCATAAAAACATTAGTTTGGCAGAGTCAATGGGATACAGGCGTAGCCAGTATTGATAACCAGCATAAGAAAATTTTGCAGGCGATCAAAGCGCTGAACCGTACCTTTGATGCCCAAACAGACCAACCGTTAGTGGAAAAACTCTTCACCGCTTTGGAGGCCTATGCGGCGTTGCACTTCAAATTTGAAGAGACGGTGATGGAGAAAATTAACTATCTCGGTTTGGCGGAACAAAAGAAGGAACACCGAACCTTCATTGAGCACATCAACCGACTTCATGAGGAGTCCAAAGACCCCAAGGCCTTTGATGTCGTCTTGCCTCGAGCCCAGAGTTACCTGATGGACTGGCTGCTTAACCATATCTTAGAAGTGGATTCCCAGTACAAAGCAAGCTTCCAAAAGGCAGGGGTAAAATAGGCTCACGTTTGGGGCAACAACCAGGCTTCTTCTAGAGGGCTAGTTGGTCGGTTTAGCTCTTGGGGTAGAGTAAAGGGACGACCTCAATCGCCGGTGTCTCGTAGGGATGAACCGAGCGAACCAATTCAATGAGTTGTAGGTACTTGGATTCGGGGACTTGGAACTCTAAACGCCGGTTGGCGAGTTTAGATATTTCACCGGCTTGGCCTTGATGAGGCTGAGCGGCTTGGTTGGGCTGGAATCGTTCGGTCACATCCATACTGATTGACCAGCAGGAGTAGTTACCTGAACTGCCCACCCCGGCGCTCGCTAAGGTTCTCAAAATGAGTTCTTCAGCGTCTTTCGGGGTGTAGACAATCAGTTTAACCAAAAAAACCTAGTTTATTCGGCAGGTGCAGCGGGAGCGGCAGGAGTTGTGGTTTCAACTTCTACTTGGTCCATCACACTTGCTTGTTGCTGGGTGCTGGTTTGGTAGGTCAAGGTCGCACTGGTCATCATGAATAAAGCTGCGATGACAGTGGTGAACTTGGCCATAAAGCTTTGAGGTCCTCTAGACGACTGAGCCTGCCCCATGCTCCCAAAGGCAGCGCCCAATTCGGCGCCACGGCCAACTTGAAGCAAAACTGCGAGAATGATAAAAATGCAGGTGATCACATGGAAGGCAACTAAAAATCCGCTCATTGAAAATAACTCCTAAGAGGCTTTATAAATGTTTAAAAATTCTTCAGCGACCAAGCTCGCGCCACCGACCAAAAGACCGTCGATATTAGGCTGAGACAGTAAGCTTGAAGCATTGGCTGCTTTAGCACTCCCACCGTACAAGATCGGTGTCATTTGTGCAACTGCTCCTCCGGCGAGCTCCACCAGCAATGCTCTGATCATCTGGTGGATTTCTTCAGCCTGTTCAGGAGAGGCGGTTTTCCCGGTCCCAATCGCCCAGATCGGCTCGTAAGCAAGCACAATGTCGCCCCAAAGTTCGGATGGGACTTGGGCATAGACTTCCTGGACCTGGCCCTTGATTTTGTCGATATGGGCCCCGGCTTCTCGCTCTTCTAGGGTCTCACCAACACAAACGATGCTTTTTAGGCCCGCGGCGATTTGAGCCTTCGCTTGAGAGGCAACTTGGGCGTCACTTTCGCCGTGGTCTTGCCGCCGTTCAGAGTGGCCGCTCAAGGCATAGCGACAGGTTAACGAGCGAAGCAGAACCGGGGAAACATCCCCAGTGTGGGCTCCCTGGGTAAACATTGAGGAGGTCTGGGCACCTAAAGAAATCGTCGAGTCTGCCAAGGCCTCACCCATCCAAGAGAGCAGCGCCGTTTGAGGGAACACCACCATTTCTACGTTGGGTTTGTAGGCTAACCCGGCTTTAAGCGCTTCAATCAAGTCAAAGGCTTCAGCAGGCAAGAGGTTCATTTTCCAGTTGCCAGCAATGATGGTTTTTCGAGCCATTATTTCTTCTCCGCAAGAGCTTCAATCCCAGGCAATCGGTTCCCTTGCATTAATTCGAGAGACGCCCCGCCACCGGTTGAAATGTGGGTGATCTGATCGGCCAAACCGGCCATATTGATTGCGGTGACAGAATCGCCCCCACCAATCACCGTAACTCCAGGGTTATTGGCCACCGCTTGGGCGACAGTCATGGTCCCTGATTTAAAGTTTTCCCACTCAAAGACGCCCATTGGTCCGTTCCAAAAGGTAGACTCGGCGCTTGCGATCAAGCTGGCAAAGTGGGCCGCTGTTTTGGGGCCAATGTCTAAGCCCATCATCTCTGGGGGGATGGCTCCTTCGATTAGTGTCGCCGGAGCGTTTTCATCGAAGCTGGGAGCGACAATGTGGTCAACTGGCAAGTGGATTCCCTTATTGAGTTTCTTGGCCTTGTCTAAGATCTGCTGGGCAAGCTCGAGCTTGTCTTCTTCAACCCGAGAGTCGCCAACTTCGATGCCTTGGACCTTCAAAAAACTGTAGGCCATGGCCCCGCCGATCAGGATATGGTCAGAAAGGTCAAGCATGTTGTTTAACAGCTGGACCTTATCAGAAACCTTGGACCCACCGGTGATGGTGACAAAGGGGTGTTTGGGGCTGGCCAATAACTCACCTAGGTACTGTAGCTCTTTGAGCATCAGGTAGCCACAGGCGGCGTCTTTAAAATGCTTGGCAACGCCGTAAGTCGAGGCATGTTCTCGGTGGCAAGTACCAAAGGCGTCCATGACATAGAGGTCAGCTAGAGAGGCCAATTCACGGGCAAACTGAGGATCGTTTTCTGTTTCTTCTGGGAAAAAACGGATGTTTTCTAATAACAGACAGTGCCCTTCTTTGAGGCATTCAATCGCCGTTTCCGCCACTGGACCCAAAAGGTCGGGAGAAAAAGAAACCGGGCTGCCCAATAGTTTTTCTAAGACCGCTGCAACAGGCCGTAGGCTGTACTGCTCGTCTCGCTTTCCCTTAGGGCGGCCTAAATGGGACACCAAAAGAACTTTCGCTCCCTGTTCTTGCAAGTACAATATTGTAGGTAATGCTGCCTTGATCCGGGTGTCATCGGTGACCACACCGTCTTTTACAGGTACGTTGAAATCAACCCGGAGAAAAACCTTTTTCCCTTTGACTTCAAGATCTTCGATGCTCAACTTGTTCATTGATATCCCTCTGATAGCTGTCTGATATACTCAAGTTATCTTGCGGTTCTTTCCCATCCCTTGTCAAGGTCGGCCCAGGCTTTCGTTGTGACTGACGACAAAATGGTCGAGCTTCGGCTCGCTTTCTGATTCTTCTCGCCCAATTTGTCGAGGCGGTATTCAAGAAGTGCGATGCACCCTTGAATTTGCTCACTTGAGAACTGTGGCACAGCTGATGCAGCTAGGAAGGGTAACTTTGGAGGAGTTCCAATCCAACCCCATATCACGGAGACCGGGATGAAACGGAAAATGATCTCTCGCAGAAGAGCACGAAGTCGCGCATTTAACCCAGGCCACGAAGAATTGGCTCAAGCGGTGGAAAATTTTGTCTCCGGTGGAGGCCATATCACACAGATTGCGGCAACCGAATCTAACCTTGGGGAATTCTTGCAAATGAAAGACGAGCGAGCTGTCGATGACTTCTTGCTAGGCGCACGTGACTCAAAGGTTTTTTGAGGGCACTATAGCACTGGGTTGAGCGGATCAAACAACCCAGTCAGTCTGCCTTTTTTGCCGCAAAAAACACGTCGCTTAACTTGGTCGCCAAGACCAACGGACCTCTGACCTTCAGCTTCCCACAAAGCACCGCTTTGTACCCTGGAAGCACTCCCTTATACATTTTGAGCAAATCTCGATCCCGAATTTCTAAGACCACCTCGGCAGGTCGTTCTTCGGCGTGAACCCCAGGTTCGTTTTTCAGGTCAATAAAAAACATCCCCGCTTGTGGCCCGCTGACTTTAAATAAAAAGGTCGCATTAATCTCAGAAACCCGCTCAGGGTGCTTTTGGATTCCCCGAGCGACTTTGTCAAAAAGCTCTGGGATGGTCAGTATATCCTGGGTCATAAAGGTCAGTTGGGTGGAATTTGTCCATGAACCGGCCAAAAAGGCCGGGCCAAATCAGCCGAACCAGCTCAAATCGCCGGTTCCTTCTCTAAGAATCGCCGGGGGGTCGGTTGAAAAATCAACCATGCTTGAGTCGGTGATGTCTAAATCCCCGCCATCAACGATCAGGTCCACCTGCCGGGCATACTCATCTTCAATATTCCAAGGGTACCAAGCTTCTTGTTCTGCGTCATGGGGCAAACTGGTGGTGACGATCGGTCGGCCCAAGGCTTCGGCGAGAGCCAAGGCAATCGGGGCCTTGGGCATCTTCACCCCAATGGTAGACCGTTTGGTGGTTAAGGTCTTCGGGATCAGCTTGCTGGCCTCAAAAACAAAACAATAAGGCCCAGGGACCAAGGTCCTGAGGGTCCGAAACAAGGGAGTGGTGATCCCTTTGGTGTATTGTTCAAACTGGCTGGGGCTGGAGCAAACAAAGGTAAACAGGTCGTGTTTCCCCATCCCTTTGAGCTGCTCAATCCGCTTCATCGCTTTTTTAGACTCAATCGCGCAGCCGAAGACATAGGTGCTGCTCGTCGGGAAGATGATCACCCCATCGTTTTCTAGGCACTCCACCACTTGGGCGATTTTCCGGTCTTGGGGGTTTTGTGGGTGAATTTCTACGATCATGACAAGCTCAGTCGGTTTGTTTGTCTTAAGGCTTCATACAGCCCGATCGACACGGTGTTGGATAGGTTTAAGCTGCGCACACCAGGGTGAAACATCGGCAAGGTGACACATCGCTCAGGGAATTTTTCTAAAATCCAAGCAGGTAAGCCTTTGGTCTCTGCCCCAAAAATCAACCGGTCTCCGTCTTTAAACTCTGCGTCCACATAGCTTTTGTCCGCCTTGGTGGTGAAGAGGTGGAGGGTGCTTGGGTCCAAGGAATCAATAAAAGCCTCAAGGTCTAGGTGCCGCTTTAGGTTCACATGCTCCCAGTAGTCGAGCCCCGCTCGCCGGACGGCCTTGTCGCTGATGTCAAAGCCCAGTTTGCCTACCAGTTCTAAGGTGGACTTCGTGGCCGCGGCTAACCGAGCAATATTCCCGGTGTTCGGCGGGATTTCTGGTTCGATTAAGGTGAGGGTGAACATATTAAAATCCTTGGGATTGGGAAGCCACTAAGTCTTGGTATACAAACCCTTTGCCGCCGAAAATGTCAAGACCGCTGCCGACGGTGAAGTCGATGGCGTTGCGGCCCGCTTGTTTGATGGTCTCGATGTCTTGGCTAGAGTGCACGCCGCCTGCGTATGTCATGGGGTGGGCGCCCCAATTCCCGAGTCGTTCGAGGAGGTCGGCGTCGACCCCGAGGCCCTTGCCTTCCACGTCCACCGCATGGATTAAAAATTCAGCGCAATGTTTGGCCAAGAGGTCCAGTTGGCTGGGCTCAATTTTGACTTGGGTGAACTGGGTCCATAGGTCGGTGACAATATAATACTCGTTTTCTAACCGGCGACAACTGAGGTCCAGCACCAACCGGTCTTTTCCCACCGCCTGTTTGATTTTTTCTAGCCGGTCCCAGTCGACCAGCCCCCCACGGAACACCGCCGAGGTCACAATCACTGCAGCGGCCCCTTTGTCGATCCATGCTTTGGCGTTGGTTTCGTTCACCCCGCCGCCAATTTGCAAACCCTCAGGCCAAGCGGCCAAGGCGGCGGAAGCGGCCTCGGTGTTTCCTGGGCCGAGTTGGATCACGTGGCCCCCGTCGAGCTGGTCTTTTTTATAGAGTTCAGCGAACCATTGGGCCGGGTGTTGGGCCACAAAGTTGGTGACCATTTGGTCGTTGATGCTCGACCCAACGATCTGTTTGACCTGTCCGTTATGTAAATCAATGCATGGCCGAAATTTCATGGGTCCTATTTTTTCGTGTCCCGTGGTTTGACTTTGCCTTTGGTCTGGGAAAGGCTAACCTATCCATTTTAGAAAACTAGAGAAACCCACAAATCGTTTTTTTTGCCTAAAGGGCCTGTTGTGATGCGAACCATTAAAAAACTCAGCTTACATCCCTTGGGAATCTTGCTGTTTATTTTTATGTTTGTGGTTTTAGCGGCGGCACACAGCCTTATCTTGCTGAGGCTCGGGTACCAGCCCTGGGAAGGGTTGGACCGGGCGGAACAAGGGTTGGCTTTTGACCTCGCCACAGCCGCTGGTTTCGCATTGTTCGGGCTCTTGCAGCTGCGGTGGCTGCCGCTGCCGCTGCCTTGGATTCGCCGGTTGGTGGTCGGCGAGGTGTTACTCTTTGGGCTCTTTTTGTTTGTCGATTTTATCTATTTCACCCAGTTTCGCACCCACATCCCCTTTTCGACTGTCGAGTACCTCGGGCCTAACCATGGGTTTGCAGCGACCTTGCTCAACGCTATGTTCACCGGCGGGTTCTTGTTGCTGGTGGTGGTGCCGAGTCTGTTGTGGCTCGGGGGCGCTCATGTATTGGTCCTCTGGAGGCCAGATTGGTTCGGTCAGAAAATGGAGGTGGTGGACCTTATATTTTGGTCTGTATTGATCCTGTTTTTAGGAGGTCTACCGCTTCTGGGGGGCTCTATGAACCTCAATCCGCCCTTGACCAGCAACGGGCCGGTGTACTTTTTTTGGTCCTACGACTTTGAAGATGAGGTTCACCCCGAAGATTTGCTCAAAGATATAAAAAATGTGGGTGCCAGCCTTTCAGGGATTCCGATCAAGCTGAGTGAAGAATTTCCCTTGATGCGGGTCAAACCAGCAGTTGGCTGTTTACGAAACACCGATGTGGCGACGGAGCTTTGCCGTGCCCAGAGGCCAAATATCCTGTTTGTCTTTTTGAAGTCGTTGAGGTCCCATGAATTAGGGACTTCCGGCAGCGAGTTGGGGCTGACGCCAAGGTTTGACCGGTTAGTCAAACAAGGGATATATTTTTCTCGGTTTTATGCCAATGGTGTGGGTTCACGGCATGCGGTGGTTGCGAGCCTCTGCTCGATGATGCCCAACCAAGGGGCCCCTGCATTGAAGATATACCAAGACCGAGAAATGTTCTGCCTACCCCAGTGGCTTGAAACCCAAGGCTACACCCGAACGGTGGTCTCTGGTTCTTCTGAAAACGAAGGGCCTCTGTGGGCAAAGATAGGGTTTGACCAAGTGATCGACCGCACCGAGTTCGACCGCATCCCGACCAACTCGGGGATTGGGATCACCGACAAGATGATTTACGGGAAACTGTTAGAACACTTAGCCAAAGTAAAACAGCCCTTTTTTGCTTCGGTGTTTTCCCAAACCAATCAGTACCCTTTTGAAGTCCCACCGGATTACAAAATTTATGGCAGCAAGGACAAACGTCACCAGTACCTTGAGGCAGTTCGGTATACCGATGACCAACTGTACCGATTGATCCAACTGGCAAAAACCCAAGCATGGTGGGACAACACCTTGATTTTTGTTTTTGGAGAAACTGGGAACAACCAAGCCCCTGTCCAAACCCCTAAGGATAGTCTAGGTTGGGTCAGTCTGTATTCTAAGGTGCCTTTGTTGATCCTAGGCGGTCCGGTACATCGCCGGATTGAGGTCCGCTCCACTCACGATCAGTTGGACTTGGCGCCGACCGTTGCCGACCTTTTAGGGGTCCGCTACACCGCTCCTTTCGCCGGGACCAGCGTTTTGAGTCCGAGGCGACAGGTCGCGCTGAGTGTCCGACCTGGGAACTATCACGCCGCCTGGAATAACCATGGGGCGGTGGTGTCGGAAAAGGGCGGTGGGTTTCATCGCCAAAAAGGAATGGACCCCAAGGAAGTGGAAGCCTTGGCGTTTTTATCTAACAGTTGGGTTCGGCTGCAAGCTTGGTTGTTGCAGCAAAATCGTATTTGGCCGAAGGAGGCCCCTTGATCCGCTGGTTGTTGAGTTTTTTATTGATCTGGATTCCCTTTGGAGTGGTCCGGTTGTTGTTCCTGGCGGTCTATCCTGACGAGTTTGGGGCGCTTGGGGCGAGTGAGCTGATCTTGGCCTTTGTGCGGGGCTTGCGGTTTGATGGGTCTTCGATTGCTGTCTTTGGGGCGATCCCTTTTTTGCTTTACCACCTCCCCGGCCCCTTTCGGGCCAAACCTTGGCGGATGTTGTGGCACTCGGTCTTGGCCTTTGGGTCTTTGGTGCTGATCGCCGCTTTGGTGATTGATCTGATCTATTTTGGCCATGTCCACCGGCACCTGAGCTTCGAACTAGCCAACCTCGCTGGGGATTGGGGTTTGATGTTTACCATGGCCGCCCAGGGGTTTTTGTTGCCTTTGGTGGGGTTTGGTTTGTTTGGCTTGTTTTGGTTTTATCTCTGGGTTTGGTTGTGGCACCGGCCCTACCGGCCCGTTGGGCTGATCGGTTACGGGGTGATCTTTTTGTTGTTGGTCACTTTGGGCCGAGGGGGCTTTGGTTCCAAACCCATTGCGGTGATTGATGCGTACAACCAAGGCAGCGTCGCCAGTGCGGGGTTTTCGCTCAACGGGGTGTTCACTTCCAGCCATGCGATTTTGCAACAAGACCAACGGAGCCATCACTTTTTTGACCTCAAAAAAGCCGCCCAGTTGGTTTCCCCGGCTATCGATACCGAGGCGAAGTACCCTCTGCTCCACCAGAGCCATGGCCCCAACCAGAAAAAGAATTTGGTGTTTATTTTGGTCGAGAGCCTGAGTGCCTCTTATGTGGATTACTTTGGCCAGCATAAATACGGTGTCACTCCCTTTTTAGATCAACTGAGCGCCGAGTCCCACAGTTACACCCAGTTTTTTGCCTCTGGCCAGCGTAGCTTAGAAGGGATTCAGTTGGTGCTGACCGGGGTTCCTAGCCTGATCGGGATGTCGACCATTGGTGAAGGGTTCCAGGCCCGGTATTCGTCCTTAGGCCACTTAGCTACAAAAAACGGGTATGATAGCTTATATGTCCAGGCGATGGCCCGAGAAAGCTTCCGGGGGAACTCGATCTCTGGAGCCACCGGGTTTCAACACTACTACGGCAAAGAAGACATCCCCAACCGGCTCACCTACCCGGACCCGGACGCCGCTCCCTTTGGTTGGGATTATGAGACCTTGATGTTCTCCCTAGACCAGATGAAAGGCTTAAAAAAACCCTTTGTTTCTTTTATAGTGACCTCAACGACCCACACCCCCTACCCTCGGCTAGACAAGCGGTTTGAAAAATACCCGCACAGCACCGACGGCGAAGGCGGGTTTTTGAATGCCTTGGCCTACACTGATTGGAGCCTGTCTGAGTTTTTTAAGGCCGCTGCCAAGGAGCCTTGGTACGACGACACCATCTTTGTGATCACCGCCGACCACGCCATGGCCCACCATAACAAAGGCCCGGTGGAAGACTATTTCCATATCCCGCTGATCCTCTACAGCCCCAAGGCCATCCCAGCGCAAAAGGACGACCGGATTGGGTCCCAAATCGACGTACTGCCGACCTTGATCGAACTTTTGGGGCTTGAGGGCCAATACGCCGCCTTGGGCCAGAGCTTACTCAGCCACTCCCCTGGGTTTGGCTTCATGCGGCAAGGGGATTTTATGGCGATTGTGACCCAAGACGGCCTGCTGCGCCACAGCCTCTCCAGCCGGGTCGATGTGACCCGGAGAGCCCCGGAAACCGGCGAACCGGAGGCGGTCCCCGCCCAGGCGATGGAAGACCGCTTGTTGGCGTTAGATCAGTTGACCTTCGAGTTACTCCAACAAAATCGTTGGAGCCCTTGAGGTGTTTTTGGGGGAGGATAAATCGGTTAATTTTGCCGAAGAAAGAGGGCGAGGAAACCGGTTGGACCGAGAAAAGAAAGGCATTTATATTCTGTTCCCTCGAAAACCCAAAGCATCCTCCAAGACCACTGTCTCAGGGCTTACAGCCTTTCGGTTTTTACCGGGCCGCCTTGGGGAACACAGCAAACTATTTAGGCATAGCCTTTGCTTTTGCAAAGCACACAAACCTTTCGTGAAACGCTATGTATAACCCTTACGCCAAACAAGCCAAGCCAAGCAAGGAAGCGATCGTGTTGGAATATGCGCCGATGGTCAAGCATATTGCCAATCGATTGAGCGCCCGTTTGCCTACCGGTATACAGCGAGACGATCTGATCCAGTCGGGGATGATCGGCCTGTTAGAAGCGTCCGAAAAGTTTGACCCTACCCAAGGCAACCAGTTTAAGACCTTTGCAGAATACCGAGTTCGTGGAGCGATGCTCGACGACCTCAGGGCGAAGGACTGGATTCCTCGCTCGGTCAGGGAAAGTGCGACCAAGCTCGAAAAAGCTTTTTCTTCCTTACGTGCCCAAGAAATCGACCACCCGACCGACAAACAGTTGAGTGCCGCCTTGGAGCTGCCAGCCAAGGAATTACCCAAATTTTTAGAGAAGGCCCGGCCCATCCCGATGCTTTCTTTAGAAGGCATGTCCCCCCACACCGATGACGACGACCTGAATATTTTGGATTCAGTGATCGACCCGGACCAAGAAGACCCAGTCAAAAACCTGCTCGGCGGCGAAGCGCAAGAGCACTTGGCCGAAGCGCTCACCAAACTGCCGGAAAAAGAGCAAATGGTTTTGGCGTTGTACTACAACGAAGACCTGAACCTCAAAGAAATCGGCGCTGTCTTGGACCTCACGGAGTCCCGGGTCAGTCAACTGCGCACCAAAGCGATCGGCATGCTCCGCAGCCTGCTCAGCGAGTTGATGCAGGATTAGATTTCCTTGTGTTGACTGACTCCCTGCAGAATCCAAACAACCCAAAAAACTCCTGTCGGGCCTAGTCCCCTGAAACCCTCTCGATGACTTCGGGCGGGATCTCGACCCCTTCGGCCTGAAGGGCTTGGAGCAAGTGCCGCTCGATCCAATCTTTCGTATTCACCCGCTTTCCCTGTTCTATAGTCAAACCGGCACACCGGGCCGTAATCAGTCCGAGTACATCCCGCCCGATGGTTGTTTGTGTGTTGTTCTTGCTATTTGCCACGCTATCCTTCTCTAGTTTGATGTTTTTGTCACCAGTTCGCCGAAATCATCATAAACACAAAAAAACCGATGACCCCCAAAAGCCAGAGCGACAACGCAGTTCGCCAAAGAATAAACAGAAAATCCATTACTAGGTCGATCAGTTTAAACATCGCCAGCCTTTGATTGGATCAAAACTGTTCCTATCGGTGTTCGGTTTTTTGGGGTCTAGGGTCATTTGATTTAGAGAACCGGTCTTGTTGTTTTATGTTTGGCGTCTCAATAGACCCCAGTAAAAATGTATTCTCAAGAACTGATCATATCAAAGTAAGGTCTTCTGTAAATGTATATTCCTGGTCAAAATCGGGAAAAGTACCCTGTTTATATGCCGTTTAAATATTTAAGATAATACTTTGAAATGAATATGCTTTGAATTATAATTTCTGAGAACCGGGCTCGTCTTTGATGGGTTGAATCTCAAAAGAGCCTAGGTCCGCTTGACAGGGAGGATAAAATTTGATTAATACTTGAGTTATCAACTATTAATCAAGGAAAAAGATGGAATCAATCAGCCAGACAGTCGAATTTAGTTTAAACTTCACCGAGGTACACACCCGGCTGCTCAAACGGGCGGATGGGTGCTTGAGTGTCCACGGGATCAGCTATTCGGAGTTTATGGTGCTATACCACCTCGGGGGGGCGCCGAGCCGGATGATGAAGCGGGTCGAGCTGGCGGAGCGGGTCGGCCTCACCGCTTCGGGGGTGACCCGGATGTTAGGGCCGATGGAAAAAATCGGTCTTGTCGTCAAAAAAGCAACCTTACGGGACGCCAGGGTCAGCCTGGTCGAACTCACACCCTCCGGTCTCGACATCTTAGAAAACGCCAAGGGCTCGGTGGACCAAGCGGTCCAAGGTTTTTTAGGGGCGCTCACCCCAGGGGGCTTTAACAGCCTGAATAAAACCCTGAAACAGCTCGGGGCCTCTTTGTAAGCCCTTTGTATCCCCCTATCCTCCTCCGGCCCTGGTCTTCACTTCTTCAAGTCAGGGGAACAAAAAAATTAACCTCCTGTTCCAACCGAGCTACGAAGTGGTTTAAGCAACCGAAGTTTGTTTAAACCCTCTGGTGCCTCTTCCGACTTCCTTGCCCTTAAAGCAGTTTGGAAGAGGCTCTGGCGCTCTCGAAAGGAGAATAGATGCAGACCTTCGAATCAATAATAGAAAAATGCTTCCAGAATATCGGGACTCACCTCCGGTATTTGATGCGAACCTTCGAGTCCCTCGGGACTGCGATTCGCAAGAACGAAGAGCGGTATATTGAGAAATTTAAAGGGCAAATCCCTACTGAGGTGATCACCTTGGTCAAGGTCCTTTATGATTCAGCGAAATACAACGGCAGGGCGTACAAGACCTTTGACGACAAGTACCTTAAAGAATTTCGTCTCAATTTCGATGTGTTCTACCGGGAGTCCTTGGGGGAAATAGGAGAACTGGGGCAGGTCGTTGACCGAACCCTATCGGAGATGATTGACCAGCTAAACCGCCTCGAACTGGCCTCCCCGAAAAAGCAGCGCACTCCCCCGACCAATAAGGAACTGGCCAAGTCGGTGGAAAGCGACCTGAAAGTGATCAAAAGACTGGAAGCGCTCAGCCGTCCCCGGGTTGTGGTGGAGTCGGCGGGGTTCAGGAAGTTGAAACGTTCTGAGTGTTGGGAGGTGTGCAGCCGGTGGAAGTTGAGTGGCGCCCATGTAAAGATCGTTCTCACTAACAAACAGATCATGGCGTTGAAGATTTTTATAATCTATGGAGGTTTTGATAACGTGATCATCACCTCAGGGCTGCGGGATGCCAAGGGGCAGGTGGCAGCGATGATAAAAAACCATTTTTTAGTCACCCATGGGGTGCCGGGGAACGTAACATTGCTCCATTCAAAGGAGCTGTCAGTATATTTTAATCTTTCCTTCGATACAGCCGCTCGGTTTGCCTTGGACATGATTGCCTATATGGAACAGACCGGGGGGCTACCGCCTCGACCGACCGCAGGTTTGGACTCTGCTGAGTTAAAGTCTTGGGCTACCTATTGCCAGCAATTGTTTTTGCAGGAATATGGCCAACAAATGACAATTTTGGTGCAACAAGGCGCTCGAGATTGGGACGGCAAAGTCGCAGATGGGACTGCGAAAATGAATAAAAGCCACCTTTCTGGGAATGCCGTGGATCTAATGCTTTTTAAGGAACCATTGAAAACAATGCCCTTAGCGGTGGATCGGGCAGTTCGCTGGGCGGAAAAATATAAATTTATCGCCGGTCATATCTGGGAAGAAACGCACCTTCATGTGGTCGTGACCCCATGATCTGACCTCATTCGGAAGGTCGCCCTCCTGGCGGGGGACATGAAGGAAACCTCCGGTCTTGATCCCAGAGCCACCGTTGACCAAAGTAAAACTGTCGGTGTAGGGTGAGGTGTTGAAATAGCTCACCCCTTGAAGGACCAAAAGAACGATCAAAGGAGTGAATGGAGCGGCCTTGGCTTGGACAGGGTCCCTGTTTTGAATTTTAAAAAAATAGTAAAAGAACTTCGGAGAACAAATGAAACCACCAGTCCTCTTTGTTGTTGTCGCCTTTTGGTTGGCCTGTAGCTTGCCTGCGACGGCCACAGAACCCCACCCCGTAGCGATCGATGACCGGTCAAGCTTAGAAATCTGCAAACATCCCCGAGGGACTCAGTTTGAGTTGATCGGTCAGCTTGAAGAACAGATTTCTTTCGGGGACTTTTTTGGGTTTCCTGCGAAGAAAGTTGAAAGCTGCGAAGAGTTATTGGCGATCTTGCAGACGAGAAAGGCCTTTTTTCTGAACATGCAAGAAGACCCTTTGTATGACATCGACAATCTGGCGCTGTTAAACGATTTTGTGCAACTTGAACGAATTTCCTTGCTCAGTGTGCCGGTGACCGACCTGAACTTTGTGAAGAAGATGGTCAACTTGAAGGAATTGCAGGTGAGTCGTGGGAAAGTCACTTCACTCGAACCGCTGCGAGGGCTAACTCAGTTAGAAGTCCTTAAGCTACCGATCAATAACATAACCGACCTCAGCCCGTTAAAAAACCTAAAAAATTTGGTTGAATTAAATTTGTCGTGGAATCCGGTCCAAGATATTTCAGTGCTCAAAGATTTACCCAACTTAAAAATACTGGTTCTCGCCCTAGTCCCTGCCACTGATTTTACCCCGCTAAAAGGAAGAACCTTTGAGTACCTCTCGGTCCCAAAAAACGATGTCATTGAGGAGAATCGAGGGAACCGTTAGTCATCAATGGAGCGGGCTTGGCTTGGACAAGGTCCCTGTTTTGAATTTAAAAAATAGTAAAAGAACTTCGGAGAACAAATGAAACCACCAGTCCTCTTTGTTGTTGTCGCCTTTTGGTTGGCCTGTAGCTTGCCTGCGACGGCCACAGAAAACCTCCCAAAGCCGATCGATAACCGGTCAAGCTTAGAAATCTGCAAAAAACCAAGAGGAAGGTCTCAGTTTGAGTTGAACATGGTGCTTAAAGAACAAATTTCTTTCGGGAATTTTGTTGGGTTTCCTGCGAAGAAAGTTGAAAGTTGCGAAGAATTTATGGCGATCATGAAGACGAAGAAGACCTTTTTCCTGAACATGCAAGAAGACCCGCTGTACGACATCGACAATCTGGCGCTGTTGAACGATTTTGTGCAACTTGAACGAATCTCCTTGCTCAGTGTACCGGTGACCGACCTGAACTTTGTGAAGAAGATGATCAACCTGAAGGCATTGGAGGTTAATAAAGGACACGTCACTTCTCTCGAACCGCTGCGAGGGTTAACTCAGTTAGAAATCATCGATATACAAAACAATAATATAACCGACCTCAGCCCCCTGAAAAACTTAAAAAACTTGAAGATGTTGAATTTGGGGGGGAATCCGATCCATGATATTTCGGTGCTGAAAGAATTGCCCAATATAAAATACTTGATTTTATATGACGTCCCTGCCACGGATTTTACCCCGCTTAAGGGCCGAAAGTTTGAGCAGCTTTACGTTCCCGAGAACGATGTCATCAACGGTAAAGATGACCGACTTTTGTTCTAAATGTTGGGGTCTTAGCTTGGACAAGTTCCTCATTTTTGAGTTTAAAAAATATCAAGAGGATAAATGAAACAAATTTCTCTTTGCCTCTTTTTCAGTACCTTGTTGTTCGCGTCGAGCTTGCTTGAAGCCCGTGATGCCTGGGTGAAGGGGTTCGACCCCTCATTAGTACCGATCTTGCCTGAAATTCGTGATCTTCGGGTGAATGGGATCGACCCTCGATCTCGGTTGGAAATGTGCCTGCATCCTACAAAAGATCAACAGAGTACGTTTTCGTGGTCCTCTACGAACGGTGTTTTCTTTCCTCTCACGAGAGAACAGTGTGAGGAAGAGGTGGCGACCCTAGAGACCGTTGAGTCAATTGTAATGAAGCCCGGAAGGGTGCGGGACCTGAGCCCGCTCAAAGAGTTGCCGAAGCTCAAGCGCCTCAGCTTAACCGAGCTTGCCTTGAAGGATATAACCCCCTTAAAAACACTGACCAACCTGGAAAATTGTCGATACGCCAGAACCGTGTGGTGTCTATTGAGCCGTTGCGAGGGCTGACCCACCTCCAAGTGTTGATCCTCAATGACAACAACATCTCTGATCTCAGCCCTCTAGAGGGGATGGACAGCTTACTACGGCTTTATATTTCGGGGAATCGGGTTCGGGATGTTTCGGTGCTTGGAAGGTTGAAAAACCTCAGGCATTTGGAGGTAAAAGACAACCCGGGCGTTGACCTATCTCCGCTCAAAGGGTTGAGGCAGGGGCAGCTGATTTTGAAATATTAGGGTGGTGAAAAACGCTCAATCGGTCTGTGAAGCAACACAGTGTCTGTCGGTTGTGCCTTAGAACCCAAACGACTCTGATCATTGGTTGGCCGGAGAGAACGAAAGGGGGGCAAGCGGGGAGCCCTTTTGCCGGAGGTGTCAGGCGGAACCTTTTAGTTGTTAAAAGACCCATAGGTTGATTGTTTTGTTCGGGGTTTATGCGCAGTATCTTTAGGGAAATGATGAAAAAAACAGTTGTACTGCTTTTGGTTCTTGGCTTCGTGGGCTTCCCTGGGCTGCTATTGGCTCGTGACTACCTGGTTGAGGGGGTAGACTCAAGGAGCTCGATGGAAATTTGTACGCACCCGACCCCTGAGCAAGAAATCTTAATCTCCGCCCTGTTCAGAGCCACTGACGTTGAGGTTCCCATTGACTCGATAGACTCGAAAGCTGCTTGTATGCTGGTTTTTGAGCGACGCCAAACGGTGAGGTTTTTGTTGCTATCGGTCAAGCATATATATGATCTCAGCCCCTTGAAGGACTGGGTTCACCTAGAAGCTCTGTACCTTGCCCGCTCCGAGGTAGAAGATTTGAGGCCACTGGTTAGTCTGGTAAATCTCCGAGAGTTGAACCTTCGGGACAATGATGTAAAGTCCCTTGAGCCTCTGCGGCGGCTCACTAAACTTGAAATTTTAAATGTGGGCTTTAATGAGGTCAGGGACCTCAGCCCACTAAAAAATTTGAAGGCTCTGAGGGACCTGGATGTTGAATTTAATCATATCACCGATTTGTCGGTAATCCGTGGGTTACCGAAACTCCATATCGTGAACCACCTCTTTAACCCGGTCACCGATCTGTCCCCGCTCGAGGGTCGCAACTTAAAAGTTCGAGGCTGGCACGAAAATATACTATATCGGGAATTGGGGGGGAAATGAAGGGTCCGGTCTTACAAGTGAATGCGGCCCCGAGCCTCAATGCCCAAGAACAACTTTTGAAAATCCAAAGTGTCTACCCGGTTATATTCGACAAGGAAGACGGTTGAGCGCAAATGACGGGGAAACGATGTGCGGCTTGCGGGGACCTTGGCGTCTATGAAAAAGTACCCGGCGGATAAACAGAAGCAAAATAGAGACCTCAAAATGTTTCGGAAAAATTGTTGAGGATGATGTGAAGTATCCAAAGTCGAAGGGGTTCTCCTGTGGGCACAAAAGATGGGGATATTGAGTAAGTTTCTGGGGGAAGGAACCCACACCCACTTGTCTTTTATGCCTTGATCTGGTTAGCATAAGGCTGAATTTTCTTATGAAACTTAGATAAATACTTGGGTGGGGGCTGTAAAGGGCTCGGCTTATTTTAGCGACTTGTGTGATGAAATTGATTGTTCCCTTGGTCCTCTTTGGCCTGCTGCTATACTCAACCCCCGCCCGAGCTGAAGACGTTTCCTTCGACCCTCGAACCAGCCTAGAAATTTGTAAAGCCCCTAAGCCAAGCCAGAGGGACCTGATCATGGAGCTGAGATGGCAGATTCACGAAGAGGATTCTTTTGATATTGACGATGTTCCCAGCCCCGTAACCTGTGAATCTTTTTTGAAACGATTGCAGCAAAATACCGAAATGTTTTTAGACATGAGTGAAGATCCCATGTATGCATTTTCTGACTTGAGCCTGCTGAAGTCTTTGGTGAACCTTGAAAAACTAGACACCACCAAAGTTCCGGTGACGGACCTTAGCTTTCTAAAAAACTTGGTTCATTTAAAATCCCTCACCGTTCGGTATGCCTCAGTCCGTTCCCTTGAGCCCCTGCGAGGGCTGACCGAGCTAGAGGAGCTTAACCTGGTCGTGAATCAGATTTCGGATATCAGCCCCTTGAAGGGGTTGAAAAAGCTCAAGAAACTGTCTTTTTCGAGAAATAAGGTTCGGGATATTTCGGTCTTACAGGGACTAGGTCAGCTCAAATACCTGGAAATGGGGAGCAACCCCATCCGTGACTTCAGCCCCTTGAAGGGACGAAAATTTAAATTCCTCCGTGTCCCCAAAAATGATGTCATTTCCAACCAAGAAGATTACCTCCCTTGGGACGGTTATTGAACACCGTGCTGAGGCGGCTCCAATGAAATTGGGACAAAAATGAAACAAATCTCTCTTTGCCTCTTTTTTAGTACCTTGTTGTTCGCGCCGAGCTTGCTTGAAGCCCGTGATTTTCGGGTGAATGGGATCGACCCCCGGTCTCGGTTGGAAATGTGCCTGGACCCGTCGAAAGATCAAAAAAGAGTGTTTACCCAGAGTTTACTTTGGCATTTTAGCTCGGCTCTCACGAGAGAAGAGTGTGAGGAAGTGGTGGGGAAAATAGAGTCTATGGAATCAATTGTATTGAGGCCGGGAAGGGTGCGGGACCTGAGCCCACTCAAAGAGTTGCCGAAGCTCAAGCGCCTCAGTTTAACCGAGCTTGCCTTGAAGGATATAACCCCCTTAAAAACACTGACCAACCTAGAAAAATTGTCGATACGCCAGAACCGTGTGGTGTCTATTGAGCCGTTGCGAGGGCTGACCCACCTCCAAGTGTTGATCCTCAATGATAACAATATCTCTGACCTCAGCCCTCTTGAGGGGATGGACAGCTTACTACGGCTTTATATTTCGGGGAATCGGGTTCGGGATGTTTCGGTGCTTGGAAGGTTGAAAAACCTCAGTCATTTGGAGCTAAAAGACAACCCGGGCGTTGACCTATCTCCGCTCAAAGGGTTGAGGCAGGGGCAGCTGATTTTGAAATATTAGGGTGGTGAAAAACGCTCAATCGGTTTGTGCAGCAAAACAGAGCCTGTCGGTAGCGCCTGGAATATAAGTGGGAACCCAAGCTACTCTGATCCTTCGGTGGTCGGAGAGAACGAAAGCGGGGAATCCTTTTGCTGGCGGTGTCAGGCGGAAATTTGTATTTATTAATAGACCCATAGGTTGATTGTTTTGTTCGGGGTTTAAGCCCAGTATCTTTAGGAAAATGATGAAAAAAACGGTTATTTTGCTCCTGGCCCTTGGCTTTGCGGGCTTTCCCGGGTTGCTTTTGGCCCGTGACTACTTGGTGGAAGGGGTAGATTCAAGGAGCTCGATGGAAATTTGTATGCACCCGACGGCCGAGCAAAAACACTTGATCGAAGTGTTGCTTATGCGGACAGACGTGCCCTTTGCCTTACATCTTCAAAACCCAAGGGCAGCTTGCAAATTGGTATTTGAACGACGCCAATCGGTTAAGCTGCTGAAGATACGTAACGGACTTCTTTATGATCTCAGTCCCCTGAAGGATTGGGTCCATCTCGAGGCCCTTGATCTCATCGGTACTCAAGTAAAGGATTTGAGGCCGTTGGTGAATCTGGTGAATTTGCGGGAGTTGAATCTAATGATCAACGATGTGGAATCACTTGATCCCTTGCGGGGGTTAATTCATCTTGAGTCTTTGAGTCTGGATGAAAATGAGATCGAGGACCTCAGCCCCCTGGAAAATTTGAAGGTTTTGACTGACCTGAACGTCTCAAGGAACCATATCACCGACTTGTCAGTGGTCCGAGGGTTACCCAAGCTTCAAATTTTGTACTATCGTATGAACCCGGTGGTTGATCTCTCCCCGCTTGAGGGTCGCAATTTTCAAGAGGTAAGGTGGCCAAAAAAATCACTATTTCGGGAGTAAAGGGGGGGAGAATGAAGAGCCCTATCTCCCTAGGGGATGTAGTGAAGCAGTGGTGCGCTTTCGGTTGAATCCCCGGCTCCCAGCTTGTCGTTCGTTCAACGGCCCGGCCGCTGCTATCTTTTATTTCCGGTGGCCGATGCAGGCACTCAAATATCCTCAAACTCCGCAAAATAGCTCGCCACCATTTGGGCGTCTTTGATCCCGATCCCGGGGGTCGCCGCTAGCTCCGCTTCGGTGGCTTGTTTGAGGGTCGTGAGGCTGCCAAATTGTTTGAGCAAGGTCGCTCGCTTTTTGGGGCCAATGCCGGGGATGTCTTCGAGCCCCGATTTGGTCGCCGCTTTGGAGCGAAGTTTTCTGTGGTGGGTGATCGCAAACCGGTGGGCTTCGTCTCGGATGCGTTGCAGCAAAAAGAGGGTGCTGCTGTTCTTTCGCAGGTTGATCGGGTTTTTTCGGTTCGGTTTGACCACATACTCAAAGTCTTCCAACTCTTTCTCGACCCCGGCCCGCTTTTCTGAACGACCCTTGGCGAGCCCGATCACTGAGGTGACCAAGGGGTCCAAGCCGCAGTCTTCTAAAATCTTCATCGCCGCCGAGAGCTGGCCTTTACCGCCGTCGACGATCACCAACTCAGGCCAGGCCCCGCCTTCTTTTTGCAGCCGTCCGTAACGCCGGGAAAGGACTTCTTGCATGCTCGCAAAGTCGTTGGGGCCTTCCACAGTTTTGATCTTGAAAATCCGGTACTCTGATTTCGCGATTTTCCCTTGTTCAAACACCACCATGGAACCGACCGAGTGGGTGCCCGAAATATTGGAAATATCGAAACACTCGGCCCGCAGCGGGAGCTGGGCGAGGTGTAAGGTCTGTTTGGCCTCTTCTAAGATCAACTCTTCGGCTTTGGCACCCTGCATCTTGAGTCGCAGGTTGGTCTGGCCGTTCCTTGTGGCCATCTCAAGCAGCCGCTTTTTATCCCCCCGCTGAGGGACCAAGAGGTGGACTTTGGATTGCCGCCGCTCGGTGAAGTAGGTTTGTAAAATCAACAAGTCATCGTTGATTAAAGGCAGCAAAATCTCTTTGGGCAGCGGTTTTTCCCCAGCAAAGTACAACCGGTTTAAGGCGGAGCGCAATAGCTCTTCGTCGCTGTATAAGACCCCTTGTTTGAAAAAGTAAAAATCGTCAGACAGCAGCAACCCTCCCCGGATAAACAAAACCTGAACCCCGGCAAAGCTGCCTTCGCGGACCAAAGAAACCACGTCCCGGTCGATCTTTTCTTTCGACAAAATTTGTTGTTTGGTGAAGGTCCGTTTCAGGCTTTGGATTTGGTCTCTGCAAGTGGCGGCTAGCTCAAACCGCATCGCTTCGGAGTGTTGCTGCATCTCGCTCGTGAGGGTCTGGAGCAATTCCTCATAATTCCCTTTGAGCAGCCAAACCACCTTTTCCACCAACTTGCCATACTCCGCCGCCTCGACGTCCCCCGAACAGGGGCCTAAGCATCGTTTCATTTGGTAGTTCAGACAAGGTTGATAGGTTTTTGAACCGTCTAACTCCATCTTGGATTGGCGTAGTGGGAAAAACCGGCGGATGATCCCCATCGCTTCCCTCGCCGTCTTGACCGCCACATAGGGGCCGAAATACAATGCCCGATCTTTCTTGGGGTTACGGACCAAAAACAGCCGGGGGAATTTCTCGGTGATGGTCAGCCGGAAGTAGGGGTAGGTCTTGTCGTCCTTGAGCTCGATGTTGTATTTGGGTCGGTGGGTCTTGATCAGGTGGTCTTCTAAGATCAAGGCCTCAATCTCGTTGTGGGTCACAATCCAGGCGAGGTCCACCACCAAGCCGATCCAAGCGGTGATTCGTGGGTCGTGGACCGCCCGGTCGGTGAAATAGCTCTTCACCCGTTTTTTGAGGTTCTTGGCTTTGCCGACGTAGATCAACCGTTCTTTGGGGTCGTAAAACCGGTAAATCCCAGGGTCTTCGGGCAGCAGGGCGAGTTTTTCTTGGATCAAGGAAGAGGTCATGTAAGCCGCTCAGGCTTTTTGGCTTGTCGAGGTCAACAGGAATGGATAGGCTAACGACCGTAGCGTCGGTTTAATACTAACCGAGAGCGTTTTAAAATTCAAGCTAGACTCGAAACGACACCCATGAGCCAATTATCTGTCACCTGCCTCGACCTCGAAGGGGTCTTAGTCCCCGAAGTGTGGGTCAATGTTGCCGAAAAAACCGGTATCGAAACCTTCAAACTGACCACCCGTGATATCCCAGACTACGACGAGTTGATGGGCATCCGGCTCAAGGAAGTCAAAAAACAAGGGCTGACCTTAAAAGACGTGCAAGAAGTCATCGGGACCTTGGCTCCTTTTGAAGGGGCCTTGGAATTCCTGAACTGGCTCAAACAGCGCAGCCAAGTGGTGATTCTGTCTGACACCTTTATCGAATTTGCCAAGCCCTTGATGGCCCAACTCGATATGCCGACCTTGTTTTGCCACAACCTTTCGGTGGGCTCCAATGGGGTGATTGAAGACTATCACCTCCGTATCCCCGACCCCAAACGCAAGGCGGTTCGGGCGTTTCGGGACCTGAACTTTCATACCGTTGCAGCAGGGGACTCCTTCAACGACGTCACTATGCTAGAAGAAGCCCACCAAGGCATCTTCTTTCGGCCCCCAGAGTCGATCTCGGCCCAGTTTCCTCAGTATCCTGTGGTGCAGGACTACGAAGCCTTCAAGGCAGAGTTAAACAAACATTTGCCACCTCCTTATTAGGACCTGAATGAATCCCATCAAACGGGTGTTTTCTGAGCCGCACCGAATGTATTTTTCGGCGGCTTTGTTGTTTTTGTTGGTGCCGATGGTCTGGTGGGGCGCTTTTTTGTTCCAGCGCTTTGAAGTGCCGGTGGTGGTCAAGGTGAACCCGGTGGCGATCCATGGGTTTGGACTGCTTTATGGCGTCTTCCCTTTGGTCTCCTTTGGCTTCTTGTTCACCGCCTTCCCCAAGTGGACCCAAAGTACTCATGAGGTCCGCAAGTGTTTTCATGGCCCTTGGTGGGCGATGGTTGGCGGCTTTGCTCTCTACTTTGGGCAACTGTGGATCGGCGAGCCTTGGGGGAGTATTGGTGCCTTTTGTATGTTTATCGGCCTGTTGTGGGGCTGGGCCCATCTACTCCGACTCTTCATCGCCGGAGAGGGCTTTGAACGACGACAACCAGCCTATGTGTTAGGGGCCTTGTTTGGTGGTGTTTTGGGCAGCTTCAGTATGCTCGCTTTCCAACTGGTGCCCATTGATCCGCTGTATAACGCCGCTTTGGCCTTTGGGGTCTATTTGTTTTGGCCGTTGTTGCTGTTGAGCATTTTATTTCGGATGTTGCCCTTCTTCACCGAAAATAAAATCGGACCGATTGGGATGAAAAGCTTATCCCAAACCCTGCCCTTGCTGACGGTTGGGTTGATTTTGAAGACCGGGGGAGCCCTCACCGACACCAAGGAACTATGGGTGCTCAGTGACTCACTGCTACTCGGCGTGACGTTGTGGCAGTTCTACCAGTGGAAATTCTTCTACCCCAAGAAAGAAGCCCTGTTGTGGTATTTATACGGCGCCTTGGCTTGGCTGCCTTTGGTCTTTGTTCTGGGGATCGCCGTTGGGTTGGACCGTTTGGCCGGAGACTTTAACACCCACCTCGACCTCGCAGGTCTGCACGGCCTGACCGTTGGTTTGCTCGCTTGCGGGGCCTATGCTATGTTGCTACGGGTCACCTTGGGGCATTCGGGGATGGCTTTAAAAGCCGATGGTTTGAGTACCTTCGGTTATCTCTTGGTTCAGCTCGCCGCTTTGATGCGTGTGGGGATTGAACTGGGTCTAAATCATGTGGACGGGATCGTCCGGATGATGTGGGTCCCGAGCGCACTGTGGCTCATCGCTTTTGGGCTCCTGGGCCTCCGTTATGCTGTTTGGTATTTTCGGCCTCGGGCCGACGCAAATTAATCGCTTTTTTCGTCTTATTATCGGTACAGAAACATGACACCTTCAAAATTTCAAGAACTGCTCGACCAACGTTTACTGATCATCGATGGGGCCATGGGCACCATGGTGCAGAAATACAACTTTGGCCCCGAAGTCTATGGCGGCGAAAGTTACCAGATGGTGTCTGATCTCTTGGTGTTCTCTCGGCCAGACGCCGTGAAGGACATCCACAAAGCCTACTTGGAAGCGGGCTCCATGGCGGTAGAAACCAACAGTTTCGGAGCCTCGGAGCTTCGGTTGGCGGAATTTGATTTTTCTGGATTGGATTTGGCGGCGTTCCCAGAGGACGTCCAGGATATCAACCAATTGAGCTTGGCTGATTTTGCGGACCGTCTGAATATCCAAGCCGCCCAGGTGGCAAAAAAAGCGATTGAAGAATACAAGCAAAGCCCTGAATACGACGGGCGACCGTTGTTGGTCTTAGGCAGTATCGGACCGAGCAACTGGGTGTTGTCTCCAACTCACGCCGACCTGCACAAAGGGACCTTTGAGCAAATTGAAGAAAACTTTTACCGCCAGTCCAAAGGGTTGATCACCGGCGGCGCCGATGTGCTGCTCTTTGAGACCCAACAAGATATGCTCGAACTCAAAGCCGCTGTTTTAGGGGCGAAACGAGCGATGGTTGACTTGGGTCAAGAAGTGGCGATTATCACCCAAGTGACGGTGGATAAGTTCTCTAAAATGCAGATTTTCAACACCGATGTGTTGGCTGCCTTGGTGACCTTGCAAGACCTGGGGATCAGCGCTTTTGGCATCAACTGCTCCATCGGCCCTGACCAAATGTTGGCGACTGTCGAGAAGCTGTGCAAACATTCCAAAATCCCGGTTTCCATCATCCCGAATGCTGGCCTACCGGTTTCAGAAGGCGGCGAGACGGTCTTTAAATTGGGCCCCGAGGACTTCGCAACCTTCATTGAGCCTTACCACCAGCTTGGGGTGAATATTGTCGGTGGTTGCTGCGGCACCAGCCCGGCCCATATCAAAGCCTTGGCCGACAAACTCCAAGGCAAGCCGCCGGTTGCTCGCAAGCTAGATGAACAACTGTATATCTCCGGCCCTCAACAGCCGATTGCGGTGGACTCAACCGAAGCCTTGATCCGGATCGGTGAACGGTTAAACGTCCGAGGCAGTAAGAAAGTCCGTGACGCCGTGGAAAATGAAGAAGGAGTGATCGACCAGGACGTCTTGGAAGAGGTGGTGAAAGAACAAGTCAAGGACTTGGGTCTTGAGGTCTTAGATATCTGTATGGACTCCAACCAAGTGGACACCACACAGACCTTGGTTGACGTGATCCAAGCCCAGTGTGTGGACTTCTCTGGGGCCTTTTGTTTAGACAGCTTTGATGTGGACGCCTTGGCGGCGGCGATCCAGTCTTACCCTGGTCGGCCAATTGTCAACTCCATTTCTTTGGAAGAATATGCGCCGGGGTTAGATAAAGTAGACGCCGTATTGGATGTCACCAAGGAACACGCCCCGCTGTATATTGCGCTCACCACTGGCCCCGAAGGTCCGGCGGTGACCACCACCCAAAAAATTGATCTGGCCAAAGCCATTTTGGAAAAGGCGATCAACAAACATAACCAAAAGCCCGAGCAGTTTTTGGTGGACATCAATGCCTTCCCGATTGGCTCCGAGTCGGACCCACAAATGAACTTTGCGGTGGAATCGATCAACTCGATTGGCCCGATCAAAGCGTTGTACCCAGGGGTGAAGACCACCATTGGGGTGGGCAACTTGACCAACGGTTTGGCTAAGAAGCCCTATATGCGGAAGGTGTTGACTTCGGTGTTTTTAGACGAAGCCCGCCGGGCCGGGCTCGACGCTGCGATTGTCAACCCTCATCACTACGTCCCTGTGGAAAGCTTGAGCGAGTCTGACCGTGAGTTGGGCCGTAAGGTGATCATGGAACGGGACATGGAAGCCTTTGCAGAACTCGAAGAAATCGCCGCTCAGAAAACCGGGGGACCGGTAAAGAAAAAAACCAGTTACGAAGACTTGGAGCCGATCCCTGCGATTTGTCAAAAAATCAAAGATGGATTTAAAGAACGAGCCCAGGGAAAGGTTTCTGTCTTTGGGTTTGACTACGAGTACACTGACAAAATCATTGAAACAGTGGCCACCGTCCTGAACGACGGTGCGGAACCTTTGGTGTTGATCAACGATCACTTGATGAACGCCATGGAAGAGTTGGGAACTGGCTTTGCGGAAGGGGAGGTGTCTTTGCCTCACCTGCTCAAAGCGGCAGACGTGATGAAGCAGGTCATGGGGCTGTTAGAAGCCTACATGAAGTCGAAACAAGGGGACGCCGGGGAAGTCCAAGTCAAGGGGACTGTGGTCCTCGGAACGGTTTACCAGGACGTTCACAGCATCGGCAAAGACCTGACCAAGACCTTGATGGAAAACTACGGATACAAAGTGATCGATCTGGGGGTTCAAGTTCCTCTACAAGCCTTCATTGATGCCGCAAAAGAGCACAAGGCCAATGTGATTGGCTGCTCCGCTTTGTTGGTGCAGACCAGTAACCACATGATCAGCCTCTCTAAAATGCTCAAAGAAGAAGGACTGGAAGACCAGATTGACTTGTTGATCGGCGGAGCCCCGGTGAGCTTCAAACACGCCGCCCAGGTTGCGTTGGCCGGTGGGGACGACCTTCAAGCGATGAGGTCCAATGTCTTTTACTGTGCCTCGGCGATGGACGGAATCAATGTGTTGAGCCAGTTAGGCGAGCCGACCCGACGAATCGAGGCCCTGGCTAAGAACAAAGACCGGATGATCAAGGCCTTCGAAGGAGGCCAGCGACGGGCTGAAGAAACCAGCCGGTTATTAAAAGAATTGCCTTACCGAAGGATTGAGCCGGTTGCTACGGTGGACCTCGCTCAGGCGATGAGTCCCCAAGTACTGCGTTTCAAAATGACCGACTTTGTGCAACACCTCAACCAGACCTTGTTGTTTACCCTCAACTGGAAGTACGGCGGCAAAGGCGGCTGGGCGAAGAAAGGAGTGGACGAAGCGGGGCTCAAAGCCCAGCTAGAGCATTGGGCCAAAGAGGCTGAGGACAAAGGATGGATCGAGCCTCAAGGGGTTTGTGGGGTCTTTCCTTGCCGCAGTGTGGGCGAAACTTTGGTGATCTACAACGCAGACGGCCAAAGCGAAATCGGGCGAATGGAGCTCAACGATGTGATCGGTCAACACAAACAAGATAAGTTTAACATGGCCCATTATTTTAACCCTGAGGCCCTCAATTTTGTTGGCTTGCAGCTCAGCACCGCTGGCTCTGGGTTGGAATCTGCGATGGATAAGATCAAAGCCGACGACTCCGAGGCCGCTTGGATGTTACAAGGGCTTTCGGACCGAGTCGCCGAAGACATGGCGAGCCAGTTACACCAAAAACTTGAGCAACACTTGGGGCTAGACAACAGCGCAAGGTATTCGCCAGGGTACCCAGCGATGAGCCGGATCCAGCTCAACCAGCCGATCTTTGAGTTGTTACAAGCGAGCCAGATTGGGGTCAGCTTGACTGACGGCTTTGAATTTGCCCCGACCAGCACCACGGCGGCGATGGTCTGCTTCCATCCGGCGGCAGGGTATCATTAACTTGTGATGAGGCGCCCAGAGAGCCGGGTTCGGCTCTTTAGGGTGGCGAATCTCTTATGGTGAGATTCGCTGAAGGGCTAGAGGGCTTCGTTGTTTTCGTCAACCCAACGGGCTTGAGCTATCCCATCATGGGGGGCGTTGTTCTCTGTCTGAGAAGAAAAATGGAATCCAGCGTGTATTTCCTGTAACGCAGAATTGATTTGCTCTGAGCTTTCTAGGGACGGGTCAGTCACTAAGGCGTGGTCTGCTTGCCAAGCCGAGCGAGGCACTTCCCAGGAAAGTTCGATTTTTTTCTGGGGAGGCATCGCGATCAAAGTCAACGGTAGACAAGCCAAAACCAAAAGGCCTGTACGTTTTTTGAGTGAGAATGATCCTTTCATAGCGACTCCTGCATGACCAAAAGATTGAAAATCCCCTACGTTCTTATAGGTAGTATACCCTAATTTTAGGTCTGTTTGTCAAGAAAAAGGGCCTTTAAAAACCGTACCTGCCTCTAGACTCCTCTTATTGTTGCGATTTCTTCGGGATGTAACTAGGGATTTTTCCCTATATATGAAAGGGAGATCCTTCTTGTTCAGGTGGTTTTTCGCGGTTCGAAGAACCGGTGGAAACGACTCTGTCTGGGGGCATGAAATAGGGGCCGAGTTTTTCTATTTATTTGTTTTTATTGTCAATTTTGTGTGATGAGGACCGTCGCGTTTTGTATGGTTGGCCAAATGAGCCGATTGGGATAGAGTCGTTCCAACCGCAAGTCTTAGAAACATCTAAAGATTTGTTTTTCGCTATGCCGCCAATCCTGTACCCTGAGTGTCCCGTGAGTTTGAATTTTTTTGCTGCTTCCCCTTTGGGGCTAGAAGAAATATTAACCCAAGAGCTATTGGACTTAGGGATTGATTCGGCCCGTGTCGCTCGGGCTGGGGTTCGGTTTCATGGGGAACTCGAAGATGGGTATAAGGCCTTGTTGTGGTCTCGGATTGCCAGCCGGATTACAGTTGAGTTGTACCAGTTTCAGGCGAAAACTACCGATGATCTCTATGAACAACTCAAAGAATTTGATTTCATTGACCACATGGACAAAGGGGACACCTTTTTGTTTCGGGTGGACCTAAGAAAAAGCGAGATCACCAACTCCCACTTCGCCGCCTTACGGGCTAAAGACGCGCTGGTGGACCGGTTCCAGGACTTCCAGGGCGAGCGGCCTTCGGTGGACGTGAATAACCCAGATTTTAAGTTCCATATCTTTATGGATGGTCGTCGTGGGTTGCTGAGTTTGGACTTGAGTGGCCCTTCGTTATATATGCGAGGCTACCGAGAGGCCGGGGGCATCGCCCCAATCAAGGAAAACTTGGCCGCTGCGTTACTGCTCCGTTGCCGATGGCCGGAAATCGCTGAAAAAGGCGGCGTCTTAATCGACCCCTTCTGTGGTTCGGGGACGGTCTTGATCGAAGGCCTGTTGATGGCGATGAATGCCGCCCCAGGTTTGCTCAGGAAACACTGGGGGTTTTATGCCTGGAAAAAACACCAACCGAAAATCTGGGACGATCTCTGCGATCACGCCGAGTCGGTGGAGCGCAAAGAAGCGCCGCCGAAAATTGTTGGGTTTGATATGAATCCAGACGCCATCACCATGGCCTTTGAAAACCTCAGCCGGGCAGGATTCCCTGGAATGGTCCACTTTGAAAAACGACCTTTCGAACAGTTTGAACTCCCGCCAGGGGCTCAGGAAACTGGGGGTTTGGTTTTGACGAACCCTCCTTACGGCGAGCGAATTGGAGAGATCGAATCCTTGCGGCCTTTGTATAAAAGTTTGGGTCAGATTCTTTCGAAAAAAGCGGTGGGCTTCGATGTGGCAGTCTTCACAGGCAACCCCGACCTAGGCAAAGAAATGGGCTTGCTCGCCAAGCGGTCTCATAATTTTTACAACGGTTCGATTGAATGTAAACTGCTTCGTTTTGTGATGACCGGCAAAGAACCGGTCGCTCGAAAGCGGCGGGGTTTGTTGCCTGACCGTGCGCCGACCGAAGAATCCTTAGACTTCACCAACCGGCTCAAAAAGAACTTAAAAAAATTGGAGCCTTGGGCAGTTAAAGAAGAAATCACCTGTTACCGGATCTACGACCGAGACCTGTCGGAGTACAATGTCTCTGTGGATCGGTATGATGACCAATTGTATATCAGCGAATATGAAGCTCCGGACACCGTCGATCCGTCGGTGACTCACCACCGGCTTGATGAAATCTTGCTCCGGCTCAACGTGGATTTTGATTACCACCCTGACCAGATCCACTTGAAAAAACGGCGGCGACAAAAAGGAAACCAGCAGTACGAAACCTTTGAAGACAGCCATCAATATTTAGAGATTGATGAGTCGGGCTTGGGTTTCTTGGTGGACTTGGACCGTTACTTGGACACAGGGCTGTTTTTGGATCACCGGCCAACACGCCAATTGATCAAGAAAAAGGCCTGGTCCGCTCGGTTTTTAAACTTGTTTTGTTATACCGGCTCTGCTTCGGTTTATGCCGCTTCGGGCGGGGCGACCAAGACCACCAGCGTGGATTTGTCTTCCACATACTTGGAATGGACCCAAAAGAACTTGGCACTTAACGGCTATGAGGGCGCCGACCACCAAACTGTGAAGGCCAATGTGTTGGATTGGCTCAGACGAGACCGAGACGAATATGACCTGATCTTCTGTGACCCGCCGACCTTCTCGAATTCCAAGGGAATGGACGGCTTTTTTGAAGTCCAGCGAGACCATGTGGATTTGATCCGCCTGGCGATGACCTCTTTGTCAGCCGACGGCTTGTTGATTTTCTCGAATAACTACCGGTCCTTTAAGATGGATACAGAGGCTTTGAGTGATTTGGTGATCGAAGATATCAGCCACCAGAGCATCCCGGTTGATTTTTCCAGGAACCAAAAGATTCACCGAACCTACTTGATTCGCAGGAGCTAAACCGGGGAATTAGGTTGCCTTGGGGGGGCAAAACCGCTATAAGTCAGGTTTCCATCTAACGGTTTAATCTAAGTCTTTTTCACTGCTATGAAGCTTTACCATACCCCGATTCACAAGCTGCACAAAATGCGTCAATCTGGCGAGGTCTCCACCACTGAGATCACCCAAGCGGTTTTGGGCCGGATTGAAACCACCGAAAAAGACTTGCACAGTTTTTTGTCTTTAGACCCTGAGCATGCCTTAAAGAAGTCCACAGAGGCAGATGCCAAACTGGCCAATAAGGAAGAGGTTGGCCCTTTGGAAGGGATGCCGATTGCGGTCAAAGACATCTTCGCTACCAAAGGCCGGTCAACGACCTGCGCCTCCAAATACCTGGAAAACTTTGTGTCTCCCTATGAATCGGGAGTGACGTCTAAGCTAGAAGAGGCCGGTTACGCCTTGGTCGGCAAAACCAACATGGACGAGTTCGCTATGGGCAGTTCGACGGAGAACTCAGCCTTTGGCCCCACAAAAAACCCTTGGGATTTGACGAAGGTTCCTGGCGGAAGTTCCGGCGGCTCCGCAAGTTGTGTTGCCGCAGGTCAAGCCTTGGCCTCGATTGGGACGGACACAGGCGGTTCGATCCGACAACCAGCGAGTTTCAACTCGATTGTCGGGCTCAAGCCAACTTACGGCCGGGTCAGTCGCTGGGGGATGATTGCCTTTTCAAGTTCTTTGGACCAAGCGGGACCGATGACCCAAGATGTCACCGATGCGGCGTTGTTGATGAACACCTTGGCGGGATATGATGCGAAGGATTCGACCAGCCTCAATGTACCTCAAGAAGATTTCACTGCCCGGCTAGGCGAATCCTTAAAAGGCAAGAAAATTGGTGTGATCAAAGAACTGGACCTCAGTGGGGCTGAGTCCGATGTCGTGAAAATTTACCAAGAGAACCTGAAAGCTTTGGAGTCCGCAGGCGCCGAGATTGTCGAAGTCAGTGTCCCGAATATCAAACATGGCGTGGCGACTTACTATGTGATTGCCCCTTGCGAAGCCTCAAGTAACTTAGGTCGCTACGATGGAATTCGATATGGCCACCGCTCCGACTCGGCCAAGAACCTCGCCGAAGTCTATGAGCAGTCCCGAGACGAAGCGCTCGGTGAAGAAGTGAAACTCCGAATTTTGCTGGGTACCTTTGCGCTGTCCGCAGGGTACTATGATGCCTATTACTTAAAGGCCCTTCAGGTCCAAAACCTGATCCGGGCCCAGTATAAGGCCGCCTTTGCTCAGGTTGACGCTATCGCCAGCCCGGTGTCTCCAACCGCCGCCTTTAACTTAGGTGAACGGTTCCATGACCCGTTAAAAAACTACTTGGCTGACAGTTTCACCATCCCTGCGAATTTGGCCGGTATCCCCGGAATTTCGGTTCCTGGTGGTTTTTCTGGGAACTTGCCGGTGGGCCTACAGCTTTTAGGCGACCACCTCAGCGAAACCAAGTTGCTTTCAATCGCCCACGGTTTTGAGCAGGCCTTGGGCCTGAAAACGCCTTCTTTAGCGATATAATCCATGGAACAAAAATTAGCAGCGATCACCCAAGCCTTTGAAGAGGCCTTGGGTGCGGTGACCGATACCCAAGGGATCGACGAACTGAAAGTACGCTTTTTAGGGAAAAAGGGAGAGGTCAGCAAGTTGATGGTCGGCCTCAAGGACCTGAGTAACCAAGACAAAGCGGCGGCCGGTAAAGGGATCAATATCTTAAAAAACCAACTGACCGGTGCCTTAGAAAAAGGGCTGAACCGTTTGAAGCTGGCGGAAGAACAAAAGGCGGTTGAAGAGCAGTGGATCGACGTGACCTTGAATCCGGCAGGCAGCGAATCCGGCAGTTTGCACCCGATCACCTTGGTACACCAACGGTTAGAGGAGATCTTTGAAGCCATGGGATTCATGGTCTTAGATGGCCCTCACGTCGAGACCGACTATTACAATTTTGAGGCGCTGAACTTCGACCCACACCACCCTGCCAGGGACATGCATGACACCTTCTTCTTTCACAGCGGAAGGCTGCTACGCACCCAAACCAGCCCGATCCAAATCCGGGGAATGGAAAACCACAAGCCGCCAATTCGGATGGTGGGGACCGGGAAGGTGTTTCGGTGTGAGCGTTTAGACGCCAGCCATGAAGCCTGCTTTCATCAGATCGAAGGGATGATGATCGACAAAGGAATCAACGTCGGTCACTTGATCCACACCATGCAGGTCATGTTATCGGAAATGTTCGAAAAACATGTGGAAGTGCGATTACGACCGGGATATTTTCCCTTTGTAGAGCCCGGTTTTGAACTGGAAATCGCCTGTTTGCTTTGTAACGGCAAAGGTTGTGCGGCCTGTAAAAAAGTAGGCTGGGTGGAGTTGCTCGGTTGCGGTATGGTTCACCCCAATGTGCTGCATGCCGGTGGGATTGACCCCGAGGTGTATTCGGGCTTTGCCTTCGGCATGGGAACTGACCGGTTAGCGATGCAAAAGTATGGGATCACCGACATCCGTCATCTGCACAACGGAGACATTAATTTTAACCGCCGGTTCTCAACCGCAAGCGGATACAGGGTGTTTTAGATGAAGATTTCAAGAAACTGGATTCAGGATTTTATTGACCTTCCTGCTGATTTAACACCCCAAAGGTTTTCTAAAACCATGACCCTCTCGGTCTGTGAGGTCGAGGGGCTAGAAGTCACTGGTGAGCATCTCAAGGATGTGGTTGTTGCCAAGGTCACAGGGATTCGCCCCCACCCAGACGCTGAAAAATTGCGATTGGTTACTGTCGAATACGGCGCTGAACAGCCCATTGAAGTGGTCTGTGGAGCGGCGAATTTCGACGTCGGTGCGACCGTTGTTTACGCTGGCCTAGGCGCCGTCTTACCGGGCGGTTTTAAGATTAAACGAGCAAAAATCCGGGGTGTTGAATCCCTAGGGATGCTTTGCGCCGAAGACGAGTTAGGCTTTTCTGACGAACATGAGGGGTTGATGTTGCTGGGAGACCAGGACCAGCCGGGAACCCCTTTGTCGGAGCTGTTCCCCGATCAATTAGACTGGGTCTTAGAACTTGACAACAAATCGGTGACTCATCGGCCAGATCTTTGGGGCCACTATGGCTTTGCCCGTGAGCTTTCGGCGGTCTTTGACGTTCCACTTAAGCCTTTTCCAGCGACCAAGCCAACCTTGCCTGAGGCCCCTTGCCCGGTGACAGTCAATCTGGAAGTGCCAGACTTGGTGCCTCGCTATTCGGGGCTTAAGCTCAAAGGCATCGAGGTCAAGCCGAGCCCGACACACATCGCCCACCGATTGTTTAGAGTCGGGATGCGTCCGATCAATAACTTGGTGGACGTGACCAACTACGTGATGTTGGACTTGGGCCAGCCGATGCACGCTTTTGACGGCGACAAAATCGCTGGCAACCAGCTGACCATCCGCATGGCGGAGCCGAAAGAAAAAGTGATGACCTTATACAACAAAGAAGTTGTTTTAGGTTCCAAGGACTTGACCATTGCCGATGATAACGGGCCAACTGTGGTTGCCGGGGTGATTGGCGGTCTAGATTCTGGGGTCGGGGAAACCGGTTCGAGCTGTTTCTTAGAAGCGGCGAATTGGAACCCGGTGTCTGTCCGGTTGACTGCAACCAAAATTGGACTGAGGACCGATGCCAGCCAGCGATTTGAAAAAGCCTTGGACCCTGCGACGACCGAACTGGCGATTTTTCGGGCCCTGGAATTGCTCAAACAAAGTTGTCCCGACGTTGCGCCTGAAGGCGGGTTCTCGGACCATTGGGGGATTGAAATCCCCGAAGTGACCATTCAAACTCGGTATTCCACCATCAACCGAATTTTGGGGACTGAAGTCAGTACCGAAGAAATGAACCGAATTTTGGTGGCTTTGGAGTACAAAGTCACTTCAGCTGGTGATGAACTTAGCCTTGAAGTCCCCGGCCACCGGCGGACCAAGGATGTCAGTATTGCTGAAGACATCGCTGAAGACGTCGCTCGGATTTATGGGCTTGAGAAGATCAAACCCCAAGCGCCTTTGTTTCCTGTCAGTCAGCCGACCTTTAACCGGCACCGACAGTTTGAAAACCGCACCAAACGCAGTTTGATGACTTTGGGGTTTCATGAAATCTATTCTTATCCTCTGACTGACGAGGCCACAGAAGCGGCCTTTGGGTTCAAACAGGCCCAGGATTTGGTACTGAAAAACCCGGTGGTTGACCACCAAGACCGGATGAGGACGAGCCTATTGCCTCACCTGGTCCAGCGGATTTTCCAGAACCAAAAGCTCACCCAAGATTTCAAGCTCTTTGAAGTCAGCCGTGTGTACACCACTGACACCGAGGGCCCTGTTGAGCCTTACCGCTTGGCGATGGCCTTGAGCGCCGACAGTGATCAATTAGGTGATGCCTTCTACCGGCTCAAAGGGGATGTGGTCGAGCTTTTAGGGGGCTTACAAGTCCCGGCTATCGAATTCCGAGCGCTCAGCGAGACTCAGCCGAGCTATGTTCATCCTTATATCAGCGCTGAAATCTGGTCTGCCCCGGCAGGCAAGACAGCGACCAATCTAGGGACCTTATTTGGTCTGACCCCAAGCGGCTTGAGAGAATTTGACCTTAAAGACCAAGTGGTCTTGGCCCAATTGGATTTTGATGTGATCTTTGAGCTGAACAAACCAGCCTACCAGTTCAAGACCCCAGCAAAGTTCCCTGCGGTGTATTTGGACTTGTCCTTGTTGGTTGATCGGCGCCTAAATTACCAGAAGGTTCAAGAGGCGATCTTCAATTTTTCTAAGCTCGTAGAGTCGGTTCAGTTTTTGGACGTCTATTACTCTGAGGAATTGGGCGAGAAAAAGAGCCTTTCGGTCAGTGTGACCTTCCGTAAATCGGACGCCACCTTGAGCCCTGAAGAAACCAAAGACTTGCAAGATCGTTTGATCAGCAAGTTGGACAAACAGGGCTACCAACTGAGGTAACATGGACCAAGATAACAACGATATTTATACGGTCACGGTTGTTCGTAATTTTGGGATCCCGTTGTCCTTTACCATTGCGAAACGCAAAGTTGCGCTGATTGCTTTTTTGGCCGCTTTGGTGGTCGGATTTTTGTTGTTTGCCGCTTTGGATTACCTGGTGTTACGCTCTCAAAATGCAAAGGTAAAACACCAACTTTCCATCGCCCAGGCAAAAGTCGAAGTCTTGATTGAACAGGCAAGGGTCGCCGACCAAAAAGTCTATGGTGCAGGCCAGATTGACTCAGGCCGTTCCCAGTATAAGAAGCAACTGACCGACCAACCAGAATTTAGCACCCAAAATCTGTGGGAACAAGCTCGAGGGAGTCTGTCTGACGAAGAACTGCAACAGGGCAGCGCGGTGGATGTGAAAAAGTTCTCGGCGAAAGTCAAAGGGGACTTGCTCAGTCTTGCGGTCACCTTAGAAAACCGCTCGAATCCTGACCAGTCGATCGGTGGGTATTTATGCATCACCTTGGTGAACGAAGAAAACAGTCCCGTGAACTATAAGTCAGCGACCGGCGGCGCCTTAGGGGAGAAGGGATATCCTTCTAGCTATAAATTTGGCCGCCAGTATTTCATCAAAAGCCGGGGTGGAAAACGATCGATTCATCAAACCCTTGCCCTGAAAGAAACCAACGAGTACTATACCAGTGCAGTGCTTTTTGTGTATTCCTATAAAGGAACCCTGCTAGGCCGTACGGTTCGTCGGCTCAATAAGTCGATCTTCATAGAGTGATCATGAGCAAACTAATAACAACCCCCGAGGCCGACCAGTCGATCATCTCCAGTTTACTTGGGGCGGGCAGTCATTTTGAAGGCCGCATTGAGTTCGAAGGGACTCTGCGTATCGACGGCGTGGTGCTTGGGGAAATTTTATGTAAGACCGGGCCCAGTAAAGTGATCATCACCGAGTCTGCCCGAGTGGAGGCCAATATTGTCGCTGATGAAGTGCTCGTTTCAGGGAGCCTTTGCGGGAATATCAAGGCGGTAGAAAAGTTGGAGCTGATGGCTCCTGGGCGGATTGAAGGGTTAGTTTATTCAAGCGACTTTTCGATTAAAGACGGGGCCTTGTTTCAAGGAGAATGTATCATGATTCGCGGCTGGAGCGACTCAGATAAGCAAGCTTTTAAGCTCGAAGGGTTCTATCAAATCCACCAACAGAACTCTATCTACGAAAACCTTGAGGAGTCCTAGCAAATGGGCAAGACTTTTGCTTAGATGAGAGCAAAGTAATGATTCAGGGACCCAATGTTCAAAGTTTTTACCCCATGGTTTATCTTAGTGCTCAGCTTTCTAGCCCCTTCTTGGGCTTTTGGCGAGGTGAACTATATCGACCGGGTTTCCAACAGCCCGAGTGGTGAAAACCAAAGCGTCCTGACCTTCGAAACCTATGACACGCCGAACTTTGAGATTGTAGAGAACCTCAAAGCCAAGGTGCTGGTCCTCAAGTTTCGTAACACTGTCTTAGGCGAAATCGGCGACCTCTTGGTCTTTCGAGACCCCTTGATCGCCGGAGTGCAGTTACAAAAAATCAGTAAAACTGAATATTGGGCCAAGATCAGGACAAAATTTCCTAATTTGACCTATAAGTTCTTACCTCAACTCCGAGGGGCCGCAAAAATCCAACTGCAATTCAATAAACCGGTGGCCACCAAAAAGAGCTACGAAGGGGCAGAGTTGGTGGACATGCTGCGGGAACTTTCGAAAACCAAAGAGAGCCTGATCCTCACCTTTGATAAGCCAGCACATTACGATATTATCCGGGACAACACGACACCGGGCAATAAAATTAAGATTCGGATGATTGGTGCTCGAATTACTGATGGTTTGGTGATCCCTGGGGCGGGGACCGAAATGATCAAGTCGATCCAGGTAGAAAACCGAGGAAAATACCTTTTGTTGTTGATCAGCCCGAAGACCTATGTCTTGAAGATCAACAAAAAAACCCTCAAGCGGCCTGATCGAGTCATTTTCGAGCTGACAGAAGACACCACTAAAAAAATCAGCGAGCAGCCGGTTCTAACCAGCGAACAGCAGGTTCAAGGAGACACCCGGACCGAAGATGAACTTCGGCGAGAACAGTTTATCAATAAAAAACTGGATGAGGCCGAGCGTCGGTTTCGTATTGGGCAGTTCCAAACCGCTGGGTTAGCCTTTAAAAACGTGTTTAACTTTACCCCTGACTCAGAAACCGGTGTGAGAGCAGCGTTCAGGGCGGCAGATTCCTATTACCAATGGGAACAGGCTCAGGGGGATCAGATGAACGTGGACTTTGTAGTCAACCAGTACAAAGAGGCAATCAATGCTGCTTTGGTGGCGGACAAAGGCTATGAAGACATCCCACGGGCCTATTATAATATGGGCCGAGCTTTATTAGCGAAAAAGTACTACTCAGATGCTTTCAATCAATTTGAGATCATCCTTCAGTTTTATCCGGAATCGGCGTTTTCTGCAGACAGCCTGTTTAACCAAGGGTTGATTCACCTCTCAATGTCTCGGTACCAAAAATCGATCGATACCTTAAACCAGTTCATCAAAGAAAACGGCATGGCCCCACAAGTTGCCTTAGCCTACTATAAAATCGGTGAATCAGAGTTCCAGTTAAAGCGCTTTAAGAAGGCAAAACATAATTTTGACCGGGCATGGAGCATGAACGGCGCTTATATGAAAACAGACGCTGAATTGATGTTTCATATGGGCGAGGCTTATTTTGAAAACCGCGATTATAACACCGCTCGGGCGATTTACGAGCAGTTGATTGACCTGTACCCGAATGAGTCATTCTCTAATTTGGTGGCCATTCGAATCGGCGACTTTCTTAGAACAGAAGACAAACCAAACGACGCGATCAAGGCCTATGAACGGGCGATTGTTCAGTATACTAAAGAGTTGTTGCTGATCGGCAAAATGCGGATTGCGAACTTGAAGGCCCAGATGCCTGAGAAAGTTCCGTTCACTGAAGCGTTGAAGATCTATGACTTTATTATCACCGAACATCCGTTATCAGACCAAGTTGAAGAGGCCCGTCTGCGCAAGGGCTTGACGTTATCTCTGTTTCACCGGTTCCCTGAAGCGGTGGCCGAGCTAGAGGATTTTTGTAAAAAATACCCCAAGAATTTGTATGTAAAAAACCGGATCATTTACGACCGGATTTTAAACACCATCACCGACTACATCACCCATTACTACCAGAAGGCGAAGTACTTGGACGCTTTAGGGGTCTACGAGCAATATGAGCGAAAGTATTACCTACGGCCAAACGAAAGTGCTTGTTTTGGTACATCGGACCCCTATCAGGTGAAGGTCGAGCCGAAATTTGAACGGGCTCCTTTGTTTTTGATCGCTGACTCCTATCATCGATTGGGGCTGCATGATAAAGCCCTGGTGACCATGGACCAAGTTTTAAGGGACCCTAATGACCCCTTGGCAAGTTTGGTGATGAATCTCAAAGGGAAAATCCTGATGGCTAAGGGCATGGCAGACGAGGCCCAAAAAGTATACGGGAAGTTTATTGTCAAACACCCAAGCCACACCTACACTCCTGAAGTAAAGAAGGCGTTAGGGGACGCCTATTATGAGGTTCATAAATTTGACCGGGTGGATCGAGCGATTCGGATTTATACCCAGACCATCAAAGATTACCAAGAGTCAAATGACCCTTTAGAACGAGAGATCATCCCGGCATGTTGGTTTGCCTTGGGCAATGTGTATCAGGCGATTGGTCAATATGATAACGCCATTAAAAGCTACCAATCAGCTTTGAATACCTACGAGCATCCCTTACAAGACGACGATGTCCGGCCGTATATCATGGAAACCTACTTTATCTTAGGGAACCTTTACTACGAGCTCAACCAGATGCCGGAGGCCCTAGCGATCTACAATAAAGCGATTGACCTCTTCCCTGAGTCCGAAAAGACCCCTTGGGCAAAGTACCAGAAAGGGCAGATTTTTGTGAAAGGGAATAAAAAAGACAAGGCCCTAAAGATCTTTGAAGAACTCGAACAGCAGGCAGTCGAACATCCCGACGCCCTGTGGGGGCCCTTGGCCCAAGAAAGTCGCAAAGCGATGATTAACGACTTGAAGTTTGATTCTTACCTGTCACGGACCCCTGACGCAAAAATGGAATAGGGTCCAGCGGGTTTTCTTGAAAACCCGCAAACAGCCTTCTATTTGATCCCCGCCTACCTCCCGCCCAAGTTTAACCAGTTTTTTACGGTGCCATAGCTTTTCTTTGCCGCTCTCCGATTACCTTGAACCCATCGAAACCTCGCTTTTGGATGGGCAAAATGAAATGGATGTTTAATAAACGATTGTCTCTCAAGCGGCTCAAAGCCCGAGGCACTACCTGGTTATCAAATCGTGGTTGGTTTGGACTGGGGCAAAGGATTGGCAGTCTGTTAATCTTTTTTTTGGCGTTCTTGATCGGAGGCAGCGGGTTGTTCCAGTGGGGGTACCGGTTGATCTTGTCGGAGATCGAACAGGTCCAAGTCGCTCAGGAGATCACCACAGAAACCAATCAAATTCTGCTGAAGCTCTACCAAGCTCAGGCTCATGAGAGCACCTTTTTGGCCCACCCCTCTAATGAAGAAGCCCAGGCTTTTTTGGAGCAGGTCGCTGAGGTGAAACAAATCACCGACAAACTCTCTACTCAGGCATTGGACCCAAAATTTAAGGACCAGGTCCATGACTTAGGCGATGTGGTGGAGGGCTACCAGGAGAGTTTTGATCAGATTCGGTCGTACCGAGAATCGATGGGGTTCTCCCCTACTTTGGGCTTTCGGGGCCGGTTGCGGGCCAGTGGGGCAAAGATGCAAGCGGCTTTTGTGAAGCTTAACCGGAGCGACCTTCTATTTTCCTTGCAAACCATCCAGCTAGCCCAACGAGATTTTTTTTTGGGACAGCTCAGTGCGGGGCGGGTGGTTAAAGAAAAGATGACCTTGCTTCGGTCTCAGTTGGCCTCGGTGAAGGGAGCTGGAGCTCTGACGAAACCAGCAGGGTTAATCGACGGTTACCTGAGCAACTTCGACCGGGTGAAGCTGTATACTTACAAAATCAATGATCTCACAGAGTCCTTTAAACAGGAGTTCAACGAAATCCCTGAAATGTTGGCCGGTCTGGACGCCTTGGCCTTGGAACGACAAAACATTGTCGGGCAAAAGGCTCGTCAAGTGATGATTGACTTAGGCAACCAGTTTTTGCTTTTAGGGGTTTGTTCGTTGTGCTTTGTGGGCCTCTTTGGCTGGTTGCTCACCCGCTCCATCCTGGGGCCTGTCAAGGCGGTGGTGGGTTTAACCGATGAGCTTTCCAAGGGAAATCTCACATCGAAGCTGGAAACCAGCAGCCGCGACGAGATCGGGAAAATGTCCAAGTCCCTCAACCGGTTTACCCTTTCTTTGAAGCGAACCATCGGGGGGATTCATGTCAACAGTGACGTCCTCAACACTACGTCTATACACCTTGCAGCCTCGACAAGGCAGATTGAAGCGACCGCTGACTTGGCGAATCAGTCTGTAGACAGCTCTAATCAGCGGCTACAAGCGGCGAGTCAAAACCTACAAGATTTGGCGAAGTCCAATGAAGAAATCACCAAGGGGGTTGGCCATCTGGTGGAAGCTGCATCAACCACAGCCCAGGCAGCCCAGTTAGGGCAACAAAACATGGGCGCCGTGAAGGGGTGTATGGAGGATATTGATCGCTCGAGCTCTTCGATGTTTGCGGTGATCCAAGGGATGGAAAAGATCAGGAGCCGGGTCGAGATGCTCTCATTCAATGCGACGATTGAGTCGGCGAGAGCTGGGATAGCAGGCAAGGGGTTTATGGTGGTTGCCTCAGAAATCCGGCGACTGTCGGAACACACGAAGGAGGAATTGGCTAAAATCGAGGCATTGGTTTTGTCTAGTCGGGAACATGTGGTTTTTGGCAAAAAAACGGTGAGCCGGGCAAGCGAACAGATCAGCCGGGTGGTCGAGCAGGTCGAGTCCATCAACCGAGGGTTGCAACAAATCACCCTGCCGATTTTGGAGCAGGACCTGAAAACCAAGCAGCTTTCTAAAGATACCCAAGACCTGAGCCAGCTTTCTGCGCAGAATTCATCCACTTTGTTTGAACTTGCGGCGACAGTTCGGCAAGTGGATCAAACAACCGAGGAACTCAGTGTCATGGCCGCGGAATTGCGGAGCCAAGTGTTAGTCTTTAAAGTCTCTTGAAGGAGGGTATGAAAATTTTATTCCTTGGCGATACTGACAGCACATTAAGCCAGATGGCCAAAGCGATGTTGAGAAGAATGAACCCGAATTTACACATTTTTTCTGCAGGAGTGCGGCCTGGAGCGGGGATTCATCCGTTCACCCATAAGGTGATGCTTGAGTTGGGCCTGCCGTTGTCTGAACTGCAAACGAAGAGCATTGAACGGCTTAAGGGCCATGAGTTTGATTTTGTGATCACTTTTTCCAATTTGTCCTGGGAATGCAAAACCCCAAAGTTAACCAAAACGGGGCAAGTTAAACAAATCAACCTCAGCGAACCTGCTGAACCCGGTCGGGGGCTGACCCATCAATTAGCCCGTTTTCGGCAAGCCCGCAGCTGTTTGGTTGATTTTGTGACGAATTTTTACTTTGCGGACCTCGGGCCAGCCTATAGGAAGCGGGTTTAACAAAAATTTTACGTGTTTCCAACGTGTCCTCGCTCCGGCTTTGAAAGACTCAACTTGAATTTGAATTACCATAACGACTTTTAGTCACAGGAGACAGATGAAGAATCTTTGGTTGATTTTAGCAAGCCTAGTAGCGCTTGCTAGTTGTGCCTCGAATAACGCAGCACCTTCAGCAGATATGGAAGAAGTTGAAGCGGCCCCTTATGTTGAGTTGGCTTTTGAAGGCCGGATCTATGTGATGGGTTCTGAAAAGATGACCGCCAAGTACCATCCTCATCTTCCTTACACAAAAACCTACTTAGGTTTGGGACCAAACGGCGAGACCGTTGTGTTGGAAAACGAGAAAAAAGGAACCACCTTAAAGGCCCGATTGATCGGCCAATTTTGTGTGCGGAATCAATCAACCAATCCGGTTTGCGAAGGTGCACAGGATTCGGAAGAGCCCTATTTGACCTTGTTTGAAGATGGCCGACTCTATGTGGTTGGCAGCGAAAAAATGCTCGCCAAATACCACCCACACCTACCTTACACCAAAACCTACTTAGGCCTAGGCGCCAAAGGCGAGACCGTTGTGCTCGAAAATGAGAAAAAAGGGACCACTCTAAAAGGTCGCTTGATCGCCGATTTCTGCACCCGCAACAAGCCAGCCAGCCCGGTTTGCCCATAACCGACTTTTCCTAAGTCGTCTGTCTAAAGACCAAATCACCTCCCGGTGGTTTGGTCTTAGACCCCTCACTCCTCTCTAGTGATGTCCTCGGCCTCCAGGTTCTGGTCTTTTGATTTGTGGACTCAATAGGGAAAATTCAAGGCAAAAGGGCACTTATTTAGCCTATCTGAAACTCTATATTTCGAACTCTTTGGGAAAAGGAACCCTGCGAGTCGTTGAATAAATTCTAACAATTTTTTCGATATTTTTTCTGTTTCTGGAAAAACTCTGTAGATACGCTCTGGCGTTGTTTTTTAGAGGCCAATGGGTCGCCTGATGGCGAATCTAAATTGAGAATGTAAAATCCCCTACATTTGGGCGAATTCTTGATCTAGAAAACATAACGTTGAGAAATGAAACCGACTTGACAAACTGAATATTGATGCAATATCCTACAGTTTCACTTATTTGGCTCCCCGTCATTCAACAGGGGCAGCGTAAATAAAAAAAACTTTAGAATAAAATCCAGGTGTTCACATGAAAAAAGGGATCTTATACACAGCCCTGCTTGTCGGGTTTGCAGCCCTCTCAGTCACAGGGTGTAAAAAGAAGTCGACTACTCCGGCCGCTGCTGATGCAACCGCTGCCACGACTACTACCACCACCACAGAAACCACAACGGCCACCGGGGCCTATTTAAAAACTAACGTTCCTTCTCAGTTGAAGGTCGCTACGCCTTCGACGTTGAATAAAGCGGCTACAACTGCAGCGAAAATGATGGGTGCGCCCGCTAGCCCTAACTTTGGTGCGGCGGATACAAAAACTGAGAATGACGCCGAAGGCTTAAAACAAGCCCAAGAGACTACTGACGCCATGAAGCAGGTGATGAAACAAGTTGAAATGAACATGATGTTCGTGGACGCGGCGATTCAAGATGGCAGCATTAAGTTGGCGACTGACAGCACCACTGGTTGTCAGGGTGCCGGTGTGGTGAAGTTCAAGTTCACTCAAGCGATGTTTGATGCGATGAAAGCGGAAATGGCTGGCTATGGCTTGACAGACGCCGAAGTGGCCACAGAGTTAACGGACATGAAGGCGATGATCGGTAAAGAAATGACCGGTCCTCCGATTCATTATTACAATGCCACTGTATTGGGCTCCGCTGGAAAAGGCATTCAAGTCGGGGACATGCCTGCTGAAGGCGCTCCGGTGACTGTCAGCGGCTGTACCAACGGGATGATGGATGCACCGACTGAGATTATCAGCTGGTCTGATGATAAGAAAAAGGTGACCTACAAGGCGGTTTTCGCCATGGGAGCGACCGATAAAATGCAGGTCATGGCAACCTACGACGGTACCACGAAAATCAGTAGCTTTGAAGAAAAAGGAAACATAAGCTTCCCAGACGAAAATGGGGTGACTCAGAAAGGCTCCTTTGCACAAAAAGGAAAATTCCGGGAGTGCGGCGCTGCCAAAGATAACTGTGTTGATTTCAAGGTCTACACCGAAGTCGCACAGTCTGGCTTCAAGTTTAAGTACGACGTTCGAGGACGTGCGGACAATAAAGGTGGCTTTGCCAAAGGCAAGCAGTTCTTTACCTTCAACGGTTTCAAAGACGCCATGTGGATGAAAGAGTACTTCGGTGCCGATAAAAAACTCACCGGCTTGTACTTTGCAGACAACGTTTCAGGAAAAGATTGTTTCAAAAACGATAAGCTTTGTACTTGGAACTCTGTGATTGCTCCGACTGGTGACAGCATCTATGAAGCCTCAGCGGAAGACACCACCCCAGGGAACAAGGCCTTTGTTTTCACCCTTACCAAAACCTTAGCCACCACCGATGACGGTGAGTACATTCTGATCGACGCAGGGACGACGGACAAGTCTCCTCAGGCCACTCGAGGCCAGATCGTGATCGAAAACGGAGAGGTGATTGTGAACGATGTCTTTATCCCACCGGCCACGTCAGGTGTGAAGTACGATTTGTACAAGCAAACTGACTTTGATGAGAAAAAAGGCATCCCTACCTTTGGTGCCAAATTTGATACAGTGACTGTGACCTTCTAAGGATAACAGACTCAGTGTCTTTTTTGAGCCCCCGTTGCCAGGTTCGGCAACGGGGGCTTTTTTTTTGCCGGTTGGGCTGGGAAGCAGCAAGGACATTAACGGGTGTGCAAATGACGTTGTGCGCAGCCGAAAACTTGATTGATTAGATATTCAAGGGGACAGGTGTATGCCCAGCCGTGAGGGTTCAACATCTGAGAGAACAGAACTGAAATATGTGCCTGGAAGGGGTCGGGGGTTCTGTAGTCTTTTGGATGGGGGACTGCGAAAGCTTGAGAACAGAACGGCCCTTCCTCGAAGCCTCTGAGGAGAGGCTTTGAGGAAAGGTTTCACTAGTCTTTCTGGAAGGGGACAATGGTTGCCGAGACTTCGTCAGCAACCTCAAGATGGAACTCCATCGCACGAATCGCCGAACCGATCTCCAATTGATAGGCTGTTGCGACCGCCTGGGTGGACTCAGGAGCGGAAAGCGTCACTGACTCGACCTTGGTGGCGATCCCGATCTGGTTTTCGATCTTCGCCTTACGAATCACTCGTAGCAGCTCTGCCACTTCTTGGCCTTGCTGAACGTCCGCTTCAGTGTATCCCTTACCTGTTGGCTTGGGCCACTGGGCAACGTGGATGCTCTCTGGTCCGCCCAGTTTTTCTTTAAAGAACCCATGGTAAATGTGTTCGGTGACAAAGGGGATGAACGGAGCAAACAGCTTAACCACCGTATACAATACTTCTGCAGCCACAGCTTTACCGGCTTGGACTTGCGCCTCAGAATAGGGCTGCTCGTTTTCTGGGTTTTCCCAGAGTCGGAACTTGATCATTTCCAAGTAGTTGTCGCAATAAGCGTCCCAGAAAAATCGCTCAATCGCTCGCAAAGCGTTAGAATAGTCGTATTTTGCAAACTGTTCGCTGGCATGTTGAACCACTTGATCACAGGCGCCTAATAACCAACGGTCTACCGGAAGCAGCGCTGCCTCATCATAACCATGTTGGTAATCCTCGCCTAAACTTTGGGAGAGGAAACGGGTGGAATTATACAGCTTGTTGAGGAGCTTCTGCCCGCTTTTGACTTCGATTTCATTGTATTTGAGGTCGGTGCCTAAGGTTCCCAGAGCAGACCAGTAGCGCAAAGCGTCGGCGCTGTATTTCTCAACAATTTCCACAGGGTCTTGGTAGTTCCCTTTGGACTTGCTGATTTTGTGTCCCTTGGTATCGAGTCCCCAGCCGCTGACCACAATGTCCTTCCAAGGCAATTGGTCTTCGTGAAAGTGGCTTTTGGCGATCGTGTAAAAAGCCCAAGTCCGGATGATCTCGAAGCCTTGCACCCGGAGGTCCATGGGGTAAATTCCCGGTCGTTTGGCTTGCCACTGACCTTCTGAGTCCAAGGTCATCTGGGCGTTGAGCTGCGGGGTCATGCTGGAGGTCATCCAGGTATCGAAAACGTCTTGTTCTGCCACAAAGTCTTCGTGTCCACAGTGGGCACATGCTTTGGTCGAAGGTCCAGTGGTGGTCGGGTCGACCGGCAAGTCTTCGGGCTTCGCAAAGGTTGGCTCGTTACAGCTAGCGCAGTACCAGATCGGCATGGGGACGCCATAAAAACGCTGCCGAGAAATACACCAATCCCATTTGAGTCCTTCAACCCAATGATCGTAGCGTTTTTGGAAGAATTCAGGGAACCAGTTGAGTTCCTCAGCTCGTTTGAGCAGTTCCTCTTTGTGGTCCATTAAGCTGATGAACCATTGTAAGTGGGGAATGTATTCGACCGGTGTACCGCTGCGTTCGGCAACGGATACCCGTTGTAAGGTCTGGGTTTTTCCTTTAAGGAACCCCTGCTCTTCAAGCTGCTCTAAAACAGCGGCTCGGGCTTTGTTCAGGTGCAAGCCTGCAAAGGGGCCAGCGAGGTCCGAGAGAATCCCTTTTTCGTTAAAGATCACCCGAGCGTCTAGGTTGTACTTACGCCATTTTTCGATATCTTCGGGGTCACCGAAGGTACAGACCATCATCAGTCCGGTACCAAACTCCAATTCGACCGACTCGTCGGCTAAAATCGGGACTTCGTAGTCCATCAAAGGCACCTTGGCCATTTTGCCTAGCAAGGACTGATACCGCTCGTCTGCAGGGTTACAAAAAAGAGCAACGCAAGCAGGAATCAGCTCAGGACGGGTGGTCGAAATCACCAACTCTTCGCCAGTGTCCGCACTGTGAAACGCGACGTCATTGAGTTGTCCGTTGCGCTCAATGGTTTCGATGTCTGCTTGCGCCAAAGCGGTTTGCAGCGAAATATCCCACATGATGGGCTCTTTTTTTCGCTGGGCGAGCCCTTTTTTGACTAGATCCAAAAAACTGGACTGAGCGACGTGAACCGAAGGAGGGCTGATCGTGGAGTACTCTAAAGACCAATCCACACTGATCCCCAGCATCCGCCAAAATCGCCGGTAGCTTTTGGTCACTTCTTGGGTCTCTTTGACACAAAGGTCGACAAACTCAGGTCGAGTGATTTTGTTTTTGTTGATTTTATACTTTTTCTCTACATACCGCTCAGTTGGCAACCCGTTGTCGTCAAAGCCCATCGGGTAGAAGCAGTTGTGCCCGTCCATTCGTTTCTGCCGGACCAAAATCTCCGCTTGGGAGTAGCTCATTGCGTGGCCAACATGTAGGTGGGCAGCTGAAGCATAAGGCGGCGGCGTATCGATAGAAAACAATGGTTTGTCGGACTTTGGATCATATTGATAGATCCCTAGTTCGTCCCAGGTTTTAGACCAGCGCTCTTCGGCGTTCTGGTGATCGTAGCGTTTGGGTTCTAGTAAGCTCATTCAAGGATCGGGGCTGTAGGTCAGGAGAGTATAGAAAAGAAAATCTGGCAGATATGCGAGGTTTTGTAAAGCGAGGGGGCCGCCCTTAAGACGACTCAGAGAAGGACTCGACCAAGCTGTTGCCATCAATCACAGAGATGACTCGGCGATCAATTTTTAACATGGCGGAGATGAACCGGGTGTCAAGGTGCTCGCCGAGGTCTAGGTTGTCTTGGAGTTGTTCTTCTTGGTAGGTCACCACGCCGACTAAGAAGTCGACCAACACCCCCGTTTCTTCCCCGGAAATCGTGACCACAACCATACAGGTTTCAGAGGTGATCTCGGCTTTTTCGATACCCAACTTGAGCCTGAGATCGATGACCGGGACGATCTTCCCACGGAGATTTGTGACTCCAAGTAAAAAATCGGGTGTCTGCGGGATCATGTCAATCGGCAAAAGACCGACCACTTCACGAGCTTGCTCGACCTTAATCCCATACTCCTGCCCAGCGACCAAGAAAGTGAGCAGTCGCTTTTCTTCGTTGATCTGGGTCTCTGTTTCTTGGCTCATCAAGTTCCTTAGGTGGTTCGCATCATTTTAGTCGAATTCCTTGATTTGTTCAAGGGCCTGCTGGCCGGCAAATACGGTTTGCTTGTGAAGCGAAAATCCCTTATACCTAATATACAATAGTTTGTCACTTTAATCACCCTTAAGGATATGCCCTCCCATCATTTATTAAACACCTTTGTTATCGCCGGATTCTCTGGAATTTTCTTGGTGGTCCTCGCTCAAAAAATGCGGGTCAGCTCCATTGTGGTGTTGTTGGCAGGGGGGTATATTTTAGGCCCCGAAATGCTGGGCTGGGTTCATCCTCGCTCGCTTGGAGAAGGGCTCTCGACCATCGTTTCCTTGGCGGTTGGGTTGATCTTATTTGAAGGCGGGTTGACCTTAGACGCCAAAGGCTACCGGCAAAGTGCCGGAGAAATTTCGGGGCTTTTGACCAAAGGGGTGTTGACCACCTGGCTGGTCAGCGCCGTGGCGATTTACTGGGCTTTTGATTTTTCAGTCAGCTTTTCCTTGTTGGCAGCCAGCTTGATCATTGTGACCGGCCCGACTGTGATTGGCCCGTTGCTCCAACGGGTCCGGGTTCCGAAGCCGCTTCACCAGATTTTATACTGGGAAGGGGTGTTGATCGACCCGATTGGGGTGTTCATTTCCTTGCTATGTTACGAGTGGATTTTAACTGAAGGGTCGCCGAATGCCTATTTGAACTTTGTGAGTCGCTTCCTGATCGGGCTTGTGGTTGGCGGTGGCTTTGGCTTGTTTATCGACTGGTTGCTTCACCAGGGCTGGATTCCTGATGAAAAGCTAAATGTCTTCATGCTGACCGTGGCGATGCTCGATTTTGCGGTGGCCGACTCGCTGTCTTCAGAGGCGGGCTTGCTTTCGGTGACCGTCACAGGGTTTATTTTGGGTTACAAAAAGAGCCCCAAAATTGACCGGGTGATCACCTACAAGGTGGAACTCAAAGATTACTTGGTCGGCTTATTGTTTATCTTGTTAGCAGCAGATTTAGAACGAGAAAAATTCATCATCTACGGTTTCACGATGCTTGGGTTAGTAGCCTTCGTGATGTTCGTGGTCCGTCCCTTAAATATCTTGGTTTCGACAACCGGCAGTCGGTTAAAGAAGAGAGAAAAGCTCTTTTTAGGCTGGATCGCCCCTCGAGGGATCGTCGCTGCTTCCATGGCCTCTTTGTTTGCATTGCACCTCGATGAAAAGGGGTTTGAGCATGCTTCCTTCTTGCAGGCGTTCGCCTACGCTGTGATTGGCGGAACGGTGGTTGTTCAGGGCTTTTCAGCCAAGTGGGTAGCGAAATTGTTAGGTGTCTGGGAAAAAGAACCAGATGGCTGGATGATCGTAGGCTCCCATCAACTTTCGAGGACCTTAGGGTTATACCTACAGTCTAAGGGGTTGTTTGTGGTGCTGGTCGACTCCAACCCCAGAGAAGTAAAAATCGCACAACGAGAGGGGCTCAACGCGATCAACGATAACGCAATGACCATGGAAATGGATCAGTACCTTGACCTCAACTGGGTGGGCCATGTCTTTGCGGTGACCGAAAATGAAGAGTTAAACCGGCTGATTTGCCAACGTTGGAATAATTTGTTTGGGAAGGTTTCGTTATATTACTGGGCCTCCACCTTGCTCAATGAAAGTCATCAGCCGTCCTCTGTGTTGGTAGGGACCCCCGTTTGGGCCCACTTGCCCCTAAAATCAATTTTGGCCAACAGTCTACACCAACGGGAGTTGATCGTTTGTGAGGATCAGCTTGAAGAGACCCGTGACACCTTGCCTTCTCACCACTTGTTGTTTATTCAAAACAAATCAGTGTTCCTAGAGCGACCTTCAAACCATGGGGCGCCAACATCGATTTTATATTTACAGCCCCCAAAACAGGAACTGCTAGGACCGACCAAGCCCGAATGGACGGTGATCAGTTCGGAGCTGAGTTTAGAGAGGTTGTATGAAGACCTTCTTGAATTGGCAGTGATCGAGTATCCTATGCTCGACAAGCCTGGGCTGCTCAAAGAGTTGATCGATCGGGAAAAAGAGTTTTCAAGCCTATTGGGCTTTGAAATCAGCTTACCTCATGTGTATTGTCATGGGATATCATCGAGTTTGATGCTGGTGGCTAAGCTTGAGTCTCCGGTGAAGACCGAGTCAGGGGATTTGATTTCTTTGGTGTTTTTGGTGATTAGTCCTCAAGATAAACCGCAAGAGCACTTAGCCCAAATCTCAAAAATTGCGAAATTTATCAGCAGTGAGGAACACCGGATGGCGTTGCAAGCCGCTTCCGATGCCACCGAATTATACTTAGCGTTATCTAACAGCTAGGAAAGGGGGACTGTTCCTCAACGCTGGACAGGCTAGGGAGCCGACTTGGGGGCTGCTTTGAGGTAGAGAAACTGGCTTGGATCAGTGGTTTTTGCCAATTCTTCAGCCAGAAATTTCACACAGAGCTGGCAGTCTTCAGAAGCCCAGTCGGTTTCGGGCAGTAGGTGCAACAGGATGTAAATAGATTCGTAAAAGACCTTGCCGTTGTTAGCGGTCATGGACTCCTCGTTAAACAACTGCCCTCCATCAGCAGCAACCCGTGATAAAACCCGCCCGAAGGCTTTCTCCTTAGCCTCAGAAAAGAGCAGGGCATAGGGAAAAATATCCTTTTGTTGGATTTGGTCGAGGTTCGGTTGCTTCTGATGGGTAAGCCCGAGGCACAACAGCCGGTTCCCAAAAAGAAACGCTCCGTAATATTCACGAATTTTATGTTGGGATGGAAAACGGATCACGTAAAGACCGTCTTCTTTTTCTAAGGTCGTGAAGAGCTTTTCAAAGAGGTTACCAAACCTCCTGATGATCAGTTCATCTTGCCGAAAGAGCCTGGCGTTATAACCAAAGTCCTTTTGGCTCGCCCCATCGAACTCGCCTCGAAAGGCGATGACGTCGGTGCGGACCAGTCGAAAAGAGCTCAATGCTTCGATCGCTTTACCGTCTTTCTCGATTAAGTTTGGATCGCTCGTAGGCGCAGCCGGCTTGTTCTCAGCATCTGAGGGCTGAGCTTCAGATGACACAAAGGTACGATAGGTTTTTTTCACTGCATTAAAAATCACCCGGAAGGGCTCGGTCATCAACTCAAACCCTTTTTCACCAAAGGCGATAAACCCAGACCAGACCCGCTTGAGTAGGTGAGTCACGCTCAGGCGAGTGACCGCACCAAACTCACGGTTCAAATTGGTGTGGCTGAGGGTTTGTAGGCTGCTTTTGATGTCCCCGATCAGTTTGTAGACCACCGAGGGCGACAGCTGGTCAACAAACCGCTGGCAGGCCTTTAAGGTGTCTAAACTAGAAAAGGTGTCCAGGTTGAGCATCGGCTCAATCAAGTCTTTCGAAGGGGCAAGTTGCTTGTTTGTTAACAAACAGCCTGCGAACACCCGACTGACTTCGTAGGGGGCCACTCCGCCGAACCGCCGACCAGATGTCAAACGGGCTAAAAAAAGTTTGTAGTAAGCATGTCGTTTTAACGCGTAATTAAAGAGCGCTTCATGGGACTGGATGGTCGAGACAAACTCAAGAACAACAGTCCTAATTTGGTCTGAGCCCTCAAGCATCTGCGAGTTGTCTTCGGTGCTGTCTGAGTTGAAAAAGGGGTTTTCTTCCATCACTCTGAGCATCAATTCAACATGGGAGTTGATGTCGTCAAAGCTCTCTAGATAAGCCGGTTTAAATAAACCTGTCAGCACTCGGGCGATGTCGCTCACTAAGGTGTAGAGGCTGCCTCGGTCTAGATGAATGGACTTGGGATTAAAAATTTCGTTCGTAGACGCAAGAATCTCGACGTTTTTGTTGATCGAAAGAAAGGTCGGCTTCACAAACTCAGCTATCGCCCGTTTTTGATCAAGTCCTTCTAAAACAAGCAGCGCAGGGATCAATTTTCCGATGCTGATCTTGCTCGAAAAAAAGTTCATGGTTTCTAAAATAAAAAACCGCTTTTTCGGAGGGTAGCTGTTGAGCCGGTTGCGCATTGCCAAGAAAGTCCGTCGGACCTCTTCAATCACGTCTCCAGAGACGAGCCCTTGCTGTTCTTTATTGAAAAACAGATCTTCAGCTTGAACGGTGAGGTCTTCGACTTGGGTGATCAGCTCGGCAATGGCCTGGTTTTTTCGTCTCCCAGAGGAGTCAAGCGCCTCTGAGAGCTTCTGTTGGCTGACGAGAAAATGGTCGATGTTTTTGGACAGTTGGGCAGATTTTGGGTCGTTCCGGATCGCTTCGCCAAGTTGGTTCATCGGTTTCGTTAGCCTAAAGTCGGGTTGGTGTTAGGCCCCTAACTGCCCAAAAGGAATGTTGAAGAAAATTACATTAAATCGTCGTATTTTGCTTCAAAATTTGACTTATGTTTCGCTTCTTCTTCCGCCAAAAAGGTAAACAACTCCTGGGATTCCTCGTCAAAGGCCCTGGAGGCGAGCTCTCTGTAGAGCTTGAGGCTGGTGTTCTCCAGCTTCATACCGATGACTAAAGCTTCTTGGTAACTGAGGTTGGGTTTATCCAAGTCAACAGCCACCAAATAGTCAGCAATCTTCAGGTCCTCATCGGGGGTGAACTTCTTCCCCTGTGGGAGACCATGACGGTTCAGTGCATTTTCAAGCTTTCGTTTGTGGCCGTCTTCTTGAGCGGCCATTTCTTCAAAAACTTTTTTGATCTCAGGTCGCTCACTTCGCTCAGCCATACCACGGTAAAGGTTTGCTGCATCTTCTTCTAGATTGATTGCATGTTGTACGATCGTTTCAAAAGAATCCATTTTTCCTCACCATATAAGTTGGTTTCCCAAAACCAAAGAGCTCACAGCCCTTTGGTTTTGACGTAGGCATCAAAGGCCGCTTCTCGTAAGTCAAACGCAACGGTCTCAACCGCTGGGGCTAACTGAGTGTCAATCAGTCGAACACCGTTGGCTCCACTTAAGCCTCCCAATTCGTTCACATCAGCAGTTAACATTCCCCGCACGCTATCCAAGGTCTCAAGCCCATTCAGGCCCGCAAGCTGCCCAATGAGAGCAAAAGTCTGTTCTTCATCTGCAACAGGCAGAGGGCTTTTTAGCTGAGCCAACTGACCGGTGGTCGTCAAAAAGGCGCCTTCGGTTCGTAGTGGATCAGCGAAGGGCAACACACAGTCTGCCTGGGCTTCAAAATTACCAAACACAAGGGTTTGCTTCGCCTGGGCTGAGTCAACCTTGGCACCAATGTTTACCAGAAGATCAACGGAAGAGCCAGAGAAGGCAGTTGCCCCAAGTTTTTTCAGTAAACTGAGGTTTTGCTGGCCTTCGGCTTTGACAAAGGGTCGATCTGAGCTGTTGCTTCGATCAGCTGTTTGATAATGTAAGCTGCCGCCTTTGGACTCAGCCAACTTGGCAGCAGCGTAGATATTTTCCACGGTTGTCGCCGGGGTGATCACCACAGCCACAGAGTTGGCAGCTTGCAACATCCCTTGGGCTTGTTGCATGGCGCCGTCTTTAAGCTGGGCCTTATCTCCCATCAAACCATCACGTAGCTGGTAGCTAAATCGGCCTTCTTTACAAATCACGCCACCGTTGATGGGGTCTTCCACCACCGACTCGGCTTTGGTGACAAACCCATCTTTAGCGTGAACCTTGATCGCACAGCCTGTGGCACAGGAGGTACAGGTGCTTACGCTGGAGTAAGTCAGCCAAGGACCAACTTCCTTGCTCACGTTGGCAGCCATAGAGCCGGTAGGGCAAACATCAATACACATCCCGCAAGAGTCACAGCCAACCTCTTGCAAAGGGTCTTCAAAGTTCGGTGCGATTTTGGTGACAAATCCGCGGTTTACAAAGGTCAACGCCGAGATATCCCGCACTTCGTCACAAATTCGTACACAGGCGCCGCAAGTGATACACTTGTCCGCTTCGATCATAACAAAGGGGTGGCGAGAGTCGATTTCATAGTCTCGCTTCGCGCCGATCATGGTCTTTTCGGTGGCGGTGTATTCGGTGGCGTAGTCACGTAAGTCACAGTTAAATCTTGCGTTACACCCACATTCAATACATCGGCTCGCTTCTGCCAGAGCCTGAACCTCTTCGTAGCCCTTGTTGATTGGTGCGTAGCCGCCATCTGCGATCCGCTCTTTTGGCTCGAAGGTGGTTTCTAAATTTCGTTTTTTGTGCTCGTACCGAGGGCTGTAGTCCTCCATATCCAAGTCTTCGTTCCAGCCACGGCTGATTTCGTAAGGCCGGGTGAGCTTAACGGGCATGCCCTTTAAGAACAGGTCAATCGCCTTCGCAGACTGCTTGCCTTCGCCAATCGCACGGATCACAGTTTCCGGGCCCCAAGCACAGTCGCCTGCGGTGAAGAGACCTTCGACACTGGTGCACATGTTGCTCTGGTCGTAAACCAAGGTGTTCCACCGAGTAAATTCCGGTCGGTTTGTTTCTTTATCTAAACAACTGACGTCAGGGTCCTGGCCAATTGCCGAGATGATGTGAGTGTACTCGATGCTCGCTTCGCTGCCTGCAATGGGTACCGGTCGTCGTCGACCCGAAGCATCGGGCTCGCCGAGTTCCATGGTGACTACTTTCAGTCCGCTGACCTTGCCGTCAGTGGTTTCGACGCCTAAAGGTGCAGTCAAGAACCTGAAATCCACCCCTTCTTCTTGGGTTTCTTCTTGTTCAATCGGGGTCGCAGGCATTTCTTCTTGGGTCCGTCGGTAGAGAAGGTCAACCTTCGCACCAAGACGCAGGGCAACCCGGCAACAGTCCATGGCGGTGTCACCGCCACCGATCACGGCGACAGTTGAGCCAGGGCCAACAGTTGTTTCTTCTTCCAAGACGACCATTCGCAGGAAGTCGATGCCTCCTAAAACGCCTTCAGAATCTTCGTTTTCGATCCCCATGGTTTTTGAAACATGGGCTCCAATGGCGATCAAAACGGCGTCTGCGCCGTCCGCCTTGAGGCTGTCGACCGTGAAATCTTTGCCTAACCAGTGGTTGGTATGGACATGAATCCCCAGGTCGATAATCGCTTTGATTTCCCCGTCCATCAAATCCCAAGGGAGTCGGAAGCTAGGGATTCCGTAGCGAGCCATGCCGCCTAATTCAGGCAGGCCTTCGTGGATGTGAACTTCATGCCCAGATTGGCGTAAATAGTAGGCTGCCGTCAGGCCTGCAGGACCGCCACCAACAATGTCAACACGTTTGCCTGTGTCCTCTGCACAAGGAGGCAAGTAGGCGCCGTTGTCTAGTTCCCACTCGGAAGCAAATCGTTTGATCGGGTTGATCGCCACCGCTTCGTCAACCAAGGCACGTCGGCATTGGCTTTCGCATGGGTGAGGGCAAATCCGCCCACAAACCACTGGCAAGGGGTTTTGTTCCTTGATCAGTTTGGTTGCCGCTGCAAAGTTTCCGTTGGAAACGTGAGCGATGTAACCTTGAATGTCGACATTTGAAGGGCAGGTCGCTTCACAAGGAGCGATACAATCCCCGGCGTGGTCTGATAAAATCAGGTCCAATCCCATTTTGCGGCTATCAAAGACCTTCTGGGAGTCGGTTTTTACCTTCATCCCAGGGGCAACCGCTGTGGAGCATGACGGAGTCATCCCACGAGCCCCTTCGACCTCAACTACACAGAGGTAGCAAGAGGAGAAAGGTTTCATACGGTCATCATAACAAAAGGTGGGAATCTTCACCCCGTTTAATTCGGCAGCTTTTCGGATGGTGGTACCTTCTGGTACGCTGACATCCTGTCCGTTTAAGTTGATGGTAACGTTTTCGCTCATGGAGTCTTCCTTCAAGTCTTTAAGTCGCTTTGTTGGTTTCGCCTACTCGACGAGGATACAGTCAGGTTTGCACACTTCTACACACATCGAACAATTGATGCATTTATCCATGTTGATCTCATAAGAATGGGCTACCTTTGGTTCGCCAGTGATGGCGTCGGTTGGGCAAGCCTTCTCACATAAAGTACAGCCGGTACAGTCAGCCTGGATCACCACGTGGCTGATCAGCGCCTTACATTTTGCCGCCGGGCATTTGTGGTCTTTGATGTGAGCAATGTACTCATCTTTAAAGTACCTTAAGGTGGTCACTACCGGGTTCGGAGCGGTTCCGCCCAGAGCACAGAGGCTGTTGTCGATGATCTTTTCGCTCAAGTCTTCCAGCAAGTCCAGGTCTTCCATTTTGGCTTTGCCTTCACTGATCTTGGTCAACAGTTCCTTCATCCGAAGGGTGCCGATCCGGCAGAAGGTACATTTGCCGCAGGATTCAATCTGGGTAAAGTCTAAGAAAAACTTCGCCAAATCCACCATACAGGTCTTGTCGTCAAAGACGATCATCCCGCCAGAGCCAATAATCGCTCCGGTCTTTTGTAACGCAGCGTATTCAATCGGGGTGTCGAACATCGAAGCGGGGATACAACCGCCTGAGGGGCCACCTAGCTGAGCGCCTTTGATTGGTCGGTCAGTCGGGGAACCGCCGCCAATGCCGTAAATCACGTCGCCAACAGTGGTTCCCATTGGGACTTCCACCAAACCACCTCGTTTGATCGAACCGGCAAGTGCGAACACCTTGGTTCCTTTCGAATCTTCGGTTCCATAGGCCGAGAAGGCCTTGCCACCGTTTTTGACAATCCAAGGAAGGTTCGAAAGGGTTTCCACGTTGTTGATGATCGTGGGTTTGCCAAATAGCCCCTTTACCGCTGGGAACGGAGGCCGCCGGTTAGGCATGCCTCGTTCACCTTCGATGGAGGCCATCAAGGCAGTTTCTTCACCACAAACAAAGGCGCCTGCCCCTTCTTTGATTTTGATGTCAAAGCTGAACCCAGAGCCTAGGATGTTGTCTCCGAGGTAGTTTTTCGCACGGGCAGCGTCAATCGCCAAACCAAAGTTTTCTACAGCCAAGGGGTACTCAGCACGGATATAAGCATAACCGTGGCTGGCGCCGATCGCGTAGGCAGCGATGACCATCCCTTCAATGACGTTGTGCGGGTCCCCTTCTAATAAAGACCGGTCCATAAAGGCCCCTGGGTCACCTTCGTCACCGTTACAAATTAAATATTTGACCTCAGAATCCTGAGCAGCTGCAAAGCCCCATTTGATGTGGGTTGGAAAACCTGCACCACCACGGCCACGAATCCCTGCTTCTTTGACTTCGTTGATCACCTGCTCGGTGGTCATCCCCTCAGCAATTTGGCGTACCACTTGGTAGCCCTCTCGGGCCTCATAGGCGTCGATGCTGGTTGGGTCCAACTGTCCAACGTTTCTTAAGGCAATTCGGGTTTGTTTGGTGATGTACCCGTTGTCTTCTGTTTCTGGGGTTTCTGGGGAAACCAACACAAATTCTTCGGCAAGTTGCTCGCCATCATTTTGAAGGTGTTCCAAGATCTTGGGAACTTCCTTTTTGGTGACTTTTCCGTATTTGTAGTAGCCTTTAGGGCTGTTGATCTCAACTAAAACCTCTTGGTGGCACATCCCGGCACAAGAAACTGTGCGGACCGCCGCTTCTGGGGCTGCTGATTTGAAGGTGTCTAGCACCTCTTGGGAACCGGCGGCGATGCCACAGGTTCCTTCACCTACGATGATTTCCAATGCTGCTGCGTTCATATCGCTTTGCCGCTTCTAGGTTTAAAAGTTTGGATCACTTAACGATTTGTTTTTCTGGTTTTGCTAAGACTTCTTCGTTGCCCCGTGCGTGTTTTCGTAGCGCCTTTTGGGCTGCTGAACCACTGAGGTTCCCGAGAACGTCGGTTCCAATCACCATCAAAGGCGCCTGGGAACAACATCCCACACAGGCAACGTCAGAGAGAGTGTACGACCCGTTCGGAGCGGTGTCTTGTTTTTCGTCGTGGATGTTTAAGGTAAAGCGCAACGCCGTGTTTAGCCGGTCCGCCCCTTGGACGTGACAAGCTGTCCCATGACAAATCTTGATCAAGTGACGGCCCACCGGAGTGAGTCGAAATTGAGCGTAGAAGGTTGCGACCCCAAAGATCTGCCGTCCGGTGATCTTGGTGTGTTCAACAATCAAGTCCATTGCCGTCCGGGGCAAGTAGCCGTATTGTTGTTGGACCGCTTGGAGAAGAGGAACCGTTGCTGCGGGCTCGTCGCCAAGTTCTTCAATCCAAGTTTGGACCAATTGGGGGTCCACGGTTGCTTCAAGAGAGCTGGTCGTCATGGTTTTACCAATAGGGGTTCTGAGTCGACTGCCGTAATGGGTCTAGGGTAAAGGCAGATTCTTCGATAAAATGTAAGCTCAAATACGTTCCCATCAAATACCAAAAGAATCCTGGTTGGACAACTAATTTAACGGTTCCTTGACCGTAATTTCACCCTTGGTGATCTTTGGGGTTGATCGGACAGTAGACTTTTTTTGCGGCAACACTAACCAACTCTCGGTCGGGAAGCACAAGGGCCGTTAGTTTTTTGCCGTAGACACAGCCTGTGTCTAGACCAATGACGTTGGGCCGCTGCACCCCGCCGAGCTTGGCCCAGTGGCCAAAAACGACCAATTTTTCTTCGTTGTAAAAGTCAAACCATGGCTGGCTCTCTTCTGATTGCAAATCACCGGTTTTGGGGTCAAAGGTGCGGATACTGGTGAGCCGGGTCGGGTCGGTGTCTTTGGGGTGTGATTCAGGCACGATCCCCCCGTGCACAACCATGTATTGGTCCGTCTCAATGTAGGTCGGCCACGAGGAAATGTCTGTTAAAAAGGGTTGGAACTGGTCGCCAAAGGCGGTTTTGAAGTCTGCGATCCAACGCTTCTTGACCGAAATTCCCCGGGAATCTCGAATCAAGTGGAGTTCGTGGTTACCGATGACACTGCGGGCCCCAAGTTCGGTGAAATATTTCCAAACGGCCAAAGAGTCCGGGCCTCGGTTGATCAGGTCCCCAACAAAGATTAAGTCGTCGGTCCCCGCTCTGTAGTTGGTTTGTTGAACCAATGCCCTCATTTCATCGATACAACCGTGGACATCACCGATGATGATTGTTTTCTTTGACATTGTAGTGGTGTCTTTAAATATTCTTTGACTTTTTTATAGTGAAGCTATAAAAAAGCATAACTCTTGTAACCTACGCTACTTCTGAATCACAGGTGCTTAGTGTTAAACTAAAATATATCTAAATCAACCTTTGCCCTTTGCCAAGGGACGATCCATACCATTTAAGGACTAAGCCATGAAAAGCACACAAGTGACTCCCACCAGAGAGAGGGTGATGCGGTTGATCAAACGTGAAGGCCAAATTTCGGTCAAGGCGTTGACCGAGGAAATCGGGATCACGCCGATGGCGATTCGAGGGCACCTGAATAAATTAGAAAAAGATGAATTGATCAACGTCGATACGGTTCGCCAGAAGCTAGGCCGACCTCTACAAGTGTTTTCTTTAACCGAAAAAGGAGATTCATTTTTCCCTCAAGATTATGGCCAGTTTGCCGTTGAATTGTTGCAAGACCTTCAAGAAATGGACGGCGGCAAGACCTTGAGCTTAGTGATGCGCCGCAGAGAAGACCGAATTATTGCCGATTTACAAGAGCGAATGGCCCACATGAGCCTGGATCAGCGACTTGAAGAGTACAACGGTTTTGTAGAGATCCACGGGCACATGCCGACCCTCGAGAAAACCGGCGAAAAGCGATATATGTTGTCGATCAACAATTGTTCGTTAAAAGAAGTGGTGTCCCAGTTCCCGATTTGCTGCGATTCTGAAGCGAGTATCATCAAACGGCTCTTCCCAGATGCCCAGGTTGCCAAGGTTCAGAGCTTACGGAGTCAAGATAAATCCTGTTGCTATGAATTTACCTTCTCTTGAGCGCAACAGTTTCCTTATACGGTGATAAAAAAACCTTCCGGTATCGCTACGAGTACGAGACACAGGAACTTGGTGAGTTCCTGTCAGACCGCTACCAGTTTTGTGGCGGTCGGTTAGAAGAAGTGCTCAGTTCTCGGATAAAAATCAACCAAAAGACCCCCTTACTGGGCCAATCCTTAGTCAACGGCGACATGATCGAATACGATCATTTCCGGAGTGACGAAGTCCCTCTGAGCCTAGAGGACATCCCGGTGTTGTATGAAGACGAGAACTTGCTCGCCCTGGCCAAACCGGCCGGGGTTCCCGTCAGCCCGTCAGGGCAGTATTATTTTAACTCCCTTGCGATTTTTGCAAAAGAGGCGTTTGAAAACACAGAACTGAGCCCGCTGCATCGGTTGGACCTGGAGACCAGTGGGGTGTTGTTGTTTGGCAAACACAAAACCGCCCGGCAACTGTACCAAAAAATGTTCGCTCAAAAAGGGTTCACAAAAGAGTATTTGGCTGTAACTTGGGGTCATCCTGGAGAGGGACCGATTTTAGGTGAGATGGCCTCGGCGAAAGGCTCAAAGATATACACTAAACTTGCTCTCGATGAATCTGCCCCTTCAAACAGCCATACGGAAATTTTGTCTGTTGAACCTTGGGGAACCTTCTGGTTGGTTCGGTTGCAGCCGATCAGTGGAAAGACGAACCAGCTGCGTGTCCACCTCGCCCACCGGAATGCTTCGATTGTTGGGGATAAAAAATATCATCCTGACGAAAACGTTTATTTAGATTGGTTTGAGTATCGCGATTTTAACCGCTTAAAAGAACAGTTGATGATCCCTAGGCAAGCCTTACATTGCCTGAAAATGTCTTTTGAAGACCCCTTTACAGGGGAAACTCGAAGTATCCAAGATGACTCTTCGTCATTTAACTCCTTGACCCAGCCGCTAAAGCACCTATGAATCTTTTTGTGATCCGCTACGCAGAAATTGCCCTCAAAGGGGCCAACCGACCGTGGTTTGAAAAAATCTTGATGTCCAACATCCGCAAACACTTGACCCCGCTAGGAAAGGTGCACAGCTGGAAGATTCATGGCCGGATGGTGATTGAAACTGAAATCCCAGAAGATCAAGTCAGTGAGATTTTGGGCTATATCCCTGGGATTGCGAATTTTAGCGTGGCCCTCCAGTACAGCCATGACATGGACGAGATCGGGGAACAGGCCAGTAAATTAGTCGCCGCACACCTAGAACAGCACCCTGATCAGACCAGCTTTCGGGTTCAAGCGAGCCGAGCGGAAAAGCGTTTCCCCCTAAACTCGATGAACTTAGCCGCTAAGATCGGCGGGGATATCTTGGAGGCCTGCCCTTCTCTTCACGTGGACTTGAGCAACCCTCAGATTGAATTGGGCCTTGAAATTTGGACCAATGACCGTTCGGTTATTTATCTAGAAAAACAATTGGGCCGTGGGGGCTTGCCAGTTGGCAGTTCGGGGCGGTTGATCAGCTTTTTGTCTGGTGGAATTGACTCGCCTGTCGCGAGTGCGATGATGAACAAACGTGGATCAGATGTGATCTACCTGAATTTTCATTCCTACCCCTTTATCGGTGAAGAATCAAAAGACAAGGTGATTCAACTGGTCAAACACCTCAGCCGGTATCAGGCGAGCGTGACTTTGGTGATCGCTCCGTTCACCGAAATCCAGTCGGAGATCAAGGCCAAATGCCAAGAGCGATATCGAACCTTGCTCTACCGTCGATTGATGTACCATATCGCCAATCGTTTGGCAGAGCGGTACAAGGTTAAAGGTTATTTGACCGGAGAAGCCTTAGGCCAGGTGGCGAGTCAGACCCTAGAAAATATTGCCTGTACCGAGGAAGCGGCGGCGTACCCGGTGATGCGGCCTTTGGTGGGAATGGATAAGTCTGAAATTGTTGAATTGGCCCAAAAAATTGGCTCCTATCCGATTTCTATCCAACCCTTCCCAGACTGCTGCACCGTATTCCAGCCTCGAAAGCCGGAAACCAAGGGCCGGATTGAGCGGATTTTAGAAGAAGAGTCGAAACTGGATGTGGCCCAATTGGTGGAAACGGCGATTGAAAACCTCGAAATCCATAAATTTAAAGCGGAAGTGAACCAAAGCTTTTTTTAGGCTTTGTGAAGGTGAGCTATAGCCCCCCTGTAAACTGGGGGTTAGGCACCTACCGGTTTTTTGTTTACAATAAATACACGAAGAATTTTTTTCAGCCCGTTTTGTGTGGTCTTGTGGACTGACGAAGAGGTTGTTGAATCTTTTTGGACGTCCCTCAATGAATCGTTTTCTCAAGCTTTCCCTTTGCTTGATCTTTGTTTTTCCTGGCTTAGGGAGCGCAAAAACACACTTTTCTAGTTTTTCTGTGTCCTTGGTGGATTGTTATGATGGGGATACCTGTACCCTGAATATTAAAGGGCTGCCCTCAAAGTATAAAATTTTGGGTCAAGGGATTAAAGTTCGGTTGCTCGGGATGGACACCCCCGAAATCAAGGGACTGTGTGCGAAAGAAACCAAGCTGGCGAAAGCGGCCCGGTCTCGGTTGCTGCGCCGTTTGAAGTCCGCGAGGGGGCTCCGACTTGAGCTGGCTTCCTTCAAAGATGTCTACGGGCGGCACATGGGGAAGTTGTATTTTGATGGCGTGAATGCGGCAGATTATATGCTACGACAGCGCCATCGAGGCGAACCTTTGGCTCATAAGCGTCGGGGCAAAGACCGCTACTCCTGGTGTCGTTGATTTTCAGGGGCCTGAGGGTTAGAGAGGAGTTGAAGCCCTTTATAGCCCTAAGACTTGCCGATAGACCGCTTCGGTTTGGGCAGCGGTGGTGTCCCAGCTGAAGGCTTGGGCCTGGGTTAGGCTGGCCTCTTTGAGTCGTTGATGCAACTCCGGTTGGTCCGCAAGCTGGACCAATGCAGAGCTGATGGACTCAACCGAGAGCGGGTCCACATAAAGCCCCGCTTCACCGGCGACTTCGGGGAGCGATGAATTGTTAGAGGTGATCACCGGGGTCCCGCAGCCCATGGATTCTAACAAAGGCAACCCAAAGCCTTCATACAGGCTAGGGTAAACGAAGGCTAAGGCTCCAGCATATGCGAGGGGCAGCTCTTCTTCGGGCAAGAAGCCCAGTGGAAAAATCCCTCGGCGCCGTAACTGCTCCGGGTCTTCGTCTCCTTGCAGCCAGCCTTTCCCGCCAACTAACGCTAGACCAACGTCATCAAAGGCCGATTGTTTCTTCATTTCCTTGAACGCTTGAATCATTCGAGCTCGATTTTTCCGGGGCTCTTGGGTTCCTACCGATAAAAAATATCGTTTCGGTAGCTGGTGCTTGGTCCGAAATTGTTCTACAAGGTCAACTGCTTGGGGGCGGTAGTCCCCAGAAGCCGCCAGATGGATCACCGTGATTTTCTCAGGGTTGGTCTGTGGAAATTGCTCAAGGATATCTTGTTTGGCGCTGTGGGAATCGGTGATGATGTGGTCAGATTTGGCCAAGGTCATTCGGGTGAATTGGCGGACCATAAACACATGTTTTTTGGTGAACACCGAAGGGTACTTCCACACAATCATGTCGTGGACGGTGCTGACCTGTTTGTACCTCGGACTCATGTAGCTGGTGAGTAAGGGGTCAAGGCAATGGGTCAGATCAACTTGGTGCTGACCCAGGCCACGGGGTAACGCCCAAAAAGAGCGGGCAACACTGCTTTTGACCTGATCATAGGGGCCCCGAAGCAGGGGAAATTCTGCCGCTGGAGGCAGCAAGGACAGATCGGTTTGGGGTGCAGAGAGCCCTCGGTAGTCAAAGGCTTTCCGGCGAACCAAATTTTGGGTCAACTCAATGCAATACCGGCCCACACCTGCCGCCTGACGGCTGAAGGTTTTTAGGTCTAAGGCAACCACCGGTAGGGGGGATTGGTTTGTCGGCATAGGGGCGCTCAGCGATAGATCAGAGATTTTTCTTTGTCCGTCCAGCCTAGGTGGTCTGGCTAAAAGCTGTAAAGGGCTTTGTCAGGATAGTCACCGAGGAAAAAGCCAAAAAAAAAGCCCTAGCTGAGCAAGTCAGCTAGGGCTTTTAAAGTCTGCGCAAGCTCAGGGGCTAGTCTTCAGTAGACTCTTCCTCTGCGCCTTCGGCGTCTACAGCGTCTGCGTCCACTTCTTCAACTGGCTTTTCTGCCTTGACGATTTCGTCAGCGACGACTTTCAAGGTCAATTCAGTTGAAACGTCAGTGTGAAGACGAACAGGTACTGTTACGGTTCCCAAGTTTTTGATTTGCATAGGAAGTTGGATTAACCGGCGATCGATATCGAAACCAGCTTCAACAATCGCATCCGCAACCATTTTTTGAGTCACAGAGCCAAACAATTTGCCGGATTCACCTGCTTTGACTTTGAAAGTCAAATCAAGGGCAGCCAACTTCGCAGCGGTGTCCTTAGCAAGGTCCATTGCTTCTTGTCGTTTCTTGGCTAACAAAGCACGTTGGTGCTCGATCAACTTGATGTTTTGCCGAGTGACCGCAACTGCCATCCCTTGAGGGACAAGGTAGTTTCGAGCATAGCCGGACTTTACGGAGACTTCGTCACCTAGAGAGCCTAACCTGTAGACATCTTGTGTTAAAATTACGTTCATTAATCCCTCCGTGGTGGTCGGGTGTCTTGTTCTTGAGCTTGTTCATGTTGGGGTACATATCCTTCAGCAAATGAAAGCAATGAAGCGTTTCGGGCTAGCTTGATGGAATGGGTCAACATCTTTTGGCTTTTTGAAGAAAGGCCAGTGATCCGTCGAGGGATGATCTTGCCTTTTTCGGTGATGAATTGGCGCAGCAATTCGATGTCTTTGTAATTGATTTCAACAACACCAGCTGATTCCAAAGGACAAGGTCGCTTGGCCGCTTTTTCTTTGTTGTTCGTTTTTCGTCGTCTCTTGGCCATGTTATGCTCCTAAGATGTCAGTGGTCAGTGTCGCGTTCTTTTGAGGGTCTGCAAGCAGAGCTTCAAACTCCTTTTTCTCTTCTTGGTAGTCTTTGATGATGGTCACAAAAGACTTCAAAACCAATTCATCGTATCCCATTTGACGCAATGCTTCTTCAAGGATCGGGCCGTTAGCTTCAAGATACAAAAACTGGTAGATACCATGGCTTTTTTTGTTGATTGGGTACGCGATCTTTCGACGGCCCCAAGCAGCTTCGTCAAGGACCTTACCACCGGCTTTGGAGATCACCTCTTTGTGACGACTGACAACTTGTTTGTTCTCTTCTTCGGTCAAACCACCGTCAGAGACCAACAAGAGTTCATATTGTTTCATTGACATACTTACTCTTCCTCTCGAGTTATAGCCCAACTGGGCAAGGAATAAAGAGATCTCTCTCTAAACATTGAAACGAAAATGCATGATATCGCCGTCTTTGACAAGGTATTCCTTGCCTTCGGTACGGACCCGTCCGGCCTCTTTGGCTTTCGCCTCAGAGCCGAATTCGTCCATATCGTCATAGTGGAACACCTCGGCGCGGATGAACCCCCGTTCAAAATCCGTATGGATTCTGCCTGCTGCTTGTGGGGCCTTATCTCCGATGGAGATATCCCAGGCCCGCACTTCTTTGACTCCAGCGGTGAAGAAGGTGATTTGGTTGAGTAGCCGAAACCCCTCCTTGATCATTTGATCCAGACCGCTGCTGTCGATGCCTAATTCCTCTAAAAACATGACTCGTTCTTCATGTTCCATTTCCGAAAGCTCTGCTTCGAGCTTGCAGCATATCTTGACGGCTTTCACCGATTCTTTGTCCGCGACTTCCATGACCTTTTTTGCTTCATCGGAGTCAGTGGTGAGCCCTTCTTCGGTGACGTTCATCACATAAAAATAAGGCTTGGCGGTGATCAGGTTTAACTCATCGAACCAGCTGTGCTCGTCTTCTTCGGTCCGTTTGTAGTCTCTGGCAAAGAGCCCTTCGCCGAGGTGGAGAATTAACCCTTCTAAAAAAGGGATCGACTTGGCTAGTTCTTTGTTGCCCTTAGACTGCTTCCGGGTCCGGTCAAGCTTGCGCTCGACTTGTTCTAAGTCCGCTAAAACCAACTCTGTGTTGATCACTTCGATGTCTGAAAGGGGGTCTACTTTGCCGTCCACGTGGATCACTTCGTCGTCGACAAAACACCGAACGATATGAGCAATGGCGTCGACTTGCCGAATGTGGCTTAGGAACTGGTTCCCTAGCCCTTCGCCTTTGGAAGCCCCTTTAACCAAACCAGCGATATCGACCAGTTGCAAGGTGTTCGGCTGTACTTTAACGGGATTGACGATCTCGGTGAGTCGGTCAAGCCGAGGGTCCGGGACTGCGACAATCCCCACATTTGGCTCAATGGTACAAAACGGATAGTTCGCTGCTTCTGCCGGAGCGGCAGTGATCGCGCGATATAAAGTAGATTTACCAACATTTGGCAACCCGACAATCCCAACTTCTAAAGACATATTGGCTTATGGATTTGATTCAATTTGAATGGTGTTCCCAAGGATGAAATCTTCAATATACCGGCTGACTTGGTCGCAAGCGAGGTCCAGACCGATTTTTTGGTCCCCGGAGGCTTTCCCTAAGACATGATTGGTGACCTTACCGGTGTGGGTCGGTCGACCGATCCCCATTTTAATCCGGTTAAACTGGTTGGACCCGGTCAGCTCAATGATGTTGCGTAGTCCATTGTGGCCCCCATGGCCCCCTTTTTCTCGGAAACGTAGCCTTCCGGCTTCCAAATCCAGGTCGTCGGAAATCACCAAGGTGTCCGTCAAATCGACCTTGAAGTACCCTAACGCACTGACCAAAGATCGCCCGCTGAGGTTCATGAAGGTTTGGGGCTTTAATAACAAAAAAGGGTTCCCGGAAAGAGAACCCTTGATTGTGAGGCCTTGGTGGGCTGTTTTCCAGCCCTCCAAGCCAAGTTGTTCCGCGAACCGATCCAGCGCCATGAACCCTGCATTGTGCAGGGTATCTTGGTATTGAGCTCCTGGATTGCCCAGTCCGCAAATCAGTCGCATGGATACCCTAGGCCTTATTCAGCCGCTGCTTCTTCTTCAGGTACCACTGCTGCTGTGTCGTCTTCAACCAAAGCAGGCGCTCGTCCAGCGATGGTGATAACTGTAGGGTTTCGGCCCTTGATCACAGGCTTCACGCCTTCTGGGTAGTTTAATGAGCCCATGTGCAAAGAAGTACCAAAAGTCAATTCGCTCACGTCAGCGCCAATGTGCTCGGGCAAGTCTTTCAACTGGCAACGAACAGGGATTTGACGACGGATGACTTGTAAAACACCACCAAATTTGAGAGCAGGGGATTCGCCAAGGACTTCGATCGGGACGTTCACGTTCATCACGGTCTCGTCGTCTACTTCTCGAAAGTCAACATGAAGCAATCTTCCGCCCCAGTTTGAAAACTGGTGTTCCTGTACAACCGCTTTGATGGTGGTTTCTTTGTCGCCATCAACGATGGTTAGCTCAAAAGGCTTAATCACCCCTTTGAAGCTTTCAATAAAGCGTGTGCCGTAATCGATGCGCATTTGCACCAATTTAGGTTCGCCTTTTCCATAGATCACACCTGGAGTCAGCCCTTGCATACGGAGTTGACGGTTTGGGCCTTTGCCGGTGGTGGATCGTGTTTCTACGCTAAAGTTCATGTGGACTATCCTCAATGGTTGTGTACAACCCTGGTGAGTTCTGCTATTGGGTAAAGACGGTTGTTCACAGCAATATGTTTTGCCGAATTAGAAAAGCTAACATCCTATTTAAAACCCGTCAATTCTCTTTTTTATGACTGATCAAATTCGTCCGGTTCGTGTGATCCTCGGTGTCTGTGGTTCCGTGGCTGCGTTTAAAGCCCAAGAGCTCTGCCGGTTATTGATTCACCAAGGGGCCGAAGTCCAGGTGATCTTGACCTCTGGGGCCTGCCAATTTGTCACCCCCCTTAGTTTTCAGGCTCTTAGTGGTCGCCAAGTTAAGACTGATTTATTTGACCCTGCTAGCGAAGACCGGTTTGGGCACATTGAATTGGCTCGGTGGGCTGACCTGGTTTTGGTGGCCCCGGCCTCAGCGGACTTGTTGGCGAAGGCTTCTTTAGGGTTAGCCGATGATTTTTTGAGCACCCTCTTGTTAGCGACCCAAGCGCCTATTTATTTTGCCCCGGCGATGAACGTTGCTATGTGGGATCACCCAGCGACCCAGGGACATATCAAACAGTTGTCCTCCAGAGGGGCGGTCTTCATCGAACCGGCGACAGGTGTGCTGGCTTGCGGGGAAGAAGGGGCCGGGAAATTGGCCGATCTGGCCGATATCTTAGAACCGTTACCCCTTGATTTAGCAGCCAGCCAGCCTTTGAAAGGCAAACAGGTTTTGGTGACTGCCGGTCCGACCACTGAACCCATTGATCCGGTCAGGTTTATCACCAACCGAAGTTCTGGGAAGATGGGGTTTGCGCTTGCCACGGCGGCCCAACGGCTCGGTGCTGAGGTGACCTTGATCAGTGGCCCTGTCCACTTGGCAACCCCCAAAGGGGTCAAACGAATCGATATTGAGACGGCAGCCCAGATGCAGGACGCGGTCTTAGCCGCCTTCCTGACCACTCATTTGACGATCAAGTGCGCCGCAGTCGGGGACTTTCGGGTTGCCCAGCCTCGAACAGAAAAACTCAAGAAAAGTGATCAATTGAACTTGGAACTCAAGGCAAACCCCGATATTTTAGCTCAGATCGGCGAAATGAAGCAAGATTGGCAGGTGTTGGTTGGCTTTGCGGCAGAGACCCAACATTTGGCCGAGCATTCCAAGGAAAAAAGGGAACGCAAACAAGCGGACTGGATCATCGGTAATGATGTATCCGAAGAAGGCTTGGGGTTCGACTCAGAGAGGAACCAAGTGTTGATCCTCAGTGCGGGTCAGGAGATTTCTCTAGGCCCGGCTCCCAAAAAGGTGCTGGCCTTTGAAATACTACAGCAGTTACTCAGAGACCCCGTCTTAGGGCCTAAACTAACCGCCTAGCTTTTGGAGAGCGAAATCCCAAACTGGTAGGACGTCCCTGGCCATTGTGTATAGACGCAGGTCATTGGGTTGATTCGAACGGTTTGTTTAAATCGGTTTTCTTTGAATCCAATGCGGAATTCATTAAGATAGGGTTTGATGTCAGTGGTTTTGACAGGTATTGTTTCGTTGGTCATTTTCCCTCGATGGACGTGATTTCTGGGCTAATGCAAAGCGAAGTTTGTGCCAAATCCCCGATTGGGCCCAATGATTTCTTTTTGGTGCGACTCTCATTGGACCCAGGGAATTGATAAGGTGGGACGAACGCCGAGAAATGAAGGGGGCTCCCCTTTAAAGGGGGAGGGGTTCAGGCTGGTTTGAGGAGCCGAGGTTGCCTGGTGGTTTGGCTTAAAATAAATAAACTTAAGAGGCTTAAAACCGCGAAACTGGTGACCAAGGGCAGCACCGTGTGGTCGTATAAATGGCCGATATATTGCCCAAGTCCCGCTGAAATGAGGGTCGAAATCATCCCCACCATCGCCGCTCCAATCCCTGCGATATGCCCCAGGGGAGCCATGGCCAAGGCGTTGAGATTTCCAAATAAAATGGCGATACAAAAAAAAGAACAAGCTAGAAAAGCAAAGAACATCCAAAAAGGTGGGACGCCGGCCCAAAGTTGGGTGACCGGAAGAAACACCAGAGAAACTCCGCTGAGTAAAATCAATGACCCTTTTGACAGTTGTAGCATTCCATAGCGCTTTAGCAGTTTGGTGTTGAGCATGGATGCCCCACCAAAGGCGAGGGCCAAGATCCCAAAGTAGAGCGCAAACTGGTTGCCTTTGCCGTAGAGCCCCTGGAAGATCTGCTGCGATGCACCGAGGTAGCCCAGAAACGCTCCGAAGATAATCCCCAAGGTCAAGGTCGGCCCCATGGCGGATTTGAGTTTGACCACTTCGAACATGGCCCCGGTGAGTTGTCTAAATGAAAATTGGCTCCGCTTTTCCACAGGCAAGGTCTCAGGCTGTCGCATGCCAAACCAGAGTAAAATCATGGTTGTGAGAATCAAGAAAAGCTGAAAAATAGCCTGCCAAGGCGCAAAAACAAGGATCAGCTGCCCTAAGGCAGGTGCCAGGGCGGGGACCAAAATGAAAACCATCATTACAAAGGACATCACCCTTGCCATCGCCTCTTGCTCAAAGAGATCACGGATCATGGCTAAGGAAACCACACGAGGGGCGGCTAGCCCCATCCCTTGAATCACCCGGCCGATCAACATTTGGTTGAAGGTCGTCGCTTCCATTGAGATCAAACACCCAACGATATACAACAGTAGGCCAGCGTAGAGCGGCTTCTTGCGGCCAAAGTAGTCTGACAAGGGGCCGTAGATCATCAAGCCAAAGGCCATTCCTAAGAACAGGCTAGAGATGATCATTTGGACGTCGTTGGCCTCGGTGACATGCAACTCGGCACCGATCATTGGAAGAGCCGGTAGCATGGCATCAATGGAGAGCGCCATCAACGAACTCATCAACGCCATCAAGGCGATGAACTCAGGGAAAATGATTTTTTTGGAGGGGTTCATCGGCCAAGAAACAAAGAAAAAGGTGCTGCCCTAGGCGGAGCGCCTAGGTGCAGGTATCTGCCAACAGAAATTGCTATTTTGCAGGCTCAGAATCTTCGCTTGCTTGCTCAAGCCGGGCTTGCTTGCGGTCTTTGTATTCTTGATAATAGCCGACGGTGCTAAGGAAAACAAAGGCTCCCAAAAAGCCAAAAACCAGAACGAAGATCGACATAAAAAAAGAGCCAACCATCATGGTTTGTAAGATATGTGTCATATAAATCCCAAGGTAAGTGAAAGAGAATTCTAACCTGGGTAGCCCAGATGAGCAAGGGGGAAATGTGCGGGCCCCTGGGGAAGGGGCCCGCAAGGAGCGATGTGGCCGTTTATTGTTTATAAACCAGCATAGGGCAGTTGGTGTGGTGTAGGAGGTATTTTGTGGTGCTTCCCATCAAGATTCGCTCCAAAATCGTGTGCTCATGAGCGCCCATACAAATTAGACGGGCATTCAACTGCCGTTGCCGGCCCATGATTTGTTCGTAGGGTTTGCCTAGGCTCAATTCATGGGTGAAGGGGCTTTGGATTTTGCGCTCTGCAAGATAGTGTTCTAGCCGGTGAGCGGCCGCTTCTTCTTCTCGCAGGGTCTCTGCCTGATCCCAGGCCCAACCGTGCTCCATGTTGTAATGGGCGTATTCATTGAGGCTGTGGACATGGATGAAATGCAACGCCAAGTTCATTTTGAGTGCAATGTCATCAGCCCATTGCACTACCTTTGTGCTGATCTGGGTGTAGTCAATGGGGACCAACACCACATCTTTAAGCGGTTCTACAGCGCGCCGGTACACAAAAACACTGGTTTTTGAAAGGTTGATCAAGTACTCGGTGTTGCTGCCTAGGAACAGGCGAGACATCAGGGTGTGTGAATGAGCGGCCATCATGATCAGCCAAGGGTGGATGATCTTTTCTTGTTCTAGAATCTCTTGGGCCGGGTTCCCGAAGGCGCTCACTTCTCGGTGAGAGGCGGTGACACCGGCATCAAGGATCACCGATTCAAGAAGTTCTTGGTCACCCTCGCCTCGTTGGACTGGGTTGACTTGCAAGAAAACTAAGGAAGCATCGAACAGGTTAGCCCATTGATCTGCTAATTGGATGACGTCCCTTGAAACGGGGCTTGAGTCTAAAGGAACCAGGATTTGTTTTGACATGAGACCTCCTATCAAAAAACGCACAAGTCGCTCGGGGAGCCATAAACTGAACCTTTGCCTTCATGATACCACCATTGGGTACAAAAGCAATGATCTTTCCAAAGAGAAAAACTGTGGGGCCCCTCAGGGCAGAGAAGAGAACTAAAAGTAGGAGACGTCGTCGTCTTTGTGGATCTCGTCGAACATAAGAGCGAGCCAAGTTTCTTCGAGACGTTCTAAACCATTGTCACCTGGGCAGCCTTGCACCCCCAAGAACGTGGTTCCTTTGCCGTCAGCCCATTTGCCTCGGACAATGACCTTCAGGGTGACAAGGTCATCCATCTGGACTTCTTCGCACTCAAAAAGCACTTCAATCTCTTGGTCTTTATCCACAAAATCACTGTCGTCCATAGCGATTTTTAGACCGTTAGCCGAGATGTCCTCAATAATGGCTGTCGCCGTCGCGCCGTTGTCCGCTCGTTTGAGCATGGCGGCAAACTGACGTTGGACCCGCGAGTTGCGCCGCTGCTCCGACATGCTTGCTTTTTGATTCAACCGATCTCCTCCCGTTTGTCACCAAAATCAGACGATCAGGTATCCTCAGAATAACCGAAATGTAGGATTTAGCAACTCGCAAATGTGCTTAGGGGTATTACCCTAAAGGATCGGCAGAGGATATAGACCCCTAGGCTGCCTTTATTTAACCGATGCGTTGGTGGTGACAAAGGTGTGAAAGGGTAACCTTAAAATGTAGCGAAACATGTAAATTGCTGAGGCGATAAAGGTTGTTACCGAGGCGAGAAAATAGCCAACCCCGTAATACCGAAACCCATAATGGAGACAAATTAAGGTGAAAATCATGTTTGAGAAAAAAAACAAGAGCTGTAATTTTAGGTAAGCTTGGCGGCAGTCAAAGTAGGAAAGGATGACGTTGATGAAGAGGATGAGCACTTGAAAAAAGCTACCGAGGACCCCAAACCTGTAGATGCTGATTTGCATATAGTTGACGTCAAAGGAATTGAAAAATTGAGCTGACATCAAAATCGCAATGACAGTCACACTCCCTTGGATGACTAAAAAATTTCGTGCACTGGCGATCAAGGCCTTGATGATCCGCTGGTGGTTGGTTTGAATTTGCTGGAAGTTGCTCCCATTTTGGATGTCCCGGTAAAACTTGAGGTAATGTTCGTAAAAGTTGGTTTCGATGGACATGATGAACATGGCCATTGAGGGGACGATGGTCAGATAGGCCAAAAACATGGCGCTGTCGTAATTGGGGTATAGGTATAGATGGGTCGGGCTGTGGTCCGCCTCATCTGAAAACCACATGATCCACTTGTCGACCCAAGAAGCAGCATTATAAATAACCCCGGTTAACGCCACTTCCCAGTATTTTTTGAAATATTTAACAAAGGCAAAGGGGTCTTTAAATCGGTAGGGGTACTCTGCGAAAATTCTACCGATTAACAACGAGGCAATGATCGTAAGCCCCAGGCTGAAGCTGGTGAGAATGCCAATTAAATTAAACCAGTCCACCAAAAACGCCGAAGACGCCACCGCAAAACCCATTCCTGAGGCGAAGGCGATCAAGACCGTTTTATAGTCCTTCAGTGCCGTCACAAAGACACTGAGCAACCAAATCTCTGAAATCAACATGAAGTTGATCACTGCACTCAAAGCTAATCCATTGGAAATATTTGCATATCCGAAATAAAAAAGGGTAGCAAAGGGCAGTTGGGTGGCAAAGATAAAGGCCGTTCCCCCAAGCAGGATGCCGGGGGTTCGTTCGACATTTTTCTCGTAGATACTGTCTGCCAAATACCTGGTGATCACCATGAAAATCGGGGCGGAAAACACTAAGGAGAAGGAAAAATTATAAATCACCACCCGCCGGAATTCGGCTAGAGTTTCGACGTCGGTGAATTTACCAGCTAAGTAGCTAATCGCCCCCAAAGAGATGATGGTGAACATCCACGGGCCGGTTGAAATCAGCGCTGAATAAACATAAGCCTGAAACAACCCGGTGAGGTTGTCTTGTTTAGAAAGTTTCCGCAGAACAAAGCCAATCCCCGCCATCAGAGCTCCTCAGGGAGTCGCATCCCAGAATGTTTGAGGACATCTACTTCCTCAAGAGCCAAAAGGCGGTCATATAAATCATCATAATCACGGTTTTGCATTTCTTTGCGGTAGTAGCTGTCGACTCGGGTTTTGATCGCTTGACTGCATCGTTCGTAGTAAATCCGGTCGGTCAGCAGTTTGGCCATCGCCTCCCCAACAGCCGAAGGGGACGCTAGGGGGCAGATGATTCCGCCAGGGCCGAGTTGGGGCTCTTCGTCTTCTCGGCCAAAGATCAACTCACTACAAGAACCGACGTCAGTGGCAATGGAAGGGACCCCGACAGCGCCGGCTTCTAAGATAACCAACGGCTGGGCTTCTGATAGACTGGTTAAGACCAACACGTCGATCTTATCTAAGTAAGCCTTGATGTTGACTTTGCCTAAAAACTTCACCGTGTTTTGCAGGTTCCCATGGTCGACTAATTCGGTGCATTCCCGGTAGTAGTCTTCGTCTTCACTGGTTGGCCCCATGATATAGATCATTGCCTCAGGGACCGTTTCAACCAGAAAGTTAGCCGCTCGGATCAAGGTTTTAATGTCCTTGATGGGCACCACTCGACCGATGAACCCAATCACTGGCGGCCCGCTGTTTTTTCGGACTAAATGGCTGTAGGAATCAAAATCGATTCCGTTGGGGATGATTCGAAGTCGGTCCGGGTCGGCTCCGTCCTCAATTTGTAGCTCTTTGTTCCCCTCGTATAGGGTAACGCTCCATTGGGCCACTTGGTAGGTCAGTTTCGAGTACCCGGTGAAGCTGTCGATCCAGAAATCTCGTAAGCTTTTTGAAGCCACCCGTTGATCGGTGTTAAAATTAAGGGACTGCTCGTCATCCAACCAATCTGCGGTGCCGATTTCAATCCGTCGTTCGTTGGTGTAAATCCCGTGTTCGGTGAGCAGGCAAGGTTTCTTGGTGATCAACGAAGTCTTGCAAAGGTACAGCCCCGCAAAACCGGTACATAAGGCATGGTAACAGCGAGCCTCGGGGATCGGGGCTTCTAAAATCGAAAACAAGCCGCCCACCAAGGAACGCCAAGACCAAAAATAGTCTAGGAAGCTGGTGAAGGGTAAGGTTTCGGTGTACATCGACACCAGCATGTCAAAGGCTTCGGTGGAGTTGATCAGGACGTCTTGGCCGAGCCGGCCATATTGCTGGGAAATATCGAGGATGTATTGAAGGTCCTCTAAGGTCGGGTCCGTTTGTAGCTTGATGATCGGTTCCTTGAGCTGCTTGATCAAGGACCTTCGTTGTTCTTTCTTGAGCTTTGTCCCTTTGATTGGCAGCTTCTGAAGTTCGACATTCACGATTTCAACGACATTATCTGGGACGTCGTAGACCGGTTCCGTTGGCCCATTGGGCGCCCTGAGGCAGAGCAGCGCAAAGGTGCGGTGGCTTTGCTCGATAAGTAAGTCGTGGGTCCAGCCGGAAACCCCGCCCGAGACGTAAGGGTAGGTTCCTTCTAAGACCAAACAGACGTCCGCCGTCATTGCACCTCCACCGTTAAGTCAGCCACATCAATGCCGTTTTTCCAAAATCTCATGGTTTCAATGGCTTTTTGAGCCGCTTTGGCGTCAGTTTCTAATTTGTCGGCGTAATGATCAAGTGCTTGATGAATTTGCACATACTGACTGAGCTGAAAAAGACATTGCAGGTACCATAAAATCACATTCGGTTGGTCCATCCCTCCGTCTTCGATGCAGCTGAGCATATAGTCTCTCGCTTTTTCGGACTCACCGGCCTGTAAATACATTCTACCTAAAGTAAACTTCACATTATAGGCCTCAGGGGACAGGTCCAGATACGCTTGATAGTACTTGATCGCATCATTAAACATGTCCGTTTCCCGGCTTCCTTCTAAAATCCCAGAATAGGCATAATCATCGGTTTGACGAGCCAACTTGAGGATCACTTCTTTGTCCGTTGGAGCTTGGTGGTACGCCTCGGTAAGCTCCATCAGCTTAGACATAAAATCTTGCTCGATCCGGGCAGAGACAGTTGCCGCCTGTACCCGAATGGCGTTGCTTTCGTCTTTTAAAGCCAACCGGAGCGCCGGAGCAAATTCTCGGCGAAAGAATTTGGATATTTTTGCGAGCGCCTGTCTTTTCTGAGTGACTGTGCCCCGGATAAAAATGTCCTGAAAGGACATCATCCCTTGTTTGCTGGACAAGTCGTCTTGACCCGATAAAATCCGTTTCAGTAGGTCTTCGGTTTCATCGTCTTCCTCTTCAGGGAACAAGGTGGCGAACCATTCAGCAAAGCTGATATTCGTGCGACTGTACTGGGCGAAAGCCAAGAAAGACACCAAACTCGCAATCGGCCCGATGGGGCCGAAGCCTAGGGTGAGTAAGGTCAGCAAAAAGACAAACCGAATATCATAGCCGATTTTGTGTAACCACCAAGAAAAGGCCACCAAAATTCCAAGCAACCCGAAATGTAAGGCGCCAACCCCGACCAAGGAAAATTCTCCTTTGGCCATTAAAATGACAAGGACCACTTCCGCAAAAATTGTCGGAAAAATCAGCCCCAGTTGGATCAACCAATCTTTGAAACGTAACCCGGAACTGAGATTATTTAAAAAGACTTTTTCTTGCTTTTTGGCTAGGACCTCAGGTGCTTGAGGAACATCCGGCTGATCTGCCAGAGCTGGAACAGTGGTTTCTTGGGCGCTTGTGCCCGTTTGTTCTTCTTGAGCCGGCGCAAGGTCCAGAGTCTTCGAGGTCTGTAGCTCAGTTTGAGTTGAAGCGCTTTGTGAGGGGACCGGTTCGGTTAGAGTGATAGGCTCCTTTTCGCTTGAAACGAGGGCGGCGGCAATCGGTGGGGCTTGGTTTGCCTCACCTTCAGCGTCTTCAGCGGTAGGAGAGGCCTGTTTGGGAGAGTCTTGCTCAGGTCCCACAATTGGGGTTTTTTCTTGGCTGCCCTTGAGGGCTTTTGCCGCCTTTTTGGCTTTCGCCTTCTTTTTTCGAGATAATTTGGGAGCCTTACTGCTCCCTGTGAGCTCAGCGGTCTTCTCCTCTTGGTTTGCCTTGTGATCAGCGCCGTCTTTTGTGGGATTGTCGTCGATTGTTACAGAGACGTCCCTTTGGGTGGGTTCAGTGGCCTTCTGTCCAGACTGGTCCTTTTTCGAGGGGCTCACAAGGTCTCCCACTCGATCGATAAGGACAGGCCTTTCTGATTTTGGGTTTTAATGTACTCCTTAATCTGGTCTCGAAGCAGGTCCATTCGCTCAGGGTCTGCGGAAACCAAAATGAGAGCGAATTGGCTGTGGTTCATTTTTTTTGTGAATAGCAGCAGGTCTCGCTCAAGGGAGTCTTTCGCAAACTGTACCAACCCTCTGGCAACTTGAACCCGTTGGCTGGGCAAGACCATGTGTGCCTCATTGATCAGGATGTTCAATTGGTAGAACTTATCCCCTTTCGCCTGGCTCACCCGGCTTAAATAGGCATGATAATATTTATAAAAGTTGGAGGACAACATCCCTGACTTGGGGTTGTGCATTAAGTTGGTGTAGGCCTTTTGGTATTGCCGAGCCTGGGTGAAGGTCGCTCCGGCCCACTCCAACATGATTTTGAACGTGTCGACATTGGTTTGGGTCAGCTCCATGAAGTCGAGCCGTTCGATTTTAACCATCCCAAACAGCATGTTGTTGACCGGATCAATCAAGGGACCGGCCATGACCCCTTCTTGCTCTAAAATCCCCGCATCAGCGGCATTGATGACACACAACACACGGTGTTCACTAGCGATTTTTTGAAACATCTGGGAGTCGGCGGCGAAGTGCCGTTTGTACTCCATCTCGTCACCCCAACCGTGGGTGTCCACCAACTCAAAGCCAGAGTTTGTGATAATATAAACCGACAGTTGATCTGGACCGGTGATCGACTGAATCACCTGGGCAATGCTCTTGAGCAGGTGAACCGGGTTGAGGCTGTCGATGGAGCGAACGGCATTAAACGAGTCGATCGAACTACGCAATTGGCCAACCAAGCTGGTCTCCATCTGCTCTTTAATACTCTTCAGGTTCTTGTAGGCCTTGGTGATCGATTCCTCTCGCTTGGTAACCCGGTCCAGTTGGGTTTCTAGCTCGTAAATCTTGATTTTTAACCTGGAAGTCATTTCTCCTACAATCACGGTCACCACGGTCCACATCATGGGCCGCTGGCAGACTCGAAACAAGTAGTCGTAGATGTTTTCGTTCAGTGACGTCGCAGGCAAATTCCAGCTGAGCAGCGCGGTAGTACAGAGGACCACAGCAACCAACCCTTCATTAGCCCCATATTGGATGGCGATCAAGATGATGATGAACCAAAAGGGGTGGGGGGTCATGTCCCAGTACCGATTTTGGTGCTCGGAAAAATAGTCAAAAACCAAGAAGACCACTACAAAGAGCAACATTTCCAGGACAGCAGAAAGCCGGGGCCTACTTTTGAGGCTTTTTATAAAGGCAAACTTAACGGTTGATTCCATGACGTTGCTTTAAAACTTCCAATTGGCTTGAAGACCCAGTTCATTGGTGATGATCCGGTCAATATAACGGCTGCCAAAGAAATGCACTTCTAGCGCCGAAAAGGAGCGATGCCCGATATCAAAGCCAATTAAAGGGGAATTTTGCCCTAATCGGTTGATTCCATAGCCGAGGTAGGTCTGAGAATTCAGGGATTCATCCCAATCGATACTGACGATCCCTTTGATTAAATAGGCATCCTGATTAAAGCCCCCTGAAACCGTGGGTAGCTCAACCTGGGCAGCAGTTTGGCGTTCTTGAGTCCAAGAAAGTTCTGCGGTTGCCAAGGAGGGGTGATGAAACCGACCGACCAACCAGTCTGGGTTCCACCAATGCCGCTTTGCTGAGCCGTCAAACGCCTGGGTTTGGACTTGGTTTTTGCCCAGAAGCCGGTAGGTTCGACTCGATAAAGCCCCCCGAAATTCCAAGTTAGGGCTCCATCGAAGGATACGTTCTATCCGGGTTTGATCAAAATAACTTCCCCCTAACAGGCCTTCGGAAACCCCCCAGTAGGGGAGGTTTTTCGATTGAGACAAGGTGGTTTCGCCAAAAATATCGTAAACAAACAGCTCGTTTAAGCCCCCTTTGACCCCTTCTTGATAGGCCTGGGTGTGCTTGAAACTCAGGTTCCAGGGAAGATCAAACCCTACATACACCTGGGTCTGGCTGATCCCACCCCGGGCGGCTCCAGGAGAACCGGCGGTGAGGGATCTTAAACCTGAGAGGTCAAACTCGTCATAGAGCCCCAGAGCCCCAAAAAAGAGAAACTGCCAAACCCGAACATTGGCTCCGTAGTTGGTGATGTATTCGTTGGAGACCCCTTCAGACCACCGGCGCTTTTTTCCAGCAAACACCTGGGTGCCTTTGACTTTTAATATCGCTCGTTTCAGGTCCCATAAGCCTTCGTTAAGCGGTGCCAGTTCAATCGCTTCATTCGCCATACTCAAAGCCTTGGCCCAATTCCCCAAAGCCAATTCAGCACTGGCAACAGCCACCACCACCGAAGGGTTTTTTTGGTGATTTTCAGAAAGGCTTTTGAGTAACGCCATCGACTCCTTGACTTTTCCCTGCTTTCTCCAAAGCCGTGCTTGGACGAGTTTATAAGATAAAGTGTTGGGGTCGGTGACCACCGCCTTGGTGTTGGGGTTGTGCAAAATCAGATGCAGTTGGTTTGCCTCTGTCTTGATTTCGACTTTGAGGCCTGCTTTGGGGCGGATGAACAGGGCGTCATAGCTGGCCTGGATTTCGTTGGTCCAGCCCTCCACCACTTTGCGAGCCCCGTTTAACCCAGGGATCTCGATCGGTTGGTCAAACCGAAGCAGCAGTTCGTTGGACTCTTTTTGATAATCTGTGGTGACATTGAGCGGACCTTCCCACTTGAGGGTTAGGTCCATTTTTTCTTCAGACTGTTGCCACAGGATTTCCAACTCAGTCGCGAACAGTCCCGCCGGCCAAAGCACAAAAATACAAAGGAGGGAAAGGAGGTGTTTAACGTACATTGATTAACTCCGAGGCTTCATCGAGTCTGCCCATTTCAATAAGATAATTCGCAAGGTCTGCTTTAAGGCTAATTTCTAAAGGGTGTTGTGTGATCAAGGATCGGTATATTTTGACTGTCTCTTGTTTTTGTCCAAGTTGCCAGTAGATTTGGGCCTGGATCAATTGACTCCCCTGGTCGGTTTTTTGGGAGGCCTGGACGATGTCTAGCGCCGTTTGATAATGCACTAGCGCCTTTGGATTCTTATTTCTTCTGAGCAATTCAGCATAGTAAAATTGTACTTGAGGTGAATTCGCCCCCATGGTTAAGGCTTCCTCTAGATAGGCGAAGGCGTCTTTAAATCGGCCTTGTTGGTAGGCGGTCACCCCGAGCTGAGCGATGCTGTCTTTGTCCTGCGGGATTTTAGCAAGCAACTTTTTAAAGGCTTGTTCGCCCAGTGGTTGGCCCCCGGCCATTTGGGACAGTCGCTTCAGCCGTAGCTCCCCATCTTCGTTTTCGACGGCTGTTGAAAGCGCGGTGATGAAGGCCTTGGTGTCGGGACGGTACTGCAAATAGCTCAGGTACAGGTCCTCAAGGGCCACTGTTTCGATCGGCTGGTGCTGTCTGATATACTGCACAAACCGGCGACCTTGCCCAATTTGAATCAATTTTCCGTACCAATCCGCTTTTTGGGAGACCTCGGCGGCCTCTGTTTGGGCGACCAACCAAGTCACCCGGTCTGCGGATGGTCGGGGGCCCCATAAAAATAGCAGTTGTTCTAACGCCGGCCCGTTGGGGCCTTCTTCGGCGGCTTGAGATAAAAAGACTTGCTCCGCCTCCCCTTTAAACCCATGGCTCAGATACAAAAAGGCGATGTCTGTCGTTTGGGCCTTGGTGATGTCAGGTTTGTGTAACTCTCGGTTCCAAAGCGCCAGCCATTCTTCTTTCTTCCCAGAAGCAAACAGGGCTTTTGCGTAGGGGTCGAGCCATTCCTTGGGAGCCCTGCGGTATAGCTGGGTGAGAATTCCTAAGGCTTCGGGGTATAACCCATTGTAGACCAAAGCTTGTGCGTAATACTCGTCCGCCTGCAGACTAGGCTCCATTTCTCGGTAGGTCCGTGCGCCTTCCAAGGCAATGGGGTATCGCTGAAACCGAACACCCATGAAATACTGCTGGGCAAAGAGGTCGGCCGGAGGGTTGGTGAGGCTGGCCACCCAGGTGTCAACAACCGGCTCGTTGTGCAAGGAAATCTGAACCAACATCCAAGAGTACATGACAGGTAACTGGAAGACCAAGGGTCTGTTTTGGACGGCCTTTCGCTCCTTTTCCAACATTGCGGCGGCTTGCGGGGCCATGTCATAATAGATAAACACCTCGACGGCATCGGCCCGGTCTAGGTAGCGAATATCGGCCAGACTGGTGACTTCAACCAACTGAGCTTTGGCGAGTTCGTAGAGTTCGAGTTCGTGGTAGACCCGGGCTAAGTAAAGCCGTCGCCAGTTTGCTAGACGTCGGCCCTGATTTTGTACCACTTGGTCCGGTCTCTGGCCGCTTTGTCCCATGACTCGTAACACTTCCGATACAATCCAATGTTGAGCCAAAAAGGAGGTCCGCAGCCGGCGGCGCAACACCAAGGCATCTTCGGTTTGCTTGAGTCTCAACAAGGACCGAGCGATGTTTAATATTTCGGCTTCCCCTAGGTATCGGACCTTTCCTTTGGAGATGAACTGGTGGAGCCGTTTGCCATCCTTTTTTTCTAGGATCAGGCTCAAAAAGGTGGTCACCAAGCCGACAGGAAGTTTCTTCTCCTGAAACCGACGGGTCAGCCGGGTGTACGCCTGGGTTTCCTTGCCTTGGGCTAACTGAACCGAAATCAGGGCTTTCAAGATCCCTGCCGGTAAGTCGGTCCTAGATTCGTAGGGTTCCATCAGGCTGTAAGCAATGTCGTTCGCCCCTCGGAGGGTGAAAAAATCGCTGATTCGAACCAGATATTTACTTTTTTTGGAGATAACACGGTTGGCGAGAGCAAGGGCCTCTTCTTTTTTTCCTAAGTCCAGCATCAAGCTCAGCGCAAAGTCGATCTCTTGGGGAGTCACCTGATTGAAATGTTCATGCAGAAGTTCGTTGATGGTGTCAATCGCTTCGGGATACCGTTTTTGAGCGGCAAAAAGAAAGGCCAAGCTGATGTAATCCTCGTGATTCGCTCCAAATTTGGCGATGATCAACTTGAGGGTTTCCACCTGCTTATCAAAGTGTTCATTATAATTATAAATTTGAGCCAGTTGCCTCAAAATCTTGCGGCCCGGCTGGAGTCGGGCAATCGCCTCCAGGTTGATCATGTGGTCGGTCGGGCGCTGGGCATATTGATAGTAGGTGCTCAAACGCTTTCGGGTCTCAAGTTCGTCTGGGAGGATGTGGAGGTTGTCCTCTAAAATTTTGATGGCTTTACTGACTTGGCCGTATTGAAGGTATAAATCGCATAGAGGCCCGAGTAATGTTGGGGACCTGTTCCCTGCCTCGTACTGCAATTCATAACGCTTCAACGCATCTTTAAAGTTTTTGTCTTTGAAGTTTAAGTAAGCGATTTCATCGTTCGAAGGCAAAATGACATAGCCAGCCATTAGCCCAAGAAAAGCCAGAAAAAACACCGCATAGTTGAAAAAGCGGTATTGTTTGTTCATTTAGAGGTCGCCGTTAAGGTCACTGTGACAGGCTTCTGGGTCTGGGACAGTTTGATAAAAAGCCTCCCTTGCCGCTTTTCCTGAGTCAAGGCTCCCTGATCCGACCGAGTGGCCTTCCAATGGTACCGGGGGTCGAGCCGCCAAGAAAAGGTCCCTTGACCAAACCCATGGGTGGAGTAGGTGACTTTTCTTTGGGAAGCGGAAAATTGAGAGATCTGCCAAGTTGCTTGGTCCAAGTTTGCCCGGGTTCCCGCAGGGGGGTTAAACCGGTAGTTAAAGGACTTTAAGGCGATAATCGGCGTGCTGACGGCGCGATCTAAATAAACGTAGAGGCTGCCTTGGTAGTAGTGATGCCCGATCACCCCTTTGGATCGACGGTAATTCACCTGCTTCGCCGAACTGTGATCAAACCGGATGGTGTTTAACGCCCCTCGGTTGGCCACAGACCACCGGTTGGTGCCCGCTGGAGTGAGCTGGGTTTGATAAAAACCCTGGCCAATTTGGGAATATTGGGAGGCCCAAATCCGGGTCAAGGTTTCCTTTTTGGCCAGCTCAATGTTTTCTTGTAACGCTAAAAAACTAGCCTCTTTTTCCCCTGAGTACATGTGGTAGTAGATATTAAAGGGCTTGAGCCGGATCGGTTGCTCGGTATTAAAAACCGTATTGGCCAAGTAACGAAACCCATGAAATCCACCGGTCCAGAGGTCAGTATAGGTGTTTTCGTTGCTGTTCGAAGAATAAATTTGTTGTTCGTTGCCCACGGAGCGACCGATCGGAGAAACCCAGGCATAGGACGGGAACTTTCGGTCCATCCGGGAGTCTCCCCCGTTGATGTTAAACAACCCCGCTTCTCGAGTTTTCCGAACCGCCGTTTCGAAGGGGGTGGTGTCTCCGCTCCACATGACGATTTTCACCTTTTTCCCGGGAGGGGCAAATTTCTCGATCTGCTGGGTGGAGCCTGTGATTTCTAAGTCGATATCAAAGGGTTTGTGAGCAAAGGCACGGGGGAGGTCATAGTCATGTAAGGCCCCTTGGCCTTCACCGTATGCGTCTGTTTTGCTGGGTTTATACAGCATAGACAGGATGCCGTTAACCACACTTGACTTGTCCCATCCGCCCCCTTTGTATTTATGTAAAAAGGGCCGCTCTTTTTCTGGGTCCCCTGAGGCAAAAAAGGACCAGTCAAAGGGGTGGGAGTAGGTGTGGCTGCCGATTTCTACCTGGGGTAAGGCAAAGATTTTCTTGGCAATCTGTTGGGAAGCGGGGGTACCGGACCAGTCGAGGTCCAAATCTGCAGCAATCGCAGAGACACTGACCGGAATATCCGGGTAGGTCTTGAGAGCTTTTTGATAGATCACATCAGCCGATAGGGTGTGCTGATTCTTGAATTCCTCCAAGCTGGTGACATTGTTCCAGCCGTCGCCGTCGATATGAGAATAAAAAATTCGGCTGCCTGCCAGGGTTGTTGTGTCTGGTTTGGGCAGGTCGTCGGTCCCTAAGGACTGCCTGAAAAATTCAAAGGGGTTGATATACCACCGCCGAACCTGCTTTTCCTCTTGGTCTAACCTGAAAAACAGAGCGTAGCCATCGGCAGCATAACCTCCCTTGGGCCCGGTCATGATCAGGTGAGACTGGATTTCATGATTCAGGTCGCTCCGAATCACTAAATGGCTGATCACCTTGGGGCTTAGGGGCTCCATTCGCTCGAAGGGTGGCTTGACTTGGTAGTGGAGCCGCTCAAAGTGCATCATCTCAGGGTCTTCGAAGGAGAACCGCTGGTTATAGGTTAACTGGGTCCACTCATCCAAGTCCTTGATCCCCATCTCCTCGAAAAACTGCTTCACCGCCATGGCCAACTCGTGTTGGTCATCAGACTGGGCGCGAAACCCTGGCTCCCCAAGGATAACAAACCGCTTGCCGCCCGCGACCCCGTGGCGAGCCCATTGTAGAAACTTGATCGGGTTTTTATGCTGATATCCCGGGGGAAACCAAGTTAACACCCCTCGAATATCTGGGCGGTTTCGAAGGGAAGGGAGACCTTTGCTAATATCAATCGGTTTGACGATGAGCCCCAAGTGATTCAGCGGCATTTCGGCAAACTGGTGCACCGAAGTGAACTCATATTTGTACAGGCTGCTGTCGTAGAGTCCTAAAACGACACGAGGCAAGGGCTTTGCAAACGCTGTTGTGCCGAACAATGCCGCAAGACCAAAACCCAATAAAAAGAGGCACCAGCGGGATATCTTCATCGGGGCTCTTGGATCACGGTGTCAAGCTTGATGGTAGAAACATAGGGGTGGAAACCGTTGGTTCGCTGGACCTTATAGATCTGTTCAATACCTTTTTTGTCCTTAGGGTCCCAGTAGTCTAAGGTGAAGACTTGCAAACTAGGCTTTTTCTTCTTGGCGTCTTTGAGCCATTTGACTTGTAATTTATAGTCTTTGCCCTTGACCACCTTGTAGGCTTTTTTGTCAAAGTCGTAATCTGTATAGATCGACTCTCCGAGAACCATTTCAACGTACTGGGCTCCTTTCGGGTAAAGCTCGTAGCCTCGATTTAACATCACAGGAACCTTAGGGTAATGGATTTTGATTGCTCGCAGCAGGTTTACTGCCGCTTTAACCATTCCTTTATACTTAACCGGATCGGTCCGTTCGAGGTGTCCAGGGTTGTCCATGGTGTCGATGAAAATCCCGTCAAACCCTTGGTGCAAAATAGCGGGGATCAGGTCCTCGATCACTCGTTGGGTCCACAGTGGATTGCGGAGGTCCACAAAAAAACTACCAGGCCAGAATTTGTTTTCCATCAACAGCATGTTTTGGTTTTTTACTTCGGTAAAGTAGGACCGGTGGGATTCCACTTCTCCCAAGCTGAGATAGCCAAGCATTTTCTTGTTCTGAGCCTTCAGAGGCTGAAGGGCTGGGTGGTATTTGCTGTCTAAGACCAAAAGATCAAAGGACTCAAATTGGCGAATATTGGCTTTATCAGAGTAGTAGACCACCCAAGGGACGGAGCCCATAGCTGTTTGAGAAGTGAGGAGGTAAAAAAAAGTCAGAAGAAACCAGCAGGCTCTCTGTAAGTTGGCCGGGCGCACCAAGAGGTTCATCTAAACCCCGGCTTGGCTCAGCATCCGTTGCATCTCATACACCAGGCTGGAGGCCGCTTGATGGACCCCTTTCATTTGGCACCGTTCACCTTGGATCGTGCGCAGCAAAGGCAAAGCCTTTTGGGCTCGTTTTGCGTTTTGATCCATTCGGTACAGGTGGCTCGAATCTTTGATCAACCAAGCATATTTGATGAAGGGGTCTATCATAAAGGGGCGGTCTAGCAGCGATTCGCTGAGGTGTTGCTCTATGGTGTCCAAGTGAAAGGAAAACAGTTTGTCGGCTAGTTCTTTGGCCACGTTCGGTTTGTCTTGGGCAAAGGCTTGATAAAATTCCATTTGAGCTTGATTTGCAATGACCATTCGTTTTTGCAAAATGAAATCTCGATGAAGCTCAGGCACCATGTCTAACATCTGTCGCACCAACTTGTTGAGCATTGGGGCGTAAGAATAGAGGTTCGCTAAGGTGAACAGCAGCTGGAAAACCATCCCGCATTTTAAACTTTCCCCTTCGACGACCGGTTTATCAGGCCCCCCTTTTAAATAGATTTTGGCGGCCTTTCCGACCAAAATTGTGTCTAAGTTTTTGACGAAAATACCGGTTTTCTTGAGCATCTCATTGAGCCGTTTTAGCCCTTTTTGTCGCTCAGTAATCATCCGTAGATTCGTAGCCATTGCCACCTGGGCGACCAGTTCTTTTTGTAGCTTCTGTTGGGTTGCGTCTTGCCCGGCCATCCCCGGAGCCTTGAGGCGGACCAAACGGTCTGTCAAAAATCCGAGGTATGAGGTGTAGATCGCAATCAGCCAGTTGGTGTTAAACAAACTGACGGGGCCGTTGTGCATCGCTTTGCCGAGTTCGATCAGAGCACTTTTGATGATCGCCAATTTATTGAGTTCAGTCGGGCCTGCCTGCATCGCGTCGTTATAGACTAGAATGGCGTTTAGAACATGAAGTTCCGCATTCCAAGGCTGCTGGACAAGTTTGTCTTTGATCTCGGTGCGACACTTCGAAAGCCCTTGCTTGTTTGTGAAATTATTGACTTCCCGGCGGAGCTCAGTCATATCGACTTTCCCCTTGCGGCTAAACAGTCCTTCTTTTTTTTTAGGATATTCTAACGTTTCTCCAAAAAAGCCTGGCCCATAGGGAAAGTAAGTTAGAATTTCAGCAATTTCCCGGTTCGCCTGACGGGACTCTAAGCCTCCTTTGCCTTGAACGTGATCCGCCCCAGCCTTAGGTCGCTGAAGCTTCGGGGCTTCGCCTATTTGTCCAAATTGCTGATTTCTGGTTTGAGCCATTTTGGGTCCTTTGAATCGTTTTTATGAACTAAAAATCCATATCAAATTGGGGTCTTGAGGCAATCTCGTCCATCATGGAGGGCTCTTGCGGTTCGGCTTGTTCTTCTCCGTCGCGCTCAGCGGAGTCCAGTGCCTCTTCATTTAACTCACCTGCAGAAACGTCGTCTTGAATTTCTTCTTCCTCTTCAACCGGGTCGGGCATGGCTTTCCACCGGTAAAGTAAATCGTTGAGGGCCCGGGTATGTTTTAAGTTTTTATAAATTCCAGCGATCAGCAAAAAGACATCTTTATCTTTTTTCATGGAAAGTGCTTGGTCGAGGATCTTAGTCGCCCGTAAATAATCTTTCGCACGGAAGACCTTTTTCCCCGCTTGGATGAGCGCTTGCCGTTGGGCTTCAAATTTAGCCTTTTCTTCAGCGACTTTCATCACCGCAACCTTTTCGTCCAACTGCTCAGCTTCGCCCAACCGGTTTAACACTCGGAGGATTCTAGACTTTTGGGTTAATGTGCTGATTTGGATGAGCAACTTCTCAGCTCGGGCGTTGGTTTGCAGCGCGGTGGTGAACTGCTGCTCATCGAGCTGGTCTTCCGCTTTCTTCAGGTAGGTGTCGTGAACGTCCTGTAAGGTCGCTTGGGTCAGTTCATGCTCAGGGGCCAGCTCTTTGAGCTGTAAAAAGGACTCTAGCGCAAGGTCATGTTGGTCCAACGCTTGGTAGAGCTTGGCGATTTCGGCGACAAATTCGATGCGTTCCACAACAAGGAAGGCCTCTTTATAGAGCCCAATCGCCGCCTCGGCATCCCCCTTGTCGGCGTGGTTTCTTGCAGCGACGATGATTTCGGAAAGTCGGTAGAGCCCCTCGGAGCGGGAAAGCAGGTCTGCAGTACGGCATAAGTAGTGGTATCCATGGGCAATTTGACCGTTATTAAAACAGCAGATGCCTAGGTTGAGGTTCAAAACCCGGTCGTAAGGAGAGGCCTCTTGGAGGTCAAAAAAGGCTTCGAGATTTTCCTCTGAGTTGTCGAGGGAGTTTTTCGCTAGACACAAAAGGGTTGCCGCCTCCGGCATGGTTGACTTCTGGTCTACCAACCGGCTTAACAGCTCGATGGCACGAGGAAAATCCTCGGTGTGTAAGGCGTACAAGGCCGCGTTGTATTGGTCTTGCTGGATGATTTGTTGGACAAAGTCTGGGTCGGCAGACTTCCACCGGTTTTTCATTCGGTCAGTGAGCAGCTCTTTGATTCTTGCTGCCGTCGCTTCCCCTTCTCCGTCTTCCTCTTCAATTTGTTCGGTGAGTTGAGAAATGAGGTTTTTATCCCCTTGGTAATTCGGTAAAATCAATTCTCTGGTAGGGACCCATTCATTGAGGAACGCTTCGATTTTTAAATCGTACAGCTCAACTTTCGCCCGGTTCGCTCCGATGTTGAGGTAAGGTTTTTGGTAGTCCGGTTTGAGCTTGCAGGCTTGTAGATAATATTCGTCGGCGGTATCTCGCAGTTTGAGACGGCGCGCACAATTGCCCATGTGGTTATAAATGACGTAGTTTTTGGGCGAGTATTTGATGATGAATTTGCCCAAATTCAGGGCCTCTTCAAAGCGACCTTGTTGCAAGAGGCCGCCAAAATGCTGGTTAAACGCCTGGCTGGCTTGTTTGGGGTCTAGCTCTAAGGCTTTTTGGAACTCGGCGCCCGCAGATTGCATCAACTTTCCTTGAAGATACAAAAAGCCCTTGTTTAATAATATATTCAGGGGACTATCTGTTTGCGGGCTTTCGCTCATATTCGGTCTTACAAGGAAAAAAATCGGTACAGGTTGAAATCTACCAAAAAAGGCCCAGTACCTAGGTGGCCTGTGATATTTATTACCCTCTTTTAACCCTCTTGTTCAACGGCTTTATGGTTCATTTTGACTGTTTTTGAGCAAATTTCTGTTTTAAGGAATTTTTTCATTCTTCAACTTAAGTAAACTTACGGACGAGCAGAGGCTTGACGGGTTGCGGGGGATGTCATATTTTGAGAAAGAAAGTTCCACTGCACAAAAATTGGGTAGGGAATTCACAACCTGAACTTTAAGGAACCTGATGAAAAAAATGATGCTTGCAGCGATGCTTCTGGCCTTGAGCGCCGCACCCTTGGTAGCATCCAATGGTAAAGCTTTGTACGAAGCAAAAAAATGCGGGATGTGTCATGGAATCGACGGGAAATCGACCAGCAAGATGTTCCCTAGCTTGGCAGGAAAGGCAGCTGATTTCATCGCCGCCGAAACGTTGAAAATCAAGTCTGGTGAACGAAAAGGCGGGATGAGCGTTGCGATGAAAAATAACGCAGGCGTGAAAGCAACCTCTGAAGCAGATGCCAAAGCTATTGGCGAATTCTTGTCTTCTGTGAAGTAAACAAGGGCGTTTATACTCGCCAGCGACATCTGTTGGCGAGTTCCTTTGTTTCTCCCTCCCTCTTTCTCGCTCATTTCCACAAGTATCCTGTGAGCCAAGACCCAAAAACGAATTATCTTTGCCATACGGCACCGGGGGCAAAACAACAGTTCATTGAGCTACTAACCCAGTTAGATCTCTTTCGGAATTTGCCCGAAAGCCTCTGCTCTAGGATCTTCGATTATGCGAAGTTCATTGAGTTAGCCAGTGGTGATCGCCCGGTGGTCGAAGGAATGTTCGACCAGGAAATCTTTTTGTTGATTAGTGGGCGGTTAGACGTGTTTATTGCGTTAGATCGGACTTCTGAAAAGCTCATAGACTCCATGTCTCAGCCGTTCACCCTGTTTGGGGAACGTTGCCTGTTAGGGCAGCCCCGAGGGGCTTCGATTCAGGCGGATGGACCGGTGCTTTTATTGGGCTTGGATTTGTCTTCTTTGCCGGATATTACAGAACACCTGGAACAACCGGAACTCCGTTTGCCTGATGCCGAGTACCAACAAAACTTCGATTTATACCTGGTCATTGCCAATGTGTTATTTGAACGGCTCGTTCGGCTGGAACATGACCAGTATAAGTTAGATTATAAAGTTCGAGAGATTCAACATCGAGTGAAAACCCACCGCAAAATGGGGCTGAAAACTCGGATTTATAATGAAATGATCACCAATAAATTACATGACTCCCTGCGCTCACCTAAGATTTGGGCCCGTCTGGTTCGCTTTTTTGGGGTTCAGTCTGTGTCTGATTTGTTGGATGAGCCTCTCGTGGATACGGAAAAACTTTACAATCGACTGGTTAGCGCCCAGTCGATTGGCGAATTAGCTGAAGTCGATTGGATGTATCTACTGCTCAAGCAGTTGTCGGAACAAGCCCGGTACGTTCCTGAATATTGGAATCAGCCAGACTCAGAGAAATACCTTCCTGATCTGCTACAAATGGCGATTTGTTTGTCCTCGTTATATGAAAAACTGTCGGGATCACGGCTGCTCGGTGCGGATGAAACCTTGGCGATTTTTTTAAGTGCCCAGGATTCTAAACAGGCTTGGTCTCCCACTCAGTGGGCTGAGCAAGTGAGTGTTTCTCACCCTGAAAATCTTTGGTTTTCAAAGGCGCAAATTGGCTTGTTGCTCTGTGAAGCCCTGATTGAATGGGTGGGTAAGGCGAACCAGGCGATCGCAAGTTACGTGGATTATTTGTCTGAAATGCACAGTCAGCCGAAGCAGCGAGTCGTGGTTTCAGGTACCCAGTTAGTGGAACAGTTTGAAGCCTTTTTTCAGGAGATTTCGGGAGAAACCTCTGAGCCAAAGGAAGCGAAACAATCCGCTGAACCTGAAGGAGGTGTTGACGACTTGTTAGCCCAGTTTGGGATGTAAACTGAGGGTTAATCGAGGTCGAGTTGATTGATAAAGTTTTTGATTTCGGCGCCTGTTTCTTCCACGAGAGCGGTCAGTTGGAGGACCCACGCCTCGGTGTCTTGAAATTGCTCAGACTCGGGATTGACCTGAAGCTCCTGGCAAAATTGCGTCACTTTAATAGCGCCGAAGTTCGCTGCAAGCCCTTTGAATAAATGAGCTTTATCACTAAACGCAGCGGTTTGACCCCCCTGATGGAGCGCTTTCATTTCTCCAATGATCTTTGGTGCTTCAATGGAAAATTTTTCAAATAAAACTTCTAAAAAAGAACGGCCCAAAATTTTCCGGCCTTCTAAAATGGTTAGGTCAAGTAAGTCGCTCATTGGTGGGCTCAAAAATAAAGTTTCTTTGCGGGGACTATAATCAAGAGGGAGTCTCAGTTGGTTAGCGCCCGATCTGCCAACAGCCAGCCGAACTGATCTCGGTTAAAGGACCTTTTAAACACTCTTGCTTGTTCTGTGAACCTCAGCTCTGAATCTGGTTTCTACCGGATTCTTTTGCTTTGTATAACAGTTGATCGGCTTGGTCGATGAACTTTAAGGTCTCTTGCCCGGTATACTGCACAACCCCACCGCTGATGGTGATTTTCAGGTCCGAATGGCTGAAGGTTAAGGCCGCAATATCGGACCGAATTTTCTCAGAGACGATTAAGGCAGAAGGCAAATCTGTGGTTGGTAGAACCAAGAGAAACTCCTCTCCCCCGTAGCGGCCCGCAGAGTCTGAATCTCGTACCGCTGTAAGCAGGGTCTCACCGACCTTGACTAACACTTCATCCCCGACGGTGTGCCCGTAGGTGTCGTTCACCTTCTTGAAAAAGTCTAAATCGAACATGATCACCGACAGGGGCCGCTCGTACCGTTTGGCCTCTTTTATCTCTTTGGAGAGCATCTCGAAAATGAATTTATGATTATACAACTTGGTGAGACCGTCAAACATCACCATTTTTTGCAGTTCGGCCTTTTGAAACTCAAGATTTTTAAGAGCTTGGCACAGGCCGAGATGGGTTCGAACCCTGGACAGCAGAACCGTGGAATTGAACGGCTTGGTCACATAGTCGACCGCCCCGAATTCGAAGCCCTTCACGATGTCGGCAGTTTCTGATTTTGCGGTCAGAAAAATGATCGGGATCAGAGCCGTTTCGGGGTCTGCCTTGAGAATTTCACAGGCCTGATAACCGTCAATCCCCGGCATCATGATGTCGAGTAGGATCAGGTCTGGTTTCACCTTTTTGGCAACTTCAATGGCCTCCGCCCCACTATAAGCAACATTAATCAGGAAGTTTTGCCGTTTTAATAAGGTGCCTAACAGCTGGACATTTTTTTGCGTGTCATCAACCACCAAGATTCGCTGCGGCGGGGTGTTTTCCATTAAGAATCCTGAGAGTATAGGTTATCTAGTTCGTGTAACATCGGTTCATACTGGGCCAAGCTAACCTTTAAACGGTCGGCCTCAAAAGCCTGGGCTTCGTTGTAAGCCTGCTGAGCCCAATGAATCAGAGGTGCATATCCAAATTGTGTACCTAAATGGTACAACTCTTCACAAAGAGCTTCCGCATCGTTCAAAGTCAGCGTTGATTTGACCTCAGCGATCGCGGCGCTATAGGTTTGTTGTAACTTGGACAACAAGGCCTGGCTTTGGGTCTTTGATAGGGTCGCCCTATTTGCCTCTGGGTCTGAGGAGGTTTCGAAGAGCTCCTCGCCTTCGAGTTGTTGGGGCTCTGGGGGCTCTAACGAAACCGTATGGTTTACCTTAACTCCGGGGAGTGTGACCTTAAAGGCACTGCCAACGTTGAATTCACTATGCACGGATATTTGCCCACCCATCACTTCAACCAATCGTTTTGTGATCGCTAGCCCAAGTCCTGTGCCGCCTGAAGAGGTTTGGCCTAGAATCTGGTCAAAGGCACCGAAGATTCCTCCGATATGTTCTGGCTCAATCCCGACCCCTGTATCCTTGACTTCGATGCCTAGAGTGCAACTCCCAGAATCGTGATCGCTGATGGTCAGCCCAATAACCACTCCGCCTTGATGGGTAAATTTGATCCCATTTCCGATTAGGTTTAGCAAAATTTGCCGTATCCGGTGAGGGTCTAATTGCATTTCCACAGGGAAGTTGGGCGGGATCGATAGTTCTAAAGAAATCCCCTTTTCTAGCGCACCCTGTTGATACAGCCTCTTGAGAGATTCCAACAGCCCAACCATGTCGACCGGTTCGACCTCCAGCCGAAGCATCCCAGCCTCCACTTTAGAAAGGTCCAAAATGTCGTTGATCAAGGTGAGTAGTGTGGCACCGCTGTCTTGGATTTGATGCAGAAATCTTGCTTGTTCGGCCGACTCTGTTGAGGATTCGATCAGTTCAGAAAACCCTAAAATGGAATTGAGTGGTGTGCGAATTTCGTGGCTCATATTGGCCAGAAACTGGGATTTCGCTTGGTTCGCCCGGTCGGCCGCCTCGGTGGCCTTGATCAAGGCCTGTCGGCTTTGTAGCCGTTCGGTGATGTCTCGGATCAGCAGTAACTGCGATCCATTGTCTTCGAGATGAACCCTCTCGCTGTTGATTTCAACGTCGATTGCCTTGCCATGGGAGCCTACCGCCTGCCAGATAAGTGCTGAACCGGAGTCTGTGGCATCTAACGCATTGAGGACATCGGCTCCATTGAACCGGGGGCCGAAGAGTAACAGTGACAAAGGTTGCTGGAGGAGGTGGCCTCGGGTTTGCCCGAAGAGTTTGATTGCCCCCAAATTACAGTCTTGAATCAAGGACCGGGAGTCTAAAATTAAAACAGCATCTTTAATTCCATCAAATAGCGCTTGCAGCGTGCGGCGGCTGCCGTTGATCTCGCGGTGAGCGTGAGCTAGGTCTTGCTGGGCTTGTGAGGTGCCTTGGCGGGCTTCGGCAAGTTTGAGCAAGGTGAATAGGCATGCGATCCAAGCTTGCCCTTTGACATCCTCAGGGCCAATCCAGCTATCGGTTCGCTCCTGCGGTTTTAACTCCAACGGGGTGGAGGAAAACACAAGCCAAGGGGTGAGGAATTCTGGGGCCAGTTTATTTTTGGTTTGCTCGAGGTTGAGCGGCTGATTGATCGGCTCGTGAAGGACCCAAAGCACGGCCGCCCAAGGGTATACCAGATTCTTCTGGGCCTGGGCTTCGTCAAACGAACGAATGAGGGAATAGGGGACTTGGTGTAACTCAAGTCTGCCTTGTATCTCTTCGAGTTCGGTGCAGGGAGCGCCGACCAATAAAATAGATTTTGTTCTTAACATAGTTCCTCACTTGGGTCGATTGTCTCTAAAATTTCAAAAGTTTTCAAGGTAAACTGCAAAGGGGTCGAAAAGGGAGTGACAAAACCGCTGTAGGGAATATACTGGAATTAAGATAATTCAAGTTAACCTACATTTTTTGAGGCCTTCATGTCTAAGTTTGATTGGGATGAAAAATATGCAACCCATGTCCATCTCATAGATGAGGAACATAAGTTTTTGTTTGAAACCTTGAGGGTTTTAGATGGCATTAACTCGACTGCAGAAATGCCAGTAGAACAAAAAGACGAGGCAATCAAGGGTGTCATAAAGAACTTGCTGAAATATACCGCTACCCACTTTGTCGTAGAAGAAGAAATGATGCGGGTTTACGGCTATTCCGAGATGGCGGCACACATTGCTGAACACCAAAAATTTGCCTCTAAAGTAACCTACTTGGAAACTGTGGTAGAGGAAAGTGGGTTCAATATGCCTGAAGCGATGATTGTCTTCCTCGGAAATTGGCTGGTCGAACACATCGGGAAAGTCGACTCAAAATTGGGAGTCTTTCTCACCGAGAAGGGGCAAAATTAATGAAGCTAGGATTCGTTCTTTTTATCGGGAGCCTGTTGCTGGTTTCGGGGTGTGAAAAAAAAGAAGATTCGGTGAAGGTGAAAGCCTGCGTCATGTCTTGTGAGCAGAGCCCGGTCTTGCAGAAGCTAAACCCCAAAGTGATGTATAAACCCATCAAGTTGTGTAAAAAAAAGTGTGAACAAACCGGTGGGACATGTCTTGTCGAGGGCTCTCAAGTTGTCAATTTGTCGAAATGTATCTTTTTTGGGGTGAATGCGGGGCGTGAGCCAGGGGCGAAAGGCCATTTGATTCAATGATGTTCCTCAAAAATGAACCTGTCGGCCTAAGAAAACCACACCCTTTACAATCAGGCCGCTTATCGACGGGAGGTTTTCTTGGAGCCATTTCCGATGGGAGGTGAACCGAAACTGGAATGGTTTTTTGGTTACAGCCCCGAGATCAAAGGATCGGGGTGGAATTGGGCGCTATGGGATAGCCTCTGGGCGGACCATTCAAGACCTCCTATTTTATCGGGAACTGAACCGGACAAACCCGCCGCAGCCGCCCAAGTTAAGCAGTTGGTCTGTTCTGCGCTGCTGCGAGGAGTCTCCCTGGATCAGGGCATTGAGTCTTTTGTTGCCCACCATCCTCAAGTCAATCGCTACACCCAAAGCTACTTTTCAAAAGACCTTTGGCCTGCTCAAAGGAATCCTTTTGAGCCGAATCAATATGGATTCATCCAACGAGCTGACCAGCCTGTTTGGTCCGTAGCGCCAGCTGCTGGCGGGCAGTGGGGAGCGGTTTGTTGGCCGAATTTGTTTTGTGCAATTGCGGTGGGCTCGGTCTTTCAATCTCGCCGCTTCTCTAAACAAAACGAGGCTTTTGAATGGGCCTTTGAAACGGCAGGAAAGGGTTGTGGTCAAGGTCTAGGTGCTGAATACGCAGTTTTGGTGTTTTTAAGAGAAGAGGAGGAAGCGGGTCGGCAGGCCTCAGGCAGGTCGTTGAAGGAATCGGATTTTTTGTATTTGAACCAGTCACCGGCATACATCACGGTCCAAAAGCAATGGACAGCCCACAAGATTGTTAATCAAACACCTAAGATTATAGAGGTCTTGCAACGACCCTTCCCTGTAATCGACTTGCAAGGCAAAGGCGAACGACCGCAAATTGGTGAAGTTTTTCAACTCGACCGGGGCGGCTTGGAACGGCAAGGTTATGTGTATAGCCGACTGGCGAACGGCTATTTTCGCTCCCAAGTTTTTTCTCGCTCCTTGACTTCAATGCCCCAGCCACTTGCCAGGAGTTTGAAGCTGTTTGCTTTGACCCCTGAGGTCCAGAGGGATGAACTCAAACAAAGGTACCGGGCTTTGGCTTTAAAGCTTCACCCCGATCAAGGAGGAAACGCCCTTGGATTCAAAAAACTGCAAGCCGCTTATGGGCTGATACAAGAATACATTCAATCGAGGGACTCGGGGGCGTAAAGCCTCTTGATTGACGCTCAAGCGTTTAGCAGATAGAGTCCTAGAAACCGCAACAACAAGAGGGGTATGGATCGTCAAGAATGGAATGAGCAACTGAAGACCGGGATCTTGTGGCAGGACCTACAACACCAACGGTTTTTTGAAATCCGGGACGCTTTATCGAGTAGCAGCGAGGCGGAAAATATAAAACAGTTCGAAAAGGCGCTGGTCCAGTTGGATCAATATATCGCTGATCATTTCGCCACCGAAGAGGCTTATATGAAGCAGACCGGATATCAGTTCGCGCCGGAACACCTTAAGGAACACCAGATCTTTATTAAGAAATTTTCCCGGGCAAAACGAGAGTTCATCGAATACAAAAAAGCTCGTATTTTGGGTGATGATGTGGCGTTGAACCCTTGGTTGGATTTGAGCTTGGAATTAGAAATTTGGTTTGTGGAACATATCCAGGGCTCAGATCAGAAATTAGCAGGCCATTTGAAAGACGCCAAGCGGCTATAAACTGCTCCCCTGCTCCGCCTTGGGTGAACCAGGCTCTCCCATGGGGCCTTTTCCCTTGCTGTAGAGAAATCATTCCTTTTGCCTGCTCCCTGCCGAGCCACGTTTCCGCTTGTTCTGACCCGATTCATCTAGCTCTACACCCATCGCTACTTTGCTCTATTTATTTGAAGAAGGTGACCGTGCAAAGGTGTGAAAGGGAGAATGAATCGGCGTTGTCGGCAATCGCAGGAAAATGTTTTGGCTCATATTATCGTTGAACTGTTAAAAAAAAGATCAAAAGCAGTTGACTTAATATTCATATGCGGATATTTGTATATTAGTCTTTATTTTAACGACACTCAACAATAGAATTTTAGGGGAGATTCATATGTCTATACAAGATGCAGGTGACGTTGTTAGCCAAATTAAAGCGGCCATTGGCGTTCATGGATTATGGAAGAATCGTATTCGCCAGGCGATCAACGAAGGGAAAAGTGAATGGGACCCAAAGTTTGTGGCACCCTGTGGGAACTGTGATTTTGGGAAATGGTTAGACGGGATCGACAAGGCTAACCAAGGGGATGATTATAAAACGGTTTATGATCTCCACTCTCAGTTTCACAAAGAAGCGGCTCGGGTCTTAGAAATGGCTTTGGCTGGAAAGAAGAGCGAGGCTGAAGAGGCGATTGCTTCAGGCAGTGCCTACGGGACCCTGACACTGAACCTAACCAAAGCGATGATGTCCTGGCAAAAATCAGTAGCTTAAAGGCGAATTCACCTCAGACCCGAAGCCCTGTCGGGCTCTTCGGGTCCGAGGTTCGTCGGAAGGATCGCCGTTCCGCAGTTTTCTCGCCTTATTAGGGATAACCCATCCTGCCCTCTTCTGGCTGTTCAAATTCCACAGTTCAAAATTTCACTAAAGTGCTTCCTTTGAGAAACTTCTCAGGTCGATTCTGGAGCGTTTTTGTTGGCCCTTCCTGTGATGAGCCTAGATAAAATATTCCTACCCTATTCGCAGGACGTCCAATTTGGGCAGGCGATATCGAGACGTTGCGCCACTCCCCCCAAAGAGGCGCTCTGATGAATGGGAGAGAAAGATTTTTGAAGGAATTCTCAAATAGAAGGGCCGGAAGAAATCGGGTTGATTTCTATTAAATAGTTGTATTTGCGGGGTGAATTGAATATCGAAGCAAAATTTGTTCTACCAAATATAGACAAATGACTTCTAAAGGATTTAGAATATAACCGTAAGGAAACTGACAACCACGTAATTTGGAGGCAGCCATGACCATGTACAGAGAGCCAGAAACTCATTCACTGGGGCTCAGTGATATCACCGACCTGTTCATCGAGATCGAAGGGGAAGAAGAAAAGTTTATTTTAGATCATGCGCCGGATAATTTGAGTGATACACCGGAAGGCCGGATGTTGATCAGCTTCTTGGAAGATGAGCGGGACAAGGTAGCGACATGCAAGATGACATTGAAAGGCCAGCAAGATGAAAAGGTCGTGACTCTGGGGGATTGGGACTTCCATACCCTGAAAAATCTGAGTTTTTTGCAGTATTGCAAAGGCGCAGATCAGAAAAGGATCGCGACCAAAACGTTGCTGGACGCTGCGTTGTCATTTGAAGAGCATATGAATGAATCGCTACAAAAGCTAGCAGCTCAAATGGGGAATCCTGAACGGCTGGTTGAATTAATTGACCGAAACAATCAAACCAAGGGTAAGCTGAAAGCTTATCTAGGCTAATGAGCTGATTGGTACTCTATTCAGGTAGTGGGGTCGAGAACTCTCGAGGCCGATTGCCTGCTTGGCTGGCCTGTAAAGGAAATCTTTGTGGGGAAAAAGACCCCAAGGCGAAAACGCCTTGGGGAATTTTTAATTAGCGAATGGTTCGTACTTCAACAGCACAAGGACCTTTTTTGCCTTCACCAATCTCGAATTCGACACGATCCCCATCGGCGATCGGACCGCCTACGATCCCAGTTGCATGAACAAAAACGTCTTTGCCAGACTGACGTTCGATAAAGCCGAAGCCTTTAGCTTCATTAAAAAATTTAACAGTTCCGGTTTCCAAAATCTTACTCCTTCAGGGTATACTCGTATCGTTCAAGATGGGCCTGCGTGGCTTCATCTTAAGGGTTAGGTTGGCGTTTCCAACCTGACCCTATCCCTAACTTAAGCGAACCTAAGTTGTCACCACATTAACGACCAGGCGTTTTTAGGTGGTTAGGGGCCATCACCGCTGGTCTAATGACTCGTCGGCTCGGGCGTAGGGCACTGAGGTTTGTCGGGGCTTTCGCCGCAACCGTTTTCAGTGGCTTAATTTCTACGGCTTTTGGGATTTTAGGGTGTGAAGCTGTCGCTACGCTGACCGCTTCGGCCAAAATCTTAGTTTCCGATTCTTTTGTCTTCAGGCTAATTTCGCCAAAAATACTTTTCGCTTGAGGTCGGCCTACAATCTTCCCACGGGTGTGGTACTGGTGGCTGACATCAACCGGTATCTTGATGCGAATTGCACTTTCAATGGCATGTAATTGGGCTAGTTCAGTAGCGGAGCAAAAGGAAAGTGCGGTTCCCTTTTTTCCTGCTCTAGCGGTTCTTCCGATCCGGTGCACATAGCTTTCCGGCTCGTCAGGTAAATCAAAGTTGATCACATGGCTGATCCCCTCAACATCAATGCCCCTGGCAGCGATGTCTGTCGCAATGAGGACCTTAACCTTTCCGCTACGGAATTGGTTCAAGGTCTTTTCTCGGGCAGCTTGGGATTTATTGCCATGAATTGCGTCGCAAGGCAAGCCTGCTTTGCTCAATTCGCGGACTAAACGGTCGGCTCCTCGCTTGGTTCGGCTGAAAACCAAAACATGGTCAACCGCTTCTTCACGAAGAATATCGCATAACAAGTCGCATTTTTTTGAGTGTTCTACAAACAGAAGCTTTTGATCAATCCGTTCGACCGTTGTCGCCTGAGGTGTGATTTCCACCTTAACGGGACGGTTCAATTGGGTTTGGGCAAGGGAGGCGATATCAGTCGGCATCGTTGCCGAGAAGAGCAGGGTCTGGCGCTTGGTCGGCAAAGCGGCAATGATCTTTTTGATATCGACAATAAAGCCCATGTCGAGCATACGGTCTGCTTCATCAAGGACAAAAAACTCGGTTTGTTCAAGTTTGATGTATCCTTGGTTTTTAAGGTCTAAAAAACGTCCAGGTGTTGCCACTAAAACTTCAACTCCACCTTGCATTTCACTGACTTGCTTTTCTTGGGCTACCCCACCAAAAATACAACTGAACCGATAACCTAACGGCTTACCGTATACTTTCAGATTGTCAAAAATTTGAATTGCAAGTTCCCGGGTCGGGGCAAGGATCAAGGCTCTGGTGTGCCAAGGACGGACTTTCAAGGGGGATTGGCTCATCTGCTGGAGAATCGGGAGGCTGAAGGCAGCGGTCTTTCCCGTTCCAGTTTGAGCTATACCCAAAAGGTCCCGACCTTGTAAAAGGTGGGGGATCGATTGAGCTTGTATGGGTGTTGGCGTTGTGTAGCCAGCTACTTCAAGGGCCTCTAATAACAAGGGGTCCAAATGAAGCTCAGAAAAATTAGGCAAATGCATATTCCAAAACAAAGGGGTCGTTGGCTCGAACGGACCAGCCTCACCCAACTAAAAGACTTTTAGAACTGTTCGATAGGTAATTATTAACCAACTAATTAAAAATTACAAGATTTTTTTTGGACTTTCAGTTTTCCGGTGCGCCTCAAAAAATAAAGCCTGTAATAACAGGTGTAAATTTGCTTCGTCTTAATTTTAGCGGGAAATCTTTTGTCCTGTTGCCACGAAAAAGTGGCAAAGGACGGGAGATGTTCGGCAGAATGTTAGGACGTCAACCCCTTAGGGTGCAGCAGAAAGACGAACAATTCAGCGAGAAATAGGCAGCTTTGAACAAAAACTACCGAGACCAACAAAATGCTTAAGATCAACGGGACATCCTGGTTGATGAGCCCGTGAAGCAAAGATTCCCCCATGCCAGGCAGATCAAACACCACCTCCACAATGATCGCGCTGCTGAGGATCAAAGGCAGTCGCATCACAGCGACCGGTAGCAAGGTGATCAGGCTGTTCCTGAAAGCATGCCAGCTGACATGTCCAGGCAGTGGGATCAAACCGCCGGTTTTTAACCCGTTACCAACCGCACTTTCCACATACTTCGAATCCAACTCCCGTCGGTGGGTATGCTGGGCCATACGGGCGAGGTCCATTCCTGTTCCGCTGCCCAGGGCCAGGGAAAACATTGCCATAGAAAAATCTGAATTGCTTTGAAAAAACAAAAACAGCAGGTATGCAATGACATAGGCCGGCAGTGACGAACAAATAAACAAAGTCCACCGGCTGGATTGAAAAAACCAGCGGCCTAGTTTTCCTGAGCCCTCGTACAGCAATTCGAAGTTGATCGATGCGCTGTAGGTCCCAAAAATCACTCCAATCAAGGCGGCAAAGGCAAAGGAAACCAGACAAAGGGTGAGGGTCCGTTCGACTCTTGAGATAAACTCTTGAGTTTCCCAGTCTCCGGTTCCTTGGTCTGAGATCGGCATCTTACCTTGAGCTGTCTCAGTGATCCAATCCAAATAGCTCTGGTGGGTCCACTTCCTCAGTTCAGCCGGTCCTTGGCTGAACGAGGAATTTGATTGTGCGACACGTTTCGCTGGCAAGAGGGTCAAACAAAGATTGACCCCGAAGGTGGCTAACAAAGCCACCCACACCAATCGCAAAACAAACCGGCGCAAAACCAGATTGAGGATTGGGATCGCCCAGTTTAGCGGGTTACGTTCCACTGACTAACCGTCTTGAGAAGGGCTGAAGGATCGTTCATGATCACCTGATCGAGACGAGCTGAGTAATAGGCTCGTGTCGGCAAAGTGAACAAAAACGTGTAGGGGGCGTCCACCGAAATTCGCTGGTGAATCTGCTTTGACAGTGGGAGTTTCTCGGTCCAAAAGGCGGTGTTCACCCATTTTTTGAGAATATCGTCCATCGCCTTGTTGCGGTACCCAGTGATGTTCTGGCTGCTGTTCGACAAAAACAAGCCGCTGATATCGTACCCTTGGGTGAATCCGGTGTGCTTGACTAAGGCTAAATCATAATTCCCGCCTGAAAGCTGGGTATCAAAAGCTCGGCCAAGGGCCTTGGTTTGAACCTTGAGTCCTGAGTCACCTAACTGCTGGGTGATCTTGCCAGCAAAGCGCTCCATCATGTTGGAGGCCTCTTCTGGGTAGATCAAAGTGACCGCGCTGCCTTGCAGGCTAGCAAGCCCCTTTTTAGCGAGCTTAGGGCTGTAGGAATTTAACTCTTTAAAAGAGTTGTACTGTCGCTCCGAGTTGTGAGGGAACGGGCCAATGTTGACAAAATCTTCTGGGTTTTGATTCCAGACCGTTTTGGCTACCTCGGCTTTATTGATACTCATCGAAACCGACCGGCGAACCTTTGACTGATCAAAGGGTGCTTTTTGGTTGTTCATTGCCAAAGCATAGAAATAATGAGGTACATAATCGCTGTGCTTGAGGCCTGCGCCGTCAAGTTTGGCATGTAGGTCAGGGTCCGAATTGAGAACCAAGTCCAATTGGCCGTCCATCAGCATCTTTGCCTGTTTGGTGCGGTCATGCACTTGCTGGAAGGTGACCTGATGGACCTTGTTGATCTGAGCCAAGGTTTGAGCGGTCGCTTTTTCCAAATCAATGGGATCAACCGCTTGGTTGCTCAACTTGATTTGGTTGCCTTGCCAGCTTTCGACCTTAAATGAGCCGGTTCCGATAGGCTTTCGGTTAAACGCTTGAGCCACCGGATCGTTTTTCAGGTCCGTAGACATCGCCTTGCCGAAGTATGTTGCTGGGATGATCTTAAAAGGGATCACCCAACCAACTCGAGCGGGAGCGATGGCTTCTTTGAAGTGGATTTGGAAGCTAGAAGCATCAATTACCTTGATGTGGTCGATCAGCTTAGAAATCCGGCCTCTCAACGGAGATTCGTTTTTCGGGTTGATGATCGCTTCATAGGTGAAACGAACGTCTTGGCTGCTGAGTTTGTGGTTTGGATCATCCTGCCAAGTTTTTCGAGTATCCAAGATCACTTCATAGACGTTGAGGTTTTCACCGTCTTGCATCAGTTCACTGGCTGCCCCTAGCTGGAAGTCGTCAATCCGCTCTCCAGAAAGGTTGGTCAAACCATCAAACACCAAATCACCGATATTTTTAGCGCTGTCGCTGCTGGCTAAAACGGGATTTAAGGTTTGCGGGTTGTTGGTCAACCCGATGACTAAGTTTGATTTGCGTTCAATTTTTTGAACCAGTTCGTCATGTTGCTTCTTCTTCATCAAAAAGAAGCCGGCTCCGGCTGCAATAGCCACGGCGACAACCCCGCCGATCAGTGCGTTTTTATTCATCTGTTTCCTTCTCTAAGGCGAGGGTTAGTGGACAACGGGGATCTTGTAGATCACCGCTTTGACTTCGTAGTTGTTCGAAGGACGAACGTTCTCAACTTCGGTGTAGTATCGGCCACCTTTATACCCTTCGGTATAATAGTGCTTTCGGCCACTGACGGTTTGAGGCATTTGGAGTAGGTTTCCTCGGGACTTCGAGTAGTTCCTTAAATAAGTCGCTTTGTCGTCCCGGTTGATTGAAATTTCTAAGGCAAACAAATCTTCAGCCTTCAAGCCTTTTTTTCGTAAAATCGGAAATTGTGCACCGGCCTGGAATTTGATCTTCTGGCCAATCCGGCTGAATTTTCCTTTTCGGATCGATGGGATTCCCACGGTAGTGACTAACGGCTTGAGAGGGCGTCCTTTCCTTAAGAAAGCCATCCATCGTCGTTTTTTCTCCGCTTCCACACGAGCTTTTTCCTGCTCAATCTTGAGTCGAGCGAGTTCTTCAGCTTGTCTTTTTGCCTCTTCGGCCTTATGACGTGCCACGGCGGCGAGTCGTTTTGCTTCTGCTTCTCGCAGTTGCCTCGCCATGATGGCGGCCTGCTCAGCTTCAAACCGGCGTTGGGCTGCTTCAGCTGCCCGACGCTCTGCTTCCATCTGTCGCTCAATCTCAATCGCTAGGTTTACCGCTACAGTCATGAACTCGATGTCTGTGGTCTTGATACGAAGCTTTTTATAAGACTTTTGAATTTTTTTGGCCTTGTTAAAACAAGCTTTGGCTTTATGGTACTCATCGGCTTTGAACTGGGTTTTTCCGCAAGAAATCGCGTTGTCGTAGGCTGTTTGCTGGGCTGTCCGAGTCTGAGCGACCACCTCAATCGAGTGGTCCATGATCCCTTTGAGGGTCGGTGATCGATCGATCCATTTGTCCTTGGGCCACTTGTCTGCCAAGGTGATGTAGATACGGTACTGATTCGAAGAATGCCTTTTCTTCTTCGCTTCTGCTGCTTGGGCCTTTTGGTCTAAAGAAACGATCTTTTGGGCAGTTTCGGCTTTTTTGACTAAAGACTTAACCTCTTCTTTTTCGGCGAGAGACCACTCTTTTCCAGCGGCGTCAAATTGGTCTTTTTCAAAGGCATCCCAACCTTTAGAAAGAGGAGTGGAACACCCACCCAACATGGCTAAGGTTAAGATAGTCAGCCCGAAATTAGTCCAGCGCTGTTTTGTGCTTTGTAAAGGTTTCATCCCAAGTCTCCTGAGGGTAAAAGGTTAAAAAACATTCGGCTTTATGGAGATTAAAGCTGAATACTGCCTAAAGTCGCGGCTGCGTGAATCAGCCGCTTGGTTGCTGGGTGCTTTGGCTGGTGTATGATCTGATCGGTCGGGCCCTGTTCGACAATTTGCCCTTGATCAAAGACCAACACCTGGTCACAAAGCTTAGCCACGACACCCATGTCGTGGGAAACTAAAATACACCCTAACGGGTTGTCTTTATCCTGTTTTCGAGCCAGCAAAAGTTCTATCAGTCGTTGTTGTGCGATCAAGTCTAGGTTGTTGAAGGGCTCATCAGCAAGGAGTAATTTAGGTTTACTGGCAAAGGCACGCATCAAGGCAAACCGTTGTTTTTGCCCGCCGCTGAGCTTTGCAGGTTGCTCGCTGAGCATCCGCCGGTCGAGCAAGAGAAGGTCGAGCAATTCGTCAAAGGCAGATTCAACTTCCGACTCGGACAGCCCCATGGCGGAAAAACACTCTTTTAAGTTCTCCCCCATGGTGAGGGAAGGGTCAAAGGTGTCTGCCGGCTCTTGGAAAATGATCTGGAGCTGACGGTGAAACTGCTGTTTGTTCTTCGAAGCACGCCAAGCTTCGATGGGTTTGCCATCAAAAGTGAGCTCCCCTTGGTGGTCTGAGAGTTCCTGGGTGATTAACTTACATAAGGTGGACTTCCCCGACCCAGAGTTCCCTACGACCCCAACAAAATGATTTTCTTTGATCGTAAAGTTGATGTCCTTTAAAGTAGAGAGTCGGGTTTGCCTTAAAAAACTGCGTTTGAGATATCCAAAGCTGACCTCTTTCGCCCCAACTAAGGTTTCCGGTGCTTTTTTAGTCGGGAGTTGGTGGATTTGGTGCTCCATCGAATCGATGGCGTTCATCAAAGACACCATTTCAGCTAATTTCGGTTGCCTAGGGTTGCTGAGAACCTCTTGGATATTGCCGACTTCGAATAGGTGCCCGTCATCCATAAACAAAACCCGCTCGCACCCAAGGGCTTTAAGCACTCCAAAATCATGGGTGACAATCAATAAACTTCCGATTTGTCCGGTCTGCTTGAGTCGTAGCATTGTCTCAACCAGCTCGGTGATGGTCACCGAGTCGAGGGAATTCGAGGGCTCGTCTGCAAGAAGCAATGGCGCCGGGGCACAAAGGCTCATGGCAATGCCGACACGTTGGCGCTGTCCGCCTGAGAGGTCACCTGGGTATTTGTTGCGAATGGTTTCAGGTAGCAACCCGCCGTTGATGATCGCTTCGTCCATCTGCTGCTGGATTTGTTCTGCTGAGAGATCAGGGCAGACCACAGAGATCGCTTCTTTGAACTGTCGTTCGACTTTGAGCGAAGGATTTAAGCTGAGTGCAGGTTCTTGGAAAATACACCGAACTTTAGGCCCTCGTACCGCTTCCAACTCACGAGGGCTCTTGCCCATGATCGGAGTTCCCAAGACTTGGATGGACCCTGATTGGTCCCACTCGCTGCCCGGCAATAACTGGAGAATCGAGCGAAACAGACTGCTCTTTCCCGCCCCAGATTCGCCGAGTAAAGCGACCGTTTCTCCGGGCTTGATCGAAAAGGAAACGGATTTTACGACCTCAAGACCGATCTTTTTTACCTTCAGCCGAAGGTCTTTCACTTCGAGGGTTGGGGTTGTCCCGTTCATGATGGGCCTTGTTGGATTTTATTGGCGATTTGGTCCCCAAGGACGTTGATCCCCAAAATGCTGGCTAAGGTCGCTAAGGTTGGGGCCAAAACGATCCAACTGTGTTCGCCGAATAAAATGGACCGCCGGGCTTCGGCAAGAAGTTTCCCCCAGGAGAGATAACCCCCACTGCCGAGGTCTCCAAAGCCGATTTCAAAGGCGAAGCTCAACGCAGACTCCAACAAGAGCGCTGCTCCAAATAAAAAGGTGCTTTGAACCACCAACTCAGAGGTGCAGTTTTTCCAAAGCAGGTTATATCCCGTGATCTTGAGGCTGGAAACGTTCGAAGCCTCTAAAGCGGTCACAAACCGTTGGGATTTGAGCTGTAGCAGGCGGTTTTCAACAATCCGGGCGATTGAAGGTAGCGAAGACAGGCCGATGGCCAACCCCGCAATGGGGATGCCGTAGTTCGAGCCGAGTCGAGTTGCCGCCGCTTGAGCAGCCCAAAAATTATAGACCCCCATCACGATCAAAACAAAAAAGAGTTGCGGGACAATCTCAAAAAACTGCACCACCCCAAGGGCGGCAGAGCGAACCGGCTTGAATTTAACGGTCAACAAGGTACCTAGGGGAGTCCCGAAGAGTAAGGCGGTTAGGCAGCTGAACGAAGCGACCATATAGGCGTGTTTTCCGCCGATGATCAAGGTCGCTAAGATGTCCCGACCTTCGTAGTCTGTTCCAAACCAATGGGATGAGGAGGGTTCTGATAACTGCCCAAATTGTGCGGTCATCGAAAGGTTGGAAAAAAAGGCGGTTGCAGCGAAGCCAAGACAGGCAAACCCAAACAGGGGGAATAAAAGCACCAAAGGCACCCACAGTGTTTTGCTGGGCGCCTTGATGCCCACAAAGGCGATGAAACTGAGCAAGCCGATCAAGGTGATTGAAACCGAGAGATGAGGAGCTGGTAAAAGGGCTAAAACTCCAAAGGCACAAGGCACAAGGGCAAATAAAAGCATACTCACCATAGGGTGGGCGATGAAGGCTTTTAAATTGGTAGGCGAAGATTGAAACATAGCAGCTGGGCTGACCCGTGATGAATGTAACTCCGGTTGCCACCCCTATTTAAGAGAGACCGTTTGATCGATAACTGTGTGAGATATCAATTTCTCAAGCCCCGATAGACAGCTTAATTGAGGATAATTTTAATGTGTAAAATCAGGTTTGTCGAGATAAAAATAGGATAAAGTCCCTAGATGGGGTTTAGAGGCTGATAACGTGAGGTTGTAGGAGGCGGGTGGGCGTTAGAATTTCTGGGCCAGGGCTGTAGGTAAAATCACCTTAAACTCCGTTCCATGGCCTACCTGGCTTAACACCTCGATCCGGCCTTCTAGTTTTTGGCGGATCAAGTTATAAAGAATATTCAGCCCTAAACCGGTTCCTCCTTGGCCTTTTTTTGTGGTGTAAAAGGGTTTGAAAATATGGGGCAAATCATCAGGGGAAATGCCCTTGCCATCGTCGATAAAACGGATATTTACTTCTTCATCGACCAACTCTGCCTTGATGACAAAGGTTCCTTGTTGCTGTTTGGCAAAGGCATGGCGCAAACAGTTTTGAAGTAAGTTGATCACCACTTGAGCGAGGGCACCTGGGAAACTTTTGAGGTGGATGTTTTCGGGGATGTTGAGTTGTACCTCGACTTTAGAGCCTTTCAGCTCAGGGGAGAGGCTTGAGATGACAGTTTCCAGGTAATCCTTGAGGTCAAATTCTTCTGCAAAAAAATGCGTCTGATCCACAGCGACTTGTTTGAAGCTAGAAATCAAGTTTGCGGCTCGGCTGAGGTTTGCTCCTAGGACCCCAGCAATTTCTTGGCTTTTTGTGAGGCAGTCATTGAAATCAACCTCAGTCATTTTTTGTTCCTTATGTAACGAAGCAATTTTCTTGAATTGGCCGTCTAAATAACTGGCGCTGGTTACAGAAACTCCAATCGGAGTGTTTAATTCGTGGGCTACCCCAGCAACCAACCCCCCCAAAGAGGCGAGGGTGTTTGACTCAACTAAGGCTTCTTGTGCCTCTTGGAGTTGGTCGACCGTATTGGCTAGCTGCTCATTCGTGCTTTGGAGTTCCTCTTGGTATTGCTTCATTTCAATTGAACGCTTCTTCTCAGCGTTCATTTCCGACTGGAGTCGTTCAGTGTCTCGAGCCCGTTCGACTCGGCTTTCGATATTCGCCTCAATAGATCCGAGTAAGCGATTGATGTTGTTTGTGAGTAATCCAAACTCATCCGTCGTGTGGGCTTCAGGCAAGGTGATTCGTACTGATTCAGGGCGCTCGGGGTCAATGGCCTCAGTCTGGGCGACCATCATCACGAAAGGCCGGGTTAAGAACCGGTGATAAAACACCAGGAGCACGAGGGCAAGGAGTGCCGCACTGATTAAACTCCCTAAAATCGCACGAAACGCCCGGTCTAAAAACCGTTTCCCAGCAAAATAAGTGTCTAGTTTGACCACCAAAACCCCAACTTTAGAAAACTCTGCAAGCCCAAATAAATCGGAAGGTGGGGCTTGGTAGTTCAGTGGGTGGGACATTTCGAAGGTTGGGCCAAAGAGCAGATCACTCAAAACCCGGTAGGGCCCTTGGAGCAAACTCCCGGTTTGAGTGTATAAATAGCTCCCGTCTTGAAGTTTGATTTCAGCATGAAACACAGGGCGGTAGCTGAAAAACCCGACCACAAGCTCAGCGGCCAGCTTGCCGTCTTTCTGGTAAGCTGCAAAGGACACCGGTTGGTCAAGGATTTGGAGTAATTCCTCTGAAGTGTTTTCCAGGTTTTGCCGTTCTTGTTGGAAATCGATCACCAATTGAATGAGGGAAAAAAACAGCCCTAAACCTAAAGCCGCTAACACGGTGATTTGAGTTTGACGGACCGCTAATCGATCTCGGCGTTGGAACTGGTTCATGAGCAGTGCTTGAAATAGGGTCGTTTAGATGTGTCGCAGCCTACCTTTTTTTGGTTGAGATTCCAAGAGATTTCAATCTGTTTGAATATGTAAAATGTAGGAAAATTAAATTGTCACTTTATGGGGGCTGTGGTAATGTTTCAAAAGCAACTGTTTTAAAAGACTCTTTGGTGTGTGTATGACTTCCGCAATGTCCCCGCTGGTGTTTGCGAAACCGGCGGAAAAGCCTCAAGCAAAGCCAGATCAACCCCCCTGGAAAGTACTTGTTATTGATGATGAACCGGCGGTTCATCAGATCACTAACACCGTCCTTAAAGAATACGAAATCTTAGGGCGAAGGCTTGAGTGCCATTCTGCGTTCAGCGAAGAAGAAGCCAAACAGCTACTTGAGGCGAACCCCGACGCAGCGATCTGTCTTTTGGACGTGGTGATGGAAGCCAAAGATAGCGGGTTGAAAATAGTTCGATATATCCGAGAAGAGTTGAAAAATCATCAGATCAGGATCGTCCTACGAACCGGTCAGCCTGGATATGCACCGGAAAAACAGGTGTTTATCGATTATGATATTAACGACTATAAAACCAAAACTGAGCTGACCGAAAGCAAACTGTACACAACCCTACTTGGGGCTCTGCGCAGTTACACATCGTTGATTGAGTCGGACCGTCAGAAGGACCTGCTCGCCGATGTGATTGAGTCGATGCCCGAGATTTATATGGTTTTAAGTCAGCAAGGCGAACCGGTGTTTGCCAATCATTTGGCCCAGGAATTTTCAGGCTACTCTAGCCTCGAGATACTCGAAGGGAAAGTCTGGGAAAGCTTTCCTGTGCTCGCTCAATATGAAGCACAAATCGTTCAGGCCCTTTCGCAGCATACAACCCTTCGTATTGAGCGCATTCGTACTGAAAAAGACCAAGTTTCAAAGTATTTTGATCTGATCTTATACCCCTTGGCTCATGAACCGGGCTCCGCTTTGATCTTAGAAAATGTGAGTTTGAAGGTTCGGTATGAAGAAATGGTCATCCAGTCAGAAAAAATGCTTTCTGTGGGCGGCTTGGCCGCTGGGATCGCTCATGAAATCAATAACCCGCTCAGTGCTATATTACAAGGTGCGCAGAATGCCAGTCGTCGTTTAGGGGTCGAGGTGGAAAAAAACCACCAGGCAGCGGCGAAGGTCGGCTTAGACCTAGACCGATTACAGGCCTACCTTGCCGATCGAAAAATCACCGAATTTTTGGACCATATTACCGAGTCAGCAGCTCGGGCGGCAGATATCGTAGAGACCATGTTACGGTTTAGCCGGAAGTCCGAGTCGAGGAAATCTTCGACCGATTTGAATGATTTAGTGGAGTCAACCTTGAGGCTGATCACCAAAGACTATGGGTTGAGGCACAACCCGTCGTTTGATAGCATCAAGATGATCAGTGACTTAGACCCAGACTCAGGTCTGGTGCCGGTTGAAATGACGGAAATCCAACAAGTATTAATCAACTTGATTAAAAATGCAGTGCAAGCTTTTGGAGAGCGGGTTGATCAATCCACGGACCCCAAGATAACGATCCGAACGTCGAGGAATCAAAGATATTTGCGGCTAGAGGTCCTAGATAACGGCCCGGGGATGACAGAGGAAATTCGGAGGCGGATTTTAGAGCCTTTTTATACCACTAAGGAAGTTGGGCAAGGAACCGGGTTGGGTCTTGCGGTGAGTTATTTTATTATAACGAATAACCATCAGGGAACCTTTGAAGTCTTTTCCGAGTTAGGCAAGGGCACTAGAATCCAAGTAGAACTACCGCTTTCTGTCCAGAACTAAATGAAATTACTGATTGTTGATGACAATAGGCCCCTAGCGTTGTCGCTGGCGGCCTATTTTGAAGATGAAGGGATAGAGTCCCAAATTGCGGATTCGGCGGAACGGGCAAAACAGGTCTTTGCTGAAAATACCTTTGATGGCGCGGTGGTCGACTTCTATTTACCGGGAGCCGACGGTGCCAGCTGGATTGAATGGGCTTTGAAGCTCCGGCCCGAATTGCCATGCGTGATTTATACCGGCTCACTGACTTTAAGTATCGCCGGTCGGTTGGGCCAATTTGCCCTGAAACCGATCCAAGTTTTACAGAAAACCCAGATAGGCGCTGCTGAGCTGGTGAACGCTTTTTTACACCCTTCCGAGCAGGCATGATACGGGGTGTAACGTCTTCTTTTAGGTTGCTTTGATGAGCTTAGAGTTCCCTTTAACAAGTATTTTGACCGTAGAAGACGACGTAAACATCCGGTTGAATCTCTCTAGCTACTTTGAAGACGCTGGCTATACTGTCTTTGAAGCGGACAACGGTCGGGAAGGGATTGAAGTGTTTCTTCGGGAGCGGCCTGATCTGGTATTAGTTGATTTGCACATGCCAGAAATGGATGGAACCACCTTTTTGCAGGAGGTTGCCAAGTTAACTGACGATACTCCCTTGATCGTGGTGACAGGGACCAGCGATATCCACGAAGCGATCCTCGCTACACAATCTGGCGCCTGGGATTTTATATTAAAACCGATCCACAACATGGTCGAGCTCGAAGCGACCATCAAAAAGTCTTGGGATAAAGCCCGGTTGATCAAGCAAAACCGGCAGTATCAAAAAAACCTCGAATTCGAAGTTCAGCAGAGGACCCAAAAGCTTAATCAAGTTGTGCTCGAACTAGAGGAGCACCACGCCCAGCTGGACAATGCCCAACGGATTGCCCATTTGGGTTCTTGGAGTTTTGTCCAATCGGACTTGAAAACCTATTGGTCCCCTGAAGCTTGCCGGTTAACCGGCAGCCCTCACAGTCTCACCAAATCCCCTGATAGCCTTTTAGAGAGGGTCCCTCGAGAAGATGTGTCTAGGATTCAGGTGGCCTTTGAGAACCTGTTAACGAAAGGCGAGCCTTTTGCTTTAGAACACCAGATCCTACTAGCAGACGGTTCCACAAAGGTGGTGTGGCATATTGGGGAAGCAAATGTTTCTGGTGCTGCCGGGGTGATGCTTGATATCACCGAGCGCAAGGAGCTAGAAGAAGAGTTGCGAGGAGCGAAAGAAGCGGCTGAAGCGGCTAACATTGCGAAAAGTAACTTTCTGGCGACGATGAGTCATGAGCTCCGAACGCCACTCAACGGGGTGATCGGGATGGCCCAATTACTCAAGTCTGACGGCCCTGACGACGAAACCAAAGAGTGGGCTCAGGTGATTCTTTCTTCGGGGTATGGACTGCTTAATATTTTGGACGAGGTCCTAGACCTCAGCCGGTTCGAAGCGGTGTTAGAGGCCAACCAGGTTGAGATGTTTGACATCCCTCGGTCCTTAGAGAGACTAGCGAAGCTTTTTGAAGCGACCATCGTATCAAAAAACCTGAAATACACCGTTGATTTGGCCGCCGATGCTCCGAAATGGGCGATCGGTGATGTGGCAAAGCTGAATCAGGTCCTCACAAGTTTGCTCTCCAATGCCTTTAAATTTACTGAACAGGGGCAAGTCAAACTGAAGGTCGAGGTTGAACAGCGTTTGGAAGACAAGTGTGTCCTTAACTTCTGTGTGGTCGACACCGGAATTGGCATTGCGGAAGATCAATTAAAACAAATATACGAACCCTTTTATCAAGCTGAAGCCGGGATGTCCCGCCGCTTTGGAGGGGTCGGATTAGGCCTGACGTTGGCCAAAAAATCGGTCGACCATTGGGGGGGAAGGTTTCAGGTCAAAAGTGCGCTTTCCCAAGGGAGTGAGTTTAGTTTTACCTTTCCTGTCGAGATTGTACCTGAGCATAAGGAAGTGACGTTAGGGGATGTTGAGGATGATCGGTTTTCTGAATTCTCTGTTTTACTTATGGATAGCGACCCGAGTTCACGACAAAGCCTCGAGTCCGTGATTCGTTTTTTAGGGTGCAACTGCATTTCGGTGGATAACTACAGTGACTGTTTGAAGGCAGTGAAGACCAATTCGATTGATTTGGTGTTTATCGACTTGCTTTTGTCTAACTCTGAGGGCTATGATGCTGTGGAAGACATTCGTGATTGGGAGGCCCGGCGCAATCAGTCGAATGCAGCTATATATGGTGTGTCTTCCCAATCCTATGGCGTCGATGAAATCCGTTGTTTGAAAGTCGGGATGAATGGTTGTTTTAATAAACCGGTTCACCTCGAAACCTTGAAGAACCTAGTTGAAGAAATTATATCGAAAAAATCAGTTTAATTTTTTTTTTAGGCAAACACTAAACGTTAACCTAAACCCCCTTGGAGTCATGCGAACTCTTCTAATACTGTTGATGGCCCTCGTTCCGACCGCCTTATGGGCAGAAGAAAAACCTCTGGAAACCAAGGCTTGTTATCAGGCCTTTGAAAAGTACAACCCTAAATTTGTGGTGGACTTTGCGAACAAAGCAAAAAAGCACATTTTGGAAAAAGGCGAGGCTGGGTTCAAGGATTTTAATCAGGTCGGTCCCTTGACCTTCGAGAGCTACCCTTACTCTCCCCCAATCGTGATTATCCGGTGCGACCAAATGAGGGTCGAAACCTTTTTTTTTGAGAAGATGCGCCCACAACTGCAAGAGCCAGGTTCATTGAAAAAATTTGTTGATGTGAATGGTCAGCACACCTTTGTGAAGCTTTGCTCCAAACTCCGGGGCTCGGTTCAGGCTGCTTGGGAAATGCAAAAACATTACTGGGTCGGTTGCAATGGTCCGGTTGAGATGGGGATGTTGTTGATGAAAATCCCGGGGACCCCCTACGCCGTTGAGTCCACTTTACCGACCTTAAAATACACCATCAAAGACTTCGAGGCTGCGCTAAGATAAGGGTCGGGCCTTCAGTCCAGGGTTACAAGTTAATCTTTTCCTGCTGGAGGGTACTCCTTGAAATTGAAATTTCTGGGGTTCCACTCAGCTTTTTTCTGACAGGATAGAACAGAGCGGCCCGCGCGTTGGGCTTGGCCCCTGTTTTTTTGATTTTTCCTACGAGGTGTGATGCAACTAACAATCGGAAAGAAATTAGCCTTAGGGTTCTCCCTGATGATCATAATCATTTTGACTGCGGTGCTGATCAACCTGCGTGAAGTGAGCGTATCTGCGGGTTTGTATGCAAAGGTCACTGAAATGCGAGCCCCGACGGCCGAACACAGTGCTCAGGTCCTGAACGGGATTAACCGTGCGTTGTCTGCGCTGCGAGGTTGGATGATCCTCGGGAATGATAAATTTAAAACCGAACGGTCTTTGGCTTGGGAAGAGGACATTAAACACAGCCTAAATGAGCTAAGCGAACTGTCAGAGAAGTGGCCCAATCCAAAAAACGTTGAGCGCTTGGCCCAGATCAAACGGTTGATGGTAGCCTTCGAAAAGGCTCAAAATGAAATTGAGTTGGTCGCTCAAAGCCCCGATAACATCCCTTCAATCAAAATGTTGGTCAATGAAGCGGCCCCTAAAGCTTCGATCATGGCAAAAAACATCACCGCGATGATCAACTTGGAAGGAAAAGAAAAAGCGAATCGGTCTCGGAAAAACCTGTTGGGGATGATGGCGGATGTTCGGGGAAGCCTGGGGCTTTCTTTGTCGAACATTCGGGCTTTTCTGCTCACAGGAGATGAAAAGTTTGCGAAGGAATATCGCCGTCTTTGGGCGATCAACACCCGCCGTTTTGGGGATCTTCAAAAAAATCGACGGCTTTTGACAGCGAAACAGACCCAGGCTTTTAGAGATTTTTCTAGCGCTCGGGCTGTGTTTTCTCCGTTGCCTCCTAAAATGTTAAAAATGCGGGGACAGCCGGACTGGAATTTAGCCAATTATTGGTTGGCTACTAAAGCGGCTCCTGTAGGGGCGAAGTTGAAGGTGATTCTTAGTGAAATGGTTGCCGATCAGAACAAGTCGAGGGATGAAGATATTGCGACAGCTAAGGACGCGATCCGCAGCCTGATCGCCCTCGAATGGGTGATGTTGTTTATTGGGGTTTTAGTTGCCCTCACGAGCGCCGTCTTGATTGGCCGCTCCATCACGGGGTTGCTGCTTAACTTGATTAAAGATTTAAACGACTCTTCGAGTCAGTTGATTTCGGCGGCGAGTGAAGTCTCAGACAGTTCTCAACAGCTATCGACGGGAGCGACTGAGCAGGCGGCTAGCTTGGAGGAAACCTCGGCGACCGTTGAACAAATCTCGTCTCAAGCGAAGGATAATGCAACGACAGCCGCCCAAGCAAGCGAAGAGATGGCCCGAGTGGCAAACCTCGTCGACTCGGCAGCCCAAAACTCAAAGCATGCTGCGAACCTTGCCGGTGAAGCTCAAATGTCGGCGGCGAAGGGTTCTGAGTCGATGAACGACATTGGCAAGGCCATGAAGGAGATCAAGGCTGGAAGTGATCAGATCACCGATATCATCGAGTTGATCAATGAAATCACCCACCAAACTAAGATGTTGGCAACCAATGCCGCGATCGAAGCGGCCCGGGCTGGGGAGCAAGGGAAGGGTTTTGCTGTTGTCGCCGATGAAGTGTCTAAGTTGGCAGAAAACTCGAAGGCAGCCGCCAAGGACATCACGAATTTAATCAAGGTGAACGTCAAGCAAACCCAGTCTGGGAACCAACTGGCAGAACAGGGCCAGGTGATTTTGGATGAAATCTTAAACAAGTCTCAGGAGGCCGCTGATTTAGTCCGGCAAGTGGTCGACTCTGCGGAGGTGCAAGCAGAAAAAGTTCGGGCCGTTCAAGGGCAAATTGAGTCGGTTGGTGTGGCCTCTAATGACCAAGCAACTGGCATTGATGAAATTTCACAGGCGATCAGTCAGATTGATGAGGTCACTCAGGCGATCGCGGCAAACTCTGAAGAAACCGCTTCAGCGGCTGAAGAACTCAGCGCACAAGCCGAGTCCTTAGGGGATTTGGTGGAAGTCATTGGGGTCCATGTGGGGACGAAAGCTTCTGTTCGGCCCAGTGGGCCTAAGCCACTCAAAGGAACCCGAGGACCCCACCCGATCACTCCGGTCGCCTCTGATGCACCAGTCGCTCAACAACAGGCCTCTCGCCCTTCCCCTGCGTTGCCAGGGAAAAGAATGTCCTCTCATGATGCGATTCCTATGCGGGACGATTTTAAAGATTTCTAGGGTTTCTCGTTAGAAAAGCAGGTGACCTAGAAACCCCGGTTGCCGCTTTTCTACCGCCCTATCGCTGGCTCTGTCTTTAAACGCAGGGCTATTTGCAACGCTCAATACTTCCCCGAAAAAGCCAGTGAGTGCTCTCTCTCAACATCTTTGTGAGCGAAGGAAGGCCCTTGAATGCCTGAAGTTCGAAAAACGCAGTGAGTCCCTATCCTCAGTCGCAAGACGAGGCGGTTAATCTGAAGTTGGGGCTGCTTTTTCAGGGGAGGGGCGAGCTGGAAACATGGAGACTGGCCCAAAAGCCCTGCTGTGCAACAGGGCTTTGAAAGGGTGGCTAAAAAGTAGAGGCCTGTGAGGGTCTAAATGATCCGGTAGGCTTTCATTTCAGCGAAGAGTGTGCCGATCACCACCTTGATGATAACAATCGCTGGGATCGCAAACAACATACCAGCGAAGCCTAATAAAATCGAACCACCCATGACGCCGATGATTACCACCAGCGGGTGGAGGCTCACTGCGCTTCCTAAAACAATGGGCTGGTAGACTGCGTTATCTAACCCTTGGGCAATACCGACGGTGATCACCACCCATAAGACCATGTTGTCTGGGCTGATGAAAGGTAAAATCGGGCTGAAATCTTCGACCACCAGTGTGTACAAAAGACTCACGACCAAACCGATGGCGGGTCCGAGGAAGGGGATTGCATTACTGATTCCAGCGACAATCCCGATCATTAACGCCCACTTGAACTCGATCCCAATGCTAAACAGACAGACCACGAAGGTCAGCCCCACCAAGGAGGACTCCATCAAGGTGCCTCTCAGGTATTTACCGATGGACTGATCGACGTTATCGATCACTGTGAGCACCATTTCGAAGTACCGGTTGGGCACTAGATAGACCAAGTTCTTTTTGATTTCCCCTTCATCAATCAGCAAAAACAAGAAGACAAACGGGGACGCCAGCCACAGGGAGACCACGTTGCCAACTGTTGCGAGCAGCGAGGTCCCTCCTTCATCTGAAGGGGTGTCTTGGGGGTGGTCTGGTGGAGGCAATTTTGCCAGTCCGTCGGCCTGGTCCCCAACATAGGCTTTGCCAAGCCGCTGCTTGTCGTCCCGCACGTTTTTCAGGAAATACTCAAAGTACTTTTGGTCCATCCACTCTGCCCCGTATCGGCCCATGTATAGCCGAACAAATTGGGTCCGTTCATCGGAGGTCAACATGACCAGATCATTCAGTTTTTTCATGAACGGTTGTAACTCGCCACCGATCATTTCATTGAGAAGGTTCCCGTTTTTTTCTTCTTCGGTGATCCCCATGATCTCGTTGTATTGTAGGGCCAGTTTGTACTGAACCCTGACCCGTAATTCCAATTTACCCAGTTCGTCAGGGATGATGGATTGGACCTGTTTGGTGAGCAACACAATGACGATGAAAAACCAACCAAAGAGCAGTAAAATCGAAACGACATTCGAAAGACCACGGCGCTTCATTCGGTTTAAAATCGGGCGGCAAAGATAGGCCCCTAAGGCCCCGACAATACTAGGTAAAATCAGTTCTCTAAGCGCCCACAAAAGAGCGAGGCCGACCACTAACCCAAATCCTGTCGCTCCAAGGTAAATCCAGCGGCGGCGTTTGATCCGAGCGCTTAAGCTCGTGCCGCTATGCATCTGTATCCTGATCGTTTGAGCTGTAGAGCTGCTCATTGGTGACTTTGAGCCGCTTCCCAATGATCAAGGCCAATTCTTTGAGGATCTTGCTGCCAATGTGGGCTTCTGTTTCGATCAGTTTGTTGAGGTCTGCCCGGAAAAAAGCCAGGGCCATGGTTTCGGTCGGTGCGACTGCAGAGGCGGACCGGGGGCTGTCGTCTAGCAAGGCAAGTTCGCCTAAAAAGGCTCCCGGGCCCAAAGAGGCGAGGATTAACTCCGGCTCGTCGCCTCGGGGCATGGTGATGTTGATCTGACCGGCCCGGACAATGAACATCGCTGCGCCTGGGTCCCCCATTCGAAACAGAGATTCTCCTTTGGAGTACATCCGCTCGTGAATGATTTTAGAGACTTTTTTAAGTTCGCTTCGAGTCAAAGCTTGAAAGAGCGGGACCTTCTGCAAGATAGTAATCAATGCTTGTTTTCGGGGGTCTTCAACTTGGTGGAAGATGTTATCCCAGAAGGCGTTTATTTTTTGCTTCATTTCGCTCATGGTGCAGGCTCGGTAGGTCTCTTTGTTTCGATTCCCTAAAGGGTAAAAGAAAGAGACCTACCAAGGCAACCAGGAATTCTGAAAACAGGGGTCTAATTTTGGGTGAATCAGGGCGGCTTGAGGTCTACCTTGGCTTTACCCTTGATCTTAAATGATGTAGTCCAGCGCTTGCCTAAGGAGAGGCAAGCAGGCGCCTACCATTTCTGGCCGTGGCAGGTGTAGCAGGAGGGCGCTTCTCCGCCGCCTCGTAGAGTCGAGCCGTGGCAAGAGGTGCAGTCACCTATAGGATTATTGAGGCCAGGAGCATGAAACGCACCGTTTTTGTTGACCGTATGGTTCGCAGGCCGCTCGTCATCTTCCTTACATCCAGAAAAAACAAACAAGAGAGCGAGCAGCAATAAGAGTCCTTGCAGGGGCTTGGTCTTCAGCATGGGTAGTCCTCAATAACAAACAAAAGGGGTGGGTTTTGATGGACTGATAATAAAATCACGGCCCAAAGTTGGCCAGTGAAATTTTTTTCATCAACGGTTCATCAAGGTTTACCTCGTTATTTTAATGGGACCTGGCAATGTAGACCCAAGCTTTGGCGGGCTCACCGGTGATAATGCAGTTGTGCCCTTCGACGCCCTCAGTTTCGTCTTCGCCGAAATTGGTCCCGCATACGTAAGCGCCACCGCTTTGGGTTTGCAGCGTTTTAGCGTGTTCCTCGGCGTCCATCCCGGTCCCGATGAAGGGGACAAGAACAAAACCGCCTTGGTTGTCTAAATACTGGATCGCCTCTTCTAAGGTGCTCGCTTGGTTTACTTTGTCTTGGAAGTATTCCTGGGAGGCTTGCTGGATCGCTTCGTCATGAAGCTTCGCTTGTGCCTGCAATTCGTCGATCAGTCCCTCAAGAGAAACTTTGATTTTTTCGTCCCCATTTCTGCGTTTGATCATTGCACCCTGGGAATCAATATCACGCTCTCCAAACTCAATCCGCAACGGAGCGCCTTTGAGCTCCGAATCGGCGTAACGGAAGCCAGGGCTTTTGTCTCGGTCATCCAGTTGGGTGCGGAACCCAGCTTCCTTAAGTTGGTCGACCAAGGCCTGGGCGTTGGAGAGGACTTTTTCTTTGTTCGCTGTTTTGAAGATCGGCACCACAACCACCTGAGCAGGAGCGATTTCAAAAGGCAGGATCAAGCCCCGGTCATCGCCGTGGATCCCGATCATCGCGGCTAAAATCCGCCAAATCCCCGGCCCGAAACAGCTTTGGTGAACATACTCTTCTTGCTTTTCGCTGTTGAGCACCTTGATGTCATAAGCCTTAGAAAACCGTTGCCCTAGGTCGTGGGTGCTGGAAATTTGGTTTCGTTTTCCGTCGGGCATGATGGTGTCGGCGACATAGGTGTTTTCTGCTCCTTTGAACTTGTCCCACTGTGGCCGTTGGAGGAATAAGTAGGGGATGAACAGCCGGTCACGGATCACTTGGTCCATGGTGATCTTGTCTTGGGCGATTTCCTTCATCACGTCGTCGTGAGTTTCGTAGCAATTGTGAGTCTCGAAAAACAAAAACTCTCGGCCCCGAAGGAAGGGGCGGGTGCTCATTTCGTTACGAAAGACGGTGTGCCGGGATTGGTATATTTTAAAGGGCAGTTGGTTGTAGGAGTTCAACCACAACGAGAACATCGGGTAAATTTGTGTCTCCCCGGTTGGCCGTAGCGCAAGGCGCTCTTCTAGCTGTTTGTCCCCGGCGGTTTCCACCCAAAAGACTTCCGGGGTGAACCCTGCGTGCTCTTTTTCGACCATCAAGTTGGCTTCTTTGATCATCGTCGGGAAGAGAACCGGCTCATGATCCCGTGCCTCGACGTGGTCTTCTAAAATCTGGTACACCTTGCGAACCATTCGCATGGTTGCCGGTAAATGAACCATCAACCCGCCGATCCCGTACCGAGTGTCTGCCAACCCGCCGCCTTGGGGGCTACAGATATAGGTGAACCATTCGGAAAAATTTGATTTTTCAGGGATCTCGGAGGTCTTTTTTTTCATGGTTTGTTCAGCTAGGTTTTTCTTGTTATTGAAGGACTCACAGTTCCTTGCTCTGGCCCCACTTTGAACAGCTTGGCGGAGGTCGTCAAGCATCGGTTGCCGGTGTTTTTTGAGGTTAAAAACCGACTTTGAGCCCGATGGCGATATATTGAGCGGCAACGTTGATACCAGGATGAATCACGGTTCCGTCGGCGGTCTCTTCCTTCTGGCCGATGACCGAGCCATTGACAAACCCTGACCTCAAAGACACCCCAAAGGAGCGAAGATTGACTTGTCCCCTAAAAAAAACTTGGTTGGTTGAACCGACTTTGTAGACCACCGAGCACCGATTGCAAATCGCTTCAGCGGAGCCAATCCCGGCGCCCACTTGGCCTTCAAAGAATCCTTTAAAAAGCTGGTAATTGACGTTGATAAACTCTTGTTTGATGGTGACCTGCTCGGCGACCTCTCCTTCCACATACTGGGCATTGAAGATGTCAAACCCGACCCCTAAGAGGGTGGGGAACCTCAGAGAAATCAGTAGACCGTCGAACTTGGTGACCGTCTTCCCTTTGGTGCTGAAGCCGTATTTGGTCGGGGTTTCAAAGGTCAGCGAATTATTACGCGCGCTCGCATAAACTGCGGAGACGCTCGATAAACAGAAGAGCAAAACACAAAAAGACGTGACGGTGCGAAACATGATCGCCTTTGGCCGGTCGGGTGAGCTGTTAAAGTCGTGGGCATATGCCGCTAGGTTGAAGGAAATACTCTGATATTTCAACCCTGCTACCCCAAAGATGTCACGAAAGACCCTCACAGGGCAATTAGAACCGGACCGAAAGAGGGCGATGTGGGGTGTTGGTCTTCAGCGGCGGAACTTGAAAAATTAAAAACTCCCTTGACTGGACAAGGAACATCCGGTAGATCTTGCCAGATCAGTTTGGTTGATCCCTCTTTTGGGGCAGCCAAGCCCCTGAATGCTTATCCCTGACGGTGTCAGCGGCGTTCGGTTTTGAGTGCTCTAGGTTCCCTAGACCTGAAAAACCGACAAAATCCCTCCTTTTGGTGGGCCTGGGTGGCGGAATTGGTAGACGCAAGGGACTTAAAATCCCTTGTCCGTAAGGGCGTGCGGGTTCAAGTCCCGCCCCAGGTACCACACATTATTAACTTTTTTGCTCTTATCTGCAGCTGATCCAAATGGACACTGCGGGACACATGAGCAAAAAAGCCTCTAAATGTGTCATGAAAGGACACATGTGGGACACTGATTTGAAAAAAGGCAACTGCTTCAGTTGCCTTTTTTTTGTTCGTTGAAAACTGAATCAACCCTTTTGAGCTGCAGCAGCGAGTTCTAACCGAGTTTGGGCCACTTTGAAATAGTGATCGTCTTTTTCAAAGCCGATGAATCGACGGCCCTCTTTGATGGCGGCCACGCCGGTTGAGGCAGATCCAGCGAATGGGTCTAAGGTCAACCCACCCGGTGGGCAAGCTGAGCGGATCAGGCCCTGCAATAACGGCAGCGGCTTTTGTGCCGGGTGTTTTCTGTTTGTGCTGTTAACCCCGCAATCGATGACCTCCATGAAGCCGGGTTGAAACTCGAAGTGGCGGTTTGGGGGTAGCTTTAAACGCCGAATCTCACGTTTGGTTTCCTTGTCGAACTCTCGTTTCAAGTCTTCATAGGCCCGGGGCTCGAACGCTGGGGACCGGCCCAAACTTAAAAGTTTTTCGTAGGTTTCCCGGGTTGGCAGGTACCACTGCATTCCTTTCAGTTGGAAAGCGTGTGTCGCGCCGGTCGTCCCGATCGCGATCGCGATATCCTTATTGTCTTTTCCGATCGCCTTTTTCAGGTCAGCAAAATATTTTCGCAACCTTGGGTAGGTATCCCGCTGCTTTTTGAGTTCCTCGTTGATCGAAACCGCTTCCGGGTGCCGGTAAAACAAGCAACGCTCTGTATTGAGCGCAAAGAAGTTATAGGCTCTGGGCCTCGACGCAGGGAGGCTGTTGGTTTTTCGCCAAACCAAATGGTTCAAATAGTAAAAATGCTTGTCCATCCTGATTTGAACGTATGCGGCCCAACGGCTATGGGCGAACATTAACATGGCCCCGTTTGTTTTTAAAACCCGTTTGAGTTCGATCCCTACGATTTCGATCCAATCCAAAAATTCTTCGAGGGTTTCCCACTGGTTGTCCCAGGCTTCCTTCTTGAGTACCTGGTAGTACGGCGGATCGGTGAGGATCAAGTCGATTGAGTTGTCGGGGATGGTTTTTAGCAGTTCCAGGCAATCGCCCTGGAGCAGGTTAATCGTTGGTTTAATATGCGCATTCATAAGACACACTCCTCCTGAGAGTTTGGGGGGTGTGGGTTCTGATCGTTGTCGTTCGTAGCGGAGACGATTGGGGCTCATGCCCCTTTCCCACGGTTAAAAAAAGCCCCTTTCGGGGCGTGGATCTGCAGCTCAGGTCACGGCGGGCTGGTTTGCTGTGCATACGCCGAGAGGACCGCCGGGGTCCATGCCTGAGAACAGGCTGTTTGGACTTCAACCGGTTCTGCTGTGTAGTCATCGCCTGGGTTCAACACACGGCGCAAAAAGCTACCGTTTGCTAGCTTCTCTCTGATTTGTACGTGTTTGTTTGGTCCGACGATTTCAATTTTATCGATCATGTTAGCTCGCTGCAATGTAAGTCCCTGCCAAGACGACTTGAGAACCATCTTGAAAAAGAGCGTTTAAGGCGGTTGTGTTACCTCCCGCCAAAAGAGAATATATGTTGACCCACTGCGCATTCGCTTGAATGTAACCGCCGACAAACACAATGCTATTCGCCAAACCTGCAAAATATGAAATATTCGCCGATCCTGCCGGGGCACTTTCGGAGAGGAATGGGAGCCCTTGAATCACCGAAGTGCTACCGGTTCCAAGCAAGGCGATGTGCAAATCAATTTTAAAATACACCAAGTCACCGTCTTTTACGTATGTCCCCAGTTGGGTCGTGTATGTTGCATCACCGCCAACTGAGGGAAGGAAAACACCTTTTTCTCGACCCGAATCTTTGCCTTGCAAAATGCCGAATTTTGCTGGTTCGTTACCCACGGTGTTGGCTCGACAAATCAGTATATCCGAAGCGTTGACCACTACGCCGTTGACAGTGAACCCTGTATCCGCAGCGATTCTATAACAACTTCCATCGACGGCGTCGTTGGGGACGTCGTCGTTGGCGGTTGGGGTCCAATCGACTTCCCGCACAAATTGCTGCAGGTTTTGTTTGGGGGCAATCCATTGGCTGAAATCAAGCAACGAAACGGCGGTGTCTTGGTGGCGGCCAAGGTGCATTAAGGGGAATAAATCTTCATTGGCCGCTCGATTGGCCAGATCGGCTCCGTCTGTGTAGAGATCACCCGCCGGGCCAGGGTCTTGGCCCTCTAAGGGCTGGGCGACGATTGTCACACTCACACGGTCGGCAAACAGGACTTTTCTGGTTCCGTCGGGCAGTAAGTTGAAGGTTGGGAAACTTTTCTTTTCAACGGTTCCATTCGCCAGGCAAAACCTCACGATGACCCCGGAAAGGTCGCCGGTCGCTGGGTTATAATCCCCGGCGATCAGCTCGCTTTTCTTGGCCAGCGCATCGAGCATGATCCCCTGGAGCATCGTGTCGGCTCGCATGTCGCCTTGGGTTTTGGTCCCTATTTCCGGCAACATCGTGCCGATAGGGGTGATTTTTCTGATCAAAGAGAGGGGCATAATCAGCTCAGTAAAGGGTTCCAAAGGGGGCGGCTCCAAAGCCGCCGGTTTCGTTAAGTTGCAGCAGCTGCCGGTTCGGAATGCACCGAGCGGGCAGCATCAATGAAATAAATTGGTCGACTTCAGCGAGCTGTGCGGCACTCAACGGCGGCAGCCAAATGCGAACAGCGGTCCAGGGATAAAAGGCCGCAACCGGCCCATCCCGCAGGGCTTCGTGGCGGAGCGAACATTGAAACATCACACCAACCAGGTCCAACCCCGGCCCGGTGCCCACCAGCTCGATCACCTGTTCGTAATATTGGTAGAAAAACGCCTTGTTCGCGTCACTCAACCCCTCGGGCCGCACCGGAACATCCGCCCACAAAATCGCCAACCCGGTCTGGGTGACATGCATGATCCGCCCAGATTCGAAGACGGTAGACATCCAGTTTTCAACCGATGTCCACAGCACTTGGGCCAAGGCCCGAAAGGGCGCCGCCCCTTTGATCCAAAAAGGTAAGTCAGGTAATTTCACAACGCACTCAGTGTAGTGTTTGGAACAAAAAACTTGCCGGTCGGCAAGGCCGCAGAGATGGGGGATATCCGGGTTTTGATGTCCGGCCAATCTTCCTGGAGGTAATCATGCAAATCACAAGATTCAAACCCCGCCCCCCGGACGATCCCCGCCCGAGTGCCGTTGGCGATCCCGCTGAAAAAGTCGGCCACAGCTTGCAACATCTCGGCGTTGGTCCCCCCGTTTTTATAGGGCAGACTGATCGCAAGGTTGCTCGGCGCCGCCGCACTCAAGTTGCCCTGGTCGGTCAGCATCTTTTTGCCGTCAAAGGTGGTTTGAGCTTCGGCAAGAGTCGCCCCAGGCACTTCCCCGGTGACCCCATACAACGTGATCGACATGGTCCCGGTGTTGGGGTCGGTTGAGTCCAAGGTCGCTTGGGCTACGCCGGAGACGGTCTTGATCAACCGCTCATAATACATCCACCCGCCGAGCAAGAAGTTCTTGAGACTCTTGAGGTTGAGCAACCGCACCCGGTAGGTCTCGTCGTCTTCGGGGTCGGTCCCAGCGTTATCGGCCACACCGGCGTAGCTAACTAAGTCCAAAGGCAACTGGCTCTCCGAGGCCCATTCGAGCCCTGCCGCCGGATTGTAGGCGGCGGAAAACATCTGGGTCCTGCCGTCTAAATAGAGGGATTCCGGGCAGAGCGCCTCGACCTGGACGGTAAACGCCGTGTCAGCGTCTAAAGGGCTCAAGTCGATTAAAGTTTGGAACCGCCTCGGCTCGGCTTCTAGGATATAAAACACAGTCCCCGCCGGCGCAGCCAGCGGCGTCCCGGCGGTTTTGCTCAGGTCCAAGGTGAGTATGGTTTTGGCCCCCAAGTCCCGCTCAATCCCCATGTCCAGCCCGTGCTCATCAAGCCAATGGCCGGCGGCGTACCGCAAAAATAAATTAGGGATCAAGGCCCGAAAGGCGGCCATGATCATCCGCCACCCGGCGTCCAAGCAGAGGTCCAAGAGCCGGGTGAAGGGGTCCGACTTGGCCCCGACAATCGCCCCGACCCCTTGGGTGGCCGCCTCGGTTTGTACCTGGTTGGCCATCCAATCGTCCGCTACCCCCAACTCGCTGACCAAGGCCTCCAATTTTGCGTCGTCCATTTTAGGCATCTCAAGTCTCCAATAACGTTAACACCAGCGAGATCGACCGGCTGTCGCTGCCGATCACCTCCGCCGACAGGCTCAGTTCCCCGGCCTGGTACCCGATTTTCAAGCCCCCGACCTTGATGTCTTCAAACATCTCTTCCAAATCGTCCTCGATGGTGCTGAGCAAAGAATAAAATCGGTCGGGCCGAGCGTTGACCAGCATGATCGCCGCCGGATGCTCCCGCACCGCAAGCAACACCGCCTGCTCCAAAGCCCCTAACCCGTTGAGCACCTGCAACCCCCCGGTCGCCGGATCAACCTTGATCTCCCCAGTCCCCTGGTCGACCTCCAAACTCACCAATTGTTCAACTGTCATCTCCTTTCCTGGTTTGCTTCCTGCATTTAAGTTAGCGTAACGTAACGGACATTATCGGGACGTTATGTTATGTTATATTGTGTTAGTAAAACTTGACTCCCAAGACGAATTGTCGGTAGAGTCTCACAAGTAAACTGATATTTGTTTTAGTGAGGTACATCCATGAAAGCTTTTGATTCTTTAGAACTATTGCCCATTCGGGAACAGGACTTGAGCTTGGAAAAATTTCGTAATACCTTGGCTCATGACTCATCAAATATTGATCGTTCATTCTTCGTCCCCCCCAAGCTTGGTTCCAACAGTTTTGGGAAGATTCATGTAGTCTATAAATCTCCGATCTACACCAAATTGGGCCATGAGTGATCAACCAGAACAGCTTCCCCAGCACGATCCCGAGCTTGTAAAAGTCTTCTTTGAGCAGCAAGCCAAAGAGATAGAACTCAACGAGAAACGGGTCCATCTTCAAATGATGGAATTGGATGCGAATTCGAAACATGCTGACAAGGCTCTTTCGCTTCAAGCGGAGGATCGAAAAGACCAGCGAGCTCATGAAAAGGTGCAAAACAAGCAAAGTATTATTTTTCTTTGCTTTATAGCGATTATCTTCCTCGTAGGCGGATGTTATGCCTTGTACCTTGGTAAAGATGGCCTGATTAAGGATATTGTTCAAATCGCTGCGGTGGTCATTGGCACAGCAATCGGCGGATATGGCGTTGGATACATGAAAGGCCAAGCTGCCGAACGTGAACGGTCGAACTCCTCCGATCAGTAAAGACTCACCCATCAAATTTCCCCCCCGACATCGCCCCACCGGTCAACGGCTGAGGCCCGATCTGGGTGGCGGTTGTCCCGGTCACGCTCGCCGAATAAAAACTCCCGTTCACCTTCAATTCCTCAAAAATAGCGTCCACCAAGGCCGCCATGGTCTCGCTGGCGTCCTTTCCTGTGTTCGCTTTATACCGAGCCTTCGCCCCGGCTCCTGTTGCTGCCATGGTCTCTCCTATTTTGCCAATTTACCGAGCCGGATCACCGGCGCCTTGATCAAGGCAATCTTCGTTTTGATCGCCGCCACCTCGGTTTGCACCGCCACTAAATTCTGATTCGGTGCCCCCCATGAGTCGGACAGGCTGGATGTTTCAATCAGGTCCGCCAATTCTTCAAGCCTGAGCTTCAGCTCTGAATACAACACCGCATAGTCCTCCGCCGAGCCCACCCGGAACTCCGAAAACCCCCGAAAATGCACCATCTTAGAGGCCACCCTGACGGAGCGACCGGTGAACAAATACCCGGTCACCACCGCCAAATCAGCCCGCCAATAGGGGTGCTGATACAAACAAATTCGCCCCCGCTCCGGGGCGGTGTCGTCGTAGGGGTTGGCGCTGGAAAGCGGGATCCGCATCAAAGGTTTTTTGAACCGCTCGTCCCGTTTTAAATCCGGCCCCAACACTTCAAGATCCACCACCACTCGGGCCGGGCTTTTCAGTTCGGTCCCCATCGCCGGGTACACCCGCACCACCTTGCCAAACCGCACCACATGCCAGCCCCCGAGCCCGGGAACCGCCCGCATGATCAACCGACGAAACTTCCCTAAGTCCATGGGCGCAACCCCAAAAACATCGACTGCCGCTTGCCGTCGAAGGTCACTTGGTCGACCACAAACTCCTTGCCTCGGTGCGTAAAAGGCAACAAAGGCCGAAACCCGGGGATGATCGCCATTTCCAATCCTTTCTCGGTTTCCGCGATCAAATGCTCATAGTCCACCTCTGCCGAAACCCCGGGCAACCGCCCGGCGGTGAGGATCAGTTTTTCCCCCTTCACATCAATCGTCCACCGCTCCTGGTCGAATCCATAGCAAAGAGCAATCTGGTCCAAGGCACTGCGCAACGAATCATAAAACACCAGGCTCTTGGGCTCGATCCCCGCAGGTACCACACTCAAAAACCCAAGCCCCGCCGCTTTCGCCACCGCCGCCAAAGCGACCGGCGCCGGCATGTTTTGGGTCTGGGTGATCACCGGCTGGGCGAGGATTCGCCGCTCAAGCCCGTAGGCGAGCACATAAAACCCGTTCCCCTTGCCCAACTGCCGCACCTGCTCGATCTCGACCCCAAGCATGATATGCCGCTCCCCCATGCCCGAAAGATACACCACCCCGAATTCTTTCTCGATCGGCGGTTCAGCGGTCCAAAGCTCGATCAACGGGGCCTTCTGCCGCTCAAAATCGAACTTAAAATCGTCACACAAAAAGGACCCGTTTCGGGTCTCCAGCATCCCGTCAAACCGTTCTTTTTTCCCTAACACCTTGACTCCCGTCCATAATTTGATAAAATAGCAACATCACACTCAAAGGAGCCCAAATGCCAGCCGATCCATACGACACAAGCCCCGCCTACCTCACCGAGGTGGCCTTAAACTTAACTAACAAAGTTCTGGGCTCAGGACCGGCGACAAAAGAATTAACCCTTGAAACCTACAAAGATATCCTCAAAGAAGTAGCCCAAGCCCACAAAGAAACCTTCGGCGGCTAGCTTTCCCGCTCTTCTACTTGACTTGCCTATTCATACCACTATCCTAGGCGTACCCCTCCCACCTCCGGATTCACGGCGGTGCCTAACCCGTCTTCGATTTCAAAAAACCATCAATCGTCGCAGCGGTCTTGGTCGCCCAGACCTCCGCCCACGCAAAATACCCCTCATCATGCTTGACCTGTTTGGCCCCTTTGGTCCTTGCCGTCGCCGATGCCACGGCGATATCCCCGGGCTTGGTCCCGTCGGCCAACGCTTGGCGGGTCTTTTTGTTCTGCTCTGCCTGGGGCTGGCTCATCACATCGAGATCCACCACCACAGTGATCGAATACCGGTTGATCCTCGGCTGAATCCGCTTGATCCGCACCGACTTGATCCCCAGGTCGTTGAGCTCCTGGTTGATTAAGGTCCAAACCAGCTTGCTCTTGGTGTCCGGGTAAAACGCCATGTGCATGTCAAAGAGCCGCTTGAGCTTCTCTTCCTTGGTGACATTGGTATCCCAAAAGTGGTGATTCCCATACTGGTCGTGGTCGAGCAAGATACAGGTGAACGCCAAACCTTTGATCTCCGCCTGAGCCCCCGCCGAGTCCAGCTCGCTGGAAAACACCAGGTCCCCGACCATCGACTCCACCGGAAAAACCAAGGGCAGCAAATCCTTGGTCTTGTCGCCGATTTGCAGAAACTGTTTGATTGGAAATAGGTTAAATAACATCGTGCCTCCTACCGGTCTGCCAGTCGTTCAAGATCACTGCCCACATCCCGACTGTGGCTGATCACGGTCCCGACTTGAATGGTGTTCCCTTGGTTCCCCGGCTGGATCGGCCCGATCAACCCTGCCGCCCCGCCCCTTTCGGGCCGGGTTTCTAAGGTCGTGGATTCCATCATCGCCGAAAATCCGTAGGCCCCCACAGTGCCCAAAGGCCCCAATTCGCCCATCGCCCCGCCGACGTCCTTCGCCCCTCGGGTGAACCCCTTGGCGGTGTCCGCTGCTTTTTTGGCACCAGGGATTTTCCCCAACCCGGTCTTGGTCAGGCCGACCAACTTGCCCGCCTGGGTCTTGCCATAGGCCCCGACGTGGGTTAGCCCCTGCTTCAATAATCCTGGGGCAACCGCCTCGGTGAAGACAGGCATTTCCTTGGTCAACCCCTTCCCCGATTTCCCCAACTTACCCAAGATTTTTGTCAAGGGACCCTTGAGTAACGACCCGCCTGGGATGGCGGAAATCACCGTCAAAAACACATTGCCCACCACTCGGGCGAGGTCCCAAAAGGCCGTCTTGAGGTTGTCCAGGTTGAAGTCGTTAAACAGCCGGTTCATGGAGCCGAAGGCGTCTTTGACCGAGATCAGCAGGTCAAAAAAGGTCCGGATCGGCTGGATGAACATCATATCAATGACAAACCCCACCGCCTTGCCGACCCAAACAAAGATGTTTTTAAAGGTCTTTGAGAGCCCCATCCCCTCGCCGAGGGAGACCCCGAACAACCCTAAGATTTCGACCAACGCCCCCCAGGCTTCGGTGCCTAAGCTTTTTAGTTCCCCAAAGGCTGGCCCTAAAATATCCACAATCCCGGTCCCCAAGGCCGAAAAGGCCCCGGAAACCCACCCGGTTTGCTCTTCGAGCTTCATCAGGCCCCAAGTGATGGCGGCCAGGGGGATCACCCACCACCCAAACAGCCCGATCAACATCTTGAAAGGTCCCAGGATCCCGGAGGTGGCGAACTTGAGCAGCCCAAAAGAAAAGGCCAAGGTCCCCACGGCAAACGCCAAGGCCCCGGTCCCGGTGACCCCTAAAACCAATAGTTTGCTTAAATTCGGGTACTGGTCCACAAAGGCACTCAGCTTCTCCGCCCCGGTGGTCAACAGCCCGACAATGGGCAACAACGTCGGCCCGAGGTTGTCAAAGGTTCGGGTCATCACCCCGCCGAGCTTGCTGGTCATCTGCTTCCACTTGTACCCAAAGCTTTGGGAAAGCTCCTTACCGAGCTTCTCCGCCGCCCCTTTGATCTTGGGGTCCTTGCCCAGCCCGCCCAAGGCCTGCATCATCACGCCCACCCCGGCGTCCTCAAAAGGCGCACCAAAGATTTCTTTGCCGAGCCGGAGCTGTTCGTTTTTGTTCTGGTCCTTGAGTTTCCCGTAAACCTGTTTCATCGCCTCTGCAGCGGTGACTTGCCCTTTTTTGATCTGGCCGCCGAGGTCTTTTAACCCGAGGGCGTCGAGGGCCGCCATCGTGGGTTGGTCCCCGCCGAGCATCTTGAGCCGCCCTTCCTTGAAGGCGTCAGCAACCTTGTCCACCGACCACCCGCCTTTCGAAGCGACCTCCAAAACCCCGACCATTTCTTTGAGCTGAAACCCGGATTCTTTGAACTGAGTGGAGTATTCAAGGATCGAATCGCCCATCTCGCCTCTGAGGTCCCCGCCCAAGCTGGCGAGGTAGGCGAAGGAATCGGCGCTGTCTTTCGCCGAAGCCCCAAAACCCCGCATGAACCCGGCCTGGGCCTTGAGGGCGGTGTTCTCGTCAATGTCGCTGTACGCCTGGCCCAGCCGACCGGCGGTGAGGGTGAGTAAACTCAGCTCCGCCCCGTGGGCTTTGGTGAGCCGTGAAGCGACCTGAAGCCGCTGGTTCGCCTCAGACACAGAGTTGAGGCCTAGGGAGGTGTTGAGCCCTAAGGCTTGTTTTTTGAGGTCCCCAAACCCCGAGGAGCTGGTCTTGGTAGCGATTCGGAGCCGGTTGAATTGGTCCGAAGTCTCCCCGACCTGCCCCCAAATTTTGGTGAGTCCCATGCCCCCCAAAGCGCCGGTCAGGGCGCCGCCGAGGTTGATCTTCTGAAAACTGCCCTTCACTCCGCCGAGGAAGTGTTTGAACTCCTTCTTCGCCCCTTTCAGGTCTTCCCGAAGACCGTGGAGGTTGGCCCCGATGCCGAATGTTAAATTTTGATTATTCGTGTTCATCTTCGATTACCCAAAGGCTTGGCCGATCCCTCGGGCCACGGCGTTACTGTGTTGTTGGACTTCTTCTTTTCGTAGCCAAAGCGCCCGTGCCAAGGCCGCCTCTAGTTCCCGGTCGCTGAGCTGCTCGATGGGCCGCTCCGCTTGCCGGTAGTAGAGGATCAAGGCCTCCGCTTGGGCTTGGGCGTTTAGCCGCTCACTTTGGCTTTGGCTTCCCCCAGCTTGACCCCGTTTTCGGTCAATGCGGGCAAGATCGCCACTAAGATTTGCTGGTGAGCCGTCATGTTCTCTTCAGCAGTCAGCACCTTGAGCAATTCCTCCTCCTGGGCTTCGTCTACCGACTCCAGCAAGAAGTTGTGAACATCCGAAAGCTTACCGCCCCCGGTCTCCATCCCCAGTTGCATCTTGAAGATTTCCCCTCGGCTGGCGGTGAAGACGAAGTCGGTTTCCCCGATGGGCAACTCAACCGACCGTTTGAATGCTGTGGGGCTTTGCAGCCCTTTTTTTGTGGTTGCTTTGCTCATTAGAACCCTCCGGTTTCTTCAAGGTGGTCGTACACAGGAACGGCCCCGGCCACCACCTGGCCCAAGACATCAAATTTAAAGGTGAGGTTGTCTTCCGAACCTTCGAGTTTGTTGAAGTCGAAGTCTTCGGGCAGCGCAATCACCACGTTTTCTAAGGCAAAGTGCAACGGCTCCCCGCCGTCGTCGTCAGGCAGGTAAATCGCCATGCCTGGCACCGGCTTGATCTTCTGCCAGCTTCCCCCGGCGATCGCTAAAGGCCGCAGCAGGCTGTAAATCAGCTTGCCCTTGCCTTCGATCTCCCCGCTCCCTTGCCCGGCCTTGTAGATTCGCTGGCCGTTTTTGGTTTCCCATAAGGCCCCTAGAGTCAGCTTGACCCGCTTATAGTTCTCAATCCGCCCCCCTGGGAGGATGAAGGTCTCAACATTAAACCCTTGATAATTGGACATGGTTTCTCCTTAGTTTGGGATCAAAGTGGTGGTGATGCTCAAGGTGGTCCCATAAGCCGGGGCCTCCGCCTCAACCAACAGGTCCCAACCGGAAACAACAGCGTTCCATTTGACAACCGCCGACATCTGGCCGACCCCATCGGTGTCTTTAAACATCTGTTTGTGGGTGATCGCCATTTGGGCCATCGCCTTCTCCCCGACCTCGTTGGGCGGGTATTTTCGGCTGTTCACCGAGGCAAAGGTGTCGGCGCTGGCGTACCGCAAGATTTTGTCGGCCAACCGCCCAAGTGGTAAGCTCCTCTGGTCGTCTTTTGGCCCATGCATCGAGGCGGACAAATTGATGAACAAATGGGTCAGGTCTTCCTCGTGTAACCGCATCACGATCCCCCGACCGGCAACCAACCCCTTGAGCACCGCCGTTTTGTTGTGGACCCACGCCGAATCGCTGAAGGTGACCGCATTTGAAAGCGGGAATAACTCCACCGCCCCCGGCTCGTCGGCGACTGATTCGCAGGCCGTCGCACAGCCCGCCAAACTGCCCAACTGGGTGTCGACGGTGGTGGGCACCAGGAGGTGCACCCGAGGGTCCGCAAAGCCGGCGGTCTTTTCAACAAAGTCCGCCAAATAGCTTTCCGGGGTCTCTTCTAACATCACCGAAGCGCTGAAGGTCTCCGCCACATAAACTGCGGTGAAAACCATCTCGTCGGCGGTGGTGCTGGCGTCTAAGATGTGCACCCCGTCGTAGTTGGTGGATCCGTAGATCAACACCTCGTCTCCGACTTCTTGGCCATGAGCCACAGCAGGGATGCCCACCTTGCCCCCGGTTTTGTCGACCACCACCTTGTTGCTCAAGTCCAAAACCAAGGCCTTTCTCCACCGACAAATCGCCCGGTAGTACTGCTTGTTGGTTGCCCGTGTCGCCAGCTCTGCCGATAAAGCGTTCAAAAAGGCCAGGTCCACCGGCTGATCGATAACAATCATCTCAAAACCCTCTGCCGCACTGGCCCTCGCCGTGTCGATCAAGGTCCCGATGTCGCCAGAGGTCAGGGCGGCCAGGGTGCAAACCACAGCGTCCGCCTGGACGTCAGCGTAGTGCTTGTAAGCGGAAAGTTCACTGATCAACCGAGCGTCGCCAACAAAGTCCACCGCCAGGTCGCTGGCCAGGTCCACCAATTTGGTCCGGGCCGCCGCCCCGTAGGCAGCAAACCAAGCAATTTTCCCGTATAAACCGGTTGCCGCTTTGGCCTTGCCGCTGTTTTTCAGTTTCCCTGTGATTCCGGCCCAATTCATACCGCCCCCTTAGATTGAATGATCTCTTGAACAGCGATGACCGCCTCGCCCAAGTGTTCTGATTCGGCGATGGATAAAAAGAGCCGGTCGTCGTCCGGGTGCTGACTGATCACTTCGGCCAGGTCGTCAGCGACCTTCGCCAATTTCCGGCCCTTAGCGAGCTGAGCCAACCAGGCCGCCCCGGGCACAAAGGCCCCACCGACCAGTAAAGCCAAATTCAACAAACTCTCAGCGGCCCCTGCAGGGGAGCAAGGCTCCCCGACTGAACCGGCGATCAAGTCAAAGCCCGCAAGGGGCAAAGCGGCGATCAATCCGATCAACACCGCCAAAAACAGAAACAATCCCTTCATCTGGTTCTCCTAAAGTTAAAGTTTTGAGGCAAAAGCCCCGATCAACCCGGCCACAACAGTGATCGCTGTGCCAAGAATGAGTAGTTTAGCGTTGATCCCGGCGAGCTTTTCCCCGTGGGTCGCCTGTTTGTCCCGGAGCTGCTTGAGCTCGACGGTGAGCCCTTCGATATCCCGGCTCGCTTCAAAAATACGGCCTCGATCGCCCAGCGCCTTTTCCAAGGCCCCGCCGAGCTTTTCCACCTGCCCCGACAAACTGCGCACGTCCGCTTTCAGTTCGCCGATGTCTTGGTGAAGCTGCCCTGCGTCCGGTGGGTTCATCGCTCCTCCAGGTCGTCAATCAAGCCCCCCAAAGCCACCACCCGGTTGACCCAACCGAGCAGGTATTTCCGTTTCACCGGGTCGCTGGCCACGAGTCCGGCGTAACAATCCAGCCGGAGCCGGTTGATCCGCATCCAAACCCGCTCGTCCACAAACATGTTCGCCGCCGAGATCGTCGCCGGGCCAATCAGCCCGTCCACCTGGACCTGTGCCCCAATCAAAACCAACGACCGTTGGAGCAACCGAACCGACCGGTGCACCCCGAGGTTCACCGAGGCATCGAAGAGCGCAATGGCCACAGCAGGCCGCAGCGCCTCCCCGTTGATCCGGCTCCAGTATTCTTTTTTGTAGACCTCCGCAGCGATCCGTTGGGCCGCCCTCTTGTCCCCGGAGCTCAACGCCGCCTCAGCAGCGGCGCAAGCCGTGGGGTGGTATCGCTCGGCGATGCCGTAAATCGTCAGCCCCCCTCGGTCGTCCTTGTCCTGGCTCCGCTCTCCTTCGAAGCGGAGCAAAAATTCAAAAGCCCGTTCAAAGGCACTGTTCGTCGGTTGGTTCATCTGATCAGCCATCCTGCGTTGTTTCCATATTTGGCGATAAGCCTGGTGAAATATTCCAATAAAATCTGCCCGTCACTTTGACTAACCCCCAAGACGTCCCGAGGGGCCAGCTTGATGTTCCAAGTGGTTTTGGTCGGTATCCCGTTGTGCTCCCGGTAGGCCCGGAGCATCCCCCCCGCTTGGTAGACGTTAAACGCCTTGCGGATGTTTCTGACACTCCCCGGGACGGCGTTTCTGGGCTTTCTCCCCTTTCGCCGTTTTGTACCCCTCTTTTTCTTGAGCTCCTGGTCGCTCCCTTCGCTGGGCTCTAAGACCAGCCACTTGAATTTGTAATACTGCTTAATCATATGAGCCTGCCGTTTGCTGCAAGGCGCCTCATTGTCCAAAAACCGGCTTCCGGAGGCCGATATCCTCTTCTCTCCTCGGGCCACCTGACCGAGCTTTCGTTGCCGGTGCCGCTCTTGCCTTGCGTTGTCCCGGACCGAAAAAACCGTGGTCCCCCCATAGTGGTGTTTGGCGGCCAACGGATTCAAATGGGTGGCCTTCGCCCCCTTTGGGCCAACTAGGAACTTGTATTGGCTCCGTCCCTTGGCGTTTTTCTCCCAAGCCAATCGTCTCAATAATTTGACCCCACTCCCGTCCTTTCGGGCGGCGAAGGAGGAGCCATCTAAGTTCTTTTGTGCTTTCACCCGTTTCCGGTTGAGACTCAACGCCTTGCGTAACACCGACCGCCAGATAAATTCCCGCTTCGAAGAGGGGACAAAATGAGCCAACCGAATCAACGCCTGGTTCAACCCCGCTTCGTCGATTGTTGCTGTGAGCTTCATCCCCGGCTCAGTAGCCATCAGACCCCGGCTTGGGCTGGAAGCTCCACAGTGCCCCGTTGATCGTCAAGTTCCCGGCGGGGTCCGGTGCCCCGTAAACCTCCTCTCTGACTTTGAGCGTCACCGTGGGCTCCAAGAGCTCGTCTTCGTGGTCGACCAAGTCCGCCTGCAACTCCACTGATTCGTGCGCCGGATTGAGCTTGTCTTCGAAGGCAGTCAACAACAGGTCCAACCCGTTGATCCGCTCTAAGGTCATCGGCCCACAAAAAATCAAATATTCCCGGTCCCGGTGAAACAAAACCATACCGTCCCCATAGGGCTGCATCCGCCGCTTCCGCTGGTGGCTGGTCAAGTGGATTTCGATCTCCCCCCGGTCCACCCCGCCGTCGGTGATGAGTTGCTCTTTCAGCTCGGTGATTCGCTCCATCAGAGCAACACCGACGAACTACGACTCGGTACCTTGGCCCCGGTGAGCAAGGTGACCGCTTGGCGGGCCTGGTCAAAATACCAATCCGCTCGGCTCTCCAAGTCCTCAGGGTCCTGCGGGCTCGATTTGCGCTGCCAAGCGACCGGTAAGTCCTGAGCAAGTTTTGACATCATCATCAACCGACAGGCCCGAGCGAAGGCCATGGTTTCCATATCGCTCAAAGGCGAAACCAAAGGGTCCCGTAGGGTCATCCAACGGACAATCAACCCGGCCCCTAAGGTCAGGGCTTCAACAACCTCGACTTCTTGCGCCTGATCGCCGAGGTGCGCTCTGGTGATCGCCTCAGCAACGCTGAGCACAGGCCACCCGCCGCCCGGGTCTACTTGAGCGGTGCTTGCCGCTGGTTGGTTGACTTTCGCTAACATCGGTTATTTCGTTTTTTTCTTTGTTTCTTTCTTCGGCCCTTTCGCCAAAGCCATCGCCGAAAGCCGGTCGAGTTTTGCCACCGGTTCGGTCTTCTTTTTGCTGCCTGCCATGGGTCTCCTGTAGGTTCCACCGTGAGGGGGTTGGGGTCTGGGCTGAGCCTGAGGGGTTTCCTCACCTCGCCCGTCCCTACCCCCTCCCGGCTGTGGGGTTCGTTAATCCACTGGGGGCTGCTCGCCCTCAGTGGGTGGTTCAAAGGCCGCTAACACCGCCTGGGCGTTGAGCAGTTTGCCTTTGATCGTCGCTTTGTGCTCCATCGCCCGAAGCCCGAGGTCCACGGTCTCTGCCCACATCTGCCGGGTCCCCGCTTTTTCGGCGGCGATACAAGCCAAATGGAACTGAAAATACCAGAGTTTGGCGGCGAATTTCGCCCCAAAATCAGCCCACCGGTTTTGCTGGTCGAGCTGTTCAAAGACCGGGAGCAGCCAAGGGCTCACCTCGGCAAACAGCCCCGCATCGCCCAGCTTGCCCCGCATCTTGAAGAGCTCGTCGGTCCGGTCACAAATCGACCAAACCAAGAATTCAAAGAGCGTCTTTTTCGCCAACACCCCGCCACCGAGCTTCAACCGGTCAGCGCCGTTGACTAGGCTCAAATAGTCCGCCGGTTCCACTTCGCCGACATCGAACATCCAAACCAACACCGTAGGAACAAACTCGCTGGTCTCCCCGGGGGCTGCGGTTTTGAGGAAGACTCGAGCCAAGGGCTCCCAGTGGCGCAACAACTCCCGTTTCCGGGCTAGTTTTTCCGGTGCCGAAAGCCCCTTCAGCGAGGCCAAGTCGGCGGCAAATCCGCCGGTTTGGGCCAACCGGTCCAAACGAGCTGCCTTGGGGGCGGTTTTGCCCTTGACGGGTTTGGCTTCTTTTGCTTTTTCCGTGGGAACCTCGGCAGTTGGGGAGCTGGCCTCTGTGGCCAACTGGTCCAAACTCAACCGGTGTTCCTTCGGTGGTTTCGCAGCCCTGGCCACCTCGGTGGCCTCGCCGCTCATGATTTCGTCAAGGCTAGCCATGGCTACTCCTTGATCTTGGAAAAGATGATGTTCTCCACCAAAGCGCAGGTGTTGGCGTCCTGGACCCCGTACCCTCGGTGGTATTTGAAGTAATTGATCAACCCTCGCTTGTCCAAATCGTCTTTGACTTTGCGGATCGTCTTGTTCTCGCTGAACCCGTAGGTCAACCGTCCGGGGATCGAGAGGAGCATCTTGCCTTTGGGGAAACTGCCCAAGGCGAAGGTGTCCATGTTGTTGATCCGCTCTTTCTTTTCTTTGTCTTCGGCGGCGTCTCGCAGCGGGTCGTCGCCGTGGATTTCCTTGCCGGTCTTGTGGCTTTGGGAAATCATCGTCCGGTTGACCACCACCGACAAAAAGTCCTTGGCGGCGCTCGCAGCGGGCCAGAAGTTCGGCAGCTCCAAGATGAAGTCCGCCAACAGCGACAGGTTCTTGAAGTCAGTCAACCAGGTGGCCGACATGGCGGGGGTGATGTTCTCAGCGACAAACGCCGTGGCGATCACCAACTCGTCGGCGGTGGTGGCGGCGTCGACCAAGTGCTTCCCGTCGTAGTTAGCGGTCCCTTCGATCTTGACCATCGACCCGACCGGAAACTCGTGGTTGGTGCAGCCGATCCCTACCAAACCAGCCCCTTTGTCCACCGCTGCCGCTTTGTTGAAGGTGACTTTTTGGTTCGGCCCCACCGAAATGTGCCCAGAACCGGCTCTCTTTTCGGTGACAACTCGGCTCGGTGCGTTGGTCCGCAACAATTCGAGCAACCCAATGTTAGAGTTCTGAGGCTCGTTGGCCGCAAAATTGGCGTTTTGAAGCACCCCGTTAAAGGCAGCCCAGTTGACAGCGTAGACAATCTTGTTGCCCAGCTCGCTTTGCATCTTGGCGATGAAGTCGTCTGCCGATACCCCGATCCGCCCTTTGTCTTCTAGGGTCTCGTGGCTGTAAACCAACGGGATTTCAATGGGCCGAATCTCGAGGTTCACCCCGCCGGTGGTGCCCACGGTTTTGTACTCGGGGTTGGTCGCCGCAAAGGACTCAATCACGTCCGGCAAGTCCGCCAGCTCGATGGCCTGGCTGGTGCTCAGTAAGAATTGGTGGAACACCGCGAGGAAGAACCGCAGCTCTTCAGGGTCGATTTTCAATGCCGCATTAAACAGCTTTTTTTGAGCCGCAACCGGCATGTTCCAACCGGCGGTGGGCTGGCCGGAGCCGTAGTTTTCTCGAACCGTGGCTTCAAAGGTGGTGGCGACTTCTTGGGCCAGGCTTTGGCCGTTTTGGGGTGCATCAGGCATGTCATGTCCTCGTTTTGTAGGTGGTTGGGTTAGATTAGGGCTTTGCTTTTTGGGTTGGTCTCGCCGCCAGCGCTCCCGGTGACTTCCGTCTCGGTGTCCCCGGTGTAGCCTGCCAGCTTGGTTTGCAAGGCGGTGGTCGCCGCTTGTGCGGTGGCGGTGGCTGCTTTGGCTTCGGCCAGTTCGGTCTGTAAAGCGGTCGTTGTCCCTTGGGACGCTGCCAGCTGGGTTTTGGCCTCGTCCAATTCCGCTTGGGCGGTCGCTAAACTCTCTTGGTCTGTTTTCGCTTCGACCAGTGCCGCTGCGGCTGCTGCATTTTGGGCGACCAACTGGGCGTTGGTTTGGGTGAGTGCGGTGATCGCCTGAGCGTAGTCCGAGCTCTCCTCGGTCCCGGCGGCTGAACCGGCGGGCGGTGTTTGGTTTTCTGCTGACATGGAAGTCTCCATTGAGTGTTGGTTAGCCGTGATTTGGCCCAAAGTGCCGGATTCTAAACTTGAAACCAGCTGGTGAAAGGAACAAACCCCGTCGACCATCCCGGCCTTGAGGGCCGGTTCGGCGGCGACTAAAAAGCCCTGCCCAAAATCGGCCTGGACTTGTTTGTTTGTTTTGCCTCGGTAGGTAGCGAGGGAGTTGATAAACACTTCGGCGGTGGCGTTGAGCAGCCCGATATAGTCCGCCTCCCCTTCCTTGGTGAAGGGGCTGGTCGCTTTTTTGGGGCTTTTCTGGTTGACCATGCTTTTAAACAAGATCCCCAGTTTCGAGAAATACCCGCTGTTGTCTTGAGCGGTGAGCCGCACCCCGACGCTACCGACTTCGGCGGTGGGGCAAGCGAACACCTGGGTCGCCGCCGCACCGATCCAGTAGGCCGCCGAGGCCATCATCCCGTTGGTGTAGCTGTAGATCGGTTTGGTTTGTTGGGCCTGAGCCAGCCACTCGGCAAAGTCCCGTGTCCCGCTGACATAGCCGCCCGGGCTGTTGAGGTGCAAGACAATCGAGTCCACCTCGGGGTCTGCCAAAGCCGCCCCAATGTCGGCGGTGAGCCGGTCCAAGGCAATGTTGCCGGAGGTATAATAAAGAAACCAATCCCGTGTGGGGGTGATCACCCCAGCCGCAAAAATCACCGCCACCTTCCCGGTCCGCTGGTAGGCAGGGGTCTGGGCAGCGAGGGTTTCCCCTGTTTGCTCGGCCTTTGGTAGAGGACCGCTCAACTCGGCCAGAGAGCCGGGCTGAGCCTGCATCTTCGCCAAGACTTCCTGCCGCTGGGTTTCTTGCCCTTGGATTTCTTCTAAAGCCTGAGCTTCAATGGCCCACAGCGTCATTTCGTTCTCATCAGAGGTCTCCGGTTATCGGTTGGTTTGTTTTCGTTAACCCCAGAAAACCAAAAAAAAACAACCTGTAAAACCCCATCCAACACCGGTTTACGCCGAATTTGCTGCAAGAGGCTGAATCTGGCGTTGCCCCTAGTGGTTTTTTTGCCACCTTGGCGATTAAATACAATCAACGGATTTTTCAATCAACGGAGGTTATTCATGTTTGGGTTTCTTGCGGCCCTTGGCTGCTTTTTAAATGGGCTATGCTCACAGTGTTCGCATCGCTACCCACGCAGCCCTCACCTTCGGTTCGGTGCTGCTTAGCGTGTGGAACCCAACGATGCGTGAAACCGCCAAACTGCGGTTTAAAGACGGCCAGACTTTGTGCGAGATCGAACAACACACCGGCGTCCCGGGGCGAACCTTGCGGACCTGGCGTCAAAAATACCAATGGGCGAGGGCCGGCAAAAGCCCCGCCGAACGGATCGAGGCGGAGTACAACCGGCTGTTGTGTCGCCCTGAGCTGAGCGCCCAAGACATGGAAAAGCTCAAACGATTGGGTGCCTTGCTGGAAGAAATCCAAGGCCGGCCTAGCGTCTTGGCCCAAGAACTCACCGAGCTGATCGGTCTCTACCGCTCCAAGGCGGAGCCCGAGAGCTTGCCGCTGTTAAACAGCCTGATCGAGACGATCAACAAACACACCGGAGCGGGGATCAAGCGCAAGCGACAGGTGAAGAAGCCGAAACGAAACGACTTTCGAGGGATACTTTGATCAACAAACAACAAAAAGCCTTGCTCACCCGGGCGGGCCGCACCCAAATGCCTTTGGACAAATCGCTGATTTTGGCGGGGTGCCAAACCTTGGGAGCCGAGGGGTTAGAAGCAGCCCAAGCGATCTGGGCCAGCTCCCAGGTATCGGCGGAGCTGGAGCTGAGAGAGGCGCTCTTAGACGGGGCCTTGTCCGGCGACAAAACCGCCGCCAAGGAATTCCTCAAATACCTAGAACGGGACAACGAAGGGACCTCAAAAAAAAAAGCCCCACGATTCGGGTGATCCAACCTCACCTGCTTGACGGGCTCTACCCCCACCAAGTTCCCTTTGCGAGGAGCGGAACCTTGGACCCAGCGAAGGAAACCTGTTGGACCGCCGCCCGGCGAACCGGGAAGACCCGAACCGCCGCCCGCAAGAAGTTTTTTCGGGCCTTAGACGGCCACGACCAAGTGATCACCTCAGTCAGCAAACGGCAGGCAATGATCTTAAAACCCTACATGCAGCAAATCAGCAAACAAGAGTTCGGGGTGGACTTAACCGGCAACGACGAGATCCCCATCCACACCAGCAAGGGCACGTCGATGATCCGGTTTTGCACCCCAAACGAATCGCTGATCCAAGGGTACGACGGGGATTTTACCTACGACGAGTGCGGCTGGTCGAGGAACTTCGAGAAGGTCAACGACGCCGCCAAACAGTGTGCCGGCCAAGATCGCTTCATTCGGGACTACATCAGCACCGCCTCCACCTTGGCCCACCCGGCCTACAACTTAATGAACGGGCTCGACCGGAGCGGCAAGGCCTACCCCAACACCGACGACCGGGGCCGGGTGCTGTACAACGATGGGGCGGTGATGCGGGTGTGCCTGAGCACCACCCTGCCCGAGGCGATCAAGTTGGGTTACGACCTGTTCAACTGGGACCACCTGGTCGAAGAAAACCCCAGCCATGTGATCGACCAGTTCTACCTGCTCAAATGGATCAACGACCACGACAGCTTTTTTAAGCTCAAAGAACTGCAAAAGCTACAACGGGACCCCGAAGAGCTGGAAGCACTGCTCAGCCCGATCAACGACGTGCTCTGGGGCGACGACCCGAGCCGCAACGGCGACGACGCCTTCTTGACCGGCTTGCAACTCAACGCCCGAGAAAACCTCTTTGTGAAGTTCAAACAATTAAAACTGCAAAAACAGACGTTCAAACAACAAGCCCAACAAATCGCTCCGCTGTTTCTTTCCAACAACTCCAAGTTTTTGGGGGTCGATATCGACGGCATCGGTGTCGGGGTCTACGACGAACTGATCGACCTGGGGGTTACCCCAGAATTGGGGCTCAAGGGCCTGCGAAACGACCCAGTCGCCAAGAGCCGCCGGATTGTGAATTTAAAACAACTCACCGAGGCCGAGGGCTGGCGGTACGCCACCGACGACATCGACCTGACCTCCTCGTTGCTAGCGATCTGCCAAACCACCACCGATGCGGGCAACAAAATGACCTTTAAAACCAAACGGAGCGGCTCGAACCACGGCGACTCAGGCCACAGCCTGATCTACGCCCTCGACGATGCCCTCTCCTTGTTTAACCAACGACACCTCCAGTTCCAACGTGCCACGGTCAACTCCAACCAAGTGAACTTCTCATGAACCAACCCCAAGCCACCGAAGCGCTGATCAACGCCCTGGTCCCTCGGTCCGCCCCTCAGTTTTCCCGCGATCCCCAAGGGGAGACCACCGCCCTGGCCCCTGGCCCCGGCAAGATCGGGAACCCAAACGGCAAAATCCCGGCGACCGACTTTGATAAAACCAACCAACTGTATCACCCCCCTTACGACCCCGACGTGCTGACCGGGATGTTGCACATCCAACACCACGGCTCGGCGATTCAGCTCAAAGCCAATGCGGCGGCAGGCGGCTTCCGCCCGAGTGTCAACAACCGGTATTTTCAGTCCTGGATGACCTGGAAAATGACCGAAGAAGCGATCAGCGGCCTGAGGGCCTTAGCGAAAAACGACCCGAGCGGGGCCAAAGAAGCGATCACCGAGGCCCAAGCGATGGCCAAGGAGTTGGGAGGGAACCGGACCCTGCAAAAGGAACTGAAGGCCTTCGATTCCCTGATCAGCTACCAGTCGGTCCAACGGGCCTTTTTCGACTGGTTCCACCTGGGCAACGCCTATTTCCGGGTGATCTTCGACAACCGGCTCAACCCGGTCCAAATCAACCACAAGTTTGCGAGAATGATGCGCCGCCGCCGGGCCGCCGGGTTTTACGCCGAACTGGGCCAAACCAACTCAGAGTCGGGCAGCGGGGGCAAGGTCAAACTCACCAACCACCCAAAGGGCAGCGTGCTGCATATCGCCGACTACAGCCCCGAATCGAGTGTGTACGGCGTCCCGGCCTATCTGGGCAGCCAAACCAACCTGGTCCTGCGCCGGTCTTACGACAGACTGCTGCAAGGCTTTTTAGACGCAGGCGGCCATTTCGGCCACGTGTTTATGCTCAACATTGCGTGGAGCGATTGGGACAAAGAAAAGGGCCAATCGGCGACCGAAGAACAACTAAAAAACAACATCGTCCAGGCCCGAGGAATGGGCAACGGTAAGAATTTTTATCTGAATTTGGGCGGAGTCGCCGACAGCACCGGCAAACCGATCCCCATCGAGTCGCTGCTAAAAATCATGCCCTTAGGCGAACTGGCCGACAAACTCAAGATCGATTCCGCGACCAGCCAAGACATCCGTGCAGCGATCCTAAGCGACCACCAAACCCCGCCCGAAGTGATGTGCATCGCCGGAGACAAGAAGGTCGCCAGCGATTTGAACAAGGTCCTGAGGCTCTTTAACGGCGGCACCATCAAACCGCCCCAAGAAGCAATGAAAACCGGCCTCAACAGCGTCCTCCCCCCAGAGCTCAGCATCGATTTCGACGCCTATGATCCCTGAATCAAAAAGGGGATGCTGTTTTGTTCAGAGATGCCGCCGGGAGTCCGGCGGCGTTGGGGTTAGCGGTTGGCTTTTAGTTTTAGGGGGGCTGACTTAGGGGGGAAGATTCGTTTGTTGAGCTCTTCAAGCTCGTCCACGAGGCTTTCCCCGGCGTAGTAGGCCCCTAAAACCACCGCTTCGCATTGTCCTTCGCCGAGCATGTTGAGGACCGAAGCGTTGAAAAAGGCCAACTTGGAGACCAACTGATCCATGTCGTCAGCCGTTTGAAACCGGTCAAATTCGGCCATTGGGCCCCCTTTGTTTGCGGGTTTTTCCACCGATGCGGACTCGGATGAGGGCGAGGGTTGGTTTAGGCATCTTGACCTCCAGGGAGGAGGAGTTGCTGGCTGGAAGGGGAGAGGCCGAGCCGTTCCAATTCGGCCCGAGCGAACTCGCTGCCTTTGGTTTCGAGGGCCATTAAGGAGAGGACCTCTTTCGGTTGGTACTCGATGCCTTCGTCCAGGTTTGCCTGGAACAGGGCCTTGGGGATCGCCTCCCGGATCACCCAACGGGTGAAGGGGACCGCCAAGGGTTTGTTGGACCGGATGACGAAGAGGAAGAGGCCGGACGGGTAGAGGACGATAACGTCCCCACGGAGGGCGCTGGAGCCGGGTTCCCCTGCTTTTTCTGGATTCTGTCCTACCTTTTGGTTAGGACTGATTTGCAAATTCGACGGGTTGCCCAGCCAATTTGCCGGGAACAAGTCGTAATCAACCCCCTCTTCGAGGACTGAGGAAGACCTAACGGCTTTACTGGGGTTCTTAATGTCAAGAACCTTGCCGATTTCCGACAAAAGGAAAGCCGGTTGGTCGTCGATAACATAAAGGGAAATGGGATGATTTTCGAAGGTAAGATTTTTCAAGCTGTCTCCTTTGGAAAAGGGAGTACAAGCATGGCCACCGCCAGAGGTCTGAAACGCAAAAGAGCCCAAGACCTCAGCGGTGCTAACACACCATGGCCGACGATTAGTGGTCGTCGGTTGCTGAAACCTTGGGCTCCTTTCCGCCATCCGGTATGCTTTGGGGTACTAATCCATGAAGGTTGTGTTAGCAACCTCCGCAAAGCCCAAATGGTGGGAAGAAAACTCCAGGAGTTAACTGTGCTTAGACTTTCACGGTTTGTATTTGATGTCAAACAGGGGATCTGATGATTTTGGAATTGAAGCGTATTCATAGTGAACCTCTCATTTTGAGAAATGGAGGCAAGGTCGCCGCCGAGAAACCGGGGCAAAAACGCAGAAGAGCCCAGGAACTCGGCGGTGCAGAAACACCGTGGGGAGCGGGGACCAACCCGCTCCTTGCCGAATCCCTGGGCTCCTCTCCACCATTCAGTACGCTTTGGGATGGTTAGTCCGTGAAGGTTGTTTCTGCAACCTCCTCAAAGCCCGAATGGGTGAAAAACACAGAGTGTTTATGTGAGGTATTATTCACAGTACCGTGAGTCAAGTCAAGAAAAGTCATTTTCCTGGATACACAATCCTCTCCCATTTGTTAGGCTTTGGCTTTTTTATAATCAAATTAGCCAATGAGAAAAAATGAAATCAACAGCGACTGGAATGACCCTGCCTTATTACGCTAAAATAAAAGGTTCAAAAATCTATCACCTCGTTAATGTGCATAGCCGATGGAGGAATTTTAAAGGATACGACCGCTCCAATTGCGAAGCGGTGGCATTGCCGGATTCCGACAGACCGATAGAGATTGCGCAGAATCTCCCCTCTGGCGCTCAACTTTGCAAAAGGTGCGAAAAGCTACTTGAGAAGGATGGAGCCGGGCCTTTCTTCCATGATTACACCTACCGGGACTATGATGATGGCGGTGGTGAGGAGGAGTTCTATGAAGATGACGATGCCCAGCCAACAGAGGCATCCAAAGAGGCACAAACCCCGTCCGGCTGCGGCACCGCTGTTTTGGCGATCATCGTAGCGTCTTCAGTATGGCTTTTTTAGTAATCTGGTCAAGAGGGCTGGTTTTATCTAGAATGCAGTTAAGCCAGCCCAGTCTTGTTCTTTGACACCCCACTTTTTTTGGAGTAAAAAAAAGACTCAAACAAACCAGAGTGGTGCCGATGAATTGTCCGAACTGCGCACAAAAAGCCGCACGAATCAGTCACAATACCAAAAGCGACCCCGGCCAACCGCTGGTCCAAACGGTCTACTACCACTGCCCCCACTGTGACACCCGCTTCGAGCTGGACAAGTCAGTCGCCAACATCCGCACCCCCGACGACCCCGACAAGGTCTACCGCCGGGTGCTGAGTGACCTAGCCAAACTGACCAAGCCCCAACTCCAGGGCCTGCTACCCAACCTAAAAACCCTCATCCAAACCGCCCCCGAGCCGCCCCAACAAATCAGTTTTCTTTGACCTCTGCCTAAACTTCCCTCATCTTAGCTGCCACCGGGTCAAACCCCTCCGGAAACTGGGTTTTTTCGTCGTAGTATGCCCCCTCAAGGTTAGTCCCCTCAAGGTTAGCTTCCAGAAGGTTAGCCCCCTCAAGGTTAGCTTCCAGAAGGTTAGCCCCCTCAAGCTTAGTCCCCCAAAGCTCAGCCCACTGGAAATAAGCCCCAGGAAGTATAGTCTCTTGAAGGTCAGCAAATGCAAGTTGAGCCTGTTGAAGGTTGGCCCCCCAAAGGTTAGCACCCCGAAGTTTGATCCCGGTCAACGTCAAGTTAGCGAAGACTGGCCCGTTGTTTTTGATCAACTGGTGAATCCGTTGGACGGTTGGGGAGAAGTCAACGCGCTTTTTGTTCGGGTCGGCGTCCTCTTCTTTAAGCCGTTCCACCTCAGAACTGGCCAAAAAGGAAACCAAAACTTCTTTCGCCGATTCCTGGAATTGTTCGCCTAACTTGCCTTCTAAAAAAGGCAAAAATTGAGGAACCGAACCGAGCTGCTGTGCTTCGTCTCCGGAGAGTAACCATTCGACTAGCTTGTGAAAATTGGTTTGGTTGTGGGTGATGGTTTGGTTTTCGTTGGAAACTTCTAGGTTCTTATTCGCAACTCGTTGGTTTTCAATGTCCAGCTTTTTGTCCCCATCCCGCCAGGACCACAGGAAAAAGGCAGGCAACAGGCCGAGGAGGAAAAACAGGTTCTGAGCTTCTTTGGGCCCTACAATGTATTTCATTTTGATGTCCCAACAAATTGTGGGATACACGTATTGAAGCCAAAGCAATTCCGCCAAAACCAAGGAGAAAACAAACAGTCGCCGTGGAATTCGTCTTTTTAACCTGAACCCTTTGAGCACAACGCCCTCAATCCGCCCTAAGACCGTTTTATCGTAATCACCCATCAAAACCTCACCCTAAAAAGATTTAATTCCATTTTTGCGCAGCCTACCAAACCCACCCCGCCAACACCAGCCGATTCGCCCCCAACAACGACCCCCGAACCGCCCTAACAATTCGGCTTCCTGTCACCTCTGCATCAACTTGCTCCATGTCAGCCGCCACTTTCCACACATTACTTTTCAGAATATCTTTGTTACTCTGACCTTCAAAGCAGGATTTCTTTTTAAACCAAATGTGTTCTGGATATGGAAAAGCAAAAGTTCGAAGATAGTTTTCAAGGATTATTAAAGCATTTTCAAAGCCCTGGAAAATATGGGCAGGTTTCTGTGATGGTTGGGGCTGGCTTTAGCAAAAACGCGGTTCCTGTGTCACAAAATCTGGTTCCCATGCCGGACTGGGATCAGCTGGTTGCTCTGCTGGCTAAAGATAGCCCTAGTATCACACTGGGCGCGAAAGTCATCCTGGATCAAATAGATAACTTTGAGAAACTACACTCGCGAGTTTTTTTAGGTAAGAAGGTTATGGAGTACGTAGCCTGGGGAAGTTACCGGAGTGGTGAGTTACATGAGCTTTTATTGGAGGCAAGTTGGAGAGACATCTTCACAACCAATTTTGATAATTTGATTGAAGACTCACTCGACCGAAACCAGTCTAATCAACGAATCAGCTTTCAGAAAATATTGGCCCCGTCTGAGTTATCGGGGTCTCGACCTCCTCGGATCATCAAGCTACATGGGAGTTTTCCTGACAACCAGTCGCTCGTGATTTCAACAAGGGACTATGAAGAATACGAACTCCAGCGAAGTGCATTTGTAAATACGGTTCGACAAGCGCTCATTGAGGGCCCAATTGTTTTGCTAGGTTTTTCCGGGACGGACCCGAACTTTATAAAATGGCGGAGTTGGATTTTAGACAACCTAAATAACATGGCCCAACCTGTGTACTTCTGCACCTATGATGAATCCGATAAGGGTGAACCTCAGAGCGAAGAAAGCAAAAAAGGAGTGATCAACCTTGACCTCAAATACTTGCTCCACAGCCCTCCTGAGAGGGCTAGCGTTGGGTATCCTGACGCGTTAAAGGTGTTTTTAGGAAAAATCATCGGAGCACAACTGCCAAAAGGAGACGATGTTTGGCCAAAAACACCTCACCGTAGGGATGACTTGTTTGAACCACAAGATCTTTACGTCAGGCCGGACCTTGATATTGGAGTCAATCAAAGAGATGTCCTACCAAAAAAAATAAAACGTTGGAATCAGTTTTGGCTGCAACAACGTCGACTCTATCCCGGTTGGGCGCAATTTCCGGATAAAATCAAAACCAACCTTTGGACTCAGTGGGAAAACGACTTATTGAATCTAGTTTCCTCGTTGCGCACTGACGTAGATAACCCCGGTATCGAGAAAAGTGAACAACTAAAAGCCTTTTCTAACATCGCTTGGAACATGAAAAAGTTTAGTATGCCCCTTAAAATAAAAGGTATTACCGAATCAGCTCAAAGTCTTGCCCTGACTTATCCAGAGGGCTTGGAAGACTCTGAGGAAAACAGAAGCATGTGGAAGGAACTGCTCTGGTTTTTAGTTAGTGATGCCCGGCTTAGCCATAACGAAGACGACTTCCAGAAGTTTATAAGTCGTGTTCCGACTGATTCGATTTCGGATGATGAGCGGGCAAAGCTTCAATTTGAAAAAACACAGTTTGCAATGAACAATTGTGACATCGAAGCGGCTAACCAAGCGATCAACCAGTGGCCAGATCAGCAAGGCAGCCCAAAATGGGCCCTGAAAAAAGCAGGGCTTTTGATTGAGTTAAATCACTTTATCGAGGCGCAGAAACTATTAAAGGATTTGCCTTCGATTCACCAAATGATTCAGGATGGGCTGACCGAAGCGGTGGCATGGGAAATTGAAGGAATCCGGTATTTGCTAGTGAAAATTTTATCACGGTCACTGAAACCATTTGATTTTTCATTTGATTGTTTTTTAGATTGGTATGAGTTAGAGCCTTTAATTGCGGAAATACATCCCCCCGAAATTGGGCGTGTCATGGCCCTTCAAGATGAAATTCAATTTAATAGTGAAACTCTTCGTGGAGTCAAATCCCTCCATGGGAAATGTTTCAATAGTAAGGAGGATTTAATTGCAGAGGTGTCGACTATTTTAGATGCCCCCGAATTCCTGCAGCTGGTTAAAAAATCAATTAAAAGCGTTCGTAGAGAGGACCCCCGTGGCGAGGAGCTCTCCCAACACAGCGCTAACCCCTTTGATAGGATAGACTCACTCAAAGCTTCTCTAGAGGCCAGTTTTCCACGGATTATGGAGCACAAAAAAACCACAAAACTATTTGACCTCTATGCCGAGTCGAATACGGTGAGCATAGTAAGTGGTTTCTTTTCTGACACTAGCGACTCCAACAGAACGATTCCCTTCGACGCTACCTGGCCAGCCTATGCGATGCTCACTTGGCTGTATGATTGGGGAGTACCGCTCTCAAAGTTTCAGCCAGAGACTCCGGCATTAATGCGCCTTTTAGATTTACTGGGTAATAACGCGCGAGTTTGTTTCATTTTTTTACTAAGAGTGCGCGACGAGAAACTGACGAACCACTACTTAACTCAAGTGAGACTCTCTTTGGTTGAGACATGTGAAATCGAGTGGATATATGATCGGCTTTTACAATCAGCAAAGAGATATCTTGATGCTATTCAAGAAATACCTGCCTCCCCCAAAAAAGACAGTTCGGACCTTAACTGGTATTTGGACACCTTGTCCCGACTATGCTGCAGGTTATCAGGCAAACAACTTGAGTCAGTCCTTGAGTGGGCTTTGGAAATATTCGCATTGGAGCAGATTCGGGGTTTACGTGGAGATGGCTTTACAAACCTTCTTCGACGGGTCTTCGACAACATGACAGACCGACAGATATCAGCGTGGATGTCAAAACTACTCCAGTTCCCCATCCTGGCTGAGCAGGAAGGCCGTGCCTTTGTCGCACATTGGTTTCCTAATCCGTTTTTAGATATTCAGTTAAGAAAGGTTGAAGTCCCCCGATCGGGGCGTGGTGCTGAAATGGGTCCGGCAATAGCGGGGCTTTTGGAAAAGCTTCGATCGGACCGTGATGGAGTGCGAGGCGAGGCGGCGTTTAGGCTTTATTTTTTAATGGGTAACGACTGGTTAACTGATCAGGAGAAGAAAAGTTTTTTGTCGAGCTTATGGGAGCAAACTGATGATTGCTGGCCCTCTAGTGTGCAGCTATTTCGCTTTGCGTTTTTACTGACCCCAAAGCCCGCTGGACCTGAGATCAAAAAGGTGTATCGGGATTGGCTTTCTAGGCAGTTCAATGAGGAAGTTAAACAAGGTGAACCACATAAGGATAGAAATCTACTTGTCGAATTTACTAATGCAACTGAGTCGCTAAAGTCGCCGGACCCGGTCAAGATCAACGACTGGTCTGAACTTGAATTCATTGAAATGATTCGTTGGATACTTCGGTATTATAGCGCGCATTCGGCACAACTGCAAAACGGAGTAAACGGAGTAACCTATGAAAAAGTTATTGAAGAGGGTTGCCTTACGGTCTCTAAGTTTGCTCACCGGTTCCTTTCCCCAGAATCGAAAGAGGGACTTCTAGCGATCAAAAAACTGCACGGGATTACTGAATCACACTCGCAAATGAAAATCAAACTGTTGCCAGCGGTATCGTGGTTCAAGCTTGAGGGGCCGAGCCTTGCAGGAAAATTAGTCTTTGACGCTTCCTGTGATGAATCTCCCCAGGTTCAATTAGATGCGATCGTGGTTTTGTACTGGTGGATTTTGCAAGAGTTCTCTAGCGGGGACAAGGTTTTTGCTGCAGAACTGTTAGACTTGTGGGTGGACGCCGTGTTTAGTTCGTCGCCGAGGAACATTATGAGGAATTTGGGTTTAGTGGGCGACATGGTTAAAAGAATGCAAGAATTCCTTTTGGAAAGCCAAAACACCAAATTTTTGCTTAACCTTTTTAAGCTCGAAAAGAAAGCAAAAATCGCAGACCAATGGGAGCTTTATTTTCGAAAGGCCAACCCCTCCGAATTTCAAATTCCCATCGAATACGTGATGGATATTCGACATGCCTTATTCGGAACCCTGAGTGCTTTACAAAATGATCTGCCGGACGACGAGTTTTTAACAAGCCTAATTGAGCAAGGTAAACAAGAAAGTTTAAACGAAATCAAACATCTCTTCGAGGATTAATCCAAAGCACCTCGGTGGTCGTCCGCAGCCCTCCGGTGTACCCCCGCCGCTCAACTCGCCGCCGGTCTTTAAACAGCTCGTCATAAAGCGCCGACGGGTACCCCGCTAAGACGACTTTTCCCCGCACATGGTGCAACACTTCGGCCAGCTCGATATGGTCGGCGTCGCTCATCTCATGCGCATACCCCCGCCCGCCTCGGTTGCAGGTCGAGTGCGGGTAGGGGGGGCAACAAAAAACAAAACGTCCGGCTTGCTCCCCAGTCGTACTTCCTGCTAAAGTCCAGTTGTTAAAATATTCCAAAAATGTAGAAAGAGAAAATCAAATGAAACTGACAATCCCACCAGTGCAAATCGATCCAACTAAGCCTTTTAACCACGACCTGTTCAAACGAGAAGAGTTTGGAGAGGGGCTAGCCAATTTAATCCTTAAATTTGACGAACCGTTAGTAATTTCAATCGACGCCCCGTGGGGAGAGGGGAAAACCACCTTTGTGAAAATGTGGAAAGGTTTACTCGATCAGAAGAAAATTCCCGCTATTTATGTGGATGCATTCGCCCACGACTATCTTGATGACCCATTCATGACGGTTGTCGGTGCAATCAATCAATACGCTGAGGAAAATACTCAACAGGGCCAGCAAACGAGGATGGCTGAATTCAAAGAAAAATCAATTAAAGTTGGTGGAAAGCTTCTGTCGGTCGGAGCAAAGTTGGCGGCGAAAGGCACGACATTGGGACTCGTCGGCGAATCCGAGTGGGAAGGCTTCAAAGACATCCAAAAAGCTTTATCGAACGAGGCCGCCAAGGGGGCAGAAGAGTTCGTAAAGCATCAATTAGAAAGCCATAAAGAGGCCCAAAATGTGGTTAAGTCTTTCAAGGCTTCGTTGGAGGATTTACCAGAACATTTAGGAGACGGTCAAAATCCGTTGGTGATCATCATTGATGAGTTAGACCGATGCAAACCCACTTTTGCGGTAGAATTGATAGAGAAGATTAAACATCTGTTTTTGGTTCCTAAAATTGTTTTTGTCTTAGTGATGAACAAGGAGCAACTCATGGAAGCGATCCGGTTTGTTTACGGACAAAATATAAAGGCCCATACCTACCTACAGAAGTTTATCACCATCGAAACCCAGCTTCCCAAGAAATCTCAAACTCAGTTTATTGCCTCAAGCGAAATCTGGGCTTATGCTGAACACCTCTTTAAGCAACATCAACTCGGTTCACAGGGTCGAGCCCTGGATGAAGTAGGTTGGCTAATACTGTTATCCGTTTCTCTAAATCTATCGCTCCGAGAGGTTGAAAAAGCAATGTCCTTGGTTACCCTATATGTCGCTACGAGCTCAAATAATCCTGCTATACCGCTTCGTTTAGTCGGCGCTCTGGCCGTGATCAAGGTGAAACTACCCGATCTCTTTGCAAAGCTTTCAAACAGCGCAATCAGTGGCGCAGAGCTCTTCGAATCCCTTCCCTTTCCTAAAGGAGCTAGTGTCAATGAAATTATCAAAAGAGATTGGGTTAGAATGAACTCAGTCTTTGAGACATTCTTACTTACAGATAACCAATTTCAAAAATTAACAGATAAAGATAAGGAAGACAGGGACCAATATTTGCAATGGCTATATGCGGCTGACCTCGGTCGACTAGAAGCCATCCCTTATCTGACCGATCGGCTTCGCTCGTTTGTGGGATACTAAAGCAGGCAGATGTTGACCCTTTTGATCTAATCTAATCACTACATGGCGTACAAGGGACATCCCCGAGAGGAGTATTGTCCCCCTCGCCGCCGCAGGCATCATAAATCTCATGCGCCAACACCTCCCGGCTCACCGGTTTGGTTTTATTCGTAGCGTTCATGCCCCCTCCTTCGCTTCAAAATGCGCCTTGATTTCCCGACCTGCGGCCAACGCCTCTTTTTTCGTCGGCCAGATTTTAAGCTGGTTATTTTCGAAAACCGGCCTCATCGGAGCGCCTTTCCGAACCGAGATTTTGCCCCCAAACCCAACCAGTTTAGGCGGGTCATACTTGATGTTGTGCACTGTGAACGTTTTAATATTAAAGTTTTCCACTGACTCTCCTATTTTTCAGTTCGTTTCTTAAATTGCCCATTTGCCCCCCTCACCGGCCCATCCGTTGAGGCTTGGGGCTTCATGGGAGTTTGTGATTTGATCGGCGGCCACCGGTCATCTGCCGGTCGAACCGTTGTATTCACTGACTTGAGCCCGATCAAAAAACTCAAGAGATAAATGAGGCATTGCAACCCCGAACGCCCGGCCAAAACAAACCCGATATCCGAGCCGCTTGCCTGCATTTTCGCCACAACGTCGCTCGCCGGTCGCTCCTTCAACGCTGCCGACAACTCGCCTTGAACCTTCGCCCGTTGGCGGCTCGCTTTCGCTAAGTTCGCCTTTTGCCCGAGCTGATAAAACCGATCCTCAGCGAGCTGCGATGCGGCCAGCGATTTACTGAGCGCTTCAACCTGCCGATCAAAGACCAACGCCCCTCGCTCCCCTGCCTGAGCTTGACCCAAAGCCAAGCCCGTGACGTGGCGACTGCTCGCATAAATGTTCCCCACCGCCAGGGCCAAGACCGCCGCAACCGCCAGGGTCTGGATAAAACCATGACACCCCCGAAGCTCCCGATGATAAGCGACCAACACCGCCGCCCCCAGCTCGATCGCCAAGGCCGACGCCCAAGCCCGGAGCTCAACCAAAAGCCCGGTCCCCGGCAGCAAATCTCGAAAGAACCCCGCTGTGTCCGGCACGATGGCGACCAGCGCACAAACCAGAGCTAAAAGAGAAATGGCTCGTTTCACATCCCCTCCTCACTCACCACTTGATCCGTTTTTTTCTTCTTTTCATTGATCACTAACTCATATTTCTTCTCGCCTACAATAATCCCCCAGGCCATTTTGCCGCCCTCAGTGATACTCTCAAAAATCATCCGGACGATTTCACTAGTCACATCTTTTTTGACCAAATAAAGCCCGTGACCGTTTTCTTCGACTGCAAACCCAGCTAAACAACGACCCGACAACTTGGAAAAATTAATCCGAACCATATCCAACATGCCCGAAACCAAAGCCGCTGCTATGTCCGGTTCGATCTCCAAATTGAAGTCTGCATAAATTTCTTGAACGACCTCATACGGATCTTCAAAGCACTGATCCTCTTCGATCTCCATCCCTAACGCCCGGGCGATCACATAAACAGCCTCTTCGGCTGAAACCTCGATATCTTGACTCATCCTCTCTCCTGTTTCAATTCCCCAATTTTCCGCCGACACAGGTCCAACCACAATTGATTATCCCAAGACGGATTCGATCTAAACATCTGTCTGCTAATTTCTAACAACTCCCGCCAGCGGTTGAGCCGCTCTTCAATCGTCCGAGGCGAAGCCCCTGGATTAGGCGTCCCATCACAGACGTTAGCCGGTAAATGGTCCATGCCACTCCTCCCCGTTACAAAGTACCTCGCCCTTAATCTGAGGGCCTTTCAATCGAACGGTGACATTCAATACCCCACCGCATACCCCGCATTCCTGTTGAAACCCGGTGAAGTTTAAGGTTTCAAAAACCCCGGTTTCTTTCTCCAATTCAATAGCGCTCAAACAATCCGGGCACCGCCCCTGCTCCAGCACCATATCCAATGCGATTGACAGCATCGTCTTGTTCATCATGTTCATGGTTCGTCTCGGTAAGGCAGCCACTGCTGCGATTTTCCACCCAGGGCCCGGCCTAAAAAACCAGCACAAGCCGCCGAACTTTTCGAACGCCCAAAACACCGAGCCACTTTCCCAGGCCGGTGGCACAGGCTCAAATGGGCCGGTTTCTTTTTATTCAAACAAAGACGACAAGGCGTCGGGCTCTCGTCAGTTCTCCACGTCGCTAGTCCCATGGTCCCTCCTTGGTTACTTCCAAAATTTCCGTCTCCCACTCCCCCGAGGGCAAGTACCACTTTTGCCCCAGCCTCTGGTGCCGCTCAAGTGCGGTGGTCCGGTTGAGCCAGGCGGGCAGCTCACAAGCCGCCCCTTTGCGCTCTTTGTTCATCGTCAAACTCATCTCGCTGTCCCATTTGCCGCCAGGCAGCAACATCGACCGATCATAAATCTTGTACAACCGCAACAAATCCAGCACCCGAGGCACCGCCGCCCGCTTGGTCTCCGGGCTCTCGCAAACCCAAAAAACCGAAGAAAAAGGAAACCGGATCGCGCCAAAAACCAGGGCTTCTTCACAGCTCCTTGGTTCGTTTTTGATCGGGTCTAAAAAGATTGTCTGGACCGAGCCCAACCGGCCAAAGAGTTTGACCGCCTGTTGCTGGGCTTGGGCCTTTGCTTCGCTGTCGATTGACCCTTGGACGGGCACCCAAAACTGCTGATCAATGCCCATGATTTGTGCTAAATACTCCATGATTTCTCCAGGTGTATGTTTCAGGGGTTACCAAGGTTACTAAGATTAAGTCGTTGAAAATATTGATTCTATTCTTTTAAAACAGGGGTTACTTAGGGGTTACCAAGGGTTACTTTTAAAGGTTACCGGTAACCCCTTGGTAACCCCTAGGTAACCCCTACCCATCAGGCTGTAGATTCTTTCCCATAGGGGGATGAGGGTGTTTTTTGTGGTTTGGTAACCAGGTAACCCTCTTCAACCACGTTTTTGGGAATCTGAAAGACCCAGCACTTGACGGTGCCGGAAAATCGGCTTTTGACCGGGTGGTTGGAATGCTCAAACTTAAACTCCTTGGCCTTCTTCAACTCCCCATACAGACGGTCCTTTTCAAAGGCCCACCCGGCACTACGAAAGGCCGACTCAATCTCGGTCATGCTGATCGCCAGCACATCCGGCTTGATCGAGTGGTTCAGCGTGAAGGCTTGTTCCTCTGGGTGTTTCGGGTTCGGTTTCCAGTATTTATCGTCGTGGGCCAGTTTCCTCACTTGCTCGAAGAAGTCCGACACCGTGGCCGAATCAGAGCGCAACGTGTCCTCTCGGTCATAGGCCAGGTCCCGTACGAAGTTGGCGTAGGACGTGAAAACTTGGCGATCGAGCCCGAGCAGCTTGACCACCATGTTCCCGGCGGCCAGCAGGATGGTGTGGTTGAAAACAATCCGGTCATTTTTCAGCGGCGCCAGCTTATTTTGGGGGTCCGGCTTTTCGGGGTGCAACCAAGCGGTTTGCTCCGGGAAGGCTTCAAAAAAGAGCCGCTTCGCTTTGACTTGGTTCTTCAAGACAAACCCGAGATATCCCCCGATTTCCGGCCCCAGGCCTGCGATCCGCTTGGCGTTTTGGGCCTTCTCTCGGTTGAACTGGTTCGGGTCCTTGGAGAAGAGCAGCCGGTTAAACCGCTCCAACACCGCTGTGCTGGCTTCTACTTCCCCATTTTGGGCGATCACCAGGGCGGATTCAAAGTAACTGGTGTAGGTCTCGTTCCCTGCCGACTTGATCCCCACGGTTCTGATGATCCCGGCGTGGTTGTACCAGGTCTTGGTGTGTTCAAAGTTGAAGGGAGTTACCTTGCGGCCTTTGTCGTCTTCCCCTTCCTCGCCTTCTAAGAGGACGGTGGGTAAGTTGCAAAAGTGCTCCATGGTCCGGTGAAGCCCGATTTTTGAGCTGGTCTCCGAAAGAGGGGTGCCCTCAAAGCCAGGTCGGCACAAGAGCTTCCAAATAAACCGAAGCAAGGTGGACTTCCCGGTCCCCGGTTCCCCGAGTAACAACAAAAAGGGAAAGGCTTCTAACCGCTTGCGGATTTGCTCGGCGAACAGCGAGGCGGTGAAATAAGCCAAGGTAACCAGACCTTTGTTGCCAAAGGCAGCGTAGAAATCATCAAACCAAAGGAACTCGGTTTCATTGGGGGGCACAATGAATGGAAGCTTTTTTAAGGTTGGGTCTGCCACCTTTTTTACAAAGTTTCGGTCCCCTAAGTCGGTGTATTCGAGCTTGTTCGGCAAGTAGGCCTGGCCGTCTGAGCCAAACGCAAAGGACGGGAAGACGTAGGCCTCGGTCTGAGGGTCGTAGCCTGTTTTGCTCAGCACCCGGACGATATCCGCCTGGGTCTGGAAGTTTTGTAACAGCATGGTCTTGAGCCAGTTGTCCTGGCCGTGGAAAAAGGCCCCCGGTGCTTTGTTTAAAATTGTTTCCCTGAGTTTTCCTGTCGCCGAGATTGCCCCGGCGGTGAGGCACACCACCTTGGAACCCTTGCCGTGGATGTAATGGATTCGCACCGAGTACCCGGCGTCCTCTGTGATCTGGTCGATCTCAACATACAAAAACTCTAGCCCGAAGTTGCCCAAAGTCTCGATCATGTACGATGCTTCCTCGTCGACTTCTTTTTTGGTGCATCCAAAGAGCTGGTTTTTGTAGTTGAAAACCAGGGTCTTTCGTTTGCTTCGCTCGAAGAGAAGCTTGGCGTAGGCTTCTGCGTTTTTCGACTCTTCTAGCCTTCCCCGCCAGAGGGCCTCGTCGATTGCCTCTTGGTTGAGTTTTCCCTCCTTGGCCAAGTCGTCCCAATCGATGCCCTCCGGAGGGAAAGCCAAAGCGGTGGGGAACCCCATTTCCTGGGCTCGCTCTTGGGCTACTTTTGCCCAGACTACCCCGGCTCGGGTGCCTTTCTTTTCGTTGATCGGGTCGTAGTCTCCCGCAAAGATCAGCTTGGGCCGGGCTTGGCCGAATTCTTCAAAAGTCAGGTATTTGTTGCTTGAGGACAAAGCGGTCCCGGCGGCCAGCCCAAAGTCATCAAGCGCCCAGGATTTAAAGATGCCCTCGGTGATCCAGACTTCCTTGACCTCGCCCAGCTTAACATTCGGCAAAAAGTAGAGTTTTCCTTGGTAGAGCCCAAAGGTCCGGCTTTTGTCGCCTTTGTTGACCCCGATCAACCGCTGCCAAATCAGGTTTTTTTCGCCGTTGGGGAAGACAAACTTGACGGTGTCGTAGCTTCGCCCGGTGTCCGGGTTTTTATAGTTTCCTTGGCTAAACCATTCATCCTTGCCTTCAAGCTTGAGCCCACGGGCGGCGATATGCCGCTTGGCGAGCCCTTTTGGGTCGTTTGGATCGGGCCGGTCGAGGTCTAAAATCTCAGATTTCAGGCCGGGCAAACAGTCAACCAAAGGGGTAAACGCCCCACAGTTGTTCTCCCGATTGCACTTGATCCCCGCCAGACTCTTTGAGATATATGCCTCAGACTCGTTGCAACCGGGGCAATCGATGTTGTAATAGCCGCCACCTTGGCTTCGTTTGGCGTTCGGAAAAATTTCCTCAATGTATCGCCGCTTGATCCCCTCGGCCTGGGGGCTGGTAAACAAAGTGCTGTTTTGTGCGTTCATGATTCCCTAGATAAAAACCGTTTCGCCGCCGCCCGAACCTGGGCCTGGCGTTCTCTCTCTTCTCGTTTTGCGTCGACGTCGGTAGCAATCCGCTCGAGCCAAGGCAACGCCCCGACCAACCGCTTCAAACAATGCTCCAACCGACCCAGGGGCCGACTCTGGACAACAAGGGTCTCCTTGATCTCCAACACACCAACTTCAATCCGCTGGAGCCGCTTAAATATTTCAAACTCAACCCCCATGTCCCCATCCCGAGCCTCTTCCTCCTCCGGAGGGCCATTCACCTGCCGGTTCATCCCTCGACCTCCAAAATAAACTCCTGCGCCGCGATCTGAATATCCCGTGCCTCTTTGATGAGCCGCCTCCGCTCTTCATCGGTGAGCTTCCCGTCCTCGTAGGCTTCCATCAAAACCCCCGACAGCTCCCCGAGCTCCTTCGCCGTGGCCGCCAACTTCAAAAACGCATTCCCCCCGCCCCCGCTCCCAGGGGCCACCGACACCGGAAAATACCCCCGCAACTCACAAAGCACCCGCAACAACGGCGCCGGATCGTCAACTTCTTCAATAATTCGCAGCAAAACCGCCACTTTAAAGACATCTTTTTGTCCGGGGTTGATCGCATTACGAAACATTTGTACCCGTTCGCCGATGGCGGCGGCCAGAATCTTCCCTTCTCGGGGGTTTCCCTTTTTGATCGCTTCGTGAATGGCCTCAAGAAGCTGCAATTCGTGTTTTCCGATTTTCATTTTATCTCTCTGTAAAAACAAAATTAAAAAGCCTAGCTTCCCAAAAAAAAGCTGTTATCATCAGTGCGAGTCAGGCGGCAGTAGGCGGCACCGACTGTGGACACCAATTCCCAATTTTCGACCCTTCCCAACTTTCGGGGTTGAAAGGGTCCCTTTTCAAAATCTCGGCCCCACACCCGTTGCCGCACTCATACCGCCCCGGCGCCACGAGGCTGACCCGGTGCCCGTTCGCCTGAGCCTCCCGTTTGAGCCGGTTAATTTCGACCAACATAAGCCCCCGGCGGATTGAGTTTTTTAGGCATTTTGCGCAGATATTTTGGCTCCATGATCCCGACGACCGGCATCTCTAAAAACCGATCAACCGTGACACGCCGAGCAAATGAAACTTGGTCATCAAAGTCCAAATGCTCGTCAATCGGATGATCAAGCCGAACCAGCTCAACCAGCTGCACCGCTTCAAAAATGCGGCCCGAGCCCGAAGGGTCTTTAGATTCGGGCACTGACAACAGACCGACATAGACCCAGAAAAACTGGTCGATGAACACAACCGACCCAATGGCCCGCTCCGGCAACTGATCGTGGACTTGCCGAAACTCAACCTTCTGCACCGGTCGGTACAGCGGGTTGGCTAGATGTTGATTAACCGCATTCATACCGCCCCCTGGATTTGGCCGACATCGATGTCCTGGGTCTTGCGAACCAAGTTCCTCGCCCAGTCGTTGCCCTTGCGGGCGAGCTGGATGAGCTTGACGAGGATCGAAGGGGGAACAATGCGGTACGCTTCCGGAGCGTCGCCCTGGGGCGTAAACCCAAGGTTGTAGAGGGCCTGCGTAAACGCCGACTTGGTGCTGCTCCCCGCCTTGTCCATCATACTTATGACAGCGTGCCAATCGGTGAGCCGGGCTTGAGCGGGCTTATGCTGAATCTTGAGCAACTCAGCTTCCATCCGGTTAAAAGCTTCGATGTATTTGACCTTGAACTGCATCGCCTCTTTACCAGTGAAGCCCATGGCCAAGATGGCAAAACCGTCTCGGGTAACCTCGAACATGGGCCGAGGTTTCCCTTGAGCATCCTTGTATTCAGCCGACGCAAAATTGCGTCGGCGAAATTCGGCGGGGCAATCAAGGGTTCGGATGACCCGCATGACCTCTGTGTGCCTTTTCCCAAACGTCTGAGCAAGGTTCTGGCTAGTGGTGACGGCTTTGCCCTCATGGATCGAAAGAATAGGTGCGTTGTTCATGATTCTCCTAAAGTTAAAGTGGTTCCGTCGGCGCAAAATTGCGCCGGCGATTGAGTCGAGCTAAAAATTAAGCCTGCCTACCCGGCCTTGCGTCGATTCCGAAAGGCATCCAGTTTCCGGGCGTCAACTTTGATTGCCCCATGGGCCTTTTCGTGCCGCTCGATGAACTCGACCAACGCCCGTTCCAGAAAAAAGGCCCGACTCCGCTGGTCGTTTAACGCAACCATGTCGAGCTTGTTGAGCAGCTCCGTTTCGATTTTCCCGGAGTAATGTGCTTTCATGTGTTCCTTGTGGTTTAAAGTGAGTTAAAAGTGCTTGTTGCAAGCACAAAACAAAAAGGTTAAAGTGCCCCCAAAGATTCAAATTTCTGAGACCACCCAAATGAACTAAAAAATGTACGCAATCATCAAGACCCACTTGGGCCAAATGCTTGAAGCCGAAGTTGAATTTCAACCCGGCAATCTCCTTCGCCTTTCTGTAAACGAAGGAAAATACAAAAAACTCGTCAGCTTCGTGATGGAAACGATTGGCGAGGGCACGTTCCAAAAACCGGCCCATAAGTTGCTCCTGAAGTGCGACAAAGGCCCTTTAAATATTTGGTGCGATGAGTTCCCGGTGGCTACTCCCAAATCACTCTTGTTTGGCTACGTAGAGGTGGAGGATGAGTCTCAGGATTATTGACAACAAGTTCGGGATGCTCGCCGTACTTGATCGACAGCTCGACAATGCCGGCAATACAACTCAAAAGCCGTTGAGCATTGGCTTGCACCCCTTTGTTTTCCCCGATTTTCGGGTGGTTTTTTAGGTATTCGAGCACAAGCTTGGTGGAGTCTAAGAGCTCCGGAGGACAAGGAAATTCCAAAATAGGAACATCGTTGAGACAAGCATTTTGGTAGATAGTGGTTTGAGGAGCAGACCCCATAAAAGCCTCGTAAAACAGGGATGAAACGGCCCCAAAAGGCCGCAGAATTAACGAACAAACAAAAGCGGATCAAAATGCTGCAAACACATTCAAGGTGGTTCAAGTTCGATTCACTCAAGTTGGCTTAATTATATCTCAACTGAGAATATAATCAAGTATAATTATTTCAATTAAGATAACTATGCATGAAGTAGCTGAAAGAATAGAGGAACTAAGGGAACTGTTGGGGGTAAAAAACCAACTGTCTTTTTGCAAAGAACTTGGTTTTTCTCAGTCTACATATGCTGGAATTATAGGGAAAAGAGGATCAAAACCTTCTTTAGAATTACTTATCTCAATTGAGAAGGCTTTTCCTGGCGTTAACTGGAAGTGGGTACTAACCGGCGAAGGCGAGAGTCTCGCCCAGCCAGCCGCCCCCGAAGTAGCAACCAACGAAGACCTCGATGCCCGATTGGAAAATCAACAAGACTTGATCAACTTCCAACGTGCCGAGATCGCCGAGCTTAAACGTCAGGTCCACGAACTTGAGAGCGTCCGCTTGACTGAGGACCGGGGGATGCCCCTAGGCCGTCGAGCTCACAAAGCAGCAGAACAAAAAGATTGATGACCACCGGATCAACGAGAGCCCCGCAGTAGCGACAATTCGCCCGCCCGGCCTCTTGAAGTCCACAGCATATGTATTTTTGATTTTTAACTAATTTAGACATTTTTATTCCATCCTTGGTTTTTGATTTAATTAAGAGGCAACCCTCAAATCAAAACCAAGACCAAATAACCCCGGCCCCCGGCCCTAAATAAAAGAGGAACAAATGAAACGCCTACTCATCACACTAACCCTAGCCCTCCTAACCACCACCACCCAAGCCGCCTCCCTCGAAGCCAACAAAGCCACCCTAAAAGCCGAAGTAAAAAACTACATCGAGCTGCAGCACAACGATGTAAAACCCAAAATGACTGAGATGTTTTTTATGTTTCATAGCTTCGTGGACTATATGTCCCCGACCAGCCAGAAAAGCTGGAGGATATTAGGGGAGATTTGTGGAAAATGGCGTGGGGTTCGGCAAGTAAAAATAGACCGCCCTAGAACCAAGGTAGACAATTTGGCCACCAAGCTCGGCCTGGATGAGTGGCGTGCCGATTTGTTCACCGAACTGCGCACCCAAAACTGCTACACCGCCCCTGGCTATGACCTGTGGTCAAAAATCGACCGACTCTGCCCCCTCGTCCAAAAGCAAAACCTCGACGGGCTCAAAAATGTCTTCCCATTGATCACCAAAAAATTCTCAAAATCCTACATGGAAAGCACATACAAACGAGAAGCCTGCACCCAAGTCCTAACCAACTTCAATTAATACAAAATGCCAGAATTCAGAGACTTCTTAAAAAACAATGCCCAGGAAAAAACCATGACCAAATACCACGTCCTCCTCACCTATAATTTCGGTGATACCAAGCCCGCTTTATACACGTCTTTTAATGATCGGTTGAAAAAGGCAATGCAGGGAACTTCCCCTGAGAAAATTGATGAATTAGGTACCGTTTGGACCTTTAAAATACCACTTAAAACTCAAAAGGAAGCCTGCAATCTCGTCAAAGAGGCGGTGATGGATGCCATCAGCGAGGTAAATAAAGAGGCTTCACCAGACAAAATCACTCTCAACGATATTGCCCTGCAAGGCAGCATAAACCCTGTTATCCGTAAATAGGGGGACCGATGAAAAACGAAACCCTCCTAACCCGGCTCAACCACCACAAAATCGAGGCCAAAGCCTTCGAAACCCTCGCCGGGATGTTCGAAGGGGTGGCGATCGACAAACAACTCCGGGATAAAGAAATGGAGGTCTTGAGGTCTTGGCTCGAAGAAAACACTGACCTCCTCAAGAACTCAACCTTCTCCGAGGCAAGCACCCTGCTTAAGAATATCCTCGAAAAAAAATCCCTTGGCGCCGAAGAACGGGAAGATATCCTGTACATTTGCCGCCAATTTTCCCTGCTTCATCACGGCCATTTTGACCAAGTGACTAGCGGCCTGCAACGGCTCCAAGGAATCATGGTGGGCATTGCCGCCGACGGCGTGATCGAACTCGGCGAGGTGACCGCTCTAAAACGCTGGATCGAAACCCACCCCGAACTGGCGGGCCGGTTCCCCTACTCCGAAATCAACAGCCTGCTCACCTGTGCGTTGGCCGATGGAAAGATCGATGAGGCGGAACAAGCCCAGTTGCTCGGCTTCATGCAGGCCTTCGGCGTCGACTTCGGCGGAACCTCCAACAACACCAAGGGAGTGACCGCCAACGCCCTAGGGATTTGCGAGATCGACCCTAACATTGTTTTCGACGGGATGTCCTTTTGCCTCACAGGCCGTTCCAAACGCTCGAAACGGGCCGATATCGCCGAACGGATTGAGCAACTGAATGGAACCGTTTATGGCGGGGTGATTAAAGGCCTCGATTACCTGGTGATCTGCGAACAAGGCAGTGCCTCTTGGGTGTACTCCGCCTATGGCAGAAAAGTAGAAGAAGCACTGCAAAACAGGAAAGAGGGCAACTTCGTCAAAATCATCCACGAAAACGACCTCTGGGATGCCTTTACTGACAACGGATACGAGTAGTATTAAAAATGAACGAACAAGAAAAGATTGCGTTATTTAAGAAGAATCTAGGCGAAAGCTTCTTGCCTTTTTTAAACGCCAAAGTGATCCCAGGCTACTCTCAGGAGGTGTCAGAATCCGCTTCAAAACCTGAGTCAAGCAAATATAAAAAAGACATCTTTAGGCTTGAATACATTCTATTAGTTAAAAGATTCACTGAGGCGATCCTTAGGAGGAAATTTGGGATTTACTCAGAGACACCGTGGTTTGTAGACGCATTCATTCAAAGTGAATGGGGGGAAACCCCACCAGTTGGATTTGTAGTTGCGTCTTTACCTGTTGTAGCGGCTCAAGTTGTTGCGGAAAAAATCAAACTGGAACCCTATCCAAACCTAACGTTTGGTCAGTTAACAAAGGATTGTTCTGAAGAATTAGAACTACTGGACTACTGTCGCAATAAACCTCTACCCCCGGAGATATCCCCTGAGTTTGATCCGGACTTTAGGGTTATCCTAGAAAACCGTGAACGTCTCAACGGCCTAGCAATCTTCAAGGTGCACGAAGCTGAAACATCCCACAATCTCAACCTCATCAAAGAATGGGAGGAAATCGTCGAGAAACAAAAAGAGTTTATCGAAACCAAGACAGCGGAAATTGCTGCATTAGAACAAAGGCTCGAAAAATCGAGATCTGAATTGAACTTTACAATCCTCAACAAAGGATTCAAGACGTTTTCCGAGGCTAAAACCAAAGACACAACATCGGTCCTCGGTACGCCCTTTAAATTTTTAGTTGCAGCGATGATCGCCATTCCTGTGCTTGGTTTCCTTCATCACTTTTGGAGTACCAAGGCAATAACAACATCAGACAAAATTTTGGAACTCACCCCCTACTTGGGCTTAGAGTTACTCCTCATTTTCTTTTTCAGAATTATTTTAAAGGACTATTTTTCATCCAAGGCCCAACTCCTTCAAATTCATAACCGGATGGCAGCTGTCGCTTTCATCGAAGACTATGTTCGTTTTAAAAAGGACAATGAATTGCTCCAGGGGCACAACCATCTTGAAAAATTTGAGTCCTTGATTTTTGGGGGAATCGCCGCTGAAGAGTCAAAAGTTCCAACCCACTTTGACGGCATCGAAGACCTAGCCAACTTGCTAGGCAAGTTCAAAAAATAAAAACCGCATCAACGATAAAACACCCAAGGAAAAGCCTGCAAACCCGCTTGAATAAACAAACAAAACCGATCTGTGAACGGCTGATGAATGAAGCGGGAACCGCCAAAACCCGCCATTCCCGCCACCCCAAAAAACTCCTAAACTCAACAGAAAACCTTACATTTTTTTCTATCAACCTTGACCAATAAATAAACATGGAAACCTACTTTGTTCTAATTACATATGACCTCCACACCGGATCATCTCATGATGACTTCAACGCTGTATTGAGGGAATATGAGGACACGATAGAAGAACTCGGCCCAAACACAGCCTGGGAATTTACCGTCCGATCAATGAGTATTGGAAGTGCGGAAACCAAAGCCGTTGCGAGGCTGCAAAAGCTAGCTAGGGAAGCCAAAGTAAAAATTAAAAATCTCGTCGCCATGGGCAGTGACGAAACGTGTACCCGTGAATGATGTGTTTTATGAGTCAAACGAGTCCCTCGTCCCGACAGAACAGCCATATTTAGCCAAATACCAGCCACAAAAAAAACAATGATCCAACCATTAACCCCCTCACCCCTTGTCCTCTATCTCAGTACCAACGGCCCTCACCCCCCGACCGTACCAAAAATCATCTCCCCTCCATTCCAGCCACCCCTCCCAAAAACCTCCCCCTTTCCCGCGGGCGTGGGAGTGCTTTTGAGGGCATGAAAGGGTGTTGGTTTCAATTTCTTTGAAATTTAATCTCAAAGAAAATCAATCTACTATTTTGCTATGACGAAACAGAGAAGTTACTTTTCAATCCGGGTTCAAAACGGTGAGAGCGTGATTCAAGGAAAATTTTGGGAGCTCAAACGTGACGACCAAGCTAAACCTCCTCGATGTACGCTGTGTAGTTCCGATGATGCGGAGTATTATGCAACAGCTCGAGGTAAAAAGAGGCGGACAGAAAAGCAGAAACAAGAATATTTGACTGGGCTTTATCAAGCCAAACTGCTTGAGCTGGAACAAGAAAAACCTGAGTTGGTTAAATCTGAGTCTTTTTCTGTTTTGGCGGCAAAATGGCTAGACCATGTTCGTGAATTTCGCAGTGCAGAGACGGCAAAGATATACTCTCAGTCTGTACGTCACTATCTTGACGCTGCGGGGGATCATCCGATCGAGGCGTTTGATCATGATTTTAACACAAAGTTTTTGCGCCTTTTAAAGTCGAAAGAGAGTAAGCGTGGTGGTACTCTCAGCGTCGCCTCTCAGATCAAACACATCAAAGCTATTCAGATATTTTTTGGGTGGGCATATCGAAGGGATTATCTGAGCCGCCCGATCCATTTAGATAAACCGCAAGCGACAAAAAGACCCCCAGAAGTCTATTCAATCTCTGACTTAGCCCGGCTCGACGAACATATTTTGGAGCAATTTAGGCAATCGAAACAGCAACGATATAAGAGTCTTATCTGGAATCATTACCGCGCACTTCAACTAGCTACTAACCTCTTGCTCCGGGAAGGAGCAATCTGGTCATTAAAGCTTGAAAATATAGATCTAAATCGAAGGGTAATTCGTATCCGACACAATCCTGAACTCAAGTGGCGAAACAAAAAAGGGAAGGAGGTCGATAAGCCGATCAATGCTGATTTGTTCGAGTTCTTGACTGTAGATTTAGAAAAGCGTGGGAAAGATGAACGTTACTATTTAGATAATGGTGTGGGGAATCTCTGCTACAAGAACCCTGGAGAACTTTCCCGGGCATTTGGTAGATATAGAGATAATCTAAATTTGCCTGAGAGAATAAAGCCGATGCATGGCATTCGGGGAGCTATGATCACGCATTTGCTTGCGAGCGGTGTCAACATCGCTCTTGTGAAGGAGCTCGCTGATCATGAGTCAATTGTGACAACCGAAAGCTATGCGAACGCAAAACATTTTTCAGCACAGCAAGCTGTCGATATGATTACTCTAAAGGACACATTGGGGACACATAACTGATTATTTTACCTGTTAAGCTAATAAAACAGTCATGTACATGATTGAAAACAGGACTTAAAATCCCTTGTCCGTAAGGGCGTGCGGGTTCAAGTCCCGCCCCAGGTACCACAGTTAAATCATATATTTTGTATTCCGATTGGTTTGGACCGGTCAGTTAGTTTAGCTGATTGCGCCCTAATTAGTCTGGTTCTGTGCGTTTATGCGCTGCCCCCATTGCACCAAAAAAGCCGCCAGAGTCAGCCACGACACCAAGAGCCAGGGCAATGAGCCTCTGGTCCAAACGGTCTACTACCGCTGCGCGTGCTGCGAAACCCGCTTCGAGCTGGACAAGTCGGTCGCCAACATCCGCACCCCCGACGACCCCGACAAGGTCTACCGCCGGGTGCTGAGTGACCTAACCAAACTGACCAAGCCCCAACTCCAGGGCCTGCTACCCAACCTAAAAACCCTCATCCAAACCGCCCCCGAACCGCCCCAACAAATCAGCTTTCTTTGACCTCTGCGTAACCTTTCCTCATCTTAGCTGCCACCGGGTCAAACCCCTCCGGGAAATGGGTTGTTTCGTCGTAGAATGCCCCCTCAAGCTGAGCCCCCTGAAGGTCAGTCCACTGAAGATTAGCCCCCCGAAGGCGAGCATGATTGAGCTCCGCCCCCTGAAGGTTAGCCTCCTCTAGGTTAGCCCCCTGAAGCATAGCCCTCTGAAGATTAGCCCCCTGAAGCTTAGCCCCCTGAAGGTTAGCCTCCTCTAGGTTAGCCCCCTGAAGCTCAGCCCCCACAAGAATAGCCCCCTGAAGCTTAGCCCTCTGAAGGTTAGCCCCCTGAAGCTTAGCATCCCAAAGCTCAGCCCCCTGAAGCTTAGCATCCCAAAGCTCAGCCCCCCGAAGGTTAGCATGATTGAGCTCCGCCCCCTGAAGGTTAGCCTCCCAAAGGTCGGCTTGTCTAAGTTCGATCCTGTTCAACGTTAATTCAGCGAAGACTGGCCCCTTGTCTTTGATCAACTCGTGGATCCGCCGGACGGTTGGGGAGCAGTCAATGGAATTTTTGCTAGGGTCGGCGTCCTCTTCTTTAAGCCGTTTCACCTCAGAACTGGCCAAAAAGGAAACCAAAACTTCTTTCGCCGATTCCTGGAATTGTTCGCCTAACTTGCCTTCTAAAAAAGGCAAAAATTGAGGAACCGAACCGAGCTGCTGTGCTTCGTCTCCAGAGAGCAACCATTCAACTAGCTTGTGGAAGTTGGTTTGGTTGTGGGTGATGGTTTGGTTGTGGGTGATGGTTTGGTTTTCGTTGGAAACTTCCCTGTTCTTATTCGCAACTCGTTGGTTTTCAATGTCCAGCTTTTTGTCCATATCCCGCCAGAACCACAGAAAAAAGGCAGGCAACACACCGAGGAGGAAAAACAGGTTCTGAGCTTCTTTGCCCTCACTTTTCAACATCGATGCGAGCGTCCAATCAGCAGGAAGGTACAACCACCAAACCAAGAACAATTCCGCCAAAACCAAGGAGAAGATAAACGGCCCTCGTGGAACAGTTTTGAACAGCCCAAACCCTTTGAGCACAACGCTCTCGATCTGCCCTAAAACCGTTTTATCGTAATCACCCATCAAAACCTCACCTCAAAAATATTGTTATTAATTTTCCCCAAACCCTACCAAAGCGGCCCTGGCAATGCCAGCCGTTTCATGAGACGTGGGGTGGGCAATCCACCCCCACTTCTCCCAACCCCGCAACATTAAACAGCTGCTGCCGGACTAGGAAAAGACGGCGGTGAATGGGGAGAGACAAATTAGTTTTTTGTAGTTGGGTTGGGGTAACCCACAAGCTTCGCTTTTTTGTTACAATCCACTTCTTGAAACTCGGTCAACCTCAACGCCCCGTTCTTGGTCGCAATTTTCCATAGGTCCTTTGTTCCCGGGCAAATATTCACTTTACACTTTCCCAGGGAGCCAGGGAGGCAAGTTAACCCGTTGACCCATGTGGCACCATTTAACTGTGCTCCCGTCAAGAGAGCCATAGGGGTTTTTGCTTTCGTAGGACCTGGATTCACCACGCCTTTTTCTAAAAAGGCGTATTGTATGTACTCCTTTCCCCCTAACTTTACATTCCTCAAATTTGCTCCCATCAAATATGCAAACTCCAAATCAGCACCCATCAAATTAGCACCCATCAAATTTGCTCCTATCAAACCTGCGATATGCAAATTAGCACCCATCAAATTAGCGCCCCTCATTTGAACCATTACCATATTAGCATCAGAGAGGTATGCGTCACGTAAACCTACAGCACCAAGGTCGACTCCCCTTAAATCGTCCTTTGCCGAAACAATGATGGCCGCTGTCTCACTCAAAAACTTTTGTGGAGTCTCGGTTTCAAGAAGCCAAAAAAAGGCTCTTATAGAATCACCAAATTTTGGTTCAATGGGGATTTTTTTTCGTTGGATTTGTGCCAGGCGAGTCAAGGCCGCTTTTCGGCTTTTGGTGGAAAGTTGGGCCACCGAGAGGTTAAATTCATATTCAACCTGGGCAAGTTGGTCCATGTACCTCTGGGACGCCAAACCGTAGTAGGCTACATAAAGACCGATCAGCCAAACAAAAATACTTGAAGGCCGCCGCTTAAACTCCCCCACCGGAGGCCGAATCTTAAACCAAATGAGCCGCAACCCCGAAAGATCATAAACCCGGTTTTGGCTTTCATTCAAAAATTTAGTAGTCCGCCCAAACCCTTTGCGCACACCGCCCTCAATCCGCCCTAACACCGTTTTATCGTAATCACCCATCAAAACCTCACCCTAAAAAGATTTAATTCCATTTTTGCGCAGCCTACCAAACCCACCCCGCCAACACCAGCCGATCAGCGACGAAACCGGCCTGCTGGCCGCTCAGTGCGACAACCCCAACTGCCTCTGCCGCTTCGAGCTGACGTTGTCGTTCAGCCGGGAACTCACCCCCCCACTGACACCCCCACCCGCCAAAAACCAACTCGACCTCCTAGCAATCCTCGACCGCTAACCGCCGAAGCGGTGAACGCCTCCTAGGTGCCTGCTTCCTCCAAAAATCGCTCACTCGCTGTTTTTAAAAACTCGCTTCGGTCCTGCCCAGTCCCCGCCCGGTATTTGTCGATGCGGATCACCAGGTCGGTCGGTAGGCTGGCGTTGACTTTTTGCTTGGATGCGTACCGATAGACCAGGCTCGCATCGAGCTGCACAGGATAAAGCCGCTCCCCATCTTCAAGGCTCGCCTCCATTTTTTCTAGCTTCGGCTGCTTGGGAAGCTTCTCCTCGTCCGCCAACATCATCGCCAAAACATCCTTGGCCATATCCAAGGAATTCTCCACACCCTTTCCACAGGTAAAGACATTTTCAAGGCCAGGAAAGAACACGTTGATCATTCCTTCCTCGCCCGGTTCATTTGAGGGGCTGAACGTCGCCCAGTAGGTTTTCATCATTTCCTCCGTGGGGGCTATTTGAGCCCCGCCTGTTTTTTGATTGCCCCTAAGGTGCCCTTAGGGAGGTCGCCTTTGTGCCGTGGGACTGGTACAGCATTTTCGCCCTTGGTCCATTTACTATGGTTAGCCCCTTCGGTTTTGATCCAACCGGCTTTCTTTAGTAATTTTTCAAGTTCTTTAACGGTCATCTTTCCTCTTAAGTTAAAATGAATATATACGCCTAGGCGCATATCGTCAAGAAATAGATTGCGCCTAGGCGTATATATTTTAACTGTAAACAAAAAAGGCCTCGGCTCAACTTGTGTTGAACCGGGGCCTTTCTCTTACGAGGACTCAGCGGCCCACAACTCGGCCAAGAGGGGCTTCTGTCGCTCAAAATCGTCACACAAAAAAGACCGGTTCTTGCGCTCCAACATCGCAACAAACGGTTCTTTTTTTTCATCATCTTGCCTAGACCGTTCGGTGGATGTATATTGGCTGAAATTTCCTAAGGAGACCTTTTATGAACCAAGAAACCAACGGCCTTCACCTAGCGGTCATGGCCGCCGACTTGACCTCCCATTTGGCGGAGATCCATAAATTAACCGTCGCAGAGGCGCAGGAGGCCTACAAAAAAATGTTTGAAACCGTCACAGACAGCTTCTTTGAAAAGTTCCCACCCACAGATTAACCGGTCTTTGATTTTAGCCAGCTTTCAACGCCCTGCGCCGAGTCGGTGACCATCGAAAGGATCCAACAAAATTGGGATCGACATTCGTTCAGTGAGTCTGGGGTTGGGTTTTCGGTGATGATTGTCGCCGGGGCAAGATGGGATCATTGGGCCCTTGAGATGCGGACTGGCGGGCCGACCTTTGATCGGAAGAATTATGGTTACCCGTTAGTCGATGTCAGCTACTCCTGCTCATACTACGTTTATTAGGTGGGCTCTGTAAGTGATCGGGAGGGGGCTCGGCCCGGGGGGCAGGTGTGCCGAAGGCCCCCGGTTGAGCGGTTTCGGCCTGAATGCTCAGAAATACGATCTGCCGAGTTAATCTTGCAACCGGAGGGGATTTTGGGCGGGCCGGCTAAAGGAAATAACGCTGCTTGAGGGGGCTGCATCAGAGCTACTTAAGCTCTGCAACGCCCACCTGCCGAGTAGGGAAATCCCAATCAGGCTCAAAGAAACGACCGCGCCAAACCACCCAAGAGTAACCCCGAGCAGCAAACCAGCTAGAGAAACCGGTAGCAGTCCGCCGTAGGGTGAGCCGTGGTGGTCGATGCCATGGATGTGGCTGCGGGAATATACATACTTGCTTTGTTGGATGATCATCCAATAAAATAGGCCTGACCACGCTAAGATTGTGAATGCCTCTTCCATGACTCCTCCAGTGAACCTTGATCGGTAACTTGATTCGTTTCTCTCAATATACTCGATTTTGCGGGTGGTGCGCAAGATGAGGGAAGGACCTAGGTAGTTTCGGGGGGATCCATAAGGTTTTGTTACTAGTTCATTATAATACCCTATTTGCGGTGTCTTAGCAGTGAACGGTTGGTGGTGCGTTCGGTTTTTTGCGGGAAATTCTTTGTTGTTCATCTCACCAAGGGGTTGGAAAAAATGTCTGAGCGCCCTTGACTAGCTTTCCATTCACACCGGCTTCCGCTAGAATGGAAACTGAACTTGTAATCAAGGAATGAGATTGAAAGGAACCATCGGATTTTTAGTGGGCTGGCTGTGTTTTGCCTCGGTTGGACTGGCGGCGATTGATTTTGAAGCGATCACCGTGGGGCATATTGACCTTGAAAAACTGAAGGTCAGCAAATCGAGCTTTTTAGCCTTTGCGGACGCCCAAGTCCGCCAGCGGTCTGAAGGATTGGGTACCTATGGGATTGTTGATTTCAATGCCTGTGACTATCCGGTTGCAGGGAAGCCGCTTTCCAAATTAGAGAACCTGGAAGGGAAAGCGCTTCGGCTGCTCTCGACGCCCTCTTGTCAGGAGTTGGTTATTCAAAAGGTGTTGGTGCAGAATTACCAGTTTGGCCCCGAAGTCCCTAGTGCGTACAAGGCCCGCCGGTGTATCTACACCTTGATTAAAGCCTTCCGGCCGATGATGGAATATTACACCTTAAAATACGAAGAGGCGAAGTCGGGGAACTGCTCGTTTTGTGAAGACCAACAACGGAGACGGTTAGAAAAAATCGCCAAGGTCACCCAGAAAACCACTCAGTTTTGTGGCGAAAACCAGCCGAAGGTTCAGCAGTTTTTAAACGACCTCTCCGGTCAACTGGACCAGTCCTTCATCAGGAAAAACTCCCCTAATCCCTAGCATCCACCGCTCGGTAGCTTTGCCAAAATAAAAGTGCCGAGCCGGTAAAAAGTAGAGTCGCCGCAAAGCTGTAATGCCCCCAAGTGGGTGGGGTGTACATCACCAAGAAGGGGGCACAGAACTGTCCTATAAATATAAAAAAGGTCAGTCGGCCCATATATTTGCCCCGAAAGGCGGCGGGGGTGACGGACATCAACCACAAGGTGAAATTCGGCATCATCAGCCCGCTACCGAGCCCGGCAGGGACCAACGCAAGCCATATCATCCAGGAGCTAGTGGAAAATTGCAGCCCCAAATATCCGATTCCAATCAACACAAAGGAGAGGGATTGGATTCGGGCGAAACTCACTCTCTGGATGATTTTTTTGTGGGTGAGGCTAGCGAGAGCGCCAAACAAAGTCGTGAGGCCAATGGAGAGACCAATGGTCGCCCCTGAGGCGTAAAATCGGTGACGTAAAAAGAAGGGTAGCTCAACGGGGATCAAGTAAAACATCAACATCCCAAAGAACGACGCCCCTAAGATCAACCCGGTTTGGCCGGTTGGGCTCAAGGGGACATCTACTTTTTGGGGTTCTGTTGTCCGGTCTTTTTTGAGGTCCGGCAGTACAGCCCAAGTCAACACAAAAAAGGGCAGGGCAATGAAATACACTGCAAAAGGAGCCCGCCAGTGCCAGTCTGCCAGGAGCCCGCCGAGAGAAACAAAGAGAAAGCCCCCCAGAGACATAAAGGCCCCTCGTTGGCCCATGATTGCATTTCGCTGAGGACCCGAAAAGAGGTCACCGATCAAGGTGGTGTTGGACGTGATGATGCAAGCAATCGAAACGCCCAACAACGCCCGACCGGCAAGCATCGCCACAGGATCGGTCAACCAAAGCCCGCTGGAACCGGCAACAGAAAACACCAAGAGCCCCCATAAAAGGACGGGCCGGCTGTGGAACCGGTCGATCAGGTAGCCCACCAACGGCCCGGTGCAAGCGACAAACAGGGCAGGCAAGGTGAGCATCAACCGGGCGTAGAGCCCCCCTTGGGGATAGGCTGCAAAATGCTGGGCGATTAAAGGCAAGGAGGCCGCAATGATGGCGCCGGCCATGACCGGCAACATGGCAATCAGTAGGATCGTGCCTTTGATCATAGGGTCTCGGTGTTTTTTGAGGGTCGCTGGCGACCTTGTTCTGAATAGATAGATTTGGAAAGCCCTCGTTTCGGCTGCTTAGCTCGGGGCCTAATAGGAGTTCAGTGAAAACCTTCATTGACCCAATGTCAAATGATTCTCATTGGTCCGGGGAATTCTTTAGATAAATAATTTGCTTGCAACGTCAGCTTGTTTCCGCTATAGCTGTAAGAAAGTTACAACCATTTACTAACCTATATCCCTTAAACGACCATGGCCCAGATCGTCTTCTCGTTATTGCCATACATCGCTGTCTTTGCTCTTTGCTTCTTATTTGCCGTTCCTGGGATTTGGGGCTTTTTCTTTACCAACGCACTTTTGGGCCACAAGACCCAATGGTTAGGTTTGGATAAAGGCAAAGACGAGAAGTAAACGACTTCTCTGTTGATTTGAAAGGCCGGTACCCACCGGCCTTTTTTTTGCCTTCAACTAGGCCAGATTGGCCTAGTGTTCCCTTTTTGTCCGCCTCCCTTTTGGCCGGGTTTGCTGGGCTGTTTTCTCCTATTTATTTGATATAACTATACCTCTATGTTTGGCATCCCAACTGCAACATAGAGAACATACCTTGGTTGGTTTTGACCCCGGTAGCGGATGTGCCGCTGCCGAGGCCGGTCACCCAATGACTTCACAGTTTTGTATAACGTAATCTTAGGAGGACAAGATGTTTCGTAACCTAAACCAAATGATCGACCAGTGGCTTGCTTTAGAACAAAAGAGTCAAGGTGCGAGATTAGAGCCATGGTCCTATAGTCAAACGAACCAATACCCAAAGATTAACTTGTTTGAGCAAGAAAATAAGGTTGTTTTGACTGCCGAAATTCCGGGGCTGAACAAAGCGGACATTGAACTCAAAGTTCAAGGAGACCAACTGAGCATCTCAGCGACCCCGCCGGTAAATGAAGAACCCCCAGAGGCCTATCTTTACCGGGAACGTGGGTTTACCAAGTTCAGCCGAGATATCCGGTTTGATTTTAACATCGACGCAGAACAAGTGGAGGCCCAATACGAAGACGGTGTACTGAGTGTCACCGTTGTCGCCGAAGCCTCCGAACAACCAAAAACTATCGCTCTTGCGTAACTCGAACCAAAGGAACCAGATGAATAACGTCACTTACAAGCCAAAAACCGATATTTTACAACGAGAAACGAGCCTAGAAATGTTGCTGGATGTGCCCGGTGTTCGTAAAGAAGACTTGAAAATTCAGGTCGAAAAGCGAAAGCTGATCATCTCGGGCAAAGTGCGGCCTACCGAGCTCAAAGCGGTGCGGGCCGAGTATCCGGTCGGGAACTACGAGCGGGCCTTTGTGGTCGGCGAGGACTTCAAGACCGAGTCCATTGAAGCCTCCCTAGAGAACGGTGTACTTCGGTTGAAACTACCTAAAAATGAAACCGCCTTACCGGTTGAAATTAAAGTCAATTAACCCTCCCTCTCATCCCCAACGGGCAGACTCGTTGGGGAATCTCATGGGCATCGTAGCTTACCCTACAAGCAAACAGGTGCAACTTCCTTCCGTTTAGGCTATACTGTTGACTCACTTAATTGAGTTGGACCATGGCGTTTAAAAAACCTAGTTGGTGGCTCCCTGAGCGTTTAATCACCTCGGAAGCTGATTTTTTGCAACGAAGGACCCTGGTCAAGGGTCTTGGCTTGGGGGTCGCTTGGCCCGGATTGTCTCCGATGGAGCTTTGGGCTCAGTCGTTATCCGGTTTGAAGCCCACCGACGAATCTTTGGTCCGCCAATACAACAACTACTACGAGTTCAGCACGGACAAAGGGGCGGTCAGCGAGTTGACCGAAGGGGTGGCTTTAGGCCCTTGGGACCTGAAAATTGAGGGTCTGGTTGAAAACCCCTTCACCTTAGACACCTCCAATTTATCCAAACAGTTTGACCTTGAGGACCGAACCTACCGGTTCCGTTGTGTCGAGGCGTGGTCGGCGGTCATCCCTTGGCAAGGGTTCCCGTTGGCTCAATTAGTCAAACTCGCCAAACCCCTATCAAGCGCAAAATACATACAATTTGTCGCCGAGGCGGACCCGGACAAAATGCCTGGATTGTCTTCGAAGGCTTACCCTTGGCCCTACGCCGAAGGGTTGCGGCTTGATGAAGCGAACCACGATCTAGCCTTGATGGTCACTGGGATGTACGGCAAGCCGCTGCCAACCCAAAGTGGCTCCCCGTTACGGTTGGTGGTTCCATGGAAGTATGGTTTTAAATCGATTAAAGCGATCCGGTCGATCCGGTTCACTGCCGAACAACCGAAGACCTTGTGGAACGAATTAGGGCCGAACGAATATGGTTTTTACGCCAATGTAAACCCCGAAGTGGACCACCCTCGGTGGTCACAGGCGACGGAAAAACCTTTGGGCGGTTGGTTTGGTCGGCAGCCGACCTTGAAGTTTAATGGCTACCAAGCAGAAGTCGCCTCTTTGTATAAAACGATGGATTTGACCCGGTATTACTAACGTGGGGTCTAGGCTTTTATTGGTTGGCTTATTAAGCGCCCCGTTGTTTAAAATAATTTATTTGATTGTTCAGGGGAAATTAGGCGCCAATCCGGTGGAACGGCTGATCTTAGAGACGGGCCAAGCGAGTTTGATGGTTCTGGTTTTTTTGTTAGCGATCCCCCGTTTGGCTCCCTGGCTGCCTTGGCTTAAAGGCTGGGTGAGCCGTCGGCGCTTGATTGGGCTGACTGTTTTTGTCTACGCCTGTTTGCACCTATTGCTTTATCTAGCAGACCATTTGGGGCAGTGGGTCAAACTACCAGAAGATTTGGCCCGGCCCTTTGTGGTGACAGGGCTGGTCTCTTGGCTGATTTTATTCATCTTATCAGCGACAAGCAATCGGTTGAGTCAAAAGAGGCTCAAAAAACGATGGAAGGGGCTTCACCGGGCGGTTTGGTTGGTGATCCCCTTAATCGCAGTACACCTCACCTTGAAGGAGGAAGGAATTTTAATAACAGCCTTCTACTGGTTTGGACCCTTGCTAGGGCTTGTTGTAGCGCAAGGGGTGCTCCTAGCGCGCAAGAACCCAAAATAGTGACTTTTCAGGCCCCATTGACAGCTTGGCTGTGGGGCTTTTATAGTGGGTAATAGGTCAATGAAAGTCGACTACCCTACTCTAACACCACTCTTTAAATAGGTACAAACATGGCTCAAGAATTTATCTTTACTTCTGAATCTGTGACCGAAGGGCATCCAGATAAAATGGCCGATCAGATTTCCGATGCGATCTTAGATGCGATGTTGACCCAAGACCCGGACAGCCGAGTTGCCTGCGAGACGATGATCACCACGGGTCTAGTGGTGATTGCTGGAGAAGTCACTTCGAAAGCGCAAGTGGACTTCCAAAGCTTGGTTCGTGAAACCATCCGAAAAATTGGATATGACCATTCGGACAAGGGGTTTGATTGCGATACTTGCGGCGTGATGGTCGCGTTGGACAAACAATCTCCTGACATTGCTCAAGGGGTTGACGAAGGCGCTGGAACTTACGCAGAACAGGGCGCTGGTGACCAAGGACTGATGTTTGGGTATGCCTCGAACGAAACCAAAGAGCTGATGCCTTTGCCCATTTCATTGGCTCACAAGTTGTCTGCTCGATTGACCGAAGTTCGGAAAAATGGACCTTTGGAGTATTTGCGACCTGACGGCAAGACTCAGGTTTCTGTGGTTTACCGTGATGGCCAGCCATACAAAATTAAAAACGTCGTGATCTCTAGCCAGCACGCTGAAGAAATCACTTTGGAACAAGTTCAAAAGGACTTGAAAGAACAAGTCGCTTTGGCGGTACTTCCTGCGAATCTGATTGATGAGAACACCGAATTCTTGATCAACCCAACCGGACGGTTTGTCCTTGGTGGCCCGATGGGTGACTGTGGTTTGACCGGTCGGAAGATTATTGTGGACACCTATGGTGGCATGGGCCGACATGGTGGCGGTGCCTTTAGTGGCAAAGATCCTTCGAAAGTGGACCGTTCAGCTGCCTACGCAGCACGATATGTGGCCAAAAACATTGTGGCTGCTGGCGCTGCGGACAAAGCAGAAGTCCAGGTTGCCTACGCCATTGGTTACCCAAAGCCTGTGAGCATTCAAGTGAACACCTTCGGGACCGGCAAGGTTGACGAAGCGAAGATCGAAGCGGTGATCGAAGAATTGTTCCCTTTGACTCCTCACTGGATTGTTGAATTTTTCAACCTCAAACGGCCGATTTACTCTCCAAGTGCCGCTTACGGACATTTTGGCCGTGAACTCGCAGACTTCACCTGGGAAGGAACCGGTCACGCAGACCAAATCGCTAAGGCGTTGGGTCTGTAAGGACGGATCATGGAAAAAACGATCACCATTTGTAATTTATTGGGGCTGCACATGCGAGCGGCATCAAAGCTCGTGCAGCTGGCCAATGAATTCGAGGTGGACGTTATGCTCGATTGCAACGGCGCTCAGGCAGACGCCAAGTCGTTGCTTGAGGTTTTGCAATTGGCAGGGACCAAGGGCAGCGATGTCACGATCTCTGTCGAGGGTGACGCTGAAGAAGACGAAGAACCGGCGCTGTTGCAGATTTGCCAGTTGTTTGACAGCAGGTTTGGCGAGCCGGAGTAACGGTGCGTCAAATCCTTCTTAACGGGTCAACCCTCAAATATGGGATCATCGGAAACCCGGTGTCCCATTCGTTTTCCCCCTCCATGCACAGCTCTGCTTTTGCAGAAATTGGCTACAATGCGATCTACCTTCCTTTTTTGGTTGAGCCCGATCAGTTAGCGTCTTTGTTACCTGCCTTTGTCTTGACCGGGGTTCGTGGGCTCAATGTCACGGTTCCTTACAAAGAAAAAATCATCCCTTTTTTAGATATCCTCTCCGATGAAGCCAAGGCGTTAGGTTCCGTGAACACCTTGTGGTACGATCGGGGAAGGTGGCATGGCCACAGCACAGACGGAGCGGGTTTGGTTCGTGGGCTGACTCAAAAAGGTTGGGAGATCAAAAACCAACGAATCTTGGTGCTCGGCGCCGGAGGAAGCGCTAAAGCGATTACCTATGCGTTGCTCAAAGCAGGCGCCACCAAGGTGGATATTGACAACCGGACGATCGAAAAAGCGGAGTCTTTAGCTAAATCATTGGCCCGATCCTTTGATCCCCAGTTGATTGGTGTGGGGAGGTCAGGGAACTACGACATACTGATAAACTGCACGAGCGTCGGCCTGAAGGGAAACCAGACCCCGCTTGCCAAAGAAGAGTTAGAAAAATTCGACAAGGTCGTGGATATTATCTACAATCCAGCAAAAACAAAACTACTCCAAGACGCTGAATCTTTGGGGATACCTGCAGAAAATGGATTGTCAATGTTGCTCTATCAAGGGGTAGAGTCTTTTGAACTTTGGACCGGGCAACCGGCTCCGGTTGACGTGATGGCCCAAGTTTTACAGCAACAATTACAGAGCCCGACATGATGAAAAAAATCTTCCGACTCTCTGGCTTTAAGCTGGCGGTGCTGATGACCTTGGCACTTAGTGCTCATTATTTAGTGGCTCTCCTTGGGTACAACAGCCAGTCTTTTTTCTCTTTGCTGGATAAACAAGCGGTAGACGCGATCCAATCGAGCCGAGGGGGACAGGTGCTCCACCCGGAAATCGGGATCGTGGCGATTGATACCAAATCGGTGGACCGCTATGGCCGGTGGCCTTGGCCTCGGTCGATTATGGCAGAGTTGTTGGAAGTTTTAGAGACCCACTATCAAGCCAAGGTGTTCGCCTATGACTCTGTGTTCTCTGAGCCTGACCCGACCGATCAAGCGACGTTGAAAGTGATTGAGCGATTTGCCGAAGAAGCTAAAAAGTTAGGCTCTGGCAAGTCGAAGCAGATCCAAGGGGTTGATCAGCTCAAGACTCGGTTGAGCCAAGAGATGTTAAGCGATCGAGAGTTTGGCTTGGCGCTCTCGAAGTGGAGCAAACAGGTTGTAAATGGGTATTTCTTTTTCGCAGATTCTTCTCGGATAAAGCATTTAACCCAAGCAGAGATGGATGAGTCCGCTTTGCGAATTGAGCCCTCTGTGATTAAAGTGATTCGTGGAATGAACCACTTGGCCGGTTTGCCGATCTACGAAGGGGTCGCTGTTGAATCGAACATCGAAATGCTCTCTCCTGCAGGGACAACGGCCGGGTATTTTAATGTGTTCCCTGACGCCGAAGACGGAACGGTAAGACGGGTTCATTTGGTCCTGCGATATAAAGACCGGTATTACCCTTCATTGGATTTACAAGTCCTCAGCCGGTATTTAGACGACGCTCAAATCACCATGAAAGTGAGTGAAGGAGGCATTGAAAGCTTTAAAGTCGGTGACCGGCTGATCGAGACAGCGCCGGACGGGTCCGTGATGATCAACTACCGAGGCCCGGCTTTTAGTTTTCCTCATTACAGTGTCTGGGATGTGATCCACAAAAAAATCCCTCGCTCTGCTTTAAAGGGAAAGATTTTGTACTTAGGGGCCACTGAAGTCGGCGTCTTTGATTTACGAAACACCCCCGTCGGGGTGGATTTCCCCGGGGTAGAGGTTCACACCAATTTGCTGGATAATCTGCTGCAAGGAGACTACCTACACACTTCTGAGTCGACAGATATTTTGACCTTGCTGGCGATCTTGGTGCTCGGGTTCTTTGTGGGGCTCGTGGTCCCTCGGCTTGGGGCTCTTTCCGGCGCGTTGTTTGCTGTGGCTTTGGCTGGGGCGGTGATGGTTGCAGATTATTGGGTTTTGGTGCATCACCAAACTTGGCTGAGCTTCACCTATCTTTTAGCCGCTATCATGGTCAACTGGATGTTGATCATGTTGCATAATTACTTTGGCGAAGAAAAGGACAAGCGGTTCATTAAAGACGCCTTTGGCCAGTACATGGCCCCTCAAGTGATTGATCAATTAGTGAAAAACCCGAATTTATTAAAATTGGGCGGAGAACGCCGAGAAATCACCGCTTTTTTTACCGATATCCAAGGGTTCTCAACGATCAGTGAGACCTTAGAACCCGAGACGTTGGTGATCCTGCTCAACGAGTATCTCACCGAGATGACGAACATCATCATGGAATTTGGGGGGACTGTCGATAAGTTTGAAGGGGATGCGATCATCGGCTTCTTTGGTGCGCCCGTTCCTTATGAGGACCACGCAAAACGGGCCTGTGCCTGTGCCATCAAAATGCAAGAGTCTTTGGCTGAGATGATGCTACGTTGGAAGGACGAAGGAAAACCCGAGATGTTGATGCGTATTGGGATGAACACCTCGCCGGCTGTGGTGGGGAATATGGGGTCAGCCCAACGGATGGACTACACCATGATGGGCGACGGGGTGAATTTAGCCGCTCGTTTAGAAGGGGTGAACAAACAGTATAAAACCTACACCATGATTTCCGAGGCGACATACAAAGTCATTGGCGAGGATTTTGATGTTCGAGAATTAGACTTGATTTGTGTGATGGGCAAAAATGAGCCGATTCGAATCTATGAGTTGCTGGGCCACAAAGGGTATTGTGGTGAAGAACGGCTGAAGCTTGAAAAGTATTTTTCCAAGGCGCTGGAGCTTTACCGACAGCAAAACTGGAAGGAGTCGGCGAAATATTTCTTTCATTATGCCAAACATCGGCCTGAAGACAACACCGCCCAGGTGTTTATCGATCGGTGCAAAAACTTTGTCAAAAACCCTCCACCAGAAGCTTGGGACGGGGTCTATAAAATGACAGAAAAATAGATTGTATCGAGTCGTGTTGCCCGCCCCAGAGCGAGCGCTGCTGCAAACTTAGTCCAGCCTGCTTTCGTAGCGTCGAAGCCTAGTACCGGTGTCTGCCTTCATCTTGGGGTGAGCTCCAACTGGTTTTTCAGGCCCTCCTCGATGCAGCGGCAAAATTGTTTGATCCCAAGAACCGAGGTTGGTTTCGTGAGGAAAAACGCCCCAAAAGCCTTTGTTTCAAACCGCTTGGTGCCGAGCTGAGGCTGACTACGTAGCAGGGGAACAAAATCCAATAGATTCGGGAGTAGCCCTGGGCAACTTCTAAGATTTGGTCGCCTGAGAGGAGGAACATCGCTGCATGAGAACCAGTGATCATGCCTAGGAAAGGGTCCCGTCGAAGTAACCGAAAGGCCTTCCATAGAAAACCAGAACAGACCGCAATTAACATCAGGAGAGCGATGATTTCTTTGGGTGAAGGTGCCTCGAATAAACTCAGTACCTTTTGTTGCATCCCCATCAAAGACCAAGTGAAATTGTGCCAGCCACTGCGTCCGCCCGTACCCTGAACCTGGTGCCCTACGTAGGCCACCCAACTGAGCAGCGGAACCGGAATCAGCAGGCTGAGCCCTAAATTCTTCGAGTTTTTTTGATATATCCAAGCAGCCCCCCAGGCAATCACCCCCACTAAAGCGGTTTCTCTAGCTAGAGGCGCCAAAGCCAACAGCGCCAAACCTGACCAAAGCCATTGACGTTGGTAGCATTCGTATCCTGCGAGCAACAAGGCGGCAGCGAGCACTTCTGAAGTGCTCAGCCCCGTGGCATAGAGCACCCCGAGGTTACAAAATCCTAACACCGCTAAGGAAACCGGTAGCCCTGCATTTGAAAGCCTTGACACCAAAACCCAGCCAACCAAGAGCCAGCTGAGTAGGTTCACCAAAGCGAGGGTATAAGGGATTAGCTCGGGCTGGCCCAACGCAAGAAGAAATCCTAATCCAGGCAGTAAGATTCGTCGGGCTCGGTATTTTGGATCATCTAAGTGGGAGAGTGTGCTGGGGTGCTTTAATAGCGGGTCGTGGGCTAAGGTGAAAAAAAACTGACCGTCATAGCCCGGGGTCTCAGGTAACATCACGGGTGGTTGAGCGACTAAGGAGGTTATGCCACGAGATTGAGCGATCCCAAAAAGCCCTGTAATGTCTCCTCTGCGGATGCTTTGCCCTGTGAGAACGGCGAAGCCAAACAAAAAAATAAGGGCGAGAATAAGAAGTTTTTATTAGTGACAACTTTAGTCTCATAGCTCTCGAGGGGGGAATGGGTCAGTGGGAAAAGTCCCTTTTCTATAAGACAGTTTATCCAGTTTGAACCGGATTGAAGGCATATTTTCTGGAGAATTTGACTCGATCGAATTTCATTTTAGGTATCTGCGGGGGTCAGGTCTTTAATTTACACAAACAAAGGACGTTCTCTTTTACAGGTGCATGTTGTTTGTAATCTGGAGTCCGTCAGGGGTGCAGGGCATTGTCCGGGTGAGCCCAACTCTGGGGTTTTGGTGTTTTGCCTTGGAGACTGTGTCATGAGTGTCGCTTAAGGCAGGCTTTTCGTTAATAAAGGCTGAGCGTGAATGTAACCATATAATATCAAAGAATATTAAATTTACGAAAATGGCCTGAACTGACGAAAACCGGCTAGGGACTGAGCCTTTTTCATTGTATGCTCTATAGAGTCATTGAGTTTTTAGTCAGGAATGTTTTTGGGGTACATCGGTTAGAATTCCCTGATTCCCTTCTTCGATTTTAACGGTTGAGTTTGAATATCCTCTGGAGAACCTGCTATGCACTTCACGAAAAAACTAAATCCCTGCCTACTGTTAAGCTGTGGGTCGCACCATAACGTACGAGTTAATTTGGTCTCTTTTGGGCTTATTCTATATGGACTAGTCGCCCTTTTGGCGGTGCCGGATGCCTCGGCATTGATTTTTGACCGGCGCCCCAAACCCCCTGCCACACTTTCGTGGTTTTTGTACCCTATCGTGGGAAGCATCCCTGGGGTTCAAAGTTTTGCGGGAGTAGGGGGGACCTTATCTGGGGTTCAGGAAAGCGAAATGGACATTACTATGGTCACCCTAGGAGGCAAGGCAGAAAAATTTGATCAAGGTGGGTTTCATATTAACTTACTCAACCTGTTAGATGTTCCTTTGGTTGAAGACTTGTTGAGTTTCTCCTATTTTTACACCGACATCACCAATGGTAGTTGGCCCGAAGGAGAACGGGGAATCAATTCAGACCCAAATCAAACCTATTATCTATTAGCCAGCAAAGTGAAGGCAGACGGAGGGGAGCTAACAACCCATTTTCTTGATTATCAAATCGAACTATATTATGGGTACGTTGGAGGTTCTGTGACTCCTTATGGTCTGGTCGCCCCAGACGGAACGGTTTACAATGCTGATGATTCGGGGATTGTTAAACAGCCGAAAGGGGCTCGGTGGGGGCTCTATTGGGATGACACAGATTCGAGGCGAGATCCTCGGATAGGTTACCGAATCCAATGGGACAAATGGGCGATTCCTGCGTCTAGGGACGAAAATGCGGCTTATATCCAAACAGATAAGAATTTGACCCTGTTTGTCCCCTTGAATACGACTCGCTCAGTGGTGATGGTGCTCAACCAATTTCAAAGTGGTGCCAAGGTGACCACTCCTGGGAAGGTGAACAAAAATCGTTACCTTTGCGGTGAAGGGGCACCTGCCAATTGCCAAACAGTGATCGACGGTCTTTATCAGCGCCAGTTACAGAACGCCACAGCAGGTAAGGCAACCTCGCTGGGCGGGACCGCCCGGTTACGAGGTTACCGGACCAACCGTTTTTATGACAGTCACAGCGCATTTCGGGGGGCGGAGCTTCGGTGGTATATCATTGAAACCTCGGACCCGTTCAACTATATCATTGAAAAGGGATTGTTCAGTGGCCTCCAAGGGGCTATTTTTTATGAAGAAGGGACGGTCGCCCCTCAAGAAAATCAGCTGTGGGCTGAAAAAAAGAATTCCTACGGGGTAGGGGCAAGGTTCCTGTTTGGATCGGTGATTTTTCGAACTGATATTGGAGTGAGTGAAGAGTCTACGGAAACAACCGTTTTTGTTGGTTACCCATTTTAAGAACTCCAATGATGGGTTTGAAGGTTGTTGAGCTCAGTGTTGCCCCCTCCCCGGAACTGGTTTGGAGGCTGATTTAGGACGAGGGAAGAGAGCCGGGAGCCTTTTGATTATCATCTAGGGGAAGACGCTTATTCAACCTCTACTCCATCAGTCGTTCGAAGGGCAGATGACCTGCTTTTTAGCTATCCTGGATCCGTTTTTTGATGAAGTTTAAAACTTTTCGGGTGATCAAAGGGAAGAGCCCGATCCCCACAAAGGCCGTGATCATCCCCGGACTCAATATCCCCGAGAGCGAATCGATCTGGCTCAGCTCTGTGCCCGCAAACACATAGAGTATAGTTCCTGGAAGCATGCCGACTTGACTGATTAAATAAAAGGATCGGGCCTTGATGGGGGTGAGGCCCATCAGCAAGTTGACCAAAAAAAAGGGGAACAGAGGGACCAACCGTAAACTAAATAAATACAACCCTCCTTCGGTTTCGATGCCTCGGTTAAAGGTTTGGAGTGACGCCCCGAATCTCTTTTGAACCCCTTGGTAAAACAAAAAACGGCTCGATAAAAAGGCTAAGCTGGCCCCAAGGGTTGAAGCAAAGGAGACCAAAATTAAGCCTGGGACAAACCCAAACAACGCTCCTGCAAACAGGGTCAGTACCGTGGCCCCCGGTAGAGAGCGCGCGGTGGTGAAGATATAGAACGAAGCAAAAACACAAAGGGTGACAAGGGGGTTTGCGTGATAGGTTGCCCGAAGGCTCGCCTGCTGCGATTTGACCCAGTCAAGGCTGTGGTATTGGCCGAGGTTAAATTGGAAATAGGCCCAGAAACTTGCAAGGAAGAAGAGGATCAAGAGAGCGTGGCTGGTTTTGATTCGCATCAAGGGTTAGTGAGGGGCAGGTTGAAATGATGGTCCTTGAAATAGCGAGACTATCAAAATAATGACCGGCCGTCAGTAATATTCCAACCAGCCGTATTTACCACTCTATTGGGCTGTGAACCGATGGGAAGGGTGGCTTCTTTTAAAAAATTCCCTTTGTTGGTGACAGTTTCTAAAAAAATACAGACAGGGGTATATACCCTACGTAATAAGTGCTAGGCTGGTTTGCACTGACCGCTGCCCTAGGGAATGGGCAGTGTCTCGATTAGGCACCGGTCTCCCCCAGGATATTGGCCCTTGCCAGAACGAATCTGAATGGTTAGTAAAAACCACCATTTGTTAGGTTGAGCCAAGGTGTAAGTCATTTTGGGGTTAACGTTGAGAGTCGCAACAATCAAGACAGGGACTAACTTGGAGAGGAGTCTACCATATGAGTGCTAGGTACCTTTTTGGCCTGTGTCTATCAGGGCTTTTGTGTAGCCTTGGGGTCTTTTTTTTCGCCCAAAATAATCTATATAAAAATTTCAGAGAAGAACTGTTCCAAGCGGGCCAAGCCCGGACCCATTTGGTTCAAATTCATCTGTCTGAGGATTTTTCTCTCTTAGACACCGGTGCGCTGTATGTTCAATCCTCGATTGAGTCGGACTATCAGGAACTCGGCCGGTTTAACCAAGAACTGAACGAGTTCCTGGGCCGATTGTCTCGTGCTGAAGGCAGCTTTCGCACCATCAAATGGTTTTCCCCGTCGACAGCGAGCGAGTCCCAACGAGAGATTGAGCAGGAGCTGCTGCGATACAAAACGGGGCTGTCCCTCGAGAAAAGCCGTGACTTTTTACAACACCTTTTGGACCGGGCAAAAACGAGTCCCTCCTCTGTGGTTCAAATGAACTTGCTTGACGGCAGTTCGTTGGTTTTAGTGGTGCAACCGGTGATGGCTGAACACCCAAATGCACAAAAGGGAGAAATCCTGGGGTTTTTGGTTGCCGTGCTGGACTTGCAGGAGGTGGTTGAAGATGCGGTGAAAATTTTGCCAGCAAGGGACATGGAGCTTGTGATTCGCTCTGAGTCGAAAAACGGCTCTGGGTCATTTTTCTACCGGGCTACAAGCTACCTAAACGATGGGTTAGACGAGCCTTCAGTTGGGCGGTTACGGGAACAAGGACTGTTTTTTGAAGACCGATTTTCTTTGGTCGGCAACGATATTATCATCGAATGTTTGCCCTCAACAAAACTGTTAAACCAAACTGTTAGAAGCTTTTCGAATTCCGCTTGGATTTCCCTATATCTCAGTTTGTTTGCTTCTGTGCTCTTCATTCTCTTCTTGAGGAATCGAAGGTTTAGCCTTTCATCTTTACAAAAAGAAATCGAGAATCGCAAAGAAATCGAAATCTCCCTCGAAAAGAGTAAACAACATTATAAACGGGTCTTGGACTTGATCCCCGAAGCGGTCTGTGTTCATGAAAAGGGTATTTTTACCTCCGCCAATCCTGCAGCGGTGAAACTCTTTGGTGCGGAGAGCGAATCTCAAATAGTCGGGACACGAGTACTAGATCGGATTCACCCTGATGATCGGTCAATGGTTGCCGGGCGGATTCAGCAAGAGCTTCTCACAGGCGAGTCGGTTCCTTTAATCGAGGAGCGTTTGCTTCAGATGCAAGGCCAGGTGTTTGAAGCTGAGGTGGCTGGGGTGCCTTTTCAAGGTGAGCAACATAAGATTCTTGTGGTCGCCCGGGATGTCACACCCAAGAAGGAAGCTGAGCGGGCGTTGTTGGCCTCTGAGTCAGACCTGCGAATCCAGCTGCAGATGGCTCAAACTTTTTCTAAGTTGTTGCGTCTTCCCTTAGATTGTGAGGACCACCAGACCCAGTTAGAGCGCGCTTTAGAGATTATAGTTTATTCTGAAGCGATTGATTTGATGAACCAAGGGGTTTTGTTTATTTGGGACGAAGAAAAAAGCCAGTTAAAGATGGCGACTTCTTTGAATATCGAAGAGTCACTGAAGTCACAGTGCGCGACCTTGCAGTCTGGGCAGTGTTTGTGTGGGTTAGCGGCGCAGCAGCGGCAGGTTGTCTGCACTATGGAGCTTGATGAGCGCCATTCAATTGGGTATGAGGGAATGACTTCCCACGGACATGTTTGCGCCCCAATTGAATCAGGGGGCAAGCTCTTAGGTTTGTTGAACCTATATCTACCTGTAGGCAGCGAACTGAGCGCCGAACAACTCGAATTTGTCCAATCCTTGTGTAATATCCTGGCGGGAATCATCTTACAGCATCAATTTAGTGAGGCCTTGGTTGAGGCGAAAGAAGTTGCCGATGCGTCGAACTTAGCGAAGTCCCAATTTCTCGCGAATATGAGTCATGAAATTCGCACCCCGATGAATGCGATCATGGGGATGACCAGCCTGGTCCTCGACGGGAGTTTAGACAAGGAACAGCGGGAGTTCTTAGACATAGTCTACAGCTCCGCTGAATCTCTTTTGGCGATCATCAACGACATTTTGGATTTATCAAAAATCGAATCTGGGAAACTGGAACTGAATCAGGCGCCCTTTAATTTGCGTGAAGAACTTGGGTTCATCGAGCTTATGTTCAAGCCGCTGATCGATCGGCAAAACCTCGGTTGGCAGCTTGAGATCGACCCGGAGATTCCTAGAGAACTGATCGGGGACTGGAACCGGATTCGGCAGGTGGTGATTAACCTGCTTTCCAATGCACTGAAATTCACGAGCCATGGCGGTGTTTCTTTGTCGGTCAAGTCGTCGGGCTCCACAGCAGACCATGTCAACTTGGAGTTTGGGGTCACCGACACAGGGATTGGAATCCCTCAGGCCAAATATGATGTCATCTTTGAAAGCTTTTCTCAGGCTCACATGAGTACGACCAAGGCCTACGGCGGGACAGGTCTTGGGTTAACCATATCAAAACACTTGATCGAGCTCTTCAAGGGCTCCTTTGGGTTTGAAAGCGAAGAAGGAAAGGGAAGCCGCTTCTTCTTCACCATGGGGTTTGACGTCGCCTCAGCCAAACAACTATCGGAGTCTCTTCCCATCACGTCACTGGGTTTGAAAAAGATTTTGAATATTTTGGTTGTTGAAGACAATCTTGCGAATCAGCACCTGATCACCAAACTACTCAAAAGTGAGAGGATGGAAGTTGAAGTGGCGAACAATGGTCAAGAGGCTGTGGAGCGCTTGGAAACCAAGTTGTTTGACCTTGTGTTGATGGATGTGAGGATGCCCGTGATGGATGGCCTGGAGGCAACCCGGATGATTCGCTCCCTTGAAAGCAAGGTGCTTAACCACCAAGTACCTATTGTTGCGATTACCGCAGACGCTTTCAAAGAAGATAAGGACCGTTGCCTTGCAGCGGGAATGAACAACTTTATCGCAAAGCCCTTCAAAAAAGATAACGTCGTTGAGGTGATTGCTCAAATATACAACTGAGCTCTCTCTAACCACCTCGATACAATTGAGGTTAATGGCCTGTAGTCTTCCGGTTTCAGGGCCTCAAAAGCTTAGAGTGTTTAGCTTTGCTTTGTTTGAAGTTGCTTGTACAAGGCTTTCCACCATTTTTGTGAGTTTATTGATCCCTTCACTACCTCCGGCGAGAATTCCAGTGGTGATGAGGATATCGTACAGCGTAAAGACCTTCTGTTGGTTTGGTGTCATGTCTGACGTGTTGAGTAATTGATGTAGTCCTTGAACACCCAAAGCCGAAATGATCGCCCCGAGAATCACCGAAGAAACCAGGGCAATGTGCCTCGATTCAATGCGATATTCCATTCGATTTTTTGTCGCAGTTTCTAGGGCCGTGACACGTTCCGCCCATGCAGGGTCAGCCGGTTGAACGGTTGACTTGATTTCAGCGGCTCGATTCACCTCAAAATCAAGTGCATCTGCTTTTGCGCTTCGCCACAGAGAAAGAAAGACCTCAATGGCTCTTTCTTGAAACAAAGATAACACCGCAAAAATCCCAAGCATGTGAAGGATGTCTTCGACCTTTAAAGCAACCTTTAAGTCAAAGGGGCCTATGTGTAAGTACCCTCCCACGCCAGTGATGAGGATGAGGGTAAAGATACCGAAGGTTCTGATTTTTTGTAGACTTTTGAAGTTGTTCATTTCTAGCTCTCAGTTGATGGTTTTTTATTTGTCGATGCCCTTGTTTAGCTAGCTGGCTTCCGCTCCCTGGTTTTTTGTTGATGACTAAGGTTTCTGGGAGGCTTTGACCGGTGGCCGATTTTAGGGGAGCCCGTTTTAGCTGGTGATTCAAGGTATCTTTGTCTATTTTGCTGACCCCCGTTAGGGAACAGTTCTGAAATTAAATTATAGGCGACTATAAAATACCACCTTAGCCAAGGGTTCACAACAAAATAGTTTTTTTCTACGAAGATCGGCTGGCCAGGGTCAGCCGTAGAGGGGCCGGGGGTGATCTAAAGAAGAGTTTGGCTCATCGCTAGATGTAGGAGAAGGAGACCGTAGAGAACCCCTTCCTCGGGGGAAGGTGGTTCTCAGCAAAGGCAAACCGAGGATTTTCTTAGTTTGTTTCGAGAGACTTCGAAGCAATTTCGAAGACATCAGGGGAAAGGTTTTCACCTGCTAAAATCCGTTGGATTTGTGCTTTTGCCAACTCAACTTGAGCGGGGGCGAACTGGCGAAACCTGCTCAATGGAAGCAGCATACGGGCGGCGACCTGTGGGTTTTGTTGGTTGAGCCAGAGCACTTGGTCGGCTAAAAACTTGTACCCTGAACCGTCTTTGCTGTGGAATCGGAGCAGGTTCGCTTGGGCAAAAGAGCTGACCACAGAGCGGATGTTGTTGGGGTTCTTCTTGTCAAAGGAAGGGTGCTCCAAGAGGGCAGCCACCTGGTCGATGGTAAACTGTGGAGATCGGGCTTGGAGGGCGAAATATTTGTTGAGCACCATCTTGTCTTGGTGGTGCTTTTCAAAAAACTCGGCCAAGGCAAGGGTCTTCTGGTCTCCTGGTTGGTTACATAACACCGACAGCGCTGAAAGCCGGTCGGTCATGTTGTCTGCTGCTCGGAATTGGGCTAAACATCGCTCCAAGTGTTCTGTCTTTTCGGTGGCGCAGAGGAAGTCCAGGCAAGTATTTCTGAGGCTCCGCTGGCTGACTGCTGTTTGGTTAAACTGGTAGCTCTCTTGTTCGTTTGATTGATAGAGCTCTAACCATTGGTCTTCTAAAGCGATCCCTAAGGCCTGTTTGACTAACTGGCGGGCCTGGTGGAGCGCTTCGACATCAAGCCCTGGGGTTTGTTGTAGTAAAAAGGCTTCACTAGGCAGTACCACGGCCAATGCCGCTAAGGCGGGGTCTCGTTCGGTTTGGCTGAGTAGCTGACTCAGACCTTGGACCAGGGCATCATTCGATGTGAGTTCACCGGTCTTGGTGGTCCCTAAAATCCAATCTCCTAACAGCCCTTGAGCGGCTTCAAAGCCGTTGTAAGGGTCGTCGTCATGGCCGACCAAGAACAATTGGTCTTCGGTCGAAGGGGCAAAGTCGAGTTTTACGGGTGCGGAGAACCCTCGCAGTACCGAAAGGATCGGCCGTTCGATCAGTCCTTCAAATTTGAAGGACTGATCTTTTTCGGTGAGTAGTAATAATTGTTCTTCGATCAAGACGCTGCCATCGGCGCCGAAGCCTTTGATCAACACCGGGATCGGCACAGGCTCTTTGGCCGGTTGGCCGGGGCTGGGTTGGTGGCTTTGGGTCAGCGTCAAGCCCAGCTGGCCACCTGTATAGTCGCTTTCTAGTTTCAAGGTCGGGGTCCCCGCTTGGCTGTACCACCGACGGAACTGGGTTAAGTCCACCCCGCTGCCTTCTTCTAAAGATAACACAAAGTCTTCGACCCGTGCCGCTTCGCCGTCGTGGTTTTTAAAGTAGACCTTAACCCCTTTATAGAAGGCATCTGCCCCCAACATCAAGTACATCATGCGGATCAGCTCAGAGCCCTTGTGGTAGACGGTCAAGGTGTAAAAGTTGTTGATTTCAATGTAGCTTTCTGGGCGCACCGGGTGGGCCATCGGTCCGCCGTCTTCGGCAAACTGATGGGTCTGCAATAACTTCACTTCCTCGATCCGCTTGACCCCGGCACTGGTGAGGTCGGCGCTGAATTGTTGGTCCCGAAAGATGGTGAACCCCTCTTTGAGGCTCAGCTGGAACCAGTCCCGGCAGGTGACTCGGTTGCCCGACCAGTTGTGGAAGTATTCGTGACCGATGATTCCCAAAATGGATTCAAACTCGGCGTCTGTGGCCGTGCTGGGGTCAGCTAAAGCGCAAGAGGCGTTAAAGACGTTGAGCCCCTTGTTTTCCATGGCCCCCATGTTGAAATCGTTGACCGCAACAATCATGAATCGATCGAGGTCATATTCCAAACCATAAACCTTTTCGTCCCAAGCCATCGACTTTTTTAAACAGTCCATGGCGTGAGCGGTTTTGTGGCTGTTTTCAGGGTCGGCATAGACTTCGAGTAGGATATCTCGGCCCGAAGCGGTAGTGAACTGGTCTCTCAGTAAGGACAGGTCCCCGGCGACTAAGGCAAAGAGGTAACAAGGCTTTTTGAAGGGGTCCTTCCATAGTCGCCAGTGGCGGTTGTCCGGCAGGTCACCAGAGTCTTCCAAATTGCCGTTCGACAGCAAGACCGGGTAGAGGGACTTGTCGGCGGTGATCCGTGTGGTGAACAAAGTCATCACGTCCGGCCGGTCGGGGAAGAAGGTGATTTTACGGAACCCTTCGGCTTCACACTGAGTGCAAAACAGCTTCCCGCTTTGGTAAAGCCCTTCTAAGCTGCTATTTTGTTTCGGGTAAATTTCGGTTGTGATCGTCAAGGTGAACCGGTCAGGCAACCCAAACAAGGTGAGTTGTTCGTCTCCCAGTTGATACCGGCTGTTGTCCAAGGTTTGGCCGTCGACTTCGACGTTTAATAATTTGAGCTCAACCCCATCGAGTCGGATGGAGCTTTCCGCCGATTTGGCGACCAAGACCAAGTTCGATGTGACCAGGGTTTTGTCTTCAAAAAGCTCAAAACTGAGGTCAACCGACAGCAGATCGTGGGTGAAGGGGCGGTAATTTTTGGCGTAGATTTGCTTTGGGTTTTCGCTCATGGATCGACGGGAGAGTTGGCCCCGAAGGGGCCATGGTTGTTGAATTAGCCGAGTAATTCTTTGATCAACTGGTTGATCACTTGAGGGTTGGCCTTGCCTTTGGTGGCCTTCATCACTTGGCCGACAAAGAAACCAAAGAGTTGCTCTTTGCCGCCTTTGTAGGCTTCGACTTGAGAGGGGTTGTTCCCAATGACTTCTTGGCAAATCTTCTTTAATTCGCCGGTGTCAGAAACCTGCTTGAGCCCTTTTTCCTCGACAATGGTCTCAGGGTCTTTGCCGGTGTTGAACATTTCTTCAAACACGGTTTTGGCGATTTTTGAGGAAATGGTCCCGTCTTCGATCAACTGAATCATGCCGACCAGTTGTTTCTCAGAAATTTTCAACGTGCTGATCGAACCTTTGGTCTCGTTGAGCATCCGGGCCATGTCGCCGTTGATCCAGTTGCTCACAGCTTTGGCGGTGCCGCCCAGTTTGACACACTCTTCAAAGTAGAAGGCTGTCTTCTTGCTGACCGATAAAATCGCACCGTCGTAGGGGCTGAGGCCGTATTCAGCGATGAATCGGTCTCGTTTTTGGTCCGGTAACTCTGGCAACGCCGCACGCTTTTCGTCGATCAAGTCCTGGGTGAACCGAACCACAGGTAAGTCAGGGCAGGGAAAATACCGGTAATCGTGGCTGTCTTCCTTGATTCGTAATGACCGAGATTTGTTTTTGTTTGCGTCCCACAGCCGAGTTTCTTGGACAATGGTCTCTCCGTCGAGGACGGCGTCGGTTTGCCTCGCAATTTCGTAGTCGATACAGGCGGCGACGTTGCGAAAGCTGTTGAGGTTTTTGGTCTCGGTTCTTGTGCCAAACTCCTCCTGGCCCTTGGGCCGGATCGAGACGTTGGCGTCACACCGGAGGTTTCCTTTTTCCATGTCGCCGTTGCAGACCTCTAAGTAGGTCACATAGGCGTGGATTTTTTCCATGTAGGCTTTGGCTTCTTCGGAGTTGCGAAAGTCCGGCTCCGAGACGATTTCAAGCAAGGGCACCCCGGCCCGGTTGAGGTCAACGTAAGATGCGTTTGGGTCTTCCCCTTCATGGACAAGCTTTCCGGCGTCTTCTTCCATATGGATTCGGGTGATCCCGATTCGCTTGGTGCCCGCCTTAGTCTCGATGTCAATCCAGCCGTTTTCGCAGATCGGCAAGTCAAACTGGCTGATCTGGTAGGCTTTAGGGAGGTCAGGGTAAAAATAGTTTTTTCGTGCAAACTGGCTGTCCATGCGGATTTCGCAGTTGGTCGCCAAACCGAGCATGATGGCAAATTCCACCGCTTTTTGGTTCGCTTTCGGTAAGGCGCCTGGAAGCCCTAAACAAACGGGGCATACATTGCTGTTGGATTCTGTGCCGAATTCGTTGGCACAAGAGCAAAACATTTTTGAGTTTGTAGAGAGTTGGGCATGGACCTCTAGCCCAATCACTGGTTCAAATTGCATCGATTTCCTGAAGTCTAAGTTGGCATGGCTAGAATTGACAATCATAGTCGCATTATTGAAATATACGGTCAAGCTAACTCAAGGTATCTATGACTCGATTCACCCACCAAATTTTTTCCGCCGACCAGATCCAAGCGAAGGTCAAACACCTCGCCCAACTGATCACCTCAGATCAGTCCAGTGAACCCATCGAATTTGTGGGGCTGATGAACGGCGCCTTGGTGTTTTTCGCTGATTTGATCCGGCACCTGGACTTTGCGGTCCCGGTCCATACCTTAAAGGTCCAAAGCTACGATAAAGACACCCAAGGCAAGGTGCAAATTGCCAAGGGCTTTGATCCCAAGGGCAAGCGGATTTGTTTGGTTGACGACATTTTAGATTCCGGCAACAGCCTGATCGCTTTGATCGAAGACTTCACTGCCCGAGGGGCGACCGAAATTCTGACCTGTGTCCTGCTAGACAAGGGCAAGTCGCCGGTCACAGCGGACTATATCGGTTTTGAATGCCCTGACCTATGGGTCGTAGGCTATGGAATGGACTATCACCAACTGTACCGCAACCTGCCTTTCATCGCTGAACTTCCCCCCGAACTACGTTAGAGCCTATGAACTTAAAACAATCTTTTCTCTCCACTCCCGGCCCGACAACCTTAAAAGAAGCGGTAAAGCTCTACTTTAAAGGCGTGGCTATGGGGGCGGCAGATATTATCCCTGGCGTTTCTGGCGGGACCATTGCGTTGATCGCCGGGATCTACTCGAACCTGATCGACGGGATCAAATCCCTGGATTTTGACGCCGTTAAAAAATTGGCTCGGTTTGATCTGTCTGGCTTTGTCGCCCATGTGCATTTGAAGTTTTTAGTGATTTTGTTGGCCGGGATTGCCACGGCAATTTTGTCGGTCGCTCGGGGGATGCACTGGCTGTTAGAAAACCAACCGACCTTTACGTGGTCCGCCTTTTTCGGCCTGATTTTGGCGTCGATCTGGGTGTTGTCCCAAAAAGTAGAATGGTCGTTGTTTCGGGTTGGTGGCTTTGTGGCCGGTGGGTTGGTCGGCTTTTTTGTGGTCGGTATGATCCCGGTGGCTACCCCCGAGACCTGGTGGTTTTTGGTGCTTTGCGGGATGATTGCGATTTGCGCGATGATCCTGCCGGGGATCAGTGGGGCCTTTTTGTTGTTGATTTTAGGCAAATATGAGTTTGTCACCGGGGCGCTGAAACACCCCTTTTCAGCGGAATCCTTGGTGATTATCCTCTGCTTCGGGATCGGCGCTTTCATGGGAATCACCAGCTTCTCACGGGTGTTGAGTTACTTACTCCACCACTATGAAGCGTTCACCCTAGCGTTTTTGACTGGCTTGATGACTGGGAGCCTACGCAAGGTTTGGCCCTGGAAAGACGTCTTAGAAACCCAGATCATCCGAGGTAAAACCTATGTGCTTCGAGAAGCCAACGTTCTGCCGATGGCGGATATGAATTTGGCGATTTGTCTGGGGCTGATGTTGGTTGCCTTGGTGCTGGTTTTGCGGCTGGAAAAAGTCGCTCAATAAAGCTTTATTTTCCCCTGGCACGGTCTCTGCTTTGTTCAGAGATTGCCAGAATTCACCTTGAGGTGTCTTAGACAACCCTGCTTATATCCTTGCCTGTTGGGGCTAGGGGTTGGGTTGTTGAAATGCCCGAAAGCTGTCATAGTTAAGCTTGAGTTGGTGACTAAACCTGAATACAATATATAATGAGATCATTCCAAATCAAACTGTTCGTCCTGCTACTTAGCTTTGCTGTGCTCAGCTCTGCGGGCTGTGCTTCCTCCAAAAGCCCTGGCCAACGGTCTTCGGCTGCAATCTTCGATGGCCAAACAAGCGATGAAGATCTCAGTTTAGAAGACATCGCCGCACAGGAGGCTCCGGCTAGCGGCGAGATGTCCAAAGTCGAGGCGGAAGATTTGGAACTCAGAGACCGTGACCAATCGGTCGCAGTGGAGATGGAAGGCAGGACCCCTCACTTAGCGGCGGTTCCAGAATTTGGACAGGTCGAAGATATCACGACCTATTCCAACAAAAAGATCGAAGCCTTTATTTACATGTACACCCACCGCAAACGAGATGTCTTTGAAGAAGCCATCCAGCGCAGTGCGGTGTATCTGCCGATGATCTCGCGGATTTTTACCGAAGAAGGACTCCCCCAGAACCTCGCCTATTTGGCGGTGGTTGAGTCTAACTTCAACCCCAAGGCCCGAAGTCACGCCAATGCGGTGGGCTTGTGGCAGTTTATGTCTTATACAGGCCGTAGCTACGGCCTTTCAAATAGCTGGTGGCACGACGAACGATATGACCCTGAAAAGTCGACTCATGCCGCCGCAAAGTACCTTAAATACCTATACAAAGAATTTGGTACATGGGAACTGGCTCTCGCAGCCTATAACTCTGGCTCAGGTCGGGTTCATGGGGCGATTCGCCGAGCGAAACGGTTGGGCAAAGACACCGATTACTGGTCGCTCGAATTACCGAGAGAAACAAGGGGTTATGTCCCGACCTTCTTTGCGGCGGCCATTTTATTTCATAACTTAGAGTCCTACGGTTTTGCGGAGCCTCCACCTCGGGTGAAGGAAACCCCACGGTACGCTCTGGCCGTTCCCGGCGGCGTGACCTTGACTCAGATTGCCAAGGTGACCGGCTTTGATTCCAAAAAACTAGCTAAGCTCAACCCGGCGATCCCCAAGGGATTGACTCCGGCGCACTACGAAACCTACAAAATCCTAGTGCCCCAGCCTTATCAGCCGACCGAGGGAGAGTTTGCCTCGATTGAGACCAACCGAAAACGGTTTTGGAAGACTCACCGGGTCCGCTCGGGCGACACGTTATGGGGGATTTCTCGTAAATATGGCGTGCCGATTTCCCAGATAGTCTCCTTTAATCAACTTTCGAAACGGCGGTTGCTGCGGATTCGCCAGAAGATCATGTTACCGGTGCCCAGCAACTACACCTTGCCGAGCTACAGTCGGCGGGTGGTCGCTTCGAGTTCAAGGTCTTCGAAAAAACGAGCTGGGTTCACTTATCATAAGGTCAAGCCGGGCGAGAGCCTTTGGAGTATCTCCATGGCCTATAATGTCAGCTTAAAGCAGATCAAACACTGGAACCGCCGAATCGCCCGCCGCTGGAAACGACTTCGCCCTGGCGACCAAGTCGCTTTGAAAACCAGCGTCGTCCGTAGCGGGACTTAGGTTCACTTCTCTTCTATACTCAACCGCAGCCTGCGGTTGAGTTTTTATTTTCTTTTTTTTGTGCTTGGTCCGGTCTTGGGTTCCCTACGTTTTTCTAGGAGGGCAACCTGCCTTCGAAAGGCTCTTTAACGAGTTCTAGGGCGTCTCGGTATTGTTGCTTTGTTAGCGCAAAAGGGGAGGTAGGTGTGCCGTCCGCTGATTGTTGGATTCGGGGGCCTATGAGTACGGCCGAGATGCATCCGCTCAAAACCATGGGGTAAGCCACTTGAGCATTAGGCTGGATATACTCCCCCCTCGGGAGCTTTTTCTGGTGGCTCTACAGGCTTGAACAGTGTGGAAAAACGCTTTCGTCTCAGCTGGTTTTGTGGAAACCGAGGCCCCTGCACCTCAATGATTGGTACAGAGGCAAGGATTCGGTTAAAGCAGCCTTATTCCCTTATTTTCGTATTGCGATTCCCGCACCGGTGTTATAGAGCGCTGCACGCTCGCCAGCGGTCAAGAGGCGGTCCCAAACAACAACTTCATCAAGCTCTCCCTGAAAATATGACCCAAAACCACCTGAGGTTCGATTTGAGAACATCACTAAACCGCCCGAAGCATCAGGTGCCGTCCCGGTATAGCTAGCCGTCTCGTTGTTATCCACATAGATTGTAACGGTTTTTGTGGCAGCATTATATTGAAAGATGATGTGATAATAGGTCCCTAAGGCGGAGGTAGAGGTGACGTAACCCCCGCCTTCAAAGCCAACTCCAACCGCTAAGATCCCCGCGGGTCTGACAATCTGAATTAGGTGCTGGTTGGCCGCACCGTCACCAAGCATCAGAAGGGCCGCATTGCTATTCGCAGTGATTTTAGCCCAAAAGGAGACGGTGACAAACCCGGTGTTGCCATTTGAAAGATCTGTAGCAACATGGGCATTTTGTGTTCCGTCGCCGGCTCTAGCGCCGCCGATTTTACCGTTAACCACTTGTGTTGTCCCTAGGTTCGTCAGGTGATTATTGTTTCCCGAAGTGTCGTTGAGATCGGTATCAAAGCTGTAAAGGGCTCGGATATTGGCTAATAAACTAGAGCTTGTGAATTGGATCACCTGTGGACTGGCGAGGCCATTGCCTAAGGTGTCCTTCACCCCGGTCCCCAGAGTGACGCTGTATAGGGTGCTGGCAGTTTGGGCGCTGGTGGTGATCGTGACGACATTGCCAGCGGTGGCAAAGGTCCCGGTCAATCCATTGTTAAAGGTGATGTTTGTACTGTTGATCGTGGCTGCATCGACGTTTTTATCGAAGGTAACGGTCATCTTATTGCTGGTCACGCCGGTCGCGTTGTTCGCAGGCAGGGTGCTCGAAACTGTCGGCGGGGTGGGGTCGGCGGCGAGAGTCACTGTTACGGTGTAATCTTGAGTGCTGTTGTCCCCGGCGGTCACTCGGTACGTAACCCCGCTGGTGAAGTTATTGGCCGTAGTGCCGCTGATTTGTTCACTGGTCCCAATTTTGATGCTTGCGCCGCCTTGGGTAAAGGTTGCGACTAACCCGGTGATATTCGTGCCAAAGGGGACGGTCAGGGCGATGTTGGTGCCGGTGATGGTTCCGTTGACGTCAACCGATAAGGCCCCGTTGTTTGCGGCTTTAAAGCTAAAGGCTGTGATGTCTTTTGCGGTCACCGTGCTAACGGTCACCGTAACAGTATAGCTTTGGGTTGACCCGTCTGCGGCAGTCACTAAGTAACTAACGGGGCTAGAAAAGTCGTTGGCCGTGGTCCCGCTGGTTTGGTTGTTGCTGTTGACCGCTACTGAAGCACCCGAGGTCGTGAAGCTGGCTACTAAGGCGGTTGTGTCGGTTCCAAAGGGTACGGTGAGTGCGATGTTTGTTCCGGTGAGGGTTCCTGAAACATCGGCGTTCAGGGCGGTGTTCGCGGCGGCGGTGAAGTTAAAGGTCGTGATCGCTTTGGTTGCCGCCGCCGCAGCAGTCATCGTTGCAGAGGTGCTGGTGTAAGCCGTCTTCTGGCCCCCAGTGTTCGCAACAACCGTATTAAAATAGTATTTGGTGCTCGGCGTCAATCCGGTGATCGTGATCGTGTTTGTATCAGTTAAGGGGCTTCCAAAGGCTGTCCCGTTGGTTGCGGCTGTAGTGTAGGTTGAAATGTTGTTTGAGCTGGAATAATAAGTCTGATAGGTCAGGGTCGTGTCATCGGTGTTCGCGTCCGTTGCTTTGTTCCATGTCAATGAAAGGCTTGTCGAAGCAACGGCTGAGGCCGTTATAGCCCCGTCAGTAACGGTAGGTGCAGAGGACGAAGTTTGGGAAATAGCAACGGTACTGTCTTCCTTTTTGCAGCCAGTTAGGGCGATGCAAAGGATCGCGGCTAAATAATATATTGATTTCATGATGATCTACCGAAAGACAACTTTACGGGGGCTGACGCTCCCAGGAAAATAGAAAATGGACCAAGAATTATCAGTTTAAATCCATGTAAACAATATGGACTTCACCCTATGGAAATCTTCTCGTTCAGTGGAATCCTGTTCGCAGTTGACGACTAGGTGACAAAAAACATTTCTATTTTGCCCTTGTTCTTGGTCCGGGTTTAGCTCGGGTAATGAAATAATTCATTGAAAGGTTTTAGAAGTTTACTGCTTGTGCCCCTAGAAATCTAGCTTAACCATCTCTTTTAGGGCGCCTGGATGTTGATCTGATCAGGTGTGCAGAGCTTCAAATACCGGCGACCCAATCGTCGGTTTAGTGGCAAAATTCTTTGGCTGATCAAAAAGGATTTTTGATGAGAAACCAATAATTCAACAGGTTAATCGATTGCAACGGTTCTGAAATTTTGTTATTATGTGGTAAAATTAACAAAGACAATTCGACTGAGGTCAAGGTGAAGAATATTTATATCCTGTTTTTGCTCCTAGCGATTTTTGTGACCGGCTGCAAAAAAGATGACTCTACAGTCCAGCCACCACCGATTCCACCGGGTTTTATTCCATCACCACCGATTCCACCGGGTTTTACTCTATCACCGGCGTACCGGACGGAACCTACACCCTAAATTTCGCCAAGACCGGCTATGACGCCGCCACAGTGTCCGGCGCGGCCTTCACAGCGACCGCCGTTGCGATGACCCAGACGGTGACCTATAAAATCACCGGGTATATCTACAACGCCGCCACCACCGGCGGAGGATTGGCTGGTGCCACTCCGATTTGTCCTCACTTGGGGAGCCGCTCCAGCGGATTTGGACCTCTATTCCCGAATGCCGGATGGGACGTTGATCAAGTACAACAACAAAACCGGTACCGGAATTTCGCTGGATGTGGATAAAACGGCAGGCTACGGCCCAGAAACGATCAGTATCTCTGCGGTGCAGACCGGGACATATACCTTTTATGTTCATAATTTTACCGGCACTGGGGACTTTGCGGGCGCCAACCTGAAAATCTACAACAGCGCCGGGCTGATGCACTCTATTGACGCCGGTTCTTCGGCGCTAGCGTACTGGAACCTAGGCACCTTCAACGGCACCACCTTCACGATCTCCAACACCTTCGGAGCAGCGGCGCCTTAGACTAGTAAGCTAGGGAGCGTTCTGGATAGGGCATTCCTCGGGGTTGGTACTGGGGAGCTGATTTATGGTTGAGGTGCCTACGTTAAGAACCCCGTTTTTTGGGCACCGAACAACTGCATATCGCCTAAATTTTGCACCGGGCGCCTAGGGTTTACCAAGGGCGTTGAATGCAATATATTACCTGTTCAACAACCCAACCTTCTAAGAGACATTGATGCGAATTCTGACTTTAATTGCCCTGCTGGCCCTGATTGCCGGTTGCGCCACAGCGCCCCTGCCCCCAAAGAGTCCACAGCGACCTCCTCCAACGGCCCACACTTGAGCAAGCCGAACAGCTAGAGACGATCGAGCGGGAAATCATTGTCATTCCCGACCAAAAGATCGAGCTAGACGACCGCCGGTTAAAAGCCAGAATCGCCATGGCAGCGGCGATGAAGAAGCTAACTACCGCCCAAGAGGAACAAAAAGCTCTCAAAACCGAACTGGCCGAGGCAGAAAAGGCCAAGGACGAGCCGCTGGCCGAGCAACTGAAAGCCAAGCTGGCGGACAAAGACCAGGAAGTGACCAAGCGCCAGCAAGCCCAAGATTATGTCGCCGCCCACCGAAAGACCCTGGCTGTTGAACAGAAGATGCTTGATGCCAAGCTCGCTGTGAAGGTCGCCGCCCAGATGCTCCAAGAGGCAAAGATCGGTGCTGCCTATCAGGCGACCGATGAGGGGAAGTTAGTCGAAGGTCACGAGCCGATCAACGTCTCCGTCTACGAGGCCCATTTGAAGGCCAGCAAGACCGCTCTGATCCAGGCGAACAAAGACTTTGAAGCACAACTAAATAAATTTGAAGCCCTACCCGAACCGGCGAACGCTCCTTAGGTAAGGGGCAGTTCACGCCAGTCTGTGGCTTCAATCAATCAACCTCAATGCGGTGCATCTATGAAGGCATATTTATTGGCTCCCCTAGCCCTCAGCTTGGGCCTGTTTTTCGCCGCTCCGCTGAGCGCTGCCGACGATCTGGCCCAGTGCCAAAACTACATGGTGGCGACCGAGCTAAAGTTCAAATACTGCTACCAAGATAAGGTTGCCGCCGAGCGGGAATTAGAAGAGCTAAAACGACAATACGCCAACGAGCGAACCGCCCTGAAAGAGCGTATTCGGGAATTGGAACGGGAGCTGGAAAACCTCCGTGCCCAGTTGGCGGCGATGACCGAACAGTTAAAGCAGGAACAAGACAATTCGTCTCAACGAATCGCCGAGCTGGAAAAGACCATCGCCTTGTTGCAGGCCAAGTCAACGGGCCGGGAAAAGGACCTGCTCGAAGCCAACCAAGAGCTAGAACGGCGGTTCAACGCCCAGATCGCCGAGCTACAAAGGCAGCTTAAGGAACAAGCGGACAAGAACCAGGAGAAGGTCGGCGCTTTGGACGAGGAAATCGCCAAGCTGATGCGAGAAGTGAGCAACCTCAACCAAGAGCTAGACCGACTCAAACAACTGACCAAGTCCCAAAAGGCCGAACTGGAACGGCTCAAGGCCCAGGAAAAGGAACTGGCCCAACAGCTAGAACAGGAAATCCAAAACGGAGAAATCCGGCTGAAGAAGTTCCACGATAAGCTAACGATCAACATCGACAACCGGATTAGTTTTGATTCCGGCTCAGCGAAGCTCAAAAAAGCGGTGTTCCCGGCGTTCCAAAAAATCGCCAAGATTTTGGCGAACTACCCAGAAAACCGAATCGTCATCGAAGGCCACACCGACAACGACCCGATTGCTAGGGGCCGGTTCAAGGACAACTGGGACCTCAGCGCCGAACGTGCCTTGTCGGTGTTGCGGTACCTGCTCAAAAACAAAGACCTGGACCCAAAACGTTTTTCGGCAGCTGGATACGCCGAATTCCAACCCCTGGTCCCCAACGACTCAGCGTCAAACAAGGGCCTGAACCGCCGGGTAGACATCGTGTTGCTGCCTCGGGTGAAGTAGAGATTGTGGTTGGGCGGAGGTTTTCGGGTAGGATGGGGGCAAGCCACGGGGGAGAATCCCTGGTTTGTTCTGGATTTTGGCTGCTCTTGAAAGTTGTGAGATTTAGGCATCGGTATTCCGTTACCTGATTTTTATCCTTGATTCCGGGCATGTGCAAACAATAGTGAAGGCCGGAAACAGGGTTAATGGAAAGGGTATTTCCTCGTATTTTGGCTTCTAACGAGTTATGGTAAGATTAGTAAAACAGTGATCTTATTTAATACAATTTTGGTGGCTCGCCTTTGAGTTTGATTACGTTAGAAACTTGCAAAGACCAAGTCGAAAATATTTGCAACCATTCGTCTGAATCTAAATAATTTTTGGATGAGTCATTCAGGTTGAATTCTGGCATATACATACCTACAGCACCCTTCTCTAATAATCCGTCCTCAATGACCCCAAGCTCTCTTAATATCAAGATAGGCAGTCCCATCTGAAATGCCATTGCAGGTTCAATATGACAATAAGGGCTGGTTAACCATTTGTCTTTTATGTGTTCCTCATATTTTGTCCCAGGTCGGCATTTGGCCGATTCTATTTTTGTTCTTCGAAAAGCAAATGTAATCAAACCGTTGGACTCATTCATCAACCGCCTAATTGATGAAAGAGGGGAACTCAAATCGTAATCAGTTCGGCCCAGTGTTCTAGGATCGTAGCCCATTTCCCTAATTTTTGAGGAAACCTGTTTAATAAAGTTTTCCTGCTTTTTATTGTATGGATTAGGATAGCTTAGGAAAATTGAGTGTTTCATGATACTTTTATAGGAATAAAAATAATTACGAAAATTGAAGCGAATAAAAATAAATAAAACCAGGCGACAGTATATTAATTTATATTTAATCAACGAACCACCCCTAAAAAACGGAAGCCCTAAACCCCCTATTTAAACCCCAACCCCACCCCCAAACTAGCGGCGGTCATCCCGGCGTTTTTATCGGCGACTTTTTGTCCCGGTCCGAGGATCGCTCCCTTAATCAAACCACTGATTTTGCGCAGTCCCCAAGCCCATTCCAGGCCCCAAAAACCGCCACGGCCTTCGATGAAGATTTGGCTGGATTTGCCGGAGAGGTAGTTTGCTGCGCAGGTCGTGCAGCTGTAGGCGACGTTGCCGAGGCCGAAACCGATGGTGATGTCCATCGCCTCTTTGCGGGGCATGGTGAAGCTGAAGTTCACTAAGCTGTGTTTGAGCTGGGGGGCGTCGGAGCTGGGGTCGGTGGGGACGATGTTGGCGCCCACTTGGTCGAAGCCAATGCCGAACGAAGAAGGGAAAATAACGGTGAGTCCGCCACCGGTGCGGCTTTTTATCTTCGAGGAACCGTCGGTTAACGCCATCCAGCCCGGGGACCAAACGCCGATTTCTAGGTTACGGGCAAACAACGAGGGGCTGAATAGCAGGCAGACCAAAAGGGCGAAACAAACTGTGGCCTTGAGGGGCATCCCCTGTCGCCCAGAGCGGTTCATCAGCCCATCCCCAAGTAGAAGGGAAGGTTGGTCAGCACGGTGCGCATGAACGCAGCGGCAGTGGACAAAAACCAAGGCATGAAGAACAACAAAACCAAGGCGACGCCCACCATTTTGGGGATGATCGCGAGGGTCATCTCTTGGATTTGGGTGACCGCTTGGAAGATCGACACCATCAGACCCAACACCAGGGCGACCAACAGCAGGGGCGCTGATAATTTAACGGTCACCAAAATGGCATCGGCCGCAAAGCCGATCAGGAATTCGGGGGTCATAGCTAGCCTGTGAAACTTTTGACTAGAGAGGCGGTGACCAAATACCAGCCGTCCACCAGCACAAAGAGCATCAACTTAAAGGGCAAGGAGATCATGATCGGCGGCAACATCATCATACCCATGGCCATCAACACTGAAGACACCACCATGTCGATCACCAAAAAGGGGATATAGATAATAAACCCCATCTGGAAGGCGGTCTTCAGTTCGCTGATCACAAAGGCGGGGATCACCACCCACACCGGGACCTCACTGACGTTTTTCGGCTGCTCGATTTTTGAAATCCGAACAAACAGCGCCAAGTCTTTTTCCCGAGTGAACCGGACCATGAACCGTTTTAAGGGACGCATCCCTCGTTCGATCGCTTGTTCTTGGCTGATCTGTTTTTTAAAGTAGGGCTGCAAGGCCTTGTCGTTCACCTCCCCCCAAATCGGGGCCATGATGAAAAAAGACAAGAACAGAGCGAGCCCCAAAAGAATCTGGTTCGGCGGGCTTTGCTGGGTGCCTAAGGCGTTTCGTAAAAAACCCAGGACGATGATGATCCGGGTGAAGCTGGTGGTCATGATCAAAAATGCTGGGGCTAGGGAAAGCACCGTTAACAACGCGATCACTTCTAAGGTGCTGGCCACCTGCTCGGGGCTGTTCGCCTGCCCGACTTCCAAGTTAAAACTCGGGATCGGGACTTTGGTTTGCGCCCAGCCGATGGCCGGGAACAACAGCAGTAAGAAGAGGAACCCAAAAAATTGCAAAGCTTCTCCTGAAATGGGGAAAATGTTTTCCCTTGAGTTTGCAGCATAATGACGGCTCCCGTCAACTCTGATCGGCATATGAAATGGAGTTTATGCAGAAAGTTGGAAATAAATCTTCTTGACACGGCCAATTGGGCTGTGAAACCCTCGCTCCGATTCAACCGAATGCCCTTGTTTAAGGGCGGCGGTGTCTATAGCAGAAACAACCCCATTGGATGAATGGAACGACAGTCTTCAAAATTTCAGCGCTTTAACCGACCAGGGGTGTACATCCTCTTGTTGTGTGGGTTGCTGTTCAACTGGACGGTGGTGCCCTTGGGCAGCTCTTTCTTGATTGAACAAGCGCAGGCTGAAGAAGCACTTTCGGGCCTCAGTTCAAAGTTTTACTGTAGCACCAGTTCGGAAACCCATGAATCGTCCGACTCGGATCATCAAGACTGTAAAGAGTGCCAATGCTGCCATCAGGTGGGCAGTTTGTTTGCGCTTCCCCACATTGTCTTGAATTTCCAAGGCAACGCGCGAACCGCTCCATACCGTTTTGCAACCTTCAAGGTTGCGTTCCGCTTCCTCCACGCCCCTCTCAGTCGAGGCCCGCCCGCTTTCGTATAAGGTTTTTTTCTAGCCAAGTTTCTTGGCCTCCTTTTTCGAACTGCGGATTAGGCGTTTTTGCGTCTAAAACGAGCTTTTACCGACTGAACAATGAATCGATCCCTTATGATGGGAGCGGCGTTTGCTGCTCTGCTGTCAGCCGCTGGCTGTAAAAAAGAAAATACTGTTGCCGAAACGACGATCAACGGAACCTTGATGGCCGGTGCCATTAAGGGCGCCACGGTGCAGGTTTTAGATGCCCAAGGTAACCAAGTGGCTTCTGGCACCTCCATCGATGACGGCACCTTCAGCCTCCCAGTTCCCTCCGATCAACTGGGTGGGATTCTCCGGTTTAAAAGCACCGGCGGGAACTACCAGGACGAATCCACCGGGACCACCGTGAGCCTGTCGGATACCGAAGGTCTCCAGGTGATGTTGCCTGCAAACCAACTCAGTGCAACAAATACCGATGTTGGTTTGACCCCGGACAGCACCTTGGTCGCCGTTGCCGCCCATGACTGGTCGGCCCACAACCCCGGAACCACCAATCTTGCGGACCAGTTAACGGCTGCTTCAGCGGCCTTTACTGCTTCGTTCGGAACCACCGTTGACCCCTCGGTTCGGCCTGTTGAGGCGACCTCGACTCTCTCAGCGGCGACCACAGGCGCCCAAAAACAAGCGGCGGTTCGAGCCATGGCCTTCAGCGATTTGACCAGCACGTTAGGCAATACCCCTGGAGGACAAATGGCATTGGTCACCGCTCTTGGGGCCGATTTAGCCGATGGTTCCCTGGACGGGAAAGCGGGGGGAAATACCCTGTCCGTTGGCGGCAAGATGTTACCGAGCGATCTCCTGTCCCAGTTTGAAGGGGCTTATATGCGTTCGTTCAGTAGCGACCGAAACAAAACCGGTTTAAAAGCGACTGAGTTAGGGAACCTTCCCTTTGCCAAGACCGTCAAAACCGCCAGTTATCAAGTGAAATATGTGCCGGGTACCATGGCAGCGATGGCAGGGAAAACCATGTTCACCTTGGAGATTCGGGACTTGAACGGCTCCCCGGCAGTGGGCGTCACCCCGACCATCACTTCGATGATGCATATGGACGCCATGACCCACTCCACCCCATCGGCGGGCTGTGTCGCAGCGAGCAACTATCAGTATACTTGCACCCTGTACTACCTGATGCCCACCGCCATGAAAGGCGTGTTCATGGGCTATTGGGATTTAGCTGTCTCTTTGCCAAAAGGCAGCGGGACGGAAACCGCCATGTTCTATCCCAATGTGAAGCCATCGATGGCTGACACCCCCAAGGTGGACTTAAAAGGCCAGACAGAGAAGATCATGGCCGCTGGTGGCGGTTCTGAGGCTCGTCGGTACCATATCTTCAAGAAAAGCCTCACCGGCAGCACCGGCAGCCACAGCCTAAGCTTGTTTGTTGCGACCCGTGCGTCGATGAAGTCGTTCCCTGCGGTTGTCACCGGAACAACCTACAACACCGGAAGCACCTACGCGTTCACCTCCACCACCGTGGTCGTTGAAGTTTCGACTGACAAGACCACCTGGGCTACGATGACCGAACAAGGGGCCGGTGTTTGGTCTGTGACCGGACTCACCGGGTTGACCAACGGAACCGCAGGCAAAGTATATGTCCGGCTGACCATCAACGGAGAGCAGAAAACCCTGGATGGGAAGACTGTAGGCTCAACCAACGGCTACGGAAGTTTCTCTTTCACCCCAAAGGCGATGTAGAACGATCTGGGGCTGCTCGCAGCCCCAGATTTGTTCCCAAGGAGCGATGATGAAAGGGTTATTGAGTTCGATATTTTTATGGTTGATCGGGGCTGAAGTCCTGCTGGCCGCCTCCTGCTGCGGCGGGGGCTCGGCTTCGGGGCTGATTTTGCCAAAATATGGCCCCATGATGGTCGGGGCGACGATGTCCCAAGAAGTCTACCAAGGCTATTGGGACCAAACCGGGACCCACCACCCGGACCCCGAGGGTGCCTCGCTCAAGCAAGTTCGGTTGGACTTAGGGGCAGGCTACCGGCTGGGTTCGAATTGGCAAGCTTCTGTTTCGGTCCCCTATGTGTGGAACCGAAACCAGTATTCTTCCACTCGGTATTTTACTCAAGGACTGGGAGATATGGGTGCCTTTCTTTGGTACGAAAATTTTGACACCATCACTTGTATCACCGAATACCGAGAACCGGCTGACTTGATTCCGGCGATCTATATCGGTGCGGGGTTGACCTTACCTACCGGTATTTCCCCGTTTGATCAGGTGGAAAACAACTTTGACATCACCGGTCGGGGGTTTTACCGGTTCGATAGCTCCCTTAAAATAGAAAAATCAATCGCCGGGTATAACGCCGGATGGAGTAGTACCTTTGGTAAATACCTCCAACGTCCAGTGAATCGGGAGTATGGGCAGTGGGTCCAGCCTTACAACAAGTCCCTGGGGGACCGCCAGTCCCATGCGTTGAGCTTCGGCTACAGCTGGTCTCTCCCGGATTCTAACTCCTTCACCCTCACCTTAAGTGAGTCGTGGTTGAGCGAAAAGGCAGCGAAGATCAACGGGTCGGAAATCGCCGGTTCAAAAATCAAGAAACAAAGCCAGTCCCTTGGCGGTGCCTGGGCGACCATGGACAAAGATTGGATCATCAAAGGTTCGCTCGCTTCGGCAAATAGTGGCCTGTCCTTCCCCAAAACCACCATTTTTAGCTTAGGAGTCAACTATGTATTCTTTTAGGAAATCCTGGATACTCGGGTTGATGGTTCTGGGCCTCGTTGGCTGTAAAGGGGCGGTTGATGACCTCAAACCGAGTGGGTCAGACCGCCGGAGTATAGCGGTCGAGTCGGTAGCCGCTGCGCCAAGTCAGTTGACTTTAAAAACAACAACCGGCGCAAGCCGTACCCTACCAGACTTAGCAGTTGGGAAGCGGGGTGCGGTGTTTTATTTCACCATGTGGTGCCCGATCTGCGCCAGCCACACCGACCACCTGATTGATCACATCATCCCGCAACACCCGGCGCTGGATTATTACTTGATTGATTATGTCTCTGGCGACGTGGCCGGAGCGAAGAATTCTCAGGATGCCTCAGGCTACGGCGGGGCGCCTTTCGAGGTGTTGGTGGACGAAAACCAGCAAGCGCTTAACGCCTTTCAGGGCGGTATGGCTGTGGTGGTGGTTTTAGACCCCACCGGGAAGGTGGTGTTTAATGAAGAATATAAAGACGGCGTGAAGCTGTCGGCGCTGTTAGGGACCTTATAGCTCGGAGGAGCTTGCTCTAAACAAGGGGAATGGGGTGAAGGACCGTTAGAAGGGTTGGCTATTTTTCAGGTCTTTTACATTGTCTGCTTTATTTTTATGTTGCTCAGCGGTAGTCTGGAAAACTAAAAGATCAATTGTATGAATCTTTTATCAATCTACTTGTTGGAGTCACCATGGCAGGATTACAAAAAGCCCCTCATTCTATCGACGTCAAAGCAGGCGAAACCGTTGCGTTATGTACCTGTGGCCTGAGTGCCAATGGGCGGTGTGACGGTGCCCATAAGGGAACCGGAAAGAAGCCAAACATTGCGGTTTTTGATCAGGACAAGACGGTCTACGTCTGTGGTTGTGGCGAAACCAAAGAAATGCCTTTCTGCGATGGCGCCCACCAAAGCTAATTTAGGACAAACCGCTACCCTCCCAGGGTAGCGGTATTTAGCGACCTGGTTTCCTCTTCGCCCAGCAAAACCCCAAATCATGAATTTTTTGAGAACCCAAGAGGCCAAGCCTAAGGGCTCGGCGACCTAGAGCCAGTATTTTAGAACCCGCTTGAGTTCGTCGAGGCCGATGGGCTTGGCAATATAGTCGTTCATACCCGAATCCAAGGCCTCTTCTCGGTCTCCTTTGAGGGCATCGGCGGTGACGGCAATGATTGGGATTTCTTTTGGCGAATCTCCTTCTTTCTCTCGGATCATCCGAGTCGCGTCCCAGCCATTGACTACCGGCATATGGCAGTCCATCAAAATCAAATCAAATGTACCGGTCAAAAAGGCCTCATAGGCTTCTTGTCCGTCGCTAACCACCTCCAAACGATAGCCTAACAATTGAACAAATTGGGTGGCCACCATCTGATTCGCTTCGTCGTCTTCGGCAATGAGAATAGATTTCTCTTGGTTCTTGGGGTCCACCGGCAGTTTGGGGGGCGGACCGGTGAGTTGATGCGCCGCTCGGGTCGTGCTAGCCGGGGTTCCCTCTGGGTGCAGGGCTTCGATCATCAAGGAAAAAAGCTGGTTGAGTTGGAGGACCGGATGACCGGCTAAATAGCTCTGCATCGGATGGTCTTCGGGGGCCGCAGGTATCTGGTCGGCTGCTGCCAAAACAACCAAAGGTATTTTGTTGAGTTCCGGCGATTTTTCTAAAGCCTGCAAGATCTCAATATCTTTTTGGGACGGGTTTAAGTGGTTGCAAATCACCCAATCAAAGGGGGGCTCGCTCTGTTTCAACGCCTCCAAAAGGGCTGACCTGTCTTCAACGATCACACATTCAACCCCCTGTTTTTCTATGGATTGGGTAAGCAAAATGGGGTTGGTGAGGTGTTTCTCAACCAGCAACGCCCTTCGGTCCCTCAACAGAGAGAGGTCCTGAGGAGTCGGAGGCAGAGGGGTCACTTTTTTTAAGGGGACGTCAAACCAAAAACGGCTCCCTATTCCAGGTTCGCTATCCAGCCCAATGGTGCCGCCCATCAGTTCAACCAACCGTCTGGTGATCGATAACCCGAGCCCAGAGCCTCCGTATTTTCGGGTGGCAGAGGAGTCAACTTGGTGAAATCGGTCAAAAATGCTGTGGTGGCTTTCTGGCTCGATCCCAATTCCGGTGTCTGTGACTTCAAATCGGAGTTCTAGCAGTTCTGGTCCCTGGCTTTTGAGGGTCACGTGGACGGCAACATGGCCTTCACTGGTGAATTTGACGGCATTGCCCACCAAGTTTGTTAACATTTGACGCAGCCGAAACCCATCCCCTTTGGCTAAAACAGGAACTTGGGGGTCCATTAAACAGCTGAGCTCGAGACCTTTAGAGTTGGAAACGACAAAAAAAGAATAGAGAGTTGCCTCAAGCAGCTCCACCAGAGAGAAATCCTCGGATTCTAAGACCAATTCGCCGGCTTCAATTCGAGAAAAGTCCAAAATATCGGCGAGCAGATGGACGAGGTTTTGGCCTGAGTGGAGGATGATTTCGACGAACTGCCGCTGCTCGGCGTCTAACTCGCTCTCTTGAAGCAACTGCACCATCCCCAAAACCGCATTCATCGGGGTCCTGAGTTCGTGGCTCATGGTCGCTAAAAAATTGCTTTTGGCCTCGTTGGCCGACTCGGCTTCCTTTTTCGCTTGGCGTAATTGTTGGCTGATCGACTCTAACTCGTTGACTTGATCCCTGAGGGTTAGATTTTTGTTTTGGTTCTCAGATTGTTGGATCACCAGATTACGGGAGAGATCTTCAAAACTTTGGGCAAGTTGTTGAAACTCTAAAACCCAGTGGGAGTGCCGCTCGATTGTTAACTCTGATGTGTCGGGACCGACAGAAATGTCCTGGATCTCCTTCGTTATTTCGGTGAGCGGCGCAATCATCGAACGGCCAAGAAATCGGAGAATCCCCAATAAAAGGATCAATGCCAACCCCAAAACGCTGAGAGACAGTTTGAGGGAGACTTGGTTGGCGACTTCATAGGTTTGCGATAACGGGACTTTGATCGAAATGATCGAAATGACATCCCCTAGTTGGTGGCCAAAGCCCTTTTCAGACCCAAATTCATCGACCAGCTCCGGGGGCGCAAATTTGGGGTCACCGTGACAGTTCAGGCAAGAGGCCTTCAGCGCCTGTCCACGGTGTTGAACCACCAAATGGGGGCCCGTTTCAAGCTGCTCAATGAAACTACGGTGTTCTAGTTTAGGGTCACGGTTGAGTTGCATGATGAAATCCGCCTCTTCAAGGGTCGCTTGAGTGACGGGATTTCTAGCATTAATTGAGGCCTCTTTATACAGGTAATGTTGACCTGAGAGTTCCTCAAAGTATAGGTTGATTTGGCGGCTGAAAGGGACAGAACAGTTGTTCCCAGGAGAAAATTCAGTCTCGGAATTAGCGGTATCAAAGGATTTGGGGTGGTCTTTGTGCAGTTTGAGGTTGAAGAATTGGTGGAAGGCTAGTTGGTAATGTAGGATCACACGAGCCTTCTCCTTGGCTTCAAGAAGAGCCTCTTGCCTCATGAAATGATTCACCAAAAAGACTAACCCGAGCCCAAGGATCAAAAAACTGCTGAGTAAGGTCAGCACTGTTGATTGCCGGAGATTGAGCGATTTGAAACCAAACATCTTTCCCCTATGGGGGTTCAAGTACCCTGGCTTGCATTATAGCGAATTTTGTTTTTTTCGCAACCTTGTCAAATTCATAAAAAGATGGTTTTACTGCAAAAAACCGGGTAGATTAGTACAGGCTAATTTAATGAACTACAATCCTCAAAACCCCTTATGATCGAGATCCTTTCAGCGTTACGAAACAGCATTGCAGAGAACTTGTTGATCGTCGTTATCGACGATGAAACCAGCGTTCTTTCCGCAATCAAACGGGCGTTTTTTGAGCTACCTGTAGAAACAAAGTATTTTTCGAATCCTCTTGAGGGACTTGAATTTTGCGAAAAAAACGGCCCAGCGGTGGTGATTGCAGACAACTTGATGCCCGAACTTCGGGGGGTTGATTTACTGAAAAAGTTGCGAAAAAGCCAGCCCCTAACCCGGCGAGTGATGTTGACCGGTCACACCGAACGGCAAGAAGCGATCGAGGCTTTTAATCAAAATGCACTCCATTTTTACTTAGAAAAACCCTGGTCAAACCAAGGGCTGATCGCTTTAGTTGGACAGCAGTGTGAAATTTATCAAGCCCAAAAACTGGACGCAAAATTAGAAGATATCAAACACCTGACCCTGAAAAAGCGGGACAGAGAAATTGTCAAATTTAAGTCTGAGATCGCCGAGACCGAAACCCGGTTACAAATCGCCCTCGAATCTAACCGTGGGGGGCAACTCAATTGGGACAAGAAAATCACCGACCTGAGTTTTGCGGTGGTTGAGCCGAACAATGAACTGCGTGAAGAAATCGTTGAGGCGTTGAAGCTTCAAGGGGTCAAGGACGTGTTAGGTTACGCTGATGGGAAGGCTTGTTATTCTCAGTTCTCTAAAGAAGAACCTACCGAAGTGGTGCTTTTAGAAATGGACACACCGGGGATCGATGGGCTGGGACTGTTGCAGCAAATCCGGGCCAAAAAGAACCTGCTGTTCTCCCCTCTGGTGTTGATGCTGTCTAAAAGCGCCGAAAAAACCCTGGTGATCCGAGCGATCAGCAACCATGCCGATGGTTTTTTGGTCAAACCCTTTGGAGTCCATAAGCTTTTAAAAGAAATTGGCCATATGCTAGGCAACCGAGCGGGTCAAGAGCACCACCTTGGGGTTCATAATGTAAGAAAGTTGAATTACCTGGTGCTTTCTGCCAATGCGAACCGCCGGTTGCAGATGGGTAACTCCCTCAATCAACTTGGGGTAGATCGATATGTCTACGCCACTGATGGAATCAAAGGTCGACCTTTATTACTACGGGAAAAAATAGATGTGGTTTTCTTCGATCACAATTTGACACACCCAGATGCCCAAGAATTTGCACGTTCCGCAAAAGCGAGTTTATCACGGCAAGTACCGGTGATTGTTCTTGGCCCGATGCCAAAACATGGGATGGAGCAGGCTAAAGAGAGCGGGGTGTATTTTTTAGAACCCGTATACTCTGCAAAGGAATTTCAGGAATTACTGATCAAGGTTGTCACCGAACAGTTAGACTTTTTTGGGGAAAGTAAGGACCGCAAAGCCGATAGGAAACTTGAAGAACTCTTTGGAAAAGACCTGACCAACAAGGAGTCCTCAGAGACACCCTAGGCTGTTCTTCCCTTACGAATCGCCTTTTTTTTTCCGACAGGCAGAGTGATTGTGAAGGTGGTGCCGTGACCGACTTGGCTGTGCACCTCGATCGAACCGCTGTGTTCTTTGATGATGTTCTGGGACAAAGCCAACCCCAGCCCGCTGCCTTCGCCGACTCCTTTGGTAGTAAAAAAGTGGTCAAAGATCTTGCTGAGGTTCTCTGGGGATATCCCTTCTCCAGTGTCGCGAAATTCCAAAAAAATCCACCCGTCCTGAAGATAACTGGTCAAGTAGACGTCTCCCTTTTCTTTGATGGCGTCTGCTGCGTTGATCAAAAGGTTGATAAAAACCTGACTTAATTTTAGAGAGTTACCCCAAAGGGAGGGTAACTCTCTGAGGTCGGTGTGAAGCTCGACCTTATATTTTAAGGTGTTCCAGCACAGCTGAACGGACTTGGTGATCAACCCATTGACGTCAACCCAACTGGAGTCTGTTTCCGGTTTGTGGGCAAATTCCTTGAGATTTTTTACGATTTCCCTGACTCGATCGATCCCGTCCAAGCTTTCGTGGAGTAGGGTGGGCATGTCATCGATGATCTCTGCGAGTCGGAGAGAGTCTTTGAATTGCTGGATATCTTGCCGGCGAGAACTTTCAGGAGGGTCTTGTTGGGTACAAGCTTCGACATGGTCTAGGTATTTAAAAATGCGCTCATTATATAGGCTCAGAGTTTCTAAGTTCGAACCGACAAACCCAATAGGATTATTGATTTCGTGGGCGACCCCACCGGCGAGGGTCCCAATAGTTTCGAGTTTTTGGACATGGAGCAGTCGTTCACTTAACTGGGCTTCAACGCTTTTGTCTCGTGCAACGGCAACAAAAGCTTCTATTTCTCCTTGTTTGTCCAAAACCGGGGCGATCTTCATCTGGACGATGAATGGCTCACCGTCTTTGCGCCAGTTCACCAATTCTCCGCTCCAGGTTTTCCGAGCCTTGATTTGTTGCCACATTTCTTGATAGAACCCGTCAGGCTGCTGGTCGCTTTTGAGGATCTTCGGGGTCTCACCGATGGCCTCTTGAGCCGAATACCCGGTGATCGTCTCGAAGGCAGGGTTTACGTACTCGATTTTTCCGGTTGGGTCTGTGATGATCAGGTAATCCGGGATCTGGTCAATCGCTAAACGAAACCGTTTGAGGTCCATTTGGTCGGCTTTATGTCCCCGAACATCGGTGGCTCGAACAAAAAAGGCGCCTCGTTTGCTTTCAAAAGGGATGAACTGGATTTCCACTTCCAGAGGAACTTTTTCTCCGGCAAGGGAGATAAAACTGGTCTCGACACTGAGGGTCATGCGGGGGTCCTGCTTAAGCTCGTTCAACTGAGCCGACCACCCCTCAAGATGACTGACAAAAAAATCTAGGCTGTAATTGTCCGCACTGGTCCCCTGCTGAACGGCTAACAAACGACCGGTTTGGTTGATAAAGTAAAATTGTAGAGTTTCGGGGTCTGCTAAAAAAATGGCACTTGCCGAGCGGTCGATCACTTCTAAAAGTTTGCGCTGCTCTGCTTTTAAAATGCCTCGTTCTTTAACTAAGTGGCTTTGGTGGAGTGCCTTTTGGATTGTATGATGTAAATCCGAAAAATCGATGGGTTTGACGACAAAATCAAAGGCCCCGAGGTTCATGGTGCTACGGATGTTCTCAAAGGAATCAAAACAAGAAGCCATGACGATCGTTAAGTCGGGGTAACTTGTTTTCGCCAGTTTGAGAAACTCCATCCCGTCTATCACAGGCATCTGGATATCGGAGAGAACTAAGTCAAATTCGTTTTCTTCTTCTCGTAGCGCATCGAGCCCCTCTTGCCCATTGTTGACAAAAATGAGTTCGGTGTCTTGGGCCGGAAAAAATTTACCCAGTTGCATTTTATACAGCTGGATCGCCAAAGGGTCGTCGTCAATAATTAAAATCCGATCTTTCACAGTGATCCCCTCAAGTGGATGCAATCCGCCAAAAAGAAACACCACAAAACGTCGGTGTTTCTTCTTTGTTGGTACCACGCTCCGCTAAATATATCCATAAAAATGGACACCAATTGACGGGCTTTGGGCTTCAATCAACACCCCTCGGGAGAGGTTTATTTGTCGTTTTGCTGCCTCGAAGGCAAGGCCGATTCGGCTGAACTGGATCTCGTAACCTAACCCTAGATATTTTCCTGTACCCTTGACTTGCTCAAAGGCGTCGTAGGTTTTTAACTGCTCTGAGGAAAGGCCCCACCGAAAAAAAAGGCCCCCAGCTTTTGGAAAAAAATACTGTTTTCCTTCAATACCGAGACTCCAAAGTTCTGTGTCTTTGGTTCCTGTACCGTAAGGGGTGATCCCGTTGGTGTTGAGATAGGTCATCCCCCAGGCAAGGCCGAACGAACTGACATAGGGGTCTTCGAACCAGAAATTGAGCGTCGGCCCAACGCCGCTGACCGATTGGGTGGCTTGATTTGCTTCGTTGTACGTTAGTTTGACTTGGTCAAAATGTTCCCGTGCCCTGATTTTAAAGTCCCCTGCGAAGCCCAGGCTAGTGTTGATGCCTAGGAATATCAGGATTGTTAACAGTCGAAAGGTCCATCTCATTTGAATCTCTAAGTTCAATTTGTATTCGGTTTTTATTGTAGTTTAAAAGTTACCTTTTGTTTTGTGAACTATCAACACAAATCAATTGATTTGGCCCCTGTTTGCGGACCTTGCAGGTCGTTAATGCTCTTTGACATTGGAGGGATCGTAAGAAACTCAGCCAAGGACCCCAAAAGTAAGCCCCTTAATAACCATAAACTCGGCAGGTGAAGGGCTCATAGCGGATTAGGTCTTTGAGACTCTTGAGGGTATGGAGATTATCTTGGCGTCGGTTGGGAAATTTCAAAAGGGATGGCCCTACCAAGAAAACTATGGCAAACTATATCCTAGATGAATCTCCGTGTTCACCTGGTTGATCAAAGAGAGGGAGTCGGCCAAACAAATAGGCAAGCAGGTTTTTCAAGGAGAGTAAAATTGAGTGACGAAGGTTTTGATTCATTCGCAGAAGACAGTCTGACTATTATAGATTTGCTTAAGGCCACTCGCCTCTTCAGCCATTTACCTGAAGAAACCCTTGCCCAGCTGGTTCCCTTGTCTGAGCTGGCAAGCTACGGGGCAGGTGAAGAAATTTTAGTTCAGGGTGAAGCGAATAACAAAGTGTTTTTCTTGCTTCGGGGGACTGTTGAAGTCTTGGCGGATAACCAGCAGGTGATCAAGTTAGGGCGAAAAGGAGACATCTTTGGGGAGATGAGTGTGATCTCGAACCGGGTTTGCTCGGCAACCATTCGTAGCCTCACTCCGGTTCGAGTGTTCTCGATCCAAGCCCGAGAAATCGGCCATTTTAAACAGCTCGACCATAACGAAATCAGCAATATATTATACCGGTTGTTTGCTGAAATTTTGGTGGATAAACTCAATTTCACCACCCATAAAGCGAAGCAGTTTGAAGAAGCCAAAAAAATAGCAGAAGAAGCGAATCTGGCGAAAAGCCGGGTACTAGCTGTGATGAGTCACGAACTGCGGACCCCGCTGAACGGGATTATTGGGATGAGCAGCCTGCTCAAAACAACCTCGTTAAATTCCGAGCAATTAGAATACACCCGAGTGATCCGCAAAAGCGGGAATCAACTTCTCAGTGTGATCAATGATATCCTTGATTTTTCTAAAATTGAAGCAGGAAAACTTATCTTAGAGGAACAAGTCTTTTCTTTGCGGGACTTGATAGAAGACTGTTTAGATATCTTCACTCAACAATCAGGGGAAAAACAGGTTGAGTTAGTCTATCAAATTGACCCGATGCTCCCGGACCATGTGAAAGGAGACAGCACACGAATTGGCCAGTTGTTGGTGAACTTGGTGGGCAATTCCTTGAAATTCACTGAGGAAGGACAAGTTCTCTTGAAGTTGGGCATGGAAAAAGCGGAGGGAGACCAAATCAAGCTCAATTGGCAGGTATCGGACTCTGGTATCGGGATGCCTGAAGACCGGATGCTAAAGCTTTTTAAGCCCTTTTCCCAGACCGATGCTTCGGTGGCCAGGCATTATGGAGGAACAGGCCTTGGGTTAGCGATCTGTAAAGAACTGTGTGTTCAAATGGGCGGAGATATTTCGGTTGAAAGCGAATTGGGCCGTGGATCGGATTTTTACTTCTCGATCCTTGTGGGGCGAACCCTTGGGTTAGAGTTGCCTCCTCCTGCGTTTATTGGCCGGAAAGTCGGGGTTGATGTGGAAAACCCTTGGGTGGCCAACGCTTTAATTGAAATGCTCAAGGTTCTTGGGGTGGTGGTGGTTCAAGGTTCTTCGGTTCAAGACCCCAAAGAACAACCAAAGCTCTGGATTATCGATGGAAAAGCCCCCAAGCAGGGGCTGGAAAACAAGTACGATGCCGAGACTTCAATTGCCTTACTACACTTCCCCGGAGCACCAGAAGAACCGCCTCTAGGGGGAAATCCGACCTATTTTGTGAGTAAACCGCTTAGAATTCAACAGTTTGAAGAGCTGTTGGCCGCAGTGTGGCAGCGGGCCTCGGTCATTCCGCCAGACTTGACGATCAAAGGGGTTGAACCAACAGTTGCCCAGCGCTTACCACTTCGGTTTTTGCTTGCCGAAGACAACAACAGCAACCAACTCTTGTTCACTCGGATGATGCAGAAGTTAGGCTACTTGGTCGACATTGTTTCCGATGGCCGTGAAGCCGTGACAGCCGTGGAGCAGCTGTCTTACGATGTGGTCTTTATGGATATTAACATGCCCGAAATGAACGGCCTTGAGGCGACTCTAAAGATCATTGAGCTCCAAGGAGACAAACGGCCTGTGATCATTGCACTGACTGCCAATGCTTTTGCGGACGAGAAAAAGCAATACCTCGAAGCCGGCATGGACGACTACCTCTCAAAACCCTTCGATTTCATGGGGCTCACCCAGATGATTGAAAAATGGGGTGCTCATATCAACGGGCAGGAGCACAGGTAATAACGAGCTTGGGCGTTTTCTAATTTATATTATTCGAAAAATTGGATTGCTCTTTTGATCGATTTTTACTTATAATCTTAGTATTCTTTTATCTATTTTCTGGGGCGGGCTCGCCTCTGAACAGAATCGAGGAGGACCGATGAGGTTGATTCAATTATCCATGCTGATATTGGCAGTTTTAGTTTTGTCTGTATCAAGCTGTAAGAAGAAAAGTAGCTCCAGTTCTTCGACTGATGCGACGACTGCAACCGCAACTGATACGACAACAGCAACAACGGTTACAGATAGTATCACCACATCCACAACTTCCGCACTCCCAGGGGATCTTGCGATTGCTTCAAACACGGAAGCGGTCTCAACAGCTTCAGCCAGCCAAATGGCGGCTTCGGGAACGACCAAGAAAAAACAAGACCCGAAGTCGAAAAAAGACCGGCTCAAAAAGGCACAAAACCCAACAGTGAAGGCAGATTGTTTCCTCGCTCTAGCCGGGGGAGGGGCGCCGATGAACAGCCCCACTTGCTATGGGCCTCAGCTCTACTATACAAAGCACCCTGACCACGCCACCCCAACCTCCGGTGCATCAACCGTCACTGGCACTCAAGCTGGGGCGGGACCTAATTCTGCATCTGGTACATTACCTGGTGGAGACTTAGGGCTTTGGACCGCTGCCGAATCCGATGGGACTGCTTGTGCTGCTGCGAAAATGAACAGCGTGGTCCAAAGCGCAGCTGAGAGCATTGACTTAGCGGTTGGTGCAGCAGGTGCCATGCTTTGTGTGGCAAAAATGGGTAAAAAAACAATGCCTGATGTTGGCAAGACCTTGGACTTGACCACTACAATGAGCGGCGACGCCGATGTGAAGGCGAAAATGACCGTCACAGCAGCGACGATCACTCGCGAGGCGAACACCGCCGCAGGGCGTCCGGTGTACACTTCGAAGTTGGAAATGGCCATCACTCCTCCTGGTTCAACAACTTCCAACAGCATGAGCGTCACCTTACGTCACGTTCCGCTTGACGACAAAAATGAAACATATAAAGGGTTGATGACCATGTCCCGGACTGTTGGTTCGGGCAAACCTCCGAAGCCACCGGAGCCACCGAAGACTGCTAAGATTGCCGGGCCTTCGTTTCAACTTGCTGCTGGCGATATCAATGCGGTGAGTGTGGTTTACGCAAAAGATGCGAAGACCCTTACTTATAAGGTGGTGAGCGCTAACTATGCGAGCACCGTCACGGCAGCGACAATTTTTAATTCAACTACCGGAGAAGTTGACGCTTCCAAAGCCGGTAGTTCAAACCAAGCGACCGATGGGTGGAAAGGAAACCTAAACGTAATGGTTGGAACCTCTGACGCTGTCGGCGATGGTTCGTTGGCCATTGCATGGCAAGCAGGACCGCAAGATGGTTACACCCGTAACTTCAATGCGAGTACAGCGACAAATGCAGACAGCACCCGAACCGGGACGGCTTATTTTGGGTTCGCTAAAAACGTGAGTAACAAGGCCCCCAAGTTGGCGATTGGCGGGATGATTTGTAACTGGGCCGGCCCAAGCAATAAGAGAGATACGTCGGCAGGTTGGAGTCTCGTCCAAAAGCAAACCATGAAACTAAACTCCACCACGGGAATTTGGGCACCGGTGACCTCTAATATCACCTTTGCCCCGACCAACTCTTGTAATTGGGTGAACGCAACCGACAGCACCTATTCAACCTCTGCGATCAGTGCAGCGGCGACCAAGGGTGCGGTCACAAATAACCTCGTAACTAAGGCCTCTGGGTACACCTTCACAGTGCCCACGGCTCCAACGGCTCCATAGGCCTGTTGAGTCCTAGAGTAAAAGCCCCGGTAAGCTAGCTTGCCGGGGTTTTTTTTTGCCTTTGGTTGATTTTTCGGTGGAGTGGGTACCGTGGATAAACGAGAACAATCCGGTTAAACAGTGTGTGTTGTCTTTGTGAATCGCTCAACTAAACACTCTGGCTCTTGAGACTTATTCGGCCTTTTGCAGTGGTGACTACAACCGGTGGGTTGGGTATAGACTGCCTGGAACGGGCTTGTGGGGAGAGGTCACGCAACAGGACAGGCCCGCAGGTGACCTGCCTCAGTCAGGGAAAATTCTAGCCCAACTCATCCACTGCTAAGTGGTACTGTGGATCTTCGATCATGTTGATATCAACCATACTCCCTGCGTTATTAATCAACGCCGCACACTCTTTGGAAAGGTGCTTGAGCCGTAGGAGTTTTCCTTGGGTATGGTACCGGTCCGTTAGATTGTTGATCGCCTCGACACCGGAGTGGTCAAACACTCGGCTGTCTTTGAAGTCAATGATCACTTCAATGGGGTCTTGGCTCGGTGAAAACTGTTCGTGGAAACTCTGGACGGAGCCAAAAAATAACTGACCCGATAGGTTATAAACCTTTGCCCCTTGTTCGGTGAACTCGACGGTTGCAGAAATTCGCTGGGCGCTTTTCCAAGCAAAGACCAAGGCAGACACAACCACCCCAACCCCGACTGCAATAGCGAGGTCAGTGACCACGGTAACCCCAGAAACGAGAATGAGAACAAAGGCATCAGAACGGGGGATTTTTGCAAGGAGCCGGATACTTGGCCAAGCAAAAGTGCCGATCACCACCATAAACATGACCCCGGTTAGCGCCGCTAGGGGGATCATTTCGATTAATGAGGAGGCGAAAAGAATAAATACCAGCAAAAAGAGAGCTCCTGAGATCCCTGAAGCTCGCCCTCGACCTCCTGAGTTCACGTTGATCATGCTTTGACCAATCATGGCGCAGCCGCCCATTCCACCAAAGAGCCCGGTCACGACGTTTGCAGTTCCTTGGCCGATACACTCTTTATTGCCCCGTCCTCGGGTCTCGGTAATCTCATCAATGAGGCTCAAGGTCATCAAGGATTCAATCAAACCCACGGCGGCCATAATGACTGCAAAGGGAAGGATGATTTGTAGGCTCTCAAAGTTCCAAGGGATTTGGGGGATATGAAAGGTAGGAAACCCTCCGGCGACCGAGGCGATGTCCCCGACCTTTGGGGTCTCTAGGTGAAGTAGGTTTACACTTAAAGACACCACGGCGATCGCCGCTAAAGATGAGGGGACCGCTTTGGTCAGTTTCGGTAAATAGTGAATGATCGCCATGGTTAAGCAGACTAACCCAACCATCGTCCAGAGAGTTTGACCTTGCATCCAAACGGATTCACCGGTCTCGGTCTTGACTTTGAATTGGCCTAGTTGGGCAAGAAAGATGATGATCGCGAGGCCGTTGACAAACCCTAACATAACAGGATGAGGGACCAAACGAATAAACTTCCCTAACTTCAATACTCCAGCGCTGACTTGAATCAATCCCATCAAGATCACTGCCCCAAAAAGATATTCAATCCCATGGGTCGAAACCAAGGCAACCACCACAACGGCGACCGCTCCTGTGGCCCCGGAAATCATACCGGGCCGGCCTCCCAAAGTGGCTGTGATGAAACCCATAATAAAGGCAGCGTAGAGCCCAACTAAAGGGTCAACTCCTGCAACAAAGGAAAAGGCGACCGCTTCAGGAACAAGCGCTAAAGCAACGGTCAGGCCGGAGAGTAGGTCGCTTTTGAGGGAGCCGCCATGGGGCATTAAGAATTTTAACATCAATTGTATCAGGGAATAGATGAGGTCGGGCTGCGACGAAAACAGCAGTCTACAACAAATTGAGTGGGGTTCAATGAGTTTTTTAGTTTACTGTTATTATGCGCTTATTTTTTAGTTTAGTCGAAATTCGTTCCATTCCCTTGCTTGTTTGCTGGGAACAAAGGGGTACCAAAGCGCTTCGCTGCCTCGAAAGGTCCCCCTTTTTCGTTGAGTGCCAGTTCTCAATGGGTCAAAAAAGATTTCCCATCTTTGAACCATTGGGAAAGGACAGGCTTCAGATGGCTGAGATCTTAGGAAGAATTTGGAATTTTTAACTGGATAAATCTTGCGTAATCATCCCTCTTTTTATAGTCTGCAAGAAAACCTAAAACAAAGGAACCTTTTGTTACCTCAGAAGCGAGTTTACCGAGGACAGATATTATGATGATCCTGCCCAACTATCGGTGTTTGTTCTTCACTCTGCTGGGAGCGATAGTGCTTGCTTTACCTTGTTTTGGTGGACCGGTTGTCTTGGATTCAAGGAGCTCTAAAGTACCCTTGTTGCAATCTGCGCTGTACATCATCGACCGATCAGCTGTCGCATCCTTGGAGGAAATTCAACAATCCAAGGAATTTGCGCCCCTGCCTGGGGGTATGATCCCTGCTGGGTTTGAAGAAACAGTCTACTGGTTTAAATGGAACATTATCAATCAAGACCCTCGGTTCCCTCAGCAGATCTTTCAGATCGACCCCCCATGGTTTTTAGACAGCACGTTATACTTGGTACGAGAAGATGGCTCGGTTGCGGTGCATTTAATCGGTCAAGATCGTGCGTTTTGGGACAGCGAACTGCCCCACCCTTCGCAAATTGCTCCAACCGAGATCCCCTTCGGCGAGTCGGTGGAGGTCTTTTTGAGAATTCGGGTGTATATTGGCCAGCTAGATTTGTCCCTTTGGCGACCCCAAGCCTTCTTAGTCGCCGATTGGCAGCGAATTTACTTATTAGCACTGCTGATGGGGGTGTTGTTAGCGGTCAGTCTCTACAACTTGTTTTTGTACTTTTCCATTCGAGATTCGGTGTATCTTTATTATGTCATCGCCGCGGTCTGTGGATTATTGTACGGGATGAACAATGAGGGGATTTCTTCAATTTTGTGGCCCAATTTTCCTCACTGGGACCGCAGAAGTTTTGTTGTCTTCGCTGGACTCGGGCACTTTGCTCACCTGATGTTTGCCCGAAAGTTTTTGAACACCCCGGAACATGCCCCTTTTGCAGATAAACTGCTGTTTCCTCTGATGGGTTTTGCTTTAGTCGTGGCGCTGTTCATCACCCAAATGTATCATTGGGGGCCTATATACCCCTTGCTTGCATCGGTGATGGTGCTTTGTTGTGCCCCGATCATGAGTGGTTTGGGGATCTATATTTACCTGATTAAAAAACAACCCCAGGCCCGGCTATATGCCTTGGGTTCGACTTTTTTACAGGTCTGGTTGATTGTCCAAATGGGTCAACTGTTTGGCGCCTGGGGCGAAGGCTTGAATCTGATCCGCGGGGCGACCGGTATTTTGTTTGGCTTTGCGGTGATGGATTTGGTGTTGTCCTTCGCGTTAGCGGAGCGAATCAACTGGCTGCGAGTTGACAAGAATCGTGCGAACCAAGCGTTAATTGAGTTGAAATCTAGTGAGGCTGAGCGGCTGAGCCAGCAGGTACAGCAGCGGACCTTAGAATTAACCGAGTTAACAGAACACCAGCAGTTGCTAATCGGGATCATCGCTCATGACCTGCGTGGACCGGCAGGTGGGGTTTCCACCTTGCTGCGGGACATGTGCCTCTCAAAGGAGGGAGTGGATCGGCAGGAACTGAAAGTGGTCGCTCAGTCTGCTTTAGACTTGCATTGGGGCTTAGAGGACCTTTTGAAATGGGCCAAGAGCCTCCAAAAAGGGGTTCAGTTAGAGCGAGTTCCCCTTGATTTTATCCCAAACATCTATGAGCCGGTCTGGTCATTAGTAAAACATACCGCCCATGCTCATGGGGTCTCGTTGCACTTGGATGTAAAAAGTCCAGAGGTATTTGGTGAAATGAGGGCGATTCAAGCGGTGCTTCGAAATTTAGTGACAAACGCCATCAAAGCCGCCCCCATTGCTGGGTCTGTTTCGATTCAAGTGGTTGATCACCCGACCTTCAGCAAGGTCTCGGTGATCAATGAGGGGCTCAGTTTAAATCAAGCGCAAATTGCAGCTCTCAACGAAGACCACATCCCTCAAGGGTTGACTTCTGGGCTGGGGCTGTTGGTTTGTAGGCAACTGGTGAGGTGTTGGAAAGGAGAGATTGGGTTTCAATTAACGTTATCAGGCCAGACCGAAGTGTCCTTCACGCTGCCTAAGCCAGAAACTCCTCCCGGTGCGCTTGGTGATGTGTTAGGAAGCAAAGGTTAAGGTAAACCGAGAACCCTGGTCTTCTCGGGATTCGACGCTCAGCTCTCCCCCGTGGGCTTGCATGATTTCATAGCTCAACGGCAGGCCTAAGCCGGAACCTGTTTCTCCTAAGGTCCCAAAGGTGCTGACGTTCTCACCCATTTGAAAGACGGTCTTTTGTTGTAAAGCGGTCATTCCAACCCCTTGATCAACGACCACAACGCTACCGGGTTCAGGACCGGATATACATTGGATCACGCCGCCTTTGTGGCTAAACTTGATGGCATTGGTCAAAAGGTTTTGTAGGACATCTTGGATGTAGGTGAGGTCAACCTTTTGGTGGACCTCATCAGGCAAACGGTTTTCCAGGGTGAGCTGTTTTGCTTCTAACAGCCCGGACAGCTGACGTTTGATTTGCTCGACAAGGAAGTGTAAGTTAGAGGGCTCAAGGTTGAGGATAATTTGTCCTTGTTTGATTTTTTGTAACTCAAGCAGGTCGTGGATTAAGTCGATTAAGGTGGAAAGAGATTGGTGATTTAATTGGAACAATTTGAGGTGTCTAGTGCTTAACTGTCCTTGCAGTTCGTCGCTCAGTAAACTTAAGGATCCCATCACACTGCCAATTGGGCCCTTTAAATCGTGGACTAATAGGGAGAGCAGCTTGTCTTTGAGTCGATTTGCACCTTCGGCATCTTCCCTTGCCTGTTGCAGTTCCTGGGCTCTGCGGGTGCTAGAGGTAACGTCAAGGACGCTGCCTAAAGCGTGGTGTTCCCCTTCAATCATGACCATCCGAGAGCGAGAGCTGAGGTAAAGAGGTGCTTTGTCTGGAAAGGGGAGTAAATAGGTTCCTTCAGAGGCCGAGGAACCGACGGTCGGCCACAGCAAACGCTCTGCAATTTCTCTGTGTTCTGGGTTCACTCGAGCGAGAAACTCCTCTGAGTCGAGGGTTTGTGCTTCCGGTGTAAGGCCCAGCATCGCGGAGAAAGTAGCGGAGACCTGAAGTTTCTTTTCTTCTTGGTTGAAAATCCAATGCCCCATGGTGGCAACGGTTTGCGCTTCTTCGAGGTAAGCGTTAGCAAGCCCCAACCGTTGGTTGGTCTGGGCTAGGTCGGAGGTCCGTTGTGCAATGGTCTCTTCAAGGTTTTGTTGGTGTTGGTTTAGCTCTTCGTTGATTTCGGCTAGCTTTTCAACCATGAAGTTGAAGTGCTCGGCGAGCAGCCCCAGTTCGTCGGAGTCGGAAGTGGTGACCGAAAGATTCAAGTCCCCTTGGGCCACCTTCTCCGTCGCTTTGATCAACTCGTGGATTGGCTTTAACTTGAACCGCAGGAAGACCCCAATCACCACCCCAAGGACCAAAAAACTAACAATAAACAGCCGGGAAAAATTACGGTTGATTTGCTGCAGCTTCAGTCCGAGAGCTTTTATCGGCACTGCTAGGAGAACAGAACCAGGGACGCCCTGGGCCATTAACGGGATGGGGGATCCATCGACCAGATAGCTTTCTCCTTCGATGTTGAGGGTTTTAAAGGTCAGTTGATCAACCAGTAGCTTCTGATATTCAAGGTAGTTGAGCGGTAGGTTTTTCAGGGACGAACCAAAGGTCGTAGACATAACGGCCCGTCTCCGGATCAAAGTGATTTGATCATCTCTGCGGCCCTTCATATTGGACAGAAACTGACGGTTTAAACTGTACCCTAAGATCAAAATACCCTTGAGCTCTTGGGCCTCATCGAGAACCGGAGAACCGGAAAATAAGAAAAATTGATTATATAAACTGGTGACAAAAACATCGCTACCGAGCTCCACAATGCCCTTTTGGACAATACTCCAAGAGCTCAGGTTGTCACCAACTGGGAAGAAATTTTGGCTACTCCCGAGGACTTTCCCGTCCGGGGTCACCAAGATAGCGACATCAGCTCGAGTTGAATTTTGTAGCTTCTCAAAAAACGGTTCGAGATCGGCACTGTTTTGAAAGACTGTCGGGCTCGTTTGAGCGGCCATGTTATTGGTCCACAGGAGAGAGACCTCGCTCAAAAAAAGAATCTGGGTGTTGATATCGTCAAACCGCTCATGAAAGCGTTCGTGGGTGAATTCAAAGAAAGTACTTTTCGTGAGATTGATGGCGATGTACCAACTGGCGCCGAAGGCCATTCCAAGCAAGATCCCCAAGACAATCAACACCCGGAAATATAGCCCTTGCCACCAGTGTAAGGAAGCAATGTTCCGGTTTCTCACGGTTTGTTCCCGTAAAAGTCTGTGTAGGCTTGAATCGCCCATTCCACCGGCTTATCAAGGTGACAGCCACCGTTTTGGCAGGAGCTAGGTGAACCTTGTTCCTTTGCTTTAGTGGGGCTCAAGATCGAAAAAGCATGGCTGTGGAGGGTAAAGGTTCCGCCTGTTTTGACGATCACCGGCATATGACACCCGACACAGGTAGGGGCGCCGTTTGGGCAAGGGTAGTGGGACTTCCCGGTCTTTCGTTCTTTACTGGCCATGCTATCGATGTGGCAGCCGCCGCAGCCAGCGGTTCCTTTAGGTAAGGCGTCGACTTTCGAGCCAGCGCCGTGGGGTTCATGGCAAACCACACAAGTGATGCCCTGTTTGGCGGTGTGCAAGGTTGGTTTGTTGCTGCCCTTAGCCGAACGATAATCCGCAGAATGGCAGACCAGACAACTGTCCTGCTTTTCCCCTCGGGAATGATCTGTTTTAGTTAATAAGTTGGTTAAGGCCTTTGAATGCCCGGAATTCTGCCAGTCGGCATATTCTTGGTGCCTATTTTTTGCCACCCCGTTACCCCACCAAAATTTTCTTTTGAGGTCTTGCTTGGGCGCTAAAGGTACGAAATTTTTAGGTAAAGGCTGCCCTGGTTGGTAGTTTAAAGGGAACCGAAAGTTGACTTTCTCTGGCTGTTTTCGTGCCGAATGACCTCGGCTATGGCATTGACCGCAAACTGTAGAATCGACACTACGGATGATACTCAAAGGCCCAGCACTGCCCCGGTGGCAAAGGATGCAGGCCTTAGAGCTCACTTTCTGTTGATTGACTGCATGTTTCTTCCCCGGGCCATGGCAGGCCTCGCAACCGATCCCAAATTCACTAAATTCGAAGGTGGACGGATCGAACCCTGTGGTATGACAGCCGTTGCAGGTCTTTGACATTGGGGTGTCTTTCTCAGAGGTCAGCTTCATGGACACCCATTTTTGGGTCGTTATCATCCATTTGGCCGGTAAAGGGTAATATTCGCCGTCAAGTTTTCGGGCGTAAACCTGTTCCCACTTGTTTCCTACAACAAATTTGATTTCTGACTTGTCAAAGGTGACCAAAGGGTTGGGTGTGCTAAAGTCCCCTTGAATGTCTTCGGGGCTTTTGACAGGTCGAAACATCTTTGAATGGAGGGTTTTTTTCCAGTTCTGGTAATGTCCTTGGTGACAGGCTTGGCAAGAGGGAGAGCCAGCGTAGCCATCTAAGTCTTGGGTTTGCAGATGGGTGTACCCAAGGCTGGCTGAAACAGCGAGGACGCTGAGTCCAATAACCCAATATAGTGGCCGCAGGAGCATGAAGAAAACCAAAAGAATTTTAGAACGTATCAGGTATTTTTACGTAAACAGGCTCCAAAAGCAAGGGTTGCTGAGGTTTATGGAGGAGGTCTTTTGGCTGGTTGATGCATCCAGAGGCGTTTTTATGAAGAAAGAACCGGTGGACTTAGGGGAGCGCTTTGATCTTGTTTTCTTGAAAACTACCGTTCTTTTTTTATAATAGTAGGTTAGATGGTAAGTGCAAACAAAGACTCCATTGTGGATTGTACCTAGGCTCTTAAGGGTGCCACCGCACTTTGGGAAGAACTGCTAAAAATAGTAGTCTATCGGGAAGGCTAGAAACAGCCAGGTAGGGAACACCCTGGAGAGAAAGTCGGCCAGGGTGCTGTTGTGTTTTACCCTATGAACAAGTCGCCTTGATCAAAGCCGTCCATCTGTCCGTCTGCTGTCTCAAAGGCGGATTCGCCTGAGTCGCCGAATCCTGGGTCATCATTTGACTCGTCGTTGCCCTGAGCGGCCCAGCCGCCACCGTCGTCACTACTTTCAAGTTCATCAGAAACCTCATTCGACCAGCCAGAGCTACCTTCGTGATCAGAGTCGTTGGACATTTCGAAGTCTTGTGCATGGGCTTCAACCTCGTCACCAGATACCAGTTCCTCTGAATCATCGGAGCGATCATTTTCGGAGTCCCTTGAACTGGCCTGCTCCGAATCATCGGACCGTCCTCGGTTTGAGTCATCAGATTCCCCTCGATCTGAGTCTTCCGAACGTCCTCTTTCCGAGCCTCTCGAACTAGCCTGCTCAGAATCATCAGATTCCCCTCGATCTGAGTCTTCCGAACGTCCTCTTTCCGAGCCTCTCGAACTAGCCTGCCCAGAATCATCAGATTCCCCTTGATCTGAGTCCCTGGAGCTGGCCTGTTCAGACCGCCCTCGATTCGAACCCTCAGACTCTCCTCCGTTTGAGTCATCCGAGCGTTCTCTATCCGAGTCATTTGAGTTTGCTTGCTCTGAATCTTGAGCTTGATTTTGTTCTGCAGCAGCAGAGGCCTGAGCAGCGGCTTGTTCGGCCGCATCTGCAGCAGCCTGAGCGGCAGCATCGGCAGCGGCTTGAGCGGCGGCATCGGCAGCAGCTTGAGCGGCAGCGTCCGCAGCGGCTTGTGCGGCAGCATCCGCAGCGGCCTGAGCAGCCGCATCGGCCGCAGCTTGAGCAGCGGCATCCGCAGCAGCGTCCGCAGCGGCCTGAGCAGCCGCATCTGCAGCCGCTTGAGCGGCAGCATCTGCAGCGGCTTGTGCAGCAGCGTCCGCAGCGGCCTGAGCGGCAGCATCTGCAGCGGCCTGAGCGGCGGCATCGGCAGCCGCTTGTGCAGCCGCATCGGCCGCAGCTTGAGCAGCGGCATCCGCAGCGGCTTGTGCAGCCGCATCGGCAGCAGCTTGAGCAGCGGCATCGGCAGCGGCCTGAGCAGCCGCATCGGCAGCGGCTTGAGCAGCGGCATCCGCAGCGGCCTGAGCAGCGGCTTGTGCAGCCGCATCGGCCGCAGCTTGAGCAGCGGCATCGGCGGCGGCCTGAGCAGCCGCATCGGCAGCGGCTTGAGCAGCGGCATCGGCGGCGGCTTGTGCGGCAGCATCCGCAGCGGCCTGAGCGGCGGCATCGGCAGCCGCTTGAGCGGCCGCATCGGCCGCAGCTTGAGCAGCGGCATCTGCAGCGGCTTGTGCAGCCGCATCTGCAGCGGCCTGAGCGGCGGCATCTGCAGCAGCTTGTGCAGCCGCATCGGCCGCAGCTTGAGCAGCGGCATCTGCAGCAGCTTGAGCAGCGGCATCGGCAGCGGCTTGAGCAGCGGCATCGGCGGCGGCTTGTGCGGCAGCGTCCGCAGCGGCTTGTGCGGCAGCATCGGCCGCAGCTTGAGCAGCGGCATCGGCGGCGGCTTGTGCGGCCGCATCTGCAGCCGCTTGAGCGGCAGCATCCGCAGCGGCCTGAGCGTCCGCATCGGCGGCATCTGCAGCAGCTTGAACAGCAGCATCCGCAGCGGCTTGTGCAGCCGCATCGGCGGCGGCCTGAGTAGCAGCGTCCGCAGCAGCTTGAGCGGCGGCATCTGCAGCGGCTTGTGCGGCAGCGTCCGCAGCGGCTTGAGCAGCGGCATCCGCAGCAGCTTGTGCGGCGGCATCTGCAGCGGCCTGAGCGGCAGCGTCCGCAGCGGCTTGTGCGGCAGCATCGGCCGCAGCTTGTGCGGCATCTGCAGCGGCCTGAGCGGCAGCGTCCGCAGCAGCTTGAGCGGCAGCATCCGCAGCGGCCTGAGCGTCCGCATCGGCGGCATCTGCAGCAGCTTGTGCAGCCGCATCCGCAGTTTGTGTAATAGCAGCCTCGGCATCAGCTTGTGCGGAAGCGTCAGCCTCAGCAGTCGCTTCCGCTACCGCAGCGGCGTCGGCAGAAGCCTGTGCGGCATCCGCAGTTTGTGTAGTAGCAGCCTCGGCCTCAGCAGTCGCTTGCGCTACCGAAGCGTCGTCGGCAGAAGCCTGTGCGGCATCCGCAGCGGCTTGAGTTGCGGCATCCGCCTGAGCAGCATCAGTAGTTGCTTGAGTTGTTGTAGGAGATGCTGTCTCTGTCTCTGTGGTTGCTGTCACAGGGTCGGGAACGGCTGTCTCAGTTGTCGTTCCGCTTGTCTCTCCTACCGGATTGGTTGATGTAGTCTGGCTTGTATCGGTTGTTGCATTGGTGGTGGCAGCATCAGTCGTATTTGTTGTGGAACCAAGGTTTGATGAGGTGCCCTCGGTAAACCCGGTAGCGCCATCTAAAGTAGCAGTACTCCCGCCTGCACTCGCTCCTGCGTTAGGAGTTGTTGGCGCCTCGGCAGCCGGAGTTACCGGTGCTTCTGGAGCTGCTGGGGTCGGCGCCGCGGTGGCCGATGTCTCTCCTGTAGCGGTTCCCGGAGTTGCGGCACTAGATGCGGCGAAAGAAGGGCCGACCGGAGGAACCGCAGAACCGGTTGTGTTTCCTGGGCTCGCTGAGGATTGTTGATTGGCGGCAGAAGTGTCTATGGTCTCTACCCCACTGGCAGGACCCTCTAAAACCGGCTCTTGTGTTTGGGCTTGGGCCTGAATTGATGGGTCTGTGGAAGCAGCCTCTGTGGCCTGCCTCATTCGGGCCTCATTCTCGTCGTCCAATAGGCTCGACCTTTGAGCGTCATCGCTGTTGAGAGAGTTTAACGTATTTTCGGCCGCCTCATCGGCGTCCCCTTTGAAAAGAGTACTTTTTGATTCTGACATCACCCACGGAGAGTCAGAGCCTGACTGCTGGTCCGCTCCGGCAGCACCTTGTTCTTCACCGGTCAAGTTAGTTTCTTTGACGTCTGAAAGATTTGTAAGTTCGTCAAACTCGGTGGATGATTGCTGATCAGGTTTATTGGTGTTACTCATGCTCTCTCCATGCGGGGTGTTGCGCTTACCGACAGTGATTGCCACTGATTGGCTATATTGTGGCACAACTAATAAAAAAAAAGCAAATATTTTTTATGTAGCACCCCATCCTAGGGCATCGTCCCTAGGATTATCTTTCCCGTAGAGCCTTATGGCTAGAGGTGAAGACCGGTTTGAGGAGGTACTCAAAAATGGTTTTTTCGCCGGTAATAATGTTGGCCTCTACGGTCATCCCCGGCAAAATAGGGTGGATGTGCCGCTGCTCGTCTAGGTACTTTTGCTGTAGTTTTACTGTCGCTTTATAATAGGGCACCCCAGCACGGTCCATGAAAGTGGTTGCTGAAATTTCGCTTAAACGCCCGACCAAGGCCCCGTAACGAGCAAAATCATAGGTGGTGAATTTTAAATGAACCGGCTGCCCTTCTTTAATATGGCCAATGTCCTTGGCGGAAACTTGAATTTGGGCATAAAGACGGCTGTCTTGCGGAACGACCTCCATCAAGATCGTTCCTGAGCCGACCACTCCGCCCATACCGTTTGCTTGCAACCCGTGAACGACTCCGTTGATCGGGGAACGCAAGGTGAGGCTAGCGAGCTTCTCTTTCGCCAAGCTGAGTTCACTGTTGACCAACACAAGTTTTTCGTTGAGTTGAGCGAGCTCTTTGAGAGTGTCCGTGTTTTCTCCCATTTCTTCCATTTTGGATTTATATTGGCCCACTTGATTTTGAAACGCGGCGCGACGGATTTTATGGTAGACTAAGAGGAGCTTTAAAATTTCCTTTTGGTCTTGGTCAAATTGTTGGTCTTGAATTGAAATCACCACATCGCTACTCGGCTCAGAGACGATCGGAGCTCGTTTTTTTAAGGCCCCGATGGACTCTAAATAGGTTCGCAACCGTTCCTGACTTGCTTGAAGGTAATGTTGCTTTGCTTTGAGCTGCTTTATATTGGCCCGAACCTCTGGGTTGTCTAAGACAATTAACGCTTGGCCTTCAGCGACCAGCTGCCCTTCTTCGACCAAAATGGTGTGGATGATACCTCCGGAAATATGCTGAATGTTCCGGACACGACCTTCAGGTAAGACTTCACCTTTGGCAATCGCCACCTCGTCAACGGTCGTGATAAAGGACCAGCCCAAAAAGACCGCAAAGACCACCACAGAAAAACCGATGATTCCTTTGGTGATCATCGCCGCACCACTCTCCTCTAAGAGAATTGATTTGGACAGGTGCTGGCTTTCTAAGTTTAATATCTTTTTAATACCCATGGGATCAACGGGAGGTTTGTTGAAAATATTGTTCTAACACTTTCGATGCCGGGCCGAAAAGTTTAACTCGGCCTCTTTCAAGCCATAAAACTTTGTCGGCAAGCTTGCAAAACTCTTTGTTCTGGGTGGCAATGATTGTGGTAGAACGTTGTTGGAATTTTTTTATTTCAGAAATAAAAGATTCCACTTTTTCTGGGTCACCAGACAACCCAAACTCTGGGGTGTCGAGTAAGATGATATTAGATTGTTTCAAAAAGACCCGGGCTAAACTGATCCCTTTCCCAAGTTTTAAGGAAAGGTCACGAATACTCCGGCTGTTCACAAAAGTGTTAAACCCTTCGGGCAAATCTACGATGTCGTCGTAGATGCCGGCCCGTTTCGCTGCGTTCCAGATTTCTTGGCTGGTTGCCGCCGGGTTGGCGAGCCGGAAATTCTGGGTCAAGGTGCCGTGGAACAGTTTATTTGATTTGGGCACAAAACCGATGGACTTGCGCAACGTGATCGGGTCAATTTGGCGCAGGTTCATGTCGTCGATGAGCACCCGGCCCGCTTGGGGTTGGTAATGGCTGAGGATAAGAGACAGCACCGTGGATTTGCCTGAACCATTGTGCCCAACGACCACCAGGGTTTCTCCAAAGTTGACACTGAAATTCACTCCTAGTAAGGCGGGCGGTGCCTCTGAAGTATAACGGATAGAACAGTTTACAAAGTTTATCTTCCCTTGAATTTTCTTGGTCAAGCTCATGTTGGTTTCAATGCGATTTTCGATTTGCATTGCCATCAAACGATCTAATTGAGCGATACTTTTTTTGAGCCGGCTGACCTGGTTGATGCTACTCAGCCCATTTTTCATCGGCGCTAGGATCCGGCCTAGTAATAGCATAGAAGCGATCAACGCACCGATAGACATATTTCCTTTTAAGACCTCCAAGACCCCGACCGTCATGGTCGCGAGGCTGGAAAAAGTCACCAAGGTTCCGGTGGTTGTTGAAAAGAGGCTGTTGAGTCTTGCTGCTCTGAAGGTTGCCAGTGAGGCATTTCCGGAAAGTTCTCGATGCCGTGCAACCCATGCCGCAGAACACCCCGTTGTTTTGATGGAACCGAAATTTGAAAGCATATCCAACAACATCTCTTGTCGCTGTGTGGCCGCAGCAGAAGCGGCGGCGTTTGTCTTGATGATAATTGGGTTGATCAAATAGGCAAACAAAACGAAAAATAAAATCGCCACCACAGGGATATAGGCGACCGGTCCGGCCAATAAGATTAAGCCAATGATCAGGAGCACCAGAAAGGGAAGCTCAACCATCGAAACAAAGCCGTTGCTGGATATAAATTCCCGGATTGTTTCAAAATCTTTGAGGTGGGCGATCTGACTGGAGAGGCTCGCCTCTTCAGTGTAGCTTGGCGGCAAATATAAAATGCGGCGGAGGACCTCAATGCCCACCATGTTGCCCAGGCGGACACTAATAAAACCAAAAAGCCAACCTCTCAGGGACCGAAACCCTAGATCCCCTACGAGGAAGATGAAAATTCCGACCACCATCATTTCCATTGACTTTGGGTCATCGATCACACCGAGCTGGTTATAAATCGTCTGGACAAAGAGGGGGGAAATGAAGGTGAAGATCGACAAAAGTAAAGTGATCACTAACCCCAACATAAAGAGGGTGCGGAACCGGCTGGCGACCTTGAAAAACCACCCCTTTTGTGGCCGCAAAAACTCGACTTTCTCTGAACCTGAGGATCGGAATAGAACGACCTCGCCGGTTTGGGAAAGCTCGTCCAGGTGGCTGTATTGAGAGGTTTGGCCATTAAACACCAAGTAGCGGTCTTCGATGCGGTCGATCAAGACAATGGGAATATCATCTTTTCCAATAAACAAACAGGGGATCACCCTGGAGTCCAAATCGCTCAGCGACCGGTGTACGGAGTGAGATTCAAACTTTAAAATAGCCATGGTGTTACGCAGCTCAGCCAAGTCCATCTGAGCGGCCATATAGCTTTGGGCCTCGGCCAATTGGTTTTGGTTCCCGACCCAGCCCAAGGCATCTAAGAGAGGGACCAAACATCCGGCAAAGGGACTTTGCTTTTTAAACCGACTGAGCAGCTTGGACTTGATTGAGCTATTTGTTAGGGCCATGGGTTTAGTAGCTTAAGTCAAGTGTCCCGAAGACTTCAAAGTCCTCTTCGTTGATGTGGGTGATCCATTCACCGAGCAGCATAGCCTTCACTTTGGGGGAAAAGGCAACCACACCCATTTTAAGATGAGACCGATATTCCATCATGGATTTTCTTAAGTGTTCGTGGCTGCGGAGGTGGCGCTCCCAATGGATGGGTCGGTGTTCTGCCAACCATTGATCTTCGACTTCAAAGACCTTATTTAAGGTCTCCGTGACCTTCTGCAAGAGATAACATACATCCTGGACCACGTCATCAAGCCGTGCGTCGTTGTTGAAAAAGTCGTTGATCACCGGGACTAATTTGAGGATTTTGTCGATCACTGCTTTGTGTCCTTCGTTAACCCATTCGTGAGAGGTAGGTCGGACAAAATAGGACATTTCGTCCCAGTTGGAAATTTGTGCGGCCACCGTGCCGGAGATTTCATCGGGGGCGAAGGAGATCGCATCGACCTCATTGATGTGGTCAATCCAAATCAACAAGGATTGTTGCCGTACCTCTTCAAGCGCTTTGCGGCTGCCCGTTGCGATCAGGTCCCGCAGCTCGAGCAGCTTGTCTAAAATACCCCGATGTTCGCTCAGGTGCTCTTGACGTTGTTTGAGGTCAAAATGACGGATCAGCACTTCTTCACGGTTGAAGTGTTCCGCAATACGGCTCAGCACAAGTTGAAATTCGCCTACCAATCCTTTGGGGGAATCCCCATGGTGATCTTTGACATTTTGATTAAATTCCAAAATCGATTCTAAAATGACCTTATGGTCCAAGTCGATTTGGGTGATCCCTAGATTGTGGATGAACATCGCTACATGTTCCCATTTTTGGGCGTGATCAACGATATTCTTGCGCCAATGTTTCAGGTTAAAGGTGACGTAGTCGAGTTTAGCGGAATGGGTGATCATCCAATCTTGTAAATACAACTTGAGTTGTAATCCGATTTTGAGTTTGCCTCCCTCAAAATCCTTGATCATCCCTTGGATTGTCGAGATAAACTGTTGGTGCTGCTCTCGTTGTTTGATGGGGTTGCGCATTTCGTACTGCTCGATCAACCATTCTTCACGATCAAATTGTTCGGTCACAAAATCTAGCAGTTCTTGAAAGAGCTTTGCCTGTCTCTCGATCAACCGCACCCCAATGGGCGCTTCATCAAATTGGTCAATGATCTGGTTGTTTTCGAGAATGAAGGTTGTCAATTGGCGGTGATACCGCTCCATCAGATATACGCCGGTGTGTTTATGTAATAGGTCTAAATCGGTCGGTTTGCGAGCGGTTTGCAAAACCCAACGGGACCAAAACAGATTCCGAGCGGTACTGCGCTCTTGTTGTCTTTTATTATTAGCATCAGCCATTGGTTTGCCCTGTATTCATGAGTCAGCGGCCATTAAAGATTCCAAATTTCCGGCTTCGTAGGCGTAAATTGAGTCGGCATTTTCGACTAGGTGCAGGTGCTCGCTGACTAAAATAATGGTGCAGTTGCCTCGTAGTTTTTTGAGTAGAAAAAACAAAATGTCGGCGGTGTCTTGGTCCATGCTGTCGAGCACCCCGTTGATCATGAAGATTCGAGGTCGAACCACCAAGGCCCGTGCAATCGCTATCCGCTGTAGCATTCCCGTGGGCAGGGTGTTGCTGTTGTTTCCGCCCACCGGGGTTTCGTAGCCTTTGGGTAACTGAGCAACCATTTCATCGAGTTCAACCAGTGCCGCTGAATCTAACGCAGCCTCTCGCTTGGTCGGGTCGAAGAGGGTGATGTTTTCTAAAATAGTCCCCTTAAACAAAGAATTGTCCTTGGATAGGTACTCAATTCGGCCCTGAAGGTCAGAGCGGTCCCATTGAAAAATTTCGTATCGGTCAATGAGAACTCGCCCGGTTGTTGGCCGATAGACTCCGCAGAGGGTGAGGAGTAGGGTGCTTGCGACCACAGCGTCGGAGCACAAAATGCCTGCAAATTCTCCGGCTTTGATTTTTAAGTTGAGGTCGTTAAACAAGAGCGTACCGGTACTTTTGTTGAGATAACTGATCGCTAAGGTCTCAATAGACCCTTCAATTTGGGACGGGAAGGGAAGAGCGCCGGGGCTGACATCGGGGATACATTCTGCGACTTTTTTGACTTTATCCTGCAACAACTTCGCCTCAGCAAACCGCAGCCAAAAGGATGCACCGTTTTGGATCGGTCCGAGCGCTCGGCCTCCGAGCATGGTACAGGCGGTCAGTCCCCCGATGGTCAGGCTCCCCTCAATCACCCTTGATGCACCAAAACCGATGGTTCCAAACATGATCGCTTGAGAAAAGAAAAACCCAAGGTTTGCCACCGTGCTCTGCCAAAAATTCACTTTCATGTTTGAAACAGCGGCAGTTGCTTGCAACCGCTCATAACGCCGCAGCATTTGTTCTTCCATGGTGAGGTTTTTGACTTGCCCAATCGCTCCTAGGATTTCGATCAAAAAGTTATACCGGCGGTCGGTCTGAACGCTTTGTTGGCTTTGGGTCAAGACCAGCCCCTTTCGGAGTAAAGTGATCAACAGCAAGTAACCTAGGATCATCCCTAAAGGATAAAACAAAAGTGTCCCGCCAATATACCAGATAGCGATCAGAAACAAAAAGAAGAAGGGCAGGTCAAACAGCATTTGAAAGACTTGCCCTGCGTAGTAACCTTTGAGGCTACTTACCGCATTGATACGGTCGAGGTGTACACCGACTTCTTCTTGTTGGAATTCGGCTAAGGGGCTTTGCAAGAGTCGGTTGACAGCGCTGCAAGAAAGGTCATGCTCGAACCTGGCAGCCATCCAACTGCCGATCCAGCCCCTGGCAAATCGTAGACTCGCTTCGAGTAAAAAAGCGACCACACAACCGATCACTAACCAAGACAGTGTATCGAGTGATTTGTACTTGATCACTCGGTCATAGACCTGCATTAAGGTGAGCGGCAAAAAGAGCGAGAAAACGGTGATCAGACCCGAGGCGGCCACTACGCTTAAAGCACCTGACCATAGGTAGGGCATTTGGCGTATTTGTGACCAAAAACTATGGGCGTCAGTGAACAGATCGACGGTTTCTTGAGGTAACGTAGTAGGCTGTTTCAAATTTTTGTCTGGGTTTTACGCCAAATGATCGGACCTGAGAATTCCGAGAAGTCGAAAAAACAGGGAGCCGGATGCACATCAGCTGGTCGGTAAAAACAACAATATCAAGGGATGAAAAGGACCTGTTACGTGAGTCTCTCATCCCCAAAGGTTGGCTTATTCACTTGGTAAGTAACAGGGGGCGCCGATAAGTTGTCAAGGGAATTTGACTTCTTTGCCGGGCTAGGTAAACATACGGCATCAGCGCAACTGTGTCGATTACCCCCTAAGTATTTGTTTTTATTTTACTTTTTATTGCTGTTGGAGTCCTTTGAAAAATAAAAACTTTCTTGTTTCTTCTTTGTTATCAGTAGTCTGCTATGTCGGTATCGGGAGTTTGACTGAGGCTCTCTACCCTAGTTTTGCGGTAACCTTGTCGCAGACGCTAGACCTCGGATTGAACAACTCCCAGTGGCTTGATCAACAGCGAATCGAGGTGCGACGTCTGTACTGGGAACAGGAAGCGATTAACGAAACCTTTGTGACCAGCAAACTGAGCTCGAAACTCCTTAAGTCTAGAAATCAGGTGGCCGACCCCCAAGACCCTACGGCGACCGCTTCGGATAAACAGACTCGGCGGCTTGCTTATACCCAAGACTTTCGTAGCGGTGTACAGTGGAGCGTGAGCCACTACAACCGGGAAGAGTCCCCGATCAGCGGTGTGACCACAAAGGATAGCTACTCGAGCAATATTTTGGATATCAACGGGGCGATCTGGGGAAAGCGGCTTTCGGTGGGGGAATTAGACCTGAAAGAAAAGCAACTGGGCCTCGAAGACAAAAAGAGAATCCAAGGGGCCGAGTCTCGACAGACTCAGCTCAAAATTGCCCGGGCTTTTTTACAATATTATTACCGGTTTGCCCAAAATCAAGAAAGCCATTTGTTGCTTTCCTTGGCAGAGCAACAGTTGGGTTTTGTGGAGAGCATTAAAGATAAGGGAGCGTTCTTAGAATATGAAAATGCTCGGCTAGAGCAAATGGACGCCGCCCAGGCGGCTTTGGTTTCTAAGAGGCGGTTGTCTCAAGCGAAGCGAAAGTTGAGCCAGTTGGTTGACTCTTTGCCAGAGGAACCGCCGGTTCTTGAAGGTCTTTCGGGGCTCTCTTTTGAACTCCCCGAGTTGGCCGCAAAATACCAAGGGAACCAAAAAGTTCAAAAACTGGTTCATCAGCAGGCACTTAAAGCGATTGAAATAAAGCGGACCGGCCTGGAAGGCGAAGCTGAGTTGGTTTTGGGCGGTTATCAGGGGCAGTCCGAGTCAGTCCGGGCGACGGGAGCAAATCAGTCCGGTAGCACCAGCGGGGTGTATTTGAATTTAAATTACCAGTTTGGTGCTGGCGCCTCCGAAAAGGTGCAATCCCTCAAGCTCGAGTATAGCCTGGGTGAACAGGAATTGAGCGACCTCAAAGAGGAACAAAGAGACCAAGCGAAGATTGATTACCAAGAGCTCGTTACAGCCAGCCAAGCGCTAGAAACCCAAGTGCAGCAACTTGTGGTGACCCAGCAGCTTTTTGAAATGGCCAAAGAGCGATCCCAAGTGGGTCGGGTTTCTGCTCTGGAAATGGGTAAATACAAAAAACGGCTGATCCAAGCGGAGACTTTGCTGGCAGTGGCTCAGAAAAACCAATGGGAGAGCTTGTTGGTGATCATAGAAGGAGCCGAATTTAATTTAAGTCAGTGGTTGAAACGCCCCGCTCAATCCTCTACTTTAGCGAAGTGATCCGATGCGAAAGGTCAGGCATTTTTTGAGGATGTTCCAAAAAACCGGGGTTTTGGTGAGCCTTGCCTTGGCGAGTATAGTCTCTACCAACCTCGCCTATGGAGGGGGGCTTCGGCTTCGACAAGAACTGTCTGAGACCGTGAAGTTTGATCGTCCCGTTGTCTTCGTTGATTTGGAAAATCGGCTGAAGCTGCGGGGGAGAATGGTGAAATATTTAGCTCAAGAATTGGCTCAAATGCCCGATTGGGAGGGCTTGGAGACCACCGAGCTTCAATCGCTGGCTCAAGGGTTGATCGTCTGGGACCGTTCGGCTCATCCACGGCTGATTGTCAGTAAAACCGGTGTGGCTCAGTTATCTTATCAGGGGACCCAAGAATTTGGTGAAGGTTGGGAATTGAAGTTAGGAGACTTTTGGCAAGCCTCCAGGGACGACCTAGAACAGCTTAACTCCGGTTTACAGGCGGCTTTTGCTGCCTTAGGGGAAGGTGAAAAACGCGCGGAACGGCAACAGGCTGTTCGGTTAGCCTTGGGCTATCTGGACCGTTTGAATCAGCTGAATCCGCTGGTAGGAGAGCGGTCTAAGCAGTCCCAGCTACCTCAAAAAAAGACTTTGGATTTCTTAAAGTTCCCGGTTGATGAGCCTGCAGATTCTGCTGCTCGGCTAGAACAAGAACTCCAGTTCTCATTTGATCAGACCTTGGCCTTCGTACGTTGGGCTGACCTGACCGGACCCGCTTTGTCTACCCAAGCTGTAGACGCCTTATCACATGCCGATTGGCTCAAACGGCAACTCGCTTTTTTAGCGGATATGACTGAGTTGAACTTGATTGTGCAAGATCATATAGCTCAGCAGATGGTCCGAGACGGCGCGCCGGAAGGGTTGTGGAATCATCATGTTGACCAGGTGGCCACAGGTGACGTGCCGGTGAATGGGTCGGATCGGCCTCTATCGGCCCGGACCGTAAACCGGGTGAAGCAGCTGGCCAAAGATCAAAAGGCAGCCTGGACCGAGTGGCAAAGCAAACGTCGGCGCCTTGCGGCCTATCAGCGGCTCGCTTCAGCCCAGCGTCCCTACTTGGAACAGTTGGATTACCTGATCGCTCAGACCTTTGAAGACCCAAGTCCATTGCGGTACCAGTTACTCGAGACGGCTGAGGGGGTGTTCGCAAGTCTGAATATCGAGGGCACCGTTGTAGGGCGTCAATATGTTGTCGACGATCGTTCCAACCTGTCAGTAACCGCCGCCCGTAGCTTGAGAATTTCAAGCGGCACAAAAGAACGGGTCCGTTTAGTGGTGTCCTCGGTGAGGTTAACTGAACAAAAGAGCGGGGACAACTTCGTGCATTCCTTCGACCGTCCGCCACCAAGTTTCGAAGCAGTAGCTTACGAAGAGCTTGTGGGTGTCCGGTTGCCTCAGTTGGAAAAGGAGGTGAAAAGTCTTCAAAAAAAATTCACCGGCCAAGTAAACCGGTGGGACCATCCCTTACAAATCGAGCTCGCCTGGGTCCCTGGCGGTTGTTTTGAAATGGGGTGTACAGGCGAAGGCTGTAGTCACATAGCCCAGCCGAAACATTCGGTTTGTGTCGATTCATTTTTGATGAGTCCCTTTGAGGTGACCCAAGATTTGTGGACTTCTGTGATGGGTTCAAATCCTTCTAAGTTTCAGTTAGGTGGGCATTACCCGGTCGATAGTGTCTCCTTTGAGCAAACTCAGGTTTTTTTGTCGAAACTTGAAACCCTTGGGTTTCGCTACCGGCTACCGACCGAAGCGGAATGGGAATTTGCCTGTCAAGCAGGCAAAGGAAAACGGTTCGGGACCCGGTTTGGGTGGGTGAATCACAACAGCGCAAACTATGAATACACAAGGGACCGAGACCGCTGGCCACAGACCGCTCCGGTGGGCCAGTTTGCCCCAAATCAGTTGGGGCTTTATGATTTATCAGGGAATGTCGCTGAGTGGGTTGCCGACCAGTTTACGTTAGACAGCTACGCAAAAAGCGAATCCCATAATCCGGTGAACCGCAAGGGAGCGGCGAACATTTTGAGGGGCGGTTCCTGGTTCGACGGGGCCGATCGTTTGTCTTGTATGAACCGGCAAGTGAGAGTCCCGAGTCATTCAAATTATACAGCAGGACTCCGTCTTGTTAGGATCCCTTAAGTAGAGGAACAGGTACAATGGAACTCAAGGACATTTCTAAAAAGCCAACTGAAGCGTTAACTGGCTATATGTGCCTTCTTCGGCATATGTCGCTCGCCGATGGGATTTTAGATGAAAAAGAAGAGAAATTTTTAACTCAACAGTCTGAACGATTTGGCGTCCAGTTGGGGCCGGATTGTATGGAAAAGGCTGAGGTACTGGCTAACCCGATCGAACTGCTCAAACAGTACAATATATTGGTTGAACAAGACATGCATCATAGTTTTTTGATGGACCTGGTGGTGATGGCCGCTGCGGACGGGTCCTTAGAAAATCGGGAGCGAGAATTTCTTCAACGGATCAAAAGCCAGATCAATATACCGAGCTCCGACTTTCATAACTTGATCAGTTTCAGCCAAGTGACTTTTGGTTGCGATGACATCGAGAACATCGATGAAAAAAGCCTGAATGTGTTGGAAAATTTTTATCGATGGGCCGGGCAAAGGCAAATTTCTTTGTACCACCAAACCAGTTTTTCTTCTTCTGAAAGGGTCGACGAGCAGCTCAAACAAATCTACCAGGAACTCGAGATTGATGATTAGGTTTGGTGGAAGATCGGTGTCAGCGAGCGGTCAAAGGGCTGGTTTTCGCTTTTTTTTGACCGGCCCTGAAAACAAGAGTTTTTTATCTTTGTCGTAATAGAATACCTTTTCAGGTCGGCCTTTTTGGTTGTATACGATGGTGCTAAAAACATAGCCCAATTTTTTAGTTTTCATCGCCTTGAATTGGATTTCCCCGGTCAAGAGCTTTTTTCTCGGTCCATAGGTTCGGTGAAAGCTTAAATAACCAAACTCGTTGGCTAGGTCTTCTGGGGCTTCCCTAAGGTCTGAGGTGATGTCTCCTTGGGCATTGTAGGTCACGATTTGAGACAAAAAACCGAGGTTGATCGCTGCCGCCGTCACCGGATATCGTTCCTCTTTTCGCTTCACTTCGTTGGCGTCGAAGTAGGTTCTTCGTTGCTTGAGACGGGTGTTTTTCGGGTGGTCTTCTAAGAAGGTCTTCCCGCCAAATTGGTTGTTTTCCTCCGCAACCTCACCTCGCTCTTGATCACAGCTTGATAGAATGAAACTAAACAATACAAAGAATAGTAAAAATGACAGTGGTCGGCTACGATTGGCTAACATCAGGGCTCCTCAGATGGGTTCTGTATAGATAAGCAAGAATCTTTCCCTTTTGTCTGCTTTGCACTGGCCTTGTGTACCGTCCCCGTGGGGGCTGGCTCGGTCTTGATTTAGAGATTGACCTTTTCTCGAATCCCCTTAGGCTGTTTGTAGGTTGCCTGCTGTACTCACCAAAAAGGATTTCATGGATTTGCTTGATTTTGCCGCCCAGGAACGAATGCAGAAAAACGCTCCTTTGGCGGAGCGGATGCGCCCGGTCACCTTGGATCAATTTGTAGGACAAGATCATATTCTAGGTCCTGGTCGGTTGCTGAGACGGGCGATCTTGGCAGACCAGCTTTCCAGCTTGATTTTTTATGGCCCTCCAGGCACCGGGAAAACAACCTTGGCCCAGATCATCGCCAACCAATCCCAATCCCAATTTTTGGCGATCAATGCGGTGCTCGCGGGAATCAAGGACATCCGAGAGGCGATCAAGCTGGCCGAAGAGGCCCAAAAACAACAGGCGAAACGAAGCATTTTGTTTATCGATGAAGTGCACCGGTTTAACAAAGCTCAGCAAGACGCTTTGTTGCCCCACGTTGAGCGAGGCTTGATTGTCTTGGTCGGGGCGACCACCGAAAATCCGTTTTTTGAGGTGAATAAGGCCTTGGTCAGTCGGTCTCGAGTCTTTGAACTCCAAAGTCTTGAGGCCCAGGACCTCGAACGAGTGATAGACTTTGCGCTGAGCGATTCACAACGAGGGTTTGGCCAGAAAAAGATCCGGCTCAGGGACGACGCCAAAAGACATTTGGCTAGTGTGGCGTCTGGTGACGCTAGAGCGGCGCTCAATGCGTTGGAGTTGGCGGTGGTTTCCAGTGAGCCGGACGCTGAAGGAGTGATTCAAGTGGACCTTGCGGTCGCGGAGGATTCGATCCAACGCCGGGCGGTTTTATATGACAAAGATGGAGATGCCCATTTTGATATCGCTTCGGCTTTTATTAAGTCGATTCGAGGTTCCGACCCGGACGCTGCGCTCTACTGGATGGCTCGGATGCTCTATGGAGGTGAGGACCCGAAATTCTTGTTTCGCCGGATGATCATCTCGGCCAGCGAAGACATCGGGTTAGCGGACCCCAGGGCTTTGGAGCAGGTGATGGCAGCGGCGAAGGCCTATGAACAAGTCGGTATGCCTGAAGGGCGGTTTCATTTGGCCCAGGCTTGCCTGTATCTGGCAACGGCGCCGAAATCAAACAGCAATTTCGCTTTTTTTGATGCGCTAAAAGCGGTAGAAAAGGAACAGTCTTCTGGGGTGCCGAATCATCTCAAAGACCCCAACCGAGACCAGGAGGACCTAGGTCATGGAAAGGGGTATTTATATCCCCATGCGTACCGGGATCATTGGATCGAGCAACAATATTTGCCAGCCGAATTACAAGGGCGACTGTTTTATCAACCTGGTGGAATCGGGTTTGAATCGAACATAAAAAATCAAGTGGAGCAACACCGGGAAGCTTTACTGCTAAGTATGGCCGAATCAGGTCTGCAAGACCAAGCGGCCTGGGAACAACGCTCCTTAGGCTCTGATGCCGTGGTTTTGTCGGCAGTTGCCAGTGAAATGTTTGCGTTATGTGGGGACTTGGGGCCCCACCCGATGGTCTTGTGTGTTGGGCCCTACGCCGGGTTGTTAGCCCGTGAAGTCTTGGCCCAAACGAAACAAGCAACCTTGTTTATCCAGGCGGAAACCGAGCAAAAGAGCCAGCGATTGAGCGCCTCGTTCTCATCTGGGGCTTTTTCAGCACCCCAAATCGTCACGGGTAGCTTGAGCGAAGCGTTGGAGCAGATGGAGGGGGAAAAAATCCGGTTTGATTTTGTTCTCGGAGCGGAAATTTTGGGAGACCATTGGCAGGGGATCAAAGGCTGTCTACGTCAAACCGGCCAGTTGATCACTGCAAATCGGCAGCACCACATGGGGCAGCGGCTTTCTGAGTTTTTGAGTGCCGAGTATCTAGAGAGTCAACTTGGAAAACAGTTGCACTCCGCAGAAGAAGCGATGTTTGGTGAACCAGAAAACCCAAAAATGAACCGAGGTAACCAAGCGGTGGAGACCTTATTAGGCGGTGCACAGCTTGTTGTCGGTCAAGGATTTGAGCGGGAATATGAATACCCAGTCCAGTGCACAAGATCCCAAATCGAAACTTGGTTTTCGGAGGAGCGGGTCTTTGGGTATGCCCAGTACTTACAGGCCATGGGGCCCGAAGGGACTGAGGAAGTGAAAGGCCGATTGGCTCAGGCTGTGCTAGGAAAAACCTTGGGCTGGAAAACCCACTGGGGGTTTTTCCAGGCCCGACCTGCGCAAAAGAGTTAGCCGAACTCTAAGGGAAGTCCTTCTTGGTGCCACCGTGAAACCCCTCCAATGACGTTGGTCACTTGCTCAAAGCCCATGTTTGTCAAAATTCTCTGAGCGGTTAGACTCCGGCTCCCGGAATGACAGATCACAAAGATTTCTTTTGACTCATGCTTTTTGAGGGATGCAGCTTGAGACTGTAATTCCTGAACAGGGATTAACAAACTGCCCGATACGTGGGCCTGCTGGTATTCTGGGCTGCTCCTCACGTCGACCAACAAGGTGTTTTTGTTAGACTTGAGTTTCTCAAAAGCTTCGGTCGGGGTGAAGTTCGAGTCGTCACTTTTAGGGGAAGAGTTAAAACCAAACATGAGTTCTCCTGTGAGGGATTTAATGATGCGTTAATATGAATATCTGAATATATACTATTATATCTAAAAAAGAAGGTCAACCCCTTTTCGACTCAAAAGATAACTGCTGAGTTCGTCAGCGAGTAACATTCCTTTGGGGGTGAACGATAGCTGTGTGTCTTGAAGGGAAATTAATCCTTGGTTTTGTAGAGTTGCCAGGGTGTCCATTGCCTGTTGGGGTGCTTGGAAAAAATCGATCAAGTTGACCCCTGAGGGTTTACGTAGCCCAAGCATCCACGCTTCCTCTTTGATCTGCTCAGTGCTGAGAAGCTCGTCGGCCTCCCAAGGTAGCTGGTTCTGGGTGAGCGCTTCTCGGTATTCTTTGAATCGACGGTGGTTGCTGGTTCGTCTCCCTGCGAGATACCCGTGGGCAGACATCCCGAGCCCTAAGTAGGGTTCTCCTGCCCAATTTGAGAGGTTTTGTGTCGACTCCGCACCAGGCTTGGCAAAATTACTGACTTCATACTGTTTGAATCCTGCAGCCTCAAATCGGCTGATTACCTCAAGGTACCGCTCAGAGATCAGTTGTTCGTGCTCCTCAGGGTAACGGCTCCATTGGGGGTTGCGGTAGATTTTACTCCCCTTTTCAATCCCCAAAGCATAGGCCGAAAGATGGTTGACCGGTAGGGCTGTGAAGTGCTCAAGGTCGGCCTCAAAGCTCTCAGCGCTTTGTCCAGGGTAGCCAAACATGAAATCTAAATTGATGTCAGCAAATCCAGCCTGAGTTAAGGCGTCAAAGGCTTGGTGAGATTGTTGGCTGCGATGAATCCGGCCCAAGGATTCGAGACAGCGGTCACTGAAACTTTGCACCCCAAGGCTCACCCGATTAAAGCCCAGCCCACGAAGAGACCGGGCATAGGTCAGGGTCACATCCTCAGGGTTGAGCTCTATGGTCCACTGAAGCATAGGGTTCGAAAGGGTGTCCGGGAGTTGGGACTTTAGCCAGGAAAGTTCTGGAATCGTGAGCCGTGACGGTGTCCCGCCGCCAAGGTATACGGAAATGACTTGGCTCAGGTCTAAAGAAAAACTGTCCTGGATCAAGGCAAACTCTTTGATCAATAAATCCAAATAGGGCTGGTGAGTCTTGGGCTCAGGAAGGACAGAAAAGGCGCAGAAAGGGCAAATGGTGTGACAAAAAGGTATATGTATATAGAGGCTTTTCACCGAATGGGGATTCACCAGTCTTTCTCGACTGCCTGCTGGGACCGGTTGCGAACCCCGAGCTTCTGTTTGTTTAGCTCCTTATTTTGCTCTCCTTGCTGTTTGAGCTTGAGGAGTTTTTTTAAGGCTTCTTTGGCTTGGCTTGCTTCGGCGCTATTTTGGTCCTTTGAGTCTGTTGTCGGTTTGCTAGGTTGCTGCTGTGGTTTCGGAGACTCGGAAGAGGGCTCTTTTTTCTTGCTGGCTTGATCTGATTTCTTTTGGCCTTGCTGATCCTTGTTTTGAGACGAGTTTGACTGCGAATCCTTGGGCTGGTCGGGGTTCTTTTCTTGACCCGGTTTATCCTGTTTGTCCTCTTGCTTCTTGTTGAGCAGCGCTAAGGCCTCTTGGGTTTTAGAACGGGCCTGAGCTTGGCTCTTCTGGTACCGGTTAACTTGGCTGGCATGGGCTAGCTGATTGGCCTTTTCTTGGGCCTTCGCCGCTTGCTGTAGAAGGTCCAGTAATTCTTTTTGTTTCGGGTGGCTGGTCCAAGGGGTTTGTGTTGAAGCGAGTTTGATCGACTGGGTGAGTTCCTTTAAAGCCCAACGTAGCCTTGCGGGATTGGACGGCGATTCACTCTGGGCTTGAGCTTGGACCTGCAAAATCTGCTGTAACCGGCCCTTTAAAGGAAGAAAATAGGCCTTCAGTGGGTCTAGGGCCAGTGGCTGTTGGGCCTGCTCAGGCTGGGAAAGCTGCGCCTTGATTTTTGCCCAGTCCTGGGAGAACCCTGCAAGACAGGGATGGGCCACGCCGGTTAGGGCCAGAATACAGGAAAAAACAAGAAATATTTTCAACGACAAGAACTCATTAAAAGGTTGAATTGGTATTTTGAGCCAAACATGGAAGGTTTGGCAAGTCCCTCCAAAGGGTTATCTACAGAAAAAAGTATTGCCGAACCCTTGGTTATATGGAAGTCTCTCAGTGAACCTCTTACCCCAATGGTCCTTGTTTTGAGTGCTGGAAACCTTTCAACCGATGTGAAAAAGGCCTTTGACGTTCTGAGCTCCCAGGTACAGTCCTTGGGGCAATCCGAGGGATTGCAGCCCTTTTTCAGTGGTTTGCAAGGGCTGATATCGAAGCTCGATCGACTGAATCCTATTCACTTACAAGAACTTTTACACCAGTTTTCTGAAGACGGTGAAGGGGGACTCTATAACGAAGTGGGCTCGTTACTACGGCGGTTTCACACCCGACTGGTTGAAATTGGGGATTTGATTCCCGAAGGGATCACGGGGCTGGATACTGAAGAAGTGTCCGGGATGGCGGCCCACTTAGAGCACATCCTTGAAATCACCGATAAGGCAGCGAACCGGACCCTTGACTTGGCCGAAGAGTCGATTGACTCTTTAGTTGAGGACGCCTCGGCGCTCAGCAATTCGCTCCAGGAAGTCGAGGACCTGCTCCAAGAAAAATGCCTCACCATAAAGGCAAAAAAACGAATTATTTTGATTGAAACAGGGCTCAAGGGAGCCCTGGAACATAACGGCGAACTGCAAAACCGCCAAAACGAAATCTTGCTTGCCCAAGATTATCAGGACTTAACAGGCCAACTGATTCAAAAAGTTTTAGGGCTGGTGAGCAGTCTAGAAAAGGACTTGCTGAGTTTGGTGAAACAGTTTGGAGACGGGAAGCAAAAACAAAAACAAGAAGATGCTCAGTTGATGAATGGCCCGATGGCCGCTGAAAACGAGCAGCGACAAGATCAAGACGATGTTAACAGCCTTTTGAGTCAGTTTGGATTTTAGTTTATGAAACCTACCGTTATCTTTTTTACTCTGTTAGCTCTTTGTGGATGGAGCTCTCCGGGGTTCGCCTCACCTGAAATCAAGACCAAAGTACAAACGGTCTGGAACGGAGAAGACGCCCGGCCTGTCAAGGGACAGTCTAACAGAGGTCAACGAACCGCAGACCCCATTGTAAAAGAACAAAAAGCTTCAATGGTTGTTCCTAAAGCTGTTGGGTCTGCAAAAAGTTCTCGAAAAAAATCCAAAAAACTCGACCCCTATTGGGTGCAAATTGGAGCCTTTTCTTCAGAGGGGAATGCTAGTCGGCTGGCTGCATCGCTCAAGCGCAAGGGGTATAAAAGCCAAGTTCATCTCACAAAAAGCCTGGATCATAAAGTCTTGCACTTGGTGCTCATCGGAGATTTTTCATCGAAACAGAAGGCCTTAGACCTTGCGGAAGCCTACAGCTTGAAACTGAATGAACGAGCGGTGGTGATTCGAGACGGAGCGATTATCCGGGTTTTTAATCCGTTGGCGCCCTTGGTGTTGAAAGATAAAATCCCACGGGTTTATGCCAAACCTGGAGAAAAAGACCCTTTGCTTGTCGAACCTCCAGATTCGATTTTTACGCCCTCAACGCAGCCCGCGGCGAAGTACTCCTTTTCGGTGGGTGGTTTGTATCAGTCCGCTGCTGCAAAGAGACTGGCTCGGAAGCTTCGAAAAAAAGGATACCAACCTCGGTTGACGAAAAAACAAGACAGTCATCAAATTGACTGGTGGTACTCTGTTGAAATAGGGAACTTTTTCACAAAAACTGAGGCCGAATCAGCAGCGACAATCTTTTTTGAACGGGAACATTTGCCGACTGAGGTGAATTCTCCTTAGAATTTAGCGTCTAACTTTATTTAAATACCTTCGGATTTTGTTGGCTGCATAGCCAAAACAGGTTGACAAGCAGACTGCTTGGGAGGTATTGCCTAGATGTAGTTCTTTGCCTATCGAGTGAGGGAGTCACAGGCAGAAACATATCGAATGATTGGTGTTTATAAACTATGAGTCATCCTAATCAGCAAAACGGACGAGTCGTCGTTGGACTTGATATCGGGACAACCAAAATCTGTGTGGTTGCTTCTGAGATCGCGAACAATGGAAATATTCGAATTATTGGGTTTGGTCAAAGTCCTTCTGAAGGCTTGAACCGTGGGGTTGTAACCAATATTTCTGCTGCAGCCAATTCGATCCGCAAAGCGGTCGAAGAGTGTGAGCTGAAAAGCGGTATTGAGATCGAATCCGTCTATGCAGGTATCGCAGGACACCATATCACAGGTTTGAACCGAGATGGCGTGGTTGCGGTCCGTGGTGATACCATCACGGCTCAGGACATCCAACGGGTGATCGAGACGGCTCGGGCCTGTAACTTCCCAGATAAAGAAATTTTGCACACCCTCTGCCAAGAGTATATTGTTGACGGGCAAGATGGTGTGAAAGAACCGATTGGAATGGCGGGCAAACGTCTCGAAGCCAAGGTTCACCTGATTTTAGGCTCCGTGACTTCGGCGGCTAACATTGTCCAATGCTGCCACAACGCGGGGCTGCATGTGAATAACGTTGTTTTGGAGCCCTTGGCTTCTAGTTTGGCGGTGTTAGAAGAAGAAGAAAAAGAATTAGGGGTCGTTTTACTAGACATTGGCGGCGGCACCAGTGATATGGTGATTTACCGCAACGGCTCGATTGTCCATACCAGCGTGTTACCTTTAGGGGGCCATCAGGTCACCAATGACATCGCTATCGGTTTGAGGACAACCAAAGACGAGGCCCTCAGGGTGAAACATGAAAGTGGGATCGCGATGATCTCTATGGTGAACGAAACCGATACCTTGACCTTAAAAGGCATCGCAGGCCGGGAAGACCGTGTGTTAGAAAAACAACTCTTGGCGTCGGTAGTCCAAGCTCGGTACGAAGAGATTTTTGATTTGATCCTCGCAGATATCACTCGCTCTGGTTACCTTGCATCTGTCGCAGCCGGCTTAGTGCTGACTGGGGGTAGTAGTTTGATGAAAGGTGCCGCTCGATTGGCTTCTGAGACCATGAAGCTTCCGGTAAGGGTCGGGACACCAAATCACATTGAAGGGTTGGACGAATTGGTCGATTCCCCGATTTACGCAACTGCGGTTGGCTTAGTGAAGTACGGGGCTGAAAACGATTTAGATACCAGTTTTACGTTGGACGCCAACCCAGAAAAAATATTCACCAACGTCGTTGGGAACATGAAAAGCAACATCAAGAACTTTTTTGATTTGTTTTAATTACTTTTACCTGATTCCTCTGTTTGATTCGGCACTCCCCGCTGTTTGAAACGCTTGGATCAGTGAACAGAACATCCGTACCTGAAGGGTCACCATGGTCATCGAATTTGATAATTTCGAATCAGAATCCAGAGACACCGGTTTACCGGTCATTAAAGTCATCGGTGTAGGCGGTGGTGGCGGCAACGTTGTCAATCGGATGGTTCGAGATGGGATCAAAAAAGTTCAGTATGCGGCGGCGAATACCGACGTCATGGTGCTTAATTCCTCTCTTGCCGACGTGACGATCACCTTAGGCGCTGAAGTGACCAAGGGCCTTGGTGCGGGGATGAAACCTGATGTAGGTAAAATGGCTGCTGAGGAAACAGCAGAGCAAATCCAGTCTTTCTTAGAAGGCACCGACATGGTGTTTATCGCTGCGGGTATGGGTGGAGGTACCGGAACCGGTGCGGCCCCAGTGATTGCGGAATTGGCTCGAGAAAAGAAGATCTTAACCGTTGGTGTGGTGACCTCGCCCTTCCGGTTTGAAGGCAACAAGCGGGCTCGAATTGCTGAAAAAGGCATTGAAGAGCTGAAAAAACATGTCGATACTTTGATGGTGATCCCGAACAACAAGTTGTTAGCGATCGCCTCTCAAAAGACCACCATGAACGAAGCCTTCGAAATTGCAGATGACGTTTTGAAGCAAGCGATCAGCGGAATCACGAATTTGGTGAACCTCGAAGGGGTGATCAACCTTGACTTTGCAGACTTGAAAACCGTCATGAGTAACAAAGGTCGGGCGATCATGGGTACCGGGATTGGCCAAGGGGAAAACCGAGGACTGGATGCCGCCAAAAAAGCCGTTTCTAGTCCGTTGTTGTCTGATTGTCCGATCAGCGGAGCGACCGGTGTGATCATTAACATCGTTGCCGACGAATCTTTCAGCCTGCTGGATGCGGAAGCGGCGGCCGACTTTATCCAAGGGACTGCGGACCAAGAAGCAGACGTGATTTTCGGTCTGGTGTCTGATCCGACCAAAGAAAATGAAGTGGTGATCACTGTGATCGCAACCGGGTTTGAAGCCCCTGAAGAGATGATCCCTGAACAGACTGCGGCTCACACCACCCTGCGGGTTGTCGATTCGCTCAAACATGTGAAGGCCACTGAGGCCGCTGCTGAAGTCGCTGAAAGGCTAGATGAACCGATCGTCGAAGAGGCTCCTGCCGCTCCTCAAGCGGAAGTGAAGGAGCCAGAGCCAGCACCTGTATCTGCTCCGGCGACTGAGGCGGCTCAAAAGTCTGTTGAGCAACGTCTTTACTATCCCGATTCAGACAACGAAAGTGCGGACTCTTTTAAAACAGATGACTACGAAGTCCCCAGCTTTATGCGGCCCCGACGGCAGCAAAAGTAAGGGTTCTAACACTGACAAGGCCTCTTTTATCTGAAGAGGCACCCAAAAAACATGAAAAAATCTTTTACTCCCTATCTTTGGGCGACCCTAGCGATCAGTGTGTTCAGTTGGGCCGCCTTAGAATTGGTTTTATTATTTAGTTTGCAAGTTGGCCTAAACAGCCATGGTATCCTTGCTGGTGGCGTCCTCGGGACTACTTTAGGGGCTATGTTTGCCGGTTTGGATGGCTTTTTAGCTCAGGCCCCCAAAAGACTTCGGGCTGGTGCAAAGTACGGCGCAGCGATCGGCGGGCTTGGTGGTGTGTTAGGCTTTTACTTGATCGACCAAATTGCTGAACGGTTTCAGCCTTTCGATGCCGGTCTGATCATGGAAAACCTTGCCTATGCGCAACGGTGGGTTCTGCTCGGAGTTGCGATCGGTGCTGCTATTGGAGCCGCCGAACGGTCGAACTCCGTTGCGGTTCGTAATTTGATCGCTGGGATCTTGGCTGGTGTGATTGCGACCTTCGTCAACGGTGTGATTGGCGGGATCATCGATTACCCCTTCCTGGTACGGGGTTTAAGCTTGGTGGTGTTTTCCTATGCTTTTATGTTTGCTCACATCAAAATGCGGACCTACAAGCGAACCGATTGGTTATTGTTTTTAAATGGTCACCATGCGGGCGCAGAGTTTGAACTCAACCAAAACTTATTGTTTCTAGGGACTCAAAACAGCGACGATATCAACTTGAACTCTTATGAGAACGTCAACTCGACTCATGCGAAGTTGATTAAATATGAATATGGCTACTCGTTGGTTGATAACGATCCCTTCTGCCAGACCTTTGTGAACTACCGTAACATCACAGAACAGCCCCTGAAAAACGGGGATTTGATTCGGGTCGGAACCGCACTTTTGCAATACTGTAGCCTAGGGTAAGATGAGATTTATTCTGTTAACATTCGCCTTGTTGGCTAGCTCCTCGCCTTTGTTTGCCAGCGACTTGTTCTTGGGGCTCACCGACGACATTGATTTGTTTTTTATTCTGCCCGGCCTTGCGGTGGGTTTTGTGCTGATCTTTTATGGGAAAAGCCAATACCTCAAACCCCCTGCCAGTCGGTTGGGCTTTGTTTCGATTTCTCCTCATCAGCCCCAGAGATTTTTTCCTTTGTCTGAAGATGTTGAGAGCATGGAACCGGTGGTCGCTGCTTTGGCAGGAGAGGGCACGAAGGTCTACAGCAATTTGACTAAGATCACCTTGACTCACAAAGCCTCAGGGACCTATCTAGAAGAAAAGAACTACAAGATATCCATTCTGCTGAATCGGAGACGTTGCCGTCGTGGCTATCTCAACGATGGTGATGTTTTGGACATGGGGGAACTGACGCTGATGTTCGTCAGCCCAAATCAGCATAAAGAACGGGAAGACCAAGTTCCTGCGTCCGACCATCTTATCCCAAGAGTCAAGAGAGCTCAGGGAAAACCGATCAAGGCCTACCCGACGTTAATCCCTTCGGACTCTCGGAAAAAGACCTTTTTCTTAACCAAAAACCTAACCTTTATTGGTCGGAGTGATACCTGCGATTTGGTTTCTAAAGCCAAGTCGATTTCTCGGCGGCACTCTAGCATCGAAAAGGTGGCTGGTCGGTATAAGATTTCAGATTTGCAAACCATCGGTGGAACCTTTGTCAACGGCCGCCGGGTTGAGCAAAAGTTTCTTAAAGATGGGGACCATATCACCTTCGAATCGGTGAAATATACTTTTTCTCTTTCTGGAAACGCTCGTTAATTCCCCTTGAAGTGAAGGTTTATGAAAAGCCAATTCGATATGCCCAAGGGCTTTTTGTTTTCCGGTATCACCGCAGGGATTAAGGAATCTGGAAACAAAGACTTGGGGCTGGTTTTGCTGGACCAGCCTGGAGTGATGGGTGGGGTCTACACTAAAAATAAGTTCCCCTCAGCCCACGTTGATTATTGCCGAACGCTGACGCCTTGCGATGATTTTAAAGCCTTAGTCGTCAACTCGGGCAATGCAAATGCGGCGACCGGCGAAGAAGGGCGTAAACGGAATTTGGAAATGGCGGCGATCATTGCTGGCCTAGCTGAAGCTCGTTTCGAACAGGTTTTCACCTCTTCCACCGGGATCATCGGACCTCAACTTCCTGTTGAACTGATCAAAAAATCAAGCTGGCAACTCTTTGATTCTCTAGGAACCGATCCAGAGCCCTTCGCCCGGGCGATCCTCACCACCGACCTGACGTTGAAAACCGCTCATCGTTCGTTAGAAATTGATGGGGAGACCTACCAGGTTTTTGGGGTCGCTAAAGGTTCAGGGATGATCATGCCCAACATGGGAACCATGTTGGCCTATATCTTCACCGATGCCCCCTTGCCGGCGAGTGAAATCCAAAAGATCGCTGTTGAAACCGCAGACCGTAGTTTTAATTTGGTGAGCGTAGATGGCGACACTTCGACCAATGATACCTTCATGGTGATCTCATCAAACCCAGGGCCGACAACCGCCTTGGCAAGAAGCAAACAGGTGATCTTAGAGGTCGCTCAGGATCTATCGAAGATGATCGCCGCCGATGGAGAAGGGGCGAAACACTTGATTGAAGTCCAGGTGAAAAGCGCCCCTGATATGCAGATCGCAAAAAAGGCGGTGATGTCGATTTTGAACTCTCCCTTGGTAAAAACTGCCATACACGGGGAAGACCCAAACTGGGGGCGATTGATGATGGCTCTTGGCAATGGACTTTCCGCTGAAGATGGGTACTGGCATCACCCGGTTTCTATTGATATCCAAGGGACTCGAGTGTTTGATCGAGGGGAGCCTGCTCCTTTTGACGAAGCTGTGTTGAAGCAACAAATGGCTGAGTTTACCGTTGTGATCACCGTTGATTTAGATGACGGTGAAACCAGCTTGACCGGCTGGGGCTGCGACCTTTCCAAAGAATATATCACGATCAACGCCGAATACCGGACTTGATGAAGATTCTTGCAGATCGTCATATTCCCTGGGTGGAGGAGTTCTTTGCTCCCTTCGGGGAATTGTCCTTTTTTCAAGGGCAACCTCCCGAGGATTTGGCCGGTGCTGAGGGGTTGATCGTTCGGACTACGGTCAAGGTCGACCGCCACCTCTTTCGGGTTCACCAACCAAAATTTGTTGCTTCCCCGACGGCAGGAACCGATCACTTGGATGTCGGTTTTTTAAAGCAACAGAATGTCCCCTTCTTTTATGCCCCTGGTTGCAATGCGCTAGCGGTCGCCCAGTGGGTGATCAGCAGTTTGGTTTTGTGTTATGGGGGACTGAAACCTCTCGAAGAAAAGCGGCTTGGTATCATCGGTTTAGGTCAAGTCGGGAGTCGGTTACACAAACTTGGGGAGGCTCTAGGGTGTTCCATCCAGGCCTATGACCCCCCTAAACAAGAATCTGGGGAAATCGGGCCTTGGGCCGGGTTAGAAGAACTCCTCTCTTGGTCGGACATCGTGAGTTTACATGTGCCCAAAGTGAAGGAGGGAACCCATCAAACCCTGGGGATGATCGATGCCCAAAAACTTTCTTGTTTAAAGGACGGCGGGGTTTTGATCAACTCAAGTCGAGGTGGCGTTGTCGATGAAGCCGCTTTGATGGCCCAAAGGGACCGGCTGAAAGCGGTTATCCTTGACACATGGTCCGGGGAACCGCAGATCAACCGAGACTTGTGCGGCATGGCGACCTTCGTTAGCCCTCATATCGCTGGGTACAGTCATGAAGCCAAGTTTATGGGGACCCAGATGATTGCAACGCAAGTTGCCCAACTGTGTGCACTACACCAGCGACCTCTGCTCGGCCCCTTCCAGAGTGAAGTTCATCCTTTAGATCAAGGGGTGGTGTCTCTGTTTGGTTCGGTGAGTCACATCCCCCTACAGGACCGACAGCTGCGAGATCAAGGGGACTTCGCCTGGTTGAGGAACCATTACCCCTTAAGGCACCAGTGGGAGTCACTGGTCTTATCAGGAGGCGCTCTGCTGAGCGAACACGAACGAAGCAGGCTAGAAAAACTTGGATTTTCATTGGATTTTCCAGGATCGCCGGAAAGAGCGTAGAAAAACGATCTTTTCCCACTGCAATAATTTTTGACTTTTGTTAGGCTCGGTCTATGCGACTGGAAACAAAAAAATTGATTAAAACCTACGGCAAACGAACGGTTGTCAAAGGCGTCTCTTTTGAAATTGAACAAGGAGAAGTTGTCGGTTTGTTGGGGGCCAATGGTGCGGGGAAAACCACGAGTTTTTATATGGTGGTTGGCGTGGTTCGGCCCACAGACGGGCACATCTTTTTAGATGGCAAAGAAATCACCAGTTTGCCGATGTACAAACGAGCCCGTCAAGGGATTGGTTACTTGCCCCAGGAGGCTTCTGTATTTCGCAAGATGACTGTGGAGGAAAACCTCTGGTCGATCTTAGAAACCCTTAAGTTAACCAAAAAAGAACAACACAAAAAAGCGGACAAGATCCTGGATGATTTGCATATCCAGCATATCCGCAAAAACAAAGGGTTTTCGTTGTCCGGCGGAGAGCGTCGACGGGTCGAGATTGGTCGGGCCTTGGTGACTGACCCAAAGTTTATGTTACTTGATGAGCCCTTTGCGGGGGTGGACCCGATTGCTGTGATTGATATCCAGCAGGTGATCAAAGAACTGTCAGAACAGAATATTGGGATATTGATCACCGATCATAACGTGAGAGAAACCCTTGGCATTGTCGATCGGGGCTATATCATGAACGATGGCGAAATCCTGGTTGCCGGGGAGCCCGAAACGATTATTAACGATGAAACAGCCAAGAAAGTATACCTTGGTGAACACTTCACTTTATAACGACCCAACCCTTGCAGGCATAGATCTCCATGAAATTGCTGAGGCTTGAAGTCAACGGGTTTAAATCCTTTCCAGATAAAGCCAGTATTGATTTTGTGCAAGACGGGGTTTCCATTGTCGTGGGTCCAAACGGGTGCGGAAAATCGAACATTGTGGACGCCATCCGGTGGGCTTTAGGGGAACAAAGCGCCAAACACCTCCGGGGCGCTACCATGGAAGATGTGATTTTTGCAGGCTCCTCCAGCCGCAAACAGGTCGGGCTGGCCCAAGTGACCCTGGTGTTTAGCAACCCCTTCCATGACACGATCTCCAAATACAGTGAATACACCGAAATTGCGGTTTGTCGGAGGCTGTTTCGTACCGGTGAAAGCGGGTACATGATCAATAAAACCAACTGCCGTTTGGCCGACATCCGTGAACTCTTCATGGATACCGGGATTGGCGGAAAGGGTTATAGCATCATCGAACAGGGGAAAATCGACCGCATTGTGACTTCCAACCCTGCAGAACGGCGCTCTCTGATTGACGAGGCCGCTGGGATTGTGAAGTTCAAGGCCAAAAAAGCGGACGCCTTAAAACGGTTCAGCACCTCACGTGCGAACCTAGAACGGGTTGAAGACGTCTTAAGGGAACTACGAATTCAAGAAGAGCGGCTGGTGGTTCAAGTCGAACAGGCCGATGCCTACACAACAGCCAAGGGCCGGATCGAACGGCTCAGCCAGCTGAGCGCTTCCCACCAGTGGGAAAAGTTGAAAGTTCAGGCCGATAAACAGCTGGATGAAAAAAATATGGCCTTGCAAAAGGCAGAGGATCTGAGCGTTCAACTGGCCAAATTAGCGACCCAGAAAGAAGGAGTCGGCCTCGAACTCAGCCAGCAGCAAACCAAAAAGGAAGAGCAGGGCGCTCAAGTAACTCGAAACCGGGAGCGGTTGATCAAACTGGAAAGCCAGATTGAAAAGGACGTTGAAACGCTCCGGCATCTCGGGGATTGGCAAGTCAAGGGAACCCAAGAGTTAGAGCAGATTGAAGGGCAAATCGAAGCCTTGTTTGGCCAGGAAGAAGCGTTGATTGACGCCAACCAGTCGGTGCAGGCCGAACAGGAACAGGCTCAAAGTACATTGAGCGTTGCTCAAGAAGAAATCAAAGTGCTGGCAGAACGGCTTAGCGAACAAGAGGCGCATAACAAAGCCCACCAAGAGCTACACCTCCAGGCAAAGGTCGAGTTGGCAAATAAGACCGGTGAAGTGTCTCGGCACGAAGACCGGCTCAAGGAAGCCCGGAAACGGGGCCAAGAAGCGAAGGAGGCCCTGGTGCTCGCCGCCGAGCGGCTGATCACAGCAGAAGAAAACCGGACAGAAGTCGCTGAAAAGCTCGCCCAAAAACGGGCCCAACAAGAACAGGTGGCCACCGAGCTAGAAACCAGCCGGACGAAGTTGTTAGAACGACAATCGGCGTTGGAAGCCCAAAACCGAAAAATTGACGAACAAGAAAAGGAATACACCCGAGCTGAAAGCCGTCTAGCCAGTCTTAAGCAACTGCAACAAAATCATGAAGACTTTGCGCCAACCATTAAACGGCTGTTAGACCACTTTGCTGAATTTCCCGAGCAACGGGAGGAACTTGGGTTTGTGGGCCCTTTGGCTGACGTGATTGAAGTGGAATCGAAGTTGGAAAGTTGGACCGAAAACCTTTTGGGCCGGCATTTTAATCTCTTGTTGTTTGAATCTCATTACCACCTCACCCAAATCAAAGGGTTGATGGAACAGTTGGAAATTGGGCACTTGGAAATCTACTTTTTAGACCTTTGCCCGGCCGTGAAAAGTAACCTGGATTTTTTAATCCCCTGGCGATCAAAGCCGGAAGGGTTGTACTTGAGCGGTCACTACCAGGCCTTAGAAAAACGGTCTCACCAAATCGAGCCGTTGGACCTAGAAAAGGAGCGGAACCTTTTGCTCAATGATCAAGCCTTACTTTCCCGTGAAGGGGTGTTTCATTTGGGGCTCCCTTCTGAAGCTAAGGTCCTTGAAGGCTACTTGAACCGCCAAAAAGAGTTCCACCAGTTGAGTGCCAGCTTAACTGAAATGAAACAAAAAGTTGAAGACTTGGTGTATGATCAAGGCTGGATCAAAGAAGAAGTGAAAGAACTCGATTGGACGGTCACCGATCTGAGTCAGCAACACCAACAACTTGAAATTGAAGTCCGGGAAACAGCGAAGGAACTAGAGGGTTGGGATAAAGACTGCGCCCGGCTCGCCGAAGATCAAGAGCGACTACAAAACGCAAGAGACCAACAATCGGACTTGGACGTCCAGCTTGAAAAACAACGGGAACAAGCGGTACTCGATATTGAAGGGGCTCAGCAACTCTTAGCGGAAATGGACGACCAAAAGGCCGAGGGTTTGGAGCTTACAACTGAAATCCGTTTGTTATGGGAACAAAAAAAGGGGGAGCGACAACAACTTGAAGTCGCTGCGGCGGCTTTGAAGGAAAAGTCGCACCACCAAAAAGAGTTGGCCCGAAGGATTCAAGAAGACCTCAAAGGTTTGCAGGCCCGGCACGACCAAACCAAAACCCAAAGCCAAGATCACAGCAAACAGCGGGCAGAGTTAGAGGCCAATGTTGTGGTGCTACAAGACCAACAGCCTCAGCTGGTTGAGACCATCCAGCGGCTTGAAACCTCGTACCGTGAACTGACCGACCAGTTAGAGTCCCAGGGGCATCAGGTCCGGCAAATTGAAAATGAAGAAAAAGAACTACGGACGGCGAGCAACCTTCACAAAGAAAAGGCCCATCAATTTGATTTAAAACTGGCCCAGTTAGCTCAAGAAGGGGTTTCGATTGAGCAAAAGTTGTTTGAAGATTGGGGGGTTCGCCCGGCTGAGGTATTGCAACTCAGCCAAAACGAAAACTTCGATCCTTCTGGGGTTAATAAAGAAATCAGCCAGCTTAAGGCAAGGTTACAGTCCCTGGGGGATGTCAACTTAGGAGCGAAGAAAGAATATGATGAGCTGAAGGTTCGTTTAGACTTCCTCGCTAAAGAATCGACCGACCTGTCTCAGAGCATCTCAGCCCTCGAAGATTCGATCCAGAAAATAGACAGCGAATCAAAGCGACGGTTCAACCAGACCTTTGAACGAATCAACAAAGAATTTCATGTGCTTTTTCCAACGTTATTTGGCGGAGGGGAGGCCTTTTTGCGGCTCAGCGAACCGGACAATTTATTGGACTCAGGGGTGGAAATTATCGCCCAGCCACCAGGGAAAAAGCTGCAAAACATGACGCTGCTTTCTGGGGGAGAAAAAGCGATGACCGCCTTGGCGCTGATTTTCTCGATTTTTCAGTTTAAACCCAGCCCTTTTTGCTTGCTCGATGAGGTTGACGCCCCCTTGGACGACGGCAACAATCGCCGGTTTAATTCCCATGTGAAGGCATTAACCCAAAACAGCCAGTTTATTATCATCACCCACAACAAAAAGACGATGGAGATTGGTGATGCGATGTTTGGGGTGACGATGGAAGAGCCAGGGGTCTCAAAGATCGTATCGGTCGATTTTACCAGTGCTCAGGCGTTGGTGTCCTAAGCGGCGCCCGATTTGGTTCGCTTATACTCACTGAAGAATATCTGGCGTAACAAGTTAAATAAACAAAGTGATTCGGTGGAACTGCAGGTTCCGATGGCTGCTCTCAAGTCGTTGATTAGACCGTTGAGGCCGTGGAGCCGGAGCCCTTGGATCGACGACGTAAAACGGTCTAAAAGGTCGAGCGCTTCGTCGTTAGCAGAAGTCATCAAATGAGTTTGAAGTCCCTGCAGGTAAGTGTTGGCGTTTTCTAGTGTGGGTGCTGTCTCAGGCCGAGTTGAGTTGACCGGCACTGTTAGAGTGAAGGCAGTGCCTTCGCCCAATTGGCTGGTCACACAGATTTCCCCGCCCAGAATGCCGACAAGCCGCTGGACAATCGCGAGTCCTAAACCGCTTCCTTGGTTGTTTTTTGATCCCCATTCTTCGACCTGCCAAAAGGGAGTGAACAGGTGGGGTATTTTTTCTGCTTCAACCCCAAGCCCCGAGTCGGTGATGGTGACCGTCATTTGCTGGGATAGGGTGTTCAGATTGAAATCAGCGGAGACTTCTCCTTGCTCCGTGTATTTTACGGCATTACTGATCAGGTTGGTTAATATTTGGCGGAACTTGGTCTCGTCTAAACTCACCGGTTGGTTAAGTGGCAGGTTCGAGTTGATCGACAGCTTGAGTCCCTTCGCCTGGGCCATCGGGCTAAAGAGCCTTTGTAGGTCTTGGATGAGCGAGTTGAATTGAACGGGGTGGTTGTTTGGCTCTACCTGTCCATCTTCCAGTTTCCCCCAGTCTAGTAGACTGTTGACCATTTCTAGGATCGAATTCCCACTTTTTTCTAACGCTTCTATATAGGTCTGTTGTTCGTCGTTCAGTGGAGATTCGGAAAACCACTGGACCATACCCATGATCCCGTTGATCGGGGTGCGGACTTCGTGAGCCAATAGGTTGAGTACCGCTGTTTTGGTGAGTACCTCTTTATTCGCAACGTCCCGATCCGCTCGTAATTGGCTTTGAAGTTGTTCTAAAACCGCTTGGGAGTTTTTATGGGCAAGATCGGTCTGTTCGATCGAGTCTTTGAGGCTGCCTAATTGGCTTTTTGCCCAGATTCGCTCGAGCAACGACCGGACTCTACGGACCGATTGGCTCAGATTGTCTGGAGTCGATTGTTCGAAATGAAGCAGACTGGGTTCTTCTGAAAGAGCCTCTCCGTTGACAAGTAAACAAGCGTAGTTCGAGTTGTTTAACAAAGAGGTCAAAGGGGAAATTTGTTCTTCTTGATGAACCACGATCACCCCGCCGGGCCCTTCGATGATCCGTTGCTCGACCTGGCTCAAGTCCTCGATCAGGGCGTGGTTGATCCCTAGTTCCAAAGCGACTTGGATCATTTCAGGTTGGCATTGTGTTAAAATGAGTTCTTGCTTCATTTTGACTCCCGTCTTGCGAAAAACCATGACCGTCTTTTTTTAGGGGGCGGGTTGAAACTTTGCAAAATTGCTTCGATCAACTCAGGTTTAACTCCCTTAAATTCAAGGCCAACTAGGCGTCGCTCTAAACATTTTTGATGGCAATGTTCGGCGTCTTCACTGACAAAAAGCGGTTGGTCTTCTTCGATGTCTAGGCCACAAAACCGACAAGTTTCCGCCATCAATGCTCCTGCGTTGGATGAAAAAAGGCTACTGGGTCATAAGAAGCAAACTCCGGGCCAGACCGCCTTTGATCCAGGGTGCTAAAAAGAACCCGGGCGAGGTGGAACCCTTTATTTGTTGACCTTGCAGGTTGCTTAAATCGGATAAGATAAATGAGACTTCCCGGCCTTCGGGGTTGATCAGCGTCAGCTGTGCCGGAAGATCGATGGTTTCATAAAGTTCGATCAAGAGGTGGGCGCCCTTTTTTGCCTCTATCACCTGGCCGAGTGCCTGTTCTCGAAAGGGAGCAAGCGATTGATTAACTAATCGTTTCAGAGGTCTGTCGGTACGGTTCGCCGAGAAAAAACCTCGGGTGACTTTGTTCGGCCATTTTGTCTTGATCTCTCTAAAATCCTGAGTGGTGATACAGGAGGCGAGCCATTGGCATTGCTCAGCGGAGCGAGGTTCTATTTTTGCCCAGGAAATTCCTGCTTGACTCATGGACTCAAATTGATCGAGCAAAAATAGATCTCTTGAATGAAACATCAGGGTTCCAGCGTCGCTTTGCACTAAGCTGTTGGTTTGTCGAGGCCGTTCTTCGCTGATCGCCTCCACCTGTCGGTTGCTTGCATCTTCGCTGATTAGATGCCGAGGACTATAAAAGACCTCTAGGGGGCCGAGGGCAGGGATCTCTAATTCTGGAAGCTCAGATTTATCTAAGCTCTGGATCAAGGCGAGGGAAAATTGGTTTGATAAGACCAAACGTTGAGGCTTGATCAGGCGAGTCCAAGCCAAAATGCTGCGATGATTGGGGCTGTTTTGTTCTAAACTCAACTGTAGCGGGACTTCAGGATGCCGCTCTTTGATCGCCGCAGCAACGCCAGGGTCCTGAATTCTGATTGCTGCTACAAAGGGTAGCCAACGAGGGAGGTCATCCAGTCTCTTTCCAAGGGCGTCATCCTTCTCAATGCGGTCCCACAGAAGGACGGCGGGAATTCTTCCTTCAGCCAGCCTGTGGCTTGCTTTACAAAAATTGTCGAAACTTAAGGAGCCCGCTTTTGAGTACATTAAGGGGGCCAATAAAAACTCATCTCCCCGAAGGCTGAGTAAATCAGCTAATAATTTAAATTCCTTACAAACAATTGTTCGTCTGATGCGCTGTGTCATAGGTGCCATGATTGGGGGTAGATTCATCAAACTAGCCAATCGGTCGCAGAAGATCAATCCTGGTTTCTGGTCAAAGAGTGGTAAAATAACGGTTGTCAGTTCTGAGCCCTTGAACTAGTATTCTTGCAGTATGACTATCTATTGAGGCTCATAGCCTCGTGTGTAGTGAATAAAGCGATTCAGCTATATCTTAGGACCTTAAGCAAGACCTCTGCAATGAACGATACGCTTCAAATGCAAGAATTGGATCGAGTGGTTATTCGCTTCTCCGGAGACTCCGGAGATGGGATGCAGTTGACCGGGAACCAATTTACCGGCTCAAGTGCCCAGCTCGGCAATGACGTTGTTACTTTACCAGACTTTCCCGCAGAAATTCGTGCCCCTGCTGGGACGGTTGCTGGTGTTTCTGGGTTTCAGCTTCAATTTGGCAACACAAAAGTAAACACTCCGGGAGACTTCCCTGATGTTTTGGTTGCAATGAACCCTGCAGCTTTGATCTCAAATGTCAAAGATTTGAGCGTACATGGGTTTGCAATTGTTGATGCAGATGCCTTTGACGAAAGAGGGATCAAAAAAGCAGGTTATGCGGAAGGAGTCGATCCTTTCTCAAAAGAGCAAACTTTTGGTCGTAATGTGATCGCAGCACCGATCACTTCGCAAACCATGGCTGCTTTGACCGAATTCACTGACATGAAACGGAAGGCGAAGGAGCGATGTAAAAACTTCTTCACTTTAGGAATCTTATATTTCCTTTATGACCGTTCACCAGACTACACTTTGTCTTGGTTGAAAGTGAAATTCGCCAAGAAACCTGAAATCGCTGAAGCGAACATCAGAGCCCTCAACGAAGGGATGATCTACGCTCGGAACTCAGGATTGTTTCAGTCTCAGTACAAAATCCACAGTGCGCCGATCCAGCCAGGGACTTATAAGTCTTTGACTGGTAACGAAGCGACTGGTTTGGGTTTAGTTGCTGCCGCAGAACGAGCTGGTTTGAAATTGTTCTTGGGTTCTTACCCGATTACACCAGCGACAACCATCTTAGAAGAAGTTGCTGAGCACAAGAATTTTGATGTGAAAGCAATCCAGATGGAAGACGAAATCGCAGGGATTTGTTCTGCGATTGGTGGTGCATGGGCTGGCGATTTGGCCACAACCACCACTTCAGGTCCAGGTATTGCTCTAAAAGGCGAGGCCATGGGTCTTGCGATGATCTTAGAGCTTCCTTTAGTGATTGTGAACGTTCAACGTGGTGGCCCTTCAACTGGCCTTCCAACCAAAACTGAACAGTCTGACTTAATGCAGGCCATGTACGGTCGAAACGGCGAATCTCCAATCCCAATTGTTGCTGCAAAGAGCCCGGCTCACTGCTTCGACATGGCGATTGAAGCGTCTCGGATCGCTTTGAAGTACATGACTCCTGTGATCTTGTTGACCGACGGCTACGTTGGAAACGGCGCGGAAGCTTTCCGAATTCCAGATGTGAACGATTTACCTGACTTAACCGTTAAGTTCCGTACAGATCCAGAAGGCTATCAGTCTTATGCTCGTGATCCAGAAACCCTTGCGAGGGACTGGGTGAAACCAGGGACTCCTGGACTTGCAAACCGAATCGGTGGGCTAGAAAAAGACGCATTGACCGGTGCGGTGAGCCATGATCCTGAAAATCACGATGTGATGGTTCGAACTCGGCTGAAGAAAGTTCAGGGAATCCAAAACGACATTGCTGATCTTGAGATCATTGGTGATCAAGACGGTGGAGAAATCCTCGTTGTTGGTTGGGGTTCAACTTACGGAGCGATTAACAATAAAGTTAAGAAGTACCGCTCTGAAGGCAAACCTGTTTCTCAGGCTCATTTTGACCACATCTTCCCTTTCCCGAAAAACACCCTCGAGGTGTTGAGTAAGTTTAAGAAAATTGTGGTTGCAGAAATGAATCTTGGACAACTTAACAGTCTTTTACGGGCTGAGTATACTGTCGAGACGATTGCTTTGACAAAGATCCAAGGTAAGCCGTTCACCGAAGACGAAATCGCAGCTGTCGTTGACCAACACTTGTAGGAGAAACTTCCATGAATGCAGAAAGTAAATACACAAAAAAAGACTTTGTCCCTACTGGGGAAGTAAAGTGGTGTGCCGGTTGTGGAGATTTCTCGATTCTGGCGCAGGTGCAAAAAGTCTTAGCTGAAACCGGGGAAAGCCCTGATAATTTCGGTTTTATTTCAGGTATCGGTTGTTCTAGCCGGTTTCCTTATTACATGAATAGCTATGGATTGCACACGATCCATGGCCGAGCGTTGGCAGTTGCCACAGGCACTAAAGTAGCCAATCCTGACTTACACGTCTGGGTTGCTATGGGTGACGGCGACGGTTTGGCGATCGGTGGTAACCACTTCTTACATGCGGTTCGGCGAAATGTCGGGATCAAGTGTGTGATGATGGACAACCGGATCTATGGTTTGACCAAAGGTCAGTTCAGCCCAACCAGCTTCCGTGGTCAAAAAACCAAAACTGCGCCGATGGGGACTGTTGAAGACCCAATCGATCCAGTGGCTTTGGCTTTGAGCCTCGGCGGTACCTTTGTGGCTCGGTCAGTTGACCGAAATCCGAAGCACATGGCTGAAATGATGCGCCGAATGCACTTGCATGACGGCTTTGCTTTCATCCAGATTTTACAAGACTGTGTGATCTTTAACGACGGTGCGTTTGAACCTTGGGCTGCCAAGGGTCGTGAGGCTAACACCATCATCTTAACCCACGGGGAAAAGATGATCTACGGCCTTGAAAACGAGAAATGTATCGTTCGTAACGGGTTCAGCCCTAAAATCGCTTTGGTGTCTGAAGTCAACGAAGCAGATATCTTGGTTCACGACGAGTTCGCGACCGATATCGGCTTGGCCGGCTTCTTGGCTCAGCTTAACGGTGAAGGCGATATGCCGATGGCTTACGGTATCTTCCGACAAATTGATTCTCCTTCTTTCGAGAGCGAGTACAAGCGTCAGAATGCTGAAGCCGCGGCAAATACTGCTCCAGACTTGCAGGCAATGCTAGCAGCCGGCGAAAGCTGGACAATTGAATAGGTTGTTTGTTTTAACCTAATCTTTGGCCGGCAAGGGTCTTCCTCTTGCCGGCTTTTACCCTATCTTGACCGCCCATGCAGGCGAGCCGCCGATTCCAATTTAGCTATCTTAAAGCTTTAAGCGCCCTAGGGGTTCTCTGCCTAATTGCAGGGTTGATTGGCTTCTACTTTGTGCGTAAGCACACCCTCGAAGAATTCCAGAAAGAATTAGTCTCTCAAAACAACAATACCGTCTTCTACGATATTGATTCCAAGCCCTTTCATTTGATCCGTGGGGCGGAAGACCGTAAATATGTGCCCTTAGCAAAAACCAGTCGTAATTTACAAAAGGCGGTGGTGGCCGTTGAAGATGGTCGGTTTTTTCAGCATTTAGGGGTTGATCCCATACGGATTGTGGGGGTGATTGTTCGCTATATCGCAAATCCACGGCATGCCCAAGGGGCAAGTACCATTACCCAGCAGTTGATCAAGCTGTCCTTACTCAGCCCTGAGCGTACCTTAAGCCGAAAACTCAAAGAGTTATTCATGGCCTTGGCGTTGGAAACGAAGTATTCCAAAGCCGAAATCTTAGAGTTTTACTTGAATAAGGTGTATCTGGGGCACCGTAATTATGGTGTTGAGAATGCCTCTCTGAATTACTTTCATAAGAATGCCAAAGATTTGAGCTTAGCGGAGAGCGCCTTCATTGCCGGGCTGATCAAAAAGCCAGAAGGTTACTCGCCGTTTGTGAATCTTAAAGGGGCTCGTGCACGGCAAATTTTAGTGTTACGACGGATGTTGACTTTAAAGTGGATCACCAAGCTCCAGTTTAATCAGGCGATCAATGAGCATATTTTGATCCGGCAGCGTCGCAAGGCGGACTTGAAGATGGCTCCCTACTTCACAAATCAGGTGTTGTCTGAACTGAAAGGGATGTTTACTGGGGCCCAAATCTTTGGAGGAGGCCTCAAGGTCTACACTACCCTTGAGCGCCCCGCCCAGCAAAGTATGGAAAAGGTGATCAACCAGCGGATAAACAAGCCCCGGACTTTTGACCAAGTTGCTGGCGTGAGCCTAGACCCAACCACAGGCTTTGTTCATGCCCTGGTTGGGGGAGTGGATTTCTCTGAGTCTGAGTTTAACCGTGCGACCCAAGCGAGGCGGCAGCCTGGCTCTGCCTTTAAGCCGATCTTATATGCCACCGCACTTTCAAGGGGGCTCAAACCGAATGATGTGTTTTTAGACGCACCGGTCCAGTATTCGAATGGCATTTCTGAAGATGAGCCGGATTTCTATGAACCAGAAAACTTTTCCGGCGAGTATTTAGGCGATATCACCATGGCCCATGCCCTGAAGGTTTCCAATAATGTGGTGAGTGTACAAATCCTCAAGCAAATTGGGACCAATGCGCTGGCTCGAACAGCAAGCCGTTTTGGGCTCGACATTCCAAAGGCAAAGGGACTGTGTTTAGCCTTGGGGTGTGCTGAACTGAGTTTGCTAGATTTAACGAATAGTTACAGTGCTTTTGCGAACAATGGATTGGTCCAAAAACCAGTGTTTGTGCTGAAAGTGACCGATGCGTCGGGGACGTTACTTTATGAGTACAAACCAAAGCCCCCCTTTCCTGCGATTTCAGCGGCACAGGCCTACCAGATGAACCGGATGTTGCAAGGGGTTGTGGAATTTGGGACTGGCCGGGCGGCTCGAATTGAAGAGGCTACAGGGGGGAAAACCGGGACCAGTGATAATTTTAGAGATGCTTGGTTTATCGGTTTTACCGCCAGCCGGGTCACCGGGTTTTGGATTGGCAACGATAACAACACTCCGATGAACCGTGAAACCGGCGGGAGAACCCCAGCGCGGATGTGGCGTGGTTTTATGAATCAATTGCCCAAGTCAGGATATGAAAAAACGTTCTCCATTCATCCTGATTTTGAAGATTACCGGGTTTGTAATGTCTCAGGGAAGCTGGCCACTGAGTTTTGCCCGACGGCCTCTTGGGTCCCCTTAAGGAAAGACTCGGCCCCTCAAGATGATTGCGATGTACATGGGCCCGGTCAGTTTGAACTTTCCCCGGAAAAAGGCGAGCCGTCCTATGATGAGTCAGCGCCGGGGGAAACAGTTCCTCAAGTTGAATTCCCCGAGTTCTTCCCGATCCAGTAGTGGTTAACTCGCTAGCAGCAAATCTTGTAGTTTTAAAAGGAAAGGGTTCCCCTGTTAGGCCCGGGAAGGGTGGTCTAGGCACTGTCGAAAAGGAGTTTGTATACCCTTGGGGCACCCTGGCTGGCAGGGTGTTGAGGGGCTTTAGGGTTCTTCGGTGAAGAGGGCAAGCCGTTCTTCCATCGCCGCAAGGATTTCAGCCTTGCCGATTTTGGCCAAATCAGAATGGATCAGCAAAGGTTCGGTCGCCTGGATGGATTTGACGATTTTTGCGGTCTTCGGTTTGATCTCATTTTTCTTGAGTTTATCCACTTTATTCCCAATCAACCGGAAGGGTAGACCCGCTTGCTTGAGCCCTCGGTTAAACTCGAGGTCTTCTTTGCTAGGCAAGTGCCGCAAGTCGAGGATTTGCATGATTAACACGAGGTCGGTGTATCCTTGCAAAAATTGCCAGATCATTTTGAGCCACTGTTCTTTGACCGCAACTGGTACATTGGCAAAACCATAGCCCGGTAAATCGACGATATAAAAGCTTTTGTTGATCAAAAAGAAGTTGATCAGCTGGGTTTTTCCCGGGGTTCCACTGGTTTTTACAAGCCCTTTTCTGTTGGATATGTGATTGATTAGACTAGATTTTCCAACATTTGAACGGCCGATAAACGCAATGGTAGGTCGGGGTTCAAGTCGGATAGTTTTTAAAGATGCGTAACTACAAACAAATTCTGCTTCGTTGATCTGCACAGGGCCTCCTTCGATGGGTCTTAACTTTAGCGTACCCTTGGCAAATTAGGAAGGTCAATATTCGGCTCTAGACCCTTGTATGAAACGAATAAATTTGGGATTATAGGCCACCACCCTAAAGAGGAAAATGATTCAAGACAACCCACCGATCTCCAGAACACCGATCTTCTGGTCGCTGTTTATTAAGTCCCTAGGTTATTACCGAGCGACCTTTAAAAACCTGATGATCTTAACGGTCGTCAGTTACCTGCCCTTCTTTGTGATCGGCCGATTTACCCGTTCTGATCTTTCAGACCCGATGGAGCTGTTGCACGGTTTTTTGCTTGATGTTCTGGTCTGCTTGGCATTGCCGACGATCTTGAGTCAAAGCAAGGTGTACCCCCTAGAAACTCTCAAGATTTTTCAAGATTATTTCGCCCAAATTGTGGTGATTATTTTGGGTCAGATGTTTTTTATCTTTTTCTTGATGCTTTTGTTCTCTAGCTTTGGGGTGATGTTTTTGTTTTTTTCTTTGCTTCCCTTTGTGTTTGTTCTGTTCGCTGGGCAGTTTGCTCTGGTCAACGGAAAGCCGAAGATCATGGAACTCTCGGAAAACCTAGTCGCCAGTTTCTCGCTGGTCAAAGAGAATTTTCGGTTGGTTTTATTCAGCTACCTGAACATTTCGTCGTTGATGATCGTGCCTATCTTGGTGTTCAGCTTGTACTATGTGGGAAGCCACCCTTTGGCAAACCAGATGGCGGCTGCTTCGGAGTCTAAAGAGATGGCCCAGGTTCCTATGGTCGAATTTATGGGGCAAATCAAAACTATCGTTGGGGAAGAAGGGTATCAAAACGGCCGGTTGGTGGTCCATTTGCTGGTACGACCGATCAAGTCTCTTTTTATGGCCTTGTTGTTCGCCCAGTTATTGATGATCATCGCTCCCGAAAAGTTTAGCCGGTTTTTTCAAATCTCTGGTGCCGATGACGAAGACGGGGATGAGGAAGACCCTACCCTAAAACAAGAACTCAATCACGAAGAGTGAGGGAATTTTGGCAACGTTAAATGAGACCAAAAAGCCGAGGATTTTGACTGAATCGGACCGTATCTTAACAGACCTGTCCGACGAGTTGGCCCAACTGAAAAGCCGGATGAATCAGTTGGAGCAGGAACAAGACGACAGCCGAAGTTTAATTGACCAAATCAGTTTGCAAGAAGAGTTGGCTGCAAAATTGATCGACAGCCAGCAACAAGAGATCAGCGGTCAAAAAGAGAATTTCCAAGTCTTAGCCGGGGTGATGCATAACCTCAAGACGCCGGTGAACAGCGTGATGGAGAACTTGGCCAGCATCATCTCAGAAATCGACGATACAGACACCCAGGACAGCTTAAAAGACTGTATCCAAACGGCCTCAACCGTACTGGACGGCTTTAATGAGGTGGAAGAATTTTGTTTGTTTGAGTCCCAAGACTTTTTGGCGTCCCAGAAAACAGTGAACCTGCGAGCCTTCTTCACCAATCTGGTTTCAAAATTCCAGCTGAACCCCTTGATGGGCAACAAACACAGTTTAAAGCTGCAAATTGATTCGGAGATTCCGGAAGAAACAGCGCTTTATGGGGAAACGGTCGAAACCGCCATTCAGTCGATTCTAGAAGAATTAGCCATCGCAGCCGAACCGGGAATCATGGAGTTGTCGGTGACCATCAAAAGCGAAGCGACCCCACAGGAGATTGAGTTGACTGACTTGGTGGTTAACCTGAAAATCAACGGAGGGACCCACCTGAGCGCAAAGGATTCTTGGGTTGAATTTGTGAAGTTTAATGGAGGCCGGCTCAAACAGTCCGGGTTCAGTTTGTTGAAGGTCCGGGACCGGATACGACAAACCGGCGGGCAGTTAGAAATGGTCCAAAATGAAGGGCAATTGCAGGGCTACCAATTCAGCGTACCTCTGAGTTACTAGCCATTCGTGTCTTCGCTGAGTTTCTATATTGCTGCTGGGCAGTTGTGGCTTTGCTAGCCAATTCCTAATTTAATTTTTGCTGGCCTTTGCGGCGGCAAGGTCCTGGTAATTTTTGCCTTCGTTCCCTTGAGGGTATTTGTTTGTCATCGATTCGCCGATCTGGCGTAACTCTTCCCATTGATTTTGTTTGATTGCTCGTTTGGCTAGGGCCTTGTACAGCGTTCGACTGAACGATAAATCAGGAAATTGATCCTGTATTTCTCGGAACCTTAGCTCTTGAGCCATCCCCTTGGCGAAGGTGCAAATTGGTTCTTTCAGAGAGGGGAGCGAAAAACGGTGGTTTGAGCGGCATAGTTGATGGAGCTGTTTCCAACGGCCTCGATTCCAGTACCGATGGGCGAGCTGATTGTTTAATTCCTTTGAGGTTGGAAATAACAACAGCCAACGTTCCAGGGTGCTCGAAGTGATTTGTTCCATTGCCCCAGGGTAACTTTGCGGGGGGAGGTATAAGGTTTGTTCTTGCAGTTGTTTCGCCGTGTGTCGGAGTTTTGTTTCTTGTTTCGTTAAAAAGTATAACCAACTTGAGAGTTCCAAAAATTCGGCAGTCAAGGCGGCATGGGTAGTTTTTGTCGAATTGAGTTTTTCTTGGGCTTTGGCGTAGTCTCCGAGGCTGAGGTAGAGCCGAGCGATCGCCAAATCAATGTCAGGAGAAGAAAAACGGTGGTTTTGAGTGAGTGCTAGCGCTGCTTTTGATTGGCCTTGGTACCATAAAAAACGGAGTTGCAAGGCAAAGCTGGTAGACGTAGGCGCCGGAGCGTAGGGGTGGCGGAGTAAACTTTTGATGAATTGACCTTCTCGAAACTTTAAGCTCGAAAGGCCAGTCTCGGTGTCTTGGGTCGCAGCTGTACTTGTGCCTTGACGGTCCGCCTCTAAGGCTTTCAGGTAGGCTAGTTCTTGCTGCTTTTGAGGTGACAGCCTGGGCTCTGCATAGGCCGAAGAAATAAAAAAGAAGCTGGCACACCCAATCAGGGCGGCCAACTTCTTATAAGGGGACGAGTCGATCAGGCGCACAGCCTAAAATCGTACAAGAAAGGCTCCTTGATAACTCGGCTTCTTCCTCAGCTCTTTGAGAACTGATTTTGCTTCGGTGCGAGAGTCGAAGGGGCCGGCGTAAATCTTGATGCTGTCGTAGTCTTTACGGACATGCTCCAAGTTAAACCGAACTTTTTCGTCTTGAAGTTTTTTCTCCAAGTTGAATTTTAAGTCCTTCGCTCTGTCGAGTGCCGGGAAAGTCCCTAAGGTAACTCGGTAGCCATTTGACTGTGTTACAACACTCGCTTGGCCCGCTTCCTTGTTGGTTTTATTGATCCGAGCAACCAACTGGGTGGCTTTTCGGTAGCTGAACACTTGGGAAGTGATCAGTTCAATAAAATCGAACTTTTCTCCGACTTTCTCTGTGTAGACCGGTTCGCCTATTTTTCTTAGCGCTGCCGCCGATTCTTCCTTACACAGCTCAAAAGAACAGGTTGCAACCTGGACTAAGTAGCGTGCGCTTGAGGACGTCCGCACCGGTGCTGGAGGCTTGACCACAGGAGCCTGAGCAACTTGCTGAGGTTGAGGCTTCGGCTGGACCATCACGACCGGAGGAGCAGGTTGTTCGACCTGCAAGGTTTGAGGCGTTACGACTGGCTCAGAGAGCGATAAGTCTTCCATCACAGGCTGTTCCGGTTCCTCTGAAAAGAAGAACCATGCCCCGGCTCCACCGAGACCAAACAAAAGGATCACCGATGCGAGGATCAACTTCATTTTTGACTTGCCTGCCGCTGCTGGGGCTGCCGCCGCTGGGGCCGCTGCTGCTGCCGCTGGGGCTGCTGCTGCCGCTGCTGGGGCCGCCGCTGCTGCCGGAGCCGGAGCGGGGTCCGCATCCATGTCTTCAATAGACGAGAGATCTTCGAAAAAGGAGTCGAGTTCCGAGTCACCGGAGTCATCTCCGCCGCCTTCATCGTCTCCGAGTCCGTCATCCAAGGCGTCGTCTAATGAGCCAGCAAAATCATCACCGCCATCATCATCATCACCGTCGAGATCTAATTCGTCGTCTAAATCAAAATTTTCGTCATCACCCATGGCCAACCTTTGGTTTTAGGTTCCCGTTATGCTTCAAGTCTGGCGATATAGGCCAAGCCGTCTAGCGTCAAATTCGGCTCAAAAGCCTCTAAATTTTTTGTTTGGCGGTAAATTATCGGTGCCAAACCACCAGTCGCAATGCTTAGTAACGCTGCCCCATGGGAGGCGGCAAACTTTACCAGCATGGTTTCCACCAGCGATGTGTATCCAAAAAGGATACCAGACTGGATGGCTTCGGTCGAATTTTTTCCAATTATGTCGTTTGGGTAATTTAATTTCACGTCCTTTAAAGCCTCTGCATGCCTTGTTAAAGCCTGTTTACAGAGGTTTAGCCCCGGGAATATGGCTCCTCCTAAAAAACATCCTTTTTTTGTGACCAGGTCAAAGGTTGTCGCCGTTCCTAAGTCCACAACAATCAAATCTTGTCGATATTTTCCCCATGCGGAAAAACCGGCCACCAGCCGGTCAACCCCAACACCAGACGCATCGCACCGAAACCCATGGGATTCAAGCATTTTTTGAGTCACTTCGGTTCGACAAATATGACTTTTCTCAAATAACGCCAGGAGCGGTTGGAGCCCCTTGGGAATGACTGAGCTATAAACCACCTGTCGAGGCGGCTGATCTGAGCCAGACAGCTTTAGCAGTCCGTCGAGACTTTGCTGTGCGAGGTGGGCCTGATCCGATGGTATTTGCCACTGGTGGCTGATTTCCCCACCCCGTAGGACAGCAAACTTCAGTTGAGAATTACCTGCATCAAGCAGCCAAGTGTCAGAAGAACCCATTTTGCTTTAAAAAGGCCTCATCAAGCGCTGGCTTTTGCGCCGTTGTCGCGCCCGCAGCGGGCATCAACATCCGCTCAACATACCGGCCTAAAACGTCGGTTTCCAAATGAGCCGAGTCACCTACTTTGAGTTCTTGTAAATTGGTATGAAGGTAGGTCTGTGGAATCACGGCGATCATAAAGTTGTCCGCAGACAACTCAGCTAGAGTCAAACTGATCCCCTGGACACTCACCGAACCTCGGTCAATCAAGTATTTTGAAATGTCAGAGGAGAACTCGAACCAAAGTTGAAAAAACTCACCGGTTTGGTGCCGTTTGATCAACTTCACGGTCGAGTCCACATGACCTTGGACCAAGTGGCCACCTAACCGGTCCCCTAGTCGTAGTGCTCGTTCTAGGTTTAAGGAAGACCCGGCTTTTTTGCGCTGAAAGAGGGTGTTCTTCGCGGTGTGGGAGGAGACATCAAAACAAGCTGAGCTTTGATTATACCGGATCACAGTCAAACAAACGCCGTCTACAGCGACAGAGTCGCCGATTTTCAGGTCCGACTGGATCAGCTTGCACCCTAAGGTCAACTCAAACTGGTTCGAACCACTGGGGGTTAACGCTGAAAAAGTGCCTACCTCTTCAATCAGGCCGGTAAACATCCGCTTCTCTCAAATATAACTCGATCAATAGGTCATTCCCAAGCAATTGGGGCGGGGCAAAATGATATTTCGGGATTTCGCTCAACCGCCGTTCGCCGATGTCCCCAGAAAAACTAGGAGCCTGTGATTGGCCCATGACCTGGGGGGAAACAAAGGTACAGATTCGGTCTATCAGATTTTCGCTCAAAAAGCCAGCGAGCAAACCGCTGCCCCCTTCTAAGAGCAAACTAGTGATTCCCTGTTGATACAACTGGTCTAAAGCCCAATCGGCGGTTGGAGAGGCCCCAGGGCTCACCAAGGGCTGCACACCCCTGGCCTCGGCCTGTCGAAGCTGTTGCTCGTCACCTTGAGACCCGGTGACTAAAAAACGTCGCTCGGTTTTGGGCTCAAAAAAGTGCAATCCTTCGGGCCATTGCAGATGGTTTGAAAAGAGAATTTGTGCCGGTTGTCGCCTGGCGCCTGGGTTACGATTGGTGAGCTGCGGGTTGTCGGCGACTAGGGTTCCCCGGCCGATGGCGATTCCTTGATGCTCGCTGCGAAGCTTGTGGCCAAATTCCCGGGCCTCTGGTCCGGTGATCCACTGGGATTCCCCCGTTGAGGTCGCAATTTTACCGTCCAGAGTAATCGCTGCTTTGGCGGTCACGTAGGGGCGACCTGTGGTGATGTGTTTATTGAAGACCCGGTTGATGGCGAAGCATTGGGCAGCCAGCACACCGGTCTCTACGGTTACCCCAGCCTGTCGAAGCAAGGTGATGCTTTTGCCACTCATCTGAGGGTTTGGGTCCAGGGAACCAACCACCAGGTTTTTCACCTGTTTTTCTAAGATTAGAGCGCAGCATGCAGGGGTACGGCCCTGGTGATTGCAAGGTTCTAAGGTGACGTAGAGTGTCGAATCTTCCGGTACAATTTTAAAGGGAGCGAGGGCGTTCACCTCAGCATGAGGCAATCCAGCACGATGGTGCCACCCCTCTGAGAGGATTTCGCCAGAACCGGAGACCAATACCGAGCCAACCACAGGGTTGGGCTCGGTGCAGAACTCGGCTTGTTGGGCCAACTGAATGGCCCGTTGCATAAATGCTGTATTGAGGATCAAGGGGCCATTAACCGAAGTTAGGTGGAGGCAGCTAGCCGGGTAACCCGTTCTTCAGGGGTGACAATCCCGGTGATCTTTGCCCCAAATTTTTCGTTGATCACCACCACTTCTCCGGTGGCAAGCAGGTGTCCATTGACGTAGATTTCCAGCTCTTCTCCAACCAATCGGTGAAGCTCAATCACCGAGCCTTGGCCGAGGGAAAGAAGGTCGCTGATGTACATCTTCGCACGACCGACTTCGAAGCTGACCTTGAGCTTGATGTCCATCAAGAAATCAAGGTTCCCGCCACCGGTGTAACCTGGAGAGCCTGCGGGGATTGGCGGGGCGTCATCATCAGGAGGGGCTCCTCCAGAGGCTAAAGCGGCTTGGGCTGCTGCAAAGGGGTCTTCAGGAGCGCCGCCAGATGCAAGGGCCGCTTGGGCCGCAGCAAAAGGGTCTTCAGCGGCGGCGGGGTCGCTGGGTGCTTCAGGAGCAGCAGCGGAATCACCGGAAAGCTCCTGCATTGCCGCTTCAAACGGATCAATCTCAGCCATGACGTTATTCCTTTGGAGGTTGAGGAAGACTTCGAGGGTCCACGATGGCAGGGAACCGGTCTACACAATGCATTTGAGTATAGGCGCGAACCGGAGTTCGGGCATTTTTATACCGATTCCTTGTTTCCTTCATACAATAGAAGGCTTGGCCGTCGACGACCTTCAAGACGCAAGAATACTTGGCTTGATTACATTCTTCGGGCCGCAGGTACTTGACCCGTTTCGGGCCTAGGCCATACAGCGTCGAGGAACACAGCCCAACCAGGGCCGCTAAAAGGGCTATTTTTTTGAAAATCTTCACTCTGGCAACCTGTGTGCGGTGTCAACCTGTTTGTTTTGGGTTCTCCCTGGATTTACGCCTAGGGAGAACCAACCATAAAGAGGTTAAAGCATATTTTAGACCAAATCCCCTCTATGTGGGAAGGGCAAAAAAGTCATTGCCTTTGTCATCGACCACAATAAACGCAGGGAAATCCTTAACTGTGATCCGGTAAATCGCTTCCATTCCCAGTTCCGGAAACTCCAGGACTTCCATGGAAGTGATACATTCTTTGCCTAAAATAGCCGCCGCTCCGCCAATGGAACCGAGGTAAAAACCTCCGTAGTTGTTACAAGCGTCGGTGACCGCTTGGCTCCGGTTGCCTTTGGCAAGCATCACCAAGCTACCGCCCGCCTTTTGGAACTCTTCTACATAGGAGTCCATTCGTCCGGCGGTGGTCGGACCGAAGGAGCCAGAGGCAAACCCTTCAGGGGTCTTGGCTGGGCCGGCGTAGTAGATCACATGGTTTTTAACGTATTCCGGTAAGCCTTCGCCCCGGTCGAGTTGCTCTTTGAGTTTGGCGTGAGCGATGTCTCGAGCGACAATGATGGTCCCGGAGAGCATCAGCCGAGTCTTGATTGGGAATTGGGTGAGTTGAGCGAGCAGCTTATCCATCCCTTGGTCGAGGTCGATGGGAACCGCCGCTTGAGTTCCGCCACCGGTTTGAGCCGGCAGATACTGAGCGGGGTTGGTTTCCATTTGCTCTAAGAAAATCCCTTCTTTGGTGATTTTCCCTTTGATGTTGCGGTCCGCACTACAGCTCACCCCGATCCCAACAGGGCAGGAGGCGCCGTGCCGAGGCAGTCGGATGACTCGAACATCGTGGCAGAAGTACTTTCCACCAAACTGAGCGCCTAGCCCAAGCTGCTGGGTCATTTCTAGGATTTGAGCTTCTAGCTCCAGATCTCGAAAGGCTCGGCCCTGGGCGTTTCCACTGGTCGGTAGTTGATCATAGTCCTTGGTGCTGGCGAGTTTGACGGTTTTTAGGGTCATTTCGGCGCTGGTGCCACCGATCACAACGGCGAGGTGATAGGGTGGGCAGGCTGCGGTGCCTAAGCTACGGACCTTTTCGGCCAGAAATTCCTTGAGCCGTTTGGGGTTTAATAACGCTTTCGTCTCTTGGTATAGGTACGTCTTGTTGGCCGAACCGCCACCTTTGGCGACAAACAAAAATTTGTAGGCATCCCCTGCGCAACTATAAAGGTCGATTTGAGCAGGTAAGTTGTTGCCGGTGTTTGTCTCCTCATACATAGTCACCGGGGCAACTTGGGAAAACCGAAGGTTCGCTTCTTGATAGGTCTGGAAGACCCCTTCGCTCAAAGCGGCAGAGTCGTCGCCTGAAGTGAGGACTTGTTGGCCTTTTTTCCCCATGATGATTGCGGTGCCGGTGTCTTGGCAGCTTGGGAAGATTTTTTCAGCAGCGATAATGGCGTTTTCTAAGAGATTGGTGGCCACAAATCGGTCGTTTTCGCTTGCCTGGGGGTCTTCTAAAATATTTTGAAGCATCTTGAGGTGGGTTGGCCTCAGGAGGTGGGACACGTCCTTAAAGGCCGCTTTCGATAAGAGGGTCAGCCCCTCGGGGTCCACCTCAAGGAAATCCCTGCCATCAAAGGATTTGACTTGTACGTGGTCGCTGGTGAGTTTACGGTACTCGGTGGTGTCCGGTCCGAGTTGGAAGATTTCTTCATAATGAAACTGAGACATGGATTCAAGTCGAATGATGTTATCAGGCAGGGTTAGGGTCATTTTGCCAAACCGATCGGAGGTTGTCATCTATTAGTTGTAAAGTTGGAAAGTTGATCAGGTATTATATTTTCTATATTTAGATATTTATTAAATAAAAAGGTTGCTAAAGTTTCGCTTTGTCTGATAGCTTACAATCAACAGGACACATTCATCTGCTGATTGGAGAGAGTAATGGGAATTTCAGGACTAGTTGAGAGGGAACGATACGCGAACCTCAACGCGACACAGATCATGCACTTCTTTATGGAATGGGGGAACTTATCCACTGTTCAGAAAGGGAACACCCTTTTTCGCCCCGGCGAAGCGGGAGGTGAGGTCTATTATATTTCTCATGGAGAAGTGAAGGTCTACCGTTCGACCAACGACGGGAAAGAAATCATCATGGAACTCCTCGGGCCAGGAAGTATCATCGGCGACGCCGAGGCGCTGAGTGGTTTGGACTGGAGAAACACAGCCGTGACCAAACGAGACACGATTGTGCACGTGATCAGCCGTAAAATCTTGTTGGAGCGAGTAGCGAAGGACCCAAAAATTTCTTCTTGGATGCTGGAACGACTAGCTCGAAAGCAGTTGGATACGGAAAACCAGATCGAAGGGTTGCTCTTTAAAAGCGCCAACGCCAAGGTCGCTCAGGTCTTGTTGGATTTGGCGGACCGCTATGGTTCTGAGGCTGACGAAGGGTTGTTGATTGACTACTTGATCACTCATCAAGAGATCGGCAACACCATCGCCACCACAAGAGAAACCGTTTCATATGCTTTCATGGAATTTCGACAAGCTGGCCTGATTGATACGGTCAAACGAAAGACTGTGATCAAAGACCGTTCAGCGTTGCATCAGATCGCTCTGCACTAAAAAATAGAGGATTGCTGAAATGAATCCTCAGGGCATCCTGTTAGCCCTGAGGTCCCTCCCCCTCGACTTCCCGTTGCTTTCCAGTTCGATGTATGACAAAAAGAAGGACCAGTTCAACTTCTTCTAAACACCTCTTTGTCTTTTATTCTCGATGTACAACACCAACGAATTTCGAAAAGGCCTTCGCATCCTCATTGATGGCAACCCCTACTTAATCATAGAAAACCAGTTTGTGAAGCCAGGGAAAGGGCAATCCTTTAATCGGGTGAAGATCAAGAATATTCTCAATGGTAACGTGATCGATCGGACCTTTAAGTCCGGAGAAAAGGTGCCTAAAGCGGATGTGTTTGAAAAAGAAATGCAGTTTCTTTATGCAGAGGGCGAAGTGTTCCATTTTATGGATACCGAAAGCTACGAGCAAATTGAAATCAAAAAAGATAGCCTTGATGGGGCTTGGCAGTGGTTGCAGGAACAAATGATGTGCCAAGTGATTTTATATAACGGCCTGCCGATTTCTGTTGCGGTCACCAATTTTGTGGATTTGGAAATCACTTATTGTGAGCCTGGAATCAAAGGCGACACGGCAACGAACACCACCAAGCCAGCGACTCTCTCGACAGGAGCCCAGGTGCAGGTTCCTTTGTTTATCAATCAAAATGACAAGATCCGCATCGACACCCGAACTGGCGACTACATGGAGCGGGCGAAGTAATTGTGGCCCTGGCTAGGTTACAAGCCCGGGCGTCTCTGCTCGGCAACATTCGTCGGTTTTTAGATGAACAAGGGGTTTGCGAAGTTCAAACCCCTTTGCTCACGACGTTCCCCACCGTTGAATCCCATATTGAACCCTTTTGCGTTTCTGCAACGGGACCCTATCTGATCACCTCCCCTGAATACTCAATGAAACGGCTGCTCGCCGAAGGCTCCGGGTCGATTTATCAGATTTCTTCGGTTTTTCGTCAGGAAGAGCAGGGAACGAAACATCGGCCTGAGTTTTCTATGCTGGAGTTTTACCTGGTGGGCGAAGACCACATGGGTTTGATGGATTTTGTTGAGCGCCTTTTAATCACCGTCTTGGGTTGGCCGCAAGTCGAGCGGGTTGATTATGTTGATCTGTTCAAAAAACGGCTTGGGATCGATCCACTGGGGTTTAGCCACCAAGAGTTTTTAGACTGCGCTTGGGCCCAAAACCTCGATGTGCCTGACTATCTCTGCTCCCTAGAATGCGATCCGGCCGACCAGCTGGATTACTTGTTTGGTCTTTGTCTTGAGCCGAATCTGGGGCAGTCCAGGCCCGTGTTTTTATGTGGGTACCCGGCCTTTATGGCCTCCTTGTCTCGATTGGACCAGGATGACCGGAAACGGTCGACTCGGTTTGAGCTGTTTTACCAGCAGATGGAGTTGGGGAATGGCTTTTATGAACTCAATGATTCGGCTGAACAACGTCGTCGTTTTGAACAAATCAATCGGTCTCGGGTGGCCTTGGGAAAGGGTGCTTGGCTGTTGGATGAACCGTTTTTGGCGGCTGTGGACCAACTACCGGACTGCGCCGGGATCGCAATTGGGATCGATCGTTTGCTGATGATTCAGTCAGGGGTACATAATATCAATCAAATACTCGCCCTTCCTGAGCGGCCGGTTAAGTGAAAAACCGGGGTACCTGGGGTCTATGTATTTCGGATTTGTTCGATCGCTTGGTCCAACAGAATGTTGGCCGCACCGATAAGTTGCTGGGAACTACAGCCATTTTGCGCCAAACACTGAGCGAAGCTGTGGGTCACTCGCTCGACATCCAAGGGGGCTGACTCCTTATCTGGATCAAGTTCGGTTGGGTTCAGGTTGCATTGTTCTAGCGTCATTGTACCTCTTACAGGTCCGCCGGGTCGGGTCGGGCTTTGCTATGAGCCTCACCTATTCCGGGGTGTTCGTTTGGTTTGCTTGTGTTAGGTCCTTCACCTCGAATCGCTCTAGGTCGACCCACTCAGGTAGAGGTTTCTTTAAATCTTCTCCTGCGATTGCCAGTAAAATCGTGCAAGGGCTGGTTTCGATCATGTCATGCAAAAAGGCCTCCATTGGTTCGGTGAATTCACGTTTTTGTAGCTGGCTGATGATCAATAATCCCGACTCCTGGAACCCTAAAGCGAGCAATGAAAACTTGGTTTTTTCCTCTCCCCGGAGCCTGTATATCTGAAAATGTCTCAGGTGCCAGGCTTTCATTTCTTCCATTAAGATCTGTTTGGATCGGCGCCGTCCGCCAAAATTCATAAACGGTTGGGCTTCGACGGCCAAATAGGGGCCCAGCTTTTTTCGGTACACCCGGTCTTCAAGGTGGAGTCGGTCTGATTGGCAAAGGTATTCTCTGGTTTTGTACACCACGCCGCCATCCGCTTTATACCGGCCCTCTAAAATCCCCAGAACCGCGGAAAGTTGCTCTGGGTCATTCATTTTCAGAACATATCGTTTGCCCCAAAGCAAGTCGAAGTTCACCCGGTTCAAACCAAAGGGCTCGTCGGGATAAAAGCTGACATTAGAGAGTTGAACGAGGGTTCCCACGTTATCGCCTGCCGTGAAAAAGGACCTGACCGATCGTTTGGGAGGTTACGCCGAAAGCAGGGGTAGTTTGACGGGCCATCGCTCAGTGAGAGTGGTGTTCATAGTGGTTGGTCAACTTGTCCACTAATTGCTCTTTTGATTTTTTTTGGGCCTGCAAACTGGCCCACTTTTTGACAATCAATATGGCGAGCGCGATACAAAGAATCAAGAGGCCAGCGCCTAAAATCCAAACTTGAGGAGCTTCGAACCACATTTGCATGTTAGGTTGTTGGTGTGCGGAAGGCCTCAATGAAGACTCTAATTTGATTGATATCGTAGGGCTTGGTCAAAATTCCGTTGGCCTGGCTAGCAGCAGAACTCTTTAACGAGCTTTCAGCGGTGGAAAGTAAGATCGGCAAATCGGCGTATTGATCTAGAGACCGAACTTTTTGGATTAGCGCTGTCCCTTGGACGAAGGGCAGGTTAACGTCTAGCATGATCAGGTCGACTTTATGTTTCGTGAGCAGTGTCGCGAATCCTTCGAAGGCATCAGAACAAAGCACCGTCTGGACTCCTTCAATCTTACTTAAAACTTTGTTGATCAGTTTTCGTTGAGCGTGGTTGTCCTCGATCACTAAAACATTAAACTCGTCGGCGTATAATCCCATAATTTGCTCCTTTGAAAGAAAGTTATAATACAAGAAATAGCTTGGGTTTGCCAAGGGTTAGGGAACAAGAATTTATATATTTTCGCTTGCTGTACTAAATAGCAGAAAAAGGACTTGTGCATTTTTTCGTTTGGCGGTAAATCACCTCCACTAGATTAAAATTACTACCCCCACTTCTCACCTGGAGACCGTAGTGAGACAAATTATTCATATCCTTTCTGAGTACACCGGTTGCCGAAAAAACCGGGAACTTTTCACAGACATTGAACAATTGTTGGTTGAGCTTGATCAGCGAGTGAAAGCAAGTGGTCTTTGTACCGTCGCTCAGGCGGGGCATTCTTTTGGTGAGGGTGAAGGGGTCACCGCCTCGGTGGTTTTGGCAGAGTCCCATTTAAATATCCACACCTGGCCGGAACGAGACTATTATCTCAATTTAGATATTTCGGTTTGTAACTATACCGCAGACAATTTCCCCAAGGCGTTGGAACTTGAAAAATCGATCAAACAGATGTTTGACCCCATTGATGTGAACCAGAAAACCATCAAGGGATACAAAGATTTTGAGGATGATAAATACACAGAGTATTTTTCACCGGACTATGGGTTTTTTATCAAACCCAAGCAAGTGCATTACCGGAGCGCCGAGGAGTTTCAGACCATCGAAGTGTACGAAACCCGAGATTTTGGCAAGTTGTTGCGCATCGATAACTTTTTTCAAACCTCGGACGCCGATGAAGCCCACTACCATGAACCCTTAGTTCACCCGGCGATGATTGCTCACCCGGACCCTCAGAATGTTCTGATTATCGGTGCTGGAGACGGTGGGGTGCTCAAGAATGTTTTGGGGTATAAAAACGTCAAGAAAGCCGTGATGGTTGAAATTGATGACAAGGTGATCCAAGTTGCCAAAGAGTTTTTGCCTAAAATTCATGGAGGAGCCTTCGAGGACCCACGGGCGGAAATTGTTATCCAAGACGGATTTAAATATATTGAGGAAACTGCCAACCGATTTGACGTGGTCCTCCTCGATTTGACTGACCCAATAGGCCCCGCAAAAGCCCTTTATACCGACTATTTTTATCGCAAGATTAAGGGTGTGCTCAAAAATGAAGATTCAATTTTGGCTCTCCATACCGAGTACCCACGTCATTACCCCAATATCTATGGCCGGATCAACCAGACCTTGAAGGGAATCTTCAGCGAAGTCTCGAACGGGTTTAGCTATGTGCCGATCTACGGCGCAACCATGGGCTTCGCCTATTGCTCGGATCGTTCGAACCCAAAAACGATGTCTCTCGAAGATGTTGAATCTCGATTGGCAGAGCGTCAGACCCGAACCTTGGAGCTTTATAATGGGGAAACCCATTTTGGCTATTTGGCTGAGCCCAACTATGTCAAAGATATCTTAAAACAGTCCCATGAAGTGATCACCGCTGAGCGAGGTTTAGATGACTTTATGGACACCTACAACGTCACTCGAAGCTAGGTTGTTATGTCGGGTATGAAAAATAAACAAGGGAGAACTCCCTCAGCACCCTGGGGCTGGTCAACTGCCATTGATTTGTATGAATGTGATCCCCAAACCCTCCGCTCTGCGGAGCTAATCCGAAAGTTTGTCGTTCAATTGGTCGAGTTGCTTGGGATGAAGGCGTTTGGGGAAACCCAGATTGTTCACTTTGGAGAAGACGAGCGGGTTGCCGGGTACTCAATGACCCAATTGATCGAAACCAGCTTGATCTCGGGGCATTTTGCGAATGCCACCAATGCGATTTATCTTGATGTGTTCTCTTGTAAGGCCTATGACGCCGAAGCCGCAGCGGTTTTTGCTCAGGAATTTTTTGGGGCAAAAGAACGGCGGTGGCAGACCTTGACCAGGGAATAGGGGTCTCTTGTCGCAAAGGGGTCGAAGTCCGTTGCTAATCTCCGTAAAAACGTGCAACCTAAAGGTAGAACTGCTGCACGTTTATAGTCGATGAGGAACGATGAAACCAGCCTTGAAAAACAGACCTTATTTGATCAAGGTGTTTTTGCTCATCTTCCTGCCCATGGCGGGGTTGATGGCGGTTCTATTGGCTTTTTTTGATCAAGAGGTCCGCGAGGATGGGCAAGGGAGGTTAAAAGAAAAAGCCTCCCAAGCCCAGAGCCTACAAATCCTCTCGACAAAAAACCGGCTCACCCACATGGTCGGTGATTTTTATTATTTGTCCCAGCAGCAAGGGCTTTTTAAACAGCTGTCTCAGGGCCAGCCCGTCCCCCCAATCTCGACCAAGAAAATCTCTCAATTCATTGGTGCTAGTGAATGGATTGATCAGTTTCGGTTTATTGACCTGCAGGGCCAGGAAAAATACCGGATTGACCAGGTTCGCCGGGGAACTCCGATCTTGATTCCTACCGAGCAGTTACAAAATAAGTCTAAACGTGGCTATTTTGTAGCGGCTCGCTCCCTAGATCCTCAAAAATTCCATATTTCAGGGATGACCTTAAACCAAGAACACGGAAAGGTTGAGGTCCCGTTTAAGCCGATGTTGAGGATGTCGATGTCTGTGTTTGATCAAGATCACCGTATCGGGGTTGTGGTGGTGAATTTTCGGGTCGATCGGTTGCTCCGAGAGTTGAAAAAATCCCTTCCGATCCCGGGGACCGAGGTGATGTTTGTGAACCGTACAGGCCACTACCTGCTGCACAATCAGCCAGCCTACGAATGGGGTGGTGATATTGCTGATCGGAGACAGCATAACCTTGGCTGGGAACACACCAAGGCTTGGGAGACGATTCGCCTCCAAGGCCGGGGCAGTGTCGAAACTTCAAGGGGTGTGTATGTTTTTCAAACCATCGACTTGAGCGATGCGAACCTAGACTTCTTTCAAGTGCAGCCCTTTGGTGAGCAATTGCCTAAATGGAAATTGGTTACTTTTGCGCCTAAAGAGCTGCTGCTCGCTAGGCACAGTGAACAAATGCGGGGGGTCATCCTTCCCTACGGGGTGCTGCTCTTTGCTTTAGCTGTGCTCAGTGTTTTGTTTGCGATCAAACAACAAAAGTTAAAAGACTCGCTGGGCCTCGTCCGGTTGAGTAGCTCCCACCTCGAGAAGCGGATCAAAGAATTGAATTGTTTGTATTCGATATCTCACCTGACTGAATCCGAAAGTGTGGGCTGGGACGATATGATGCAACAGATCGTCGATCAATTACCTCAGGCATGGAACCATCCAGCTCACTGTTCGGCTAGCCTGTCGATTGGAACCCAGAAGTGGGAGACAAAGGGGACATTTAATCCAGTGATCAACCAGGATATTGACTTGAAAGAGGGGTCCCGCCGACTAGGTCAGCTTTCGGTACGGTATGATCACGATTATGGGGACGAGGCCTTTGCAAATGAAGAGTCGTCCTTGCTTGAATCTGTGGGGCTGCGCATTGTAAAAGTGATTCAGATTCGTCGGGTAAAAGAGGAACTTAGAATCCACCAGCTTTCTCTCGAAACGGAGGTCTTGCAGCGTACCGATCAGCTGAGGGAGGCAAATTGCAATTTGATCGTAGAAATTGAGCAAAAGGAAAAGCTTGCCCAGAACCTTGAGTTAGAAAGGTCAAAAACAGAAGAGGCGATGAAGATTAAGTCGAACTTCCTGTCCTTGGTGGTTCATGACTTGAAATCCCCTTTTTTCTCCCTGCTTGGGGTGTTGAGGCGGGTGGTGAAACATGAGGAAAACTTAAACCCGAAGCACCGTGAACTGTTGATTAATTCAATCAACTCGGGACAAGATTTGTTAAAAATGGTCGATAAGTTGGTGACCATAAATAAAATTCAAAGTGGCAAGATCGTCCCTGAGTATCAAGTGATCAACTTGAGTTTGTTGTTTGACCAAATCTTCAATCAGTTTCGAGACGGCGCGGAGCAAAAAGGGATTTTGCTGTCTCATCAAATTTCTCCCAATACCGAGCTTGAATCAGACCCCTTTTTGCTAGGTGAGGTGATCAATAATTTGTTGTCTAACGCCATCAAGTTTTGCACCTCTGGTGACACTGTCACGCTAGAGGAGAGCTTTGAGAGTTCCTACCTACTGAAAGTCACTGACACCGGGTTGGGGATCGAGCCAGAGCGGGTGCCTCATTTATTTAAGGAACAGACAATGAACTCGACTTTGGGGACTTTAGGCGAAAAGGGTAGCGGTTTAGGGTTGAATTATTGCGCTGATATCACAGAATTATTAGAAGGCGGAATTTCGGTTCAGTCTGAAGTCAACCAGGGGAGTCAATTTATTATTGAACTGCCGATAAGGCGAATTCAAGGTGAAGGACCGAAAACATAAGCCTGTTCCTTGTTTTCAATGGGATCTTGTCGAATGCAGATCAAACTGTTAAAGAATAAAAAACTAAACCATCAGGAGAAATATGGCTGGCAAAAAGAAAAAGACCCCGTTGACGTTATCCGAGTTGCTCAAGAGGTACGACCTTTGGATTGCCTTAGTGGTTTTCTTGTTGATGATACCGGCAGAACGGACTGAAATATTTAACTATTTTGAAAACCAGACCTTATCTGCCCGCCATTTGCTTCGAAATCACTATGCCGAGCCAGCTGACCGAGCGTTTTTGTCTGAAAAAATCGCTATTGCGAACTTAGATGAGCCTTTCTTTGCCGAATACGGCAGCTTCCCTCTGAGGCGTACCGATGTCGGTAAGATTGTTGAAAACCTCAGGTTTTTAGGCGCTAAGGTGGTGGTTGTGGATATGTTGATGGACTTTCCATCCTCCTACCAAGAAGACCCGGTCATCGCCGAAAGCCTCAAAAAAACAGAGAACACGATCTTGGTTTCGATGCTTCAAATTCGAAAAGGCCACATCGAAAAGGTGAACTACCCGACGAAAGTGATTAAAGACGCCAGTTTGACTGCCTACTCGAATCACACCGAAAGTGCGGGAATGCAAAACCGATTGCGGATTTTCCCAGAAGCGGCTCAAAAGTTTGGCGAGTGGCCGGTGACCATTTTGGCGTTAGCGAAGTTTTTAGAGGTTGAGCCTCGAATTGAAAACCATGTGCTGCATCTGGGTGATCGGCAGATTGGGTTAGATCAATTCAACGACTTGCACATCGATTTTTCTAGTTTACGTTCAACCGACCGGCTGTTGACCCAAAATCCCTATGTGGGAATCCCAGGGATGGCCCTGTTGGAGTTTGACCCCGAAGATGCGGACGAAGACGAAATTGAAGAGTTGAAAGATTTGGTGGACGGAAAGCTGGTCTTTTTAGGGGACACATCCGAGGTCAGTCACGATTTGTTTGATACGATTGTCGGCGAAGTGTACGGAGTGGAGGTGATGGCCCAAGAGGCAAACACCATTTTGATGGGTGCGAGGTTGCGCCCTGCTTCAGATGCCCTCGAAATCACGGTGTTGCTTGTCTTCATGATGCTCTTGGTTAGCCTACACTTTCTCTCAGAGCCTAAGTTTCGCTTCCCGTTACTCTTTTTGCTATTCGGCGCCTATATCGCCTCTAGCGGGTTTGTTTATGTCCAGTATGGAATCATCCTTTCGATGAGCTACCTCCTGTTCGCTGGGTTTATCGCTTTTGCGGCAATCAACATCTATTTGTTTATTCAAGAACGAAAGGAGAGGAGCTTCATCCAAGGGGCCTTTGGTCAGTACTTGAGCCCTGCGGTGATCGAGGCGTTGGTTGAAGACCCGGACAAGTTACAACTTGGTGGCGAGCGCCGGGAAATGACCGCTTACTTTTCTGACGTTGCGGGGTTCTCAACGATCAGTGAGTCCTTGACCCCAGAAGAATTGGTGAACCTGCTCAACGAATATCTCACCGAGATGTGCCAGGTGATCAGTGATTCGAATGGTACAGTAGACAAGTTTGAAGGCGACGCGATCATTGCTTTTTGGGGCGCTCCTTTAGAACAACTGGATCATGCGAAGCGAGCCTGCTGGGCTTCGATTGAGATGCAAGACCGATTGATCGATATGAGAAAACGGCTCAAGGAAGAAGGTCGGCCCATCTTAAATGTGCGGATGGGAGTGAATTCTGGGCCGATGGTTGTGGGGAATATGGGCAGCAAAACCCGGATGGACTACACCATGATGGGTGATGCCGTGAACTTAGCAGCTCGCTTAGAGGGTGCGAATAAGTTTTATAAAAACTACTCGATGATCTCTCATAACACCTACAATCAGGCGAAGGAGTTTATCGACGTCCGGGAACTCGATGTGATCACCGTCGTGGGTAAAGACGAACCGATCACTGTCTATGACTTGATTGGAAAGAAAAATACCACCACCGGAACGAAGGCTCAGCTGGTTGAAATATACAACCAAGGGCTGAAGGCCTATAAGTCCCGAGACTTTGTGAAGGCCGGGGAGATATTTGCGAAGGCCTTGGACGTTATCCCAACCGATGGCCCGAGTCTGACCTACCAAGCGAGGTGTCAGCAGTTGCTCACTAACCCTCCTGAAAAAGATTGGGACGGAGTTTGGCGTTTGACCGAAAAAGGTTAGCCCTTGCGTTTACCTCTAAGTGAAGATCAGACCCAGAAGTTTTTGGGTATGATCAAAGAGCCTGGCCGAGTGTTTGTCTATCCAACCGAGAGCTTTTATGCTCTCGGTTGTTTGGCTAATGACGACGCCGCAGTCCAGAAGATTTTTGCCATCAAACAACGGGCATCCCACCTTCCTTTGCTCGTATTGGTTTCAAGTTTGACTCAGTTACGCCAGTTTACGGACCGGTTAACTGATGCTCAAGAGGCCTTTTTAGTGAAACATATGCCGGGACCTTTGAGCGTGATCCTGCCTTCGAAAGGGTTGTCCTCTTTTCTCAATCGGTCGGGCAGCCACGTCGCGTTTCGGGTTGTGGGAGTGGAGGAAATTGGGCGTCTGATCGGGTTGAGTGGCTGTCCCTGGGTCGGGACGAGCGCAAATTTGAGCCAACAACCCAGTTCAAGCCAGCTTGGCGCAGTGACGTCTTGGCTCTCAGATGACATTGACTTGTGCCTCGACGGAGGGGACAGCCCTGGGGGGCTGCCTTCGACAGTGCTCAAGTTGGAGCCTGATGGGACCGTGAAGATTCTACGGCCCGGCCGCTGGGTCCCGCCGGAGGTTTAAAGCAAAAGGTGTTGTTTGACCATCGTCCCTAAGTAAGGGAGGTCGAGCGGTTTGGGGAGGCTATCATTGGCGCCCCCGTTGATCGCTTCTAGCTTCTTGTGAGGCTCCGATGAGTCGGTCATCGCTAAGATCGGCCGACTGTACCCCACCGTTTGACGCTCTACCTCTCGAAGCTTTGAAAGCATCTCAGCGCCTTCGATGCCAGGAATCGACATGTCAACCAAGGCAAGGTCGATTTGAGCATCTTGAAAGCAAGTCAACGCTTCTTGAAGGCTTTGAGCGGTGATCGCTTTGATCTTCATTTTTGTAAAAAGTTTCACCACAAGCTGGACATCTTCTTTCCGGTCACTGACCACAAGCACCGAAGGGGAAGGTTCGCTGAGTTGTAACGGTGAAATCTCTTGTTCTCTGCCGGCGAGAGTCATGGTGCTCTGGTACCAATCTGTTTGTTTGACCGGCTTCAAAAGGCACTTTGAGGCCCCCTGATCCCATAGTTCTGAATTGAATTCGGCGAGGGGAGAGTCTGTTAAATATAAAAGGGGTAACTCTCCAAAGAGCGCCTTACATTCGATCAGGTCTTCTTGTTTTTGGGTGCCTGATTGGCCGCTTGAATCAATGACCAACATGTCAAATTGGAAATCTTTCCCTTTGTGGCGTCTCAGCTCTAGGAGTGTACGAGCCAATGTGACATGGGCGCCCAAAAAGGTAAGGGTTTTTTGAACCATCTGCCCGTACCCCTGGTGAAGAGCGAGCATTAAGACCTGTTGACCGGACAGGTCCTGGGCGACCCCGATCCCCTCTAATCCATTTTCAGGCTGAGACAAACAGCAATAATTAAAGGAAATATTGGTTCCTTGGCCCAATTTACTTTCGAGCTTTAGGCCCGATCCAAATCGTTTGGCTAAACCGTTGGCTAAAGTCAGCCCGATCGCCCCTTGCATGGCCGATTTAGGTCCCTTTTTCGCAGAGGTGATCATTTGACGGATTTGATGGGCTTGCTGCTCCCCAATTCCCTTGCCGGTGTCGGTTAGGACGAACCGAAGTTCAACTTTATTACCGGTATGAGCGAGCAGCAGCACTTCGAGTTTGATCTCCCCTGAACTGGTAAATTCAACGCTGTTTTCGATCAGGACGCTCAGGAGGGTTGCGAGTCGTTTGTGATCTCCGATTAACTTAGTTTTGACGTCGGTGTTGAGGTAGCTGTAGAGTTCCAACCCCTTGTTATAGGCGGGCTCTGCGTAGGATTGGATGACCTGCTCTGTGAGTCGGCGTAGGTCAAAGGGTTGGTCGATTAAGACCAACGAGTCTGATTCGACCTTTGATAATTCCAGGGCTCGACTGACTTTTCTGCCGACAAACTCGCTCCAGTGGGATAAGGACTTGACCAAGGAATCTCGCTCTTCTCCCTCAGTAAGAGCCCCAAGCTGAGTTGTCATGGCTGCCATGGTCTCGACCGGGGTGTTGATTTGCCCGCCTAACGCCGAAAGATAGTCCCCTCGGAGTTTCGACTCCACCGAAAGAGACTCTTTGAGTTTGTATCCTTGAGATAAATGGCTGGCGACGGTCATTTTGCGGTTGACCGGTGGGTCAAAGTCTTTGGATAAACTGAGGATCCATGCCCGGGGCTCTGCATTAACGATGGGGTGGAAATTCCACTCATAGGACACCAACCCACCGTCTTTGCGTTTCCCTTGGTAGGTTTTCCCTGAGTCTGGTTCTTGGCCCAGCTCGAAACGCTCCATCACTTTGGAAATCGTTTTCTCATGTTCTCCGAGCACCTGACTCATGCTTCGGCGGGAAAGCTCTTTTTCTGGGTAACCGAAGGCTTTTTTGAACGCCGGGTTAATGTGCTCAAAGAGTCCTTCTCCGATCAAGATCGCCATGGGTTCGGGGGACTCAGCAAAGAGGGACGCAAATCGGTGATGATAATGGCCGGCCGCTTTTTGTGCCCAGATGGCTTCAAGCAAATCTCCAACTTGCCCCACAATGGCCATGGACCAGTCAATTTTCTCTTGGTCCCACTCAAGGGCTTGGTCGCAGTAAAACTCCAACACAGTGACGATCTCTTGGTTGACCACCACCGGGATACCAATCGCTGTTTTGATCCCAAAATCGTAGCGAACCTTGATTTTAGAAAAACTCACATCTGCAGAGATGTCATCGATCCAAACGATCTTCTCATACCCGATCACTCGGTCCATCAAGGACTCTCCTGACTGGAAGTTCTTTGATTCGAAAGCTTCGATAAAGTTCTTAAATTGCCCTTCTTCTAACTCAACCCAAAGGTTAGCCTGTGCGTTTTGCCTGGTTTGATCTGGGATCATGACGTGAGCCAAGGGCCAGCCGGTGTAGGCACAAATTGCTTGGAGCGCCGCATTGAGCGCCCCATCGAGCCCTTCGGTTAAACGGACTTTTTCCAAACCTTTTTGGTACCCTGTCGAGCGTCGTAGCCACAGCTGATGGGCCGCTTGCTCTCGTTCCAATGAGTCGGCGAGCTTGTAGAGTCCAAAACAGATCAACAACAAGAAAATACTGCTCACCGAGAGGATTCCAGCGTCCTTGGGGTGAGGGGCCCACCCGATGCTAGGGGTGATATTGGTTAATTCGACCTGCCCATCTAAAGAACCGAGAGTGAATCTAAAGGATTGGCTTATTTGGAACCCGGTTCCTTGGGCCTCTCTGATAAGCCTTTGCTCTTTGGTGGTGACCTGGTAGCCGATGGATGAGGGAAGCGCCGTAAAGAGGCCTTTAATCAGCGGTTCCAGACCGAGCCGTACAAAGGTCCATTCTCTCGGGGATTCGCCGGTTGAAAGGGCCCACCAACGTTTTGGATCACTGGTCCCCAAAGAAAGTTGACTTGCCTGGGCTCTTTGGTTTTGTCGGGGGAGCTCTGTGAATTCAGCTGAATGCTCACTTCCGAGCCATTCAGGCTGTTCAGGAAAACTTAACGACCCGACTAAAACCGATTCTTGGGTCTTCCAAACTGCCCGAGGGACTTGCAATTTGAACGTTGAATTGAGCTTGCGCTGTGATTTGACCTGGCTTCGAATGTCCCCTTGAGGCCATCTCTGGATTTGTAGCACTTGCTCTGGTTCTAGCCCTAGCATCTGTGCGGATTGAAACACCAACATCGCAGAGGGCGAGCCTGATTTGAGGCTTTCAAAAAACCGGTTGAGCCTCTGGTTTAACAGCTCTAACTTTTCTTGAGTCTGGGCGGTTTGTATCTTGAGATGCTCGGTGTGTTGGAGAGTGTTGATGGCGACCCGTTCTTTTCGAAGATGCCATGCTAACAAATAAATTAAAGCCAGACCGATGATCAGGGCAAGGAAGGGGTATAAAATTTTTGCACGCATTCAGGATGCTCCTAATGAAAAAGCCTTTGGCTCATTTACCGCTGAACTCGGTCAGGTTTTGAAAGCCATTGGATCACAAGTTTTTTTTCTGTACTTTGAAACTTCTGGGAGTCTATTTTATTGTCTTTAAACATCTTGCGAACAAAATGTAATTTAACCAACCATTCCAACTCACTAACGCAAAGAGTCCATTCCTCTTGGTGCTGCAAGTTCTTCAGCCGGTTGTAGTCAGCAACAGAAACTAGGTAGGGATGTTCTTCGGCTAAGGGGGCTAAATTGATCATTTTAACATTCTTTTGTCATTCTGCTGGGTTCAATAGGTGACAAACTCTTGGAGATCACGTTAAATTACACTAACTGATTACCTTACTCAAAGCAACAGATGAGCCCGAATACAGAACTTGACCCTTTACAAAGTGTGCTCTTTCGTCATTTAGACAAGATACTCAATCTTTGGCTATTGATCGACGAAAAGGGTGAGGTTTGTCTATGGAGTCGATCCGCCGCAGAGGCCTTTGGATATGAGGGGGATGAAGTGATTGGTAAACCCTTCGAATTCTTACTACCTGAGCACACGCCTCATCGTTCAGCCTATTTAGAGCTTTTAGAAGACGACGCTCAAGGTGGAACCTTGGTGAATCACCGGACCCAATTGGTGCAAAAAGGTGGGATCATCATGGATGTTGAGCTCAGCTTGTATGTTTTAGAGGATCAAGAAAACTACCGGTTGATCACCTTTTCAAATATCACAGAGACCTCTGAATTGCAGCATTTTGTAAACGACAAGATGGTTGAGCTGGTGTCTCGGTTTCATTTTTTTCATGGTCAAGACTTAACACCGCAAATTAGAGAAATTTTTGATGCCGTTTTGGTCGCGGTGACATCTGGACAGGGGTTGAAGTTTAACCGGGCTTTTCTACTGTTAGTTGACCAAGAAGACCAAAGCATTAAAGGGGTGCAAGCAATTGGCCCGTCTTCGAAAGAGGAAGCTGGTCGTATCTATCATGCCCTGAGTCAAAGTCCGCCGACCCTAACCAAGCTGATTGACATGTACAAGGCCCAAGATTTGGGGGTTGATTCTTGGATCACTCAACTTTCCAGGTCGATTCAGGTGAGCTTGAGCGAGGTTGATCATATCCTGGTGCAAACTCTGTTCGGCCAAAAATATCGCTTAATCAACGACGAGTCGAATCTGAAAGACCAGCCAGGATTTAACGGGCTCCGAGAAACCTTACAGGTGGAAGAATGTATCCTTGTGCCCTTGGTATGGCACGGCCAGGCGGTGGGGATGTTGATCGCAGACAACGCGGTTACGGGGCAAAAGATTTCTGATGGGAACATCAAGGCGTTGACAGGGTTTTCAAAGACCGCTGTTGAAGTGATCGAAACGGTGAAGTTACTTTCGAAACTCGAAGATTCGATCCGCTATATCAAACAGACCAATTTAAAGATCAAAGAGTCTCAGGCCCAACTGATGGAGCAAGAAAAACTGGCAGCTCAAGGCCAGTTGTTTGCTCAAATGGCCCATGAAATCAGAGGCCCGATGTCGATTATCGGAGGCTTTGCTCGGCGGGTGCACAAAAAAATGACCACTCAGGACCCTAACTTTGATTCGGTGAACCGGATTGTGGATACTGTGGCCACGTTAGAAGCCGTGTTGTCCGATATCTTGGATCAAACGCCTCGGGTTGAGCATGTGCACCAAGACTGCGACGCCAGCAAAACCATCAACCGGGTGATCGGTCTGATGGAAGAAGAAATTCATCGCCGCCGGGTCTCGGTGAACCTGAATATCAACGGTGAGTTGCGCAATGTGGATATCAAGGAACACCATCTGTTCGAAATTATCCACAATCTTGTAAAAAATGCCTTAGAGGCCATGGACGATAGTGGATTGCTTTTGATTTTAGCCAACGAATTGGGTAATATGGTGGTAATCACGATACAAGACACTGGCCCTGGGATTCCGCAAAATGCGGAAGCAAAGATCTTTTCGCCCTTTTACACCACAAAAACTGAAGGAACAGGTTTGGGACTTGTGGTGGTGCAGAAACTAATTGAGGAACATCGAGGGATGCTAACGGTCCACTCATTGCCCGGCAAAGGAACCACCTTTACCATTTCACTGCCGACCATCCAACCAACGGAGAACTCATGAACAAGTCTGAAAAACGTGTTTTGGTGATAGACGACGAAGAAAACATTCGAGAGCTCTTGAAACTAGAATTTTCAGAATTAGGGTATCAGGTCTTAACGGCCAACAGCGCTTTTAATGGCTTACAGACCCTAAAGGAAACCAAGGTTGACCTGGTGATTTTAGACATCAAAATGCCGGGGATGGACGGGATCGAAGCGTTAGAAAAAATCATCAGCACCCAAAGGGGGTTACCGGTAATCATTCATTCGGCGTACTCTCACTACAAAGACAACTATCTCACCTGGAGCGCAACGAGCTATGTTGTGAAAAGTGGTGACTTAACCGAGCTGATTGAAAAATCGGAAGAAATTCTTGCTCAAACTGAAGGGGAATAAATTATGTCGTTAACAAGCCACAAAACCCTTACCTTTGTCCTAGCCGGTGGCAAGGGCAGCCGTTTGTATCCGCTCACCCGAGACCGTTCCAAGCCGGCGGTTCACTTCGCAGCTCGGTTTCGTATTATCGACTGGGTGCTTTCAAGTGCGGTGAACTCGGGATTGCGTCAGATCTACCTGTTGACCCAGTTCAAAAGCCTTTCCCTAGAAAGGCACCTGAGGTTGGGGTGGAACTTTTTGGCCAATGAACTCGGTGAATTTGTCCAAGCGGTCCCAGCACAGCAACGGATTTCGGAACAATGGTACTCAGGGACGGCTGATGCGATCTTCCAAAACCTGCACCTCTTAGAAGACCACCGGCCGGAACATGTATTTATCCTCAGTGGCGACCATATTTATAATATGGATTTTAACGAAATGTTTGCCAAACACCTGGAGTCCGAAGCGGACTTGACGTTGTCGGTGATGAGAATCCCGAAGTCGGAAGCCAGTGAATTTGGGGTGTTGACCTTGGATGAAAATGAGAAAATCACGAGTTTCATTGAGAAGCCTGAAAGCCCCGATATGATCCCTGGAGACTCGGATGATTGTTGTATCAACATGGGGATTTATATCTTTAAAACCGATGCCTTGGTGCGGGAATTGTCAAAAGACGCCCGAGAAACCACCTCTCACGATTTTGGAAAAAACATCATCCCCACCATGTTAGAAAACGCAAATGTCCAGGGTTTTGACTTTGTGTCCAGTAAGTATGGGCAGTATTGGCGCGATGTGGGGACCATTCGTTCCTATTATGAAGCGAACATGGAATTCCTGCGGCTTCGAGGCGAAGATACTCTGGTGAAACCGGACTGGAAGATTCGAACAACAGGAGAACACCTCCCAAGCGCTCAGTTCCAAAATGTCACCATGAATAACGCGACGGTGGGTTCGGGCTCGGATGTCGAGGAAGCGACGATTACAAACAGCCTTGTGGGACGAAATGTCACCATTGGGAAAGGAACGGTGATTGAAAACTCAATCATCACTTCCAACTGTACGATCGGAAGCCACTGTACCATTAAAAACGCCATCTTGGACGACAAAGTGTTGATCCATGATAATCGTTCGATTGGGGTCAATCCTGAAGAAGAGAAAAAAGAATTGTTTTTCTCTGATGGGATTGCGGTGTTGCCTAAGAACTTCGAGTATTAAGCTAGATGGCTAGGAAAGAACGGATCATTTCCACTCCAGCCCACCAACGGCAGATTCGTAATCGAATCACGTTGGTGGTCGTCCTGGCCGTGATTGCCGCTGCATTATTCTCCCTCAATTTTTATTACCGAGAATTTAAAAACTGGCAGACCTTTGAAAACAGCTTGGATGTCTTGCTGCTGATTAATTTTAATGCGGTCTTGCTGCTGTTGTTGATTTTTCTGATTTTAAGAAACCTCATCAAATTGGTTTATGAGCGCAAACGACGTAAACTCGGGTTTAAGCTAAAATCGAAACTGACGTTGGGGTTTATCTTAGTCAGTTCCTTACCGATGGTTTTGTTTTTCTTTATTGCCAACGGTTTACTTCGTAACAGTTTAGACGTCTGGTTTAAGGGAGAGTACTCTCGGGCCTTTGTGAATACCACAGTCGTCTTGGACCAGTATGGTTCCAAAAGAGAACGGGAGCTCCAAAATATAGGGAAGGTGATCATCGAAGATTACCTCAAACAGCCCTTTCATGATCAATTAAAAGAACCTTCGATTCAGTGGTTTCATCAGTCGTTAAACCGGTACCAGCTTGAAGGGATGGCTCTCTATGGGCCTGACTTTAAAGTTGTGCAAAGCTGGTTTTTAGACCCTAGCTTTGCGCTCAAGTGGAAGCCTGTGCCGCCCGAGGTATGGGGCTCTGCACCTGAACCGCTACGTAAATTGACCACCCAAATGGAACATGCTCAGGTCAATCGGGTGTTTCTCCACTTTTTGATTCAAGGAGAAAAACATACCCTAGAGATCACCGATATCCTCCAGGGGACCTTTTATGTGGACTTAAAAAAGCTACGGAAGAACTTAAAAGACAACCAACAGCTGCGAGCCTTAGAAGAACCTCTGCGGACCTCGTTGAGTACCTACCTGCTTTTCTTTACGGTGTTGATTATTTTTGGGGGTACTTGGTTTGGGTATTATTTGGCCCGGAGCATTGTGGAACCGATCCAGACCCTTGTGGACGGGACTCGGCGGATTGCGAAAGGGGACTTGGATTTTCAGATCAATTTGCAAGAAGACGATGAAATTGGGTTGTTGCTCGAGAGCTTCAATGTGATGACCAAAGAACTACAACAAAATCGTCGCAAATTGGCCGATTCAAGAGAGGCTTTATTAGAAACCAACCTTCAGCTAGAAGAACGCAATATCTTTGTCGAGCTAGTGGTCCAAAATATACAAAATGGTGTCTTTTTGATTGATAATTCCGGGTATGTGAAGGCGATCAACCCTTACATGTTGAATTTGTATCAGCTCAAAAGTCATAAGGTGATTGGGAAACACTACAAGGGAGTCTTGTCTAAAGACCAAACGGTTTTGGTGGAGGAAATGATCGAAGGCTTGGAACTGACCGGTTCACAGGAGATCAAACGGGAAGTGCATTTGGTGATGGAGAAAAGAACCATTCACCTGGACCTGGAAATGTTCCAGTTGAAGAACCCTAAAGATGAATTGTTAGGGAAGCTCTTGGTGGTCAACGACCTGACCGAGTTAGACCGAAGCACCCGGGCAAAGGCTTGGCAGGAAGTTGCCCGTCGTATTGCCCATGAAATAAAAAATCCTTTGACCCCAATTCAACTTTCGGCGCAGAGAATCCGAAAAAACTATTTGGAGGTCTTAGAGGATTCTGACCTGTTAGACGGATGTACCGCGACGATCATTAAAGAGGTGAATCACCTGAAAAATATGGTGAACGAGTTTTCGAAGTTCGCCCGGCTGCCTGAAATCAACCCTTGCCCAAGTCAAATTTCCTTAATTATTGATGAAGTGGTCGCCTTGTTTCGGCCGGGACTCCCTCTAGGGGTCCAGCTTCACCTGGAAATGCCCGATGATTTGCCCACTGCGTTGCTTGATCAAGAGCAAATCAAACGGGTGTTCACCAATCTGTTGGATAACGCCCTGGCGGCGCTGAAAGAACAAGAGCAAGGAGAAATCCGGATCAGTGTTCGGTTTGCAACCGCTTGGAAGACTTTAGTTGTTGAGATCATCGACGATGGCTGCGGGATTCCTGAAGAAATGATCCCCCGCATCTTCGACCCTTATGTGACCACTAAGAAGGAAGGGACCGGGCTGGGCTTAGCGATTGTTCAGCAAATCATCTCAGATCATGGTGGATTTATTCGGCTGGAAAATATAGAAAAAGGAACAAAGTTTACTGTAGAACTTCCCGTTTAGCCGACCTCATACTGTTTTACCCAGGCCCTCACAGGCGCAATGAGAACCTTTTTAGCAAAGATCAAGCATGTCCGAACGAATTCTATTAGTTGATGATGAGGCTTCGATCTTAGATGCCCTTCGTGGTATTTTGGAAGACGAAGGTTACCAATGTACGCTTTGCCCCTCTGCGGTTCATGCGGTAGAAATCTTGGGCGTTGAAGGGGAAGACTATTTTTCAGCGGTGCTGCTCGATATTTGGATGCCGGGCATGGATGGGTTGGAACTGCTAGACTGGCTCAAGGAAAACGGGTTTAAATTGCCTGTGATCATGATGAGTGGCCATGGAACGATTGAAACGGCGGTGAAGGCGACTAAGAAGGGAGCTTATGACTTTATCGAAAAACCGCTGTCCTTAGAAAAGGTTTTACTTGCGCTCAAACATGCGCTTGCCGAAGAAGGGTTGCGCCGAGAAAATGAAGAATTGAAGCGGCGACCTGAATTTTCCAGTTCGAATATTGTCGGTGAATCTGAACTGATTAAATCGGTTTTTGAACAAATCGAAACCGCTGCACCGACCGATGGTTGGGTCTTGATCCGTGGGGAAAACGGCACCGGGAAAGAGTTGGCAGCGAAGCAAATCCACCTCAAAAGTCGAAGGAAAAGCGGTCCTTTTGTTGCGATCAACTGCGCGGCGATCCCTGACGAATTGATCGAATCTGAGCTGTTTGGGATTGAAAAAGGGGCTTTCCAAGGGGCAACCAAACGTAAGATCGGCAAGTTTGATCAGGCCAATGGTGGGACCTTGTTCTTAGATGAAATCGGAGATATGAGCTTGAAAACTCAAGCGAAGATTTTACGGGTTTTACAAGAACAAAAATTTGAACCCTTAGGGAGCGAGCGAACTCATCAGGTGGATGTGCGGATCATAGCGGCGTCTAACAAAAATCTGGCTGATGAAATGGAAGCTGGGAATTTTAGAGATGATTTGTTTTACCGGCTCAATGTGATCCCTATTGAAATCCCTCCTTTGAGAGATCGGCCGGAAGATATCCCGATTCTTGTGGAATATTTTATTCACCAGTTCACTGCCAACGGCGATTTCGCCAAGAAAACGGTTTCTTCCGAGGCCCTCGCCTCAATGATGAAGTACCACTGGCCTGGAAATATTAGAGAGTTGAAAAATATTGTGGAGCGGATGGTGATCATGGTTCGTGAAGCGGTGATCGAGCCCCAACATGTTCCTCCGGTTATCCGGTTGTCCAACCAGGAAGTCTTGCAGGTTGATAATCTCCCGAACCGTCTTGAAGAAGCCTTAGCGAGTTTCGAGAACCAAATCCTACATTCCGCGTTGAGAAAAAATGGCTGGAATCTGGACAGCACAGCGGAACACTTGGGGATTGAGCGGGAACAGTTGAACCTAAAGATCAAAGACTACAATATTTCAGTTCCCCATAAAATCAATAGCTAAATTGAATCAAATCCCTTGAGTTTAAAGGCTGAATCAGCTATGGTAGGGGCTGCTGTAGGCTCTTATTGGCCCGCAAATCTACGATTCGGTTTATTGTCGTCTGACCCACGACGGGAGAAGGAGCCCGTTTTCCATGCTAAAAGGCCTATTAAGAAGCAGTGAAGAGAAAACCCGGGACAAAGTGGAAGAACACTTTTCCGAAGGGTTGACTCTGTTGGAGGGGAAGTTCTTTAACCGAGCGATGATTGAGTTTGACAAGGCGATGGAGCTTGATTCAGACGCAGTGTATCCCCGGATCAAACAAGAACTCCAGAATGCGGCCGATTCAGGTCAGCTGGAAGCAGCTCTCTCGTTGGGGATGAACCTGATAAAGTCCAACAACTCTGACTTTGAACTAGCCAATAAACTCGGTAACTTCGCCCGAGAACTCAAAAATTACTCTCAAGCAGAAAGTCTTTATAAGCTCGCGCTCAAGGCGAAAAAGAATTACATGCCCGCCTTTTATAACCTCGCTGCCTCGATGGCTCGGGTTGATAAATACGACGATGCTGTCCAGTCTGCCCTCGAACCCTTCAGTGCGTTAGACGACTATGTCTACCCTGACTTTGAGGGGCCTTCAAAGTTGATCGAAGGGATGACGAAGCGGTTGAGCGAAAAACAGGCCGCAGAACGAACCGAAAAGTTGCAAGAGCTTACCTTAGCGAAGGAACAAAAAGAAACCCAAGGCTACGCTGTTGAAGCGGCAGACCTGGATTTGGAAATTCGGAAAATCAAAGAACTGCCTAAAGGCGCCCAGCCGATCGACCTGATCGACGAATTTGAGCGGTTGATCGAAGAAATGCCGGATAAGGCAAAAGATCACAGCTACAATATCGCAATTTATGCCTTGATGAATGACATCCTAGGGGAAGCTGAGGAGGCTTTGTCTCGGATTTCGGTCAGCGATTTTGAGTATGTTGATCTTCTCAAATGTCTTTTGGCAGCCAAACAAGGAAATCGAGCTTCGGGAATTGAAAAGCTCAATAAAATGCTAGGGGAAAATGAATTCAACCGGTTGTACAATGTAAACTTAGGTTTGCTCTACCAACGGGAAGGGAAGAAATTTGTTGCTGCCAAATACCTGATTAAAACCGCGGCGTTATTAGAAAAGTCCGGTGGAATCTACTCGATGAAGGCCTTGGTTCGGCTGGCCCATGAAAGCTATGAAGCCGGTGCGTTCAAAAAGGCACTAAACTACTACAAAATTGCCTCAACCGAGATTGAGGACCCAAAGCTCTGGGAACGGTTAGGGACCTTGTACATCGAATTAAAAAAATACGACGATGCGGTTCAAGCCTTTCGTTCTTTAGAAACGCTGGACCCTAATTCCCCGGTTGCCGGGAAGAAGCTTAAAGAAGTGCATGATTACTACTTTAACAAAGGTAAGCAACTTCTTGACGACCGCAAGTTCAAGCCTTCGGGGGATTTCTTCCGTAAGGCGCTGAACGTTTTGCGGCTGCCTGAGACCTTGAAGTCCGCTGCGGTTGTTTGCGGTCAATTGAAGCAAGGGGATGAGGAAGAGGCGCTGTTAGAGGAATATAATGAGCTCATGCAAGCGGCGAAGGATAAAGTGGTGGAGCAAGAGCGACAAATGTTGCTTTTAGAAGCCAAAAGCTGGATGTCTAAAAAGAATTACTTAAAGGCCATTCAATCCTACGAGTCTGCGCTGCGGATGAAAGTAGATAAGAACGTCTTTTTACAATTGGCTGGGCTTTATAAAGGGCTCAAAAAGAATGATGACTTAGCGGGATTGGTTAGCCGTTGGGAAAAGATGGTGGAGCATGAAGAAAAGATGAAACAGTACGACAAAGAGAAAGAACGGCAAAAGCAGAACTAGGCCGCTTTCTTCAGACTTTTGGATAGGCTCCCTGGCCTGCCGTTGATAGACCGCTTCTCTCCTGAGAGTTTTTATCCCCCAGGAGTATGAACCGGTAGCACCCGAGCTTTTTACCCTGGCTCTACCGATGGCGTGCTGTCTTTCTTGAAACCTTAATTTTATTGGATTTGCAGGCTCTCCGGCTTCGGTGAGTCGGTGTGTGGTTTTTCTCCCTTTTTGATTGATTGTCATATGAGCACTCCCGAACATTCAAACGCCCATTTGAGACCTGATTTACCTTTTCAAATGGTTTCAAACCAAACCTTGGAAACAAGGATTGGGATGGCGATGGAGTTTGCGAAAACAAAGCGATTGATCGACCCTGCCTCAGACACCGATTACCTTTCGATTCCCGGAGGAATTGCGGTCTACGGTGGTTCACATTCTCCCTTTAACCGGGTGATCGGTTTTGGGGTGGCAGGGACGCCGGTCGAGTCTTACGCTCGAGCTCAGGCTTTTTATTGGCCCAAACTCTCGACGTTTGAAGTCGAATTATACCCTTGGGCTGACCCCGAAGCTCACCAATTATTGCTCGCTAAAAAGTTTCAAAGTTCAGGGACAAGAGAACTGTGGGCCCGCAGTTTGAGTGATGAGGTGATTCAGCTTGACCCAAATGCTTCAGACAGGGTGCTGCCAGCTCCTCCGAATCAGCATAAATTGTGGGCGATGCACCTAACCCAAGCCTTTGACATCCACGTTGAATGGGATTTGATCGACACCTTCTTAACCTATGGACAAATGCCTTCGGTATATAAGTTTTTGGCCTTAGATAACGGTTTGGTAGCCGGGGGGGCAGCGATGTATTTACGTGATCAAACCGCTTTGCTTTTCGGTGCGGCGGTCAAGGCGGACCTGAGAGACCAAGGATTGCACCGAGCGTTGATTGAGTTGAGGCTTCAAGAAGCACAACGGCTTGGAGCGAACCTCGCCATTGCTGAGACCTTAGGAGGCACAAGTTCACATAACCTATTGGCCTTAGGCTTCACCAAGGTCGCCGAGCTCCCCCAGTACAAAAGGCCGAATTAGCTAGTTCAGTCACCGGCTACAGACTTCGCTTCGGGGCTCCGATGAGGCGCCTGGGTTTGTCCGGTACCCTGGGTCCCTATGACTCTGCCCCGACGCTAGTTTGCCAGGGCGTCCACCGTAGGATTATATAGGCTTGAAAGACTGGTGGATCACCGTAGAGCCCAGGTGGTAGTTTGTGAAACTGACAGTCTCAAATCCTTGCTGCTCTAACATGTCTTTGAGCGCTTCTTGAGAGGGATATTTCTCAGCTGAGGCAGGGAAATAATCAAACATCTCTTGGCCTGGGTATAACAACTTACCGACCTTAGGGACCACCTGGCTGAAGTAGAGCCGGAAGACGCTTTTTGCCACAGGGACCTTGACTTTACCCATGTCCAAAGAGATAAACCGGCCCCCTGGTTTTAAGACCCGCAGGACCTCAGCAAAACAGTCTTCAATCCGTACCAAATTTCTTAGGCCAAACCCGACGGTTACGGCGTCCAAGCTGGCGCTAGCGAAGGGCAGTTTCATAGCGTCCCCTTGTAAAAAAAGGCAGTTTCCTTCAGGGTCCCTTGACCGAGCCACTTGGAGCATGCCGATCGAAAAATCCAGACCGACCACCTGACCTTGTGTGCCGACCTTCTTCGCAAGCCGCTCAGTGATGTCGCCGGTGCCGCAACAAAGATCGACCGCTTTGTCTCCTGGAGACAACTGGGCTTTGTCGACCACCTGATTTTTCCAATGTCGGTGGAATCCTTGGGTGATCAGGTCGTTAAATAAATCGTACTTCTGGGCAATTTCAGTGAACTTCGACTGCACAAAGTCGTATTTTTCTTGCCCTTGGGGGATTTGGTATTCCATAGGTTTCCTGTTAAGGCGCTGGTTGAACCGCTGGGGGTTGTTGGGCTGCTCCTCCACCGGCTTCAACAGCTTCGGGCGGTGGTGCATCTTTTGTTTTGCTTTGGGTTTGTACGGTTTCTCGTTTTTTGACCAATTTTAAATCAAATTCATAGTACCGCCCGTACATATCCTTCCGGTCACCAAACCGAATTCCGTAGACGTTACTTTTTAAATCTTCTCGCCATAAAGACAATTCAACAACCCCCTTCCACTGGTTGGTCAGGTGCTTTTTTAGGAGCACTTCGACTTTGTCGCCAACTTCGAACAGGCCATCTTTGGTAGGCGGCATGACACAAGCCGGGCTGTACCGGGAAAGGTCACCATAACACATCCAAGTTGCTTTGATGACCGCACTGAGTCGGTTGCCACCGCCATGGGTGTTGATGTATAAATCTGGCGCAAAGCCGGTAACTGCGTCCCATTGGGTGCCTAAGATTTGATCGTAGACTTCCAAACGATAGGCCCGGTACTCAGCCTGGGAGATAGAGGGGAAGAGTAGCAGCAATCCAACAATCAAGCCTAAGATTCCTTTCATTTTCTCTCGCTCAGTTCCAACAGTTCTTTGACTTGCTCATCCTCAATTCGGCGGGATTCGCCTGGGTTTAGCTCCAAAAGCTCAATATGGCCTACCCGGTATCGTTTGATCCGTTCCACCAAAAACCCTTCGGACTTGAACATCTTTTTTAAGTGATGTTTCACCCCTTCTTGGAGGCTCACCGAAAGCCAGCTTTTTTCATTTTTGTAATGTAAGAACTTAATCTTTACCGGTTGGTGCTTTTTCCCGTCAATAATCGGCCCTTTTTCTATTTTCCCCAAAAGGCCCATAGGGATCTTGCCTTTGAGTTTTACCAAATACTCTTTCCAAACATGGCCACTAGGGTGCATCAGCCGGTTGGCTAAGTCCCCATCGTTGGTCAGCAGGAGTAAACCCTCAGCGTCATAGTCTAATCGACCGACCGGAAAGAGTCGCTCTTTGGAATGGGGGAAGAAGTCGACGATGGTTTGCCTGCCTTGCGGGTCTTTCATGGTTGTGACCACTGAACGAGGCTTGTATAAAGCAAACATTACGGTGGGGCGATTTCCTTTTTGGCGGAGCTTTTTCCCCGAGACTTCAATGTGGTCCACCATAGGGTCGACCTTGGTTCCCATTTCGGTGACAATGTGTCCGTTGACCGTCACTTCCCCTTCGGCGATCAAGGTTTCCGCACCTCGGCGGCTGGCAAATCCAGCCTGGGCGAGGACTTTTTGTAATCGAATACTCATAAATTTTCCTGAAGCTTTTGTAGTCCGAGATTTGCTGCGTTTTGTTCAGCTCGTTTTTTGCTGGAGCCCCAGGCTTCTCCGTAGGCTTGCCCTGAGATATACAACGTGATCTTAAATTCTTTTTTGTGGTCCGGCCCTCGTTCATCCACCACTTGGTAGTTGATCTCCCCTAGCTGGGCGTGTTGGACCTGCTCTTGAAGTGCTGTCTTGTAGTCAATGGCGTCGAACTTCGATTCGACTCCCTCGATTTCGGGGCCAAATAAATGCTCAATGAGCTTACGGGCGACGTCCCAACCGCTTTGCCGCTGGCTGTCGAGGTGACAAGCGGCGATCACCGCTTCCACCGCATCAGAGAGCAATGAGGGCTTGGCACGGCCACCATTAGACTCCTCACCTTTACCAAGTTTGATATACTGGCCGAGTTCCAGCCGATGGGCAATACGAGTCAAGCCTTCTTCAGAAACCAAGGCAGCTCGGAACTTCGATAAGGACCCTTCATCAAGGTCTGGGTATTGGGTAAAAAGTAATTGGCTGATCATGCACTGTAAAATAGCGTCCCCAAAAAACTCCAACCGCTCGTTGGGGTCGCATTGGTGCTCGTGAGCATAAGATTTATGGGTTAAAGCTAAATCTAAATATTTTAGATCATTGAACTTATAACTTAAACCCTCTTCAAGCTGAGAGTAGTCCTCATTCATCTGGGCTCAACTGCTGGCTGAGTTTGTCGACTTGTTTCTCCAACTCAGCGATTCGTTTGCTGAGTTCTGGGGTTTTATAAAACATCACCGAAGCCTTTTGCCATTCCGAGTGAGGCTTGGCTGGATAACCAAAATATAAGCCCTGTTCATTTAAATCGCTGGTGACCACCGCACGCCCACCAACTTGAACCCGATCAGCGATTTTGATGTGATCCATACAACCGGTTTGCCCGGCGAAATAGACGTTTTTTCCGGTCTTGACGGTCCCCGCCAATCCCGCTTGAGACAAAATCAGGTTGTTTGGGCCTAGGTGGCAGTTATGGGCGATATGGATCAGGTTGTCCAGCTTGGTGCCTTCGCCGATGATGGTCGATTGGATGGAGCCTCGGTCCACAGCGCAGAGCGAGCCAATTTCAACATCATTTTCGATGATCACCGAACCGACCTGTGGGATTTTAAAGTGCCGGTCACCGTCTCGTTCGTACCCAAAACCTTCTGAACCTAACACACTTCCGGCATTGAGGACCACACGGTCGCCGATGATCGTCCCATGCATGATCGTTACATTGGGATGGATCAAACAGTCGCTGCCAATTTGAACCTTGTCGCCAACAAAAGAACCTGGGTAAATCACCGTGCCTGCACCGATCGTTGAATTGGCACCAACACTAACCCCAGGGTAGAGGGTTGCGCTCGGGTCGATGGTCGCACTTGGGTCGATGTGGGCCTGAGCTGAGATACCGGGCTGTTCTGTTTTTTTCGGGAACGCCAATCCCATCACGCGTGCAAAGGCGAGGCGGGGGTTGTCAATTTGTAATAATGCTCGTTCGTCGTTGGCCTGGTCCTCAGATATATCGAGGCCGACCAACACCGCTGTGGCTCCAGATTGGGCCAGTTGGTTTTTATATTTTGGGTTCGCTAAAAACGCTAGGTCCCCCGTTTTTGCGTCGGTGATCCCTGCTAAGCCGGAGATGATGAGCTCTGGGTTGCCAATGACCTTGGCTCCAAGTTGGGCCGCAATTTGGCCTACTGTCATTTGTAACATCGTCTTTCGTCCGTTAAAGTTCGATCAAAGAGGGGGCCAAGTCTTCAGGTGGTTCTAAGCCCATTAAAATATAATTGGTCGCAGCGATCATCCCCAAGTGATTTGGGGCGTCCCCCCCCCCTGATTTGAGTTGGTATTCCCCTTGGTAACCGGGATCAAACAAAATCACCGGAACGGGGTTGATGCTGTGTTTGGTGCTGGGCTCCATGGCCTGCTTCTTTTTGTTGAGCACTTGCATTTCATCGGCGTTGCCGTGGTCTGCGGTGATTACCGCAACTCCACCAGCCTTTTCGAGAGCGTCGAGGACCGTTCCCAGCGCTTGGTTGACCGTCTCGACCGCCAAAATTGCCGCTTCAGTGTCGCCGGTGTGCCCCACCATGTCAGCGTTAGCAAAGTTGATGAGTCCATAACCGTACTGACCAGACTCAATCAAGGAGACGGCTTTTTCGGCAACTTCGAGGGCTTTCATTTTTGGGGCTTTGGCGAAGGAGTCGATCTTGTCTGACTCGATCAACACATAGTCTTCCATGGTGGGGTCAAGGGGGTTTCGGTAGCCACCATTAAAGAAGAAGGTCACATGAGCGTATTTTTGGGTTTCTGCGAGCCTGAATTGTTTGACCCCCATTTCAAGCACACGTTTCCCGAAGGGATGCTCAACTTTCGGGGAGCCGACCAGTCGGTTTTTCGGCAGGTTGGTGTCATCGTCGTAGACCATCATCCCGGCAAAATAAATCTTGGGGAATCGTTCCCGGTCAAATCCGTCGAAGTCTTCGAGGTCAAAGGCTTGGGTGATTTCGACCGCCCGGTCCGCTCGAAAATTGAGGTTGATGACCGCGTCGCCATCGTTGATGGTGATGTTTTTTCCATCGGCACCAGCGAGATTAAAGGGTGGGAGGTCCTGGTCGGTGATTTTTGGCTGAGCGGCTCGGAAAAACTGAATCCCTTGTTCGATCGTCTCAAATTGGTGTTCGGAGCGCCCAAGGACATGAGTGTCCCAGCCCCGTTTGACTTTCGCCCAGTTTTGATCTCGATCCATGGTGATGACCTCACGGCCACCTGCGGAAGCAAAACGATAATCAAACCCCGGGTTCTTCTTAAGTACCTGATCAAAGATTCCTTGCAATTGCCTTGCGTACTCATCAGCAGTCTGGATGCCCACATCTCGACCATCAAGCAGGGCGTGAACATAGCATTTTTGGACCCCTTGGCTGGCCGCTTCTAAGACAACAGCCTCGAAGTGGAGAATATGGCTGTGTACGTTGCCATCAGAAAGTAACCCTAAGAGGTGCAAGGCCCCTGATTTTGCCTGGGTAAACGCCGTGCGTAGCATGGGGAGATCAGCAAAACTTCCATCTTCAATTGATTTGAAAATCAAGGTGGAGCCTTGGTCCAAAATTTTCCCTGCCCCTAAGGTCAAATGACCGACTTCAGACCCCCCTAAATTATCGACTTCTGGCAACCCAACATAGGGACCATGGGTGAGTAAGGTCGACGAAGGGTATTTCTGGATCAGTTGATCCATCAACGACGTGTTTGCTTGGCTCATGGCGTCTGTGTCATCCCCTTTGCCAATCCCGTAGCCGTCCAAAACGATGTTAAGTAAAGGGCCTCGGTTTTTAAACCGTTCGAGCAAAAAATTAGGGATGGTCATATTCGCCTGTGAGAGTTAAAGTTAAGGTGTATAATTGTTCCATAAGAGCGACAAACTGACAAGCCTCAACACAGGAGTGGCTATGGTGCCGGTGGTTGAAATTAACGGAATCAGCGAGATCCCCGATGCGGTGTGTCTAGGGGTACCCGAGCGCTTGGCGGAGTCGGCCTCCCTGCAGTTGGTAGGTCGGTTTAAAGAACTCTCGGCCGGAGGTGTGAATACCTTTATTTTGGATCTAGGTCAGACCAAGTCTGTGACAGATGCAGGGTTAGGGGCGATTCACCACATTTCTCAACAAATTGGGGAAAACTTGGTTTTTCTCAGGCCTAATTCGAAAACCCAAATGCTCTTTAAATCGGTGGGTCTGTTTGCGCCGATTGTCGGTTCGATCGACGAAGTTCAAAGTCAACTCAGGAGGGAGTGATGAGCGGAGCGGATTTACACAACTTACAGGTGACCTTAAGTCAGATTCCTCACGTCCAAAAACTGACTGAACCGACCCACAATAACCCACTGAATCAAGTGCAAACCCTCTCTGCACTGGCGGAAGTGAAGCGGGAAAAAGAGCGGTCTAAAGTGAAGGAACTCACTGAATCTGAGGCGACCAATGCTGAAGACTCCACAAAGGCCCATCATCAAAAACAAGCGGATACTAACCGGCGGCACATCGACATAAAAATCTAGACCGGTTGATCTGTGCCTGAACGACGATGTGTTTCCTCTGGGTTAGCCGGTGAATCGACTTTTGGCCGGTGAGAAATACATACCCTATTGATCATCGCTAAAAGAGCTCGTTTTTTAAAGGGTTTGCTGATGAATCCATTCATCCCGGCCTCGATACATTTTTTCTGATCTTCCTTATAGGCGTTCGCGGTCATGGCGAGGATAGGGATCTGTGAATCCCGAACCCCAAACTCCCCGGCCCGAATTTTTTTGCTTGCCTCAAGTCCATCCAGGACAGGCATTTGGACGTCCATCAATACAACATCAAAATCTTCTTGGGCCAAGTGAGCCAAGGCTTCTTGGCCATTGTTGGCAACAATGACCCTACCCTGACCTTTGGTTAATACCATGACGGCTAGTTTTTGGTTGACCTTGTTGTCTTCCGCTAGAAGGACTTTGATGCCTTCTATAGAGTCGGCCCCTTCCATATTGGAGTCAAGTTCTTGGACTTCTTCGGTGTTTTGGGGGCCGAAGTGCAAATCAAACGTGAAGTTGCTCCCCTGGTCGACTTGGCTCGTTAAAGAGACCGTTCCGCCCATCAATTGAACTAATTGTTTTGTGATCGAAAGCCCCAAGCCAGAGCCACCAAAGCGGCGGGTTGTGCTGGATTCTGCTTGGGTAAAACGCTCGAAAATTTCATCTTGTTTTTCCTGGGCGATCCCGATGCCCGTGTCGATGACCGAGCAGCGGAGCTGGATTTCCTGACTGTCAGTAGGTAAAAGCTTGAACTCAAGGTCAATGTGGCCTTCGGTGGTGAATTTGATGGAATTGCCCGCCAAGTTTAAGAAAATTTGGCGTAACCTCAAGACATCGCCACAAAGAATCTGAGGGATGTCTGGGTCGATCTTGCACCGGAGTTGCACGGGCAATTCTTCGAGTCGCACCGATAAAGTGGAAATTAATGAATTGATCTCTTTACGAAGGTCGAAATTTCGAGCCTCCAGTTCCAGTTTTCCTGATTCAATTTTCGAATAATCCAAAATATCGTTGATCAGGCTCAAGAGGAGGTCAGAGGAATAGGAGGCGGTTTTTAAATAGTTGATCGCTTGAGGCCGTTCCTCTTCTTCAATCAGAGCTTCTAACATCCCCATGATCCCGTTAAGTGGGGTGCGAATTTCGTGGCTCACCACCGCTAAAAACTGGCTTTTTGCTTGGTTGGCCGCTTCCGCCTCTTCTTTGGCTCGCTTCAGGTCTTCTTGAGCTTTGATTCGGTCGGAAATGTTGGTGAACACGGCGACAAATCCCTGGTATTGGTTGTCTTTGATCATCGGGACAGCGGCGATGGAAATATGAAACGATTCACCATCTTTGGCGGTAAACAATCCGTTTTCTGAACGAAATCGTCTTCCTAAGGTCATGGATTTGGACAGTGTGTATTGCTCCGAGCCATTGAGGTCGGTGATATCATCAGAAAAATGAACGATCTGCATGAAATCTCGCTCCCCAAGTTCCTCAAAGGCCCACCCGAGTTGGACTTCTGCCTCAGGGTTGATGAACCGACAAATGCCTAGGTGGTCCACCATAAAGACCCCCTCGGCCATCGAACTGGTGATGCCTTCTAAAAACCGTTGTTGTTTTTTAATCTCAATTTCTTGGTCCTTTTGGGCAGTGATGTCGGTGCGAATGGAAATGTATTTGAAAGGGACTCCCTTGGGGTCTAAAAAGGGCACAATGGTCGAGGATACCCAATAGTGACCGCCCGACTTCTTGAGGTTTTTGATCTCTCCATGCCAGACTTTCCCTGAGGATACGGTATCCCACATGTTTTTGAAAAACGCAGGGCTATGGAAGTCCGATTTGATGATCCGGTGGTTTTTTCCCATCAATTCGGTGGGGGTGAACTTACTGATATTAGAAAATTTTGGGTTCACATAGTTGATCGCCCCTTCTTTGTCGGTGGTGCTGACGATGGCATGTTGGTCTAAGGCGTATTTCTGAAAGCCTAGCTCTTTGGTCGCCTGGGTGAGCCGAAAGAAGAACCAGGCCAAACAAAGGACCATTAGCCCCGAAAGCAGTGCGATTGCGGTTTGAAAGTTGGAACTACGGGTTTTATCGTCCAAATAGTAGGACTCGTAGGCTAGGAAAAACTGGTGCAATTGTTCTTGAAGCGGGATATCAAGTACCAATGTCGTTAACTGGGAAACCTCCTCTCGGATGTCAATGATTCGGTGGGTATGTCCTGCAACATATTGAACCGTTTGGCGATCAATGGCTTGAACCCCATTTTTACTCAGCGCTTCAAGAATTTTCTCGGGAGCGAGTAACTGGCCATTTAGATTGAGGTTCTGAGATAAAACGGCTTGTAACAGATCACCTAATTTTCGTTCAAGTTCATGGGACTTCGTTGCGTTATGCAAAGACTCTTGAGCTTGGTTGATCGCCAAGGGATAGTAGTCCAAAAAATTCTTCAAAATAGCGTTTTTGGATTTAAAACGTTCGATTTTTTGGACCTTTCTTTCGGCTACACTTGTGAGGACCGCCCAAGATTGGTTTAAAGGCTCTTGGTTGAGTTGTTTGACCAGTCGCTCAAAATGGTCCGCCGCAAGGCTGTAATCGTGTACCGCCCGAACCAGGGGATCGAAATCATTGTTGATTCGGTGTCGGGTTTTTATGAACTCTTTATCAACCAGGGCATTTTTCTCCCGCAATTCGGCGAGCCCCCGGAAAACCTCGCTATGCAATTGGAAGGGTGTGCCTTGGCTTCCCCAGTAGAGAACGGCAAGTAGGCTGAACAGTAAAAAAGCGCCCACCGCTACGGGCCATTGGACACTTTGCTTAAAGGACGATGAAGACTTCAAGGTGTGCTCCTTGGAAGGCCTGTGAGCGTTTTTAAGAAGGCGATGATCGCTTCCAGGTCCTTTGGTGGAATCTCGCGCCCAATCTGGTATTTCCCCATGACGTTCACAGCGTCTTTGAGTGTTTTGGCGCTCCCGTCATGAAAATAGGGGGCGGTTAGTTCGATATTGCGTAAACTAGGGACTTTGAACTCAAATTTTGAAGAGGGGTCTCCGTTGACATTGAATCGGCCAAAATCGGCTTTCGTGATGTAGCCCCGGTCTTGGAAATAATCTCGAGCGACGCCCATGGTTTGGTACATATTCCCGCCAACCGCCGCTCCTTGGTGGCAAGACGAACAACCGTAAGCTTTGAACAGCTGATACCCTGACTGCGCCTGCTCGCTGATTGCATCCAGGTCTCCCTTGAGATAACGGTCAAAGGGGTTATTGGTGGTGATGAGCGTTCGCTCAAAGTCGGCGATTGCGGAGGTGACGGTTTTCTTCGACAGTTCTCCTTGGTAAAGATCATCGAAGGCAGCGACGTAATGAGGGTCTTTTTTTAGTTTTTTGATCACATCAGGCCACGCCGCACCCATTTCTAGGGGGTTTTCGACGGGGCCAGCAGCCTGCTCTTCCAAGGTTGCAGCCCGGCCATCCCAAAACTGAGAAAAATGCAGGCTACTGTTGTAAACGGTCGGCGCATTGATCGGCCCTTTCTGCCCCCTGATTCCGGTAGACCTTTTGAGACCGTCCATGCCGGCGTTGCTTAGACTGTGGCAGCTAGCGCAAGAAAGGGTGTCGTCCCCAGACAGCCGTGGATCGTGAAACAGGGCCTTGCCGAGTTCAATGATCTTTGGATCAATCTTCGGAGGGGCCGGAAGGGGGCGAATCGGCTCTCTGGAGGTTGTGGGTGAGGCAGCAAAAAGGGGGCTTGTGAATAGCCCGATGCATACCAGAGTAAAAAGGGGTCGCAAAATAGGTGTCATCAAAGTAAAGGTCGAATGTTCAGTTGTATAGTGCGCATGGGCCATGATTCCAAGGCTTGACGCAGAGGGGCCTACAGACGAGTCAGAGGGCTCTTCGTTTACTTGAAGAATCCAGAATCGTCCAACCTGTTTTTTCGAAATGTCCGGGTTTCAGTTTCCCATAATATGGAAAATTTTCCCAGTGAAAGTCCGCTAGATCGCTGTATAACCGGTTGGATTATACAATTTGGCAGTCTGATGGATTGATGAGGGGGAGATTTCAACCTGGGGACTTATTGGAACAAAAAACAGGGGAGTTGTTCTGACAAACACAGAAAGATAAGGCTTTTTCTGAGGAGAGGTGGTCTTGATGCTCAGGTCAATAAAGAGGGGACTTTAGAGGGCGGTAAAACCGCCCTGCCGTGAATTAGGGGGGTATTGAACCAGAACGGCTCAGGTGGGAGAAGTATAACGGTTTTAGGCTTCCCAAACAAGTTGGGCATGCACACCACCGGCAGGGACCTTTCCCGTATTATAAGTATCGGCTCAATGTGTCCTAAAAAGCACGAACAGGGCAGTCAATCATATCTTAACCGACCTCTGCGGAAACTGCAACCTCTGGCTGGTCGGTTTCTGGCAGGCCAAGGAGTTGATCAAGACGGTCGATTAAAGGACCGAGTTTGCGGGCGACCAAAGCTTCTTGCTCGTCCCGCTGGTTTGAGTCTTGAACTCCCTGGTCAGCCAGGGTGATCGCAATCTTCAAGGCATAAGGTGAAAGATTTTGGGCATTCGCCCCTTGGCCAATCATTGCCACAGCGTCACGTAAACGGCCTTCGATCTTTCTGATATGATGCTCACCATCGCTGCAGCGAACATTGTAGGTTTGGTTATTGATCTCAATGTCGTAAGTCTGGCTTTCCATAGGCTGATCTGGTCAACGTTATTAATTTCACCTCACCTTCTATGCTTTCGGGTAAAGTGTATCACAGGCGTGGACCCAAGCAAAGGATAAAGGTGTAGTTAAGATGAATATTATTTAACTTGCTCTAGGGTGCTTTTCCAAGTTCTAACCGGAACAAGGTGGAAATTCAAGACTTTTTGTTTTGAAGCCAGTGAGGGCCTTTTTGCTTGTCAGTCATTAGGTAGTTTGGGTACGATTTGAGGCTCAAACCAACTTTAAAAAGGAATTGCTTCCATGTTCTCACTTCACAACGCCGAATACGTAACCGCCGCTTACGGGGTTACCCTTTTCATGATCGCTGGGTACTTGCTGATGATTTTACTTCGTCTGAGCAAAGTGGCCAAACGAACTCACGAGATAAACCAAAAGGAAGAATGAATAAAACGGTCGTAAAATTTCTAATCGGTGGTCTTGCTATTGTTGGAGTGGCCATTGTGCTTTTCACTTCCCTTAGCTCTGAAAACCTAACCTATTACCATACTCCGAATGAGGTGAAAGCCAACCCGGAGAAGTTCTCTCACAAGAAAATTCGAGTGATGGGGCTGATCGAAAAGGGGTCTGTGACTTGGGAACCGGCGTCGACTCGGTTAGGGTTCAAAATCACCGAAGACGGTTCCAACTTTGTCGAAGTGGGCTACACCGGTTCGAAACCTGATATGTTTAAAGAAGGCCAAGGTGTGGTCGTGGAGGGGAAAATGGGCCCAGAGGGGGTGTTTGAAGCCAACACCTTGTTAGTCAAACACTCAGAGGAGTACAAGGTGGATAAAAACGCCGAGAAAGCCATGAGAAACAAATACCTTCAATCCATTAAGTAGGGAATATGATCGCAGATATTGGATATTATGCCTTACTGGCAGCTTTAGTCCTCACAGGATTCGGCATTTTTGCTGGCCTCTCGGGGATTCATAAAAATAGCAACAACCTCATCCTTTCGTTTCGCTATTCTATTGTGGCGGTCTTTGGTTTGATTGCAGTGTCTTACGCTTCCTTGTGTAATGCCTTCTTGACCAACGACTTCACCATTAAGTTCGTGGCCAACAATAGCTCCACAGACCTGCCGCTCTTTTATAAGATGACTGCAGTTTGGGGCGGCCTGGAAGGGTCGTTGCTGTTATGGGAAATTATTTTGATCAGCTTCACAGCGATCATCTCCTACCGATATCGGCATTCAAACCGAGAAACACTGCCTTACACCTTGATTGTGTTGCAGATCACCACCTTCTTCTTGTTATTCTTGTTGATCGGTTGGTCAAACCCCTTTGAACGAATTTTTCCGATTCCTGCCGAAGGACGAGGGCTTAACCCACTGCTGCAAAACCCCGGGATGGTCTTTCACCCCCCTTCATTGTATTTGGGGTACGTCGGGTTTAACATTCCCTTTGCCTTTGCCATGGGCGCTTTGCTCTCTGGTCGGAAAAATGACGATTGGATCTTGACGACCCGTCGCTGGACGTTAGTGGCTTGGTTCTTCCTGACTCTCGGGATGATTTTAGGCGGAAACTGGGCTTATTTAGAATTAGGCTGGGGCGGATACTGGGCCTGGGACCCTGTAGAAAACGCCTCCTTCATGCCTTGGCTCACTGGGACCGCCTTTTTGCACTCTGTGATGGTGCAAGAAAAGCGTAACACCATGAAAATGTGGAACATGATGTTGCTGGTGGGCACCTTTGCTTTGTCTATCTTAGGGACCTTCATCACCCGTTCCGGCGTGTTGAATTCGGTTCACTCCTTTTCAAAGTCGAACATTGGCCCGGCCTTTTTGTTCTTCATTGCGGTGATCCTCGTTTGTTCGTACATTCTTTTGTACATCAGGCAAAAAGATTTGACAGTCAAAGAAAAGCCGAAGGGGATGTGGAGCAAAGAAAACGGATTTATGCTCAACAACGTTGTCTTCGTGGCGATGTGTTTTACTGTGCTTTATGGAACTGTTTTTCCTCTATTAGCCGAAGGCTTGGCCGATAAAAAAATCTCCATTCAGGCGCCTTTCTTTAATGACATCATGTTGCCTCTTGGGGTCTTGTTAGTCTTTTTGATGGGAATCACCCAGATCATGGGTTGGAAAAAGACCAGTATGCAAAAACTCAAGCAGAACTTGATTGCTCCCATTGTCACGACTGTTTTATGGGTGGTGATTTGTGCGGTTACCCTGTCGAGTGACATCAAAGTTTTGGCGATGAGTGCCATGACGGTCTTTGCGCTGTATATCAATATCTTTGAATTGGCCTCTAGCTTCAAAAACCGCTCGGCCGCCCCTGGGCAGTCAAAAATTAAAGCGTTGCTTAAAGACCGGCGGAAACGAGGTGGATTGCTGATTCACCTTGGGGTTCTGACCATGATGGTTGGCTTCTCCGGGAATTTCTTCGGTTCAGAAGCTTCCTTTACTGTCTACCCTGGACAGCAACATGAGTTTGCCGGTTACGAGTTAACCTTCACTGAGGCACGAGAGTTTCCCGTACGAAACGCTCGTCACACCGCCGCTCACATTGAAGTTTCTCAAAATGAAAAATTTCTAGCAGCGATGCAGCCAGCGAAAGCGTTCTACCCGACTCGGCCTGAGCCGATGACCGAAGTGGCTATTTACCGAACGACGTTCCATGACCTATACCTGAGTTTAGCTTCTATTAACGATGACGGGTCGGCGACGTTAAACGCCTTTTATAACCCGATGGTTAATTTTGTTTGGGCTAGTGTGCTTTTCTTCATTGTCGGGATGGGTTATAGCCTGTCGTACAAGCCAGTGCAGAAAAGAGGCGGAAACCTCAAGGAGTAAGGAATGAATAAAAAAGTATTGTTTCCCCTGGTTGGGGTGATTTTTAGTGGGTTCATCGGGCTGATGATCTTCGGGTTGTTTTATGCCTCGGACCCCCATGAAATCCCTTCGAACCTGATCGGCACCAATGCACGGGATTTTCACGTGGTGACCTTTAATGGCCAGGAAATTAACTTGAGTGATTTTCGTGGACAGCCAGTGATCGTAAACTTTTGGGCGAGCTGGTGCATCTCTTGCCGCCAAGAAGCCAAGATTGTGGAAGCAGCGTATCAAAAATACCGGGACCAAGGGGCTGTGTTTATCGGCTTGGCCATTAATGACGAACGGAGCGCCTCGCTGCGGTTCATACGAAAATACGGTAAGACCTACCTCTTAGCTCCTGATGATTTGATTGGCACCATTTCGTTGAATTACGGGGTGACAGCCGCGCCGGAGACCTTCTTTATCGATACCAAAGGAGTGATCCAGGACAAAGCGATGGGCCCGGTACGTCCTGGTCAAATCGATAAATTTTTAGACAAAGAGCTTGCGAAGCAATGAAAAAACTAATCTTAACTCTGTTGATTTGCCTTTGCGCCACCGTGGCCTTTTCGGCGAGCTCGACCCCAGAGGACGAAGCGCTAGAACATGAAGTGCGTTTGATCGCCCACAAACTTCGGTGTCCCACTTGTCAGTCAATGTCCGTCAAGGACTCCGAAGCCGGGCTGTCGTTGAACATGAAAGCGATGATCCGTGACATGTTGGTCAAAGGAAAAAGCGAAGAGCAAATCTTGGCTTTTTTTGTAGACCGGTATGGAGAGTGGATTTTACGGGAGCCCTCAAAATCGGGCTTTAACCTGCTCTTGTGGGGCTTGCCTGGAGTGCTGATGGCCTTCGCATTTATCGGTGTGCTTTGGCGGGCGAAGGCACGCTCAGTCACCCCAGAAACTCATGCAGAAAATCTTTCCCCTGAAGAACAGGCGGAAATCGACAAAGACATGCAACTTTTAACCAAAGAATAAGTATATGGGAACGATCATCCTCTGCTCCGTCTTATCGGTGTTTATCGCCGCTTTGGTGGTCTATAAACCCTATTTTGTCCTGCCTGAAACGGCCTATTTTCAGGCCGAAGAAGAAGGCCATGTGTTCAGCGAACAGCTTTCGATGTTAGAAGTTTTGTCTGAATTGGAGCAAGACTTCAAATCAGGGAAGCTGACCCAAAAAGAATACGATCAGTTAGCCTTGGATACAAAACGAGAATATTTAAAGCTAAAACATCAGCAGGACGCCTGATTCTTCATTCGGGTATCTGCCGATAAAATTCATCTTTTTGTGAAGAAAACCAGCCAAGCGACCCTTGGCTTAGGAGCTGATCTTGGATATCCCCATCCTACAAGATTTGGCCATTTTATTTGGCCTTTCTATTTTCGCCGCTTTTATTTGTCTACAATTGAAACTCCCGGTGATGATCGGTTATCTGGTCACCGGTCTAGCCTTGGGACCCTTCGGGTTCCAGATGATTCACCACGTTCACGATGTAGAAATCATGGCGGAGATCGGCATTATTTTGCTGCTGTTCGCCATTGGTCTTGAATTTTCTTTTGAAAACTTAAATCGAATCAAGAAGAGTGTGTTTGTCGGGGGGACCTTGCAAATGTCTCTCACCTCGGGGATGATTTTTGGCTTTGCGTTGTTTTTTGGGCTGGGAATTGAGTCGTCGATTTTTATTGGTCTGGTTGTCGCCTTGAGTTCTACGGCTATTGTTCTGAAACTCTACGGGGAGAAGGGGTGGATGGATAGCGCCCATGGACAAAACAGTTTAGCCTTGTTGATTTTTCAAGACATCGCCATTGTCCCGTTGATGCTGCTCACGCCGCTCCTTGCTGGGGTGACCACTGAAGATGCCCAGGGGCCTTGGGCGTTGTTCGTGAAAATCGGGTTGATCTTGATTGGAGTGATCTTATCGGCTCGTTATGCTGTTCCAGCCATCTTGTTTCAAGTGGCCAAGACTCGTAGTCGGGAGCTTTTCTTGCTCACGGTCTGTGCGATTGGCCTAGGCGTCGCTTGGGCGACGAACCAGGCCGGGCTGTCTTTGGGTTTGGGGGCCTTTTTGGCGGGACTGATCATCTCTGAGTCCGAGTACAGCACCTACGCTTTGTCGAACATTCTTCCCTTCCGGGATGTCTTTAGTTCGTTGTTTTTTATCTCCATCGGGATGTTGTTGGACCTCAGTTTTTTCTGGGAACACATCGGCACCATCGTGGTGTTGAGTTTGTTGGTGGTCGTCTGTAAGGCCTTTGTGATCGGGTTGATCGCCAGGTTGCTGAATTTACAAATCAAGACGGCGGTGATCATGGGGCTTTCGTTGGCGCAAGTGGGGGAATTCTCCTTTGTTCTGGCGAAAAGCGGCTTGAAGTTTGAACTGGTTGACTCTGAGACCTACCAACTGTTTCTTTCCTTAGCGGTGCTGACCATGGCGCTGACACCTCTCTTGATAAACTCAGCTCCGAGACTGGCTGGTTGGTTAGCCTCTCACCGGCCTGAACTTCCCGAGGGGTTGAAGGACCTGGATTCGGTGAGCTCGAGTTTAGATGATCACATGATCATCATCGGGTTCGGGGTGACCGGGCAAATGTTAGCGAAGGCCGCCAAAGAGGCGGGTACGGAGTTTGTTGTCTTAGAGATGAATCCCGATACGGTGCGGGCTGAACAGGCGAAAGGGGTCCCCATCTATTTTGGGGATTCGACCTATCCCGAAGTCCTAGAGCACCTCTCGGTGCCTAAGGCCCGAATTATGACGATTGCGATTTCAGACCCGATGGCGACGATCAGCACCATTAAAATCGCCAAGGAAATGAACCCCGGGCTTTACGTGATCTCTCGGTCTCGGTTTATCAACCAGTTGGAGCCGACCCTCGCCGCGGGAGCGAATGAAGTGGTCTCAGCTGAGTACGAAGCGGCGGTTGAGATCTTTGCTCGGGTCCTTCACCAGTACATGATCCCTCAAGATAAGATTGAAGGGTTTATTCGGGAATTACGAGCCGGTGGATACCAACGCCTGCGGGCTGTGGAAGGTCAACAAATTGGCCAATTGAACTTAAAAGACCATTTGCAAGGCTTGGAAATTCGTAATTTGTTGGTCAGTTCACGACGCAGCGAAGTGTGTCATACCCTCAAGGGGCTAAATTTGCGATACCGGTTTGGTGTGACTGCCTTGGTGATTCGCTCCCAGGGGAAAGTGACTCCGAACCCTCCGGCTGAGAGCCCCATTTGCCCGGGAGACGAATTGATGTTACTTGGTGAGCCAGGTCAACTGGCTCAGACCGCAGCTTTTTTAAATCCACCTGATGAAATCATCGACACCCCGATCCTCCAGGAAACTTGATGCGAATCGCTATCCTCATGGACCCTCTGTCCACTGTAAAGAAAAACCAAGATACGACATACGCCTTGGCGGTAGAGGCTCAGAACCGGGGGGACCAGGTGTATTATGTGGCCCCGGAAAGCTTGCAGGTTCGTGACTCAGAAGTGTTTGCTTGGGTGCAGCCGATTCGCTTTGTCTTTGCAGAGCCCTGTTATGAATTGTTAGAAGGCGCCGGCTTTGAAGGGCTGGATGATTTTGATGTGGTGATGATGCGTAAAGACCCTCCGTTCGACGAACAGTATTTTATGCTCACCCATTTTTTGAGTTTGATCAAAAAAGCCAAGGTGATCAATCGAGCGGAATCCTTGAGAAACGCCCCAGAAAAAGTCTATAGTTTGCGGTTCCCAGGAATCTATCCCCCAACTTTGATCTCCATGGACCCTGAACAAATTCGTCAGTTTATGGCCGACCAGGGCGGGGAGATTATCATCAAACCACTGAACCGAGCGGGCGGTGCGGGGATTATTTATCTGCATCAAGAGGATAAAAACTTTAACAGCTTGGTCGAACTTTCGACCCGGGACGGCGACGAATTCATCATTGCTCAGCGATACCTTCCTGAGGTGCGTCAAGGGGACAAACGTGTGATCTTACTGGCTGGTAAACCATTGGGAGCCATCTTGCGCATCCCAGCTGACGACGAACACCGGGGCAATATTCACGCCGGTGGGCAGGTCCAGTTGGCGCCGATCACCAAGCGAGACGAATGGTTGATTTCCCAAATCAGCGAACAGCTGGTGGCCGACGGGTTGTATTTTGTTGGGCTTGATATCATCGGTGAATATATCACCGAAATCAATGTCACCAGCCCCATGGGAATCCAAGAGATAAAACAGCTCGGTGGGATGGATATCGCCGCCGCCTTCTGGGATCAATTGCCAGATTTTTCAGCCTGAAGGCTCCATGAACCTTCTTCAGCCTCAGTTGTTGATATGACAATTTTCCGTGTCCCCGATGAGCTTCTTTTTCCCGACCCCCGGCTCGCCGAGGCTGATGGGTTGTTAGGGGTTGGTGGGGACTTAGAGCCTGCCAGGTTGTTGCTCGCCTACCAAATGGGTATTTTCCCCTGGTTCAATGACGGGGACCCGATTCTTTGGTGGTCCCCCGACCCTCGCATGCTGATCTACCCTAGCGAGATTCATCTCTCCCGTTCCATGAAACGTTTTTTAAACCAAGGCAAGTTTCAGGTCACCTTAGATCAGGACTTTACCTCGGTGGTCCGTGCCTGCGCCGAAACCCCAAGGGAGGGCCAAGGTGGCACCTGGATCACTTCGAGTATGCAGGCTGCCTATTTACGTTTATTTGAACAGGGCTATGCTCACAGTGTTGAGGTTTGGGAGGGAGAGGCTTTGGTCGGCGGGCTCTATGGAGTCTCGATTGGGGCGGCTTTCTTTGGTGAGTCTATGTTTTCACATCGGACCAACGGGTCGAAAACAGCGCTGATTTCTTTATGTCGTCAACTAGAACAGTGGGGGTTTAGTTTGCTCGACTGCCAACTCCCCACAGAGCACTTAACCAGCTTGGGTGGGGTTGAAGTGCCCAAAGAGTTGTTTTTAACCCAACTTGAGGCGGCAGTGAGGCTGCCGACCCGGCCGGGCCCCTGGAGTTTTACGTTAGAGTAACCGGCTATTTGATCTGGGTTCGTTTCGTCAAGGTGCTGCGAGTTTGGGATTCTGAAAACTGATATAGAACCGCCGGTTTATTGGTCAAATAAGTAAACCGGAACTGGCTTTTATCCGCAGGTAGCAGCATCTGTAATAAGGGACTCGCTGGGGTGACCAAAATCTGGACCGAAGGTTCTTCACCTCGCACACTCGTGATCTTACCTTGAGAAACCAAACTGGCGTTGACTTTGATCTGAGTGAACTGCTCGGTATCAAAACCCAGTTGGGGTAAAAAGAGAGTGAAGGTGATCTTCTTTTTTTGCTGGATCGCCTCTAACTTTGAGGCTAGAAATAGAGTCAGCACTTCAAAGGGAACCAAATCAGCGGACAGTTGGGTGCTCATGGTCTTGGATTTGCCCCCTTTGGTGAGGGTGGTGGTGATTTTTTGACGGTCATATTGGTTGTTAATATGGAGCCCATTGCGGTGATCGGTTTCCTGGTAGCTCAGTAAAACACCGTTTTCTGTGAACCGGCTGAGCTTTTCTTGGAAGATGGCCCCATCAGGTTTGCGGTTTTTTAGTCGTTCCTCCAGGTCCCCCGAGGCCGCCTCGTCGTAACGGAGCTCTGAAAAACCGGTGGTTTGTTGACTCTTTTGATTCTTGTGTTCATACCTGAGGGAGACCCCTGGGGTTAACTCCCCAAAGGGCTCTATGCCAAAGGTCGTTGAGGCAAAAGAGCAAAATAATCCTAGATAAAAAAGATAAGGTTTCATGGCTCCACTTCGGTTCACTAAAATGCACGGGATAGGCAACGATTATGTCTATGTTAACCTAACCGAAGAAGAGGTTCAGAGGCCAGCAGAACTTGCCCGAAAAATCAGCGACCGCCATTTTGGGATTGGCGCCGATGGCTTGGTGCTGATCGATCGATCCGAAAAGGCAGACTTGTCGATGCGCATGTTTAACGCCGATGGCTCTGAATCGGAAATGTGCGGGAATGCCATCCGCTGCGTGGCAAAGTACGGTTACGAACACGGCTTGGTGCAAACCACCCACGTGAGCGTTGATACCCTCGCCGGACTCAGGGAACTTGAAGTGCAACTCGACGATTGGGGCCGAGTGGATTCGGTCCGAGTCAATATGGGCATCCCCGAACTCTCAGCAAACCGTATCCCGTCGACCTTCGGCTCTGATCCGATGATTGATACCCCGATCGAGATTGAGGGGCAAACCTTTTTGGCCACCTTGGTGAACATGGGCAACCCCCATTTTGTCACTTTCGTTGACGACCTGGATCGGATCGATGTGAAGACTTGGGGGCCACGAATCGAAGGCTCTTCGCTGTTCCCGAACCGGATCAATGTAGAGTTTGTAGAAGTCTTAAGCCCCACCCATGCCCGGCAACGGACTTGGGAACGAGGCTCAGGTGAAACCGCCGCTTGCGGCACCGGGGCGTCGGCCACCTTGGTCGCTGGGTTGTTAACGGGCCGTCTAGAAAAGCATAGCACCATTGAGCTGATCGGTGGAAAATTGCAAATCGCTTGGGAGGGGAGAAATCATCCCTTGTTTATGACCGGGCCTGCGGTTGAAGTGTTCCAAGGAACCTTGGAGATCACCACTCCATGATTCGACTGAAAAACCTCTTTTCTGTGACTCGACTGGACCGGTTTTCAAAGGTCAACCGGTTGTTAAACCGGGTTAGTTTATCTGAAACGAATATAGAATTGATGTTGGCCTGTGTGGTGGGAATCGCCGCAGGCTACGCTTCGGTGTTTTTCCGGGCGATGCTGCATCACATGCACGACTTTTGGTTTCATCAGGTCTGGCCCTATTTAGAATCGGTCTCTATTTATACCTTACCCTTGATTCCAGTGATTGGCTCCTTGATCCTGCTTCCTTTTTTGAAGGGGACCTCGGGAACGATTTCCGGCTACGGCATGCCCAATTTCTTGATCGCCGTTCACCTCCGAGGGGGGTTGATCCGGGCGAGAGAAATCTTCTTAAAAATGATGACCTCAGCGATCACCATTTCAACTGGAGGAGCGGCCGGGGTGGAAGGACCGATTGCCCAGATTGGTGGCGCAGTGGGCAGTACGGTGGGGCGGTTTTTTTCGATGGGAAGCCAACGGCTGAAGGTCTTGATCGCCTGTGGTTCAGCCGCCGGAATCGCCGCCCAGTTTAACGCCCCCTTAGCCGGGGTTTTATTCGCCCAAGAAATCATCATGATCGGCCAGTTTCAAGTTCAGACCTTTGGTGTGATCGTGATTTCTTCCGGGCTAGCGACCGCCATCAGCCGTTCTTATTACACCGATCTACCTCTCTTTGGAAAACTGACCTACCAAATTCATGGGGCCCATGAGTTTGGGTTTTATATTTTGCTTGGGCTGGTGATCGGAGTCGCTGCCTTTCTTTTCATCAGGCTCTTTTTCTTTGTTTGTGATCGCTTTGAAAGCCTGAAGGTGAATCGGTACATCAAACCGATCATCGGCGCCTTCTTGGTTGGCTGCATTGGGTTGATCCAGTTTGATGTGTTAGGTGACGGTTACGAAGTGATCACCGGCGCCCTGAACTCAGAGGCGAAGTACACCTTTCAGCTGATGCTCGCCTTGGGATTATTAAAGATGCTCGCTTCGGCGATCACTTTGGGGAGCGGAAACGTCGGCGGGCTGTTTGCCCCAGGTCTCTACATTGGAGCGATGGTTGGCGGTGCCTTTGGGGCCATGATGAACTGGTTTTTCCCAGAACTCAATTTGGAACCGGGGTCTTATGCGTTGGTCGGGATGGGGGCCTTTTTGGCCGCCTCGACTCATGCCCCGATGACTTCAATCTTCTTGCTTTTTGAACTGACCAACAATTACCAGGTTATCATTCCGATTATGTTTGCTTCGGTGATCGGCGTGATGGTTTCTAGAGCGTTATGCCCTGATTCGTTAGACAGTATGGAGCTGTCCCGCAAGGGAATCATCCTACACGCTGGCAAGGAAGAGTCGTTGCTGTCCAAGATTTTGATCGAGCAGGTGATGATCAAAGACTATGAAACGATCCCTGAAAATATGACTTTCGCCGCTTTCATGGAAATCTTCCCGTTCTCAAAAAGTCAGTACTATCCGGTGATCAATACCGAGGGAAAAATGAGTGGAGTGGTTAGTTTTCAAGACATCCGGGAGTTGTTACTCGAAGAAGGCTTGGAGCATTTGGTGGTGATGAAGGAGCTGGCGGAGACGGACTTGATCAAGCTGTATCCTCATGATAGTTTGACCGAGGCGATTCGCAAGTTTGGGATCAAAGACATCGAAGCCATCCCTGTGGTGGACCCGAACGACCCAATGGTTCTGTTGGGGATTTTGAAGCGAAAAGACGTGATCGACACCTACAACCGAGCGGTGTTGGTCAAGGCAATGGGTAAAACGGAGACGGAAAAATGATTTTACGGTTAGAATACTGCGGGGTTTGAAACTACGAACCCAAAGCGGCCAGTCTGGCGGCAAAAATTCAGTTACAATTTGCTCAAGAAGTCACCTTAGTCCGAGGCAAAGGTGGGGTCTTTGAATTTGACATCAACGGCAAGCGAGTTTGGTCGAAAAAAGAGACCGGAGAGTTTCCTGAGGACCAGTTCATTTTAGACACCATCAAAGCCCAGCTGTGAAGGTTCAAACTGAAATCTATTGTGTTCAAATAGAGAGCCCTCTGGGGCCTTTGAGTTTGTTCGCATCTGGCAACCAGTTGATTCAACTGCAATTCTTCTCTTTGGCCCAACCGCAAAAGACCTCGGCACTTTTAGAAGAGGCCTGTCATCAACTGGGGTTGTATTTTTCCTCGAAACTTCAGCGCTTTGACCTGCCTTTAAATCCGAAAGGAACCGACTTTCAACGCTCCGCTTGGGAGGTTTTACAACAGATTCCCTACGGTGAAACCCTCAGCTATCAGTCTCAGGCCTCGCAGATGGGGCGCCCGAAGGCCCAACGAGCGGTCGGCTCGGCAAATGGGCGTAACCCGTTACCGATTTTGATCCCCTGCCACCGTGTGGTCAGTAAAGACGGCGGACTGGGGGGATATAGCTCTGGGTTGGAAAGGAAACGCAGTCTGTTGGGTTTAGAAGGACATCGTTCTTGGTGAACTCAACCGATGGTCGGTTTGATCAACCAATCCTCTTCAAAGACCGCTTCGGTCGGAGCGAGAATAATGAGGCTGTCCTTTGGGTGAATTTGGACGTTCGCTGCGGGATTGATCAAGACCTTTGCTTGCTCCCCTTGAATGAGTCCTACAGGTAAAAATTCAGATTTCTTCTTGATTTCTATCACCACACTCAACCAGTCAGTCGCTTCCCAACAGGAACCCAAGGCTTTGACAAACAAACTTTGGGTGTGTGCCTCGTGGGAAATGATTTCTTCTAAAAGCCCACCAATCCCGTGGTGCACCGCATTTTGAGATAAGATCGGAGCGATCAACTCATCGACGTTTATACAATAATCGCAACCAACCTCTAAGAGCCGATTGTCAAAGTCCGGCTCTCGGTAGGAGGCAATCGAGAAGATGTCGCCATTGGTGATGGTTTCTAGCCTCAACACTGCCATCAAGGTGTGGCTGTCACGTTCGTGGTCTATGAAGGCGATACGGGCCTCCGTGGCTCGGGCTTGGGTGAGCCCAAAATCAGAAAAGGATTTGGCCTGCACCCAGATGAGATTGGATTGCTCGACCGTATCCTGGAATTGGGCCAATTTTGAAAGCACCACAATTTCGCCAAACTCCTTGGCAAGTTCTAGTTCAGACAAGATGCGGCCAATGAAGGGGGCGTCATCGGAGCAGATTAATATGTGGCCTTGCTCTGGAACTTCTTCGTAGCCGATCAGCGCAACACCGTCGTCAGGCTGGTCCCCGTAGGGTCCTTCTGGATGTGGCATGACCGAGATGAGTCGGTGGTCTTCGGTCAAGAGTAAGTCGGCGTCAGGGTTCACCTGGACCTCCCCTTCTCCTTGGATCAACCCTAAGGGCATTTCGCCCTGTTTTAGCTTCGCTTCTTGGATATAGTCGATCCAGCGTTGTCCCACCGAGCCTGGTTCGATCTGCTTGGATTTGATTGTTGCGGAATCGTTTAGCCGTAAAATAATCTCTCGGACCCAAACAGGAACCCCTTGTGCGGTGTAGGCTTGAATCATCAAGGGAACGTAGACGTCGAACGTCTTGATGGCATAATCGCACCCGACATTGCAAAGGTGATTATAAAAATCTTGGATCTGGTACCGAGCCATGGTTTGAATCCTCCCCCCAGGGCTGAGGACTTCAAGCTGCATGACCACCATCACGGTGTCAGCGTCATCTTTATAAGAAACGTAGGCGATGTTCGCTTCTCGGGCCGAGGCCATTTTGAGAACATCTAACCGGTAGGCATCGCCGTGTACCCAAGGGATTTTTTCGAAAGGACTGCCGCCGAGTGGGTGTTTTTCGAGCGGGGTGATGATCACTGCTTTGTTGTCTTTAACAAAACTTGAGTTTTCGCTGAGGACTGAATAGATAAAAACAGGAGAGTCGGAGCAGACTAAAATCTGACCGTTGACTCGAACCGGTTTGAGGCCCTGTTCTCGACCGGACTTGAGGGAAAAAAACCAATTGGAAACCATGGAGATGATGATCGAGTTGATCATCACCCCGGTGCCGAGGATTAAGATGCCAAACACCCGCCCTGAAACGCTCACCGGAGCCATATCCCCGTAGCCGACAGTGGTAAAGGTGACCACGGTCCACCAGAGGCTATTAAATAGGCTGGTGTAGGGACTGTCTCCTGAGCCTTCGATGAGGAAGATACCTAAGGTCGAGATGCCGACTAATAGAGGTAAGATAAATAAAAATAGAAACTTGCCTTTCATATCCCCTCAGATATCTTTTGTACATTTGCTTTGGGTGCAAGGGTACTATGCCTTAGTTTTCTTGATTTGACAAAAGAGAATCTGGCGAGGGCTGTTCCCCGTTGATCGGATAACCACCGGTGTGGCCTCGAAAGGGTTGGCTGAGCAGTCGGTCGATCCATAGTTCCCGAGAAGACCGGAACTCTTCGATCCCAATGGTCATCTTGACGTGGCCTAAGGAGGGTTGGGCTTTATAGGTGCCAAACAAATAGTCCCACCAAGGGGAGTTGAAACCGTAATTACTGTTAGTTTCGCTGCGAATGACGGAGTGATGCACCCGATGCATATCGGGAGTGACCACCACAAAACGCAACCAACGGTCAAGCCATAGAGGGAGGCGGAGGTTGCCGTGGTTGAACATCGCTGTCCCGTTGAGGAGGACTTCAAAGCAAATCACTGCCACTCCACTGGGTCCGAGGAGAGCGACAACACTCAGCTTGATGCCCATGGATAAGAGAATCTCTAGGGGGTGGAATCGGGCACCGTTGGTGACATCGTAATCCAGGTCAGCGTGATGCATTCGGTGTAGCCGCCACAGCAAGGGGAGCGAATGTACCATGACGTGTTGGAGGTAGATTGCGAGGTCCAATAAGACAACCCCAAGGACCGCTTTAACCCAAAAATTCCCTTCCCAAAGATTCAGCAGCCCCCAACCTCGCTGGCCAGCGATTTGAGCCATCCCCACCGCCATGACCGGCATGAAAGCCCGGAGGATGAGGGTGTTGGCAAACACAATCCCCAAATTGTTGAGCCACCGAACCGGTTTTGACTCACTCAATTGACGGCGTGGGGCCAACCATTCGCCGAGAGCGACGAACGTGAATATGCCCAAAAAGGCTGATAGCCGCAATGTTGCTTCGTTGGCTAAAATCCAAGATTCCATATGGTCCTTGAGGTCTGAGGGCTGTGGAAACCGTCGATTTGAACGGTGACAGCTCAAAGGGGTGGGTCTGAACGTCTCAAGGGGCAAGAGCCCCCAATTTATTCTGCTTTAATCTCCCGGAGGCGGAAACAAAAATCTGTAAAATGCATAGCTCAACCGTCGAGGACGTCGAATCTTCAAAACCCTGGGCATGAAACAGGGGATTACATCAAAACTACCTCGGGCGCTAGGAATTTTACCTTCAGCAGATTCTATTTGATCAGTTCGATTTTTTCGATAAAGGCGCTCGAAACCCCTTGGGTATCCCGAGTGTCGATTTCGATCGCCAAACCAGTGATTGCTGGCACGCTCGATTGACCGAATTCTTTTTTAAACAGGCTCGCTACATCGACTTCAGTGACCACGGTCTTCCCGACAAGGTTTTTGCAAGGGGTACAGAAATACCGGCCACCTTTCTTGTAATAGTTACCCAAATAGGCCTTGTTTTCTTGTTCTTTTTCCCCGAGAAAAAAGCTGATAAAATAGGGTACATTGGGGACCGCAAAGCTGCCACTGTCGATATTCTTTTTCCCGAAGGTTAAGACAAAAGAAACGGGTTCTCTCAAGTTACCAGCCTCCCAGTCTGCCCCTTTGGGGTACTCTAAGACGCCCCACTGGATCCGGAGCTTTTGAACACCCTTGAGGTTAATCGACTTGTTAAACAGGCCCAACGTTTCGTCGTCGGTCGCAAAGACTAAACGGTTATGTTCAAAGGTTACCTTGATTTCATCGGCATCTCGTTGCAGTTCAAAGCCTTTTTGCTTAAACCAACTGGAGGCATCGCCCTTTTTTCCTGAAAAATCGGCGGTCCAGAGGCTTTCTGCCAGAAGAGACTGGGAAACAAATATCAGGGATACACAGGCGAGTAGAGTGAGTTTAAAGTGCTTCATGAAACCTCAAATGTTTTTCAACGCAGGGAAAATTTGATTGTTCTGGGATTTTACAGCACTCAATCAAGCTCAGTCAACCTGAGCGTTGAAGGGGTGAGCTAAGGAAGGAATCGTTCGAGCCGTTCATACAAGATGGCCTTGGAAAAAGGCTTTGCAATGAAGTCGTCCATCCCAGCGTCGAAACAGGCTTTGCGATCAGAGTCGAAAGCATTTGCGGTCATTGCAACAATGGGGATTTGAGAGTTTTGGTTTCGCAAGGCGCCGCTACGAATCAGTCGGGTGGTTTGGAGGCCGTCTAAGACGGGCATTTGAATATCCATCAAAATCACATCAAAATTGTGGTCTTGCAAAATATCAATGGCTTCTTGGCCGTTCAGTGCCGTGGTGACACAGGCCTGGGCCTTGCCCAACATGCGTAGAGCAAGCTTTTGATTCACCAAGTTATCTTCGACGAGCAAAATATTCATCGACGAAAAGTCAGTCGAAGGTTCTTCGGTCACGAGGCTGGCTAATTTGGGGACGGTTGGGCTGCCTTCACAGCGGATGGTGAAGTGAAAGGTGCTCCCTTGGCCATCTTGCGATTGGACCCAAATTTCCCCGTCTAACATTTCTACCAGGGTTTTTGTGATGCTGAGCCCAAGCCCTGTCCCACCAAATCTTCTGGTGATCGAGGCATCGGCTTGGGAAAAATCTGAAAAGATGTTTTCCTGCATTCCTTTGGGAATCCCAATCCCGGTGTCGGAAACAGAAAACTGGATGATGAGAGACTTCGACGATCCAGACAGAACCTCGGCCTTAAGGTGGACAGACCCTTGTGATGTAAACTTATAGGCGTTGCTGACTAAATTCACCAAAATTTGTCGAACTCTCAGCTCGTCGGAAAAGATGGCTTTAGGGATTTTAGGGTCCACTGTTTTAGAAAAGATCACCCCCTTTTTTTCGAACCGGTTGAGGAACATCGAAAAGATATTGTCGATTTCTAGGGTTAAGTCAAAAGAATGGTTGGAAATTTCCATTTTCCCTGACTCAATCTTGGCAAAATCAAGAACGTCATTGACTAAATCAAGCATGTTGTTTGCGGCGGTTAACACCACCTCAAGTTCTTCTCGTACGTTTGGGTCAAGAGGGGATTCCAGGGCTAGGTGCGTCATCCCCAAGATCGCGTTCATTGGGGTTCTAATTTCGTGGCTGATGTTCGATAGGAAATGAGTTTTTGCTTGGGTTGCCCGTTCGGCTGCTTCTTTTGCGGCCTTCAAATCATAGGTTCGTTGAAGGACTTTGGCCTCAAGCTCCTCTTTAGCTTGCCGTAACTTATCGGTCCGTTGGGCTACTAGAGTTTCTAGGTTTTTTCGGTTCCGGTTTAAATCTTTGATCCGGTCCGTTTCTAAGGTGACGTCTTCGATCATCACTACGACAAAAGGGGGTTTGTCTTGCCGAAGGATCGGCTTGAACCGGACTTTTTGCTGCATCATGCGAAAGTTACTGGAGTTGGTAACTGGAATTTCAATGATGAATTGATTAAAGGCCTGAGAAAGAAAGTCTGGTTGTCCGTTTTTGATCGAGTTGTGCAGCCGGGTCGTCAAGTAGGTCTGTGCTTTGGGAGTCAGGTGGTCAATAAAAGAGGTTCCCACCACGCTCGAAGGGGCTTGACCGGTTTTTGAGCTGAGCCATTGGTTCCAAAAAACGACCTTCAGCGACGCGTCAAGGATACAGATCCCTTGCTCTAGCCCTTCTAAGGTTTCCAAAACCAAGAAATCGTTGAGTGGGCTCTCTGGTGGGGGTGTCTCAGAAGTCATCTTGATCAACTTGAACAGCGTCGTTGAGTTGGTTTAGTTTGTCCAAAAAGGTACCTAGAAAATCACCAATATCAAAATGGAGGGTCAACAGTCCTTTGACCTGGCTCTGCTGCTCGGTGAAAATAGACTCAATCACGAACGCTTGGCCGTGAAGTAAGGACCCAAATTCATCTTGAAAGTTAAATCTCATTTTTAAGACCGGGGCGGTGTACCGAAGTTGGCTGTCGACCAAATTTCCGACCGAACCCAGCAGGCTGTTGATCATTAAATTACCGACTTCAATGATCGCTTCTTTGTCGGAATCCGTGAAGCCGAGCTCCAAAAAAGAGGCTTCAGGATCGGTTTCATCCTCGTCCCAGTCGTCCCAGTCATCTTCTTTGTTTTCTGCTAACAGTTGGTCTACTAACGTCTTACCTTCGTTCGCCTCAAAAAACAGAGTCGAAACGCCGTTGATGAGCCCATTGTACCCAATCGAAACCCCCAGTGCTTCGGCCCCAAAACGATCAGAGAACCGCTCAATCAAGCCAGACTTGGGGATCAACTCGATATGAGGGGCTTCGATGGAGACCTTGCGTTCAATCATCAAGGACAAGGTTTCCGCCGCCTTTCCTACCGCAATGTTGATCACCTCGGTAAAGGCATCTAATTGGTTTTGGTTCAAAATCTGATTATTCATTGGTCCTTAGGGGGTTTATATATCCATGTCTTTTGACCATTGAGCGAGAATTTGATCCATCCCCTCTTCAGAAATCGGCTTATTCACAAACTGGCGAAACCCAATCCCTTCCGCTTCCTTTTTTGTGGAGGCTTGAATGTTGGCGGTGACCATCACCAAATAGGCTGAGGGGTTTAATTTTAAGATTTCTTGCCCTGCTTCTAGGCCGTCCATGTTTGGCATCAACTGGTCAACAAAAACCAAATCGAAGGGAGCTTCCTCTAGCGCTGCTTTATATGCGGTCAAGCCTTCAAGCCCGTCTTTCGCAGGGACATATTTCGCATCAGGGAAATGTCGCCTACACATGCTGCGAACCATTTTTCGAGCGAGGCCCGAATCTTCGATGATAAGTATTTTCATATTCAAGAATAATTGATCTTGTGTTTAGGCCATTGCAAGGTGAAATCTAACGGATTTATGAGGTCAACGTCAATTTTTTTCAAAGTATCTAACTTTTTTAGGCCATAGTCTCCGGCTTTCTAGGGAATTCCCCTAGAAAACTTCCTGCTCCTTATCTAAGGTCCAGCCCACGGTAACCTCAGCCTTCGAACCATGAAGGTACATGAATTTTACTGTGGCAAAAAACGGGCTGTTATCAAAGTCAGAGGGGACCACCTGAGAAAAGTTTTTTTTCCGGTGTTTGGCAAACTGAATATAGTCTGCAAAAGAGTCTAATTTTAATTTCATTTTCTTGCGCCGTTTGTGAAACCTCAAGCTCGGAGTGATCGGGTAGCCCGCAAGGTGAAAGGCGTGGGCGATCAACCCGGAACAAATATAATACTGCTCGAATTCTGTACTCCCGCCAATATAGACCTTTGTATCCGGTCTGAACTTTGTGTAGGCGTATTTGAATAGCAGTTTTTCGATGTTGGTGACGTCGTACTTTGGTTGTTTTTTGAGTTGGGACAAGAGAAACCGGTGGACCTTTTTTTGGGCGTTCGGTTCGATCATCGCCGGGCGACAGAGTCTTAAATCTAAGTGGAGGTATTTGGTGATGTCGCTGATGACCACGCCTTCTGGCTCGACCTCGAGCAACTGGCCTTCACCTAAGTAATAGGCGGAGTGGCTGTAGGGGGAGGTGGTCAGGGTTTGGATGATCCGGCTGATCCGTTGATTGCCCCGGACCAACACAACATCTCCGATTTTTGCGGCGTCTAAAAAACGTTTTTTTTTGTATTGTAGGAAGAGTTCTTCTTCTTCCTTTGAGCCTAACAGCGGTTGGGCTGAATCGTAGGCGGGCATTTCGCTGAGTAGGTACTTGAGTGACTTCTCGTACACCCACCGTTTGAAAGGTTCGGTGGTGATCGACTTTCCCCATTCGTTGGCTCGGTCAAAGGACCGGAAGATCACCTGATCGACCCAAGGGTTTTGCCCCTGTAAGGGGTTCGCCCTGGTCAGCGATCGGTTGGCCTGCTGGCGAAATTTCTCAAAGGTGATTACCCAAGGGGTCATACTCCTCCTGTACAAGGTCGAAAACAGTGTACCACGAAAAGAAGTGAAATGACCATCCTTAGGCTAGATTATTTATAGCTCAGCTTTAAGTCGAGGTTTCCTTGAGCGCCAATGACAAAGACAACAGTTGCCTGGAACTCATTTTTAATCAGGTACATTCGGCTCTCTTGGGGACGACAGTATTCTAAGGACACAGCCCCTTGAACCGAGAATGTCTCGGTTGCAAAAAATTCTTTGGGGTTGAGTTCACAAAAGACTTGAATTCCTCCTGAAGTCTCCAGGTGAACCCTTTGTTTGGGTGTGTCGATCAACGAAGAGCTGTCCTGGGGGCCGAACAGGGAGATAGCCTCAGGTTGGTGCCTTGCCAAAAGATCCAGCAAATACCCTAAGGAGACAGAGTGGCTTTTTGCCCAGCCGCCGAGGTCCTTGCCGGCTTCTAGCGCCGCTGATGCGGACTCTATAAAGCCATCTAACCCGAGGCTCAAAGAACGCCCTGCCTGTTCGCCCTCTTTGGCTTGGCCGGTTAGGTCTTCATATTTATTGCTGTACCCTCTTGGGGTGATCATCAGCCCGTCTCGGAAAAAAGTCTTTGAATTTCCGATCAACACGGTGGTCAACATCCCGATGTCTTGGTCCTTGAGTTCCCCCAAGGTGACCAAATTGATTTGTTGCCGCTTTCGGTAGGCCGACTTGACAATGGCCACTGGGGTTTCAGGAGATTTGTATCGAAGCAAAATTTCTTGGGCTTCCACGATTTGGCCGACTCGCCGCCCACTTTTTGGGTTGTACAAAGCGACTACAAAATCAGCTTTGGCGGCTCCTTCTAAACGAGACGCAATCACCGGCCAAGGGGTCAACAGGTCCGAGAGCGAAATGCTGCAAAAATCATGGGTCAACGGGGCGCCGACCAGGGAAGCGCTGGCACTCAACGCAGTGGTCCCAGGGACGACTTCTACTTCTAACCCGGTTTCTGGGGTCCAGCCTTGATCGAACAAGACTTCAAAGGTCGGCCCAGCCATGCCGTACACCCCGATGTCCCCCGAGGAAATCAAAGCGACCTTGTGGCCCTCTTTGGCTTTGTCGTAGGCTAAAACACAGCGGTCGATCTCTTCGGTCATCCCCTTTTTGATCACTTCTTTCCCTTCAAGTAAGTCTTCAACCAGCTTGATATAGGTGGAGTATCCGACCACGACGTCCGCTTCCTTAATCGCCTCTTTGGCTCGAAAAGTCATCTGGGCTTCGGAGCCGGGGCCGAAGCCCACTAAAAATATTTTTCCGTTATTCATCTTCTACCTTTACGACCGAAAGGGTGGCGTTTTTTGTGTCGCTACCGCAGTATTTTAGTTTTTCTAAGACAAGGGATTCTTGAGTGGCTTTTCCGGCTAAAATCGCCGCCGCTTCCGAAACCGCAGGGGTTCCCATATACTTTAAAACCACCGCTGAGGGATTCGGCACCTCCACCTGGGCCAATTGGGCAGCGGTGAAAAATTGGACCGGCCAACCTTGTTGTTTAGACAACTCTAACAGCCCCACTTCGTCTGATTTTTTATCGATGCTCGCTAATGTGATCACTTGATCCGCAGTGATCCGCAGCCGGTTCAACCCTTGGTTGACCACTTCGGTGAGGGTTTGTAACGAGGCGCCCCGGTCGCAGCCGATCCCGAAAATGTAGCGGGCCATCAAGCCTCAGGGGGGCGGTAGGTGACCAAGCGGCCGTTGTAGGCTTGTGCTAGTTCCTCCGGCAAACTCCGGTGGCTGATCCACAACACCCCGGAAACTTCTGTGGGGTCCACCGCTTCAAGTTGGTTAAAAAGCACCAGGTTTTTAGGCAGTGGATTTGGGCTCTCCCACCAGTTGGGGTCCCCGGCCTCTTGGACAATCGCCACCTTTTCTTCGTTGACCACCTGTGCGGCTAATTTGATCAAGGTCGCTTTTTTGGCCTCTACCACCCAGCCAAATTTTCGGCCCAAAATATCGACTGCTACGGTCTTACCTGCATCAGACGCCGTGGTGACCACCGGGGTGGCTCCGATTAGTTCAGCGACATGGTTGGTGAACTCGTTGGCGCCGCCGATGTGCCCCGAAAGCACGGCGACCACAAACTGAGCGGCGTCATCAATCACCAAGACCCCAGGGTCGGTTTCTTTGGAAACCAAGTGAGGGGCTAAGAGCCGAACAACAGCGCCCAAGGAAACACAGAAAATTAGTTGGTCGTAGTGTTGGAACGCTGCGGCTAAGTGCTGTTTCACCGAACCGGTGTAACCGGTCACTTGATTGGGCACCTCGGTTAAGAATTCCTCAAATCGTTGGGCAACCACGATGTCGGCTTGAGGTAACAAAGGCCCCAGGCGAGCGAGGATTTTTGCGCCGTTTTTGGTGATCGCCACAGCGGCAATTTTTTGGTTTTCAAAGGAATTCATTTGTTGTTCTCCGACTTGGACTTGCAGCCTCGGATGAGCGGAGGCTTTTCTCGATAAGGGTTTTTGACGATGATGAGGGAGAGGTAATTCACCTTTTCGCCTCGCAATTGTTTGAGGTCGCTGACCACTCGCTCTTGCGGCGCTCCGGCTTTTTCAATGAACCGGCTGTGCTCTAAAAGGCCCCGTTGTTCTAGTAAATCTAAGATCGGGTCTAACAGGGGTTTGACTTTGAGTAACACCAACGAATCAAATTGATCTAAAGCGGTGGCAAGGGTCTCGATGCCGTAACCGGCAGGTAACACCGCCAACTTGTCGTCCACGTCCGCTAAGGGCAAGGCGAGGCGAGCGGCGGCGGCGTTGAAAGAGGTGACCCCGGCGATACGGTTGATCTCGGTGCCGGGGCTTTGTTCTAGGATCGTGCGGGCCAAATGCCCAAAGGTGGAGTAGGTGCTGGCGTCTCCTTCGACCAAAAAACTGACGTCATTGCCTTGGTTGAGCAGACCGAGGACTTGCTCTGCCGCTGTGTCCCAAGCGGTTTGCAGTCGGTCTCTGTCATGGGTCATCGGGAAGATCAAGGCCACCGAGCCTTCGGGTACAGAAAGACCGCTGTTGATCGCAATGTCGAGGGCATAGCTTGGCGACCCTTTGCGGCGAATCGGGTAGGCCCAAATGGCGCTTGTTTGGAGCTGCGCCCAGGCTTTGCGGGTGATCAAGTCAGGGTCACCGGGGCCTAGGGATACCGCAAATAAGGTCCCTTGAGTGGTTTTATTCATCGCTTTGTTTGGTGGCAAAAAAGATCGAAACCGGGTTGGTGCCCTTGAGCCGGTGCATATCTAAAATCGGGGCGCAGTTGGCGACTTGGAGCTGGGTCATCTGCCAATCAATCTCATTTTGTTTGAACCAGTCGAGGGCGGTTGCTTGGTTTTCTAAGCTGATCAGGTTGAACACCAAGGTTCCCCCGGGGAGCAACTGAGCCCAACAGAGGTCGAGTAGAGCGGTCAAATTGCCACCGGTGCCTCCTAAAAAGACCCCGTTGGGTCGGGGCCAATCTTCTAAACCTTCGGGGGCTTTTCCCTGGGTTAGATGAAGGTTGTAGGCGCCGAAATGAGCTTTGTTTTGTAAGGCGATTTCGAAGTCAGCGTCGTTTTTTTCGATCCCAAAGACATGACCAAAAGGGCACAAGGAAGAAGCCTCGATCCCGACAGCGCCGGAGCCCGCCCCGATATCCCAAAGGATGTCGGTGGGGCGGATGCCTAAAAGGCCTAAAGAAACCAGTCGAACTTCTCGTTTTGTGATCAGTCCTTTGTCCGGTTTGCGTTGGTGGTATTCACTGTCTTCGGTGCCTAACCTTGCGCTGAACTTACGTTGGCTTTGCCGCTGTAAAACGAGCAAGTTGGGCTCGCTAAAGTCCTTGTCTTGAACTTGATCGGCGCTCAAGTCCCGATGAATTTTTTCAGACTCCCCCGCAAGGGATTCACAAACACTCCACCGAAAACAATCTTCTAACCCTTCAGCAATCAACATCTTGGCTAACCGTTTGGGGCTGTTGCTTGGGCTGGTGAGGATCGCTAGGTTATCATGCTGCTGGATTTGCGCCAGCAGGTCAGCGAGGCCGTGAATTCCGGGATTGTTCGGTTCCCAGTCGCCCATATCGGCGGTGTGGATCGAACAGATTTTTAAGTCTTGAGGGGGGATGCCCAACCGACTAGCCGCCAACTGCACTGAGGTGACTTGCGGGAAAATCTCAATCTGTTCAGCCCCTAGTTTCTTGATCAGGTAGTTGCCGATCCCGTAAAACAGGGGGTCTCCGCTGGCGAGCACAGCAACCTTCTTGTTGTCAGCTAAGGCCTGTTCGACCAAAGGAGCCACCTCCTTGAGTTTCGAAGTGAGGTCAAAGGTCGCTGTGGTTGTTTTGAGTGAAGGGGATACCAGTTTGAGGAGCCGAGCGCCACCTACGAGCAAATCAGCCGCAAACAGGGTCGAGGTAGCGGCTTCGTTTAGGCTCGGCAAGCCGTTATCCAACATCCCGATGATGTGGCAAGTCGGTTTCATGAGTTACTTGGGGTAGGGAGTTCGATCAGTTTGTTGCCCTCAAAGTCGCAGACCTTAACTTCCAAGGAAAAACATTGAGGGTAGTTGCGGTTTAGGGTGTCCAGGGTGTGTTCGGCTAGGGCTTGATAAAAGGGAGCGTCCAGCCCAACCTCAGCGAGCCGTTCCGCTGCAAAACGGGCGGTCTCTGACTGCCGGATTTCTTCGGCCACCGCCTCATCGGCGCCAACACTCAAAGCGATTTGGGCAAGCAATTCGGTGTTCACCTTGCTCCGTCGGGCATGGGTCACTCGCTCCCCTTGGGCGATTTTGGTCAACTTGCCGACCATCGCCCCGATCCTGACGGTTTTAATGCCGACTTTTTGAGCGGTGTCCAATGCAGCGCCTAAAAAATCACCCATTTGCACAAAACAGGCTTGGGGCAGTTCAGGCAGTTCTTTGATCATGAACTTTTCGGTTCGTCCGCCGGTGGTCAAGACCACTTGGTCCAATCCCTGGCTAGCGGCAACCTCAACTCCTTGCACCACACAAGCCCGAAAGGCAGCGGTGGAAAAGGCTTTGACCAGGCCACTGGTCCCCAAAATCGAAATTCCACCCACGATCCCTAACCGACTGTTCAAGGTCCGCCGAGCCATGGCTTCCCCACCGGGGACCGAAATACGGACTTCAACCCCTTGGGTTTTGAGCCAATCACCGGCCGCTTCTTGGACGTTTTTTTTGATGTATTCTAGCGGGACCGGGTTGATCGCCGGTCGGCCGATTTCCAGTCCCAAACCTCGCAGGGTCACCGTACCGACTCCCTCACCGCCTTCAACTTGGATCACACCGGGTTGATCTGGGAGAACTGTCAGGGTGGCCGTCAAAGGGGCTTTGTCGGTCACGTCTGGGTCGTCGCCGGCGTCTTTGATCACCACCGCCTTTGCTTGGCCCGGGGAGAGGCTGGCGTCTGTGATAGGAAAGGTCACCCAACTCTGATTGGGTAGTAAGCTGTTGATGGTTGAAGGAACCTCACCGCTCACCAAACCGACCATCGCCGCACGGGCCGCCGCTGCGCTACAAGCACCGGTGGAGTAGCCGCTTCGAAGGCCTTTTTTTGGTTTGGAGGAGGATGTTTCTGGCATCAGGAACGGTTGCCTTTTTGTTCGGTCAATGCCAACAGGGCGTGCAGGGCAGCGACCACCAAAGTGGAGCCCCCTTTGCGTCCTTCGGTGACAATCCAAGGAATTTCGGTTAACTGTGCGGTGTCCGCTTTAGAGGACTCAGCGGCAACAAACCCAACGGGCATCCCCACAATCAACTTGGGCCGGACCCCTTCTTCTTTGATCAACCGTAAGACTTCTAGCAAAGCGGTCGGGGCGTTGCCGACGGAGACAATGGAGCCTTCTAAAAGCCCCAAACGGTGCGCTTTTCGGATCGCTTGGATCGCCCGGGTTGAGCCGCAAGCCTTGGCGTCTTTGATCACATCCTCGTCAGCAATGAACTGTTGGGTGGTGACACCAAAGTGAGCCAGACGGGGCTTGGAAAGCCCGACGCAGATCATCTCAACGTCGGCAATGATTGGCGCCCCTTGTTCAATCGCCTCGATCCCCTGGGTAATCGCCTCGGGGTGAAACAAGGTCAGTCCGTTGAACTCAAAATCAGCGGTGGCGTGGATCATCCGCCGGACCACTTGCCACTGAGATTCGGTGTACGAGTGACTGCCCGATTCCTGGTCAACAATGGCAAAAGAATCATGCTCGATTTGTCGGCCTTGAGCGGTCAACTGTTCGGTCACCACATTGGTTTGTTTCATTTGGCTCCGTGAGAGTGGGCGTGGGTGCACGTTGGTTTGTGGTCGTCATGGCCGTGGCTGTGACTGTGGCCATGGTCCCCGGCTTCTTTGTAAGGGCAACCGTCGCATTCCATCATCGCACCGGCGGTGTGTTCTAGACAATCGTTCACTCGCTGATCCATCAATTGGAATATTTCTGACTCAAAACCGATGTAATCTGCCAGACCAAAACGGATTTGTGGGTATTGTTTTTCTAGCCCTTCGACCTGTTCTTTGATCCGCTGGATCAGCCGGCCATCAAAGAGGTAGTACGGTAGAATAATCACCTGCATCATTCCTAAGCGAACTTGTCGCTGGACCACGGTTTCTAATCGTGGGTAAGTGATCCCGGTGAAGGCGATTTCGACCAAGTCGTGTTCCGCTCCTTCAAAGAGTTGTCGTGCCAGCTTGGCCACTTCAGAGTTGGCCACCATATCAGAGGAACCACGGCCTAACAGAACCACTCCGGTTGTTTTCGGGTCTGGGTGTTTGAGCTGATGGTGGACATGGCTGAGCCGTCGGTGCATCACCGCTCGAATTTCCTCAGTGACCCCAAGGTGCTTGGCGTAAATAAATTCGACGTCCGGGAATTTTTCTCGGGCTTGGTCAATCGCCTCAGGGATTTCGAGTTTGACATGGGCCGCCGCGTTGAGGATCAGGGGAACCGCAATGACACGTTTTGCACCAGAGGCCGCCTTTTCGAGCCCTTCTGCGAGCAGCACCTCGGCAAACTCAATGAAACAAACCTCGATGTTCCAACCGGGGTTTCGTTGCTGCCATTGCTCGGCGAACTGCTGTACTTCTTTGTTACCGCTCTCGGCTCTTGAGCCGTGACCGACCAATAAAATTGTGGTGTCCATCGTTTATTTGGAAGGGCGAAATTGATGGCCAAAGGACCGATCATATAACTTAGATTTTTTTAAATCAGGTTGGTGCCGAGCATCAACCGTTGGGCTGGCGATAATCATCGCCTGGGAGCGAACCCCTGCGTCAAAGCAGGTCGCTTCAATTTGGTTTAGCGGCGCTCGAAAGACCTTTTCCTCGTCGGGCCAACTGGCTTTTTGGACCACCACAATGGTCGCCTCAGGGGACCACCCGGCTTCAAGGAGTTCCTTGACCACTTTTTTCAACAAAGTGATGGAGAGAAATAAACACAGAGTGCAGTGGTGTTTCGCTAACTCAACCAGGGACTCTCCCTCGGGCATCGGGGTTCTCCCGGCAACACGAGTCAAAATCACAGTCTGGGTCACTTCGGGTAAGGTCAAACTCTCTTGGGCCGCCGCTGCACTAGCAAAGGCTGAAGACACACCGGGAACCATCCCGATTTCCACGCCAGAATCAATCAAGGGGTTGGCCATTTCGACCAAGGCCCCATAGAGCGAAGGGTCACCGGTTTGCAACCGCACCACGGTCTTGTGGTTGCTCACTTGGGTGAACAACCAGTGGTTAATTTCTTCTAAGTCCATGCCCTTAGAATCTTGCAGAACGCAGTCTTCAGGACACCAAGCCAAGGCCTCCTGGGAAACCAAAGACCCGGCGTAGAGCACGGCGCCCGCTTCCTTGAGAAGTCGTTGGGCCTTTAGCGTTAATAACTCAGAGTCGCCGGGGCCAGCCCCGACAAACCATACTTTTCCTGTTGGCTTCACACCAACCCAAGTCTTTGGGCAGCGGGCTTGAGCAAGGCCGTTGTTCGGTATTTTCTGATCATCGTGACCACACCCAAGCTGATCATCACTTCACCAAGAGCAACCGGTGCGTATGCCGCAACAAAGCTGGCCCAAGCTGAGAGGTTGGTCACCGACTCACCGAGTAACCAGAAACCCACCATCAAGGTAACGCCAGAGTAGAAGAAGGTGTCTAACTTGATCAGAGCTTTATAGCTGATTTTATTGATCCCATCGTTGAGCTTGCGGCCCAAAAAGTGGTGCATCGCCATCAAGGGAACCATCAAAGACAAGCTGTTCACTGAAAGGTGCACCAAGTCTGTAGGCATCAAGAAGGTGCCTTGGAGCAATAGCCCTAAAGCAAAGCCAATCATCGTTGGAGCAAAACCGAACAGCAAGTAGATCGGGATAGCGCCCAAAAGGTGCAGCTCAGAAGGGCCAACAGGCAAGAAAAAGAGGCTCATGAAAACAGAAAACAGCACCGCTGCACCTAAAGATTGAGCAATTTTTACAGGCTGGTTAAACAAGGCCTTCGCCTGTGAGGCAATCAGCCCCAAGGCGACCACGTCGGCGGCGATGATTTTGCTGTGAATGATAAATCCAGGTTCGATATGCATGACAACTCCGTTGGTTGGTTAAAATTCAATCCCTTTCACAGCTTTGATTCCCTGTGAAAAGGCATGCTTGACTAGAGTCATCTCGGTCACGGTGTCTGCGACGGCGATGACTTCTTCAGGGGCGTTCCTTCCAGTTAAGACCAGATGGGTCGCCTTGGGTTTTTTATCGGTGATAAACTCAGCGATTTCTTCGCCGCTGAGCCATCCATAGCCTGCACAATAATTGATTTCGTCTAATAACACCAAATCATAATTGCCAGTGCAGATTTTTTCTTGGGCAAAGTCCCAAATTTCTCGGCTGGTTTTTTGGTCTTGCTCCGGGTTTTCTGTGTCCCAAGTGAATCCGTCTCCTAAGGTATGCCACTCAATATTTGGGAACTTTTCGGCCGCCTTTTCCTCACCGGTTTGCCACTTCCCCTTGATGAACTGGATGACCAGCACTTGCTTGCCCCACCCGGCACTGCGAAACACCATGCCCAAAGCAGAGGAACTTTTTCCTTTGCCTTTTCCGGTGTGGACTAAAACCACCCCTCGTTTGTTTGTTTCACTCACCGCCAAACCACCTTGCAACCGCTTCGGGGTTGCTCGCAAAATACCAGTGGATGTAGGAAGCCCGCAAATTTTTATATTTCACCCCTTGGTCCCCTTTGGTGAGATCAAAAGCCGGTTCGAGGGGCTCGGTTGTGCTTCGCTTGGAATGATGAAATTCATGGCCTTTCACTCCCTCGGTGGACTCTCTATACCCTAGACCGGCTAACCGGTCTTCAATTTTAGTCCTGTAAGGCAAGACCCCTGCAACGGGGTAGGTTTGCCCTGAGAGGCCTTCAATGGACTCACCCAACATCATCATCCCGCCACATTCGGCGAGTGCGTAGCCCCCTTGTTCAATAAAATGGGCGATTGAGTCCCAGCTGGTGGACGCAGCAAGCTGGGGACCGTGAAGCTCTGGGTAGCCACCTGGGATCCAAAGAGCATCACACCCTTCGGGGATGGGTTCCCCAGCGAGGACTGAAAAGGAGCAAACTTCGGCCCCTGTGAGACGAAGCCAATCCAGGTTGGCGGGGTAAGTAAAACAACTCGCTTGGTCTTGAATCACAGCAATTTGTTTGCCTGATAGTCTTTTGGGCTCAGTCTTCGACGCAGTTTGGGGCGGGGTGTACTGACCAAGCGCCTCTAAAAAACCTTCTTCATCGAGCTCAAAATGAGGAGAAAAATCAGGTAACCCTTGTTCACCCGGTAGGGTCAACCCTAGGTGTCGCTCTGAAATGGAGGGAGCTCGTTTGTCTAACCAACCCAAGATTGGCGGCAAGCCTTCGGCGGCCAAGTGGCCTTTAAGCAACTCAACATGGTGAGCGCTACCCACCTGATTGGCTAAGACGCCCACAATCTGGACCCCGAGTCGGTTGGCATACTGCTGAAATCCGGCAACCAAGGGGGCGACTGAACCGCTGAGCCCTTTGGCGTTGATCACCAACAGCACCGGAGCGGCGAGCTTCTCAGCCAAGTCTAAGGTGCTGCCAGGGCCACCGATGCCGCTGCGACCATCAAAAAGCCCCATCACCCCTTCAATCACCGCGATCCCCGACTCTGGAACGCCGCTTAAAGTTTGAGCGATTTGCTCGGCAGACATCATCTGGGTATCCAAGTTGTAGCAAGGGCGCCCTGCTGCTTTTTGGTGCCACATCGGGTCGATGAAATCCGGGCCGGATTTAAAGGGATAAAGGGCGGGAAAACGCTGGGCGAGCCGCTGCAATAACGCCAAGGTGACGGTGGTTTTTCCACAGCCTGAATGGGTTCCTGCGACTAAGGTCGTTTGCATTTGTCCCTGTGTGAGGTCGCCTGCCGGAAAAAGGGGGAACTTTGTGTGAGGATATTACGCTCCAGACCACCCAACACCCCGGGGCAACTTGTGAAAATCGTGATCAATGGGCCGGTCTCCTGGCTCGCTTTCATCCCCATGACAAGTCAGCCTTCCCGTGAAAAACACAGTGGCGACGACCTGTTGGTCCAGCTTACAGTAGCGGGGGCTGCACCGGAATTAGGCTGTTGCCTGCACCGGTTTCCCGTTTCACCCTCCAAACAAGGGCACCCATCAAAAATCTAACTTACAAACAGTGCTCCAATAAGGCAAGCGAGATCGGTGTGAAACCCTGGTTTTCTGCTGAATGATAGCGGAGGGGATTAAAAGACCGCAAGAAACCTTGAAAATAACCATTTACCCAATGATATTTGGTTTGTGGAGGTTTTTAGGCAGAGTCCTAAAAGGCAGTCAACAACTTTCCTTGGGAGGGCCGGTCTTGCAATGGGGTTTGTCTTTAAAACCGTTTCTTAAAGGGTAGGTTTCTATCTCGCTTGGCCGGTTCCTGCCAAAGGGGTAGCGGTCAGCCTTTGAGTCAGGGCAAAATAGACAAGAAAAAGTTAAAAGGATCGGGGACTAAGCACAAGATTTGCATTTGTCTATGGGATCAGTCGATTTTTCTGTGTTTTTGTCTTAAAAAGGGCGGGAAAACCTAGACTGATTAGCCCTTGTTCTTTATACTCCGGGCGAATTCAACTCATTTATCGAGGTACTCTTGTCGGTCGGAAAGCTTACAGGCCCCAAAAAAGCAGCGATTCTCCTCCTAGCCCTCGGCGAGGAAGGTTCTTCTAATGTGATTAAAAACTTAGAAGACCGGGAGATCCAACAGGTCGGCTATTACATGGCCCGGTTTACCGATGTATCTCCAGAAGAACTCGATAATGTCCTCGAAGAATTTTACCGCAAGGTTGCGATGCAAGATCAAGGGGTGGCGATTAACGCCTCTGGTGATTTTGTGCGAAATGCGATCTCTAAGGCGTTAGGTGAAGACCGGGCGAAGGACTTGGTGGACAACCTGCAATCGAGCACCGACGAAGGGGGCTTGGACTCTCTGAAATGGTTGGAGCCGAAGATGATTGCGAACTTCATCATGAACGAACACCCTCAGACCATCGCCTTGATCCTAGCTCACCTGGAAGACCCGGAGCAAACTGCGGTGGTCGTTAGTGCGCTCCCAGAAAATTTGCAAGCTGACGTCACCTACCGGATGGCGATTTTGGAGGCGATTCCTCCTGGGGTTGTCAAAGAGATTGAGGAAGTTCTTGCCCGAGAGCTTAAAAACTCTGGTGCGGCCTCGACAGCGAAAGTGGGTGGTATCGAAGCGGTGGCCGAGATGCTCAACACGATGGATAAATCGACTGAGTCCCGTATTTTGGCGACCATTGAAGAGTCCAACCCTGACTTAGCCGAGCAGATCAGAGAATTGATGTTTACTTTCGAGGATTTGGTGTTGGTGGACCCTGCGGGAATGCAGATGATCCTCAAAGAGGTTCCACAAAACGATTTGGTCTTGGCCCTCAAGACCGCTTCAGACGCTTTGAAAGAACATATCTTCTCCAATATGTCCGAACGAGCCGCAGATATGGTCCGAGACGACTTGGAGGCTTTGGGCGCGGTGCGAGTCGCCGATGTGGACCAGTCCCAGCAGAAGCTCGTCAAAGTGGCACGAAAGCTCGAGGAAGAAGGCAAGATCATCATCAGTGGCGGCGGTGGCGGCGACGTCGTCTAAGCCCTTCGGTACAAGGCACCTCGACTCAGAGGTGCTTTCCCTTATATTTTATTCCTATATGTGTGTTCCAGGTGTCGTTGTGTGCAGCGATTTTGGCGAGCCCCACTTCGTATATTGCAACCTCAACTCCGTTACCAAGATGAGACGTTCTGAATTTTTAGTGACAGATCCCAAGTTAATCAACCCGGTCCTTGAATCCGCCGAATCTGGATGCGTTGCGATGATTGATACTGACGGGTCTCCCTATGCAACCCAAGTGAACTTGATGTGGTTTGACAGGTCTTTGTGGTTTCACTCCTCGAATCAGGGGAAGAAAATCCAGTTGATCCGAAGCAACCCGGAGGTCTTTGTTTCCGTCGTTTTGGCCTCTAGTTTTGTTCCAAGTTACGCTACTGACCCCGACAAACCCTGTAACGCCACTCAGTTTTTTCGGTCTGTTCACCTCAAAGGAAAAGCCTACCTCGTGGACGACCTGGAAACAAAAATCCTGGTGATGCAAGGGATGATGCAGAAAATGCAACCAGAAGGGAGGCACATGCCGATGCAGGATGCCCACAAAAGCTTGGGGGCTATGGCATTGGTTCAGTTGAAACCTGAAGAAATCACTGGGAAATTTAAATTTGGTCAAAATCTTTCGGGCTCGAAGAAAGAGGGCCTCATCAAAACATTACAAAAGTCTAAAGACCCCCGAGCCCAAGAGGCTTTATCCTGGATTAAAAACCTGAGCGAAGGCTCGTAGGTTCAGGGGGATTGCTTACAGAAAAATTGCCATGGACCCTTTAAATATACTTATTTTGTGGCAACTTTCCCCTTAAAGAGGTAACTTCTTTCCTTCGGCCTTTTCCTGGAAAGGGGTGCTGCCTCGTTCATCAGTTTCGAGTCTTTGGCTGAGGGGACAGAGTTTATTGTAAGTGTGACTATGGGACGGATTAAAATTTACACCATTCTTTTTGTGACGGCCATGGTTTGCTTCATGGGCGTTTCCCACGAGATGGCCCAGAGGCTAACCAAGGAATACACCCCTTTGATTGATGCGGTGATGGTCGTCAAGCTCGAAACCACAAGGGCCCACCTCTGGTTTGAAGAAGTCGTCTCCGGGGATGATGCAGAAGAACTGAGCGAGGTTTGGGGGCATTTTGATCGGGCCGACCGTTACGCACTCGCGATGACTGATGGGGGAAACACTGAAGAATGGGAATACATCCCCTTGGCGGACAAGCATTCCCTCGATGAAGTTCGACAAATTCAATCAAAATTAAAGGCGCTTCGCCAACTTGCCCAAACTCGTTGGGACCAAAGGGATCAATCCTCAGGAGCAGGCAGCCCGGCAGACCAGCAATTTGATAAGCTGTTTCGTAACATCGTTGCTCAGTGCGATGACGTCGAAGAGGATTTACACATTCTATATAGGGAAAGCCTCGAAGTTCAACGGTGGGTCGAGTATTTGTTGTTGGTGGGTATTGGGTTGATGGCTGTGGCCTTGTTTCTGATCGTCGCCCGGTTCGAAAAACAGTCGAAACGGATGGTCGCCTTGGCCGATGAGGAATCGGTGGAGTTGGCCCGAGAGATGGCATTTCTGAAGCAGGCGATTGACGAGCACGCCATCGTTAGTGGGACCGATAAGGCAGGGCGGATCAATACAGTTAACCAACAATTCTGCGACATCAGTGGTTTTTCCAAAGAAGAGCTGATGGGGCAAAACCACCGGATGTTAAAGAGCGACGAACACCCAAAATCGCTTTATGAAACGATGTGGAAGACCATAGCCTCAGGGCAAATCTGGCATGGTGAGGTGAAAAACTTTAAAAAAGGTGGAGGCTTTTATTGGGTGAAGGCGACCATCGTCCCTTTCTTGGACTTGAAGGGCAAACCGTTTAAGTATATTTCGATTCGCACAGACATCACCAAAGTAAAAGAACAGGAACAGGAATTAGAAGCCGCTTTGATCGAAGCCAAAGCGGCGACGGCGGCAAAAAGTGACTTTTTAGCCAACATGAGTCACGAAATCCGAACGCCGATGAACGCTATTTTGGGGATGAGCTATCTAGCCTTGCAGACCGATTTATCCTTAAAACAAAGAGGCTATGTCGATAAAGTCCATGGTTCGGCGAAGGGTCTTTTGGGGATCATTAACGACATCTTAGACTTTTCAAAGATCGAAGCGAACAAAATGGAGATCGAAGAGGTCCCCTTTTCGCTGGATGAGGTGGTTAATAATTTGCTGACTGTGGCGACATTAAACGCCCAGCAAAAAGGGCTAGATCTGGAAGTGCACGTTGAAGATGGAACACCAAGTCACTTGATGGGCGATCCCCTTCGGTTGGGCCAAGTTCTGCTGAACTTGGTGAACAATGCGATTAAATTTACCGAAGCTGGTGAAGTCGCTTTGTTTGTGAAAGCGACCAAACGCACGGATACGAACTTGGTTTTGCAATTTGAAGTCAAGGACACTGGAATCGGGCTGTCTAAAGAACAACAAGAAAAACTGTTTCGATCCTTTTCGCAAGCGGACAGCTCGACGACCCGAAAATACGGCGGCACGGGGTTAGGGCTTTCTATTGCCAAAAAGCTCACTGAATTGATGGGCGGAGAAATCTGGGTCAAAAGTGAAGCGGGCCAAGGGAGTCAATTTTTCTTCACCGCCCAGTTAAATCGCAACCTTGCGCCTTTAGAATCGGTGTCGTTTAATCGGGCGGAACTGACAGATTTGAACGTTTTGATCCTAGATGACAGTGCAAGTGCACGCCACATTCTGGGGGAACTGGCCAGTTCCTTTGGTCTCAGTGCGAAGTGCGCCTCTATTGGCTTGCAAGCCCTTAAAATGATTGACAAAGCTGATGCAGAGGGCGACCCGTTTGATTTGTTTATCGTCGATTGGAAAATGGCGGGGATGAATGGGCCTCAAACCCTGGAACGGTTGCAAGCGGATATTAAACATCGTCATTTCCCGGCAGTGGTGATGATGTCGTCTTATGACCTCAGCGACATGAAAAAAGCCTGAAACGATTTACAGGTGTTGGGGTATTTGGCTAAGCCGATCACGTCCTCTGAGTTTTTTGACATGGTCATGCAAGCGGCGAAAGTCAAAGGCAAACTGCGGCCTACCGGATCGGTAGAGATCCAAAATAATCAGAAGTTTGAGCAGATCATGGGGGCGAAGATTTTGTTGGTTGAGGATAACGTGATCAACCAAGAAGTGGCGGTCGGGCTTCTAGAACAATTGCAGTTTGACATCACCATCGCGAACCATGGGCAAGAGGCGCTTGATCTCTTAGAGGAGGGCGCGGTCTTTGATTGTGTGTTGATGGACATGCAAATGCCTATCTTAGATGGCTACCAGACCAGCCGCAGAATTCGAGAAATCGGTAAATACGATAAACTTCCGATCATTTCGATGACCGCTCATGCGATGGCCGGGGATAAAGAAAAGTGTTTAGAAGCCGGAGCTAACGACCACTGCACCAAACCAATCGACCCAGACGATTTGTTCAGCCGGTTATTGCATTGGATCCCTGTGCAACATAACCAACTCACCGAGGGTTCAACCAAGCCTGAGGTCGAAGTTGTCCCTCCCGTGGGGACTGAGTTGCCTTCGATCGAAGGTTTTGATGTTTCCTTGGCGGTCCGCCGTGTGGGGGGAAAGCTAGCTGTCTGGGAAAGGGTCTTAGAAAATTTTTGCCAATTGGAGTTTCAAGAGAGTTCCCTGCTCAAAATCGAGCGCGCCTTAAAGGATGGGCTTTTTGAGGACGCTGCCGCTGCACTGCACTCTCTCAAGGGCGCCTCTGGAAATGTTGGTGCGTTCCAATTGGCCTCGGCTTGTCTGGAGCTTGAGACGCTCGTTCAAACAGACAGCCAAAATTGGCAGGTCCCTTTTGATGCCTTGAAAGAAGCGGTACAGCAGACGTTAATGGTCGCCAAAGGCTACCTCGAAACCTTGGCGCCCTTGGCCGGCAACGGGGAACCACAAGAGGCTCAGCCGGATACCGAAGAACTCAACCGACGTTTAAAAGGATTGTTAAACCAACTAGCCGACTTTGACTCAACCGCAAAATTCAGCGTGTCTGAATTGCTGCTAAAGGTCGGTGAGGGCGAATTGAAAGAGGCCTTAACAGAGGTTCATCAGGCCTTAATGGCTTACGATTTTGAAGGGGCGGTAAAAATCTTGTCTCCTGTTTTTGACAAAAACAATACCGGGGGTGTGTAGGCAAATGCGTGTAGATACAAAGCAAAAGACCGTCTTAGTGGTCGACGATAACCCGACCAATATTGATGTGGCGATGGGGGTTTTGACCCCCCATTACTTTGTTCAAGCGGCAACCAGCGGTAAAATGGCGCAGCGGGTGATTGAAAAGAAGAGCCCGGACCTGATCTTGTTGGATGTGATGATGCCCGAAATGGATGGGTACGAGGTGTTGCAGTATGTTAAAGGTAACCCGGAGACTGCGGATATCCCGGTGATCTTTTTGACCGGGATGTCGAGTGAAGAAGATGAGGAACGGGGGCTGGTTTTAGGGGCTTCTGATTACTTGGCAAAACCTCTGAGTCCGCCGATTTTGTTAGCACGGATATCGACTCACTTGACTAACTTCGAGGCCAAACGGTTTTTAAAGCATCAATCTGAGATTCTAGAGGAAAAGGTCCAACTGCGGACCCGAGAATTGGCCAAGATGCAGGACGTTTCGATGATCGCCTTGGGCGCATTGGCGGAATCCCGAGACCCTGAAACGGGCAACCACCTGAGGCGAACCCAAGGCTATGTTGAAGCCTTGGCTGTACATTTTAAGGACCACCCTCAGTACCGAGAAATCCTCACTCCTGAAAACATCACTTTAATTGCCAAGTCAGCTCCCTTGCACGACATCGGGAAGGTCGGGGTTGCAGATCAGATTTTGTTAAAGCCAGGGAAGCTCACGGTCGAGGAATTTGACCTGATGAAACAACACCCAAGGTATGCCAAAGAGGCTCTTGACGCCGCAACTTCGGTGCTAGGGGCGGACAACTTTCTTCATTTTGCGATTGAAATTTCTTATGGCCACCATGAAAAGTGGGATGGGTCCGGCTATCCTTTGGGGCTCGCCGGAGAAAAGATCCCTCTTTCAGCACGGTTGATGGCGATCGCCGATGTCTATGACGCCTTAGTGAGCGCACGGCCCTATAAACGGCCGATGCCTCATGAAACGGCGGTTCGTATCATCACTGAAGGCCGAGGGAGGCACTTTGATCCGCTCTTAGTCGACGGGTTTATAGAGCTCGAATCCGAGTTTCGGGCGATCGCAGAGCGCTATGCGGACCAGGCTTCCAATGCCTAGTTTCGATGGACTTTCCGTTTTTTGAATCGGTTGGACAACTGTTGGCTTGAGCAATTTCAGGTTTCTTAGAACCCTAAAATCACTGATCGGAAGGGAACGGCGGTGCTGAGTTCGAACAGTCGGTTAATTGTTTATTTCATAGCTAGACAACCTGAAAAAAATATTATAATGTGTCCCCTGGGAAAATTTGCCTTGCTATTTTCGTTTGGTTCCACTAGCCTTTGAAGGATGGAAACGTTGCTTCATTTGAATCAAGGTTTCAATTTTCAGCCCCTCTGGCTGAAAACCGAGCCCTATCTGATTCATATTGAATGCTGGGGCTGCCCAACGCACTGACAAGGCAGTGCCCTTTACTTTCCCAAAGATGACCAAAAAATTTGCAGATTTCGGCCTGGCTTCCCAATTAGGGAAAAACCTGGCTCAGTTAGATTACCTCACCCCGACCCCTATTCAAGCCCAAGCCATTCCTCCTCTTTTAGAAGGAAAAGATTTGCTTGGTATTGCCCAGACAGGGACAGGAAAAACAGCCGCATTTTCTCTACCTTTACTTCACCGACTGGCTGAAGAAAAGTTAAAGATGCGCCCTGGCAAGTGCCGTTCGTTGATCCTCGCTCCAACTCGTGAGTTGGCCAGCCAAATTCACAAAGATATTAAAGTTTACGGCGAAGGCCTCGGCCTGAAAGCAGCCGTGGTATTTGGTGGAATCAAACAGCACAACCAAGTGCGAGCGATGAAACAAGGACCAGATATTTTGGTCGCCACTCCAGGCCGCTTAGAAGACTTGATCAGCCAAGGAATTATCAAGCTAGACTTTATCAATTGCTTGATCTTAGATGAAGCTGACCGGATGTTAGACATGGGATTTATCCCTGCGATTCGGCGGATTTTAGCGCTGGTGCCTAAGGAACGACAGACCATGTTGTTCTCGGCAACCATGCCCAAAGCGGTTGCAGAATTAACCCAGAATTTTATGAATAAGCCGGTTCGTGTCGAAGTGAGCCCTGAGTCCAGTACAGTAGACCGAATCTCTCAAGAATTGGTTCATATTGCACAAAAACAAAAAATGGACCTGTTGAAGACTCTACTCACCTTAGACGAAGTTGAGCAGATGATTGTGTTCAGCCGGACTAAACATGGCGCCGAGCGGTTGAGTCGGGGTATCAGAGCCCTTGATCTTGAGTGTGAAGCGATCCACGGGAACAAGTCTCAAAACCAACGACAAAAGGCTTTAGACGCCTTTAAACAAGGAACAGTCAAAGTCTTGGTTGCTACGGATATCGCTGCTCGAGGGATCGATGTTGCTGGGGTGAGCCATGTGATCAACTACGACCTGCCTGAAGAGCCGGAGTCTTATGTTCACCGGATCGGTCGAACGGGCCGGGCCGGGCGCAGCGGAGTTGCGATTTCCTTTTGTAGTGGCCAAGAGTCTAAGCAACTCAAAGCGATTGAACGGTCCATCGGGAAGTCAATTCCTCTAGGCTCGTTGTCTCGCCCAGAATGGACTGCCGCTGCAGCAGCAGAGCCGCCTGCCCCAAAGAAAACCCAAGGCCGAGGTCGTTCTCCTCGCCATGGACAACCCCGATCGGGTGGACAAAAGTCCAGTGGACGTTCTAGCGGGAACTGGAGTTCAGCGAAACGAACTGCATAGTTCTTTGGTAGAAAATTAAGAAAAAGCGGCCCTTGAGGCCGTTTTTTTTTGCCTACTCACTAGGCTTTGCAAGGAGGAGGTTATTTGATGACCTTGAGATCAACAAAGATTTCATGGCCAGGCAAACGGAAGGCATAGTACTTCTCCCACCGGCGCAACCCAAAAATCTTCTTCACCAGCCGTCCCTTGAGGGAAGAAAAAGAATTGTAGAAGGTGACTTCGGTGTTCAGGATCTCGTACTCCCCGGTACGTTGGCTTAGGTATCCGCCGCAAAATATCTCGGGGAACCTTGTCGAAAGATGGTGGACATGAGTCGGGTCACTCCAAGAGGCAATGGAAGAGAAATGGGGAGTTGCTAGGTGAAACACCGCTCCGGGCTTGGCAATGCGGTGACATTCCTGAAAAAAGGGGACCAAGTCCTGGATGTGCTCGATTACATGTTCCGCTTTGATATAGCTGAAACTATTTTCTTCGAAGGGCCAAGGAAACTGGGTGAGGTCCCAGACGACATCAACGCCGTCATACTGGTAGAGGTCTATACCAGTGAAATCAGCTTCTTTTTTAGAGCCGCAGCCAATATCTAGCTTTTCTTTGATTGCCATTTTTATCTCAGGGGGTAAAAAGTATAGATCCTAGAGAAACTAAAAAGTTTCAGGATCAGGGCGCCGTGCATGCCAAGCGGGCTAAGGTACCCTCTCATAATCCAAGGGGTATTCGAAGAAATTCTCCCTCGGACGATATAAAATGAACCGATAAAAAGCAACCAGATTCGGCTCAACAATTTTGGTCCCTGAGAAGAGAATTGCCGAGTACTCTCCTTTGTTTTGCTTTAAAGTTTTGACTTCTGAGGTTTCCCGCTTTTTATGGCTCTGGCTTTTGTCTGCTTGCTCTGACAAACTTGAACACAGACCACAAATCCGCAACCTCTTGCCACGGCTTGTGAATGGAAAACCTGAGTGACTTTATTTTGTATATTGACGCAGATGCTTGCCCACGGGTCGTCAAGGAATTGATCTTTAAGGCTTCAATCAAACGGCGGGTGCCTGTGGTGATGGTTGCGAACCGGGTGGTCGAAACCCCAAAAACTCGGTGGATCACAGCGGTGACCGTACCGGCAGGTCCAGATGTCGCGGATCAGTATATTGTAGATCATGTGAAACCAGGGGATTTGGTGATCACCGGGGACATTCCTCTCGCCGCTTTGGTGCTAGAAAAAAAGGTGTTAGCGGTCGATCACCGGGGGAAAGAGTTTACCGGGTCTAACATCAAAGAGCGGTTGTCGATTCGGGACTTTTCGGCGGACTTGCGGGAGGCGGGAGTGCAAACAGGGGGACCGAAAGCATTCAGCCCAAAGGATCGTGAGGGGTTTGCCAACGCTTTAGACCGCTGCTTGACCCGGTTGTTGAACCGGGCAGCAAAGGCTTAGGCTTTGGTGAGAGACCTTTCTCAAGGAGCAGAACCATTCCTCAGGGATACTGCGAAATAGCTCTCACCAAGGGTAACTGAAAATCATGGTGGTCGCCGAACCTTCGTTGCCGGAAGCGACATCCGCCCGGTACACAAAACCCGAAGCAGACACCATCCGCAAACCGACCCCCGAAGAAGTTCGGGTGATCACGCCTAAATCTGATTTAAGGTCTGCGACCGTTCCTGATTCGTGAAAAAAGGCCAGTTGGAACCCGGTAGAAACATCTTGCCAGATCCAGAAGTCGAAGGGGGTTACCTCTTCATCAAAGTTCCAACGAAATTCCGTGCCATAATATAAACTATGAGCAGCTTGGAATCGGTTTTGAGGGTAGGCCCTCATTCGGTTCTGGCCGCCCAGTCCGTCGGCGGTGCCGTATTTTCGTTGGGCTTGAAAGTCGGCCACTAAACCGGCTTCTGCCGTTAAACAGGCGGTATTCTCAGCTGGGCAGGCGAGCCCTAACTCTGCCTTGATTGAGGCCTCATCAGAGATGCCTTCTTTGGAAACGATCGCATCAGAGGTATAGACGTTAAAGGCCCAGGTACTGGCAGAGCCCATAGGAATGTAGAAACTAGCCGAGTTATTTTGGACATAGTACTCTGGGTCTCTTGTGGATGCGGCGCTGGACTGATTGCGGTTGGTGTGCAGCCGAAGCCCGACCCGAGGGTCTTGGAAGTCGTCGGTATAATCTAGGGTCGCTCCAGAGAGACTTGTTTTTGCGCTGGAGGTGTAGGGCTCAGCAAAGTCTGTGATGACATCTCCCTTGGGAGACAAAATGCGGGTGATCCCAATATCCTGTTCAAAACCGATGTAGGACAACTCGATCCGTCGTTCCCAAAGGCTGAGGACAGCGCTGGTGCTTGTTGAGTAGACTTTGTTGAGTTCGATCAGCTTATAGTCTTCTTTGGCGGTGGTCATCCCCCGCTTGTCGTACATGCTGACGGCGGCTCTAGAGAGGTTTTGATAAAAGTAACTGACCCAAAATGTTTCCGGGATGATGTGGAAATCCTGAACCGCCCCGATGGTCCCTGCGGCATCCCCATTGATTGCAAGCACATAAACGTCTGTATAGCTACCGAGTACATTTCCCAGCAGGCCAATGGCCATCATCCCTTGCCCGATGCCAGGGATGCTGTAAGGCAGCGGGAGGATCAAGTGACTGGGCTCGTCATAAAACTGCTTTTTCCGTCGTTCTATCCCGTAGCATGTGGGGAGAGCAATCAAAAGAACTAGAATCAGGAGAGCGAGTCGTTTCATGGTAGAGCCAGTGAGCGATGTGTGGTTTCTAAGATACCAACAGCGAGGGGAATGGTCAAAGATGAGGCGTTACCAAAACGTTGTTTTGTTATTTGCTGCTTGGAAGATAGGGAGGGCTCGGGAAACTTGGCTCAAAAGTTGAGAGTATAGATTGATTTTGTCACAAGGGTCCTAGCCCAGGGAAGCCAGGACCCTTGAGTACCAGGGAATCTCCCTGGCAATTTGGTGGGGGTTACCCTTGAGGGAACACAGGTCTTAAAATATGGGCGCACCAGTTTAAACCAGCATATTCACGGTAACCCTTGGTCTGGGTAACCCCCATGATATAGGCTTGGTCGCCAAACTGTACAAAGCCTGACTTTGACTCCCCGGCTTGTAAATCATGGAACTCTGGAGGCATCGAGAGATGTTTGCCTAAGGGAAACTGCTTGGGCTCTGTTGTTTCGATGATGTTTCCTTTACTGTTGGTGTAAAAGCCAACCACACCTTCGGTGGGCTCCCCATCGGTCGTCTGAGGTAAACAGCTTTGCAAGATCGCTTTGGCTTCTTTATCCCAGTCAAATAAGATCGCTAAAACCCCGATCACTTCGCCTTGTCGGCCACCGTTGGCCCGGACCGCACCGACGTAGATCAACGATGCTTCTTTCTTTTTTTCCAAGGTGCTGGGGCTGATGTCAGCGACGTGATACTCTGAAGAGTCACGGGCTCTCATCGCCTCTTGAAACCAAGTTTGGTCCGCAAAGTCCGTTTGTTTCAATTCCCGTTCTAGCTCGCTTCGAGAGCAGGCGACAAACTCACCTTGAGCATCGATGAGGACTAAATTACGGTACATCGTATAGCTGCCATTGATCACCCTCAATCGGTTGGCTGCTTTCTTCGCTTCTTCCTCCGACGGGTGTTGTAAGGTGTTCCAAAAAATCTTATCGGTTGCCCACCACCGGATATCTGCAGATCGTTCAAAGAGGTTTCGGTCTAAGATATCGATTCCTTGTTTAGAAAAGTTTTCTAGCGATTTCAAGTATAAATTAAAGACCCCTAACGCCATTTCTTCAAGCAATTCCTCCATTTTCTGGGTAGCAAAGGAACCGGTTTTAGTGACTTGTTGAAAGATTGGCCCTAACGCCACGCCTCGTCGGCCTAACTTTGATGCGAAGACAATACCGTTGAGGCTGACTAATTGAATCGCCTCTTTGTCGTCTTGGACCTTCAAGAAGGTTTCTTGGTTGATCGCCGGGATTAAACAGGACTCGGTCAGCAGTTTTTCGTCGATTTCAAATGCCGCTTTTTGCTCCACATCACTTTTAAAAACATCTTCTTTAGGGATCACCAAGTGAGCGGTCCAGCCCAGCCCGGAATACTCTAAATACCCTTCGGTTTTACAAGAAACTAGGGCGCTTTCGATTCCTTCAAAGACGGTATAGCTCCCGATCTTTTTGCCGGTATCTAAGTTTCGGTGGGCTTTGGGGATATGGGCAAAGCTACCTGCGGGCAAGATAACATTGTCACTGGATGCGATGATTTGGCCCTGCTGATTAGTGAATAGGCTATAGCACCCATCAATGGGTTGGTTGTCTTCATCTTTTGGGATATATTCATTGAGGATAATGTCGGCTTCCCCTTGAAAGTCAAAAAACACGCCCATTGCCCCGATGATCGCTCCGTGTTCATCGCTATTCTCTCTAATGGCGGTGCTGTAGACCAATGACTGTTGCTGCTCGACCGCTGAAGGTTGGACGTCTTGGCTGTGGTAGGTGTTCCCATCTAATGTCTTCATCGCTCCATCAAACCAAGATTCCGTGGCGACGTTCAGGCCGATTACCTTCTCCCGGTTTTCAGGGTTTGAGTTGGCAATAATATACCCCTTAGGCCCGACAATGACGATGTCACGGTAAAGGGTGTAGGAGTTATTAATGTCTTCAAGCCGAGAGTTGGCAAAGTCGAGTTTGACGTGGAGTTCGTTTAGGTTTTTGTGGAAGGTCTCGAGGTCGCTGGTCTCTAAACCAGGTGTCCCTAGTTGGCTTGCCTGATGATTGTTTTCGTCGGAGAGTTTTTTGATTTGTTCTTGCCGTTCGGGCCTTAAAATTGCCATCACTGGGTTTTCCCACACAAGCTCAAGTTCCTCAATTTTTGAAACGAGGTCATGGGTACTTTTTTGACCACCAATCTTTAAAGTGGTCTGTTTTTTTGACAACAGCACTTGCTCTTTGAGGGCGACTGTTTGACTTGAAAACTGGCTGGCTTGCTCCTTTGTTTTTAGGGCAAAGGAGATGCAGTCGGAAAAGGCTAACTCCAAGGCCCACCAGCGGACATCACAGGTTCTTTCTAAGAGGTTACGGTCAATGAGGTTGATGGTATTGTAGGCGGTGGTCCCCAAAATCGCTTGATGTAGGTCTTCTTTTGATTGATAAAATTGATTGAATAGTTCCTTATTGACTTCCAATAAATCAGCGGCGAATTGTTCCACCTGTTTCATCAGGTCGGTGACCTGCTGGCGTTCCGTAGCATTTTCGCTGATCTCAACAGAAGCGGATTTGCCTTGGCTACACAGAGGGAAAATTCCGTTGAGCCGGTTCACGATGGTTTCGTAAAATTCCCTGTGCTCAAGGGTGATCGCAGGATTAAAGATACTAAACTGACGTCGTTTCTGCTTGGTTGTTGAAGGTTGCCGTGTTTGGTTCATGGTCTTTCCTTGTAGATTAGGCAATAGAATGGATGAGTTGGGGAACCCCAATTAAGGGAATTAGCTGGTCGTTGACTTGGACGAGAGCTTCGATGATGTCATTGTCTTGGTGACTCATCGCTGGATGAAAGTCTGCCGGTTCGACTTCGATGACTTCGTTGATTTGGTCGACCAGTAAAATCAAGGGTTCCTGGTAGCTTATAACGCCCAAATCGTTGGCTTCTTGGCTCAAGTTTTCCTGGCTTTCTAAAACAATCATCCGTTTTTGTTTCGTTGAACCTTTGGCAGGCTCAAGTTTAAAACAATGAACGAGGTCGATCGCTAATGTGATTCTTCCTCTGAGGTTGATCAGTCCAGCGACCTTGGGGTCTTGCCCTAAAATCGGGGACACCTGTGCGGCCTTTGAAAATTCATGGACCAAGTGAATGTCAATCCCAAACGGTTGGTTCTGGAGTGAAAAAATAATATATTTCATTGGCTGACCCCCATCGATTGGCTGAGCAGAGACTCGATTGCTGCCATAATGTGCTTCTTATTGACTTTGACTTCAAAGGCGTCAAAACCTGCTTGTAAACACCGAGTGCGATCAGACTCCTGGTTGAGTCCGGTGAGCGCAAGGAGAGGGATATGAGCGTATTTGGGGTCGGCTTTGAGGGTTTCGGCGAGTTCGATGCCCCCCATTTCCGGCATTTCAATATCCGAGATGATCAAATGAAACTCCTCTGCAGCGCCCTGGAGTGCCCCAAGGGCGGCAATGCCGCTGTGGACCGCAGTGACAGCTGTTAAGCCTAATGAACGCAAGAAATTGAGAACAAAGTGGCGATAAAAAGCGGTGTCCTCAACGAGCAAAATGCGGCAGTCTTGGAGTAATTCATCGGCGATTTGGATGGACTCGGAGACTTCCCTTGCTTGTTTTAGCCCATGCAAATCGAGCAAGGTGATAAGCCGCTGATCCGAGTAGAAATGCCCCAAAATACCGTCTTCACGGGCTTCTGAAAGCCCTGAGGTCTGATTGAAATTTATATGCCCCAGTAGCTTTGAACCCAGAATGCCGACAGGGTTTTCTTGTTGGGTTTCAACGATAAAAAAGGCTTTGTTGTCCCCAAGGGGGGTGAAATCAAGAAAATGGTCTAACCGGACCAGTTGAAGGTTTCTTGAATTGATCAGCGCATATTCCTGGCGGCCAACCGATTGGATCTGAGACCTCTTAACTTTGTGCACTCCGGCGACGAGGTCTAAGGGGATCGCTGCGATTTCCTGGTTCGCTAGCTCCAGGAGTAAGACTTCGTTGGTTTCGTCTGTTCGGTTTTGCTCAGAAAGTGCCTGAAGGTTGCGGATGCTGCGTTGTTCAAAGTGCAATCCTGATTTTTCAACCAAACCGTTAATATCTAAAATCATTGCGATCTCACCGTCACTGAGGATGGTGGTGCCTTCAAAGAAGCCTCGGGATTTTAAGAGTTGAGGGAGACGTTTGACGACGATTTCCTCGGTTTCCAAAATTCTATCCACCTGAATCGCAAACACATTTTTTTTAAATTGCAGCACCACAAAGAGACATCGACCTCTTCGACCGGGCTTGATTGCCTCAGGGGCCCCTAGCAGGTCCGACCAGGGGACCAGGGGCATCGACGAACCTCGTAACCTGAGGATTTGCTGACCGTTGATGACACTCAGTTGCCGTTCGAGTTGGCTGGGGTTTAGGGTAAACATTTCGCTCACCGCCGTTTCGGGGATCGCAAATTTAAAGTGGTCTAACCCAACGATCAGTGAGGAAATCACCGAGGAATTTACAATCGCTTGGGTTTGTGCCATTCGGGCAGAAAAACGAGTTCCCTTACCGGTCTTCGAAGATATTTCTAAGCTAAACCCCATTTTTTCGAGGTTGCTTTTAACGACGTCCATCCCTACACCGCGGCCCGACAATTCGCTGGTTTTCTCTTTGGTAGAAAATCCCGGCAAAAAGACCAAGGGGTAGATTTCTTCGTTGGTCAATGTGCTGATCTGCTCTGTGGTGACCAAGCCCATTTCAAAGGCCTTGGCTAAAATTCGGTCATGGTCCATCCCTTTGCCGTCGTCTTGGACTTCAATGACGATTTGTCCACTTTCAAGATAAGCCCGAAGCCAGATGTTGCCTTCAGCCGATTTGCCAGCAGCGATCCGTTCTTCAGGCGTTTCGAGGCCGTGGTCTGCCGAATTCCTGAGTAAATGAGTTAACGGGTCGGCTAGATTTTCCAAAAGGGTCCGATCAAATTCGATTTCTTCGCCTTCAACCGTTAAATTGATTTTTTTCCCGGTTTGAACACAAAGGTCCCTGATCATGCGGTTGTACCGTTGGAATACTGTGCTGACAGGTTGCATCCGTGTCTGGATCACGTGGCGATGTAATTTGGTGATGCTGTTTGAAAGGCCATTGAAAATCGGGTTTTCGTCCTGAGAATGAAGCCATTGGTTTCGCCCTAAGACCACCTCCCCAATCAGTTCAAGAAGTTCGTCTAACACCTGAACAGGTAACCTGAGGCTTTGCTGACTAGAATCCTTATTTTTGCTTGTGTGGGTAGTGGCCCGTTTTGCGGGTTTGGTCCTTGGCTCATCGGGGGGAAATACAGGGGGCTCTTCTTTAGGGCTTTGCAGCTTTTCTGTGCTTTGATGTTCCTCTGCTGAGCTACCTTCGGCTCCCTTGTGGTAGATGATCTTTAATTTTTCAGTCAGTGACTCATGCCCTTGGGCATTGTCGTCGTCGTTCGAAAGCATTAAGGTTATTAAATCAACGACCTCAAAAACTACACTGGTAATCTCTTGGGTGGCGCTACGCTCTCCATCTCGAAGTTGGACTAAAATTGACTCAGCAAAGTGGGCCACTTGGGTCAAGTTAACAAAGTCAAAACAACCGGCAGCTCCTTTGACATTGTGCATGATTCTAAAAATGGAGGTGACGCTTTCTTGGCCCCCCTCGTTTTGCTCCATCGACAAAATAAGGTCTTCGATAGTTTGGAGCTGCTCTAAAGTTTCGGCGACAAACTCGCTAAAGATGTCACCATAGGCTTCAGCTCGATTGATCGGTTCAGTATCCATAGCTGGAGAATTTAAGTTCGTTTCATGGTTGGTTTAGTGAATCGGTTGCAATTCAGTGACCATGACTATTTCATTTGTATTAACAATATATTAAGCCGAAATTCAAAGCAGGCTTTACCGGACAAAGATGACAAACTTAACAATTCCTACAACTTTGAAAATGGCGCCTTTTTTTTCCGTTGAAACAGAAGGCTGGGCGTTCTATAATTGAAAAATCTGTTGCTGAATTTTTTTGGGTGTTGTGGCCAATCAGTCTGCCGAACCGAGCGCCTCTTTCCTTTGCCCTACTGGTGAATATGACGGTTCAACAAAAAAAAATCCTTGTCGTCGACGACAACAAGACCATTAGAAGGTTTATTGAAAAAATCCTGGTTGATGAAGGGTATCAGGTGTTTTTGGCCACAGACGGGGCAGACGCTCTGCGGCAGGTTTCCACGGTGAAACCTGATTTGATCACTACAGACGTCGATATGCCTGTGATGGACGGATACGAATTTTGTAGTCGTCTGCGTAGTGGTAATGAGCGGGGACTGCATCCTCGGGATTCTGATATTCCCATATTGGTAATCACTGCGAGCGACACGTATGGGGCGAGGGAAGAGTGGTTTGAGGCCGGAGCGGCGGACTTTATTGTGAAGCCGATTGACCGTGCGGAACTTTTGAAGGCGGTTACTCAGGGGCTGGGTCAAAGTGATTCTGAATTGCATGGGTTGAGAGTCTTGATTGCAGACTCCAATGACATTTTACGGCACCTGATCCGCCAACTGGCACTGCGGCTCGGGGTACAAGTCCTGGATGCGACGAATGGGTCCCAGGCATTGGAGATGATCGTGTCAGCAGATCACCCCATTGATCTGCTGATCACCGACTTGAAGCTGTCTGGTTTGGGAGGGCTTGAACTCTGCCGGGAGCTGAGAAAAACGTTTTCTGCGGAACAGTTGCCGATCATCTGTTTATCCGAACAAGCGGAGCGGAGTTGGGCGATGGAGGCTTTCTCCTCTGGTGCCAGTGACTATCTTCAAAAGCCTTTTTTAGCCGACGAGTTGCAAGGCAGGTTACACCTACATTTGAGCAACCTCAGAAATTTTAAAAGCCAAACCGAATTGGTTCGGCTCCTTGAAGCCAAGGTGGTTGAACGGAATAAACGGCTACAAAAGGATCAGGTTGCTGCGCTCCATGTGATTGCGAATTTAACCGAAAACCGAGACCCAGAAACCAGTCAGCACACACAGAGGACTCAGTTTTACGTCCGCATTATATTACGGGCCTTGGCTGAGAAGGAAAAATATCGATATCAACTCGGGGAAGATACCATTGAAGAGATCGTCATGGCCGCTCCGTTACATGATATAGGAAAGGTGGGGATTCCAGATCGTATTTTGTTGAAACCGGGAATACTCACAAACGAGGAATTTGAAGTCATGAAGACTCATGCCGAGATTGGAAAACGGTGTCTTCAAGATCATGAGGAAGATTCAATATTTTTCCCTGTCGCCGCTGAAATCGCCGGGGGGCACCATGAAAAATGGGACGGAACAGGTTACCCACAAGGGATTCGAGGGGAGGCGATCCCCCTAGCGGCGAGGGCGATGGCCCTGGCTGATGTCTATGACGCCTTGACAATGAAACGGGTGTATAAAGAGGCCTTTTCGCCAGAACGGGCAAAGGAGTTGATCCGTTTGGATCGAGGCAAACACTTTGACCCTGAGATGGTGGATGTGCTGATCGATAAGGAAGCGGACTTTATTGAGATTGCGATTAAATATGCCGACCCACCGGGCTAGGTGTTTTTGGGTCGATTGGTTCTCTAGGCGACCAGGGGATGTTTCGGGCGATGCCTTCAGCAGAGCGGTTGGGTGCTCGTTAGGCCGGGACGATGCCGGGGTCTTCTTTGACCGGGAAAATGACATAACCTTCTTTGTACCGGTCCCACTGCGCCGGGTTGGTCGAGGAATCTAAGGCATTTTTCAGGCCGTCATTGTTCTCAACCCAGACTGCTGGCCCTTTCCATGAAAACCTGCCTTCATAATGAAACACCTGTAAATGTGCTGCCTGCATATCTTCAACAAACTGATTGCATTCGTCAGTCGTGTATTTTCTGACAGCTAATAGGCTTTTGTTCATCTAGGGTCGGGACGAAAAGTTTATCTACGTTAGAGGCGTATCGAGACGGAGTGTGTATTCACCTTCAGCCTGATAAGGGAATCTGCTCCCTAGCTGCGGGGCAATCGGTGCGGACCCTGAGGCGCTCATCTTGAGAGAGAACCAGAGGTAAACGATCCGGCAGAAAATTGCTACTGTAATTTTCTATCTGTTTGAAGGTTAAACTGAATTTTTATTTTTTCTTTCGGGGCTTTAACAAAAAGCAGGCAATTTCTGGAGTCAGTTGATGAGGTCGACTGGAGGTTTAATAGGAACATGGGTTGGATGACGCCTAGGTTAGGCCTTTGGAAACCGGCCCGATCAGCTGAGCTGAGGGGCCGGTCCTTGAGGAGGTTTAGTCTTCGATTTTTCCGGTTTTCATCCGTTTGTCGTAGATCGCTGTGAGCTCGTACATATCTTGTTGTAACTCAAAGAATCCATGCCAATGGGCATAATCCGGGGCTCCCATCATCGCGCCTTGACGAGCCCTTCGGCCCTCATGGTGCCAGAGATAATAGAAGGTTTTTTGGAACTTATCGGTCCAGGGGTTGTCTTTGAGCAGATGTTTGAGTTTTAAATCGTCATACATCTTTTTTGCCGGAATCCAGTAGGCTTCATTGTACAACATCACCGCCTTGTCTCCTTGAATAAAGAAGTTGTCGGTGTGTTTAGCGCCATGGCAGGCGTTACAAACCTGTTTCATCAATTTCCGGCCTTTGACGCCATTGCCTAACAAGGGGCTCATCACATCAGAGGAGTTACGGACTTTTGATTGTTTAGCCCACAGGTTCCAGTGGAGCCGTTCGGTGATGTTGTGGGTTGTCTTGAGTTTCCCGATCCCTGACATATGGCAGGTTGCACAGGTTGGTGAGCGGTAGTCCCCAGGTTCCCAAGCGTCGGCCGCAGTGTCCCACTTGGTATCAGTGGAACCACCACTTAAGAAAATGTGGCCATGCTTGCTGTTTTCGTAAATCTCTATATTTGGGTGATCTGGACCCAAATGGCATGAGGCACAGGCATTGGGGTGACGGGCCTCTTCGATGCTGAACTTGTGACGGGTGTGACAGGCCGTACAGCTGCCCACTGAACCATCAGGATAGACGTTGCCCATCCCGGCGTTGGGCCAGGTGTCTGCGGTAGGCTGACCGTTCTTATCCACCTTGATTTTTGTTCCGTGACACTGCATACAGCCGGTTTCGTAGGGAGCCCCTTTGAGGGTTGGGTGGTTTCGGCCTTCGTGCACATTCGTGAGGGCGTGGAGGTTATCTTTTGGGATGATTTGTTTGTAGGCCCGCACATGACCGGATTGTTGGAATTGATCCAACTCTTCCGAGTGACATCGCCCACAGGTCGCCGGAGAAACCAGCGAACTGATATAGATTTTTCCTCCCACCATGTCTTCATGCTGGGTCGCTGCGGGAGAGTCCTTTGGCACTTGGTGACAGTCCAAACAGGAGACTCCCACATGAGCGTGCCGGCTTTGGGCCCAGTCGTTGGTGATCCCAGGTGTCTTGTCTTGGTGGCAATCCAAACAGGCTTTTGCCGCTTTGGTCATTCCCCGTTCGATGGAAAAGGTCTTCACCGTGAAGTCGCCTGCCCGGAAACTTTCGTTCGTTGCAAAGGCGGACGCAGAAACACCCAGGCCAACCATGAGTGTCAGAAGGAATTTTAGGGTCTTCATCGCTTCTCCCCATAAAAAGCGGTTAAGTGACTGCTCAAATCCCGATGTCCGACATGGGGGTGGCAGCTCACACATTTACGTTTTACTCGATGTAAAAAGTATGGTTTGTGGGCAACAAAGGCTTTGTGGTTGCTTGCAGAGGAAATTTCTAGGTCCTTGTGGCAAGTCAGGCAGCCTGAATCAAATACAAATTTTTCTCGTTCCTGTCGTTTGGATTCCCAGTCAATTTTGCTGGGGTCTTTGGTGATGTGGCTCCAGACATCAACGATCCCGGTTTCCATTTTGGAGGTGAAATGGGCGAAGGAGGAGCTGTGGTCCAAGTGGCATTGGTCGCACCGAGCTGCAACGCTTTTATGGGTTCCGCCGTGCTCGCTTGCTAGATAAGCTCGCCGGATCGGGGTCATCTCATGACAACCTCCACAGTAGTGCTGGTCCCCAGTGGATTCAAAGGCGGTTTGAATGGTTATCCAACCCAAAAAGCTGGACCCCCCGATCAGGGCCAAAAGCCCCAGGACAACCTGGAAACGTCGGTTGTTCCATAGGCTGGCCTGTCCTGGTGTCTTTTTGGGTTGTTGATCGTCCATGGTTCCTCAAGGTTACTTGTGAAGCATTATACGAAGTATTTACACTTAATTACAACTAGAAATATGTTGTTTTTAGAGCTTTTTTAAGCCTGTTACTAGAACTAGCAGGCTTTCGCAGCGGTCACTTGTGTCCGGGAGCCTATTAAAAAATTGGTTGGGCCTGATTTTCTAAAAACCTATCTATCGTCGTGTCACTAAAATCATGTGGATAACTTGTTGAACTCTCTTTACTTTTTAGGGGGACTGGTGCTATCCAAGAAACCAGAAGAACTAAATTTAATATTTGAAATAATAAAGATTTCTGTTTCCTTTTTTGTCCAAGTGACCCGCCTTTTGGGGGCAGAAGTCAACCAATCAAGAGGTATAAATGTATACTTTACCCTTAGCGGATTCCCCGGAAACTGTGCAGGATTTGCGAAAAATGTTGCAACAGGCCATCGCTGTAGAACTCACCGTCATCCCCCCTCTGTTTACTGCCCTGTGCTCTATCAAGGACCAAAATAGCGAGTCAGCAAAGCTAATCCACACCGTGGTGATCGAGGAAATGCTTCATATGGCGGTTGCTGGGAACTTGATGAATGCGATTGGAGGCACGGTGGATTTAGTGAGTGTAGCCAAACATTTTGAACGTCTTCCCGAACCTTTGCCCTATGCCCCCTTCCTTGAGGAAATCGACTTGCCCATGGTGAGTCTTCAACGATGTTCTGTTGAGCTTGTTCAAGGCCTATTCAGCCGGGTTGAGAGGGTTCCTTCCGCTTGGGGGAACCAGAGGGCATATCCGGCTCAACCGGCCAAGTTCCAAACCTTAGGGGGGTTATACGAGGCGATTTGGCAGACCTTCCACCGCCTTGGTGAGTCGGTGGTTGTACCGGATTCAATCCAATACGAGTTGCCCCGTCATCAAACCGGTGGTGGGAGGTTGTGGCAGGTGAGGAGTCTGCAACAAGCCTTAGACTTGATCACTGAAAACCATCTGAAAGGAGGCACAAGTGAGCTAGGGTCGTCCTCGGAAGAGTCGGGAGCGGATGAAAGTCTCAAAAAACTGTCCCATTATGACCGGTTTCAAGAGATTGTTCACCGCCGGGTTCCCCTGGGAGAAACTTACCCGGTGAAGCCGGATTGTAAACCAACAGAATTGCCCGAAGGGCTCGTGACCGATTTGAATCGGCTGTTTGACTACGGCTTTTCAATGCTTGTGGATTCGTTACAAGATCTATTCAGCTCCAACCAAAACATCGGTATGTTTTGTCATGCTGCCATGACCACGATGAACCAGGTGATGAAAAATCTTGCTGCGCTGATGATGCAGGTTCCGATTAATGAAGCAGGAGAAACCGCAGGGCCCTCGTTCTTCTATTATGATCTCCGGGAACTTGACCCTGAAGGGTATGTCGTAGCGACTCGGCTGGCCCGTAAATTGTTATTTAGTCAATCCTTCGATTATCAAGGGGCAGATTGGCACCGGATGGAAGAAGTCTTTAAGGGGTTCCAAACGTTGGTCCCGATTCCCCTTGAGGCGTAGCGAGGAAACTCGTTTTTAGCATCGTTGCCAGTTGGCTGGTAGACCCTCTTGGACGAGTTTAAGAAGAGGGATGCCGGTGCCTGTCTCTTCAAAAGTTTGACCTACCTACAGATCCCCGAAAATTTCTTTTGTGACCTTTGAAGGCGAGACAAGAACCGCAAATGGGTGGTAGAAAAGAGCAAATGTTATCTAAGGGAACAAAGAGATGAACAGGTGTTTCGGGGCTAGGGAGTCCCATAAAACGAGCGGGTTAAGGTGGTGTGTCGCGGCCCTCTGTTGTGCACTGAGTTTCCTAGGTTCTGCTCCCCTTTTCGGGGCAACGAAGCCGCCCCGTAGCCTCAGCTTTCTGGATCATGGGGCGACACTCCAGTTGACTCATATCGAGGGTCAGAAATATCGCCTCGGTGACACTGGGGTGTTGGTCTACCGTTCAAATCGGTTGGTGGTGAAGGGAATCAGTGGATTAACCAAAGAGCAAGTAGGTCGTTTCAACCCGGCTGTTGGGCAGGTGACTTTGCTCTACCGGGCGGCTGAGTTTGTGTATTACCGGGTGGAGCTAAAACCCCCGGCTGATCTCCAGCCCCTTATCGACCAGTTGAGCAGTAGGCCCGAAATCTTATTGGTTCAGCCGGACCTTTTGCAGCTCAAAGCTTATCATGGCCACCCTTCGGGAGGGAAAAAACAGGCGGATTTTGTCCGGCAGTTGGGAATCCGTGAACTTTGGAAGTCAACTCAAGGTGAAGGTGTCAAAATTGCGGTCATTGATGACGGCTTTAAGTTGAGCCATGAAGATTTAGCCGGAGTCAAATTGGCCTTTGGATATAACGTTGAAACAAAAACACTGGACCCTTCGCCACTGAGCCCCAAGGAAAAACATGGAACCTCGGTGGTCGGGGTCCTTTTTGCTCAGCATAACAAACTTGGGGTCCGGGGGATCGCCCCGAAAGCTGAACTGGTGGCCATTCGCCAAACGGACACCTGGACTTCGAACTCGCTGTTAAGTTTTTATCTGGTGAAACTCGCCCAGGCTGACGTGCTCAATTGTAGCTGGCAAAGCCCCATCTTGTTGCAGCCGGTGCAAGAGGTCATCAAGGATTTAGTCCGTACAGGTCGCCAAGGTAAAGGGATGGCGGTGGTTTTTTCCGCCGGAAACCAAGGAAAGCTCCTGAAGCCAGCTAGCACCGAAGCATCGATGGTTGAGGTGATTACCGTGGGGGCAGTTGATGCCAAGGGAAAACGACTAAAATTGAGTAATTTTGGCCCCTTGGTGGAGGTCTATACCTTTGGGCAAAATATCTGGACTACTGATGCGGACCTCACAAAAAAATACAAGGGGTTTACCGGGACCTCTTTGTCTGCTGCAATTGTCAGCGGGCTCATCGCTTTAGACTTGAGCTTAGATAAGAATCTGTCTCTAGCGCAGATTCGAAAACGCCTCAAACAAAGGCTCGATGGACGATAACGAAGACATTAAACTCAAAGGGGTGGGGGAAGATCCGATCAACGTGACCGTCTTAGAAGGGGAAATGGCCTCTTGGGACGGCAGCTCAACCCATACCGACAACTTCCCCCAAATCCTCAAAGGACTAAATATTTCCTTGGCGGTGACCAGTTATCAATCCCATTGTATGTTTTTTGTGCGTTCCGATGGGAAAGTGATCGACACTAAATTCATGGCCTTTCGCCGACCCATGGGGCTTTCGGTTTCCAAAGACCAGATCACCTTAGGAACCTATTCGGAAGTATTGAAATTTGTCCGTAATGACAAGGCCATTCAGAGTTTTCCTCGGCCAGGGAAAATCGACGCTTGCTTTACCCAAAGGGCCTCCCACACCACGGGGATGATCAATATCCACGATATCGCTTATGGAAATGAAGGGCTGTGGGTGGTGAACAGTATGTTTTCTTGTCTAGCGACCTTAGAGGGGGACAGCAGCTTTGTGCCGAGGTGGAAGCCGGAGTTTATCACCGAATTGGTCCCCGAAGACCGTTGTCATCTCAACGGGATGTGCCTGAAGGACGGGAAACCAAAATATGTCACCACCTTCAATCAAGCGAACGAAAAAGGGGCCTGGAAAAAAGATAAGCGCTCGGGAACCCTGATGGATATCGAAACAGGGGAGGTGTTGGTGGATGACTTAGATATGCCCCATTCCCCTCGGTATTATCGAGGGTACGTGTATTTTTGCGAATCGGGCAAAGGGTTGGTGTGCCGGTATGATCCGGTGTCGAAGGAATTGTTGATTCTCGCGGAGTTGCAGGGGTTTACTCGAGGGATGGATTTTTATGGCCCCTTGATGTTTGTTGGGCTTTCGAAAGTTCGTAAAAGTGATATTGAAAAACCCCTGTCCTTGGCTGACAAATACGAGGAAACCTACTGTGGGGTGTGGGTGATTAACTTAGAGGACCACAGTGAAGTGGGGCGACTGAGTTTTGAAGGGACGGTGAGCCAAATATACGACATGGCGGTGATTCAGGGGTCTAGTTTTCCTGATTTAGTGAAACCCGAAAGTAAGCAGGCAGCGAATATTTACAGTTTTGATGACCAAGGAGTGAACTCTATATAGAAAATATATCTTTACCTCCCTCTTAAAGCTATCTTTATAATCACTCAAGGTGAATATGCCCGAAATAAATCAATTTTAATTCATAAAATTGCAATTGAAATCATAAAGGATTTGGTGAAAACAATAGACAACCGGAAAAAAAAATACTAAAAACCAAGTAGAGTTGACTTCAATTGGAGGGGGAGCATCGGATGAAAAAAAAAGGGCAATTTAAAAATAATTTGAGGCGATTAGCGCCCTTTGCGTTGTTAGCAATGCCCTTTGCTCATCTGTCTACACGGGTCGGCTCTTCCCGGCGACGCCCACAAACCGCCTATATTGAAGAGGTTTCATCGGCAGCTCCGCCCGTTTCGATCGACCCCTTCTCTTCATTTAGTGGCAACCAACCGGGTTCTTCGGCGAGGCCAGCGGAACAATCGACAACAGACCAGGAAGTCCTTAAGTTCCTGAAAAGCAACCAACTGCTCACTTCATCTAAGGTCCAAAGTTCCCAGGTTCAAGGTGGAGGACGGAGTTTTTCTGCTTTTTGTGTGACCGGTAATTTTGGTGCGTCACAGTGCGCTAGTTACGGGTATTTTTGGGACAATATTGCCCCGGCGATTGTGGCGGCCCCAACTATCACCAATGTTACTGCGACTGGATTTGACCTGACCTTTTCGTTGAACGAAGCGGGGATCGGGTACTATATTGTGGTTCCTGCCGCCGCCTTGGTTCCAAGTTCCTTGGAGGTCAAAAGCGGGGTGAATTACCGGGGGGTTGTTGTCGCGGCCTCCGGGCAGTTGACTATGAATGTTGCCAGTACTGCGGCAACCGTGACAGTCACCGGTTTGACCACAGGGGTGAGTTACCAAGTCTACGTGGTTGGTGAAGACATTCTCCCGTGGGCCTCGTCTTATGGAATCTCGGCGAATCTTGCCTATTCAGTTTCTTCGGCCTCCGCTACGCCGGCGGATGTGACGCCCCCGGTCCTGACTTCCTCAGCAGCTAATGCGGTGGATACTGGGTTTGATTTGCTGTCAAAGTCCAATGAATTGGGAAAGGGTTTTTATGTCCTCCTTGCTAGCGGTTCAGCGAACCCAACGGCAGTAGAGGTGCAAGCGGGAACCGGAAGCGGAGGTGCGGCGGCCCTACAGTTTGGCTCTTTTAACTTTATTGCCCTGAATACTAATGTAACGACAGCCATCACGGGCTTGACCAGTGGAACGGCATATGACCTGTGGGTTGTAGGGGAGGATGTTGCCACAAACTTGCAACTCAATCCGACATATATCTCGGTTATTACCCCCGACACCCTGCCGCCTGTGACCACCGCGGTGACCAGCAATATCACCCAAACCAGCTTTGATTTATCGGTCACTGCGGACGAACCCTCTTATGTTCATTATGTGGTGCTTGACTCAGGCGCACTAGCCCCAACCTCTGCTGAGGTGCTTACTGGCACGGGGGCGGCTGGTTCCACGCCAGTGGCCTCGAATTTCTACTATGTCGATATACCGGGCCAAACGTTCGGCTCTACGATTACAGGGTTTACCCAAGGAACCAGTTACGATGTCTATGTTGCTGCCCAGGATTTGTGGGGAAATTCCCAAGGGACACCCGCATTGATTCAGTGGACCGCTGCCTCTCCGGTGGTGGTCACTCCAACAGTCGTCACTCCAACGAACCAGGCGCCTTCTGAGGCGCTCTTGATTGCTCCGCTGGACTTTGATGTCGTTGACAACCCGGCGATGTTGGTCTGGGAAAAATCTACCGACCCTGATGGTGATCCGGTCACCCATGAAGTGACAATCTGCGATAATCCTGATTTTATTGGTTGCTCTCCTCAAAAGGTGCCATAAATTGATGGGATCAAAGGGGCGTGGCCCAACACATTTTTTGAGGTTTCTTTCCTCGATATATAATCGAGCGGTTTTCGCTGGATTTCTTCTTGGGTTGTTTACCTTTGGGGGAGCTGAAGTTTCCCGAGCGCAAACAGGAGGCGAACTGATTATTTTTTCGGACCTCCACGGCACCAAAAGCACGGCTAAAACTGAGAAACGGACGGGGCAGATTCGTCTCCAAGTCAGTGGGTTTGAAACAATCACCAAGGTTGCGGTGAATAAAGTTCCCCAGAAAATGGCGGAACCCAGCAGTTTTGTTGATTTTGTGGTTCCTTTTGAGATCACCGGAGAACAAACCCATTTTTTGATTGAGGTTCAAACTGCCCAGGGCAAGGTACAAAAGGATTTCACTTTGGTGTTTGCAAAAAAAGTGGAACCGAAAAAACTAGGTTCAGGATTCCAAGGGGTCGTGATTTTAGCTGGTGAAACCACCGACAATTTGACGGCTACCAAAGTGAAGAAAAATAAGGTGAAAGCGAAAAAAACGGTTTTGACCTTGGTCCCGAGCTACCGCTATAATGAGGCTTTTAAATTCTCAGGAGTCTTCTTGAGGGAAAAATACAGCAAAGCGAAAAATGACCCTTTCGGGATCGTCTACAGCCAACTCAAGGTCGATTATGAATTGAAATTTGACTGGGCGAATCTGAAATTTGAGTTAGGTGCGAACGACATCAAGACGCAACTTAAAGGATTGAGTGGTAAAACTCAAATTGAAAAAGATGGGTTTTTCGGGGTCGCCGTTAGCCTGGGTCAATGGGATTTTAAGGCAAAGTACACCAAAATCAAACAGCCGGTTCCTAAGGTTGCGACCTACCACGGGAGCGGAGGAAACCTCACTGGCAGCCTAGCCACTAAAATGAAGTTTGGGCCGTTGGTCCAAACCTATACCGCCGAATCCCAAAAAATTGATGCGTTGGGTAAATACCAAGACCGGTCTTCAAATCAACTCCGGGTGAACAGTAATTATGACCTGACCAAACAGTTTCAGCTTCAATTAAAGCTCAGTGCGAAAAAGACGACCTATGCGATCTTAGACCCGTTGAAGTCAGTCGCCGAGGCGTCGACGATGAGTAGCGGCAGCCTGGGGCTTAGTTACCGGTTCATGCCGACCCTTATTTTTACGGCGACCGGCAAGGCACAAAAACAAACGTCGAATGTGACGGCGAAGGTATACTCGTCGAATCATGCAAACCTTTCTGCTATGATGATCTTTTAAGGAACCCATGAAAGGACTTAGGCTTCTCCTCATTTTGCTCGTTTTTCTGGTTCCCTTGACCGGCCTCGGCGCCTCGATTGGGGAGTTGGACTTGAAAAACGGGAAGGTGGTTGTCCACCGCAAGGGGAAGTCCTTTACCCTTGCGAAACCTGGAAAAACTTCCATTGAGCAAGGGGATAAGGTCCGCACCGGGAAGTTCACCAAGGCGTTCCTTTATCTTAAAGCCAAAAAAGATGAAATCCAGCTTTTTTCCAGCTCCTTCATTTCTGTAGACACCCTGAGCGCAAAGGACACCAAAATCGGTTTTCCCTTTGGGAAAGTGAAGTTTAAGGTGAACCCCAAGGCGAAGGCCGGGGCCTCTCGGCGGTTCCGAGTTCGGACGGTTTCTGCGTTGATCGGGGTTAAGGGGACCGAGTTTTTGGTGCTCACCGACGGGGCAAGTACAGCGGTTGCGACCTTGGCAGGGGTTGTGGAGTTGGCTAGTGTTGCCCAGCCCGATATCAGCGTGGACATCACCAAAGGGAAAATTTCCAAGGTCCATAAGGGAACGCCACCGACGAAACCTGTGGTGTTGTCTGCGAAGGTAAAAAAAGCGCTGATGAGAGAAAAAAAGCAGCCGAAGAAAGCCACCGTGAGGGAACAGAAGAAAGATTCGAAAACCGGAAGCACAAAAAAAGAAGGATCTAAAGCCAAATCTGAGACGAAGAAAGATTCCAAGTCTGGGGAATCTAAAAAAGAGGACTCTAAATCAGAGAAAAAGGAAGAAACGAAGTCTGAAAAAAAGGATGATTCGAAGTCTGGAGATTCTCAAAAAGAAGAGTCCAAATCAGAAGACTCGAAACAAGAGGATACAAAATCCGAGGGTCAGCCCAAAGAATCTCAAGCGGAAGGGGACACTTTGGGCGAAGCGGACGCTGAAGACTCAGATACGGTGGCAGAAGATCCAGGGGCAGAAACGGATGCCGAGGCAGGGTTGGATACAGAAGCTGACGCTGAGGTGGGCACAGAAGCCGATGCCGGAGAGCCCGACATGATGATGGGAGATGCAGAAATGATGTTCGGCGACACTGACACTCAAGATACAATGATTGATTTAGGGTTCGATACGGACCTGAGTGGCCTGGACGCTGTTGATGCCATCACCGATATGTTGGATGGGGTGACTGCGGATACCGCAACGATCACCGACACGGTGACCGACACGGTGAACCAGACAGAGGCGGACGTTTTGATCACGATCACACGATGAAGCGGTTGATGATGATTAGTGAACTCTCTCAAACCAGTTTATGTGCAAACATCCCTTTGTTTTGTTGGGCAGAGATTCAATTGAATTTGCGAGGGCGACATGGATAATTCCAGGATGATTGGGCCAACGGCCCAAAGAAAAATCAAATCCCGATGGAAGTCTCGTCTGTGGTTGGTTGCTTTGCTTGTTTTGGGTTTAGGTGCTGGTTGTAAAAAACAAGACAACCAGAGCCAGCAGGTCCCGATGGCCAAGGTGAGGCTTCAGTTAAAGGGCTTTGGCCTCGGTAAACAGCAGGCGGTGGTGAATGTGTCTGGCTCGGCGATGATCTCGGTGGTCGATAGCTCGGTGACTTCGGTGACCAACACCACGTTATTGAATGCTTATGACCAAAACATGGAGGATATAGCGACCCAAAGTGTGTTTTTATTTTTGCCGATTGGTCAGCCGGTTCGGCTGGTGGAATCCGGTTTTTACGTCCCCTTAACTTTGCTAGACGCCCAGTTCCAACAAGTCAGCGATACGATCGGGCTGTCCCAGCCGTTTACTGTGACTGCTGTTGACACCCAGCTTTCTGTTCAAATTATTCCTGAGGCCGCCCCCGATGTCTTGGCGTTTACCCCTGCCGAAGGCGCGACTGGGGTGAAGGTCGGTTCAGTGCTATCCGTTGAGTTCACCAACCCCATGGACTCCGCTTCTTTGAGTGTGATGGGAGCGGGCGTTGGTTGCGTTGGGACGATCCAGTTAAGTACCGATAACTTTGTCACCTGTGTAGCGATCGATCCGGCAACGACCCTTTCTCCTGATGGCAGGGTCTTAAGCTTTGCACCCGTCGGGGGGTTGGATTATTCAACCCAATATAAAATCAAGGTGACCGCCGATGGTTGGGACCAATTAGGGAATCAGGCTGTGTTTGGTTACACTGCGGTCCAACCCTTTATCACCGAAGATTTCCCTGGCACCATGCACTATCAGGCAACCGGCCTGATTAGCGGCCAAATCTATTACTGGCGGGTCACGGCGACCGACGCCAACGGGGTGAAGAGCAGTTCAACAGTCCGGTCCTTTTCGGTCTTTTAGTCGGCCCCTCTAGGTGATTACGCAAAACCCAGGAACCATGTGATTTCAAAAGCCCAACGGTCCCAACTCAAGGGACAGAAACCCTGTATCCTCTGGCTGACCGGTTTGAGCGGGTCCGGGAAGTCTACCTTGGCCCAGTCGATCGAGGCGCTGCTTCACCATCAAGGAGCGCACACCTACTTGCTCGACGGCGACGACCTCCGCAGCGGTCTCAACCAGGACCTAGGTTTCAGCGACCGAGACCGGGAAGAAAACATCCGCCGGGTGGCCCAGGTTGCTCAGCTGTTTGTTCAGGCCGGGGTGATTGTGATTGCCGCCTTCATCTCCCCGTTCCGCAAAGATCGAAGTTTAGCGAGGGGGTTGGTGGGCTCAGCGGAGTTTATCGAAATCTACGTGGATACGCCCTTAGAAATCTGCGAACAGCGGGACCCAAAGGGGTTGTATAAAAAGGCCCGACAGGGGGAGCTGAAACAGTTCACCGGGATCGACTCGGCCTACGAAGCCCCGGAACACCCCGAGTTCGTCACCGGATACACCAAAGAAGACCCTGGTGAAGTGGACAAACAGGCCCATAAGATTTACCAAGAACTGGTGACCCGAGGTATCCTTTCTTCGGGTGATGTTGAACCCCTCCCCTAAGGGAGCCCCTTCCTTAAAGCTCCCATGGAACCTGCTCAAATTCTCGGCCTTGTCGCCGGAACCCTAACCACCGCAAGCTTCCTGCCTCAGGTGATCAAAACCTGGAAGACCCGAAGCGTCGGGGACATTTCCCTGGTTTGGTCGATGACTTTAACCCTAGGGATTGGCTTGTGGTTTAGTTACGGGCTGATGATCGGGGAATTGCCGGTGATTTTGGCGAACGGCATTTCGTTGTTGTTTTCGCTGTCCCTGTTGGCCATGAAGCTCAAGTTTACGCAGGTTGAGTGACCGGCTGTCTGCTTTCTCCGCCCACTGTTTTGAGCAAGGTTTGTCTGAAGCGGGAACCGCCCTTCAGCGCCTTGAATTGCTCTTATCCATGAATGCTCAATCCATTCAAGATTGCATTGTCCCTTCAATCCAGATAACCTTGGGTTGAAATTTTAAAAATAAAACCTGACGAAAAAAAATGCCTCCTAAACAAACGTTGAACATAGATTTTGAATCCGATTTGTGGAACGCCGCTAATGAACTCCGTGGTGCTGTTGCTGAAAACCAATACAAGGATTTTGTTCTTTCAATCCTGTTCCTCAAACACCTTTCTGAACGCTACGATATCCGCCGGGAATGGCTGCAAAATGCCTTCAATGACAAGAACAGCGGTTATTGCACCGACGATCAAGCCGAGCAAGAAGAAATCCTAAATGATCTAGACGAATACGCTAGTCAGAACATCGTAATCTTGCCTGATGAGGCCAGTTGGGATTACCTAAGAAACAACGCGGAACAAGATAATATTAAGGTTATTGTTGATGAGGCATTCATCAAGGCCGATGAACTGCTTGCAGAACTTAACCCTGCTTTTAAAGGGCTGCTACCTCCTATCTTTGTCAAAAGCCAACTCACCACTGAACAAACCGCAGGGCTGATCCACCTGTTCTCCAAAGATAAATTCTCAGAGAAGACAAACCCTGAAAAGGATATCTTCGGTGAAATCTATCAATACTACATCGGCAAGTTCGCCCAAGCTGAGGGTGCAGGCGCAGGGCAGTTCTTTACGCCTGAATCTATCGTACAGCTCCTCGTTGAAATGCTGGAGCCCTTAAAGGGAAGAATCTTCGACCCGGCCTGTGGTTCTGGTGGGATGTTCGTACAAAGTTTGAAATTCATCCAATCTCACGAAGGCAAGAAGGGTGATATTGCGATCTACGGTCAAGAACGCTACGAAGGCACGCTCAGGCTATGTAAGATCAACTTGATGCTCAGAAACCTGTCCTTTGATATCAAACTAGGCGATAGCCTACTAGACGACAAACACCAAGACTTAAAGGCGGACTACATCATTGCTAATCCGCCCTTTAACGTCAGCCAGTGGCACTCTGAAAAGATCAAAGAAACTGATCCAAGGCTACTTGGCCCAAGAGAAGAATTCACCACCGACGGCAACGCCAACTTCATGTGGATGCAAACCTTCTGGTCGCACTTGAGCGAAACAGGAACCGCTGGAACCGTAATGGCTAACGGTGCTATGACCTCCAACGCCAGCGGTGAAAAGCAGGTAAGACAAAAGATGGTTGAAGAAGGGATCATTGATTGCGTAGTTCGTTTGCCTGAAAAGTTATTCCTGACTACGGGCATTCCGGCTTGTTTGTTCTTCTTGAGCAAGAACCGAGATGGTAACGACGGAATCCACCGAGCAAGAAAGGGTGAAGTTCTCTTTATTGATGCTTCCAAACTAGGCGAGATGAAGAGCCGTAAGCAACGTGTCTTGACTCCAAAGGACATGGACCAGATTGCAGGGATTTACCACAACTGGCGAAATATCGATGGAAACTTTGAGGAAGAAGCCGGGTTTATTGCATCAGTGAGCTTGGATAAGATCGCTGAGAATGACTTTAAGCTTACACCGGGTATTTATGTAGGCACAGCCGAGGAAGAAGACGATGGGATTCCTTTTGAAACGAAGATGGCTGGCCTAAAGGCTCAATTAGCCGATCAGTTTACCGAATCAACTAGGTTACAAGCATTGATCACAGATAACCTAAAGGAGTTTTAGTGGCTGGGTCAAAACAGGAAAGGGGAACGAACGCACCCGAGGGCTCACAGTTTTTAATCTACCAAACCGAGCAAGGGCGCACAAAGATTGATGTTCGTTTGGAAGATGAAACAGTCTGGCTTCCTCAAAAGGATATCGCTGAATTGTTCCAATGCGCTCTTTCCACGATCAATGAGCATATCAAGAACATTTACCTAGAAGAAGAATTGGAAAAATCGGCAACTATTCGGAATTTCCGAATAGTTCGCCAAGAAGGAACTAGAAAGGTCACACGTAACATCGACTACTATAGCTTAGACCTGATTTTATCGGTCGGTTACCGGGTCAAAAGCCGTATTGCGACGAGGTTTCGCCAGTGGGCAACCGAACGCTTGAAAGAATTCATCGTCAAGGGATTTGTACTCGATGATGAAAGGCTAAAGAACCCAGACCAGCCTTTTGATTATTTCGACGAATTGATTAAGCGGATTCAAGATATCCGCACCAGTGAACGCAGGTTTTGGCAAAAGGTAACCGATATTTACTCCACCAGCGTTGATTACGACCCTTCCGAAGACATTAGCATCCGATTCTTCCAGACGGTCCAAAATAAAATGCATTGGGCCATTACTGGGCATACCGCCGCTGAAATCGTCCATCAAAGGGCAGACGCCTCTAAACCAGACATGGGGTTAACCAATTACCGTGGTGAAAAGGTCAGAAAACAAGATGTAACCATTGCAAAGAATTATTTACAGGAAGACGAGCTGGCCTCATTAAATAACTTGGTCGAACAATATTTGATCTTTGCCGAAGGCCAAGCCATGAGGCGTATACCCATGTATATGAAAGATTGGATTGATAAGCTGGATGCTTTTTTGAACCTCAATGATCGAAAAATCTTAGATGGGGCAGGCAAGATATCCCACCAATTGGCCATGGATCATGCAGAGACAGCATACCAAAAGTTTAAGGTGAAACGCATTCAGGAACAGGATAAGTTGCCCGGTGACCTCGATAAGCTTTTAGAATCGAATAGGCCAAAGGGGGAAGAGTGAACAATAATATGATCACAGGTCTAGCCCATGAGGAATTCGAGAAGTTCAGGAAGGAAATGGATCAAAAACAGGTCTCCGACTTTGATCAGCTTGTTGAACAGGCGAAGAAGAAGGGGGAGAAGTGATGGTTGAAGGGTGGGAAGAATTTCAATTAAGCGAAATTTCCAATAATTTTGATCCAAAACGGATTCCTGTAAAGAAACATGATCGAAAACCCGGACCTTTTCCTTACTATGGAGCGTCAGGAATTGTAGATCATGTACATGATTACATCTATGATGGTACTTATGTCTTGGTTTCAGAAGATGGTGATAATCTGAAAGCTCGTAATACTCCGATTGCGTTCCTTGCTCATGGAAGGTTTTGGGTCAATAACCACGCACATATCCTTCAAGGTAATGATCTTGCTCTTACGGAATTTCTAGCCTATTCAATTGAGCAAACCGACATAACACCATACTTGTCTGGCTCTACACGACCTAAGCTTACCAAAGGATATTTAAACAAAATTAAGGTAAATACTCCCCCAATAAAGGAACAAAAGAGGATCGCTGAGATATTGGGGGCCTTGGATGACAAGATAGAGGTCAATCTGAAGATGAACAAGACCCTGGAGGAGATGGCACAGGCCCTGTATAAGGAATGGTTTGTGGACTTCGGCCCGGTGATCGACAAGGCAAGACAGGCAGGAAACCCGATACCTGACGAACTGGAAACCAAAGCCGCCAAACGCCGCCACCTCAAACAAGACGAAATCCCCTACGGCCTCGACCAATCCACCTACGCCCTCTTCCCCGATTCCTTCGAAGACTCCGAGCTTGGGCCGATCCCAAAGGGATGGGAAGTGAAGAATTATTTCGAGGTTGCTAATTTATTGAGCGGTGGCACTCCTAAGACTAAGATTACCGAGTACTGGAATGGTGATATCAAGTGGGTATCAGGAAAAGACATTGGGGGCAATTCTGCTTGCTTTACCCTAGATACAGAAAAGAAAGTGACCCCCTTAGGTATTCAGAAAAGTGCCGCCAAAATCTTACCTCGGCATACTGCAATAATCGTTGCTCGTGGTTCGGTTGGCAACCTGACAATTATTGCGGAAGAAATGGCAATGAATCAGTCTTGTTATGGTATCAAAGCCAAGCAAGATAGTGATCAGTTTTGGCTTTATCTTGGAATCGTCAAGCGAATTGCAGACTTGAAACAAGTAGCCTATGGCTCAGTCTTCGATACAATCACGACTGATACTTTCAAGGGATTAAACTTTCCTGTCGCATCTAATCCTTTGACGACTCAGTTTGAACAGTTGATCAATGCAAGCTTTACCCAGATAGAAACAAATCAAAGAGAAAACCAAACCCTAACCCAAACCCGTGATACCCTGCTGCCGAAACTCATCAGCGGTGAAATTAGGGTAATACTATCAACTCAAACTAAAAGGAGTTTTATGACCCTCGAAATGCAAAGAAAATTAGCTGAACAAAATAGTCTAATACAAGAAGCACAAAAGCTTGAAACTCATTTAATGGCACATAGCGGAGTGAATCCCAAATCATTAGCAATCGTTAAAGATTTGAATTCTTGTTATGATAAAATTTCAGCCGTATTCCAAAGCCCTAAAATGATTGAGTTGACGCAGAAAATTCGTATGTCCCAAAATCAAGAAGAACGAGAAAGGTTGTGGAATGACTTGTTGGAGGAAAAAGAAAGATTTTATAGAGACGAAAATTTAAACCCATAGTTATAAATATCGCTTATTTATACTCATCAGTATTAAAAATTAGGCGCAGCCAATTAAAAATATAATAACGGATAGAAATGGGAACATTATCTCAAATTGATGCGGACACTCTTCTTGAAATGGAGAAGTTCTGCAAAGAAAATCAACTTTATTTTATCCAAGGGGGAAACGATCGGTACGCGATTCCATTGTTTTCGGAAGATGGGCATGAAGAGTTTTATTTAGATATATACAGGGGCCGTATCGACTTTTTGCGAGGAAAGTATCAAACAAGGGTAAGACAAAGTGAAGTATTAGTTAGGCTAGATTTTAATGGTTCTCCTCATAGAAATCCAGATGGGCAGGAAATTCCTTGTCCCCATATCCATCTATACCGTGAGGGTTTTGGGGATAAATGGGCGTTTCCAATCCCTGATTCGTTTTCCAATATGACAAATTTAGCTACAACTCTTGATGAATTTATGACATATTGCAATGTCGTAGATCCTCCGAACTTTCAGCACGGGGCCTTCTAATGATTGATGATTTAAAGAGGTTATTAGAATCATATCAAAAGTGGTTAATAGAAAAGACCGAAATCACTCTAGGGGATGGCTTTGTGAAAATAACAGCCCCATATATAGATCGGCACAATGATTATATTCAACTATACGCCATTAAAAATAAGGATGGCTACATCCTTACTGACGATGGCCATACTATCGCTGATCTTGAGCAGTCGGGGTGTAAGTTAGACAGCCCAAAAAGAAAGCAATTACTTAATGAAACACTTAATGGCTTTGGTGTTACTCATGACCAGGATTCTTTATTAGTCATAGCCAATCCGGAAAATTTCCCAATTAAAAAGCATAGCCTTATCCAAGCAATACTTGCTGTAAATGATCTATTCTATATGGCAGAATCAACGATAAAGAGCTTGTTTTTTGAAGATGTTCAAGGCTGGCTCAACAATAACAAAATTGAGTTTAATAAGAAGGTTAAATATACCGGGAAAAGTGGCTATATTCACAATTTTGACTTTGTCATTCCATCTACCGAAAGATTTCCAGCTCGTTTGCTGTCCACAATAAATAAGCCAACAAAAAGTACGGCGGAAAGTATGGTTTTCTCTTGGATTGATACGAAAGAAGCAAGGGGAGATAGTGCTTTAGCTTATGCTGTCCTCAATGACTCTGATGGGATATTTGGCAGTCCCGTTTTGGATGCTTTAAGGAGTTGGGATGTGAAACCGATATTATGGTCCGAACGTGACAGCTTTATCAGTGAGCTGAGGAACTAAGCTATGAACCCAAATAAACTAGCCGAATCAGACATTGAAGAAGCAGCTATTGATTGGCTGGAACAGCTTGGGTACGAGTACGCCCACGGTTCTGAGTTAGATCGACCCAAGAAGGAAGTCGTTTTAAAGGATGACCTGAACGACTTCTTGAAACGGACCTATCCTAGTTTACCTGATATTGCTTTGGCCGATGCGATGATCCAGTTCAGCCAGCCGCTTGGAGCCGAGCTAGACCAAAGAAACCGAGATTTCCACCTCAAGATGACCAAGGGTGTTGATCTGACGTGGGAGGAATCGAACGGTAATGAAGGGCAAGCCCATGTTTACCCCATTGATTATGAGAACATAGAAAGCAACCGCTTCTTGGTGGTGAATCAGTTCTCAATTAAAGGTAAGAACGACAGAAGGCCCGATATGATCCTCTTCATCAACGGTCTTCCTGTAATTGTCTTTGAATTTAAGGATATGTTCAACCCAAATGCCACGGTGGAACATGCATTCAATCAAATCCAGCATTACGTTTTAGATATCCCTCGCCTCTTTGAATTTAACGCAATCACCATCCTTTCTGATGGAGATAAAGCCCTACATGGCATGTACCCTTCCAATATGGAATGGTACGCCCCTTGGAAGTCTATTGATGGTGTGGAAATCGAGGTGGGCGACTTGCAACTGCATACGATGTTACAGGGTTTGTTCCCCAAAGAACGTTTGCTTTCTTACCTCAAGAACTTCATCTTCCACGAAAATGATAATGGCAAGTTGATCAAGAAGGGAGCTAAGTACCACCAGTTCTTTGGTGTGAGTGAAGCAGTGGAACGGACCAAGACGGCGATCAAGCCCAAGGGTGATGGTCGGATTGGTGTGATTTGGCATACCCAAGGTTCGGGGAAGTCGATCTCTATGGCGATATATACGGGCTTACTCAAGAGCTTAAAGGAACTCAACAGCCCAACGATCTTGATTCAGGTAGACCGTAACGACCTCGATCAACAGTTGTTTGATAACTTTGAACTGGCTGGTGACTTGGTAGGCAAGATCGAACGAGCCGACTCCACCGATGATTTAAGGAAGTTACTGGACCGACAAAGTGGGGGGGTGATCTTCTCCACCATCGAGAAATTTCGACTCAAGGGCAACGGTGACAACAAGGAACTGGTACACCCGATCTTAACGGAAAGAGAGAACATCATCGTTATTGCCGACGAAGCCCACAGGACACAATATGGCTTGCTTGATGGTTATGCCCACCATTTAAGAAAGGCTATTCCCAACGCTAGTTTCATTGGCTTCACCGGAACGCCAGTGGATTCTAAGGACTCAGATACTCAAGCTGTCTTTGGGCCGAATATCCATGTTTATGATATGAAACAGGCTGAAGAAGATGGGGCCACTGTAGGGATTGTTTATGAGCCTCGATTTGCCAAGCTTCACCTTGCGAATCATAACATTGATGAAGAAGCCGAGGAGATTGCTGGGCATTTGTCAGAAGATGAAGGGAACCAACTCAAGTGGGCAGCCTTGGCCGATGCTGCGGGGAACCCAGATCGAGTAGCAAAGATCGCCAAGGATTTACTGGCTCATTACACCAATCGAACCGGGATGTTGCCCGGAAAGGCGATGGTCGTTTGTATGAGTAGGGCAAACTGCGTAAAGATGTACGATGCGTTGACCGCCCTTGAAGGAGCACCAGAAATCGCTGTGATCATGACAGGTGATATTTCCAAAGACCCGAAAGAATGGAATGAGCATATTCGTACTAAGGAGCAACGAGAAGCCTTGAAAACACGCTTCAAAAAGCCCGATGATCCGCTGAAGATCGTAATCGTTCGGGATATGTGGCTTACGGGCTTTGATGCCCCCTGTATCCATTCGATGTATGTGGATAAGATCATGCAGGGGCATAACTTAATGCAGGCGATTACTCGTGTGAATCGTGTGTTTAAAGACAAACCGAAGGGCTTGATCGTCGATTATATCGGTATTGGCAATAAACTTAAAGAAGCGACCAAGAAATACACCGGGGGCGGTGGTACGGGCCGACCGACCATTGATTATGAAGAGGTCATCCAGTTGTGCCTTGAGCAAGTTGAGTCTGTGCGTGAGTTAGTGGATAAAGAAGTCGAGTATTCAAATTGGAGTAATCTAAGCTCTGGTGATAGATTGTTATTAATCAAACGAGCTTGTAACCAAGCGGTGAAGACTGATGAAAGTGCCAAGGCATTCATGACAGAAGAAAAGAAGATGAGCGGATTGGTGTCTATTGTTAAACATCGGCCTGAGCTTGACCTCGTCAAGATCGACATTATCTTCTTTCAACATGTAGCCCAATACGTTCGGAAGATCAAAAGTATTGGTTCGCCTGTGCGGAAGGTCAAAAAGGAAATCAAAGAATTGATCCACAGGAGTATTGAGTCTGACGAAATCGTTGATGTATACGCTATGGCAGGGCTAGAGAAACCCGATATTTCCATCTTGGATGACAAGTTTTTGTTTGATGCGAAAGAGCAAAAGGATAGCACAGAGCTGAAAGTTGAGATGATCAGACAAATTATGGACAATGAAATCAAGATCAACCTTACAAAGAACGTCAAGCGATACACGAGCTTGAAAGCCGAACTCGAACGGGTGATCAAAGATTATCACACCAACGCCGAGGACGCTTTTAGTACCATTGCCAACCTGATCAAAACAGCGAAAGAAATGCAGGACGAGGCCAAGCGGCATGAAGAGCTTGGATTAAGTGCCGATGAAGTCGCCTTCTATGACATCCTTCATAGTCACGAAGATGCACTTAAAGAAGAAGGACTGGTAAAGGATATTGTTTCAGCAGTGGTCAAGGCGATCAAAGATAATGCGGAGATCGATTGGTATAGAAAGCCCGATGCAACCTCACGAGTTCGGTTGGCAGTGAAGCGAGAGCTTCGAGGCAAGGTGAACCCTGGAGAGATAGAGAAACTCTTGGCGGAAATTTTGGAGCAGGCGGAAGAAAGTCTGTCCGCCTAGGCTTGGTTAGAGTATAGAGCTGACGTAGGAGAACTTAGGCTTTTAAAGCAAAAAGGGGAGGGTTTCGACTGATGAGTTGATGGTAGCCCCGTGTGGAATCGAACCACAATCTGAGGCTCCGGAAACCTCTGTTCTATCCGTTGAACTACGGAGCCATCAAATGGCTATTGTTTGGCTGAATTGAGATGTAATAGATTTGAGGCCCCTTGTCTAGAGCTGGGTTTACCCTGGGGAGGGCTTGTCTGTTTGTGTTTAGGCAGTCAAACCGGCGGGATTCAACAGATTCACCCTGGGGCTAGACACATTAAGGCCTCCCGGCTATTGTGTTTACTTCAAAAGAAGATCAACTCAAGGAATCCATGACCATTGCACTGACCGGCAAACAAGCTCGACATCTCCGAGGCTTGGGCCACTCTCTCAAACCTTTGTTACAACTAGGTAAATCTGGGGTAAGCCCGGAGTTTTTACAAAAGGTAGGAGAGCATTTGGAGCGACACGAGCTCATCAAAATTAAAATGCTTCAAAACTGTACCCTTGACCTCGCTCAGGTTGGGGTTGAGATTGCAGAAAATTTAAATTGCGGGGTTGCCCAGAAGATCGGCAAAACACTTCTACTGTATCGCCCTCGACAAAAAGACCCTGTGATCGTTTTGCCATCCGCCAATTAAATCGGTCAAAATCAGCGACATTTCTGTTTCATTACTCTGAACAATTCGTCATCATCGTCGATATTTTTTGATTTGTACTCAAGTAAATGGCCGCTGAAACCGATAGGAAGGTTGAGGAACCGTGCCGAAGGAGCTTTTTTTAAAAAAATCCTAGGTTCGGTGAGGTCTTTGCAGTTGCCTATACATTGCGAGGCATTCAAAAAGCTGGTATATTATAGGGCGTATAGGGGCCAACCTTCCATGTAGGGAACCGAGATGAACCGAAGACGACAGTTGATTTATTTGATTGGGGCTACAGCTATGGCTTTTGGGCTAGTGAGCTGCCAAAAAACCGAAGAAAGCTCGGTGATGATGCAAGGTGGTGGACCGGCGACACTTCAATCCATCAGCCCTGCTGATGGGACCGCTTCGGTCTCAGTAGACACTTCGATTCAACTGACCTTCAGTCGTACCATGGACCCCAAAAGTCTCACCACTTCCAAAGGCGCTGATCTGTGTGGTGGTGCGGTTGCTTTGTCATCCGACGGGTTTGTGAACTGTGTGGCGATGACCGGTTCGGTGGACCCTAGTTCTGATAAAGTCTTTAATTTTAAACCCAATGCTTCCCTGGCCAACGGCGCAACCTACAAGGTTCGGCTTACTGTGGATGCGCTCAGCAGTAGCCACCATGCGATGGCTCAAACTTGGACCTCGAATCAAGGGTTTATCACCCTTTCGGCTACAGGGACGACCGCTACGACAACACCTAGTGCTGCGCTTAGCGTGACCTCAGTTTTTCCCGCCTCAGGAGCGATGGACCTTGGCCGAAACTTGAGCGCTTCGGTAACCTTTAGTCAGACCATTGATACGACGACGATTATTAATCAGGCGACTGACGGCGTTTGCACCGGGACGTTCCAAATCAGTGCGGATAACTTCGCAAACTGCGTGGCGACCAATGCCTACACCTCGACCGACTTTACCACCTTTAACATCACGCCGGTGAATGGGCCGAGTAACTACGACAAAGTGAAGTTTAGAGTGAAGGCTGGGGTGACATCGACTTCTGGAAATGCCTTGGCTGCAGATTGGTCCTTGGCTGCAGATTGGACGATTGTTGGTTGGAAAGGCCGAGATGGCGGGTTAGCAAACGGGCTTAATTACGATTCGACACAAAACGCATCCTCTCCTGTGATTTATCCTGCGATGACCAAGCTCTTTGCGAGTTGGTCGGAGCCTGTTGCTGGGGTGAGCAAGATTCGGGTTCGGTCCTTTGATTATTCCACCAAAACCTGGACCTGGGCAGATGGGAACACGGCCAGCGGGATCAATCAGAATGGCGCCAATAATGCGGTGACCCCGAACTTGGTCGAGTTTAACGGAAATTTATACGCTACGTGGGCTGAACATAACGGGACGATGAACCAAATCCGGGTGAAGCGGTATAACGGAGCGGTCTGGGATTCGATTGACGGTAATAATAGCTTTGGGATTAACGTGAGTTCCACAGAGAACGCCAATAACCCCAAATTGGTGGTTCATTCCAATCAGCTGTATGTGATTTGGTCAGAAATGGACACGACCAACTTTAAGTATCATGTCAAGCTGGCGATGTGGAACGGGACGGTGACGAACACTCCGGTGATGCCCCCCTGGACGACGTACGCAAGTTTTAATTATGCGCCCACTAAGAACGCAGTGAACCCGGTGGCGGCAAGCTCGGGAACCAAGTTGTATTTTGCTTGGGCGGAGGAAAATGGCTCCCTGGTTTATCAAACAAGGTTTGCTGAATGGGACGGTACCTCTTCTCGGATCTTTCGAGACGGTAACTCGGTTAATGGTTTAAATAGTAACACAGCCTTACATGCCCGATACCCAAAGTTAGCAGCGTCCCCTCAAGATACCTTTATCACCTGGCGAGAGTCTGACACCCTTGGGCAAATACGGCTTTCACGGTTTGACCCTTTGACCTTAACTGCCAGTATCATTGACGGCGGCGGGACGACAGGGATAAACTACAATACCACCCAGTTTGCTAGTGACGTGTCGGTTGGATTCCGGTTGAATAAACTGCTCTTCACTTGGCATGAAACCAACGGGACTTACAACCAGATTCGTAGTGCAACCATGTCTGAGTTCGGGCGTCAACATGCCGATGGCGGAGGCCCCAACGGGATTAATACGGACCCTACTCGGGATGCGACTTCCTCTAACTTGACGGTCTACGGTGACATTGCGTACGCCACCTGGGTAGAAACGAATTACAGCGCTGTGAACTTGATTCATGTCGCTGCTTTGCAATAGCGGTTTTACTTTATACTTTTCATCGGGGGCTAGCGGTTCGGCAGGCCCCTTGTGAAAACCCCTCCTTAGCGATTTCCCGGCTAGTTTAATCCTTTTTTCGTCCTGCGAGCCGTTCTCTTGGGTTGCAGTCTTTGGAGTACAGGAAAAATTTATTTGATGTTTCTAAGCTGTTCACTGCGCTCTTTCCTGGGTGCAGAACTATAGACCTCGTGCGCTGGGCGTTCCATGCTGTTTTCTTGATTCAGAGGCTATGAGAGGCGCCTTATACCCAAGGTTCGCAGAGGGAAAAGGGCGTTTGGGTGCAGAAAGCTGTTTTTAGAGCAAAAAAAAAGCCCGCTTTGGCCAAACCAAAGCGGGCTTTTTGTCGTTTAAGAGGACCGTTTATTCGTCTTCTTTCAACTTCTCGGCTCGGGCCTTGATGACATCTTCTTGAATGTTCTTAGGAACCGAAGCGTAAGAATCGAACTCCATGGAGAAGGTCGCTTTACCTTGGGTTGCAGAACGAAGAGATGTAGAGTAACCGAACATTTCCGAAAGCGGAACAGTCGCCGTGATGACAGTCATGTCGTCTCGTACTTCCGAACCACCGATGATCCCCCGTCGAGAAGAAAGGTCACCGATGACACCACCTTGGAATTCCGCTGGGGTTTCAACCTCAACACCCATCATTGGCTCAAGTAACACCGCGCCCGCAGCACGAACCGCTTGCTTCATCGCCTGACGAGAACACAGTCGAAACGCCATGTCTGACGAATCCACATCGTGGTACTTACCGTCGACTAACTCAACCTGAACTCCAACCATAGGGAATGCCGCTAAAGGGCCTTCGATCATGATATCCTTGAAGCCAGCTTGACAAGCACTGATATACTCAGTCGGGATAGATCCGCCTTTAATCTTATTGATAAACTCAAAGTCTTCCGCGCCTTCCACAGTCATGTCGATAGGCTCAATTTTACCCATCACACAAGCGTACTGACCAGAACCACCTGTTTGCTTTTTGTGGGTGTAGTCAAATTCAGCGGATTTGGTGATCGCTTCACGGTAGTTCACCTGAGGTGCACCGACAGAGATAGGTACGTTGTATTCACGCTCCATCCGCTCGATGTAAATTTCAAGATGTAACTCGCCCATCCCCTTGATGATGGTTTCACCAGACTCTTCGTCGGTGCCCACTCGGAAGGTCGGGTCTTCTTTCATGAATCGAGATAACGCTTTTGACATCCGGTCAACAGCGCTTGAATCGGTACACTTAATCGCCAAGCTGATCACGGGATCAGCGATGAACATTGATTCCAAAACAACTTTGAGCTTGTCGTCGCAGAAGGTGTCACCTGAAGCACATTCAACGCCAACCAAAGAGACGATGTCTCCAGAGGTTGCAGAGTCGATGTTCTCTCGGTCGTTTGAGTGCATCCGTACAATCCGGCCGACTCGCAGCTTTTTGCCGGTTCGGATGTTGTACACCGTGGAGCCTTTTTCCAGGGTTCCCTGGTAGATCCGTACGTAGGTCAACTGTCCAAATTGTTCTTCCGTAATTTTGAAGGCCATCAACACCAAAGGTGCCTTTGGATCGGGGCTGATTGCGATTTCTTCCCCTGTCTCAACAACAGTCGCCTTTGTAGGACGAGCTTGGATCGGAGAAGGTAGGTAGCGGATGACCGCGTCCAATAGGGGTTGAACAGCTTTATTCTTAAAGGCAGAACCCATGTAAACAGGGGTGAACTGAAGGCTGTTGATGCCTTCCCAGATCGCTTTGTGGAGCATTTCTTCTGGAATGTCCTTGCCTTCCATTAAGTCTTCCATCAGCTGGTCGTCGAACATGGAAACTGCTTCAAGCATTTCCATGCGCTTCTCTTCAGCCATTTCTTGCATGTCTTCTGGGATGTCTTTGACGATGATATCGTCACCACGATCTCCTTCGTTGTAAAAGGCCTTCATGGTGACTAAGTCAACAACGCCGCAAAACTCTTCTTCTGCACCGATAGGCAATTGCATAGCAACTGCGTTGTGACCCAGCTTTTCCTTAAGGTCTTTGATGCCTTTCCAGGGATCGGCACCCATTCGGTCCATTTTGTTGATGAAACACAAGCGAGGTACGCTGTATCGCTTCATCTGTCGGTCAACGGTGATTGACTGAGACTGAACCCCAGCAACCGCACATAAAACCATGATCGCGCCATCTAGAACTCGAAGGCTTCGCTCAACTTCTACAGTGAAGTCAACGTGTCCCGGTGTATCGATGATGTTGATGGTCTTTTCCTTCCAGTATACCGTGGTGGCAGCGGAAGTGATGGTGATGCCTTTTTCTTTTTCCAATTCCATGTGGTCCATGGTGGCTCCTGAGCCACCGCCTCTGACTTCTTCAATTTTATGGATCTTTCCTGCATAATAAAGAATCCGTTCAGTCAAAGTGGTCTTTCCACTGTCAATATGGGCAGAAATCCCGATATTGCGCATTGTATCGATAGGTATCATCGTTGGTTATCCCTGGATGGAATTGGGGTGTATGGCTATTTATAAGCGTTTCCTAATCTAACTACGCTAAAATTACCAGTGAACTTTGTCTATGGTTTTTTGCTATTAAGGCAGGAATTCAGGTGTGACCACGTGATCTAGTTTGCCAATGGCAACCATTTCCTCTTGAAACCGCCGGAACCCTGTGAGGTAGTCGGTGCCTAGTTCATAGTGGAGGTTCTTTAAATAGGAAAGGCAAGATTCCGGGTCCGGGAAGGCAGTCCCATATTTTTCTCGTGCCATTTTTTCTAGCAATTCATTAGAAATTTCTCGACTTTTGAGCAGGTCTTGGGCAAGTAGGCTGACTTCTTCAGGGTGAGCTAAGGCGATCTCCCGGCGGACGACCCACAGGGCAAAAACAAAGGGAAGGCCAGTCTTCTCTTTCCACCAAGCGCCAAGGTCATATACATGGGCGTCACTTTTTTGGTAAAACCGGCGAATTGCCTTGTCGGCAATCAATAGAGTTGCTTGATGGGCTTCGTTGGCGTCGGTGACAAAACGGACCGATCGGTCTTTTAATAGGTACTGGATTAAATGAACTGAAGTTAGGGAATGGGAGGTTAACAAGACGGTTTTGCCATCAATCTGCTCGAGAGGTTGATCACAAAAGAGGTAAATTGAGTGGACCGGACCATCAGAACCGACTGACAAATCGGGGAGCACATAATAGAGCTCTGGCCTCAAGGCATATTCAAAAGAAGAAACCGCCGAAAGATCGATTTGTCCCTGGTTGAGTTTGCGGTTCAGCTCTGTTACAGTGCCAAACACAGCCTCGAAGGGCCTTGGCCCGGGGTTCGATAGCAGTTTGTAATAGACCGGTAAGACGTTTAAAACGTCGATTACCCCTAACTTAAGCATAGTGGGACTCCCCTAAACATTTGAATTAAGGATTAACCATGAATCCCTTGGTTGACAAGCGTAAACTCTCTTTACTAATCACAGGGGACGAAGTCCTCTATGGTGATATCACCGACACCAATTCCTCGCTGATTAGTAAGGCCTTCGAGGAGTTTGGCTTTCGGGCGTTAAAAAAACGGGTGGTTGGTGATGATCTAGGAAGCTTGGTGGAGGAGCTTCGAGAGCTTTCTGCGCTTTCAGATATCTTAGTGATTAACGGTGGGCTCGGCTCAACGGTCGATGATAAAACAAACGAAGCGATTGCCCAGGCCTTCGGGTGGGAACTAGCGGCTCATCCTAAAGCCCTCGCCCATCTCGAGAGACGAGGGATCGAGGCCGTTGAAGAAGGATCTCCTTGGTATAAACAATGTATGCTGCCTCAAGGGGCGTTGACCTTCGAAAACCCGGCTGGCAGTGCTCTGGGTTATAGTGTAAAAACCCCTCAAGGGTTTGTGATTGCCACCCCGGGGCCACCACATGAACTCTCTGCAATGTTAGAAAAGGCAATTTTGCCTTGGGCGAGAGAAAACTACCCTGAAAATTCCCTGGGCCAACTTTGCCGGTTCATGGTCTTTGGGGTCGGTGAATCGCAAATTGAGGACATGATCCTCACTCACTTTGAGGCCCATGAGACCGTTCCCTTTCAAAAATTAAAACTAGGGTTTCGGGCAGTGGCCCCTTTCACGGAAGTGAAGCTCTGGGGGGAACCTGAGGAAAAACAATTATTAAAACAGACTGAACTTGAGATGTTAGACCTCTTAGGGGACGCTTGCTTCAGCCGCAATCAGGAAATGCCGTTGTTGGTCAGTGAGTTGTTGAGGCAGCGCTCCAGCACCTTGAGCTTAGCCGAATCTTGTACTGGAGGTCTGCTCGCTAGTATGGTCACAGCTTTGCCTGGGGCCTCTGAAATTTTATTGGCGGCAGTGGTGTCTTATGCTTACAAGGCAAAGGAACAGTTTTTGGGGGTCGATCACCAACGACTGGTGGAGAAAGGAGCGGTGAGTCAGGCAGTGGCCGAAGAGATGTTTGATGGGATCCTCTCCCGTTCCCAATCTGATTACGCGATTTCTATTACCGGCATCGCCGGACCCACCGGTGGGCTACCGAACAAGCCGGTAGGCACTGTGTTTATCACTGTCGGTGATGCGAACAGACGGCATACCCGGCGGTTGGTCGTCGCCAAAGAACGGACCGGGTTTCAGCGCCATGTCGCCCTCACGGCGCTAGACCTGTTGCGTCGTTTCCTGTTGGGCCTTGATTTAGAGGCTCCTTATTACTTTGATGACCTCTCGAAGAACCGAAGTTAAGGTGAGGGTTGACAAGAAAAGAAAAACGCTGATATTGCTTGGAGATAAACCAAAGCTGTAAAAACTTTTTTTGACCGAAGGAAGGTTAAGGTTACATGGAAATTAAAGTTATCAACAATCAAGTAGAACGCTCAATGCGTGAGTTAAAGCGTCTCTTGATCCGAGAAGGATTATTCAAAGAACTTAAAAAACGTCGATTCCACGCCAAGCCAAGCGTCAAGCGCAAGGTGAAGCGAGAGGAAGCTGAAAAGACTCGACATAAAGATCGAAAACGAGCAGCAGCTCGCGCAAGGAACTTCCTTTAGTCTTTAGTTTCTAGTTTGAACAGAGCAGGAAACCCTGCTCTCGTTCATTGATCCAATCCAATTCTGATTGAGTCCACTGTTTCTGCGTGATAAGTGCAGAAAACTGTCGGGCAAAGGCCGATGTGATCTTTTCGCATAGCGCTGCGGTGTCTACCTCCGCCCCCTTGATCTCTTCTAGTCCGATCATATCTTCTGCCCATATTTTCGGGTCTTGTTCTGGCCAAATCCCTTGGCACAATCCCAAATCGTAATTATACAATATCGATCCGTGTTGTAACAGTCGCCCGGATTTCCGGCGTTGTGCCGACCCTACCAGTTTTCTAGAGTCGATTTTGACTTCATGCCCTTGGGCAACCGAAAAACAAACGCTGGTTGCCGGTTTGAATTTGCCGCCGTCTGCGCTTTGAGCCCCAAAGCCTAGCTGGTTGAGCCCCTCTAAAATCGGTTGACGAACCTGTTGGTAACTCTCCAAAATAGACCGTGGCATGGGCGGACAAGAGGCGGCGAAACTATAGGTCAGTTCTTGATGGTGTAAAACCGCCTGGCCTCCTGTCGCACGGCGGACCACGTCAATCTGGTTGTTCTGGCAAAACTCGAGGTCCATCTCCCCTTCGGTAGGTTGAAACCGGCCCAAGGACAAGGTGGGCTTTGACCACTGGTACAGACGCAGATAATTCCCTGGATGTTCTAACATCCATTGATCCACGGCCATCAGCCGAGGGCCCTTTGAAATTTCAAAAGGGATCAACTGGATTTGATCTAAACGAGAACTCATGGTCGATGTAACCTATAAAAGAAAACCAAAATGGCTGACCGTCCCTTTGCCGAAGGGAGAAGAGTTTCGCCAAATTCAACAGATCACCGCAAACCGAGGTTTGCCGACGGTCTGCGAAGAAGCGAAGTGCCCCAATCTGGGGGAATGCTGGTCCTCGGGGACAGCGACCTTTATGCTGCTCGGTGAAACCTGCACCCGAGCCTGTCGGTTCTGTTCAGTGCAAACCCAAGCGAGACCGGCGCCACCAGACCCTGAAGAACCCCAAAAGATAGCTTTGTCTGCCAAAGAAATGGGGCTCAAGTATTTAGTCCTCACGACGGTGAACCGGGATGAACTCCCAGATCAAGGGGTGGGGCATATGCTTAACGTATTAGAGCAGGTGAAAAGGCTCAACCCCCAATTAAAGATTGAGTTACTAATGCCAGATTTTTGTGGGGATTTTGGTTTGGTCGATCGACTTTTGGACTCCCCTGCGTTGGTTTTAGGTCATAACCTAGAAACCGTTTCCCGGTTGAGCTCCAAGGTGAGAGACCCCATGGCGGGATACCAACAATCCCTAGACATCCTTCGTTACATCAAGGACAAACGGCCTGAACAAGCGACCAAATCATCGTTACTGGTGGGCCTAGGAGAAACGGTTGAGGAACTGTTCGAAGCGATGGCAGACTTGCGAACTGCCAAGGTAGATTTTTTAACGGTGGGCCAATATCTACAGCCGACCAAGTCCAAACTGGCGGTTGAAGAATATGTTCACCCTGATGTGTTCAAAAAGATTGAGTTGGCAGGTAAAAAAATGGGGTTTCAGTACGTCGCTGCGGGCCCGCTAGTTCGGAGTAGTTATAAAGCCTTTGAATTTTATATGAGCCGGGTATGAGCGGAATTGGGTCTTGGTTTTGTTCCGGTCGCTGGTGTTTGGGCTGTAACGAATACATTCTTTCAGAGGTCCCGCTCCCTGCGCCTAGCCTTTGCCCAGAGTGCCATGACAAACTACCTTGGTTTAAACGAGAACTTTGTTTTTTTTGTGGCCACCATCACAACCATGGGGACTGTGACCAGTCTTTGAGTCGCAAAATCGAAGAATACCGAGCCATTTTTTATTACCAAGAACCGGTGAATCAATGGATTTCGAGCCTGAAATATTCCCGAAACTTGCTCAAAGGGCGGACTTTAAAGGAGTTGGTGACTCAGTGGTTTGTCGAAAACGCCCTCTGGATTGAGGATTTTGATGTCTTGGTTCCGGTGCCGTTACATTCGGGGCGCCTTTGGAACAGAGGGTTCAACCAAACCAGTTACCTGATTCGGGATCAACAAATGATCGAGGTCAATGAAAAACTGGTGCGTAAGGTGAAACGGACAAAACACCAAGCTGCTTTGTCGGGAAAACATCGGTTTAGTAACCTGAAACGTAGTTTTCAGGCCGACCCTTCGGTTAAGGGCCTGGATATTCTCTTGTTTGATGATGTCTGTACCACCGGACAGACCTTGGACCAGATGGCGGTGAGCTTGAAGAAGGCGGGAGCAGGGCGGATCAGTGCGGTGAGTGTCGCTCGGACCCAGTCTCCTTGGGGTTGATTAGCCCTGATAATAGCCAAGGTCGATGGGTTTGTAGAAGAAATGTAGAATTTCTTGGTAACTGTATCCCTGATCCCCCATTTCCTTGGCGGCCCATTGGCATAACCCGACGCCATGGCCGCTACCTTGCCCGCTGATGAGTACTCCTCGGTCCGTTTCAGTGATCTCGAACATCAAGCTTTTGATCTTGGTGTACCCGACCACTCGCCGAAATTCGTTTGCCCGGACAGACTGTTGTTTACGGCCCAGAAAATTGATTTTATGAGCTCGACCTGAGTTGGTCCGTTGGCTGACTTCTAAGCCTTGAAGTCGTTGACGTCGTAGCCCCAGTTTTCGAGCAATCCCCTCGAGTTGTCTGCGATCAAGCCTCACTTCCCATTCATATTTAGGGTCTTCGGTTCCAAAAGGGACCTCAGTGACTTGGTAATAGGGAAAGGAATATGACCAAACCATCCCGGGGTCTTCGGTCATCCCCCCACAGTTGGCGTGATAAAATGTTTTTGCCAATCGCCCCTGGTAACTCACCACGACTCCCCGGGTGCCTTCAATCGCAAAACGGGCCCTTGGGCCAGAAACCTCAAGTCCAAGGTAGACTTGGTCGCCGGTACTCGCTCGCAGGTGCCAAAGGGAACGTTTACGCTCAAAACGGCGGTAAAGGGCGTAGGTCCGAGCAATCACCGCCTGGGCCTTGACGGCGGCCATGGGCCAAGTGGTTTTTATCTCTGCACCTAAAACCCCTTCTAAATAACTCTCGGTCCGGATGTGGTTAATCAGGTAGACCCCTTTCTTGTGGGGAACAATCTCTAAGGTGCCAGCGTATTTATGGGCTTTGTGTCCTGCTCGGCGGATCCAAAGGGTGCTTTTTGAGCGAATCACAACGGATTTGCCTTTATACCGAATACGCCCAAACTTCGCACCCCCGCCTCGGTATGGGGTGATTGTCACCTTCTTTTTCCCTCTCAGTTCTGCAATTTGGCGGACTTGGAACCCTGAGGCGCTGCTGATCGTAAAGGGGGCGTTGGTGTCGAAAAGGAGGACTTTGAGCTCAGGGTCTTCATACTGCGCAAACAGCGAACCAGGGGCAAAGCAAAAAAGTAAAACAATGAGGATTTTATTCATCTAATTCCGGTAGAGTAAGCAGCGATACAATTCCATAATCGTACCAAATCAGGCCCGGCTGCGTACCCTGACAAAACCTTTTCTTCCTTCGGCGATCTTTTGATTCGCGAGATTGACTTGCCAGCCTCCTTTACCTTGGACGATGAGCCCAAGAATGTCTTCAATCTGCCTGTGGTTGATCTCGCTACAGCCATGAAATAGCAGAAACTGATGGATTTTCTCCTGCGCAAACAACCGGGGGAGAGTGGCGCAACTTTGAAAAGAGAGGCTTTCTTGCTCCCAATCGCCTGGAGGGGAAGATTGGTGGAAAATATTCCGTAAATCCTCAGATTCGGTGGCCAGTTTGGCGAGTTTTGGGTTAATCGGCGTCCCGGCGAGTTCACTCATCAAGGGGATGAGTTGGTTGCGGATGCGGTTGCGCAAATAGCCGTCTTCTTGATTGCTAGAATCCTCCACCCAAGGTTGTTTGATTCTGTTGAGGTAGTCGGTCAACTGGGCTTTTGTGAGCCCTAGCAGGGGGCGAAACCAAGGGGTTTCGAGCGGTTGCATGCCGGAAAGCCCGAAGAGAGAGGTGCCTCGTAGAACCCTCCATAATAGAGTTTCGCTCACGTCGTCTTGGTGGTGCCCTAAGGCGATTCGTTGTCCACCTAATTGTTGGGCGAGGTCACTTAATGTTGACCGGCGCCACTGGCGGGCTGCTTGTTGAAGTCCCTTCTTAGGCAGCGGGCTTGGCGGGGAAAAACATTGGATTGGGAGATCAAGTTTGTGGGCCAGTTGCTCGCAAAAGAGCTGGTCTTGATTTGAGGCTTCTCGAATTTGGTGATTAAAGTGGACCAGAGTGAGATCAAGCTCAAGGTTTGTTTTCCACTCCGAGAGAAGGCAAGTAAGGGCTGTTGAATCAGCACCGCCGCTGAGGGAAACCAGGATTCGCTGTTTCGCAGAAACCCACCGGTTTTGTAGCGCCTCGCTGTACAGGCGGTACGCTAAGGGGTCCATTTACTGGGGAGGGGAAATCAAGAGATTATCGATCAACCGAACCGGGCCGACAAATACAGCAAGGCTCACCAGGGTTTCTCCTTGAACAATGTCGATTTCCTCTAACAAGTGGGGGTCAGCAAAGGAAATGTAATCCACCGCTGTACTCGGTTCCTCTTCGATCATCTGGTTCATGTGTTCTTTCATTTGAACCACGTCTCGGTTACCTGTCAAAATCTGTTGTTCCGCCCAACACAAGCTTTGGTATAAAGATAAAGCTTCGGCCCTTTGGGGCTCAGAAAGCCTCGTATTGCGGCTGCTTAGCGCCAACCCATCGGCCGAACGGGCGGTAGGGCAACCGACAATTCTCACCTGGTACTTCAGGTCCTTCACCATTTTTTGGATCACTGCCAGTTGCTGTGCATCCTTCTGCCCGAAATATGCGTTGTGGGGGCGCAGTAAATTGAACAGTAGGGAGACGACGGTCGTGACGCCGTCAAAATGACCGGGTCGAGAGGCACCTTCAAGCGCACGAGTGACCCCGCCTAAGGACACCTTAGCATCGAAATCACTAGGGTAAACTTGATCCGGCTCTGGGCAGAATACTAAGTCGCACCCCGCCTCCTCAAGTAATGACAAGTCTTCCTGAAGCGTTTTTGGGTATTTCTCCAAGTCTTCGGTGTTGTTGAACTGTTTCGGGTTCACGAAGATGGTGGTGGCGACTTGGTCATTTTCAGCTCTCGCCTGGGCAACGAGGGAGAGGTGGCCGGCGTGCAGGCAACCCATGGTGGGAACCAGCCCCAGAGTTTCTCCTTGCAAGGTTTCTAGATGTTTTATTAAATCAACAGTGTATCTGAAAACGTGCATCTTGCCGAGGTCCGTTGTGTTTGTTAGTTTAAGGAAACGTGTCTTTATCCCTCTATCAGCCTAGCGACTTCGATGCAACCAACCAACGGCCTTTTATTGATTAACCTAGGTAGTCCTTCTGCGCCGACTGAGGCAGCAGTTCGTAGCTACTTAAAAGAATTTCTGTCCGACCCTCGGGTCATGGACATCCCTTTTCTTGTTCGGCAAATGGTGCTGCGGCTATTCATTTTGCCCAAACGGCCTCAAAAAGTTGCCCCTAAATATAAAGAAATTTGGGGAGAAACGGGCGCACCCTTGATTGAGTTTTCCTCGACTATCACCTCTAAGGTTCAACGGATTTTGGGCCCTGATTGGAAAGTGGACTTGGCGATGAGGTACGGGGAACCTGACTTAGAAGCTTCCTTAGAGTCCTTCCGAAGGGCTAAAGTGCAAAAATTGGTGATATTGCCTCTCTTTCCTCAGTACGCATCGGCGACTTCAGGTTCGGTGATTGAGAAAGTGTTTCAGGTGATCCAGTCTTGGATGACGATCCCCTCGGTCACTGTCATCAACCAATTTTATGACCACCCGGCGTTGATTCAAGGCTTTGTCGATCGGGCACGGTCGGTGATCAATGAAAAAACAGACCACCTACTGTTCAGCTTCCATGGGTTACCTGTTCGCCACCTCACCCAATCGGATTCGGCTGGAACCTGCTTACAAACCGACTCTTGCTGTGCGCAGCCTCAAGCGGCAAAATCGGGTTGTTATAAAGCTCAGTGTTTTGCTACCGCTCAAGCGATCGTGGATTTGGAACCGGCCAAGCTTCCTTGGAGTGTTGCCTTTCAATCTCGGCTAGGGAAGGACGAGTGGATTGGCCCCAACTTGCTTGATGAACTCAAAAAGTTGGTGGATTCTGGGGTGAAAAATGTAGTGGTTTATTGCCCGAGTTTCGTAGCGGACTGCTTGGAAACCCTCGAAGAAATCGAGATTGCGGCGAGAGAAACCTTCAGTGAATTCGGTGGAGAAACCCTGAGTTTGGTGCCCTCCTTAAACGACAATGATGATTGGGCAAAGGGGATCACTCAAATTATTCAGAGCTAGCTTGATCTTGGTCATCTCGCAGTAATTCAGAGAGTTTTCTTAAATGAGACTGGCCCAGTGCGGTGAAATTTTGTGCCTTGGTTTGGTCTTTGCGGATCAGCGTGTGCACTCCATTGGTCGCCACATTGAGCATCCGTGTTTGTTCGGCGAGCGGGAATAACTTAGCGGTGCAAATCGTTACATTAGCTAGGTTTAGGAAAGGGTCAGCCTCGAAGGCTTGATTCACCGGGGCCCCTTCCATCAACTGCATCGCCTCGAAGTTGGTTTGGAAGAGTAGCTGGCCAATTTCACGCATGTTGGGCTCTGATTTATCGATCTGTGCTATTTTGAGTTCCATGAAGCTTTGCACCGAGATGATAGAAGTCCGCCGCAGGGACAACTCTGCGGTAGAGGGGGGCAGGACTTCAATGATTTTGTTTGTTAACGGATTGAGGATCGGGATGCGGGCGAAGGCAATCGCTAGCCCATAAGCAAAAGACATCATGTCTTTCGCATTGAACGAGCCCATTCCTTCTTTGGGTTTTTCCGCCTTCAGTGCTTCGGCCGCTTTGATTAGCCGAGCGAAACTAAACTGGTAGTTTGTCGCGTTGACCAAAGTCCGTTTTTTGAGGTGCGACAAAACTTCAAGAGCCCGCTCGGCTTCTTCGTCGAGTATCCAGATGAAGGACTCGGCGTATTCGAGTTTTACTTTTTGAAGCGAGCCTTTCTCCCCTCGGAGCTCTTTGGAGAGTTTGTCAAAGGTCCGTTTGTATCGCTCTAACATCAACCGGTACAAACGTAAGAAGTTTTCTCCGTTGTAGAGGCTCATTCCATCGGAGATCAAGGCGGTGGCAGCGTCTTTGGTTGCGAGTTTTAAGGCGCTTAACATCCCCTCGGGGTTCGAGGAGTTCACATTGATCCCGTAGATGCAAATGGCGGAGAGCATCAATAAGGTGGGGTTGTTGGGGAAATCTTTAAGTAATTTTTGGATTAAAGTTAGCGTGTTCCCTGGCGACTGGGCCGCTTTGCGCCGTAGCTCAAGTAGGTCGTCTGCGGTGAGTTTTTTGCGGAACTGGTCAAAGAGCCTGCCTGTGAAGAGGCCCCCGTCTTTTGGGGAAGCGATTTTCCAGAAATCATCTTTTGCTGCTATGGGGATAGAGAGCGATTCCTCGAGACGCTTTCCAATAAGCCCTTCACCGAAAACCGGTGTTTCCATAGATCCCCTTCAATTTTATAACAGATATATTAGCCATGCAAACTCCACTGCCTGCTGGACAGACCCTGGAACATACCCCATAGTTAAAGGGCAAGATCGCTCAACAAATCTAACCTATTCGGCTTCGCTGAATTGATCAAGAAAATCTTCTTTTGTGATTTTTATTCGGCTAAAAAGGCATCATGAACCAAGGGATTCGAATTTTTGTTTCTGGAAAAGTCCAAGGGGTGAGCTTTCGAGCGGAATGCCAGAAAGAAGCCCAACGGCTTGGCCTGTTTGGAACGGTGAAAAACCTAACCGAAGGCCGGGTTGAAGTCTATGCAGTTGGGCCCATTGCTCAGCTGAAGGAATTAGAAACATGGTGCCACCAGGGAAGTTTGCACTCGAGCGTTTCTCAGGTGGACACAAGACCAGATCAAGTTCAAACCGATTTGACGGGCTTTCACATCTCATATTAGACCGATGAAAAACATCCAAATTTCTTTGCCTCGGCACAGCTATCAGTACCAAGTTCAAATTGGTTCGAACATCCTCAAGCAAGGGCTCAAGGAATTGCTCGCTCATCAAGATGAGCGCAAAGTGTTTATTGTAACCAATGATTTGGTTGACGGGCTGTACCCTAGCTTAATTGAAGATTCTCTTCCGCAAGGTGTTGAGTCCGTCAAGTTAGTGGTCCCCGATGGGGAGCAATATAAAAACCTTGAGACCTATTCCAAGGTCCTCGATTTTTTGATTCACCAAGGGGCGAATCGAAAGAGCGTGATGATCGCCTTTGGGGGCGGAGTGATTGGGGATATGACAGGCTTTGCTGCGGCGAGCTATATGCGAGGAATCCCTTACATCCAAATCCCTTCGACTCTTCTGTCTCAGGTAGACAGCAGCATTGGAGGGAAAACGGCGGTGAATCATCTCCAGGGGAAGAATGTGATTGGAGCCTTCAAACAACCGCTGGGTACCTTGATTGATGTTGATTTGCTGTCGACTCTTCCTAAACGTGAATTTGTCGCTGGTTATGGCGAATTGATCAAACACGGGTTCATCTCTGACGCCTATCTTTATCAAACCCTAAAGCGCAACCCGATTGAGCCTTTACGGACAAATAAAGACCTGTTGATCGAAGTGATTTCAAGGAGCTGTCAGGTGAAGGCGAGTGTCGTCGAACAAGACGAGCGAGAAGCCTTCCAGCGGGCACTGCTTAACTTCGGGCACACCATCGGTCACATGATTGAAACCTTCACCGAATACAAAGCCTATCTTCATGGTGAAGCGATCCTAGCGGGGATGGATTTTGCGGCTTTTTGGTCTCTGGAACAGGGGTTATTAAACGAAACAGATTTTCAGGCGGTTCACCAGCACCTGATGGATACAGAGGTGGTGATCAAACTTGATCCGGTTGACCAGGACACCTTTGTTTCTTTGGTTGGTCATGACAAAAAAAGCTCCGCTCAAGGGGTTAGTTTTGTGGCCATCCATTCGATTGGCCGGGCCAGTATTGTGGAAAAAGTCCCGATTTTAGGGCTTTGGAAAACGTTCGAAAAGTATTTATCCATCGACAACGCCTTGATTCAAATTAAAGGTTAAAGTGAGCCGGTTCGTTTGGGGGCTGTTGTTTTTTTTGGCTGGCTGTAGTGGCCCGCAGATGAAACTAGAACTTGAACGGACCCCTAAGGCCTTTGCTGCGCCGGCTTCGGCTGAGCGTCTTGAGATTCAAGGTGTCAGCATTCTGCGACTCGACCCCTCCCCTGATTCAGCCGAACATTGGAACAAACTTTGGAGGCAGGGGCTCACCGAGCGATTGTCACAGTTCTATTGGGTCGGGGAGCCAAGTGATGAAGATTATTGGGTTGTTGACCAGCTCTTTTTTCGGCAGTTAACCGCCTTCTATCTTTGGTTCGATCAACCGGTCAACAAAGCGCTGCTTGATCAGTCCCTTTGTCCCTCGTTAAACCCAAAGGAATTGTTATGGTTGACCCAAAGGTGGCAAGAAGAAATCTCTACATTAAGGTTGGACATGCTGCTCACCACCTACCTTGAGCAAACCCTCATTGGGGGGGCTTCCCCCGTTTACTCTGCTAGAGTAGAAACGGACCCAAGGACAACTGCTATTCAACCCAGTGTTCTTGCCTTGAAGGGTGAGAAGTTCTCTGGTAAAACAACCCTAGTTCAAGGGCAAGGACTCTGGATTTGTCGAAAAACCGAGGTGAATTGATGAGCATAATATCTGACTACCCCCAGTTTGATCCTTCTTTTAGCCACCGCTTTGCGGTGCTCTATCGTGATCCTAGTAAACAACATTTGATCAAGCAGACCCAGATCGCCCAACAAACTGAGGCTGCTCGTAAGCTTGCTAGTAATGTTGCCCGCCAGCATACGAAACCCCCGGTTTTGGCTCCTAACCATCTTCAGCTCGAGTCCAACGAACTCATCCAAGTCTTTGAGAATTGTTCGGATCAATTCCTGCCCGAATTTGTCGATGGGCCGGTTGACCTGCAAGCCTTTCTTGATTACAGCTGCATGATTACAAAGGCGGTTGATCAGCTCCATAAACAAGGGAAATTCCACAAAGATTTGTGCCCCTTTAATTTATTGTTTAGCTCTGCAAAAGACACGGTCCGTTTGATTGGCGTGTTCCCTGGGGCGAAAGCAAAAATAGACGAATGCTTGTTAAGCCCTTTAGAAGCCGGAGCCTCTAAGTATTTATATACGTCCCCTGAACAAACCGGGCGGACCGCTCATCCGGTCAGTCGTTCCTCGGATTTGTATAGTTTAGGGGTGATTTTCTACGAACTCCTCGCCGGGCACCCTCCGTTTTCCCACAGCGATCCGTTAGAACTCATTCACCACCACATCGCTGTCAGACCCCCTGATGAACTCCATGCGAATCCTGAGATCCCGGAAACGATCGCAAACATTGTAGACAAGCTTCTGTCTAAAGCTCCGTTGGATCGATATCAAAGTGCTGAAATCCTGTTGGCGGATCTCCTGCGGTGTCGACGGGGTTGGGAGCGAAAGGGGGTCATTCCCGAACTCAGTCTTGATCCCAGCCGGGAAAAACCTGAATTCCGGATGCCTAACCGGCTGTATGGGGTTACAGAGCACCGTAAAAGCTTAGTGGAGACCTTTGTCAAAGTCTCGACTGGAGCGGTTGCAGTGATTCAGGTCAAAGGTGAGGCCGGTCTCGGGAAGTCTAGCTTAGTGAGTCTGCTGCAAGAAACCGTGAAAGCCAAAAGTGGGCTGATTGTTGCGGGCAGGTTTGAAAAACAGCACCAAGACACCCCCTATCGGTGTTTAAGAGAGGCCCTGGGCCAGCTTGTTAACCACCTATTGACCAAGGATGAACAGCAGACCTACCGGTGGAAAAAGCTGATTTTTGACGAACTCGGGGATAATTTGCCGGTGCTGCTGGGGTTGTTGCCTGACTTACGACTGATTGTTCCGTCCGAAGAGGCGGCTACTAAGCTGGACCCAGTAGAAACACAAAATAGGATGGGTCAGTGTTTACAACAGTTCATCGGGTGTTTTAGTAAGGCCGGGGTTCCACTGGTCCTCTTTTTTGATAACTTTCACTTCGCAGACTCGGCCACTTTATTGGCCTTGCAGCAGTTGATCACCGATGTGAATGGTCAGCATATTTTGTTGCTGGCAGCCCTTCGGGACCAGGCCAACCATAAAAATGTAAAAACGGCCGCTTTTTGGGATCAAATTGCTAAATCAGAAGTGGAGACCTTAGAAATCAGGGTTCAACGATGGGGGGCCCTTGAGCTGAGTAGCCTCTTGAAAGACGCGTTTCACAGCCAACAAGATTTTAGCGAGCTGACAGACCTACTGGCCAAGAAAACAGACGGGAACCCTTATTATGCCAAACAATTATTAACCCACTGGGTAGAAAAGGGCGCTGTTTGCTGGGACAATGAAACCCATGGCTGGGTATGGCAGGTGGACGCACTGCATAAAGCCAGTCAGTCAAACGATGTGGTCGAGCTGTTAGCCTCAAAGATTAAGCTCTTACCAGAGCAAACCATTGAGGTGCTCAAGTGGGCTGCTTGTATCGGCGCTCATTTTGACCCTGACACCTTGGCTCGTGCTCTCGTCCTTTCACAAGAGGGCTTACAAACCCACTTACAAGAGCTACAAAACAGCGGTTTGATCTTCCCGGAAACAGACCTGGCGACCGGGAAGCGCCGGTTTCATTTTTTGCATAACCGCATTCATTTAGCAGCCCAGGGCTTTTGGTCGGTCCCGGAAAAAAAGAAGGCCCATTTGCAGATTGGCCGGACGTTGGAAAAATTTCCTCCTGACCCACTCACCGATGATTGGGTGATTCAGACGGTAAGTCAATTGAACCAAGCTGTTGAATTAATATCCGATCCGGCGGAACGGCACATAGCTGCTGCATTGAATTTAAAAGCAGGCAACGCCACCAAGGAATTGGCCGCCTTTGAGTCTGCTTGGGGCTATTACACCCAAGGGATGGAGCTTCTAGCGAACGATTCTTGGGAGTCAGATTATCAACTGACCAAAGAATTGTATGTCAACCGTGCGGAGGCAGAGTACTTTACAGGGAACACCGAGGCTTTTGTTCCTATCTTTCAACTGCTCTACGATCAGTTGAAAACCGACGCCGAACGGGAAGAGGTGATCAACATCAAGTTGAACCTCTACACCAAAGCGGGGGATTTTAAGAAGGCCGTAGACATCGGTATCGCAGCTATTAATCAATTTTCCTCAGAAAAAATTCCACCCAATCTTTCTGAAGTTTCGGTGATCGCTCAAGTCGCGATGCAGGAAATGAGGGCGACCTTGACCAACCAGCGGTTAGAGGGGCTTATCGGCTCAGAACCGATGGTGGACCCAGACCAAATTGCTCTGATTAAATTGATGAGTAACTTGATGCCTGCGGCCTTTATTGCTCGCCAGCCTTTGTGGATTTACTTGACCGTTAAAGTGGTCGAAGCCAGTTTAAAACACGGTGTTTGCCTGAATTCTATCAACGGATTCATGAGTTATGCGGTCTTGCTTTGCTCCGGGTTTGAAGACTATCAACAAGGGTATCTCGCCGGGAAAATGGCGTTGGAACTTGATCGTTCGTTCCAAGACCCAAGCCATACAGCGACCTTTAATTTTTTGTTTGGCGCTTATATCAGCCATTGGAAGCAGCCAGCACGAGAAAGCCTGGATATCTTAACGTATGCAGCAAAGCAGGGGATTCGCTCTGGTAATTTTATTGCTGCCTCCGACGCACTCGGGTTTTGGGCGATGAACCTAATCTCCGTCGGGACGGCCCTGGACACCTTAGAACTAGAGTTAAGCCAGTTCCAGAAGTTTGCCTACCAGTCTCAAAACTTAGACCTAGAACATAGCTTTGATATCGCTCGGTTTTACATCACCTTGCTTGATCCCCAAGCGGAAGAGCGTTTACAGGTATTTTCAGAGCACGAAGAGCTTCATGGGAAACTTCAAAAGAGTCGCAACCAACGACCGCTTCAAGCTTTCTATTTTGCCTTAGCCCAACTAAATTATATGGCCGGGAATTCCGCAAAGGCTTTGAGCTGGATTCTGAAGTCTGACCATATCCTGCGTAATTACGGGCAGCTCAGTGTCACGGAACACTATTTTTATTATTCGTTGATCGTGATGGCGAATTATCCCTCAATGAGCTTGGATGACCGAAAACAATATTGGGATATTTTGAAGGTCAACCGGGAGAAATTAGCCAAGCTATCAAGAGCTTGCCCTGTGAACTTCGAGGCCCAGTACCTTTTGGTCTGTGCAGAAATGTCAAAGGAGTCAGGTAACTTCATTGAAACCATTGACTTATATGATCAAACAATTGAGGCGGCCCGTATCCAGGAACAGGTGCAGGTTGCGGGGTTAGCAAATGAACTGGCAGCACGGTATTATTTATCAAAACGCAAGTCGACGATCGCCGCAGCCTACTTTAAAGAAACCTTCCGGGCTTACCGAAAATGGGGCGCCTTAGCGAAGTTGGATTGGTTGCAAAAAGAGTTTGCTGGTTTGATCGATCTGCCTTCAATGACAAACACCTCTTACGTCGCTAACCCAACCGACGAGTCCTTTGATCTTGCCAGTTTGTCGAGGATATTACAGGCGATTAGTTTAGAAACCGATTCAGCAAGTCTTGTCGAAAAGGTGTTGAAGGTTTTAATGGAAAATGCAGGGGCGCAGCGAGGGTATTTTCTAGTTGCGAAAGAGGGGCATTTTCAGGTCCAGGCTGAAGGGAATATTAACAACAAGCCGGCTGTAAAGCGTTGCTCCTATCTTTTCGAAGAGTCACACGACTACGCCCATTCAGTGATTTCTTTTGTGATCAGGACTCGGAAAAAGGTGAGTCTAGAAAACGCTGTCGCCGAATCGACGTTCGGGTACGACCCTTACATCGAACAAAACAAGCCAAAGTCTATCCTGGCAATCCCGGTCCAGGTGCACGGTCGAATCCTAGGGATTTTGTATCTCGAAAACAACCTGCAGACCCAAGCATTTAGCGAAAAAAGCATCGAGATCTTAACGCTCTTGATTTCCCAAGTTGCGATTTCTTTTGAAAACTCAAGCCTGTTTGCCCACTTGAACCAAACCACATCAGAGTTAAAACAGGCAAAACGAGAATTAAAAGCCAAGATCAGTCGATTGGAGCAGCAGATTAAAGCGCTGAAAGTACAGTAGTAAATTGCTTGCGATGATTAAGCGCTTTGGCTGATGCCAGCCTTTAAGAAGGACTGCAACCGGTCGACCCCTTCAGAAATCAGCTTGGTTTGCATGCTGGCGACGTCATACTGGGACCGGATCGAGTGTACCTGGCTGACTTTCTTATGAAACTCTGAAGTTTCTAAAATCAATTTCAATTGAACTTCCTCGAGAATTGCCCCTAAATTGACCGCAAATTTCTTGAAATGATCGGGGTAAATCACCATGTCTTCCGAAATGTTTGAAATCGAAATTTTAGGTTTGGACTGATCAGAAAAGTCAAAATAGGTTTCGTTGATCGACCGGTCTAGTTTGAGGAACAGCCGTCTCAGCTGGTTTTCAATCAAGGTGCCTAGATCACTTTCCTCAGCCGAAGCCTGTTTGTTGGGGTCATGGGCTTTGTAAATCTCAACCATTTGAGTGAGGTGGAGTCGGAACTGGGTATAAGCTTGGTTGCCGATCTCATCAATACTTAAATCGGGGTTTTGTGTTTTGAGGGTTCTCAAAATATGGTTATAGACCTGTTTTGACAGAGTCACGCTGTTGGTGGTTTCAACTTGCTCTGTGGTCATCCCCAAGGCTTCTCCCAGGTATTTTAAGATCGCTTCCCTGAAGACCCCGGCAATCTGTAGACCCTTATTTTCAAACTGTTGCACTCTGGCTTCTAAATCACGGAATAATTCAGCCTTCGACCAGGATTCAAAATATTCAGCTCGTTCCTGGGAAAGAAGAACAATTGAGTTCAAAAATTTATCAGTCATCCATTGTAAAAGAGCCGTATACTTTCCCTTGATCTGTTGGGGGTCCCATTTGGTGGTGTTCCAGGGAAGTAAAACCTTAGGGAGGCAGACAAAGCAATAGTACTGCACCTTTTTTGAGGAAGCTGACTTCGGGGGCGTTTTGATTAAAAAGGGCTGTGCGCCTGGATCTTTTTCTCCCCAGACTTTTCCTCCCAGCAAGAGGCCAGGCAACAGCTCAGTCACTGTTTGCGTGCCTTGGTTAAGCTTTATGCCGCTGCTGATCGGTATCCAGTAATTGCTTGCCAGTTCCCTCGTTGTGAGGGTGTCATCGCTGCTGGCGCGGACAATCCGAAAGCAAGAATGCCAAAAAGGTTGGGGTAGCCCTGGCATGTTCAAGCGAAGAGTCGAGGCAATAAAACCAAAGGCCTGTTCAATCTGGAGTCGAATGGTTTTTGAGCCTGAAATTTTAATCAACTCTTCGATTTTTGGGACTTCATCTGGATGATAAGAGATTTCTCCGATGTGATTACCAACGGGAACTTCTGAAGTTCGTAAAAAGGCATCATAACTTGGGAGCATCTCAGTGGCTTTATGGTCGATCACTTTGTAATCAATAGCCTCAACGACCTCCTCGGTCCCGAGGTCTAAGGCCATCCCTTTGACCCGATCGACAAAGCCTTGCATTCTAACGATTGAGGCATTGAAGTCATTTTCGCTGTTAGCTGCAATTTGGGCGGTTTTTTGCGCCAAAACCGCTTTGACCCATTGAGGCCGAGGGACCTTGAAGCTCGTCGAAAAACTTTCTAAGTAGGGGAAAAGCTCTAAAAAGTTAACTTTTTCTGCTTTACCAAAATGAAGCTCTGCCTTGTGCTCTCCCATTCCACTGGAAGGAAATTTTTTCTCAAAGCTTCGTAGTAAGGTGAGAAGTTTGACTCGGAATAGTTTTGGGTTGAAGAGTTCAACCTCACCGATATCAATGGGCAATGACTCCTTGGGAAGGTGTCTCACCACTGTTTTTGAAATCTCATCCAGCCATCCCTGCCAAAGTCGCTGTCTCGCTAAGGCGTATTCTGTGGGTTTGAGGCGGCTCTTTAAGGGGGCCGTTTTGGCACCTAAAAATTTGGCTAACAGGTTATAAAGGTTGGTGCTATTCATTTCCAACTCAGGAGCCCACCGATATCCAACAAGCTTGGCGATTAACTTCTTCACTTGTTCCCAAGTGTTGGGGTCCCAAGATACAGGTTTTTTGCTTTCGATACCTTTTGCTAGTAACCGGATATTCAACTGATTTAAGGTCGTGTTTGCCTCAGCCCAAAGATTTTTCTGGTGGGTCATGTAGTTGAAGAGTCGGTCCTGAATGGTTTGGAACATCGCAGCATAAATAGCCGAATCCTGGGCAAACTGCGCATCAGCGACTTTTGCTTTAAAGTCTTTTAAAAAGAGGTCCATCGGGATTTTTAAAAACAGACAAACCTGCTTTTCCCCGACCCGGATCGTAGCGGCTCGTGTTGAGTTCGACTGGACGATCCCTTTGTCCCCTAAGAGATTGGGGCCCTCCATCTGGACAACTAATTTGCCCCCAACGAGAACGTCAACAGAACCGGTGCAAAGCAAAAAGAGGTCTTTGCCCTGTTCGCCTTCGACAATCACGTCGAAACCTGATTTAAAATATCCGAATTCTACAGATTCGACCAACTGATGACCGAGGACAGATAGACAGGACCGTGTTAGAGGGTAGGATTGTAACAAACTCTCGCCCATGCTGAAGGCAGTGCCCCCTGCAGCGGTGAGTTTATAATATTGATTGTAGTTCCAAGCCATGTCGATCCTGCATTATTTCGATGTTGCGCTGTCGCAATCTATGAAATAAACAGGCCAAAATTAGTTTTTTGGGTCACTCTTTTCTTCTAGGTCGAAGATTTTTTTTCCACAAGATTCTAAATAGGCTCTTAAGGTCAGCACCGAAACGGGCTTGAAGAGCAGGTCGTCGAAACTAGACTGGTAGTTCTGGAGGAGTTCGATTTCTTCGGTAGGGTGGCACAGACCGATGAGGTAGGGGCATTTTAAGCCATGGGTTTCTCTGACTAATTGGGCCGCTTTGGTGCCGCTGACATTAGGCATGTCTGCGTCTAATAGGATGACGTCGTATGCGTATCCCTGGGAAAGACTGATCACCTTCGAACCATCGTTCACAAAGTCAGGTTGATACCCCATGTTGGTGAGATGGTTTTTTAGTTTGTTTTGTAAGACCTGATTATCTTCTGCAACTAAGATATGGAGAGGATATTGTCGAGCGAGATACTCGGCTGGCTTTTCTGGGTCTTGAACCAAACTGAGCAACTCAACGATATTTTGATGAAGGCTCCGGGTGCGAATCGGTGTGATCACCATTTTAGAGAGTTCATCTTGCTCGTTGTTCTTTTGGGACTGATCGTATGTTTGTAACCAGATAACTGGTAGGTCTCGGTTCGGATCAAGTGTCCGAAGTTCGATTAGGCTGAAGGCACTCTCCTCATCCAAAGGTTCTGCAACGACAAGCAGATTATATTTTTCTGGAGAAAACATCGCGGTCTGGAGCGCTTCTTGGTCGCAAACCAAATGCACCGAAAGGTCCCATGATTCTAAAAGCCCAATCAGTTGATCAGCCTTGCGGAGGTTCTCTTCAAAGAGGAGGACCTTGATCGTATTTGGGATCAGACAGTTTTGCTGGGAAACAGGCGGTAAGGGGTGAACCGGGAGGCTGACAAATATCGAGCCTCTTTGGTTTTTCGCTGAGCTAAACCAAATTCGCCCGTCCATACCTTTGATCTGTTTGTTGGCAATTGACAGATCAAGTCCAGTGCCCAATTTATGTTGCCGCTGAGTTTGGGAAAAGGGTAAAAAGATTTCTTCTACATGGTCTGTAAACTCTACAGGCCATTCGCTGTTGACTTCAAATAAGACTTCATCGCCATCATCTCCGATAAAACGGGAGATGCTTAGCTGGACACCTCCATGCTCTGTGGTCAAGAAGGCATGGTGAAGGATGCGGATGAGTAGCCGTTCGCATTGCGCACCGTCTCCAAACAGTGTGGAAACTTTTCCTAGCTCTACATGTTTCTGGAAGGAAACTTGGTGGGTCTGGGATAGTGATTTCGCCTGAGCGGAGATTGCTTCGATCGAGGAAAGTAAATCGTAGGCTTCAGGGTCCTTCTGGGCCGGCTCAGGACTGATCTCAGAGTACTCAACCACGTCTCGTAACAGCCCTAAAGCTCCCTTGGCAGTTTGAAGCATTTGAGCGGACAATTCCGCGGAGGACGCGCCACTGCTCGTTTGTTCTGATAAGTCGATGAGAAGTTGCAACGGGGATTGCAGTTCCCGGCTGAGGTTCTCTATAAATTTTGTTTTTTGATCCGCGATCTGCAACGCCGTTTGCATTTCTCGGCTATTTTGCGAGTGTTTCTCTGCGAGAGCGACCTGGGTCTTGTTTAGGTATACGTTGACCACTTCGTATTGCCGGGCTTTATAGGTGGTCAAAGCGAGCTTATCGGTCAAGACGGCGGCAAAAAGTCGGTAGAGGATATGGTTGATTCGCTCGACGTCAATATCGGTGTATTTCCCAATATTTCGACCTCTCAAAGTGAAGACTTGCACCCTGGTTTTTGCGGCAACTGTCGCACTGGCAGGCTTTGAACTGATCACACTCATTTCGCCAAAGATATCCCCTTGCCGTTTTAGTTCGAGAATAAATTCACCGCCAGAGTAGATTTGAACACAACCTCGAATCAGGAAAAAAACAAGGTCGTTCTCTTGTCCTTCGGTCAAAATGTCGTCACCAGGGTTATATACCCTTAACTCTGAGAGAGGAACTAAGCCTTCAAGCAGCGGTTGGGGGATATGGCTGAAAAGTCGAGACGACTTCATGTATTCAACCAATTCCTGATTTTGATTTTGTAGAAAGTCGTCTTGAAACGTCATTTAATCCTTTGATTGCGATCACGTTGCAGTATAAGGGATTAGATATTTTTGTGAAAGTTAAATGTTATAAAAAGCAAGAGTTCTTTAAGAAACTTAGAAGCCGGTCGCAGTCAACTACAGCAAGGAGGGGGATCTTGGGGCGTAAAATGAACGATTCTGCCTGTAAAAAAAGAAAACTTAGAAGGAAATTCTGGGTCTTTTGGAAGGTGGCTGGATGACTAGCCTGTGGGTCGATCGTAGGGAAAACGAACCAACCGGAAAAGTACTAAAGAGAAGCGAGGGAGCCACTAAAGTGGCATCCCCAAGGGGATTCGAACCCCTGTTGCCGCCGTGAAAGGGCAGTGTCCTAGGCCGACTAGACGATGGGGACGCTTCCTTTAGTATTAAGCAATGGTGAGCCGGGCGGGGGTCGAACCCGCGACAACCTGATTAAAAGTCAGGTGCTCTACCAACTGAGCTACCGGCCCTTTCGCTTAATATTCAGAAAGCTTATAGAGCCGAAGAATCAGTGTCAACCGGTTTTTTTTATTGCCCCGCTTTTTTTAAAAGATATCTCGGTTTTCTGAGTTCTCTTAGCGGTTTAGAAGCAGGAAAAAAGATCCTGCCACATAAAGTATCACCCAGGAAAGATACTTTTTCCTGCAGAACGAAGGTCTTCAGCAGCGATTCCAATCCGGGCTGCCATACCTGCTTCGCCTTTTTTAGAGTATGCTCTTGGGTCATACACTTTCTTATTACCGACTTCTCCCTCGATTTTCAAGACCCCATCGTAGTTTTTGAAAAAATGTTCTACCAGAGGTCTTGTGAAGGCATATTGAGTGTCAGTGTCGATGTTCATCTTGATGACCCCATAATCTAAGGTCTCTCGGATTTCCGCTAAGCTGGAACCTGAACCACCATGAAAGACTAAGTCCATTTTTGCTTGGTCGCCATATTTGGCGACAACAGCTGCTTGTCCTCGCTCCAAAATGACGGGAGTTAACTTGACGTTACCAGGCTTATAGACCCCGTGAACATTCCCAAAGGTTGCTGCAAGCATGAAGCGTCCCTTTTGGTTGAGCTGCTCATATACATACACCATGTCTTCCGGCGTGGTGTAGAGCTTATCCGCTGGTGCGTCTTCATGGCTCACGCCGTCTTCTTCACCGCCGACAACTCCGACCTCTACTTCTAAGATGATGTCTACAGCAGCGCATTCTTCGATTAAGCTCTGGGCGAGCTGCATGTTCTCTTCCATCGGCAATTCCGAGCCGTCGAACATGTGGGAGTTAAATAAATTTGGTAACCCGTTGACTCTGCGCCGCTTGGTTTCTTCAATCAGAGGGCGTACAAATTGGTCCAACTTTCCTGGTTGGCAGTGATCAGTGTGGAGGCCGACCATGATGTTGTATTTATCTGCCATCAGGTGTACATGCTGGGCTAAAGAAATGGCGCCTAGGGCCATATCTTTCACTGAAGTTCCCGAAGCAAACTCTCCGCCACCGGTGGAAACTTGAATGATCCCGTCCGAGCCTGCATCAGCGAGGCCCTTTAAAACGGCGTTGGCAGTTGCAATACTGCTGACATTAATGGCGGGATATGCGTAGTGTTGCTCTTTAGCAACATCGAGCATCTTGCAATAGGTCTGAAAATCAGCGACCGGCATTGCTTCCTCCTGAGGAAATTGTTATGAATAATATAAAGAGTGATTGGTTGTTTTGTATCGCAAACCGGCTGATCCGTACAGTTTTTTTTCCTGTTAGAAACGACACCTGATGGAACTTAATCAAAATTTAATCTCTCCTTTAGACCCTCAGTCAAAACGGCAATTGTTGATTGAAGCCCTGTCCTTTATTCAAGGGTTCAGCAACAAAATCGTGGTCATTAAATATGGCGGGGCGGCGATGGTTCAAGAAGAGTATAAAGAGAGCTTTGCGAAAGACGTTATCCTGCTACAGTCCTTAGGTCTGAAACCAGTGATCGTTCATGGCGGAGGCCCCGAGATTAGCCGAGTTGCTGAGTCACACGGAATTGTTCCCAAGTTTATTGACGGGCTGAGGGTGACCGATCTCCAATCATTGAAGGTCAGCGAAATGGTCCTTTCAGGGGCAGTCAATAAAGAAATCGTCGGCTCTCTGCTCGGCGCTGGTGGCCAGGCGGTCGGGCTTTCGGGGAAGGACGGTCGGCTGATTGAGGCGGTGAAAATGCAACATGCTGAACATGATTACGGCTATGTGGGCGAGATTGAAAAAATCAACCCTGATTTGATCCACACCTTGATTGAGCGAGACTATATCCCCGTGATCTCTCCGATTGGGATTGGAAAGGATCATAAAACCTATAACATTAATGCAGATACCTCTGCTTCTTATGTAGCGGCTGCCTTAGGGGCCCAGAAAGTTATTTTCCTGACCGATGTCAAGGGGGTGCTGAACGACGGGAAATTGGTGACTTCTTTGACCACAGCGGAAACTCTTGAATTGATCAAAACTGGAGTGATTAGCGGAGGGATGACTCCTAAAGTTGAAGCGATGATCCATGCGATCAACCACGGGGTTGAAAGTGCGCATATCATTGGGGGGATGGATCACCATGCGTTGATTGCCGAGTTGTTCACCCAAAAAGGAACCGGCACCATGATCACCCGCTAAGACCGGTTAAGCCAAGCGGGCATCGGGCAGCCTTTGCAGTGGTTCTCATAAAATTCCCCACACAAATGATCGTGAAACTGGATCAACCCTTGGTGGCACGCTAGGTTCGCCTTGAGTTTTAAGGGAGCCAGCCCCAGCCCCAGCCGGTGCGACATCGCTTCTGTTTTATGGTTTTTCCCTTCACTGGGTAGTAGCATGAAAAGGCCAAATAAAGTTCGCTCAAGTGCCCGGTCCTTGGAGTGCAATGCCCAAGATAAGAAAAAGGGCATCACCGTATTGACCAATAAAATCCGCTGCCGTTCAGCTCCAATGAATCGTCTAGGACTAGAAAGAGGCGCCTTTGCTTGGAAGCTGCCGAAGTGTAGTAGCGGTTCGTCCCCCGGAGAGCTAAACAGTTGGTCCAAGGACTCAGAAACTTTTCGTGCGCCCCCTTTGGGCTCTTGGAGGTACGCTTCGACTTGGTAAAAGAACTTCAACCAGTTTTTGACCAACCCTTGGGCCTTGGATTGATCCAAATGATAAAAAAGCCCGGTGATTCGGCGGACCGGGTCGTTGCTTGGTCTTCCTTTAGGGGTGATGGGGCTTAAGATTTCACCAGAAAAAAACGTCAGGTATCTCTGTCGAAGCGTTTCAAGTTGAGGGTGGTTAGCGAGCTTTTGGAGGAGCCCTAGCTCGCCAAGCCATTGCGCAAGGATGGCAGTCGGCTCTTTGAAAGGAGGACCTGTGAAGGTGCTGTGGTAGGGAGACCGGATAGCCAGTTCAACAAATGGCTCGGCGTAGTGAGAATAACCTACCGCCCGGAAAAGTTGCTGGTATAATAGTTCCTCAGCCCCTTCTAAGCCGAAGCGCCAGTCAATTTTAAGCCGATTGGACTTCTCAATTTGTCGTTGTTCCGATGCCTGAAAGACAAGGGACTGCAATTTCTTGATCGCTGGCTGCTCGGGGTCAAGCCGACAGGCTGGTTGGGTGCTTGGGTTGATCTTTGAAGCCATTGCCTATACTCTTTGAAAAAAACTCGACTTCAAAAGGATGAATGAATCGTGAACAATTGACTATCATGGTGGTTCCACAGAAAGACGGTCCGGTCTTTCAAATGGACCTCAGTGGCTTCCTGATGAAAAGCATCGCTCTGGGCGTTTCGCTCATGGTGCTTGGTTCCCTTGCTATCTTGATAGACTACTTTTTTATTATCGAAAAGACCAAAGAACAAAGCCGATTAGAGAAGGCCTTGAAATTACAAAAGTTCGAGATTCAATCCATTGAAAACCAATTGTCCCAAACTCGCCGTCATATGGTGCAGTTTGAAGAATTTGACCGGAAACTTCGGATCATCAGCGACCTACAAGACACACGTCCTCCGGTTAAGTTTGCCTCTAAAGAGCTGCGGAACTTTGATCAAACCGACCCGAGTATGCAAATGCTCGCCGAGTCGGTCCAGCTGGATTATGACATCAAAGTCCGTGAAGCCAGCCTGTTTCAATTAGATTCTTTTTTGATTGCAAGAAAAGACAGACTAGCTCGAACCCCCTCCATTGCTCCAGCCGAAGGCCATTTGTCTTCTGGCTTTGGCCGCCGAACCGACCCCTTTACCGGACAGCAAAAAATTCACAACGGGATGGACTTTTCCAACGGCCCGTTCACCCCAATCTACGCCCCGGCGGATGGTGTGGTGGTGAACACCTTTTCAAACGGTGGCTATGGGGAGTTCTTAGTGATTGATCACGGGTACAATATCGTGACTCGCTACGCTCACCTGGCTAAGTATGAAGTCTCTGTGGGCCAGAAAGTGAAACGAGGGGACTTGATTGCTCGAATGGGTAATACCGGCCGATCCACGGCGACTCACCTTCATTATGAAGTCTTGGTAAGAGACCAGCCGGTCGACCCCGAAAAATATATCCTTCGCTGATCCTACTCTTTTTTGATTGATACCTTGGAGGTGTTGTTGTGATTGCTGGAGACCCCTTCCCGTCCCAGGAATAGAGAGGTTTCACTTGGAAACCTCTCTGGCTCGGTCTCCCTGGGAGCCCACTGATTGCGAAGTGGTGTATACGTCCAACCTAAAAAAGATTTGAAACCTAGATGTAACAGGAGACCAGGAACCGGTTGACCGGTTCCTGGGGTTGCTTAAACCTGCTCTTTGCCGAAGGGCTTGAGGACAATGATCAGCTGTGGCAGTAAGGTGAGCGCTGTGATCAACGCGATAACCATCGCTAAGCCAGTGAGCAGACCAAAATATATGCTGGGGATGAAGTTTGATAAGACCAAAATTGAAAACCCAATGATGATGGTCACCGAGGTATAATACATCGCAAAGCCAATGCTACGGTGGCACCGATGCATTGACGCTAAGTAGTTGTGGTCCACTTCAAACTCTTCTTTAAACCGGTGGATATAATGAATCGTGTCGTCCACGGCGATCCCAACGCTGATCGCCGCAATGGTGATGGTCATCATGTCGAGAGGAATCCCTGACCAGCCCATCACACCTAAGACCGTACCTACCGAAAGCAGGTTGGGTACAATAGCAATCACTGCGATCTTGAAGGACCGGAATAACAATAAAAACATAACCATCAAGGCGACCACCACAGCCCCCAGTGTGAGGATCTGGCTGTCGAACAAGCTTTGGAGCATGTTGTTGTAAAGGACCAGTAAGCCGGTTAAATGTAACGAACTGGGCTCTATGTTCACCGCCTTAGGCAGTTCGGCTTTGATCCGTTTTAAGAGTTCGTCTCTTCGAAGATTGGGGTCCGAGTCCACGATACGGGCGTAAAAACGAACTTGGTTTTGCTCAACCGAAACGTAGGGGTCTAACAGGATTTTTTTGAATTCCACCGGAAGTTCATTGTAAATCAAGGCGAGCTTAAAATTGTCGAGCGCTTCTCCGTCATTGAGCCGGCGGCCGACTTTAAGCATTGTGCCTAAAGAGACCACCTTCCCGACTTCAGGTAAGTTCGATAAATAATCATGGACCTGCTCTACCAAGGCCATTTTATTGGCGGTGAACCAATACTGAGCTTGACCGGAGTCCGCTTCAAACTCTTCTTCAAAGAGGTCGAATTCCTCTGAATCATCGGGGCCACTTGAGGCGGGATCGTTTGATTGATGGACGTCATCAGGCAAGTCGATGACGACATCTAAGGGCGTCGTCCCCCCAAGCTGTTGGTCTATCACCGCCATGCCTTGGTAAATTTCGGTGCTTTGCTTAAAATAACTAATGAAGCTGTTTTCTACCTTGAGCCTCAAACCACCGAGGATACAAAGGATTAACAGGGTTGCGGAAACCACCAAAATTCCTCGACCGCGGTGTTCGGTCAAATCTGCTAATTTTAAGGTCAACGCAAAGTGGCCCTCAAAGCTACGGTTCGGGTGCAGCGGTTTGAGTAGAACCAACCAGGTGGGAAACAAAATAAAGGTCAACACTAAGGAGACGGTGATGCCTGCAGCCATCATCCAACCGAAATTGATCACCGGCAAAATCCCACTGAGGAGTAAGGAACAAAAACCAGCGATGGTGGTCAGGGCCATATAAAAACAGGGCTTGGCCATAAATAGAACCGTTTCGGTGACCAAAAACAGTTGATCTTCATCAGGGTGATTAGTGATCACTTCTCGGTACCGGACAATCAAATGAATAGTCAGCGCCATGGTGATGATCAGCTGCAAGGAAACGAAGTTCGATGAAATCACCGTCACTTCCCAACCAAAAAAGCCTAGCAAACCAGCGGTGCAAACCACCGAGGCCAAACAGGCGACAACCGGCAAGAGGACCCAAAGGATTTGGCGAAAAATCACCCATAAAGTGATCACCAAAAAGACCACTACCCCGCTCCCAAAGACGGCGAGGTCGTTTTTGATGAACTGAATCATATCATCGGCAACCATTGAGACACCACCCAAAAACAGTTGCCCGTTCTCTTGATGCCGATCCATCACTTTCCGAACATCAGCGATGCCTTGGTGAGTGACCTCTCGGGCTTGGTCGCGGACCCTTCGGAACTGGCTTTGAATTTGGTCTAGTTCGGCTTGGTCGATCGCAGTGAACTGCGAGGTTTGTTGTAGCTCTCGGAGTTTGTATCGGCGATTAACCAATTTGCTCCAACGGGGGTCTTCTTTGAGATTGACCAGCAAAGCTGAGGTGGAGAAATCAGAGCTGACCAGCATGTTTTTGTAGACCGGGCTGCTCAGAAACTCTTTCTTGGCTAATTCCAAATCAACGTCACTTGTCTCAATCGTGGGTACGTTTTTGAGAAGTTCTTTGATCGGCTTTGGTGGGCTTTCGAGCAGGGGAACGTCTAACAATGAAGTCACAGAGTCTACAAATTCTAAGGCCAAAAGCTCTTTCTTGAGTGCTGCCAGGTCCGCTAACGTGGCGGGGCTCAACAGGTCTTGGTTGGGGGTATAGGTGATCACCAAGGAATCTGAGGTTTCGTACCGATTGGTGATTTCTCGCGCGTATTTGAGATCTAAGTCGTCTTCTAAGACCAAGGACTCCGCAGAGGCATCAACGTCCAAATGGCGGATTTGGATCCCTAACAGAGCGATACAAATCAGCGTTAACCCTAACACCCATTTGGGGCGATGTAGCAGTTGGTTGTATAGATTTCGCAACATAAATGAGACCTGGTGATGATTTGACTAAGAGGTTAAGCTGCCGGACTGTCGAAGCCGTTTGAGCAGGGGTTCAATCCCTCCTTTTTTGAGTAATCCCCGAAATTGAGACCGGTAGGTTTGTACAATACTAACCCCCAGAATCTCGACATCATAAATTTTCCACTTCCCTTTGGATTTGTAAAATTTATAGATCATTTCTTTTTTGTCGATCTTGGTCACCAAATAGGTTTTGACATAAATCCGTGACTTGGCCTTGACCGCCTCTTCGACAGCGACGTCCTCGTCGGTGTAGAGGTCGAGTTTTTCGAGGTAAGATTCCTTAATCCGCTTGACAAACAAGGTTACAAATTCCTTTCTCTGGTCTTTGTCCATCTGTTTCCAATGGGTTTTTCCGAGAGAAACCTTGGCCATGATGGTGAAATCAAAAATAGGGTCGACTGTCTCGAGAATCTTCTTGTTTCGAATGGGTTTGGCCAGCTTTGGGTCCTTGAGCAACTGGATGACGGTTCCAATTTTCTGATTGACGAGCTCTTGTACCATCGCGGTGTCATCAGCCCAAACATTTTGAGAGAACCCGAGAAGGCAAAGGAGTGAAAAAATGATTTTTAGTTTCATGTTATTCCTTTATAGCGTTGGTTCGGTTTTGTTCGTAAAGGTCCCGTAAAAAAGGATAGAGGTCGACGGCGTCCCGTTTTAGACTCTCATAGCCTTGCAAGTCCAACGACGATTCGTTGACTTGATTGAAGGACCGGATCCCTAGCTGTTTTGTTCCTGGTTTGACATAGGTGACGGGGTCGAGTTGCCATTCCGGCACCATAGCGAAGGTGTCCCTGAGGTTTGAAGGCCCTAAAAATGGGAGAACCACATGGGGGCCTGCCCCAACTCCCCAAAGACCTAAAGTCTGCCCGAAATCTTCATTGTGGGGCTCTAGGCCAAACCAGGCTTTCGCCGGGTCGAAGAGTCCTAAAAGGCCGACGGTGGAGTTTAAAACAAATCGCCCGGTTTCTTCGATGGCTGCTAAGGGTTTGGCCTGCAGCAGGGTGTTTACAAACCGAATCGGGTAGAGAAGGTTATGGAAAAAACGATATAAGCTGGTGCGTACCGGCTCGGGGGCAACCCAGTTCCACCCGGTCGCAACAGGGAATAAAATCGAGAGATAAAACCAATCGTTAAACCCGGTCATTATCCGGTTATACCCCTCCAAAGGGTCTGAATCGTCGAGTTTTTCTTCTTCAAATTCGGAATCCAGTTCATCCATGAACCCATCGCTTTCCATTTCGTCCATCACCCATCGCTCAGTCTCTGCGGGAGTGTCTTGGTTGATCAATGCCAGGACTTGATCTTTGGGGGCGAAGTGTTGGATCGAAAGTTTGGCTAGGTTGAGGGAAACGGATTCTGGAGGTTGTGCTTGTGACGGTGGCTCAAAGCCCATGGGCTCGCTCATGGCCGGTAGGGACCTCATCCCAAAGGTAAGGCTTGGGAGGGCAACGAGACAACAGATCCAAACAAAAAAGACGACTTTAGGAAAGGGGAAGGTTTGTGTCATACAAAAGCCGAGTTCTATTGTACCTAGAGAGTTTTAGTCATTGAAAGGAGAGTTTAGTCGAGTTATGCGACCGGTACAACCGAAAAAAGCGATTCTCTTTCGGGTAGTTCGGGATGTTGAAGGTAGAATAGGTCTGAAATTCTAGGGGGACACTCTTCATATCTTGGTTAGGTGTGGGTGAAATGAGCCTCCATTTCAACCAGCAAATCCTCTAGTTTCTTTACCTGTTTGTCATTTTGCTCTAGATGGTCCCTCACAAAATATCCGGTTTGGAGGACATTGCGGAACCTTGGGTTCTTGGGCAGATTACTTGCTTTGAGGTACCTGTCTAGGGTTCGGGTTCGGTAAACACCGCTTGATTCAGGAGAAATGGTCCACAGCCCACTCTCTTCGGCCAAGGCCAGTTTGTCTTTGCCCGTCTTGGCTTCCCAGAGTGTCAGGCTGAGGTTCATGATTTTGGCGGTCAGTCGAAGTAACTGTTTGGGGGAGACCTTTGTGGGGGATGATTCTTCCTCTTCAGGATTACTCTGCTGCGCCCTGAGTTGGACCCCGACCCGAGCCACAAGTTCGGATTCATTGACCGGCTTGTGGATGACTTCGTCAAATTCAGGGGCAAGTTTCCAATGAAGGGTGTGGGTTTGGGCGTAGTTTGAAAGCTTAAGAATCGGTAGCCCTGATTTTCCTTGGGTTGCCTTAATTGTTTTCTCGACTCTCTGACCCTTGACCTCTGGTAGTAAGCCCTCAAGTAAAATGAGTGAAATGGTGGGTTCTTCTTCTAACACCTCTAAAGCCTCTTCACCACTGGAGGCGAGAACTGTCTGATAGCCCTCTCTCATTAAAATATGGTTGATGAGGTCTTGATCGATTGGGTCTGAATCAATGATTAGAATTTTGGGCTGTTGGGCATCTGCCCTCAACCAAGGCCGGGTCGGCTTATTTTTATTGTCTAAGGGTTCTTCTCCATAGCTGTTGAGTTGCGACGAGGCCCGCTGAAAACACAAAAACGCAGAGGTGCCTTTTTCAGGGGCAGAGGTGATCCAAAACCTTCCTCCTTGAAGTTCCGTCAACCGACTGACAAGCGATAGCCCTAATCCGAGTCCCACTTCGGGGCTTTCAGACCCACGTTGGAAGGGTTGTACGAGCTTGTCGAGTTGGTCCTTGGGTATCCCCGGGCCGGTGTCGCTGACCTCAATTTCTATCCCTTCATTAGTTGTTCTGGCATAGACACTCACGCTGCCTGTTTTCGTGTGATTGAGCCCGTTGTCTACAAGCTTAAATAAACACTGGTTGACTCTGTTCCAATCCCCTTCAATGGGAGGGAGGTCCTTGGGGACGTTGTTAATCAAGGCGACGTTTTTGCTGTTCGAAATCCGCTCGAAACTTGAAAAAACCGACTCAACAGACTGGTAGACCCCTAAACTTTGAGTTTGGGTGTAGAGCCCTCCACGCTTCCATTGAGAAAAATCTAACAGGTCATGGACCATAAATCGAAGTCTTTGGGCGATTTGTAGGCTCGTTTGAAGCTGGATGCTTGGGTCTTCCCCTTGTTTGGATTTTGAAGCCCCTAGTTGGGTTAAACTGATAATCTGGTGGACCGGGTTTAGCAGGCCAAAGGAAGTGTTGGATAAAAACTGGTCTTGGATTTCATCCGTCTTTTTGATGGCTTCCATCGCTTTGCGATTGGATTTCAACATCTGGATCTGGGCTGAGACCCGTTCTTGCCTGATCTGGTTGACTCGATTTGCGAGCCCCACGGAAAGAAAGGTCAGGTTAAGCACGGCACCCCAATAGACCATCTGGTCGAGGACCAAAATACTGGGTAGCCCGATGATCGGCTTTAAACAAAACCACAGGGCTCCGGGAGCATGGAAGGACAAACCTGCAAGACAAAACTTTGCCTGGGGAATCTTCTGGGTCAGTGCTTTGAGCGTAATGAGGCTGAGGGCGAAGATCAAAAAGGAGAGGTATAGATAAAACACAACCCCCGCTAGATGCGAGGGCAGCAGCATGCTCAGCAATAAGATAAAAAGGATCCCGGCGCTGATTTGGGGCAAAAATCGGTTTGATTTCGGTTGGTGTAGCTTTAATTCTAAGAATGTCCGGGTAAACAGGATTGCCCCTAAGACCGAAAGAAAAGCAAACCCCCTTTCTGACCAATCAGCGAACATCGCAAACTGGGGCCATAGGTATTGGTGCCCAAAGCCGTTTGATGAGAGAATGAAACCAGTAAAAGCAAAGGTGGCGAAAAAAAGTGTAAATAACTCGGGTCTTTTAAGGTAAACCACAAGGCAAGGTTGTAGCAAAACATCACCCCACAGATTCCTAAAATCAGGCTTTGAAAAATGAGGTAAGACTGCTGGTTCGCCCAAAACTGCTGGGGCCGGTATAGGGTTAAGGGGAGCACCTGTGCTTGGTTGGACTTGATTTTAAGGTATAAATCTACCGAACCATTGGCCCCAATGGTGATTGGAAACGCAGGTCGAGGGGTATCTATAGGCCAATTTGAGTGGTCCAAGTGGTCACCGGCGGCTAAGTGAGTTGTGCCTTGATCACCGACAGACCAAATTTCAAGGGTGTCTAGACCGACAGACCCCACCTCAAGGATGAGGTCTTGAGGGGAATGACAGGTGGAATGAAGGGGGAGGAACAACCAAAGTGCGGCGTCTTGATATCCAAGGTTTGCCGGGATTCCCGGTTGGAGCGGTTGGCTGAGCGGGTTTGTAGCAAAATCTCGGGCGGTTTCAAGGTTTGAGTTTAGACCGTCCACTAGGATTCGTCTGGTTTGTTTGTTGACCTGAAGGGGGGTAAGGTCGCAGCTTATTTCAATCCCTTGGAGAGGGGAGGATGCAAAGAGCGTAAACACTAAAGCCCATAGGCAGTGTGCCCAAAAGGTAGGCGCCTGGGAGGCTAATGGTATGTTCTTAGATATCAGCAAAAACGACCTTAGTGGCTTAGAACAAAATAGATAAGGGTTCACCTCAGGTTTTTGAGATGTTCCATATTTGGCCGGTGTTTCCACCTGTGCGGTTAATAAACCATACTTTTTACCTTCTCCGCAACTATGGAACAAATCCCCTGGCCTTTGCAGCAACGCTGCTATCTGGGTGAAAGCAAAGAACTTTTTCTGATTTCCCCAGAATATCGACTTGTGGCCTAAATAAAGGTAGTGTAATTTATTTCCTTATTCGGTGATTCTCCTTGCCAGTGGGGAGTCCGCAGGTTACGTTTGGGTTCCTGAAATGCTAAACTTGATACGATTCTCCTTGTGATGCTAGATAGAAAACTCAACATTTTGATTGTCGATGACCACGCACTTTTTAGAGAAGGATTGAGGGTACTGCTCTCCAAGAGTTTTAAAAATGCAGAGATATATTTGGCTCAAGATGGACAAGAAGGGGTCGAAGTGAATGCTAGAGTTGAACTGGACCTAGTGTTAACCGACATCGACATGCCTCGAATGGATGGCTTTGAGTTTGTAAAAAAAATCCGTCAATCTGACAAAAGCCCAAAGATCTTGGTGATTTCAATGTACCAAGGGGCAAAGTATATCGACGGTATGCTGAAAGCGGAAGCGGACGGGTACTTACTTAAAGATACGCCTCCTGACGAATTAGTAACAGCGATTGAAGAGGTTCTCTCTGGGGGAACGTATATTGCCTTTAAAATTACTCAGAACTTAACGGTCCCCGGCGACGAACCTCAGCCGTTGACTCCTCGGGAGAAAGAGGTGCTCGCAAAAATTGCGTCGGGGGAAACCAGTAAAGAAATCGCCAATAACCTGGGGCTCAGTCACCGCACCGTTGAGTCACATCGGGCAAAAATAATGTTGAAGTTGAAGGTGGATAACCTTGCTGGATTAATTCGTTACGCTATTGAACACAATATACAGCCTAACTCTAAACCTGCTTAGCTTGTGTTCTCAAGTCAACTGTTGTTGGTTTTGGGGGCTAGGAAGCCCTGTAGGGTCGAACCCCTCTGCTCAAAAGGGGGAATGAAATACCTCCGCCTTTTTTAGTATTCGTAAGTCACCTAAAGAGTAGACCTTTCCCCGCTTTTGCTGTGTACAACCGGCTCCTTTGATCACGGATTCTTTTTTTTGATAGAAAGGGCTGTGGCTCAGGGATTTTTCAATTCTTTTGGATTTGAGTGGTTGTTTGTCTCATCAGATTGATTCTTGCCTGGGGCTACGCTTCCTTAAGTTGTGTCGATGTCTTGGATACCGTGAGTGGGGACGAGGTAACGCCTCTGGTAGGGGATGCCAAAGGGGAAAACTCATTCTGGAGGTTTTCAGTAGGCAAAAAAAAAGCTCCCAGAGGGAGCCTTTTTTTAATCGAAAACCAATTGTTAAGCTGATTAACGTTTGGAGAACTGGAATCGTGCACGGGCACCTTTCTGTCCGTACTTTTTTCGTTCAACTTCACGAGCGTCACGAGTCAAGAATCCGCCCTGACGTAGTGCAGGTCGTAATTCTTCAGAGTAGCTCACCAAAGCACGGGCGATGCCGTGGGTGATCGCTCCGGCTTGACCGGTTGTCCCGCCGCCTTTGACGGTAGCAACAATGTCAAACTGCTCAGCAGTTTCAGTCTTCTGCATTGGCAGGTTTAACTGAATTAAGTAAAGGTCACGACGAAAGTATTCGCCGACTTCTTTGTTGTTTACGATAAACTTACCGCTCCCAGGCCGCAAAAATACGCGGGCAACAGAGCTTTTTCTTCTACCGGTTCCGTAATACTGGTCCATGAGGCCTAAAGGTCAAGGTTGGTCAATTGGTGAGCTTGGTGAGGGTGTTCCGCGCCTGCGTAAACCTTCAATTTATCCAGCCCAAGTCGGTTTAGCTGATTTTTTGGTAACATACCTTTGACGGCATGTTCAATCGCCGCACCTGGTTTCTTAGCAGACAAGGTTTCAAAGCTTGCAGCCTTCAAACCACCGGGATACCCGGTGTGGTGATAGTACATCTTGTCTTTTGCTTTTGTACCGGTCACCTTGACTTTACTGGCATTGATCACGACGACATAGTCACCAGAGTCAACATGTGGAGTGTAAGTCGGCTTGTGCTTGCCTTGAATGATCGAGGCGATTCTGGTAGCTAACCGACCTAAGGTCTGGTTTTCAGCATCTACCAAGTACCATTCTTTTTGGCGTGTGCCGTCTTGATATTCCTCTTTTTTAACAAAGGGAGTTGTCTTCATCATCTTCTGCCTTGGGGTAAAATTCGTTTTACGTGTAATTACTGTTTTTATCTGTTTGCTTAAAGCCTGTCAAGCTTACCTTGAAAAACAATGCACTTTTTCTTGGGTTGTCTTCAACGTGCTCAGAAATGCCTGTTTTTTCATGTGGTTGTTAGCCCTTTTTATGCCTGTAAATTTAGGTCTTTAGTAAAATTTGCAGAATTCGTCTACCTCAACCCGTTCGGTTTGGTACCGGTTTACTGGATGTTGGTAATCAGCGTAGCCTATCGCCATACCGGACAAGAATTTCCAGGAATCGTCAACATCTAGGAGGTCTTTTAGCAAATCCGGCCAGCCGATCAGCGAAGCTTCAGGGCAAGTTTCTAAGCCTTCGGCCATCGCAGCGAGCATCACCGCATGATAAAACATCCCGCAGTCAAAGACCGAGCCTTCGTTGAGTTTGTGATTCATCCCGAAAATGAAGACCGTCGGAGCCCCAAAAGCATTGAAATTATTTCTAGCTTGAGCTCTACGGCCCTCTTTGTCTTGCCGCTCAATCTTTAAGGCATCGTAAAGCGCGGTTCCGCAACCGAAACGACGGCTCTTAAAGGGTTCAAACCAATTGTTTAAGTAAGAACTCATGTGAGGGGCCGCCGGGCGGCCTTCATCAAAGGCGGTGAGCAAGGCCTCATCGAGTTGCTTCTTCTTTTCCCCCTGGAGCACAAAGACCTGCCAGGGCTGCATATTGGTCGAACTGGGGCTGAACCTAGCGACGTCGAGAATGGACCTGAGTGTACTTTCTGGGACCGGTTTGTCTAAAAAGGCCCGGAAAGAGCGTCGGGTTGTGATCGCTTCGCGGACATCGGTGTTTTCTAAAGGAGTCGTTCGCATCGGTTACCTTAGCTGAGTGGTTTCTTCAGCTTGTACCGGGTGACACACAAAAACAAGAGGGGAGAAAAGAAAAATAGGATAGGAGTTTGTGAGCTTATCAGCTCAACGCTTCGTTTCTCCAGGGGCCGCTGAGTACAGCCCCTGGAAGGAGAAAGAAAGCGTTGGGCCGATAAACCGGGCCAGCGGCTAGGCCTCTGGCCGACTTGG